>Ga0209643_1000013_pt1 | contig 716935 bp, 708 predicted proteins | sample AutmiccBRH37_all_FD_187383 | JGI IMG/M metagenome (GOLD analysis project Ga0209643, IMG submission 187383) | Deep subsurface microbial communities from Mt. Terri, Switzerland - Autotrophic microbial communities BRH/37_all (SPAdes) (version 2) | ecosystem: Environmental > Aquatic > Deep...
TCGAACCCATCGGCTATATCCCGCCCGCCGAAGCTGAGGCAAACTACTACCGGCTACTCGCCAAACAGGCCGAGTTAACGGCCTGCACTTAAACCAAATGGCCTCCACGAAACCCGGGGCGGTTCACGTAGGCGTCTTGGAAGTAGTTTTGCGCAATGCGATTCATCATAGCCTGTCGCTTCAATGTTCGAAAAGCGCCCATCAATCTTACGCCTGGTACGACAAATCCCAACACGGCAGCCTCTCATTGAAGGGCAAATCCTTAGTAAAAGTCGAGGAATTGCTATATTCGGACCCGGCCGGCCCAAATCGGTTACGGCGAGCTCCTCAGCCCGCTCCGGATAAAGTGGTTTCTGAGCTGACTTTCGGTTTTTGGCCAAACGTGATGGAGTCTCTTAATCAGAATAACGCACCAAGAACTTTTTTCGAGGTATTCAAGCATCATCCAAATTCGAAATCGAAGCATTGGAGCTTTGAGCCGAACAGAGCGCCCGTTGTGCTTCGAATGAAACAGCTACAGTCCCTTCGCAATCGCGTCTGCCATTTCGAGGCGATTTGGAAACCACATTGGCTTAATTACACTTGTCCCACCTGGTCTCACTCCTTAAAGGGGGTTCGCAAGCTTCACGATGACGTCTCCGAATTATTAATTTGGTGTGCGCCGGAGGCCGAAGCGCTTTACAAGTCCTCATTTGCTTGGGATTGGTTCAACAAGTTATGCACTACCAAAGCGGTTAGGTCCTTTTCCAAGGACTACACGACCAGTGGTCTTCTCGTCCCAATCGTAGAAACTCAGAATCTGCCCCCTCCGGCGGAGGCTGTTTAGACTGGTAGGTCGTCCATCTCCAGTTCGTTCTCAGCCTCATAGGGCGTCGCTTCGCTACTGGCGGCAACCCCGGATGATTTAGCAAGGACAGCAAGGCCCTCTAATGATTCGCAGGGCCCACCTGCCAAGCGCCAATACCCAAACGTATTTATGTTTGGGTCGTGTAAGCGTTCGACTAATCCATCCAAAGCAAGCATCCTCAGTCGGCGTGTGACGGAGTTTTGCAACCATTTGCTCCGCTCCTTCGAATTGACGAACTCAAGCTGCAGCTCTATCTGCAATTCAATTCCTAGCTCCGCAGTTGATACAGCTGAAGGCATCCTTTTTTTCAGGATGGTCAGCATGGCATCCCTGAGATTCCCTCGAGCCCCATAGCGCCCTTTCCATGCCTTGATGGGCTGGATAAGTTCTGGATTTAAGCGTTCATCGTACTTTCGTATAAGCCGGTCGCAGGCCTCCATTTCGGCTTGTGCCGTGGCCAATGCTTCGCCGATTTCATCGTGAAGCTTCTGGTAGCGCTGCACTTCGGCAGAAACGCGCGCCCGCGTCTCAGCGAGGCCTTTGAGGTAGGAGGGGGTCTTTCGCATGTCGCTCATCCTGTTGACGATACGACAATAAAGAAACCGGCACAGAGGCCGGTCTCTGGGTGTAACTTGGTTTTACTGGTTTTGGGTCAGTTGCGTAGTAACACCCTGGCGATCCTCAAGATCCGCGCTGACAAACCGTATCCTTCCCATGTCACCGAATTACCCGACGCTGCGCAACACACTCCCCCCCTTACCCCCATGCGCAAGAAAATCAACGTCAAAAACCTGCAAATAGGGATGCATCTCCATGAAGTGTGCGGTTCGGGGATGGACCATCCATTCTGGCGCAGCAAATTCACGCTGACTCTACAGGAGGAGATTCACAGCATCCTCGAGAGTGGCATCAGCGAGGTCTGGATCGATATTTCAAAGGGGAAAGGGGCTGGACCGTGCCGGAATCCCCGCACGTGCCCGGAAAAACGGTTACGGCGGTATTGATGGAAACCGAGCTTGGTCCCACCGCCATGAAAGTGCCCAAACCCACCTCAATGAGCGACGAACTGGCGCGTGCCGCCAGAATCTGTGCCCGCTCGAAGCAAGCGCTGGTTTCCATGTTCCAGGAAGTGCGCATGGGCCAGACCATCCGTGCCGAAGCGGCCGGCGAACTGGTCGACGAGATTTCATCGTCGGTATTGCGCAATCCGGGCGCCTTGATCAGCCGGCCCGCCTCAAACCAAATCACAGACTCGCATCGTGCCGGAGCTGGGCGAGCTAGACTGCCGCCCCTTTTCCTTCGGACGATTCCATATAATGCGATCGCCCGCATCATGGCTCGCCTGCAGCCGCCGGTCCGACACCCAGTGGAAAAACAGTGTACCCGTCCTGAAGCCGGTTCACGGTGCGAATCAAGCGGTGCTGAACAGCGCCAGCGCTTGCTGGCGCTGAATGGCATGTTCGACCAGGGGTGCGGGGTACGTCAGGCCGATGTGGATGCCCAGCCGCGCCTGCTCACTGCCCGGCAGCGTCCACGGTGCATGGATGAAACGGTCCGGCACGGCTTCCAGTTCGGGGAGATAGCGCCGGATAAAAACCCCCTTGGGATCGAATTTTTTTGCCTGTATCAGCGGGTTGAAGATACGAAACCATGGCTGTGCATCACACCCCACTGACGCGGCCCATTGCCAGCCTCCGCTGTTGGCGGCCAGATCGAAATCCAGCAGCTTGTCTGCAAAATAACGCTCGCCAAGCCGCCAGTCGACCAGCAGATCCTTGGTCAGGAAACTGGCTGCGAGCATGCGCAAACGATTGTGCATGTAGCCGGTCTGGTTAAGCTGACGCATCGCCGCATCAATGAGGGGATAGCCGGTGCGGGCTTCGCACCAGGCGACAAAATGTCCCGGTGGGTTGGGCCAGGGCAAATTCTCGTAGTGCCGCTTGAAGGCATGGCCCGCGGCCACATCCGGCCGGTGCCAGAGAATCTGATGATAAAAGTCACGCCAGATCAGTTCGGATAGCCAGGTCTCTGCACCGCGCCCCCCGTGATGCCAGGCCAGAGCAGCCAACTGGCGGATCGACACGGTGCCAAAACGCAGATGCACCGATAAATACGAGGGGCCCTTGAGCGCCGGAAAATCCCGTGTTTCGTGATAGACATCGATACGATCCAGGAAATCGGCCAGCAGCGGGGCCGCACCGGACATCCCGCCAGCCAGCCGGGGGGCGGCCCGGTCAGGCGGGGCAAACCCCATATCCAGCAAGGACGGAATGGACGTTGAGCGTGGAGCAAGCCCACCACGATGGGCTGCAATACGATAGGGATGCAGGCAATCCGGGCGCAGCCGCTTCAACCAGGCTTTTTTGTAGGGCGTAAAAACACCATACGGGGTGCCCGTGGCCGTAAGCACTTCTGCGCGCTCAAACACCACCGCGTCCTTGCTGTGATGAACGGGAATACGCCGGGCCTGAAGGGCGGCCTCAACCGCATCATCGCGCGCGCACGCGGCGGGGTCATCGTCATGATTGAAAAAAACGCTTTCAGCCTGAATATCGATTGCCAACTGAACAATTTCATCGCGGGCAATACCGTATTTGACAATAAGGCCGCCCCCATTGGCCTGCAAGCTTTGTTGCAATTCAGCCACGCTGGCATGAATGAACGCCACCCGGCGGTCGATGCGATCGGGTAATGCATCCAGAATTTCGCGGTCGAAAACAAACACGCAAAATACCGCGCGTGCCCGCTGGAGGGCATGGTAAAGCGCGGCATGATCAAAATCGCGCAGATCGCGTCGAAACCAGACCAGCGCGCGACCGTATTCAGGCATGAGGCAGAGGTATCCACTATAGTCGAAGGGCAGGAACCAAAAAAGAGGTACAGACCCGATTCGAGGCAGATTACAATGAAGGGGCCATGATGGAAACCCTTAACCTCACCCACAATTTCCTGATCGCCATGCCGGGCATGACCGATCCCAACTTTCTAGGTTCGCTGACCTATATCTGCGACCACAGCGAACAAGGTGCGCTTGGCGTGGTGGTCAACCGGCCGATCGACCTGGACCTGTCGACATTATTCGAGCAGATCGGCCTCACCCTGCCGGAACGCCTGCACGACAACATCGTGTACTTTGGCGGGCCGGTCCAGACCGAACGCGGATTTGTGCTGCATACGCCGCCCCTCACCTTCAGTTCGACCCTCGCCGTCAATGACGCCGTCAGCCTGACCACGTCAAAAGACGTGCTGGAGGCGGTCAGCCAGGATGCCGGACCGGAAAAATTCATGGTCTCGCTCGGCTATGCGGGCTGGGGCGCCGGTCAACTGGAAGACGAAATCAAACAGAACGCCTGGCTGTCAGTAGCAGCCGACCCACAGGTCATTTTCGACTTGTCGCCCGAGGCACGTCTGCCCGCGGCCATGAAATTGCTCGGCATCGATTTTGCCAGCCTGTCTGAAGAAGCAGGGCACGCTTGAGCTATGCAGACACACACGGCACCGTTCTGGGTTTCGACCTGGGCCTGAAGCGGACTGGCGTGGCTTCCGGCGACCTGGCGATCGGGGTCGCGCATCCGCTGACAGTCATTCAAGCCGATTCAACCGAGACTCGGCTGACCGCCATCGCGGCATTGCTGGCCGAATGGCAGCCGGTTCTGCTGGTGATCGGGTTGCCCACTCATTCCGACGGAAGCGAACACGAAATGACTCGGGTCGCCCGAAACTTCGCCCGTAAATTAGAATCACGCTTCAATCTGCCGGTATTCATGGTGGATGAACGCCATACCAGCACAGCCGCGGAATCCGAGCTTCATGCACGCGGAATCCACGGCAGGAAGAACAAGGCCATGACGGACGCCGTCGCCGCAAAACTCATTCTTCAAGGATTTTTTGATGCACGCCTCACTGCCTGACGCCACCGCCCTGATCGGGCGCCTTGCCGAAGCCATTGCGCCTACGCTCACGCCAGACACGCTCATTGTCGGCATCCATACCGGCGGCGTATGGGTGGCTGAACGCCTGCATACCCTGCTGCGCTGCGCACAACCGCTCGGCACGCTCGACATTTCGTTTTATCGGGATGACTTTTCACGCATCGGTCTTCACCCGCAAGTCAAGCCTTCCGCCCTGCCCGTTGCGCTGGAAGGCCGTGACATCCTGCTGGTCGATGACGTACTGCACTCCGGTCGCACGGTGCGTGCAGCAATGAACGAACTGTTTGATTACGGGCGTCCGGCGTCAATCCGGCTGGCGGTCCTGGTAGACCGAGGCGGCCACGAGTTGCCGATCCGGCCCGATTTTGCCGGCCATACCCTCTCCGTTCCTCCCCATCAGAACATCAATCTTTCACGCCTTGACGATGGGCATCTCACGCTAACACTTGCATGAATCCACAACTCGACCCAGACGGCAAATTGCGCCACCTGCTCACCCTCGACGGGCTACCGCGAGCGATCCTGACGCACATACTCGACACTGCCGAATCCTTTATGGATGTCGGCGAGCGCGAGGTAAAGAAAGTCCCGCTGCTGCGCGGAAAATCCATCTTCAACCTGTTTTTCGAGCCATCGACGCGCACCCGCACCACCTTTGAAATTGCCGCCAAGCGCCTTTCGGCTGATGTGGTCAATCTCAATATCTCGACCTCCAGCCAGACCAAGGGCGAGGCGATACTCGACACGGTGGACAACCTGGCCGCCATGCATGCCGACATGTTTATCGTGCGTCATTCCCAATCGGGGGCAGCCCATTTCATCGCGCGCAATGTCGCTCCGCACATTTCCGTGGTCAATGCAGGCGACGGACGCCACTCGCATCCGACGCAAGGCCTGCTCGACATGTTCACCATCCGTCGCTTCAAGGGCGAATTTCACAACCTGACCGTGGCCATCGTCGGCGACGTATTGCACTCGCGGGTCGCACGCTCGCAAATCCATGCGCTGACCACGCTGGGCGTGCCCGAGGTCCGGGTGATCGGCCCGAAAACGCTGCTGCCGACCGGCGTCGAAAACATGGGGGTCAAGGTTTTTCACGACATGGAAGCCGGCCTGTGCGGGTGTGATGTCGTGATCATGCTGCGCCTGCAGAATGAACGCATGAAGGGTGCCCTGCTTCCTTCATCGCAGGAATATTTCAAATTCTTCGGCCTGACGCCGGAGAAACTTGCGCTTGCCAAACCGGATGCCATTGTCATGCACCCCGGCCCGATGAATCGGGGTGTGGAAATCGCCTCTGAAGTGGCCGATGGCCCGCAGTCGGTGATACTGCCGCAGGTGACCTACGGCATTGCGGTTCGCATGGCCGTCATGGCGATTTTGGCGGGGGGGACAACAGCATGAAGATCCACATCCGCAACGGCCGCGTGATCGACCCGATGAGCCGGCGCGACGAAACTGTCGATGTGTTTGTGGCAGCGGGGAAAATCATCGCCATGGGCGAGGCACCCGCGGGTTTTCACGCCAATCGCGTCATTGACGCCAGCGGCCTGATTGTCTGCCCCGGTTTGGTCGACCTGTCGGTACGGCTGCGCGAACCGGGCTTTGAATATCGCGCCACGCTCGAATCGGAAATGCTCGCCGCCGCAGCAGGCGGTATCACCTCGCTGGCGTGCCCGCCCGACACCGACCCGCCTCTGGATGAGCCTGGGCTGGTTGAGATGTTGAAATTCCGGGCGCGGAATCTGCCCGGACCGCGCGTCTATCCGATTGGGGCGCTGACCCAAAAGCTCGAAGGCCATCTGCTGACCGAGATGGCTGAACTGACCGAGGCGGGCTGCCGCGCCTTTACCCAGGCAGATGCTGCGCCCGCCGATTCGCATGTGCTGCTGCGCGCCATGCAATACGCCGCCACGTTTGGTTTCAGCCTCTGGCTTCGGCCCCAGGATTTATCGTTGGCACGGGATGGCCTCGCGCATGACGGCGCCGTCGCCTCCCGTCTTGGACTGCCCGGGATTCCATCGCTGGCCGAGACGGTCGCCCTGGCGACGATACTGTTGCTGGCACGCGAAAGTGGCGCACGCATCCATATTGCCCGGTTGTCGACCCGTGAAGGCATTGCGATGGTACGCGCAGCCAAGGCACAGGGTCTGGCCGTGACCTGCGACGTCGCCAGCACGCATGTGCATTTGTCGGAAAACGATCTCGTCAGTTTTGATGCGAATCTTCATCTGGTGCCGCCGGTACGCGGTCTGCGCGACCGTGATGCCATTCGTGAAGCCTTGCGCGATGGGTCTATCGATGCGCTGTGCTCTGACCACACCCCGGTTGACGACGACGTGAAGCAGGTGCCCTTTGGCGAATCCATGCCGGGCGCGTCCGGTGTCGAACTGTTGCTGCCGCTGACGCTGAAGTGGGCACGCGAAATGGGCGTACCCCTGCTGCAGGCCATCGATCTGATTTCATGGAAGCCCGCGCAAATCCTCGGCATACCCGGCGGCACACTGTCGATCGGCAGTTGTGCCGATGTCTGCATATTTGATGATATGGCCGAGTGGATCGCCACGCCTCGTACACTGATCAGTCAGGGCAACAACACGCCGTTCCTTAACCATCCCATGCAAGGGCAGGTTCGCTATACCCTGATCGACGGGCATATCGATTTTGAGTTTCCGCAGTGAGTACCATGGCTGTCTCCCGGGTGGAAGACCGTACCGCCCGTCACACTGTGTCCTTCCCCGTGCTGCTGGCCAGCCTGTTAACCGGCGCGCTGGCTATCACCGGATTCGCCCCTTTCAATTTCTGGCCGATGCCGGCTCTCAGTCTTGCGGTGCTGTTCGGGTTGCTGATGCAGACCGATTCCGCACGCACCGGCTTTCTGGTCGGTTTGGCCTGGGGGCTGGGATTTTTTCTGACTGGCGTGAGCTGGGTTTATGTCAGTCTGTCGGTATACGGCGGCATGCCGGTCGCGCTGGCAGCCCTGGCGACCTTTCTTTTTTGCCTGCTGCTGGCATCGTTCCCCGCGCTTCTGGGTGCCGTGCAGGCACGCGCGCGCGTTTCGCCACACATCCGGTTGCTGGTGCTGATCCCGCTGGGGTGGAGCCTGACGGAATGGATACGCGGCTGGATATTCACCGGCTTCCCATGGCTGGCCATGGGCTACTCGCAAGTCCCCGTCAGCCCGCTCGCGGGCTATGCTCCCCTGATCGGCGTATACGGCGTCTCGTCCCTGCTGGCGCTGGTGGCCGCGCTGCTGACCCGGGGCCTCATGCAGCGTGGCAGACCGGCACAGCAGGTGTGGGGCGCTGTGGCGGTCGTGGCATTAGGCGTGGGCGGCCAGGCTCTGCTGAAAATCGACTGGACCTCACCCACGGGCGCACCCACGACAGTGGCCTTGCTGCAAGGCAATGTCCCGCAGGAAATGAAATGGCGGGCGGAAGCCGCCCGCGCCACGCTCGAAAACTATGCGCGCATGGCCACGGCCTCCCCTGCCCAGCTGATCGTAATGCCGGAAACCGCGCTCCCCCTGTTTGAGTCGGATCTGCCGGATGCCTATCGGCAAGGGCTCACCTCGCTCGGCCAGCGCAATGGGGGCGACATACTGGCCGGACTGCCCACCGGCTCGCTGGACGGCGCTTACTATAACAGCGTACTCAGCCTGGGCAGCGCGCCCAGCCAGCGTTACCACAAGGTTCATCTGGTGCCATTCGGCGAATACATTCCGTTGAAGGCGGTGTGGGGCTGGGTCGTGCGGGTGCTGCATATTCCCTTATCGGATTTTGCGCGCGGTGATGTCACCCAGGCGCCGCTCGCCATCGGCGGCCAGCAGGTGGCTGCCAATATCTGCTACGAAGATGCCTTTGGCGAAGAGATCATCCGCCAGTTGCCCGCGGCGAGCGTGCTCGTAAACGTGAGTAATCTGGCCTGGTTCGGTGATTCGTTTGCGCCCTGGCAGCACGCGCAAATGTCGCAGATGCGGGCACTGGAAACCGGGCGCATGATGTTGCGCTCAACGAATACGGGAGTGACTGCCATCATCGGTATAAAGGGCCACATCCTCGCCAGCCTGCCGCTTTTCACCCCGGGCAGTCTGACCGGCACGATCCAGGGGTACGCTGGCAGCACACCCTATATCCGTTGGGGCAACAGGCCGATGCTGGGATTGTGGGTCATTCTGGGCGTCGGTCTGCTGTGGCTCGGGCTCAGGCGGCGTCCTTGATCCGCGTCATGTTGCGCCCGCTGCGCTTGGCCTCGAGCAAGGCGGTGTCGGCGCGCGCCAGTGCCTCATTCTCCTGCTTGTCATCGCGGCTGTACTCTGACAAACCGCCGCTCCACGACAGCTTCTGTGTCACGCCGGGAATCAGTTCCACGTTTTCCGGCATGTTCTCCCGCAACCGTGCAGCCAGTTCCTTTGCCCGCTCCAGCGGAGTAAACGGGAACAGGACACAAAACTCATCACCCCCCAGACGCGCAATGAAATCACTGTTACGCAAACAGGATTTAAGCGCATCGCCAAACTTAATGATGAGTTGATCACCGGCTTCATGACCAAAGGTATCGTTGACCTGCTTGAAATTATCGATATCCAGAATCAACAGGCTGTGCGACCAGCCGTCTTTCATGGTGGCAAACAGCTCCTTCTGCTTTTCGTCAAAGCTGCGGCGGTTGTTGACCTGCGACAAATGATCAAGACGTGCCTGCGTACTCACTGCCTTATGCTGGCCCAGCATCACCCGGCCCAGCTTCAGCATGGTTTCCAGCGGCGTCCGGAACTCGGCCAGGCTCACCGGATAGGCTGAACGCAAGCGCTGGAGTCGCAGATCGTTGGTAAACTTGACCAGGGTGCGCAGACTGTCGTTCACCCGGTTGCGCAACGTCAGTGTGACCCCTGCCACCAGAATAGCAATGATCAGGCTCGTCACCAGCCACCCCATTACATAGGGCGCGAGACGCTCGGCAACCGGAACCACAGGGTGCCATACTGCGATCTGCCAGGGCGTACCGGCCAGGGCGACCAAGGTGGCCTGCGCCTGCTGCGTCACGACCTGATTGCCGCGCCGCATCAATACCATCGGCGCATTGCCCGTCTGATTTTGCTGCAATTCGGCATAAGCAGCCGCGTCCGGCAACGGCAGCGTATCGAACAGCGCCTGCAGCTGCGGTACACTTTGTTCGACAATCACAAACCCCAGTCGCTTGCCCGCATTATCGGTTACCGGATGCGAGAGCGACAGATTGAAGGCCGCCGACGCGCTCGCACCCGTGCCGCCGCGGCCCGCATCGGCCAGCAACCTGCGGGTGTCGCCCGGCAAAAAACCGGGCAGCAGCTGGCGTTGCCCGTCGGTGACAAAAAACACGGCGGCATCCTGATTCAGCGCTTGCAGATTGGCGGCCTGGCCCCCGCATACCTCAGGGCTGATCGACGTGAAGCAGGCCAGGGTCTGCGGGTGCGCCGCAATCTGCGCTGCACTGCGCTGCATGGCGGCAGCCATGAATTCAATTTGGGTTGCCATCACCGGCTTGTCGAAGGCTTCCTGAGCTGACACGGGGTTCGGACGCGACAGATAAATCAGGGACGTGGCAACGCCCGCCAGCAGCACCAAGGCTGTGGCGAGGATCAAACCGAACCGCAATATGGACGTGTGGTGCATGCTATGCGCCAACAGGCTCCACCTCTTATGTTTATTTTCTCCGCAATGACCGGCTTTCGGTTTCCGCGCCGAAAGTCAGCCTACATACCCTCTAACCAGCAAAATCCATGCCTTGGCGCCCCCATGCCCGTTGTAGTTCCAGATCAGTTCAATCAATGAGACAGAACGTAAAAAATTCCGACGCTATTGCCGTCCCGTACTGCCAAATCCACCCGCACCACGCTGGCTGGTCTCAAACTCGTCCACCACATTGAATTCGGCCTGCACCACCGGCACGATGACGAGCTGAGCCAGCCGCTCCATCGGTGCCAGTTCGAATGCCTGCTGGCCCCGGTTCCAGGCTGAAACCATGAGCGGGCCTTGATAATCCGAATCGATGAGTCCCACCAGATTGCCCAGCACAATACCGTGCTTATGGCCCAGCCCCGAGCGGGGCAAAATCAGTGCCGCGTAGCCCGGATCGGCCAGATGGATGGCCATTCCAACCGGAATCAGCCGGGTTTCGCCCGGCTGCAATACCAGAGGCCCGTCAATACATGCCCGCAAATCGAGTCCCGCGGCACCCGCAGTGGCATAGTGCGGCAGCTGATCGCGCAGGCGGGTGTCGAGAATCTTCACATCCATCTTCATTTTCGTCGAGTTCTCATCAGTTCATCAGGCTTGCAAGGTGGCGGATCAGATGTCGCGCCTGGGTGAGCTTATCGGCGCGGGGCAACCGGTGCTGCCCCTGGTCGTCGAACAGAATCAGCTCGGCAGTATCCTGGCCGAGCGTAGCCTGCGCGAGGTTGCCCGCCAGTAGCGGCAATTTCTTGCGGACGCGCTTGGCCTCGGCATACCTTGCCAACGCCTCGGTTTCGGCGGCAAATCCTACGCAAAAAGGCGCATCAGGCAAGGCGGCCACGCTCGCCAGGATGTCAGGATTGGGGATCAGGGTCAGATTCAGCGTAGTCGCGCTTTTCTTGATCTTGTGCTGCTGGACCGCATCAACCCGGTAATCGGCTACGGCCGCCACCGCAATAAATACCGCGCTGGGTAATTCCGCCATGACCGCCCGGTACATCGCCTCGGCGCTTGTCACCTCAATTCTTCGCACCCCGGCCGGCGGGGTCAGGCAGGTCGGGCCGGAAACCAGGCAGACTTCGGCGCCGGCCTCGGCTGCCGCCTGCGCCACCGCATAGCCCATTTTTCCCGAGCTCAGATTCGTCAAGCCGCGCACCGGGTCGATCGCCTCGAAGGTTGGACCCGCCGTAATCAGCACCCGCTTTCCGGCCAGCGCACCCCCGCCCAGCAAGCCCGGCAACGCGTTGAGAATCTCGGCGGGTTCCAGCATGCGACCCGGCCCGGTTTCACCGCAGGCCTGTGCTCCGGCAACCGGGCCCAGCAGGCTCACGCCATCCGCCCGAAGTTGCGCCGCGTTGCGTTGCGTCGCACCGGCCGCCCACATTTCACGGTTCATGGCCGGGGCTAGCGCCAGTCTGCAGGTCCGGGCCAGACACAAGGTTGACAACAGATCATCCGCCCGTCCGTGCGCCAGCCGGGCCATAAAATCGGCAGAAGCCGGCGCGACAAGCAGCAGATCCGCGTTACGCGACAAATGGATATGCTCCATGCCATCAGCGGTGGCAGCATTCCAAAGGGAAGCCAGGACCGGTTTGCCGGACAATGCCTGGAAAGTCAGTGTAGTGACGAATTGCTGCGCAGCGGCAGTCATCACAACCTGCACGTCGGCACCGGCCTTGACCAGCAGGCGACATAACTCGGCCGCCTTGTAAGCGGCAATGCCTCCACTGACGCCAAGGATGACTTTTTTATGGTGCAGGGACACGATCTGGATGCCTAAGCCCGGGGCGCCGTCAACCGGGTTCGCAATGGCACGGCGTTATGGTCGCGCAGCCCCGCCGCAGCAAGACGACCAGCCCGATTCAAAGCCTCAATCGGGCAGCACACTACATGAACGACGTACAAGCATGGACGCGTGACCATATCAGAATAGCCGGGTTAGGCTGTTTTCCGTGACAATGGACGATATTCTACGGGAGAGGGATGGGTATGGCGATCCGTGACTGGCCGGAAGATGCGCGGCCCCGCGAAAAACTGCTGAAACAGGGCGCGGCTGTCTTGACCGATGCCGAACTGGTGGCGGTCTTCCTGCGCACCGGCATGGTCGGAAAAAGCGCGGTGGATCTGGGACGTGAGCTGATCGAACGCTTTGGTGGCCTGGGCGGGCTTTGCCGTGCCGACAAAAAAGCGGCGTGTGCAGCGCCGGGGGTTGGGGAAGCCAAATACGCGCTGCTACAGGCCGTGATGGAAATGGCGCGCCGGACGCTGGCCGAAGACATGCAGGCGGGGGATGCGCTGACGTCATCTCACGCCGTTCGCGATTATCTGCGCCTGATTCTGCGCAGCAAGGAATATGAGGTGTTCTGCTGCGTCTACCTTGATGCGCAAAATCGGGTCATTGCCGTCGAAGAACTGTTTCGCGGAACCCTGACGCAAACCAGCGTGTATCCGCGCGAGATCATCAAACAGGCATTGGCGCACAACGCTGCCGCACTGATTTTGGCCCACAATCACCCGAGCGGGGTCGCCGAACCGAGCCAGGCCGACCACCACCTCACGCGCCGACTCGCGGAAGCCCTTGCGCTGGTGGACGTGCGCGTGCTCGATCATTTTATTGTGGCGGGCGCGTCCTCATTGTCGTTCATGGAGTCCGGCCACCTGTAGTGTCCCTACAAAACTTGCCCCACGATCGCAGGCTGTGGTATAAATCGCGGTTCTCGGGTTCGCCCTTAAGGCTGGCCCCACCCGATAACCCACCTTGTTAATCCTTAATTTTGGAGCAGTGTCATGGCTCGCGTATGTATCGTAACGGGCAAGAAGCCCATGGTCGGAAACAACGTTTCCCACGCCAACAATAGAACCAAGCGGCGTTTTCTCCCCAACCTGCAATATCGCCGGTTCTGGGTTGAGAGTGAAAACCGCTGGATTCGTCTGCGTTTGTCCACCGCTGCCCTGCGCACGATCGACAAGAACGGCATTGATGCTGTTCTGGTTGACCTTCGTGCCAACGGCGTTGCTGTCTAAGGAGCTGAATCATGGCTAAAGGCGGACGCGAAAAGATCAAGCTGGAGTCCACTGCGGGCACCGGTCACTTCTACACCACCACCAAGAACAAAAAGACCATGCCCGAGAAAATGGAGATCAGCAAGTTCGATCCCAAGGCGCGCAAGCATGTGATGTACAAGGAAACCAAGCTGAAGTAATTCAGCTTGGTCCAATAAAAAACCCGCCAGCTGGCGGGTTTTTTATTGGGTCGTACGCCTGTTGCCCTGTGACGGCGGATTCGCGAACACCCATAAAACAAGCGGCCCGCAGGCCGCTTGTTTTATCACACCCGACTGCGCCCGGCTTCAGGCATAGCAGCGCAAGCGCACCGAGAAATCCTTCAGCGACTGAATGCCGCTGTCTTCGGCGCGTTTGCACCAGGCTTGCAACTGCTCCAGCAATTGCTCGCGCGTAGCCGTGGAACGCCCCCAAATTGCCGCCAGTTCCTGGCGCATCCGGTAAACGGTCGTCAAGCGCTCGCTTTTGCCCAGCAGAACATCCAGCTCGGCCTTGTCTGCTGCGGCCAGTTCAGCGGGCTCCTTGTGCAGCCAACCACGGAAACTGTCCAGCTTCCAGTTTTGCGGCAGGCTTGCGCCGGCTTTCAGTTTGCCGATCTCGGCCGCGCTCTCGGCGCGCACGCTTTTCACAAAACGCGTCATCACATCATAACGATGCGTAATGATGGCCTGCAGCGTATCCAGGTCGCACAAGGCCTTGGCCGGCTGCCACTTCACCGTGGGCGCGACTTTACGAACCGTAGCCAGACCCACATACGTCATCAGCTTGATGTACATCCAGCCGATGTCGAATTCATACCATTTGTTCGACAGGCGGGCCGAGGTGCCATAGGCATGGTGATTGTTGTGCAGCTCTTCGCCGCCAATCAGGATGCCCCACGGCATGATGTTGGTGCTGGCGTCCTCGCAGGCGAAATTACGGTAGCCCCAGTAATGGCCGATACCGTTGATGATGCCGGCAGCGGTCACCGGTATCCAGGCCATTTGCACCGCCCAGATGGTCAGGCCGAGCGGCCCGAAAAGGACAAGATTGATTGCCATCATCAATACAATACCCTTGGCCGAATGGCGGCTGTACACATTGCGTTCGAGCCAGTCGTCCGGCGTGCCGTGACCGTACTTCTCCAGCGTCTCAGCCACCTTGGCCTCGGCACGATACAGTTCGGAGCCTTCCCAGAAAACCTTTTTGAGCCCGCGCGTCTGCGGGCTGTGCGGGTCGTCAGGGGTTTCGCATTTGGCGTGGTGCTTGCGGTGTATCGCCACCCATTCCTTGGTAACCATGCCGGATGTCAGCCAGAGCCAGAAACGGAAAAAATGACTGACGACAGGATGGAGGTCGACGGCACGGTGCGCCTGCGAACGGTGCAGGAAAATCGTGACGGCAGCGATCGTGACGTGCGTCAGCGCCAGTGCGACCAGCACATAGCCCCACCACGGTAAATCGATTAAGCCTAGTTGCATGTTTCAAATTCCTAAAAAAAGGACAAGAGCATCAAGTAATTTACGGATAAACATCAGGAAAATCAAGGTATATCCGTACTTATATTCACCGGCCCCGCCAGATGCACCACCCGCTGCGGGAATGGAATTTCTATGCCGGCGACCTGGAATCGTCGCCAGATGGCCCAGTTGATGTCTGAGCGCAAATTGTTTTGGCCTTCGCCGGCATCGCGTATCCAGACGGCGAGTTCGAGCAGGATGCCGTTGTCAGCAAACTCCCGCAGCAATACCCGCGGCAGATTGTCCGCTTCGTCGAGGATGACCCGGCGTTGCGTACCCGCCGCTTCCAGCATCAGCGCCTCAACTTGCTCCAGATCGGTCCCGTACGCCACTTGTATCGGCAGGGCGACGCGCACGTTGGGTTTGGATAGCGAATGGTTAACCACCGTCTGGGCGATCAGCATTTCATTCGGCACGATGCTTTCGGTGCCGTCGAGCGCCTTGAGCAGCGTGTAGCGCGTCTTGATCTGGCTGACCTCACCGTATTTATTGTCCACGGTAATCAGGTCACCGATACGCACCGAGCGATCAAGCAGGATGATGAACCCGGAAATATAGTTGCTGGCCACCTTTTGCAGGCCGAATCCGATCCCCACGCCCAGCGCGCCGCCAAATACCGACAGCACGGTGAGATCGATGCCCACCGCAGGCAGCGCCACCAGGACCGCGACAACCAGGAAAAGGGTACGCGCGGCTTTGGACAAGGCCATGCGCAGCGATAAATTCATCTGGGCAAGGCCCATCAAGCGCGTCTCGACCAGCCGCGCCAGCGTCAGCGAGACGATCACGGCAATCACGACAACGGTGGCCGCCTGCAGCAGCAGCCAGAGCGAGAAACGGTGGCTGCCGGACTGAAACGACAGGGCTTCCATCGCCTGATGGATGCGCGGCAGCAGCCCCGTGATGTGCAGCGCGAACGCACCCCAGATCAGCCAGGCGACGGCGCGCTCCCACACCCTGAGCGAATCGCGCGACTGAAACACGTAGCGCAACGCATAAACCGTCAGCCGCACACCTGCCAGCGCCATCAGCAGGGGTACAGCCAGGTTCAGCAGAGGCGTCTTGGCCAGCCAGATGTCCGCCATTTCACGCCCGACCAGCAGCGCCAGCAACATGAACAGCGGAAAGCCAACCCGGCGCATGCCCGCGCGCCCAGCCGACCACGGGGAGTCCGTCTTCTCGATATAAGGTTCGCCAGCCGCATCGCGCCCCAGGCCGCCAGCGCGCACACCGCCAGCACGCCTAATTGCCACAACAGGACAACGTCCTGACTTTCGTCGATCAGACGCGTCAGGAGGTTGTCGAAGGGGATGGTTTGGGGCAAGGTCAGAAGTTGTGGGTCAGCTGCGCGGAGAGGATGTCGACCGAGGCGTCGTACTTGCCCGTAACCCGAGCGCCGTTGTCTGAATTGTCTATTGCCGCATCCTTAACAAACAAATGCGCGTAGCCAAAGTCGAGCGCGGTTTTGTTGGACAACCGGTATTGCGCGCCAAAGGCCACCCAGGTGCGGCTTTCATCCGGAATGCGCACGGTACGGAATGCGTCGGACACGGGCGTTTCGTCGTATGCCACACCGCCGCGCAAGGTCAGCTTGTCGTTCAGCCGGTAGTTGGCGCCCACCGAATAACGGTAGCTGTCGCTCCAGTTTTCAATAGTAGGCGATCCAAGCGGACTACCATCTGTACGTACGATTGCGAGCTTGTAGAAATCACTCCAACCGGTCCAGGTCACGTCAGCCAGCAATTCCCATTTCGGGTTCAATTGATGAACAAGAGAAAGTGAGGCGCTGTCCGGTAAAGTGACGCTCGCCGTGACCGGTCCGTTGAGTGCCGTCACCACGGAAAACTCGGCCGTCCCTTCCAGTTTTTGATCCACCTCCGAACGGTAGGCCAGACCAATGCGGGTTGCATCGGAAAGCTGCCACAACGCACCCAGGTTGAAGCCCCAACCATAGTTGTCGCCTTGGACGGTGAGCAATCCCGCACCGGTCAGGTTAGTCAGCGTTGCTTCTGCGTACTGGATACTCAGGCCGGCGCCCAGAGAAAGCGTGTCGGTCGCTTTCCAGGCAATCGAAGGGTTGAGGTTGATGGTTTTAAGCTCGGACTTGATTCCCTGGGTGCGTCCTGCCCAGGTGCTATCGTATTCCGTCTTCAAACCGAAGGGCGCATTCATCCCGATACCCGCATGGATGTCGGGCGTCAGGCGATAAGCCAAATAGGCGTTCGGCACCACCGCCAGACCGCCCGCATCGCCGCCGTCGCCGCCCCCTATAGTTGAGCTGCCGCTGAATTCCGCCTGTGGCTTGATCAAATGCCCGGCGACGACCAGTTGCCGGTCAGGCAGCATCGTTAACCCCGCGGGATTAAAAAAAATGGTGCTGGCGTCCTGCGCGCTCGCAGCCTGTCCGGCATAGGCATTGCCCAGGCCACTGGCGTTCTGCTCGATCAGCGCAAAACCCGCAGCCTGGGCCAGCCCGGCCAGGCCTGCCAGACCCAGCCCGATCGTCAAACGGTTAAAAAGATAGGGGGCCATGCGTCTCTCCTGCGTTTTGTGTTTTGAATTTTGAGTTTAACGAACAAAATCAGCATACATCGCCTCGACCGCCGCATGGTGACGGGCGAGCACCTGATTGCGTTTGACTTTGAGTGTAGGCGTTAACAGCCCATCGTCCACAGTCCAGGGTGTAAGATCCAGATGCAGCCTGCGGATCTGGGCATAACCCGGAAAATGCTTGAGATGCTCGGCCACGCGCCGGGTCAGCGCCTTGATGACCCTCGGGTCGCGCAGGATCGACGGATGGGCAGGGTCCACCTGAATGCTGGCAGCAAAGGCCTGCCAGTGTTCCTCATTCAACACGGTCAACGCCGCCAGATAGGGCTTGCCTTCGCCGACGATCATGACCTGCTCGAACAAGGGGTCGAGCAGGATTGCCGACTCCATATCGCTGGGCGGGACTTTCTCGCCGTTGTTCAGCACGATGATGTCCTTGATGCGCCCCACGATGGTGTAAAAACCACGGGCATCGATGCGCGCCTTGTCGCCCGTATGCACCCAGCCATCGGCGTCGATCAGGTCGCGGGTGGCTTCCTCGTTCTGCCAGTAGCCGCGCATCACGCAGCGGCTGCGCGTGAGCAGCTCGTCTTCGTCGCCGATCCTGACTTCAATACCCGGCAGCGGTTTGCCGATGCTCGCCGGCAGATTGTCGCCCGGCCGGTTGCAGCACACCACCGGGCTGGTTTCGGTCAGCCCGTAACCCTGGTAAATCGGCACGCCCAGACCGATGAATACGCGCGCGATATCGGGCGACAGCGCCGCGCCGCCGGATATGGCCAACGCCAGCCGCCCGCCCAGTTTCCCGGTGACGTTGCCGGCCACCAGCTTGTCCAGAAGCGGCCACAGCACCAGCGCGGGGTGCCACTTCGCGCGCCCCTCGGCATGCTCGAAACGGCGCCAGCCCACCCGCACGGCCAGATTGAACAGCATCCCCGCAACAGGACCCTTTTTGGACAGTCCGTCCTGGATCCGCCCGTACACCCGTTCATAAATGCGCGGCACCGAAATCAGTACCGTGGGACGGATGACCTGCAAATCGTTGGCCAGTTGGGCGATGGAACGCGCGTACGCTACTTCGGCACCCAGCAGCATCGGCAGGTAATAGCCGGCAGTGCGCTCAAACATGTGCGACAGCGGCAGAAAGGACAAAAACACGGGATGCGCCCCGAAGTCCGCGAATTCGGACGCGGCGATGGCATTGCGCAGAATGTTTTCGTGCGTCAGCATCACGCCCTTGGGCCGCCCCGTGGTGCCCGACGTATAAACAATGCTCACCAGCAGGTCGGGAGTCAGGTGGCGCTCCGGCACCGGCGTATCAGCCGCAGCCGCCAGCCAGTCGGCCGCCACCACAAAACGCGTGCTCCAGTTCACCCGTTCATTTTCCGGCGCCACCAGGCTGACGATATGTTGCAGGGTGGTGGCCGAACCGGTGATTTCGGCGAGCTTCTTATGCTGAAACCGGCCTTCGACCAGCAGCAGCTTGGCACCGGTCTGGTTGAGAATATAAGTCGCGTTTTCCGGGCGGTCGTCGGGATACAACGGCACAGTAACAAGCCCCAGCGACAACGCAGCCTGATCGAAAACAACCCATTCGACGCAGTTCCGGAGCATCACCGCCACGCGGTCGCCGGGAATCAGACCTTCTTTCACCAGGGCCGCCTGCCAGCGCGCCACCTCGGCGGCCACCTGCGCCCAGGTGAAGCGCTCCCAGCTGTCGTCTGTTTCATTGAACTGGAGATAGGCCACCTGATCCGGGGTCGCGGCAACGCGTGCGCGAAACAGGGCGCACAAGCTGGCAAGCGAATCGGGATGGGACAACAAAGCCGTCATGTCAGGCGCGTCAGGCTGAAAAATGCCTCATTGAAACCGCAAGTCTACAGGGGGTCAAGCCGCCGTCTTGAGCAGAACAGCGGCAAAAAAGCCGTCTGTTCCATGAATCGCAGGCGACATTTTGAGCAGGGCGCCGGTATCGAGGTCGATCTTGTTCTGTGCCAGTATTTCGTTAACCGGCAACAGCGTAAACCCACCTTCGGCCAGCAGCGCCTCGACGACGGTCTCGTTTTCTTCGGGCAACAGGCTGCAAGTAGCATAGACCAGCCGCCCGCCGGGTTTCAGCAATCGTGCCGCTGCGCGCAGGATGGATGCCTGTTTCTGCGTCAACTCCGCCACGGATTCGGGCGACTGCCGAAACTTGAGATCGGGATTGCGACGCACCGTCCCCAGCCCCGAGCAGGGCGCATCGACCAGCACGCGGTCGAGCTTGCCAGCAAGCCGCTTTACCCGCGTATCGTTCTCGGAAGCCAGTAGTTGCGGCATGACATTGGACAAACCCGAGCGCGCCAGCCGCGGCTTCATCTTGGCGAGTCGCTTTTCTGCCACATCAAACGCATACAGACGGCCGCTGGATGCCATCATGGCGCCAATGGCGAGGGTTTTTCCGCCCGCCCCGGCACAAAAATCGCACACCATTTCGCCGCGTCGCGCCCCCAGCAACAACGCCAACAACTGACTGCCCTCGTCCTGCACCTCCAGGCTGCCCCCCTCAAACAGCGGGTGGCGGTTGATCGCCGGATGGTCCTTGAAGCGGATGCCCCACGGCGAATACGCAGTGGCCTCGACGGCCAGCCCCTCTGCGTGCAACTGCGCCAGCACGGCCTCGCGGTTCGCCTTGTGCACATTGACCCGCACGTCCAGCGGCGCCTGCTGCTGCAGGGCGCGGCCCAAGGCAAGAATGTCGGCATCGTGCATCGACAACTGCAATTTCTCGATCACCCAGTCGGGCAGATCGGCCGCCACGCCCAGCGAAAGGTCATCCGTTTTGGCGTTGCGAATATGGCCGATCAACTCGGGCTTGGCGAATTGCTCCAGCGTCGCACCGCTCATGCCGCGCGCCTTGATCAGCCAGGCGATCACCAGCGTACGCGGGTTGGCGGCCGGCACCACCACCGACAAATAACGGTAGCGTCGCAGCACGCCAAACACGGCTTCGGCCACGAACGCGCGCTCGCGCTGGCCCAGCTTTTTATTGTCGCGAAAAAACGCCGACAGTTCGGCGTCAGCCGGACGCTTGAAATCCAGCACCCGATCGAGCGCCTGGGTGGCGAGTTGCAACAGCGGTGGTGTCAGTTCCATCAGAAGGGGACATGCAAATGTGATGACGGCCGGAACAGCCCGGCCGCAGGGTTAATCGTCGTCGCCGAGCTCGGGATCCCAGCCTTTTTCGCGCGCACGCTCCACTGCCATTTTGTAAAGCGCCTCATGGCGTTCGCGCAGCTCAGGGGGCAGGCGGCTGGGCAGATTCATGTATTTGTCCCACTCGGCTTCGACCTTCTCCATCAAGACCTGCATCCGGCCCAAATCCCAGCCCGCGCAATCCTCGGTTTCGGGCAGAAAACCGAACAACCACGAATCGAGCACGACACGTCCCATCATGGTGACACCATGCTTGTCGTGGTTGAATCCGGCGTACGTCATTTTGTTGTTCATGGCTGCGAGGCATACTTTGTGGGTTGTGTGGAAAACAGCAGATCAGGGATCCGTCAGAATCGGTTGCGGTGTTACATCATGAACCAGAAACGGCGTTCCAGTCTTCAGGAATGGGAGCGGGAGGTACAGGCAACCAGCCCGCTAGGATACCACCAAGCGCGCGCTAAGGGCCGGCCGCGTGGGTCAACCGGTACCAACGACTCCCCTCAGGGAGACCGCGTGTGCACCTGCCATTCGCGCCAGATGGCCACTGTCACGGCAAGCAGCACCGGCCCCAGGAACAGACCGATCAGGCCAAAGGCATTGATGCCGCCCAGTACCCCCAGAAAAACCAGCAAAAACGGGATCCGCGTCGGTCCGCTGATGACCAGCGGGCGGATCAGGTTGTCGACCCAGCTCACCACCAGCGCGCCCCACAGAAACAGGCCCAGCGCAGTCTGGGTTTCGCCCTGGGCCAGCAGGCTCAGCGACAGTCCGATCCATACCACAGGTCCGATAAAGGGAATCAGCGACACCAGGGCCGTAATGGCGCCCCACAGCGCGGGCGCCGGAATCCCCGCCACCCAGTAGCCCAATCCGGCCAGCACGCCCTGCGCCAGCGCGGTCAGCACAATGCCGAACACCACCGCACGCACCGTCACCCCGACCGCAAGAATATAACCGCGCGCGGCATCGCCCAGCCAGCGCGTAGCCACGCCGCGAAACTGCGCCAGCACGCTGGCGCCATGGCGAAACAGGAAAAAAAGCGCGAACACGGCCAGGCCGAATTTCGCCGCGATGCGGCCCACCCCGCCGGCCAGGGCTTTCAGCGAGGCGGTATCGTGGAGCCCCAACACGCCGATCTGCGCGCGCAGCCACTCCGGATCGCCCTGCACAGACTGGTACTGCGCATGCAACCAGGCCCCGCCTGGCCAGGTGCGTACCGCAGGCGGCAAAGGCGGCAAGCCCTCGACCATGAATTGTCTGAGCGTCGCGGCAGCGGCGGCCACGTCCATTGCTACCGCGAACATCACCCACACCAGCGGCAACAGCAAGGTTGCCGCCACCACCAGCGTGGTCAGCAGTGCGACAAGGTTTTGTCGCTGAGGCAGACGGTCGAGCAGCCGCTGGTGCAGCGGCCAGGCCACATAGGCAAGAATGCCGGCCCATGCCAAGGAAGCAAAAAAAGGCGACAGCACCCAGAAGGTGAGGCCGAACACCAGAATCAGAAACGCAAACGCTGCCACACGGCGGGTCAGCGGAGAATCGATATTGAGTGGCATGCGGCAAGCTTACCGGATACGGACCCGATTCAGGAGCCGACCTGCACACAGAATCCCTGGCACCCGCTTCGAGCCCGCCGCCGCAACTGGGTTACAGTGAAAGTGGAAGCGCCATGCCAAGGGTTCAATGGCCGGGGGATTTCGTAAGCCGGTCCATCAGCGCGAACAGCACGCCCGAGACGACGAAAGCCATATGCAGGCCGACCTTCCACGCCAGCTGCTCGTTGGTGTAGGCGTCGACATTGACAAAGGCCTTGAGCAGTTCGATGCCAGAAATGGCGACGATGGAGCCGATGACCTTGATCTTCAGGTCGGAGAAGCTTACATGCCCCATCCAGTCGGGCCGGTCCTCATGATTCCCGGTATTGATTTTTGAAACGAAATTTTCATAGCCAGCGAAAATGATGATGAGCAGCAGATTGGCCACCAGTGCCACATCCACCAGGGTAAGCACACCTACCATGACCTGAGTGCCTTCGCCGGTCACCACCACCGGCAGCAGGTTGATGAATTCCTTGCCGAATTTGAACAACAGCAGCGCGATAGCGCCCACCAGCCCAAGGTAGAACGGCGCCAGCAGCCAGCGGCTGGCGAATATGAAGCGTTCGAGAAAGTGTTCAATTTTTTGCATCGTGACCCCTAAAAAATGAAAGCGTATTTGCGGGGGCGCGGGTATCCGGCCTCCATATGCGTGGGCCACCTGACGAGTTGGAGAAGCTGTCATGGCTTCCCCTCCAGCGTCATCGTCCGATAGCGTACCAGCAGCACAACCAGCGTCACCGTCGTGAGCGGCAGTACGAAACCGAGCATGGCGGCACTGTACGCCGGCAGTACCGCGTGCTGGGTGGCAGCAAGGCTCAGGTACAGCACGTAGGCCAGGTAGTAGGCGAGGAACAGCGCCCCCTCCCAGCGCGCAATCAGGTGGCCGGTGGCGAAAATCGGCAGGCAGGCAAGCGCCACCGCGACCATCACCGGGATATCGAAGCGGATCAGCGAGGCCGCGACCTCAAGCCCACCCGGCGTGACCAGGGCGGCGATACCAGCAATCGAAAGCAGGTTGAACAGGCAGCTTCCGACCACGTTGCCAACCGCGATATCGCGCTCCCCGCGCAGCGCCGCCATGATCGAGGTCGCGAGCTCCGGCAGCGAGGTACCGGCGGCGACGATGGTGAGACCAATAATCAACTCGCTCACGCCGAACAGCCGCGCGATCGCCACTGCCCCGCCGACCAGCCAGTGGGCGCCGAGCACCAGCAGCACCAGGCCGGCGGCGATGAACGCGATTTGAACCGGCAGCCGCCCGAGCCCGGTGCGCTTGCCGTCGCCGAACGCCTGCGCGTACTTGGCCTGCACCACCGCGCTTTCCTTGCGGCCTTGCCGGATGGCGAACACCGTATAGGCTACGATCCCGGCGGTCAGTAGCAGACCGTCGAAAAGACTGATGCGGCCATCGAGCGCCAAGATCCATAACAGCACCGAAGCCCCGATCATGAGCGGCACGTCGAGCCGCACCAGCTGCTGCGACACCACCATCGGAACGATCAGCGCCGAGACGCCGAGGACGAGCAGCACATTGAAGATGTTGCTGCCCACAATATTGCCGACGGCGATACCGGCCTGGCCCGCGAACCCGGCCTGCACGGTCACCGCGAGTTCAGGTGCGCTGGTACCGAAAGCGACCACGGTGAGCCCAATCACCAGCGGCGAGATGCCGAGTCGCGCCGCGAAACGCGAAGCGCCGCGCACCAGCAGTTCGGCGCCGGCCACCAGCAGCACCAACCCGAGAACGAATAAACCAAGGACAATGGGATCCATGAATCTCTAACGCTCCAAGTAAGGGAATACGAACCATAGCGACTGACCACGCTCGAGGCCAGACAAGCCCCGCACGGGCGGCAGCGGATTGCGAAACCCCGCGGCGCAGGCCGTGTCGGCGTTTGTGCATGCCAGGGATTTGTCATAATGGGCTCTTCTTCGAAAAAATTATTAGCCTGCCCGTCGGGCCATGCCTGTTTGCCCAATGCCACTTTACCCAGCGCCCCGCGGCAGGGATTGCAATCGTCGCACCGCCCCGGACGGCATGTTCCACGCCCACCCGCGCGAGCGTCTCGCGGTGCACGCACTTGAGACAACCGTGAATGTGGGCGCGACAAAGCGCGTTGCCTGCTGCGCCATGCCCGTTACCTCGATGCCGCGCACATCGTCGATGAACAGCAGCAGCTCGACGTTTCAGGGAAACAGACCGGCCATCGGGTCAGGGCCAAAGCCCCCTCGTTCGCCAGCCCCAGCGGCAGACCGGAGCGCTTCATGCCGATGCGCGCTTTACGGCGCGCCGCTTCGAGTTGGGTGCCAGCGCGCGGGATGTCGCGGGTGAAGATGCCGAGGGTGCCGGTATCGAATCCGCTCACCCGCTCGACCCGCCATCCCAGCGCCCCACCGAGCACCGGTGCGATCACCGCTTCCTTGCCCTGCTGGCCCTGATCGAGGCTGACCCCGTGGGCGCGGCCAATGCCGTACACCATCTTGATCTGCAACGGGATGATCGCCATCGACGCCCACGACTGCGGCAGCAGTTCCAGCGCGCCGTTCATCAGGGCGTAGTTGAGGATGGACTTGTCCAGTTCCGCCTCGGACACGTTCGGCTGCGCCGCCACCACCGCACCGGGCACGGCGGGCGCCGCAGCTTCGGACAGCTCGACGATGACGTCGGCGTCGCGCTCGAAAGCGGCGGTCTGTCCGGCATCGAGCTTGAGCAGCGCTTTCAGCTCATCCAGAAAGCGCTGCTCGGCCTCGCTCTGACGGCCGTCGGCGTCGCACACGCACACCGCCATTTCATACGCCAGCTGGCGTTTATGCCCTTCAGGGTGCCCGTCGGGGTCTTGCAACGCGGCAGCAGCAGCATCCAGGCTCACCCGCTTGAGCAGCACGTCCTGGTAGAGACCGGCCAGATCAGGTGCGCCTGCTGCGCCTCCCAGCGACTCGGCGATGCGACGGATTTCCTCGCGCTCGCGGTCGTGCTTGGCGCCGTCGGCGAAGGCGGCAAACAGGGCGATGGCGAGGATGGATTTTTGCTGTTCGGGGTTCATTGCGGGTTCGACCATTTGAGCTGGAATTCGATTTCTTCCGACGCGCCTTCGCGCTCGTGTTCGATATTGCAGATTGCCCGCACCGGCACCGAGATTCTCTCGCCCGCGATCTGGATTTCAAAGCGTTCGCCCTGTTCGAGCGCATCGGCCAGACGCCGCAACTTCGCGATGAAGTCCGGCAGCGGGTAGGTTTTTTCCACGTCGCGTTCTGGTTTGCTGTTCATGCTTGCGGCCCTTTCATCCAGTTAAAACAGGTAAGCACAAAGGCTTTCGCAGCCTCAGTGCTTGAGCGCCTCGGCGAGTTTCAGCCCGGCGAGTTCGCGAATCGAGCGCGTCAGGTAGTACAGCACCGCCGCCATGATCAGCATCGAGGGCAGCGCGATCATGGGGTAGCTCAGCAGTGTCAGGCGTCCCAGTTCCTCGTTGAAGGCCGCCGTACCGGCCGGGCTGACAACGATCCAGGTGGCGAGGATGTAGTTCATGACCGCGGAGAAGAAGAAGGAACCGCCCAGCATCCAGGTGGCCGTTTTCAGGCGGGCTTCGAAGACGTCGCCGGTGCCGCGCTGGTCCAGACTCTGCTGGATCCGCTCGACGTTCATCAGCGCCGGGCTGAACAGCAGCACCCGCACCAGCGGCTTGCCGATATAGGCGGAAACGACCACGGCCAGGCCGATCAGGCCGGGAACCGCCGCTTCCTTGATCGCCAGCCACTGCGTATCCAGTTGCAGCAGGCCGATGCCGCCGGTGAGCAGGATGCTGACCAGGCCCAGCGCAGCGAACAGATTGAGCTTGCGTCGCATCAGCAAATCACGCGCGCCCCAGGCCAGCGGAAAAGCCAGTGCCAGCAGCAGCGCATTGACGACGCCCATATCTTCCGGGCCGCTGAGCTTCATCAGGATGATCGAGGGGATGATCAGGGTGATCAGCAGTTCGATCAGCGGATTGGTGGTGGGTTTGGAGGCGGCGGCGGTGTCGGTCATGGCAGGAATCACTTTTCGTTTGCGGCGGGCTGTTGCGACAGCAGTGTCTTCAGTTCGCGGATATCTTCACGCATGGCCCGCACTTCGGCATGCAGATCCGCTTCGATATGCTCGCGGGCGTGTTCGACCGCCGCAACCGTCTCCTGCTGCTCCTTCTCGGTGAAGCTCTGCATGGCGTTGACGATGATCGCGATGAACAGGTTGAGCATGGTGAAGGTCGCCACCAGGATGAAGGGCACGAAGAACGCCCAGGCATAAGGGAAATTTTCCATCACCGGACGGGCGATGCCCATCGACCAGCTTTCCAGGGTCATGATCTGGAACAGGGTGTAGAACGAGCGACCGAGGTGGCCGAACCATTCCGGATAGTCGGTGGCAAACAGGTTGGTGGCGATCACCGCGAACACGTAATAAACGATCATCAACACCAGACCGATGGACAGCAGCCCCGGCACCGCCCCCAGCAGGGCGCCCACCACCCGCCGCATTGATGGCACCATGGTCAGCAACCGCAGCACGCGCAACACCCGCAGCGCCCGCAGTACGGCGAGCTGGCCGGTGGCCGGCAACAGCGCGATCGCGACGACGGCGAAATCGAACACGCTCCAGGGGTCGCGCCAGAAAGCCCGCCGGTGGACGTAGAGACGCAGCACGATCTCCACCACGAACACCACCAGGATCGCCCGGTCCACGGCGAGGATCAACCCGCCCGCTGCCGTCATCGCGGCAGGCCAGGTCTCCAGGCCGAGCAGCATCGCATTGATCAGGATCAGGGCAATGATGAGGCTCTGCACGTGGCGATGCTCGATGAAGGTGCGCACGCGTTCGCGCACGCTCGAACGGATGGGCTGCATGGCAGGCTCACTCATATCGATACGCCGTACTCAGTTCCTGACAACGGGATTGCCCTCGCTGATCCAGCGGGGAACGCCGTTACGCACGCTGTAGACCTGCGTATAGCCCATCTCCGCCAGTTCGCGCGCCAGCTTGTCGGTGCGATTGCCGCTGCGGCAGATCAGCACGACCGGATCGGCCTTGCCCACTTCGGCGGTAAAGTTCGGCATGAACGCCGGATCGAGGCGCCCGCCTGCATCAACGTAAGTCAGTTTGTGACTGCCCTCCACCACGCCGGTCGCGCGCCATTCATCGGGGCGGCGGATGTCATACAGCGGCACACCTTCCGCCATCAGGGCTTTCAACTGGGCATTATCGACGAGGATATAAGGCGGTTCGGCGCAGCCGGCGAGTCCGACCGCGAGCAGCACGATGCCGAGCAAACGCGACAACATCAGGATGCCCCCTTGCGCGTGGCAATCAGACTGGCGATCACGCTCGACCCGATCAACACCGCGACGATGGCCAGCGAAGCGCCCACCGGCACGTGGTACCACGGCATGATCAGCATCTTGGTGCCGATGAAAGTGAGCACCATGGCCAGGCCATACTTCAGCAGGTGAAAACGGTCCGCCACGTCAGCCAGCAGGAAGTACAGCGCCCGCAATCCCATGATGGCGAAGATGTTCGAAGTGAAGACGATAAAGGGATCGGTGGTGATGGCAAAGATCGCCGGAATGGAATCGACCGCGAACACCAGATCGGTCACCTCGATCAGGATCAGCACCAGAAATAGTGGCGTGAAAAAACGCACGCCGTCCTTCATCACGCTGAATTTCTCGCCGTGGTCGCCATCGGCGATGCGCAAATGCCGACGCGCGAATTTCAGCACCGGATTCTGTTCCAGATCGGGGGTTTTTTCCGCCATCACCAGCATCCGCATGCCGGTGAAAACCAGAAAGGCGCCGAACAGGTAGAGCACCCAGCTGAATTCCTGCACCACCCAGGCGCCGGCGAGAATCATGACAGCACGCATGACGAGGGCGCCGAGCACCCCATAGATCAGCACGCGGCGCTGAAATTCGGGCGCAACGTGAAAAGCCGTGAAGATCAGCAGGAAGATGAACACGTTGTCCACCGACAGCGATTTCTCGATCAAATAACCGGTGAGAAATTCCAGTGCCTTCTGATCCGCAATGTCGGGACCCGCTGTGCCCGTCAAATACCACCACAGGCCGGCGTTGAACGCGAGCGCCAGGCTCACCCATACCAGCGACCAGGTGGCCGCTTCCTTGACGCTGACCTTGTGCGCCTTCCTGCCGCCGAACACGAACAGGTCCAGCGCCAGCATGAGCAGCACGAAGGCGATGAAAGCGGCCCACATCCAGGGTTCGCCAATAGTGATCGTGCTATTCATTTCCATGTTCGATTTTTCAAAGGGGTTAAGCCATTCCTGTCAGAACGACGGAGGCATCACACGCGACCCGCCCCCTGTCAACGATGGATCGTTGACAGGGGGCGGAGTCAGCCGGTTCACTGCACCGCGCGCAGTGCTGCGATACGCTCTTCCAGCGGCGGATGTGTCATGAACAGGCGCTTGAATCCCGACGCGTCTTTCCCGCTGACACCGAACGCCGCCATCTTTTCCGGCAACGGCGCAGGATGCAGACTATTGAGGCGCTCAAGCGCGGCGATCATCGCACCGCGACCGGCCAGACTTGCCCCGCCCATGTCGGCACGGAATTCGCGTTTTCGCGAAAACCACATGACGATGATCGATGCCAGCACCCCCAGCACCAGTTGCGCCACCATCGTCGTGATGAAAAATGCCGGACCCTGACCGCGCTCGTTCTTGAACACGACACGGTCGATCGTGTGGCCGATGATGCGCGACAGGAAAATGACAAACGTATTCACAACGCCCTGGATCAGCGTCAGCGTCACCATGTCGCCGTTGGCAATATGCGCGATCTCATGCCCGATCACCGCCTCGGCCTCGGCCCGCGTCATCTGCTGCAGCAACCCTGACGACACCGCCACCAGCGAGCTGTTTTTAGTCATTCCGGTCGCAAATGCATTCACCTGCGGGGTATCGAAAATGCCGACCTCCGGCATTTTGAAGCCTGCATCCGCCGAATACTTTCGGACCGTATCGACCAGCCATACCTCGGTTGAAGTCGACGGCGATTCGATGACCCGCACGCCCATCGATTTCTTGGCCATCCATTTGGAAATCGCCAATGAAATAAACGAACCGCCAAAACCCATTATCGCTGCCATAAACAGCAGCGAACCGAGGTTCAAGCCGTTGGCCGTGAGGTAGGGTTCAATACCAAACACCCGCATGGCGATTGACAGCACCAGCAGGATCGCCACGTTGGTGGCGAGAAACAAAGCAATGCGCATCATGGTGTTCTCCAAGGTTGACCCAGATCAAGTTGTGGGCGGATGGCCTCCTCACAAGTCCCCATCAGAATACAGCCTGCAAAATAACAATAAAATTCGATTTTTATACTGCTATTGTTCGATATTATCGATCTGAAATCACGCCATGCTCAACTACAAGCATCTGCATTACTTCCGCACCGTGGCCAAGGCCGGCGCAATCAACCGGGCCGCCGAGAAGCTGCATCTTACGCCGCAGACGCTGTCCGGCCAGATCAGTACATTCGAGGCGCGCCTGGGCGTGGCGCTGTTCCGCCGCAGCGGCCGCCGGCTGGAACTGACCGATGCCGGCCACACCGCGCTCAACTACGCCGACGAAATCTTCCATGTCGGCGCCGAACTCGAGGAAGCCCTGCAGAACCGGCTTGCAACCCGTGTTCACCCCTTTCGCGTCGGTATTGCCGATGTGGTGCCGAAGGCCATCGCCTACCAGCTGCTGGCGCCCGCGCTCACGCTGGCCGATCCGGTCAAGCTGGTATGCACGGAAGACCGGCTGGAGCAACTCGCTGCCGAACTGTCGATCCACCGGCTCGACATGGTGCTGGCCGACCGCCCCCTGCCCTCTACCATGGACATCAAGGGCTACAGTCACCCGTTGGGGGAATGCGGAATCGCCTTCCTCGCCGCGCGCACAGTCGCCGCTTCTCTTTCCGCGAATTTCCCGGCCAACCTGCATGGAACCCCGTTGCTGATTCCAGGCGAGGACAGCGCCCTGCGTGCGCAACTCTTGCGCTGGCTCGAACGCAAAGGCATCCAGCCCATCATCGTGGGCGAATTCGACGACAGCGCCCTGATGAGCGCCTTCGGCCAGGCCGGCGCAGGCGTGTTTCCGGTGCCGCTGACCACCGCGAAAGAAGTGGTACGGCAATACGACGTGATTGAAGTCGGGCAGACGCTGGACATCCGCGAACGCTTTTTCGCCATTTCGGTGGAACGGCGGCTCAGCCATCCGGCGGTGCTGGCGGTCAGCGAAGCGGCAAGACTGCGGTTTCAGCCGCAGCACGCGGGCTGACCAGACAGCCATCGTGCTGCCCCTGCGGGCGTCAGTATCTGAAAATCCGGCGCACAACGGCAGCGCAACTTCAGCAGCGCACGATCCTTGCTGACCAGTATTTGCGCCTGCGCATAGGCGGCCAACTCCAGGAATTTCTGATCGTCGGGGTCGCTGCAGCGCGGCATACGACTCCGCACGGGCTTCAGCCCATCGTGGCTCGGAGTCCTCTTGTGAGGCAATTCGGGGGGAATGCCAACGGATACGACGGGCAAGGCCAGGGAAACATAGTGCGCGAACAACACGGCCTGCCGCGCGGCATCCAGGGCAAACGCCGGATATGCGAGTACGCGCCGCCACTCGTCCAGCGTGGCATCCGTCACCACGCAGCGCACACGGCCGGCCTCCAGCGCGTGCAACAGCGGCTGGGCGGCGGCATCGCCAAAATGCAGCAAGTCGAGCACGACGTTGGTGTCAAGCACCAGCATGGGGGAAGACCTAGTCAATATCGGTGTGTTCGGCGATGAACTCGCGTACCCAGTGCTCGGGCCTGGCGCTGGAAAATCGCCCGACGATCTCGCCCCCGACGAACAGCAGCACGGTGGGGAATCCGCGCAGGTCATAGCGCCCGGCGAGCTTCATGTTGGCGCCTTCGTCGACTTCGACCTTGGCCATGTGGAGTTTGCCGGCGTGATGTGCGACGACGCGCTCGAGCACCGGCGTGAGCGCGCGGCACGGCGGACACCAGTCGGCCCAGAAATCGACCAGGATGGGCAGCGTGTGCGAGGCTGCGATCACGTCGCGCTCGAAGTGCTCGAGATGGGTGTCGAATATCGGGCCCGGTGCGTGAATGGCTTGAAAATCGGTCATGGTATGGAGGGCGGGGTTGGAATCAGAAGACATCGACTCACTTCGAGTCGATGCCCAGTTTTTTCAGCTTGCGCCACAAGGATACGCGGTCGATGCCCAGCAGTTTCGCTGCCTGGGTTCGATTGCCCTCGGCCAGCTTCAGCACATGCTGGATGTGCTCGGCCTCCTGCGATTCGAGCGTGACGGGCGTAGTCGCCATCTGCGGCTTGAACACCCGCACGGTGAGCGCGCCCAGGCTTTGCGGCAAATGCTCAATATCCAGCACATCGCCCTGCGCCAGCGCCACGCCGCGCTCGATGAAATTGGACAGTTCGCGCACGTTGCCGGGGTAATCGTAATCGGCCAGCCGCTGCATCGCTTCGGGCGTGATTTCCTGCACGTCGCGATCCATCATCGCGGCGTATTTGCGCAACAGGTAATACGCCAATAGCGGAATGTCGTCGCGCCGTTCGCGCAAAGGCGGCAGCGTGAGCGTCACCACGTTGAGGCGGAAATACAGATCGTTGCGCATCTGCCCGTCCTCGACTGCCACTTTCAGGTCGCGGTTGCTGGCCGCCACCACGCGCACGTTCACTTTGACCGGACTGACGGAGCCTACACGCAACAACTCGCGCTCCTGCAGCACGCGCAGCAATTTGATCTGCATCGACAACGGCAGCTCGGCCACTTCGTCGAGAAACAGGGTGCCGCCCTCGGCTGCCTCGAACAGACCGATCTTGGAACCGAGCGCGCCGGTAAAGGCACCCTTCTCGTGGCCGAACAATTCGTTTGCGGCCAATTCTTCGTGCAGCGCGCCGCAATTGAACGCCACAAAAGGCCCATCCGTGCGCTGGCTGTTTTGATGAATGAAGCGCGCCAGCAGTTCCTTGCCGGTGCCGGATTCGCCATGGATCACCACGCTGCAATCGGTGCCGGCAATCTGCCGCGCGGTTTCGAGCAGGTGTTGCATGCCGAGGTCTTGGGTGATGATGGTTGTCTGGTTGGACATGTGTTCGATGCGCAGCTTGAGTGCGCTGTTTTCGCGCTTGATGCGGCGCATTTCCAGCGCCCCGCGCACCACTTCGCGCGCTTCGGCCAGCCGGAATGGCTTGGCGATGTAGTGATACGCGCCCGCCTTCATCGCATCGACCGCCGAGTCGAGCGTGGCGTGGCCGGTGATCATGATCACCGGCACGTCCGGCGTGGTGGCGTGGATGTGGGCCAGCACCGCCATGCCGTCGATGCCGGGCATACGCAAATCGGTCAACACCAGATCGAATGCCATGGACTGCATCGCAGCCAGCCCCGCCTCGCCGCTCCTGCATGCGGTGACGGCATAGCCTTCGCGCTCGAACACATGGCGCAGGTTGGACAAGGCAATCGCCTCATCGTCAATCAGCAGGATATGCGGGGCGGTTCCGGCGTTCATATCGTCTCCTGCGCATCGGTCAGCGGCAACCAGAACGAAAACCGGGTGCCGCCTTGGGGGCGGTTTTCCACGGCGATGCAGCCATTGTGTTCGCTGATAATCTCTTCCACCAGATACAGCCCGAGCCCGGTGCCGTCCCCGGCCGAGTGGGTGGTAAAAAAGGGATTGAATATCTGCGCCAGGTTTTCCGGCGCGATGCCCGGACCATTGTCGTCGATCTGGATGTACAACACGCTGTCCGCCTTGCGTACCGGCTCGACTTCGCCGACCAGGTGGTCGACGTTTGCCGGCATCGAATCAGCCCAGCTTGTTTCGACGGCGCCGACCACAATATGGGTGGCACCGGCGTCGGCGGCATTTTTGAGCAGGTTGATGAACACCTGATGCATCCGGTCGCGGTCTGCCCACAATGCCCGTTCGGGCGCATAGCCCACGCACACTTCCACCCCGGCAGGCAGTTGGCGGTTGACCAGCGCGAGCGATGCCTGGATCAGCTCGGCCACGCTGTGGGCCTGCAGATTAAGCTTGGGTTGACGCACGCTGTCGAGCAACCGCCGCACAATCCGGCGCGCACGTTCTGCTTCGCCGTCGATGTGCGCCATCCATTCGCTGCGCAACGCCGGACCGACCGAATCGCCGTCTTCCATCAACAACTGGATCGAGGTCGAGATATTGGAAAGCGGATTGTTGAGTTCGTGCGCCACGCCTGAGACCAGCACGCCCAATGCGGCGGCCTTTTCATGATGGCGCAACTGGTTCTGCTGCACCCGCAATCGGTTCAACATGGCATTGAAATGATGCACAAAGGACCGGATTTCCTGATCCCGCGAAGATAGCGTCAGCAACTGGTCGTGTCCCTCGGCAAGTTCGTCGAGCTGGGACTCCAGTTCCCGCAACGGGCGCACCACCTGACGCACCAGAAATAATGCGCTGCCCACGCCCAGCAGCAGCACCGTGACGAAGACGGCCAGCAGGGTTCTGCCTGCGACCTGCACCGCCTGTGCCAGTACCGCGCGCTCGCGTCGACTGAAGGTTTCGGCCAGCGTTGACAATTCATGTCCCGATGCGCGTATCAATTTTTGCTGGCCCGGGCGATTCGCCAATGCCAGTGCCGGATACTGCAACAGCTGCGCACGATATCGCCCGAGCAGCGCGCTCACCCGGCCCAGTTCGCTGGTGGTGGCGATTTCGGCAAAAGCGTGCCACCCGCCAGTCAGCGCCGCTTCGGCCGCGTCCAGTTGCACGATCAATTGCTCGAGACTGGCCAGGTCATCATAAAGAAACAGGTTTTTCTCGTCGCGCCGCATTTCCTGGCTGGCCTCACGAAACGCGGTCACGGCCTCGCCCGCCACTATCCGGGTCTGCAGGTAATACAGGTCGGCAAAAACCACCACCGCAAACACCAGCAACACAGCTTTTGAAAAGCCGTAGGTCGTGAGAATTTTCCCGCGCAGACTGGGCATGGATGAAGGGGGCAACCAGGTGAAAAGGGTGTTGCACATTACAACACTGTTGCACGCTTACGGCAATGCAACAGCTGTCTGCGTTGCGATGCGCAACGCTTTCAGTATGCCATAACAGGTTTAATCATTGATTTATAAGCAATATTATATCTGGCACGCATGTTGCTTTTACATAAGCATCTTACCTGATTGCTGATTGGAGCCGACCATGACCAAGCTGACTGCAGAACTCAAACGCATGTTGAACGCCCTGGCTTTTGCCGATGCGGCCGAATACCTCACCCCGCGCCAGAAAACAGCGTACCTGAACCGGAAATCCGCCGCGGATAACATCGTGCAGACCGACACCGCGGTGCAGACCCAGGCCGCCAGCGACCGTCAGCAAGTGGCGCTTTACATGGGCAGCGAGTTGCCCGCCGACATGATGCACTACATCGTGCAAACCTGCAGCCGACTCAAGCATGGCCTGACCGTGCTGACCTTTCAATCCGACAGCGCGGCGCGGGCATTGCTCAGCCCGTATGCAGACGAACTTGCGAACGCCGGCATTTCCATGAAAACCGTGCTGCTGACCGGCGACCCGGTTTCGGGTCTTGCCCGCTACCTGCGCCGCCATCCCGGCGTTGCTTTCCTCGCCTGCAAGGAAACCGGCTATCTCGGACGCAGCTTCCTCAATGGCACCCAGCGCCAGGACATTATGCCGGTGCCGGTGGTCCTGGTCGCCACGCACGAAGATAACGCACAAGACGCCGGGCAGACACAGGCCGGCCCCGTTGCAGGCGACGTGCGCGCAGCCTGAAGTCCCGCGCTCTGCACGCGGACCTCGTCGGCTCTGGCCCGGCGAGGTCCGCGTGCCATGTGCCGCGCATAGCGAGCCGACCTTGCGCCCACGCAAACAACCCGCACTCGCCAGCGGGGCATTTTTTCTCCGCATGCTTTAAAATCGGTGCCTTTGCCCGTCTTCCCCCCGCAGACAGTCAACCGACTCCGCCGCTCATGCTGACACGACTTTTTCCATTCCTGCGCTGGTTTCCCCTGAACCGCGAAACCCTGCGCGCCGATATCATCGCAGGCATTACCGTCGCGATGATTCTGGTGCCGCAAAGCATGGCCTACGCCACCCTCGCCGGACTGCCGGTGGTGTATGGGTTGTACGCATCCTTCCTGCCGGTCATTGTGGCTTCGATGTGGGGCGCGTCGCGCTTTCTTCACACCGGCCCCGTCGCCCTGCTGTCGTTGATGTCGGCAGCCGCTATCGAGCCGCTCGCAAGCCGCGGCAGTGCCGAATTCATCGAGCTGTCGCTGCTGCTGGCCCTGATGGTGGGCGTCCTCCGACTCGCGCTGGGCGTATTCCGCATGGGGGTGTTGATCAACCTCGCCTCGCACCCCGTGATCCTCGGCTTCACCAATGCGGCCGCGCTGATCATCGGGCTGTCGCTGCTCAACAGCTTCATCAACGTGCCCATGCCGCGTTCCGACACCTTCCTGTTCGACCTGGGACACGTCATCCAGCAGTTCCCGATCGCGCACTGGGAAACCCTGCTCTACGGCGTGGGCACGGTGGTCGCACTGCACTACCTGCGGCGCCATTTTCCCAAGCTGCCCGGCGTGCTCGTGGTGGTGCTGATCGGGACCCTGATCAGCGCTGTCACCGGGTTCGAAAAAACCGCGCGGATTGCGCCAGAGCAGATCGCCGATCCCGCCGCACGCACCCTATTCGACAAGGTCGTCGCCAACGAAGCCGAACTTGAACGCGTGAAGCAGGCGCAAGGTGATGTGGCCAGTCGGCTCAAGGAGGTGCAGCAATCGGGCCGTCCCTACTACTCGCTGCAAGCCGATGCCATGCGGCTCCGCGGCGAAGAGGCGAGTCTCAAGCACAATCTCTACCGGCAGCGCGTGGAGGCCTTCCAGTTCGACCTCGCGCCGGTCAAACAGGCGGACGGCAGCGTCGTCTACAAGACCGGCGTCGAGCAGGGCTTTTTTGAACCCAAGTGGCGTTGGGCGGGCTTCAAGGGAGATCAGTTCCTGCTGTCGGGCGGCGGCAAGGTGGTGGGCAACATTCCCAGCGGCATGCCTGGCCTGGTGCTGCCCCCGCTCGAGTTCGGCGTGATCTCGGGGCTGTTCGCCACGGCCTTCATCATGGCCATGATCGGTTTCATGGAAGCCACATCGATTTCGCGCGCACTCGCCGCGAAAACGCGCGAGAAGCTCGATCCCAATCAGGAACTGATCGGCCAGGGACTGGCCAACATCGTGGGCAGCTTCTTTCAGTCCTATGTCGTGAGCGGCTCGTTTTCCCGCTCAGCGGTTGCGGCGCGGGTAGGCGCGCAGTCCGGGGTATTCGCTATCGTCAGCGCACTCGGTGTGCTGCTGGTGATGCTGTTCTTCACCCCCTATCTCTACCATCTGCCGCAGCCGGTTCTGGCCGCGATTGTCATGAGTGCGGTGTTTGGCCTGATCGATTTCAAATCGATGGTGCATGCCTGGAACGTGAAGCCGGCCGACGGCATGGTCGGGGTGGCGACCTTTGTCACCACCCTGATCATGGCGCCGCAGCTGGCCAATGGCGTGCTGGTCGGCGTGTTGCTTACGATCCTGCTGTTTCTTGCCGGCACCATGAGCCCGCGTAGCGAAGTCATGGGGCGGACCTCGGAAGGCGTGCTGGCCGGCGCTGTCAGCCACGACCTCGCACCCATCAGCGAAAAGTATGTGGTATTGCGCTTCGATGCGTCGCTGGTGTTCATTAATGCGGCCTATTTCGAGCATGCTGTGCTCAAGGCGCTGAGCCAGTTCCCCGAGGCGCGCGCGCTGCTCGTCCTCGGCAACAGTATCAACCGCATCGACGCGACCGGCGAGGAAAAGCTGCGCGCCCTCACCCGAGACCTGAAAGCGGCAGGGGTCACGCTGATGCTGGCCGGACTGAAAAAACCGGTCCGGGAAGCGCTGGATCGCGCAGGTCTCGACAAAGTCATTGGTCCTGAAAACTTCTTTTCCAGCAAGGACATCGCGATACGCGCATTGGACCGGCAGTTTGCAGTGGATGCACCGAGCAGGGATGCGGAGGACGATACGGACACAGGCAGGATTAAACAACACGGCCTGACCTGACGCCGTCTGCTGAAGAAAACGAACTTCAGCGTTAGCGCATCGCACGGCGACGCCAGACCATACACAGACATCTTTTAATTATTATTATAATATTATGTGTTTATTATTCACATAGCTTGGATTCACATAGTTTGGTCGGTTCATGATTGCCCTGCTGGAGGCGCATCGCGCGGGTTTGCTGCGTCGCAAACACTGGTTACCGAATATCCTCTCCGGAGCGATTGTCGGCGTGGTGGCCCTGCCGCTGGCGATGGCTTTTGCCATCGCCAGCGGGGCCAAACCCGAACAAGGGCTGTATACGGCGATCATAGCCGGGCTGCTGGTCTCGATCCTGGGTGGCACCCGCCTCCAGGTCGCGGGACCAACCGGTGCGTTCATCGTCATTCTCGCGGGCGTAACGGCGGAACACGGCATTGCAGGGCTGCAACTCGCCACCTTGATGGCCGGCATGATGCTGTTGCTGCTGGGCGTGGCCCGCCTCGGCAGCATCATCAAATACATTCCCGACCCCGTGATTGTTGGTTTCACTGCCGGCATTGCGGTGATTATCTGGGTCAGCCAGTGGAAAGACTTTTTTGGGCTGACTTCGACGACAGGCGCGCATTTCCATGAAAAAGTCTGGCATCTGCTGAACGCGCTGCCTCAGCTTCACCTCATGACCACCGCCCTGGCCGTGTTATCGCTGCTGCTGGTGCTGTACACCACGAAGATTCCCGGTTTGAAACGGCTACCGGGTCCCCTGGCTGCCCTGATCGTGGCCACGCTTGTCCAGGCCAGCCTCGATCTCCCCGGCGTGGCCACCATCGGCAGCGCATTCGGCAGCATTCCTGCCGGGCTTCCCAGCCTGCAGTTCCCGGAATTCACAGCCAGTCAGGTCATTCAGTTGATCGGTCCGGCGTTCACGATTGCCATGCTGGGGGCGATCGAATCCCTGCTCTCGGCCGTGGTGGCTGACGGCATGACGGGAACACGGCACAACTCCAATCAGGAGCTGATAGGCCAGGGCATCGCCAATATCGTTGCCCCCCTGTTTGGCGGGTTCGCTGCCACCGGAGCCATCGCCCGCACGGCCACCAACATCCGCAACGGCGGCACCAGCCCGCTTGCCGGCATCGTCCATGCGGCAACGCTGGTGCTGGTCGTGCTGCTGCTGGCCCCGCTGGCGTCACACATCCCGCTCGCTGCGCTTGCCGCCATCCTGTTTGTGGTGGCGTGGAACATGAGCGAGGCCGGCCACTTTGTGCGCATGGTCCGGCGCGCCCCGCGCGCCGATGTGGTGATCCTGCTGGTGACCTTTGCCCTCACCGTGTTTGCCGACCTGGTGGTGGCGGTCAACATCGGCGTCATCCTGGCGACGCTGCATTTCCTGCGGCGCATGGCCGCCAGTGTGGAAGTCGGCCAGGTAGCCGAAAAAGAGTTGCATAAGGAGTATGCCCATCTCGGCTTCGATAGCTTGCCGCACGATGTCATGGTTTACGCAGTCGACGGACCGTTTTTTTTCGGCGCGGTCGAGAATTTCGAGCGCGCGCTCGCCGGCACCCACAGCGATCCGCGTGTACTCATCCTGCGCCTGCGCCGCATGCCCTTCATCGACGCAACCGGGCTGCAGGCGCTGGAAGACGCCATCTGCGGCTTTCATGGGCGCGGGGTCGAGGTGGTGTTATGCGGCGCCAATGCCCGGGTGCAAGGCAAGCTGTCCCGTTCGGGGATTCTCGACCTGGTCGGCCAGACCCATTATTTCAAAACCTGCGGCGAGGCGATCAGCCAGTGCCGCACCCTGAAAGCGCGAGAACCCGACCCTTCGGACCCACTTGCGCGCGGCCCCCGCGCGACGTCCCCCGCTATCAGCCGCGAGCAGTTGAGACGCAAGCCTGGACAATCCGGCAACCACACCGGGGGCTGAATGTTATTTCCTTATTGGAACGGCGGGTCCGGTTGAATCGCCATGCTGCACCCCGTGCTGCGCCAGATACTCGCGGATCATCTGGCGTACCACCTGGGAAGGCGTCAGATCCTGTTCTGCGCACAGGCGCTCGAACGCCTTTTTCTTGGCGGGGTCAATCAGAATCGTCAGTCGTGCGGTTTTATTTTCCATCGATATAGGCGGCGGGTTGTGACCCCGATTGTAACGGCAGCTACGGCTGGGCCTCTACTCGTGCCGATTTGGCCCCGCCCGAACCCGCGGCAGCACGCTTCAATCGGTCATTCACTGCCATCCACTCCGCACCATCCGGCGGGGTTTCGATCAGGATACACGCGCTTCCCAACGCGTCGGCTTCACGCAGCCGCGCATACAAATCATGCCCATACGCGGCCGCCTCGGCCGGCAACCGCATCCAGCAGCAACTGAGATTCGATTGGGGCGCATGCCGCGCCAGCACGACGACAGTACCCATTGCGGCACACCTTGCGGCTTCTGCGTAAAGCGCCTGCGGCGGCACCAGGCGCAGCAGGGTAGCGGGCGCATAGTGTGCTTCAAGGCTTCCAGGTACTTTGGGTGCTTCGATTGCAGAGGTGTTGTCCAACTTGCCCAGGACTGCCTCCAGCATGGGCAGTGTCACCGCTCCCGGTCTCAGGACTCGGGGAGAAGGACCACTCAAGTCGAGTATGGTCGACTCCAGCCCCACCGAGCACAGACCGCCATCGATAACGGCCTCGATACGGCCCTCCAGCTCAGACAGCACATGGTCAACGCAGGTTGGGCTGATGCGTCCAAATTGATTGGCGGAAGGGGCCGCAAGGCCGCCACCGAATGCGCGCAGCAGTACCTGCGCGACGGGATGTCCCGGCACCCGCAGGCCGATGGTATCAAGCCCACCGCTGGCGGCATCCGCCACGCCGCGTGCGCGTTTCAGAATCAAGGTGAGCGGGCCTGGCCAGAATTGCGCGGCCAGCGCCCATGCTGTTTCTGGAATGTCGCGCGCCCACTGCGGCAGTTCATCTGCGGAAGCGACATGCACAATCAAAGGATGGTCGGCAGGTCGCCCCTTGGCGGCGAAGATTTTCGCCACGGCTGCATCGTTAGCGGCATCCGCGCCTAATCCATAAACGGTTTCGGTGGGAAAAGCGACCAGCCCACCTGCGCGTAAAACTTCCAGCGCGCGCGCGATGTCGGCAGGCGCTTCGCCCACAAGCCGACGCGTCGTGCCGTCGACATGCAGGGGCATGTCAGCCCTCGGTGATCCGGCGGGCCTGCTTGTTGAGATTTTCAATGGCTTGGACCACCGCACGTTGCGCCGTCTCGGCTTCGGCTTCAGAACCCATCATGGTCAAGCGTCCAAAGTTGCCGAATGGTTTAACGTCCACCAGCGTGACGTGTGCGGCCTTTTCCGCTTCATTGGCGGCATAGACGGCATAGCCCGCAGGCTCGACTTCGAGAATGAACATGGTCTTGCCCGGCAGTATCATCGAGCCCTTGCGCAGCTGGCGGTTGATGAGCGTGGTGTGGTCCGGGGTCATGCCGCTGATGACCTCGTTCCAATGGATTTTGCAGGCCATGCGCGTGTCCATGGTGGTCTTCAACTGCCGCAAAATGGTGTTGCCGGCTTCCATGACTTCGCTCTGGTTGCGGTAGTGGATTTCCATGGAGCCGAAAGAGCGCTCCACCACCTGCTCACCGAGGTGAACATTGGTTTCCTTGAGCGCAATGTCGGACAGCCGGTGAACCGCCATGCCGGGCGAGACCTCGACCCACAGGCAGGCATCGCCGGGCACCGGCAAAAACCCCTGCGAAGAGGTGGCGAGATAGGACGCGAGCTGCGGTTGCAGCGCGTCCATGAAAACGAAAGTGCGCAGGCTGATATGCATGGTTCTGTCGCTCAACGGGTCAGGCCCATGTACAGCATCGGTAATTTTTCCGGCAGGCGTTCAACCTGGTCCAGCACGGTAAAGTTTTTGGCGCCAAAGATGCGCGCCACATATTGGTCGGCATGCGGGTCGAGACTCAACGCATAAACCGTGATGCCGTCGCGCGCCAGTTCTTCCACCGCACGCTTGGTGTCGAAGCGCAGGTATTGCGGATCGCGCACGTCGTTGTCGGCCGGCTCGCCATCGGTGATGATGAACAGGATTTTCTTGTTCTTGGGTTGCAGCTTGAGCTGCTCGCCGGCGTGACGCAGCGCGGCGCCCATGCGGGTGGAGTACGAACCCTTGAGGCCCGCCAGGCGCGCCTTGACCAGATCGTTGTAAGGCTGATCAAAGTCCTTGAAGCGATAGTAATGCACATCGTGGCGGCCATCCGAGCAAAAGCCGTGCAATGCGAACGGGTCGCCAATGCGGTCGAGCGCGTCGGACAACAGCACCGTCGCCGACCGCGTCAGGTCCATGATGCTGTAGTCATGACCGCGCACCTTGTCGTTCGACGATTCGGACATATCCAGCAGCACCATCACCGCGAGATCCCGCACGTTGCGCTTGTAGCGCATCATGATGCGGGTATCGGGCTGCTGCCCGGTACGGATGTCGATCATGGCGCGGATGGCCGCATTGATATCGATTTCGTCGCCGTCTTCCTGATGACGGATGCGCTGCATTGCCTGGGGAATCATCGATTCGATCAGATATTTCAGACGCGAGATCACCGGCTTGTTGTCGGCGACGATTTTCTCAATGACTTCAAGCGCCCCCACCGGGGGATGGCGCTCCAGTACCGTGGCCCAGCTCGGTCGTTCGAGCTGGATCAGGTAATCCCACTCATGGTAATGGTAGGGCTCGGAAACGGGCGGGCGGCCTTCCAGCTCGTTGATGGTCACGCCTTCCTGATCGAGGAAAAACGGTGTTTCGAGTACCCAGATTTCTTCTGCGTCATCCCCCGCGTATTCGTTGTTGGTCTCGTTGACCATTTCCATCAGGCTGACGGTCTTGCGGGTCTGCTTGCCGGCCCAGGTGGCTTCCAGCGCGGCATCGACGTCATATTCTTCCGACTCCCACACCGTGCGGTTGTCGTCGCGGTAGACGGCGCGCAGCACATCGGTGCGGGCGTTGAACTCCGGCAGCGGAATCTGGCCCAGTGTATGCGCCAGCGCCACGCCGATATTCCAGCTGACCTGATTGCTGGACAGATCGGTTTCAGCCCGGAACAACCGGACGCCTTCCTGCACCCACGGATGGGGATCGGTCGATTCAAGATCGAGCAAGGCACGCGCCAGACGGTTCAGCAGATCCCCGACGCATTGCGGTTCGCTAGTATCAAGCGGCGGATGCAGCGCCAGCCACAGCGCGCGCATGCCGGGGAAATCGCGGCAGGCGCGTTCTTCCACGCGCGCATCCTCGATCGCCTCGATGATTGCAATCTGCGTGGTGTTGAGCATCTGCTGCGAGAGCGGCGCGCCAGTATGCACCAGATGCGCCGCGCAATGATTGGCCGCGGCCCGATAGATCTCGAGACCGGAAATTTTCAGTTCATCCGGCGTTTCGTCGCCCAACGGTTTGTAGTCATCGAAGGCATCGGCAATATGGATAACGTAGTGTTCGATGTACGGCTTGATGCCCTCGCGATTTTCATAGTCGCCGGAAGTGGGGCGCAGGAAAAAGTCGCGTCCCCACATTGCACGCAGGTAGATATTCAACCGGCGCTGCACATCGACGAACAGCGTCCCCTTGCGTTCCTGCTGCAGGATGCCCATCGAGTCAGGCGTACCCAAGGAAAAATAGCCGACCTGCCCGTCAAAATCCGCCTTATAGGCCTGGGCGCCCCATTGCACCCAGCGACGCAACCCGCCCAGCGTGAGCTGACTCAATAGCCGGTCAAGATTTTCCAGCATCGGCCGCAAACCGCGCGGCGCTTGCACGAGAACGATTTCCAGCACATTGAGGTAGGCGCGGAACAGATTCTCGTCGCCGAGTCGCTGGGCCGCGAGCGGCGCGGTGGCCACAATCAGCGTCAGCACCTGGCCCGATGTCTTCGACGCCATGGCCATCAGGAAATTGACGACGTCGGGCAGCACCTCCTCGCCGATGGCACGGCTGACTTCGGGCATTTCCTGGATATAGGTCACCACGAGTTCTTCGCCGCGGCCCAGATTATGCAGCGCGACCCCGCCCTTCAGGTAATTGTCCAGGCCGCGCGACGAAAACATCCGCGCAGCCTCGTTCCATGAGGCGCGCAGGACCTCCTGCGCGTCGTGCGGCAGGTCATCGAGAACCTCTTGATATTCTTCGAGATGGATGGCCATGGAATTTGGACTGGACGCGCTGTCGGTGGTGCCGGCAGCGCGTCTTAGCTTAGAAGTACGTGGTGACTGCGGAGTCGAGCGCGTCGCGCATATCGGGATCGTCCGTAATCGGACGCACCAGCGCGACACGGCAGGCGGACAGCGGGGCTACGCCTTGAGCGATCAGCGAGCCCGCGTAAATCAGCATGCGGGTCGACAGGCCTTCGTCGAGACCGTGACCTTTAAGGTTGCGCGCGCGCTCGCCGATGTGAACCAGATTCTTCGCCACATCGAGCGTGACGCCGGATTCGTGCGCCACAATTTCGGCTTCGATATCATGTTCTGGATAATTGAAATCCAGTGCGCCGAAACGCTGCTTGGTCGACTGTTTCAAATCCTTCATCAGTGACTGATAGCCGGGGTTGTACGAAATCACCACCTGGAAATCGGGATGGGCTTCAATGATTTCGCCCTTCTTTTCCAGCGGCAGCATCCGCCGCGCATCGGTCAGCGGGTGAATCACGACCGTGGTGTCCTGACGCGCCTCGACCACTTCGTCGAGGTAGCAAATTGCGCCATGACGCGCAGCCACAGCCAGCGGGCCATCCTGCCAGCGGGTGCCGTTGGCATCCAGCAGGAAACGGCCAACCAGGTCAGACGCAGTCATGTCCTCGTTGCAGGCCACGGTAATCAGCGGCTTTTGCAGTTTCCAGGCCATGTATTCGACAAAACGCGTCTTGCCGCAGCCGGTAGGACCCTTCAGCATCATGGGCATACGCACCGAATAGGCCGCTTCGTACATTTCGACTTCGTCGGAAACTGGGCGGTAATAAGGTTCGTTCTGCACCCTATAGGGCCCGAGTACGTCGGATGCCGGCGTCGTCGAAGCAGGGCGCGTCATCGCGTCCTGCTGCGGCTGCCCGGCACGCGCCAAGGCTTCCTGGCGCGGAGAATAAGTACGGAAAAAAGGATCATTACGCATGACGGATACCCTGCAATGATTGAATTCAGTCCGGCCAGACACGGTCCGGAAACAGCAGCTTGCTGCTATCAGCAACGCCCGATACCTTTGGCTTGCGCTGGGCCGGTTTGGATGGGGCCGGTTTCGAGGTCACCGGCTTGGCGGGGAGCTTGGCTGTCGCAGCCTTCGGCTCGGCCGTTTTTGAGGCGGTGGGCTTGCGTGTCGCAGACTTGCGCACTGCAGTTTTGGCAGCCGGTTTTTTGGGCGCGGCTTTTTTGGGCGCGACGGACTTGCTGGCAGCCGGCTTTTCTGCGGGCTGCTGCTGCTCGGCCTTGGCCTGACGCACGCTGGCAGAAAGCTTGTCTTTTAAATTAGTCATGATGCAATCACCTCATTAATGATGGCTTCGATTTCAGCTGCGGCCAGTGCACCGCGGCTGCCCAACTGATAGACCGAAACGCCTTCGAGCGCTGCGCTGCGATAAATTGCGCGACGACGGATGCCGGTTTCCAGCACGGGGATGCCGAATTCGGCAATGGCACCGTGCATCGCTGCAGAAAGCGCACTCTTGGGTTCCAACTGGTTCAGCACCAGGAAGGCCTTCAAGCGCTTGTTTGTTTTTCTGGCTTCCTCAATTTCCTGCGGCAGCCTGAGGCTGGCCCACAGATCGATCGGTGAAGGCAGCACCGGAATCAGCGCCACATCGCAGGCACGCAGCGCTTGCAACGAAGCGTGGCTTTCGAGCGAAGGCGGACAATCCAGCACCAGATGGCGGTAGGCCTTGTAATTCTGGTGCAAGGTTTTGGCATCCCACTTGCCGTGGATTTGCTTGACCGTGGCAGGGAACGGCGCGCTCCCCAGGCTGGCCCACTGCCGCGACGAAGCCTGCGGATCGAGGTCCAGAACCAGCGTATCGTCGCGACGGGCCAATCCGGCTGCCAGATTCATTGATACCGTCGTCTTGCCGGCGCCGCCCTTCTGGTTGATCACAGCAATGATGTGGGTTGCCATGCTCAGCCTTCCGGTTGCGCATACAGCGCATTGATGCGCCGGGCGAGGTCCAACTCGACATCGCCCAAATCACCGCTTTCGGCCGACTCCAACGTGACGTTCACGTAGGTGCTGGCGAAGTTGATGTTGTGCGGATGCAGGCCGGCTTCTTCGGACAGCGCCGCCAGGCCATCGAGAAATGCACGCGTCTCGCTATACCGCTCAAAAGTGAAGCGGCGAAACAACGTCGGGGGCTTGCCGCGCGCCTCCCAGCCTTCGACCAGATCAGCCATGCGGGGCACGCTCGGCCTTCATGCCGTCCAGTTCGCGCACATGGGCCAATTCTTCGGCAAGAATGCTTTCCAGCAAAGCCGCGCTGTCCGCATCGCGCATCCGGCGCGCATGCGCCAGCGCCTCCTCATACAACCGAACCGCATCCACTTCAAGCACACGATCCGCCGCCAGCATGTCGGCGGCGGTGCGGCCCAGCCGCGCCGGCGGTAAATTGCCGGCAGACGGCGCCACGCCCAGGATGATCAGACGTTCCATCAAGCGCTCGGCATGCTGCAACTCCTCAACCGCCTCGCGTCGCAACTGCGATGACAAAGCGTAGTCACCCCACAGGCGCGCCAACACGCTTTGCGCCAGATATTGCTGGACTGCACTCATCTCATGCGTCAAAGCACGAGAAAGCCAGCCCAAGGTACGGGGATCAACGCTCATCCGTCAGCAAACTCAGCTACGGGTTGAAGTAATTTCAGCGTCGCGACCGCCACCGTCCGCGTCAGGCGAAGCGGGAAGAATGCCTTCCACTTCGCTGTGCACGCGGGCGATGATGTGGGCGGCAACCAGGCCGTCACCCACACGCTCGCATGCATCGGCACCGGCGCGAACCGCGGCATTGACTGCACCGGTCTCGCCGCGTACCAGCACGGTCACATAACCACCACCCACGAATTGACGACCGATCAGACGCACTTCTGCGGCCTTGGTCATGGCATCAGCCGCTTCAATAGCGGGAACCAGACCTCGGGTTTCAATCATGCCAAGGGCAACACCGCTCACGATAGCCATGAGTTTTCTCCATTACGTTTAGGACTACTTAAAAAGCGCACCAAGCAAAAAAATGCTTGAACTCAGACCTCAATCCACTTGCGGCAGAATGCCTTCCACTTCGCTGTGGACGCGGGCGATGATGTGGGCGGCAACCAGGCCGTCCCCCACGCGTTCGCATGCATCGGCACCGGCGCGAACGGCAGCATTGACTGCACCGGTCTCGCCGCGCACCAGCACGGTCACATAACCACCACCCACAAACTGACGACCGATCAGGCGCACTTCTGCGGCCTTGGTCATGGCGTCAGCCGCTTCAATCGCGGGAACCAGACCACGGGTTTCAATCATGCCAAGAGCAATACCAGTCACGCTAGCCATTCCATATCTCCTAAATTAACGCTTGCTACGAATTAACTACAATCAGGCGTCAGGCGCTTGCGGCAACATGCCTTCCACTTCGCTGTGCACGCGGGCGATGATGTGGGCGGCAACCAGGCCGTCACCCACACGCTCGCATGCATCGGCACCGGCGCGAACGGCAGCATTGACTGCACCGGTCTCGCCGCGCACCAGCACGGTCACATAACCACCACCCACAAACTGACGACCGATCAGGCGCACTTCTGCGGCCTTGGTCATGGCGTCAGCCGCTTCAATTGCCGGAACCAGACCACGGGTTTCGATCATGCCCAGCGCAATACCCATACGTTCAGCCATTTTGTTACTCCTTTTATCACAAAGTTGAAAATGAAAACTCTTACAAATTTCAAGGGCAAATCGCGTCTTCGCGTCTTCCCTTGCCCCTACATCAAAATCTTTTAAGCATCCCAGTTGTCGATGATTCCGCAGATCGTCAGGTCCGTGGTTACCGTCGAATCAGGCATCGCCCACCGTGCCGCACTGCCGCTGGCAGTGAATACCCATTTTCCGATCGGCACGCCAACCGGGTCGGACGCCACCATCAAGCCGCCGGACTGGTTTTCCAGTACCCGTAGCGAGGCGGTCTGAAGACCGGGCACCCGACGGGTACACACCAGTTCATCCTTGACGCGCATGATCTCCATCAGGCGGTTTCTGCCGTCCAGTGATCGATAATGCCGACGATCGTGAGATCCGACGGAAACTCCTTGCTGCCCGCGGCCTCGCGCGCAGCAGAAGAACCGACACAGATCACCCAGTCGCCAGGAATACACCCCACGGCGTCCACCGCGACACTACGTGTGCCGCCTTCCCTGTCCTGGACCACCAGCAGCGGACGGTGACCGAATCCATTGATCCGGTTCGTCGATACCAGCGTTTTTTCAACTTTCATGATTCTCATAGGGCTGCCTTAGCGACTCATTACGCTCAATGTCCCGCGTGCTGGACAACGTCATCAATAAATGTGCACCGTTCGCTGCCTTCCGAATCGCTCACTGCCATCTGGCAGTGCAACAGCCCCTGCACATGCAGTTCGGGGTAACGGTCCTGGATTGCCGCTTTAACCCGCCTGCACCGCGCCACGGTGCGTTCGCGCGCACCCGGGACCCGCGACGAATAATGGAAGTGCACCAATACCGGTACCGCCAATCCCCGGTTGACATTCAATCCGGAGAAAATCCTGACACCCACATCCATGTCCGGTGCGCCTTCTTCCACCGTATCCAGATGGGCAAAATAAAACTTGTTGCGCAACTGCAGTTCGCTCATTGCCTCGCCGGCGCAAATGAAACGTTCGTTGTGACCGATCACGGCATAACGCCCTTGGTGATGCTGAATCACATACTGTATCTGCGACAAATTCGCTTCCAGCAAGCGGGTAATCAGCTTGCGCATGCCCGGCTGCAACCCGCAATTTTTCTCAGCCTGGACGATCGCCCGCTCAACGGCACGCTGCGCATCCGCTGCACTCATGCCCAGCGTTTCATGAAAAATCGCCGCGCTTTCGACAAATCGCATCGGGCAGTTCGCGCTTTCACTATCGGGCAAGTGCACCCGAATCGCGTCCGTATCGGTGTCCATGCCGATCATCAGCGTGTCGGGTGCCGCACCCCGGCCATACGTGTTTTCAATCGCCCCGCGCAACTCAGCCAGACGGTCGGTCGCTGCCTGCTGGGCCAGGCCGTCGTTGCTGCCATGCGCCGCACAGCCCTGTTGACAGGGATTGGAGGTGCTGTAGTGGTACACCGCGATTTTCAAATAATTGCCATTGTCGCCACCGGGGATGCCGCCCGATAAACGCAACAGCTCGCGCTGCGTCCAGTCGGCCACATCACCTTCAACATCAAACAATGCCCCGGCATACGCCTTCACATACACCGCATCATTCGAATCCATACGGAAAACGAAGGGCAGCAAACCTTGCAGGCGTCCGTCAGCACACGGACTGATATCCAGCGTGTGATAGCCACATGACTGAATGAAGGCCGCATCGATCAACATGCGCGTGCGCCAGGGTGCCTGGTCGGCAGCTGCGTTGGCGACGCATTCCTGAAAGCTGCGAAATACGCAATAGGAATGCAGCGCACGCAGGTCGAGTCCGGTCGCCCAGGCATTCTCAAGCAAGACCATGGGCAGCGCGTAGCCCAGTTTATCTTCGGCCACGCGCTGCGCACGGGACACAAAATCGAGCTCATGCTGAAAAGCGGACAGCGACTTCAGCGTATCGACAATGGGCTCGAAGCGCCCGCGCACCTTGTTCTCATAGGCGTAGAGCCGCTGGTTCAACTCCTGGTCCACCAGTGCATGCTCGCAACGCTGGCTCGACCCGATGACACATGCCGGGTTATCGAACGACTCTGGCTGGCAGAGCGCTCCGGCAGATTGCATCGCAGCAAGTCGTTTACGCGTATTCACCGGTCACCTTTCAGCCGCGAGCACCGCCGGACAAGGTGACTAACGCACCCATTCCCGAATTCCCGGACGAACCCGTGATGCGGCTATCGGCAACGACGGGATGTTCCACCTCCTCGCGGAAGCGCCTTGCGTTCATGCCCATGCCCATGCCGCGGGGTTCGCCGCGGGCTGACGGATTGCGCGACAGGCTGGACGTGCCTTCGGTTCCTGTTACCTTGCTCATTGCATTCCAGGCGTCACCCGTCACCGAGCGCCCCTCCTGGCTGCCTTCGCCGGTGAGCCGTTGCGCCGCCGTCAACGCGGCTGCCGTTGCAGCCTGCTGTACTGCGCCCGCAGCCTGCGACCCTGCCGCATCGCGATGACGAAACTCCGGTGTACCGGTAATCAATCCATTGGCCTTGTTGATAGGCCCGGTGATTCGCTCATTGCTGTAAGACGAGCCGGTAACGTCGTTAAACGTTTTCTGCTGGGCTGCGCGCGCCGGCGTGCTGATACTGAAATCCAGCGGTGCAGGTGCCCGTGACATTTCAATATGCGTCTTGCCACGCGCCACAAAACGTCCGCTGGTCGCACATTGCGAGGTCATGTTATCCACGCCGATGTAGGGGCTGCCGCTGACCACTCCACAGGCACCCCGTTCGTCGCCGGTCATCACCGATCCGCCTGCACCCGGACGGTCGCCGGTTACGGCTGTAGCCGGAATCAGTGCGCTGGTACGGATAAGCGCTTCCTGTGCCTGCAGCGCCGGGGCCTCACAAAAACCATTGAACTGGCCACGCCCGATGTAGGGCGTGCCGCTGATCGGCGAACATCCACCCGACTCGTCGCCGGTAACGTGATTGGAGCGGCCGACATAGGTCCCCGTGACCGGCTGACCGCGCCAGGTCTGATCCACCGCAACTTTCGCCACGGGTGCTACTGGGGTGCTGACGGCGCAGACCGCCTGTTGCTGGTCTGCTCCGATATATTCCGTACCGGTGACGGGTTTGCACCCCCCCATCTCATCACCGGACACCTTTGGGCTGCGGCCAACCTCCGTGCCGGTAAGGGACCGGCCCGACAAGGTGCGCATCGTGGCCACTTTTTGTGGCGACGCGGTATCGCACAGCGCGCCAAAGCTGTCAGCCTTGTAGTACTGCGAGCCTGTAATGTTGCGGCAGGAGCCGGGCTCATCGCCCGTGACCTTGCTGGAGCGGCCGACTTCGCTTCCCGACACCGGCTGATTGCCACGCGTCGACATCACGCTGACCTTGCGCGGCGCTTCCGGCGCGCTGGTATTGCACATCCCGGTGAATTGCTCCTGCGAAAGATACTCGGTACCGGTAACACCACGGCAGCTGCCGCTTTCGTCACCGGTGAGCTTATCGGTGTGGCCCATAGCGGTACCGGTAACCGGTTTGCCAGCGGCGGTGTGGCTGACCACGACTTTCTCCGGCGCGGTATCGCGCAAGCGGGAAGTAGCGTAATCGCTGCCGGTGATGGCGCGATCCGAACCCGGCTCGTTGCCCGTCACGCGCTCGGCGCGCAGCACCGACGTGCCGGTCACCGCTTTGCCCTTGGGGGTATCAGTACAGCCGACTTTGGTCGGGCCCGGCGCCGGGCGGGTCGGACACATTTCGTCGTAACGCTCGGCGGCCAGATATTCCGTTCCGGTAATGCCGCGGCAGTTGCCGGGCTCGTTGCCCGTCATGTTTCCGGCACGACCGACTTCGGTTCCAGTGACCTTGCGTTCGCCCAGGGTGTGACTGACCCCCACCTTGTCCGGCGCTGGCGCGGGGCGCGTATGGCACAGGATGTCGTACTGCTCCCTGCCTACGTACTCCGTGCCGGTGACTGCGCGACAGGATCCCGGCTCGTTGCCGGTCACCTTCTTGCTGCGCTCCACCATGGTGCCGGTGACCTCATGCCCTGCCAGCGTATGACCTTCTTCAACCTTGGGTGGAGCCGCCGCGGCCGGAGTCGCCAGAAATGCGCGCATGCGTCCCGCGGGGCGATTTTCCTTGGCGGGCTTGGTGCTGCCAGCCAGTGACTGCACCAGACGACGCTGCATGGCTTTTTGACGGCCGGTCGCGCCCTTGGTAATCGCAGCCTGCCAGTCCTGGCCGGGCATTGAAGACGCAATCTTGGTGGCCTGTGCGACACGCTTCAGGCCCGCCTTGCCATCCTGCGACAGCGCGGCACGACGCGCACGCGCCAAGGCACGCCCGGTCGGCAGACTGGATTTTTTCGGCACCTCCGAGGCGGACGACACGACCGCAGCTGACATCACTGACGCGGCACGCGCGGTATCGCCACAGCCGCCTTTGGCACCGTTGCAACCACAGCCACACCCCTTGGCGGCCGGCGCGGCCGCCGCAGAGTAAACCGAACCTGCTTCGGCCTGCGGCTTGGGGCGCATGCGCCCGCTGGGCTGCGATGCCGTCGGCTTGAGCGCGGACTTGCCGACGGTGCTCAGCATCTCACGGCGGGCACGGCTCGCACTGCGACCGCTATTGGCAGCGGCCGCACGGGCCTGCGCCATGATGGCGGCATCGGAAGCCGATCCCTGCGTCTGGGGCTGACGGCTCTCGATCTTGTTGCGCGCAGCGGGGGGCGCATGGCGCGACGCAGCAGGGCGAGCCGACATGGCGGATGCCGCTTTTGTCACGCCGGTCTTGCCATGCAAAGCCATGGCTTTGCGACGCTTCAATGCCAGCTCGCGCCCTGAGAGGTTCGCTGTGGCGGTGCTGTCGGTGGCTAGTGTCATCACTTACCTCGAATCTAACGGGTTTGTTGAGGTCGCGATTCCGCGAAGACCTTGTCGCAACCGCGACCTCAGCAAACAGAACTAGGAATACAACCATCCTGCCTGGCGCCGATGCCAAGCATCGACGCCAACTTACTATTTCAGCGATACACCACGAAGTTCATGCCCTGGCTCTGCGCGTAGTTGTCATACGCGACAAAACGCACCAGCTGGTCGGGGAATTCACGATGACACGCGTCCAGCTCGGCCAGCACGGCATCAACCGACTGCTCGCCGAAGAAGGGCAGCTTCCACATATACCAGTAGCTGGTGGTAGCAGGCGTGCCTTTCTCAGTGTGCTCAACCGACGGGTTCCAACCCTGGCTAATGCAATAAGCAATCTGGCGACGCACTTGATCAGCCGTCATCACGGGCAGGTAGGAGAAGGTCTCGTACTTGGTTCCGCATTTGTAAACTTGAACAGCCATGTTTATTTCCTTTCAAAAAAATCAGGATCAGAGCTGGAAAGCGTGACCGGAGGAGCTCCCGGTCAACCTTCCTTCTGCGTGCCCCTTACTTGTTCGCGATGTCCAGCTTGTCAACGGTATCGAATTCGAACTTGATCTCTTTCCACGTTTCCATGGCGATCTTGAGTTCGGGGCTGTGGTTAGCGGCGGCCACAAGGATTTCCTTGCCTTCGCGCTCAACATCACGGCCTTCGTTACGCGCTTGCACACATGCTTCCAGCGCCACGCGGTTGGCGCAGGCACCTGCCGCGTTGCCCCAGGGGTGACCCAGCGTACCGCCGCCAAACTGCAGCACGGAGTCGTCGCCGAAGATGTTGACCAGTGCGGGCATGTGCCAGACGTGAATACCACCGGACGCCACTGCGAACGCGCCGGGCATCGAACCCCAGTCCTGGTCGAAGAAGATGCCGCGCGAACGGTCTTCCGGAATGAAGGACTCGCGCAGCAGATCGATCCAGCCGAGCGTGGAAGCGCGGTCGCCTTCGAGCTTGCCGACGACGGTACCGGTATGCAGGTGGTCGCCGCCGGACAGACGCAGAATCTTGGTCAGCACGCGGAAGTGAATGCCGTGGTGCGGGTTGCGATCGACCACGGCGTGCATGGCGCGGTGGATGTGCAACAGCATGCCGTTGTCGCGACACCAGTTGGCCAGACCCGTGTTGGCACAGAAGCCGCCGGTGATGTAGTCGTGCATGATGATCGGCGCGCCGATTTCCTTGGCGTACTCAGCACGCTTGTACATCTCTTCCGGCGTCGGCGCAGTCACGTTCAGGTAGTGACCCTTGCGCTCGCCGGTCTCGTGCTCAGCCTTCAGGGTGGCTTCCTGCACGAAGTCGAAACGCTGGCGCCAACGCATGAACGGCTGCGAGTTGATGTTCTCGTCGTCCTTGGTGAAGTCCAGACCGCCGCGCAGACATTCGTACACGGCGCGACCGTAGTTCTTCGCGGACAGACCCAGTTTCGGCTTGATGGTACAGCCCAGCAACGGACGCCCGTATTTGTTCATCAGGTCACGCTCAACCTGAATACCCAGGGGTGGGCCACCACAGGTCTTGACGTAGGCGATCGGGAAGCGCACGTCTTCCAGACGCAGGGCGCGCACAGCCTTGAAGCCGAACACGTTACCGACCAGCGAGGTGAACACGTTGACCACCGAACCCTCTTCGAACAGGTCGATCGGATAGGCGATGAAGGCATAGAAACAGGTGTCGTCGCCCGGCACATCTTCGATGCGGTAGGCACGGCCCTTGTAGTAATCCATGTCGGTCAACAGGTCGGTCCACACGGTGGTCCAGGTGCCGGTCGACGATTCTGCAGCAACAGCAGCAGCAGCTTCCTCACGGTCCACACCTGCCTGCGGGGTGATCTTGAAACACGCCAGGATGTCGGTATCGAGCGGGGTGTACTCCGGCATCCAGTAGGTCTGCCGGTATTCTTTTACCCCGGCCTGATAGGTCTTCACTGCCATTATTTGCTCCTTAGCTTGCTGATTCAGACAAAAATTCCAAACCCTTAATACCCGGCTGCCTTGTTGCGCAAAACCAAGCCCTCAGGAAACCCTGAACAAAACCCCCTGCAATCGCGCGAGAGGACTTGTTCAAAGCTTCCTTTATTACTGAGCCATAGCCGTAAAGGCCATAGCGGGACCGTAACCATATCCGCTTGATTGCATAATTGACAATCGATATTCATAATGCAAAGCATAACCAAGACTTATCATTCGTTCATGCATATCACCCTGCGTCAAATTCAGGTGTTCGAAGCGGCGGCTCGACTTTCCGGCTTTACCCGCGCGTCGGAGGAACTGCATCTGTCGCAACCCGCGGTATCCATGCAAATCCGGCAACTGGAAGAACAGACCGGCATGGCGTTGTTCGAACAAATCGGCAAGAAAATCCGGCTGACCGACGCCGGACGCACGTTTTACCGTCACGCACAGGGCATTCTGGCGCAGGTCCAGGAGGCTCAGCTCGAACTCGAGGAAATGCGCGGTGTCCGGCGCGGGCAATTGAACATCACGGTTGCCAGTACAGCCAATTACTTCGCACCGCGCCTCCTTGCGACATTCTGCCAGCGCTATCCCGGCGTGAAGGTCAGCCTGGATGTCAGCAATCGGGAGCATATTCTCACGCAACTGAGCGACTCCGACAAAGACCTTGCCATCATGGGCCAGCCCCCCGAAGAGTCCAACCTGGTGGCGCACCCCTTTATGGAAAACCCGCTGGTGGTGATCGCCGCGCCCAGCCACCCGATGGCGCATGCGCGCGCGATTCCGCCGGCGCGGCTGGCCGAGGAAAGCTTCATCAGCCGGGAGCCGGGATCGGGTACGCGCATGGCCGCCGAACGATTTTTCGACGCCGCCGGCATCCGTCTCGCCACCGCCATGGAAATGAGCAGCAACGAGGCCATCAAGCAGGCGGTCCAGGCAGGGCTGGGGCTGGGCGTGGTCTCCATTCACACGCTGGAAATGGAACGGGCCCTGGACCGACTGGCGATCCTTGACGTGCAGGGCTTTCCGATCCTGCGCCACTGGTATGTCGTGCATCGACCGGCCAAGCGTTTTTCGGCGGTGGCACAGGCCTTCCTCGATTTCGTCATGTCCGAGGCGGGCAGCCTGCTCGCGCAACCCCGATCGGGCGTCGTGAGTCCGGAATAGCGGGGCGCCCGCGTCCGCGTCGCTCAACGCGCAAATTTCTCGCGCCGCATCACCTGCGTATCCGAGATAAAGCACGCCAGGTGATGGCCGCGCTTCATCAGTTTTTCGACGTCCACCATCACCTCATCCAGCCTGGATTCGTCGACGATGATCAGAAACAGGATATTGCTCTCGCCTTCCAGCACGCCGGTCTGCAAACCCGCACTGCCCGCGCCGCGCGCTTCCAGTATGGTGTATCCCGAAGTCGCATGCGCTTCGGCCATATCGGTCAGCCGCTCTTCCAGCGTGGCGTTGGCCACGATATTGATGAGCTTCATCGAATGAAATACAGGCATGCTGACTCCTTCAGGCACCCGCCAGTCGGGCTGCAAAATAATGATATAGCGGGATGCCGACGATCACATTGAACGGAAAGGTCACACCGAGCGAGAGCGTCAGGTAATACGACGGATTGGCCTCGGGGATGGCCAGCCGCATGGCCGGCGGCACGGCGATATACGAGGCGGATGCGCCAAGCACTGCAACCAGCATGGTGCCGCCCATCCCGAACCCCAGCCAGTAATGGCCAATGAGCAGACCAACCGCGCCGCCGATCAGCGGCATCAGCACCCCGAAGCCGACAAGGAACCAGCCGACGCGCTTGAATTCACCGATGCGTTTGCCGGCCTCCATACCCATTTCGAGCAGAAACAGCGACAGGGCGCCCATGAACAACGTGCTGAAAAAAGGCGTGATTGTCGCCAGGGCGGTGGGTTTCACCACGTAGCCGATCACCATCCCGCCAAACAGCAGGATGACGCTGCCGTTGGTGAAGGCATCGCGCAGCAGTTCGCCCATGTGGTTTTCGCGCGCATCCTCGTCCCCCCGGACAATGCCATTGCGGGAAAACCGGGCCAGCAGAAGGCCGACAATGATCGCAGGCGATTCCATGATGGCGAGCATGATGACCGGGTAGGTTTCGTAACTGATGTCCTGCGCGCTGAGATAGGCAATTGCAGTAAGAAAGGTCCCCGCGCTCACTGAGCCGTAGTGCGCCGCGATGGCCGACGCGTTCAGCTTGTCCAGGCGTCCCGCCAGCAGGATGCTGTAAGCGATCAGGGGCAGGCCGAAGCCAAGCACCAGTGCGGCCGCCACGGCTTCGGCCGCCTCGCCAAGGTGGGCGTGAGAAAACTCGATGCCGCCCTTGAGCCCGATGCCGAGCAACAGATAGATGGACAGCGCCTTGGCCAGTTCGGGTGGAAACTTGAGGTCGGATTTGACGCCTTGCGCCAGAAACCCCAGGGCAAAGAATAAAACCGCCGGTATCAGCAGATTGCTTACATCCATCGCAGCTCCCCTCGCGTCCGCCCGATGTTTCAAGACGCGCATGTGTTTATGGTGTCGGTCCGCTTCCCTCCGCCCTTCGGGAAGAACGTTGTGAACACCTTAAGCAAAAAGAGACATCATTAACAATGAATGATTATGATAAAGACCATCAGTTTATCTTATCATTTTAATCTGGAATAATTCGGGCCCGCGGCGGTCAGGCGGCTTCCCGTAAATAAGCCCGAATGGCCGTCATGACCGCTTCGGCCTTGATCACCAGGCCCAGATCAATCATCTCCGAACCCATCATGGTGGGCTGCTGGTTGTTGGGCGGCACGGGAAGCGGGACCAGGTGATTGGCTTCTTCGCGGAAAAACACCGCAGCGATCACCCCCGCAAAGAGGAATTTCTTGCCGCCGCCCGATTGCGAGGGACGCAAGGAATCCGGCTGATACACAAACACCGGGCTGCCGCTGGAACCGGGGTAAACCGCCGCATCGATCAGAAATTCCGGGCGACCTTCAAAATCCAGTTCCATCGGCGTGGCGGTGGTTCCGCGCCGCATGATCGGCATGAGGTTGACCTGATCCCACACCCCATTGGGGTAGCCGACGAAGATCACCTGCTCCATCGCATCGAGTGCGCGCAAGGCCGCCGCGTCGGGCACCAGATGGCTGTCGATCGCGTGGTAGTACAGTTCGGCGCCCTGATCGCGAGCTGCCTGTTCGAGCGGCCGCAAGGGAATAATGGCAAGGTCCACTTCCGGGTCCGGATGCAGAAACCAGGCATGCGAAAAATCGTTGATGTTGATCTGAAAGCGCTCGCCCAAGGCCGGCTGGCCATGCTTCTTCTGGGTAAACACCAGACCGCCGCTCCGTACCCCTTCCACCAGATGGCGGTTGGTGACGACAAAAGTGTGCGCGCCACTGCTCGATGTATGCGTGAACACAAAGGCTGTGCCGGAACCTTCGCTGCCGTCTTCCAGTACCGTATCGACACGAATGGTATTGAACAGCAGTTTTTTAGTGATGGAGTTGATTTCCAATGGGGACTCCGATCAGGCCGCGGCCGGTTTGGGTTTTACCGGGCAGAACAGGTCATCCTTGGCTTCATCGCCGAGGCGTTCGTAAATGGCGGAAATAGCCTGGTCTTCGGTCGGGAAAATGTTGTCCTGGCCAATCAACTCGAACAGGCTCGTGTTGCGCATGACATCCAGCACCTGTTTCTTCAGCCCCGAAAAGACCAGGGTAATGCCCGCCGATTTAAGGCGGTCGATCAAGTGGTGGACCACCTCTTCACCCGACGCATCGAGCTGATTGATGGCATCGCCCACGATCAGCACATATTTGGCATTGGGCCGCTCTGTCAGCCCTTCCAGCACTGCATCCTCAAAATAGGAGACATTGGCGAAATACAGTGAGCCATCGTAGCGCAAGGCCATGATGTGCTCGCTGGTCGGCATGTCCGGGTTGACCTTGATGTCACGCAAGGTGCCATCGGTATAGCGTCCCAGCAGCGCCACCCGCGGCTTCATGCTGCGCAGCAGGAACAACACGATGGCCAGACCGGCACCGATCATGATGCCATTGTCCAGATGCGGCGCAAACAGCAGCGTGGCGATAAAGGTCACAATCGCGGCCGCGCCGTCGTGCTTGTGGGTTTGCCATGCATGCCTGACCGCTTCAATATTGACCAATCCGCCGACGGCCATGATGATGATGGCAGCCAGCACGGCCTGCGGCAGGTGATACAGCATGGGCGTCAGGAACAGCAGCGTCACCAGCACGATCACCGAGGTAAACACCGACGACAAGCCGGATGTCGCGCCCATGTTGGCATTCACCGCCGTTCTCGAAAACGAGCCTGAAGACGGATAGGCCTGCGAAAAGCTGCCCACGATATTGGCCAGGCCCTGGCCGATCAGCTCCTGGTTCGGGTTCAGACGCTGCCGGGTTTTGGAGGCGACAGCCTTGGCAATCGAAATGGCCTCCATGAAACCCACCAGCGAAATCACCAGTGCGGCCGACAACAGCGCACCGAGCTTATCCATGTCCAGCACGGGCATGGAAATGGGCGGCAGGCCTTCAGGCACCGTACCCACGACTTCCCCGCCGCCAATGAGCTTGAATTCGCCGTTTCGCGTGACGTTGCGGACACGGTAATGCGTCTCGTCCAGACTGATATTCGCCGGAGCCTTGCCGGCAGGATAAACGGCAACCGTGTTGCCTGCCTTGTCAACCTGCCGCACCACCAATATCCGGCGCATGGTGCTGCGCGCTTCTGCTGACACGATCGCGGCCTGCCTGAGTGCAAGTTGCGCCAGCGCCACTTCGGCCTCGAGTTTCACCGCATCAATGCTTTCATGTCCCGAGGTCTTGACCGCAGCGTTCAGCGCTTCATTTTTGGTGGCGATCTCGGCGTTGAGTCGATCCATCTCAGACACTGCGACGACCACTTTATCGACCTGGGCGCGCAATTCCGGATCCGCCACCTTGCCGAGGTCGCCACTTGAGTTCCGTTCAAAGCCGATCGCCCACGAAATAACCGTGGCCAGCACTACCGCCACCAGCACGCCGGGCACTTTGGGCGCATATTTTTTCAGGCCCCACATCAACGCCATGGCCCCGAGGCCCATTGCCAGCGTAGGCAGATGGGCATCGCCCGCCTGCCGGAATACGCCCCCAATGTCGTTGATGAACGATTCGCTGCGCGCCATCGACACGCCGAGAATTTTCGACAGTTGCGACAACGCAATAATAATGGCGGCCGCGTTGGTGAAACCGACGATCACCGGATGCGACAGGAAATTGACGATCACACCCAGCTTGAATGCCCCCAGCGCGAGCTGAATCAGTCCCACCAGCAAGGTCAGCATGATGGCCAATGCGATGAAATGATCGCTTCCCGGCGGCGCCAGGGTGGCCAGTGCCGACGCGGTCAGCAGGGAAACCACCGCCACCGGCCCGGTTGCAAGCTGGTTCGAAGAGCCGAACATGGCCGCAATCGCCACTGGCAAAAAAGCTGCATACAAGCCGTAGTAAGCCGGCAGCCCGGCCAGCTGGGCATACGCCATCGATTGCGGAATCAATACCAGTGCAACGGTCAGGCCGGCCAGAAAATTGACCTTGACCGAATCCGCCTTCAGCGGGAACCAGTTCAAAAAAGGGAGGAAACGCGCAACGCGATTCAGCTGAGATTGCATGGGGGCAAGCCGATCAAAAACCGCGCAGGCCGCGCGGAACGGGTTATAAGGATAACTTGGTATTATATCAGCAAACCCCAATCACCCTCCCAGACCCCACAGGCATGTTCTCCAACCCCTCCGGCATCACGCGTGCGCTGCAATCCTTCCGGATTGAGAACCAGGCCCTGTGCTACAGCAATTTCATTCCGAAACTCTACAACTGGTGCCTCAAGCTGGGTTTTACCCGCGACAGCATCATGCCTTCGCGCGCCTTTTGCTCGGATGAAAGTCAGGGCGTGCCCATCATCCTGCTGGCCAAGCATTTTGGCGTGTTCCCTTTCAACCACGGCCGCGTGGGCGGCATCGTGTCGGTCGATCGCCATGGCCCGCACGCCGACCACGGCAAGGACCTGATGTTGCTGCAATCGAGCCATGTCGGCCACGATCCGGAGACGGGGGAGTTTGGCGTCTATCGGCGCATGCATACCGAGAACGCCCATAACAGCTGCAGCTGCGGCAAGATCGGCAACATTCTTGACTGGTATCGCACCGAATATCGTTATGCGCGTGAAAACGTCCGCCTGACCCGCTTTGACGGGCAACCCGTGGTGCTGGTCGACAACCTGCTGCTCAACGCCGAGCGCAAGCAAGGCCTGTTTCTCAATCTTGAGCGACTGGTTCAACACGATGCTGCGGGCAGGTTCTTTACCCTTAACACGCTCAGCACGGCCTACGCCCTGCCCGCCGCCGATGCGCTGATTGAGCGTCTGGGCAAAGCGTCGTGGCCTGAACACGGCAGTATCGAAATAGGGGGCCGACTGGCGCCCGAGGATTTTTACTTCAAGCGCATTTTCGCCAATCACGACCCCTTTCAGGACCAGCTCGAACGCAACATGCTGGCACCAATGCCCTGGATCGTCAGCGCAAAACATCCGTTGCTGACTGCGGCCTGTGTCAATACCCAGGCTGAATTCGACCGCACCTACCGCAGCCTGGCCCACAACCCCGCCATGATAGACAAGAACATGCTGTTCATTTCCGGCATCAATATCGATCTGTCGCCGACCGACCAGGCCCACTTCCCGTTGACCCAGTTTGTGCCCTGGGCCGCGTATCTTCACCTGGCCGATGGCACACGCCAGATTCTCGAGCAGGACGAACTGCTCGAGACGCTCGCCAGCATGCCCATCGACAATCCGGATCAGATCCGTTTCGACGAATCGATAGAAACCATGGGCCGGGTGCCCAAGGTGCAAATTCAGCTCTGAGCCTCGACCAGGCGCACGACGCGTAACGACAGGCCGCGCGGTCCCAGGCCCCAGGGAAATAGATGCGGCGGCGGATGCCAGTGGACTGGACAATGGCTGAAAAGCTGTCATACCATCGACCGTCGGGGCTCCAGTCCCCCGGCATAAGGGCTGTTCGCCCTTCAAGACGGTGTCCCGTCCAAGCCTGGTTAATCCAACCCACATGGAGTGAGACACTTGGACACCGCATCGTTATCTTCATCCCCTCCCGCGCCCGTCACGCTCGGCGAAGCCTTCAAGTATTGGCTCAAACTCGGCTTCATCAGCTTTGGCGGTCCCGCCGGCCAGATTGCGATGATGCACCAGGAACTGGTGGAAAAACGGCGCTGGATTTCGGAACATCGATACCTGCACGCGCTTAACTTCTGCATGCTGCTGCCGGGCCCGGAAGCAATACAGTTGGCCATTTACATCAGCTGGCTGATGCACGGCATCAAAGGCGCGGTCGTCGCCGGGATACTGTTTTTCATGCCGGCCTTCCTGTTGCTGTCGCTATTGGGCGGCATCTATCTCGCCTGGGGCGAGGTGCCGCTGGTGCAGGGCATCTTCTATGGCATCAAACCGGCGGTGGTCGCAATCGTACTGTTTGCCGCATGGCGCATCGGCGCGCGCGCGCTGAAGAACGGCGTCCTGTGGGGGATGGCGGCGCTGGCCTTCATCGGCATTTTCGTATTCGACATCGGTTTCCCGTGGATTGTGCTGGCCGCGGCCATTCTCGGCGCCATCGGCGGCAAGCTGATGCCGGCCAAGTTCAGGAGCGGCGGCGGCCATGGCGCTTCCACCCAGGCCTACGGCCCCGCCCTGATCGACGATGACACGCCCACGCCGGCGCACGCCAGGTTCTCCTGGGCCCGGTTGACGGTCATCGTGGTCGCAGTCGTCGCCATCTGGGGGGTTGCGATGTTCGCCCTGCGTGGCGAGCGCGCGCTCACCGACATGGGCAGTTTCTTCACGAAAGCTGCCTTCCTTACCATTGGCGGTGCGTATGCCGTGCTGCCTTATGTCTACCAAGGGGGCGTCGAGCATTATGGCTGGCTGACCGGCCCCCAGATGATGGATGGCCTGGCCCTGGGCGAGGCCACGCCGGGGCCCCTGATCATGATCGTCACCTGGGTCGGCTATCTGGGCGGCGTCGCCAAGGGGGTGTTCGACAATCCCGTCGCCGCCGGCCTGGCCGGGGCAGCCGTTGCCACCTTCTTCACCTTCCTGCCTTCTTTTCTGTTCATTTTGACCGGCGGCCCGCTGGTTGAAGCCACCCGCGGCGAACTCAAGTTCACCGCGCCGCTGACCGGCATCACGGCCGCAGTCGTCGGCGTGATCCTCAATCTGGCGGTGTTTTTTGCCTGGCATGCTTTCTGGCCACAGGGGACTGCGGAGGCACCGTTCGCTGGCGTCTTCCACGGGTTCCCGGTCCTCGTCGCCGTCGCCGCCTTCATTGCGCTGTGGCAATACAAGGTTGATATCATGAAGGTCATCGGCGCTTGCGCATTGCTTGGCCTGGCTTATTCTTTCGTCATGTGAGGACATATGGAATCCACCCCCCACCCCATGAAACGCTGCGGATGCACCCATCCCACCGGGAAATGCCCGGATACACCCCGCACCGTCAAGCCGGACGATCTCGATCCTGGCGCGACGCTGGTGTTCGATGTGCGCCGCGAAGCAGACTACCTCGCTTCCCGGGAAACCATCCCGGGGGCAATGTGGAAGAACCCGGAAAAAATCGACAGCTGGGTCAACGCCCTCCCGCGCACAATTGAAGTGGTGATTTACTGCGCGCGCGGTGGCGGCGTGTCGAACAGTGTGGTCGACCGCCTGCAGAGCGAGGGGGTGAAAGCCCGCTTTATCGAAGGCGGCATCGAGGCCTATAAGGCGGCAGGCGGCACAGTTGTCGCCAAATAGGCGGGTGCACGCAGGCACACCCCGGGGGGCCCAGCACGCCCTTCGGGTAGTTGACTAAATTACTTGGTTATTCTATCGTGTACCGTCAAACTTATTCATTACGCTAAGGAACACACCATGGAACGCGAAATTAACGGCAAGATGGTCGAGACCGATCCTGAAGGCTATCTGGTCAACCTCGAGGACTGGTCGGAAGAACTGGCGGTCGAACTGGCCAAGGAAGACAAGCTGGAGCTGGGTGAAAATCACTGGAAAGTCATCAACCACATGCGGGAGCAATTCGCCCAGAATGGCACCGCCCCCAACCTGCGCTTTCTGCAAAAAGGCTTGAAAGAAGAGTTCGGCGCGGAATGGGGCGACAAGAAATTCCTCTTCGATTTATTTCCGTTTGGCCCCGCCAAGCAGGCGGGCCGTTACGCGGGCACCCCGAAGCCGACCGGTTGCGTATAAACGCAACGCTTCTGCTTCGCCAAAAGCCCCGGGTGATCGGGGCTTTTTTTGTTTGTGCCCCCCGGCTCCGCGGTAAAATGCCGCCTTTCGCACAGTAAGGATCGGCACAATGAGCGCACCTCAAGTGGGCGTGGTGATGGGATCTTCCAGCGACTGGGAGGTGATGAAGCATGCCGCAATATTGCTGAAGCAGCTCAATATTCCCTTCGAGGCACAAGTGGTATCGGCGCACCGCACACCCGACCGGCTCTATGAATACGCCGCCAGCGCCGACGCGCGCGGCCTCAAGGCCATCATCGCGGGTGCGGGCGGAGCGGCACACCTGCCCGGCATGATCGCGGCGAAAACCCTGGTTCCGGTACTCGGCGTACCGGTGCCGTCGAAATACCTCAAGGGCATGGACTCCCTGCTGTCGATCGTGCAGATGCCGAAGGGCATTCCGGTTGCTACCTTTGCCATCGGCGAAGCCGGCGCGGCCAACGCAGCGCTGTTTGCCGCGGCGCTCATCGCCCGTTACGACGCCAGCATTGCGGCCAAGCTCGATGACTTCAGAAAAAACCAGTCGGATGCCGTCATGGACATGGAATTGCCGGATGCCGAGTAAATCCCTGCCCATTTTTCCCGGTGCGACGCTGGGCATCCTCGGCGGTGGCCAGCTCGGCCGCATGTTCACCCTCACGGCGCGTACCATGGGCTATAAAGTCATGGTGCTCGATCCGGATGCTGCCAGTCCCGCCGGCCAGATGGCGGATGTGCATGTGCAGGCCGATTACACCGACCTCGTCGCATTGAAAAAACTGGGCGAGGCCTGCGCCGCGATCACCACGGAATTCGAGAATGTCCCGGCCGCAAGCCTGATCGAACTCGCCCGCCATTGCCGTGTTGCGCCCGCCGCCGCGGCCGTGGCCATCGCGCAGGACCGCAGCCACGAGAAAACCTGGCTGGCCGACCACGGCTTGGCCACCGCGCCGTTTGCCTTGATCCGGCACGAAACCGATCTTGAAGCCGGACTCGATAAAACCGGCACGCCGGCGCTCCTCAAGGTGTCGCGTTTCGGCTACGACGGCAAGGGGCAGGCGCGCGTGACCTCCCTGGACGAAGCGTGTGCGGCGTTCCGTCAATTCGGTAACCAGCCCTGTGTACTCGAAGGCTTCGTCAAGCTCGACAGCGAAGTGTCTGTGGTGCTTGCACGCGGCGACTCAGGGGAATGCACCCTGTTCCCCGTGGCCGAGAATCGCCATGAAAATGGCATACTTTCCCTTTCCATCGTACCCGCCCGCGTGCCGGAGCCCCTCGCACAGCAGGCGCGCGAGATGGCCCGCGCCATTGCCGACAAGCTCGACTATGTCGGCGTGATGGCGGTGGAATTCTTTATTGCCGGGGGTCAGCTGAGGGTCAACGAAGTGGCCCCGCGCCCGCATAATTCCGGACATTACACACTGGATGCCTGCGTCACCGACCAGTTCGAGCAGCAGGTCCGGGCGCTCTGCGGACTGCCGCTCGGCGACCCGCGCCTGCTCTCTCCGGTCGTGATGCTCAACATTCTGGGCGACCGCTGGCACAACGACGGTCCGCACTGGGCCACATTGCTGGCACATCCCAACATCAAGCTGCATTTATATGGCAAGCACACTGCGCGGGCAGGCCGCAAGATGGGACATTGCAACGTGCTGGACAGCGACCCCGAGCGCGCACTGCTACTGGCTGAACAGGTGCGCCATGGGTTGTAAAGGCAACCGCCGACTCACGCCGCCATCCCCGACCCCACGGTACTCATGACATGCCGGCGTCTCAGCCCGCTCGCGCTGGCCTTGATATTGACCAGCGCCTGTGCCGCAGAGTCCCCGCCGCAGCAGACCCTGCGCATCGGTCCGCATCGCCTCCAGGTCGAGGTTGCAGCGACTCAGGCGCAACGCGAACGGGGATTGATGGGCCGCCACCGCCTTCCTGAAAATGGCGGGATGCTGTTTTTTTTTGACGACGAAGGGCAGCACTGCTTCTGGATGCGCAATACCCCGTTGCCCCTGTCGATTGCATTTATCGATGCGACCGGCCATATCGCCCGTCTTGCCGACATGCAGCCCAATAGCGAAGCGCTCCACTGCCCTGAAACCGCAGTACGGTATGCGCTGGAGGTGATGCAGGGCGGATTTCTCGAACGCGATATTGGCGTCGGCGCCCAGGTAAACGGCTTGCCCTGATCCGTCGGTGGCAGGGCGTTCACTATTCGATGGAGAGGATCGTCAGTTCCACCTCGTTATTCTCGTCATCGCTGCGCACCACCCTCACCGGCAGATAATGCCGATCGATGGCCAGCCACACCTCGAACCGGCCATCGCTATCCGCCTCTCGTGCGAGATGCAATGTGCGCAGCGACCCCACAGCCGTATCCAGCGTGGCTTCGCCTTCAACCCGGAAGGTGTAGTCCCGCAGTTTCTTGCCATTGAATACGCTATAGGTCACCGTCCCCGCCGCGGGCGGCGCGGTCAGCGCCATCTGGAAAAACAGACTGAGCACATCCTGCACCCCGGGCTGAAACGCGAAATGGCGCGGCGTACCCTTGTCGGGACTGAGCGTGAGCTGGCCCTGCGTCGCATTGAACTGGGCACTGCTGCGCTTGCGCCCGCGCTGGTCCCAGAATTCCTCGGGCTCCAAACCCAATGGCGTGATGCGGCCGCGACTGGTCTGCACAAATTTGCCGCGGTAAAACATGCCGGCCAGGCCTGTGGCTTCGGCCACACTGATCACGGTGTAGCGTTTACCGCTTTCATTGACCCACACCATGGTCTGCTCGCCTGCTGCCAGCCCATACCTTACCTTGAAGCGCAAATCGATGCGGGGAGGCAAGGCATTCAATGGCGCTACGGGTTCCACCGGCTGTACCGCCTGCGGCACCAGCGCGGCCGGGGGCGGCAATGCCTCAACGAAATCAGCGGACTCGGTCGGCGGCGTTGCTACGGCGGGTTCAGCGGGGGGCGCGATCGCCGGAAGCGGCAGCGCTGACGGCGGAATGGCGGCAGGCGGTATCACTTTCACGGCGGCGGCCACAGGCGGGGGCGGGGTTGCCGGCGGCGGGGCGGGGGGCGGCGCGGGTCTGACCGGGGGCGGTGGGGCGGGTCTGACCAAGGAGGGCGGCGGGGACACCAGACGTGCTTCGAAAGGACGCATTTCGATGGGTTCATTCAGCCGCGGCAGCGTCCACCACGCGCGACTGAACAAGGCGCCATGAAGCAGCAGCGAAATACCCAGCGCCAGCCACCACAGGCGCAGGTTCCGCCGCACGTTCAGTCCTTGACGCTGGCGCGCACCAGGCGCTGCTCGAGGGTCACGCCGTCCTCGATAATGCGAACTTGCACCGGCAGATTATTCCGTGCCGGCGCGACCCATACCGTGATGGTTTTCTCGTCCGGGGCCTGGGTGATCCGCTGATATTGCTGCGTTTCCAGAGAACCGAGTGGGGTCTGCAAGGTGTCTCCTTCGCTGCGTGCATACCGGTAATCCGTCATGTCGCGTCCGCTTATGACCTGCAATGCGTATTCCGCAGGCACGCGTGCGGCAAACATGAATTGGTAGAGTTGCGACAGTTGGTCCTGTGCGCCTTTTTTCAGCCCCGCCACCTGGCGCGACTCGCCCTTGTATTGGTACGCGACGCTGCGCTGTTTCCAGTCCAGCCGAGCGGTCGCCAACTTATGAGGCGCGTCGCTGCGCGCATGCTGAAACTGCGCGGGGCGCAAACCTTGCGCGTTAACCGTACCCGCGCTTTCAAGCCGGATATTCCCCGGCCACAACATCTTGAGCGGGCCGCTTGCACGCGTCTCGCTGACCAGCGTGTAGCGCGCTCCGTTACGGGTGAAGGTATCGGTCACTTCGCCGAGCTTCTGGCCATTGCGGTAGAGGTCGTACACCAGATTCAGCTGCGATGGGCCCGCCGCCTGCACTGTCGCGGCAAACAGGCTGGCAGCCAGGAATAGGGTCTTGATCATGGTCACGCTCCGGTTGAGAACACTGACTGTGACGTCAAATCGACCTTCAAGTTTACCCGGCCCGCATCTTTTTGCAGTTGTCCGGTCGCAAACCAGTGGATGGCCTGCGGATAAATCCGGTGTTCCTGCAACAAAACGCGCTGCGCCAGGGTGGTCGGCGTATCGTCGGCCCGAACCGGCACGGCCGCCTGGATGACGATGGGGCCATGATCGAGCGTGGCGGTAACAAAATGCACGGTACAGCCGTGAATTTTCACGCCTTCTTCCAGCGCCCGTTCGTGGGTTTTCAGGCCCGGAAAAGCGGGGAGCAGTGAAGGATGCACATTCAGCAGGCGGCCTTCAAAACGCGCAATGAAGGCGGGGCTGAGAATGCGCATGTATCCGGCCAGCACTACCAGATCCGGCTGATACGTTTCGATTTCGTCGGCAAGCTTTGCATCGAACACTTCGCGATCGGCATCGCGGGTATGGTCGAGCGCGATCGCATTCAGACCGCGCGCGCGCGCGTAGGCAAGCCCCGCAGCCTCGGGCCGGTTGCTCAACACCGCCACGATATCGATCGGCAGGCCGGCCTCGGCTATCGCCTGAAAATTGCTTCCGCGTCCCGACAGCAGGACAACCACCCGGCAACTCACGAATAAATGACCTGCTCTGCGCCCTCGGAACGAGCAAGGATTTCCCCGATCTGCCACACGGTTTCGCCACTCTCCCGCAAATGCGCCATTGCGGCCTCGGCGTTGCTTGCCGCCACCACGACACACATGCCGATGCCGCAGTTGAAGGTGCGCAACATTTCGTCCGCCGTCACGTTGCCGGCCTGCTGCAGCCAGTCGAACAGGGGCGGCCGGGTCCACGCGGCGGCATCCACGCGTGCGGCCATCCCGTCCGGCAAGCAGCGCGGCAGATTGCCGGTAATGCCGCCGCCAGTGATGTGCGCCATGCCCTTGACCGGGAGTTTTTCGATCAGCGCCAGCAGCGGTTTGACATAAATCCGCGTCGGCGCCATCACGGCGTCGGCAAACGGACGGCCGTGAAAATCCGATTTGAAGCCGATGTGGCTGATATCGATCAGCTTGCGTATCAATGAATAGCCATTGGAATGCGCGCCACTTGAGGCCAGTCCCAGCACCACATCACCCGGTGCGATCGTGCTGCCGCCAATGATTTTCGATTTTTCGACCACGCCCACGGCAAACCCGGCCAGATCGTATTCGCCTTCGGGATACATGCCGGGCATCTCCGCAGTCTCGCCGCCGATCAACGCGCATCCCGCCTGTTCGCATCCCGAGGCGATACCGGCAATGACCGCTTCCGCGGTGTCGAGACTCAGCTTGCCGGTCGCAAAGTAATCCAGAAAGAACAGCGGCTCGGCACCCTGCACCAGGATGTCGTTGACACTCATGGCAACCAGGTCGATGCCTACCGTGTCATGGCGGTTCAACTCAAACGCCAGTTTGAGCTTGGTGCCCACGCCATCGGTGCCCGAGACCAGGACCGGCTCGCTGAATTTTTTGGAAATCTCGACCAGTGCCCCAAACCCGCCGATGCCTGTCAGCACTTCGGGACGCATGGTGCGTTTGGCCAGTGGCTTGATGCGTTCAATGAGCGCATCGCCTGCATCGATATCGACACCGGCATCTTTATAGGAAATGGAAGACACGCCCGACTCCAGAATCAAAAATGCGGTATTTTACCGCCTATGCACCCTATTCGCCGCCCCACCCTCCCAGGCAATATCCCCTGGCTTGTCTTCCTTGTCCTGCTTGGCATGGGCGGATTGGTCTATGTGCTGGGCCCCATCCTCACGCCTTTTCTTGCAGGCACATTGCTGGCGTACATTTTCGACCCGTTGGTCGACCGGCTTGAAGCACGCGGCCTGTCGCGCACCGCGGGGACGATATTGGTGATTTTGCTTGCCGGTCTCGCGCTATTCGGCCTGACTCTGATCGCATTGCCGCTGTTCCAGGGGCAAATCGCGGAACTGACCCAACGCATGCCCGCCGCGCTCGATGTGCTGCAGACGCGCTTCCTGCCATGGGTACAGCAAACCTTCGGCATCACCCTCGTCACCGACCTGGATGCCGTCAAGAGCTGGCTGACAGAAAAAGCCACGCAAAATAGCGCGGCATTGCTCCCCAAGCTGCAAAACGGTGCGGCCGTGATCATCAGCCTGCTGGTCAATGTCCTGCTGATCCCGGTGGTGATGTTCTACCTGTTGCGCGACTGGGATGTGATGGTGGCCCGCATCGCCCAACTTGCACCGCGCCCGTGGATGAGCGCTGCCGCCCGCATTGCACGCACCATGGATCAGGTAGTGGGCGAATTCCTGCGCGGCCAGGTGGCGGTCATGGTCGCCCTGTCGGCCTATTACGCCATCGCGTTGTGGGCTGCCGGGCTGAACTACGCTCTGCCGATCGGCATCCTCACCGGCGTCTTGTCGTTCGTGCCCTTTCTTGGCTTTGGCCTCGGCGTGATCCTGGCATTACTGGTTGCGCTATTGCAGTTTTCCGACTGGGTGGGCGTGGCATGGGTCGCAGGCATTTACCTCATCGGCCAGGTGCTGGAGAGCTATGTGATTACGCCGCGGCTGGTCGGCGAGCGCGTGGGACTGCATCCGGTGGCCGTGATCTTCGCATTGGCGGCATTCGGCCAACTGTTCGGCTTTGTCGGCGTTCTGTTGGCGGTGCCGCTGGCTGCGGTCCTGCTGGTGGCATTGCGTGAAATGCGTGGCGTGTATGAAGCCAGTGCATTTTATCGCGGCAGTTATAATGCCGCTTCTCCCGATCTGCTGCCTGCTGCCATGTCCGACCCGCTTCTCGAATCTCGCATCGCCTCCCTGCCGCTGGTGCACAAGGGGAAAGTGCGCGACATCTATGCTGTCGATGACGACAAATTGCTGATTGTCACCACTGACCGGCTGTCCGCCTTTGACGTCGTCATGCCGACGCCGATTGCGGGCAAGGGCGAAGTCCTCACGCGCGTATCGGCTTTCTGGTTCGACAGGCTCAAATCCATTGTGCCCAGCCAGGCGCTCGCCATCGCGCCGGAATCCGTGGTGGCGGAAAATGAACGCGATCAGGTGGTAGGGCGTGCCATCGTCGTCAAAAAGCTCAAGGCATTGCCCATTGAAGCCATCGTGCGCGGCTATCTGGTGGGGTCGGGCTGGAAAGAATATCAAATCCGCCAGTCGGTGTGCGGCATCCCGTTGCCCGCCGGCCTCATCCTGGCCGACCGCTTGCCCGAACCGATATTCACCCCATCGACCAAGGCGGCAGTCGGCGCGCACGATGAAAATATCGCGTTTGACGCCATGGCCAAACTCACCGGCCCTGCGATTGCACAACAAATCCGAGATGTAAGCCTGGCGTTGTACAAGGCTGCAGCGGCGTATGCGCTCACCCGCGGCATCATCATTGCCGATACCAAGTTCGAGTTTGGGCTGGACGAAGCCGGTCGGCTGGTGTGGATAGACGAAGCGCTGACACCCGATTCGTCGCGTTTCTGGCCCGCCGACCAGTACCGGCCGGGGAGCAGCCCCCCCAGTTTCGACAAGCAGTTCGTGCGCGACTGGCTTGAGGCCAGCGGCTGGAACAAGCAGGCGCCGGGGCCGGCGTTGCCGGATGAAATCGTGGAGAAGACCGCAGCCAAATACCGCGAAGCGATGACGCGGTTGCTGGGATAGGGCCTTATTTCAGCGTTTCGTCCAGAAATCCCGCCACGGTGTCGAGCAGTGCGGTCTCCTGCCCGGTATAGAAATGGTCGGCGCGCGGAATCCGCTTCTGCGCTGACGCTCCCGCGGGCAGGCTGTTGCTGCGCTGGGCTGCGGTTTGCAGTACCTGCGGCAAATCATTTTCTCCATACACATCGAGCACAGGCCGTTTAATGGCGGCGTAATCCCCTGACGAAAGCCCCAGGCTGGCCCATGATTTGACGCTGGCGTCCGGTTTCTGCGCCATATACGCCGCGCTCATCCGCGACCCCATGCTATGGGAAACGAGAGCGAGTTGCGTGTAGCCTTTGGCTTTGAGGAAGCCAACCGCCTCGCCAATACGCGCGGCAGCTTCAGGAAATGTGGGGGGGTAAGCCTCGCTTTTTGCATCGGCCGCCATAACCGGCATCTGGATCGACAGGGTCGAGAATCCGCGATCGGACAATGCGGTACGTAGCGTGCCGATCATTCCCCAGTCGGGGTGGATACCCATGCCATGGACCACAATAACGGCGTGACGCGCCCCAGGGGCGGGCGTGAACAGGGCCAGGAACGGCTCATGGCCGCGCGGAATCTGCAGGTACACGGGATCCCCCACAACGATACCCGGCACCACTTCGTCCGCCCATTTCTTCTCGCGGGCGTAATCGGGGATGCCTGCCGCGGCGAGGGTAGCGACGTAAAAAAACAGGCTGAATCCTGCAGCCAACTCCCTCAGGCGCATAATGGGTTTCATTGCACTTCCTTTCTGCATCACGTTAAAGTTAAGCTTCGCCGGTACGATACTAAGCAGGATAATCCCGGATATTGTGATATCGAGCCTCTAAGTTGAAATTATTGTGACCATCCGATCGTTACGCATCGTGCCATCCACTCCGCCACAGGATGTCCGGCCGCGAGGACGTGCGCGTGTGATTATCGTCGATGATCGCAGCACTGCCCGCAACCTGCTGGAAGGCCTCGCGCGCACACTCGAGCCAGGCATTTCGGTCGAAAGCTATGCAGACCCTTTCGAGGCGCTGACGCAAATGCAGCATGGAGCGCCGGATCTCATCATCAGCGACTACCGCATGCCGGGCATGGACGGCATCGAATTCACCCGCCGCATTCGCGCCCAGCGCCAGCTGGCCGACGTACCCATCATTATTGTCACCGTGGTGGAAGACCGCCAAATCCGCTACCAGGCGCTGGAAAACGGCGCCACGGACTTCCTCACCCGGCCGATCGACCCTCAGGAGTGCCGCGCGCGCTGTCTGAATTTGCTGGCCCTGCGGCGCAGCCAGAAAGCCATTTCCGACCGCGCCCAATGGCTCGAAGACCAGGTTCAGCTTGCAACCCGCGAAGTGCGGACCCGCGAGCGCGAGACGCTGATGAAGCTGGCCAAGGCGGGCGAATACCGGGACGAGGATACGGGCAATCACATCCTGAGGATGTCCCGCTACGCGCGCGTGATTGCCCAGGAGCTGCAGCTCAGCGCGATGGAATGCGATGAAATTGAAGCGGCCTCCCCCATGCACGATATCGGGAAAATCGGCATTCCGGATCACATTCTGCTCAAGCCCGGCTGTCACACGCCCGAGGAACAGGAGATCATGCAGCGCCACCCCATTATCGGCCATGGCATCCTGGCCGACAGCCCTTCCCGCTACCTGCAGATGGGCGCCCTCATCGCGCTCGGGCATCACGAAAAATTCGATGGCAGCGGGTATCCGCAAGGCCTGGCCGGCGAAGCGATCCCGCTCGCCGCACGCATCGTCGCCGTCGCCGATGTTTTTGACGCGCTGACGTCGAAACGGCCCTACAAATCGGCGTGGACATTTCAACAGGCCCTGCATTATATCCAGTCGCAGAGCGGCAAGCATTTCGATCCGGCCTGCGTCCGGGCATTCGAACGGCGTATCGATGCGGTTGCCGCCATCATGCGCGACCTGAGCGACGACGCCCCAAACTGAGCAGTATGCAATGCGAGTTTTGTTTCCTTATACGAATCTGATCGATCGCCTCAGAACGCATATAAAAAACCGGCCCGACACCGAATTCCAGCAGGCGATTTTACGGCTGGTGATTGTTGCGGGTTTTTATCTCTATTTCTCAGTCAGCGGACTGGAGCACAGTCCCGCTATTGCTGCGCAACTCCATATCCTCGGCATCGGGCTGACACTCGTTTCCCTGCTGCTTCTGCTCGGTTCGCTCATGGACCCCGGCGCATCGGTTATGCGCCGCAGCATCGGCATGCTGCATGATTTCACTGTTGCCACGTACATGCTGGCGATTTCGAACGAGACCGGGGCCCCCGTGGTGGCCATTTATCTGTGGGTAACCCTGGGAAATGGCTTTCGTTACGGATTGCCGTATTTATATGCCTCAACGGTTGCATCCGCATTGGGATTCATCGTGGTGTACCAGCTCAATTCGTTCTGGCACGCCCATACGCCGCTGTGGTGGGGTATCTGGATCACACTGATTGTGGTCCCGCTGTATGCGGCGAACCTGCTCAAACAACTGCACGGCGCGGTCAAGCGGGAAAAAAGCGCGAATCAGGCCAAATCCAGTTTTCTCGCCAACATGAGCCATGAACTCCGTACGCCCCTCAACGGCGTCATCGGCGTTGCCGACCTGCTGGTCCTCACAAAGCTCGACAAGCAGCAACAGGAATTTGCCCAGATCATTCATGCCTCGGCGCATGCCCTGCTGGAGCTGATCGATAATGTGCTCGATATTTCTCGCATTGAAGCCGGGCAGATCAATTCCACCCAGGAAGACTTCGATTTACATCGCCTCATCAACGGCACGGTTTCGATGCTGGAATCGCAGGCCCAAAGCAAGGGCCTCGTTCTGGCTGCGCATATTGCCCCGCAAACCCCCTTTAATCTGCATGGCGATGCGCGCCACCTGCGCCAGGTGCTGATCAACCTGATCGGCAATGCCATCAAGTTCACCGAGCATGGCCGGGTCGATCTTTACATCCGGCCCGCCGGACAGTCGCATGTCCAACGCCTGCGTTTTGAAGTCGTCGACACCGGAATCGGAATTTCGGAAGACATGCAGACGCGCATTTTCGACAGCTTCACCCAGGCTGATCCCACCGTAACCCGTCGTTTTGGGGGGACCGGCCTTGGCACGACCATCGCCAAGCAGCTGGTTGAGACGCTGGGCGGGCAAATCGGGCTGCATAGCCGGGTGGGCGAGGGCACCACGCTGTGGTTTGAATTGCCGTTTACGTTGCAGGCTACGCAGCGTCCCCGAACCGATCCGCAGTTTGATGCGCCCATGCGCGTAGCCATTCTGGCCAGCGCCGAACTGTCAGCCGGGGTGCAGCGCATGGTTCGAAACTGGGGAAGCGACACTGTCGTGGTCGAAAACAGCAACCGTCTCGCCGCTGAGCTGGCCACGTTAGCCACCGGAGGGCACACGTTGGGCGCCATCGTGGTGGAACGCAACGTGCTACCCGAGGACCCGACCGCGTTTCTGGGCATGCTGCGCGGCGATCCCAGTCTTCTTGCCTTGCCTGTCATTCTCATTGAGCCCGAGGCGACGGCGAACAATGCGCGCGATTCACAGTGGCTGCGCGATGGTTTCGCCTCGGTTCTGCGCGCGCCGGTTAACCCTACGCTGCTTTTCAATGCGATTCACGCCGTGCTCAGCCGGGACATGCCGCACAACGTGGTTTCGCTTGCGCACCACTTCCAGTCCCAAAACGGGCAGGCCGCGCAGCTGCGGGTCCTCGTCGCGGAGGACAATCCCGTTAACCAGCGTGTCATCTGCGGATTGCTGGAACACGCGGGCCACCGGGTTTTTCTTGCCCATGACGGCAAGGAAGCGCTGGCGATGCTGGAATCGGATGAGCTTGCCTTCGATCTGGCCATTATCGACATGCACATGCCGCATTTTTCCGGCCCGGAAGTGGTACAGCGCTGGCGCTTCATGGAATACGGGCATATGCCCATCATCATGCTTACCGCCGATGCCCGCGCGGAAGCCCAGGCGGCATGTGAAGACGCGGGGGCCGACACTTTCCTGACCAAGCCCGTGAATAGTCGCGACCTGATGGAAACCATTTCCCGTCTGGCCGTCCCGAAGCCCTCTGCGAGCACGGTTCCCGTTCGGACAACGGCCTGTGAACTCGATGAGTCTGTGCTGGAGGACCTCGCGAATATCGGCGGCGATACGTTTGTACAGGATTTGCTATCCAGTTTTGCAGACGACAGCGCGCGTGCCATTCTCAGCATTGAACACGCGCTGCAAACGCAAAACTATGGCCAATGGCACGACCAGCTGCACACGCTGAAAGGCGGCGCGGGCGACGTGGGCGCAACCCGGTTGGCGCAAACATGCTCCGATGCGGAGCGGATCAAGCCTTATGAAATGACGTCTGCCAGCGCGCGCGAAAAACTCGGCCGGGTACAGGGTGCCCTCGCCGACGCGCAGCTCGAATTAAGCGCTTACATGGACCGCAAACGGCTCGCCGAGCGAATTTGACGACGCCCCCTCCACACCCATTTCTGCTTTTTTGTTTTGCCGGCTGACCAGCCGTTCCATCATCCGCAAATCTTTCGGCTGCAATCTCAAGGCGGCGTCGACCCAGATTTCGGTAATACGCACCAACTCTTCATAAGAGACAGGCTGACTGACTTCCCGTGCGGCGCGCAGGGCCAGCATGCCGTTGCGGGATTTTTCTTCGCGGCGGATGTGCGCATGGACGGCCGCTTCGCCCTCTCCGGGTTCGGCAAGCACGTCGACGACCCCCATTTCATGGAGTTCCTCCGCCAGATAGAGTTTTCCGCTCAGGATGATTTTCTCAGCCAGTTGATGCCCCACCCGGCGCCCGAGAAAAGTCATCGCGCCCATACCCGGAAACAGATTGAACAAAATTTCGGGCAATCCCATTTTCGAGCCCCGCTCGGCGATCAGGACATTGGCCGCCAAAGCGCTCTCAAAGCCCCCGCCCAGCGCCTGTCCTTGAACCAGGGCGATGCTCGTCAAATCAGGCTGGTTGAGGTGGCTATGGACTGCATAAGAACAATCGATACACGAAAGCGCGTAGCGCAACAGGGCATCCCGATCCCTGGCTTCAATATGATGCATGAAAAGATTCAAATCCCCGCCCAGACTGAAGGTGTCGGGCACGCGCGATGCCAGTATAAAGTATTTCACGTCAGCCTCCTCCGGATCCGCAATGCGCTGGCTCAGCTCATCCCCCCAGGCCAGAAGCTCGCCGAGTAATGTCGGGGTGAAACAGGGACGCGGTTCGGCATGCATGTACCCCCAGGCAACCTGGCTATGCGAATCGAAATAGGTGGAGAGTTGCGTATAGGTATTGGGCTGGGGGGGGAGTGCAGTGCGGACAGCTTGCAGACGGGTCATGGGTATCTCCACAGTTTTCGTTAATCGGCCATGCGACTTTAAAGGCATGTCGAAGCAGACTAGCGCGGCTGGAGGGCAGGCTCAAGGAGGAAATGATGACGCATCCGCTTATACAATATCTAGTGGATTATCAATAATAAAACACCAGATCAGGGAATGTTGACAATCAATTTACAACTGCCATGCCATCCGCAGCGCCAAGGCCAGTAACAACAGGGCGAATATTTTTTTTAGTGGACGCACCGGCAGGCGGTGTGCAGTCCACGCGCCGAGCGGCGCCGTCAACACGCTGCCGAATGCGATGCCGGCGAGTGCAGGCAGATAGACGAACCCCAGGCTGCCGGGCGGCCGGCCGCTGACATCCCACCCCCCCAGCACATAGCCCGCCGCACCCGCAATGGCGATGGGAAACCCGATCGCTGAAGAGGTCGCAATCGCGCGATGCAGGCTGACGTTGTGCCACAGCATGAACGGGACCGACAGGGTGCCGCCGCCGATGCCCACCCAACTCGACACCGCACCGATCAGGCCGCCCGCTGCGGTCATCCCCACGCGGCCCGGCAATCCCCGATGCGCCGCGGGTTTGAAATCGAATCCCATTTGAATCGCGGCATAAAATAAAAACACGATAAAAAACAGTTTCAGGCCATCAGCGGGCATCAGCGTGGCCAGCATGGCCCCGGTCAATGTGCCCACGACGATGCCCGGGGTAATGCGCCCTACCAGCGGCCACTCCACCGCACCGTGGCGATGGTGTGCACGCACACTCGATAACGAAGTAAACAGAATGGATGCCAGCGACGTCCCCAGCGCCAGTTGCGGTTCGATGCCGACGGCCAGGCCCTGCGCATGCAGCATCAGAATCAGCACCGGAACAATGATCAGGCCGCCGCCCACGCCGAGCAGGCCGGCAACAAACCCCGCCCCGAGTCCGAGTCCGCCGTAGGCGGCGTACACGGCCGGGTCGAGCATCAGAGGTGTTTCACGATGAACGCGTATTCGGCCGGATCGACCGGCGTAATCGACAGACGGTTGCCTTTTTGCAGGATGCGCATCGTGGCGAGCTCGGGATAGGTGCGAATCTCGGTCAGGGGCATGAACCGCGTCTTCTTCACCAGCTTCACGTCCACATTCACCCAACGGGGCGTTTCCGGCGTCGCCTTGGGGTCAAAGTATTTATTTTTCGGGTCGAACTGGGTCGCATCCGGATACGCCAGCACGCTGACTTCTGCCAGCCCGGCTATGCCCGGCTCGGCGCACGAAGAATGGTAGAACAGCACCTTGTCGCCGACCCGCATCTGGTCGCGCATGAAATTGCGCGCCTGATAATTGCGTATGCCATACCAGGCAACGCTTTGGTCTGGCATCGCAGCAAGGTCGTCAATGCTGACGTCGCTCGGCTCGGATTTCATCACCCAATACCGCACGCTCAACCTCGCTTGATCAGCGTGCCCACGCCTTCGGGCGTCAGCACTTCCAGCAGCAGCGCATGTTCCACCCTGCCGTCGATGATATGGGCCGTTTTTACCCCGCTGTTCACCGCATCCACCGCATAGCCCACCTTGGGAATCATGCCGCCGGAGATGGTGCCGTCAGCCATTAATTCCTCGATCTGCTGGGGGGTGAGCCCTGTCAGCAATTGCATCTGCTTGTCCAGCACGCCGGGCGTATTGGTCATGAACACGACCTTTTCCGCCTGCAGCACCCCGGCGATCTTGCCCGCTGCCACATCGGCGTTGATATTGTAGGCATTGCCTTCGGAATCGGCGCCGAGCGGTGCCACCACCGGAATAAAGTCACGTGCATCCAGCACCTGGATGATTTCCGGGTCGATGCTGGTGATCTCGCCCACCTGGCCGATATCAAGCAGCTGGTCAGCTTTATCCTTGCTTGCCACAAACATTTTTTTGGCATGGATGAAGTTGCCATCCTTGCCCGTCAGTCCCACCGCCTTGCCGCCGTGCTTGTTGATCAGCGTCACGATATCCTGGTTCACCAGCCCGCCGAGCACCATTTCCACCACGTCGAGCGTTTCGTCGTCGGTAACGCGCATGCCCTGAATAAACTCGCTCTGCTTGCCGATACGTTGCAACAGCCCGGCGATCTGCGGCCCCCCGCCATGCACCACAACCGGATTCATCCCCACCAGCTTCAACAGCACGACATCCTTGGCGAAGGCTTCCATCAAATGCCGCTCGGTCATGGCACTGCCGCCGTATTTGATGACGATGGTCTTGTCGTAAAAGCGGCGGATATACGGCAGCGCTTCACACAGGATGTTGGCCTTGTCGGCGGCAGTATGGGGCGCAGTCATGATTTCTCCGGGGTTAATTCTGGGCGAATTTTACGCCAATAAAAAAGACGGCGCGAAGCCGTCTTGTTGCCAGGCTGTGACGGAATTACTGGACAGCCAGTCGCCGGGCCTCTGCCGGCACCTTTTTGGGCAGCACCAGTTCAAGCACACCGTCCTGATAACGGGCATGCGCCGCGGACTCGTCGATCTCGCTTTCGAGCGCAAAGCGTCGGCTGACGCGCCCCGTGCTGCGCTCACGGCGCAACACGGTTTCGTCGGCGTTGGGCGCGGTTTCCGTCTTCAATTCGGCGCTAATCGACACTGTATTGCCGTCAATGCTGACATGGAGATCCTCCTTGTTCACTCCTGGAATATCGGCATGAACCGCGTACTGCCGATCATTCTCTCTCACATCCATGCGGATCTGCGGCGCGCTCCTGTCGACGGAGACCAGGCGAAAAAAGCCGCGGAAAAGCGTATCCAGGGAATCGGATGAGGCAAAGGGGTCGGTCACGTCAAGCGGGTTATGACGCGTGATATAAGCCATCATGATCTCCTTCAGGTTAACGAAAGTGCGACCCCTCCAGTCTGGTGCGGGTTTCGTCCGTTTCAAGGGCGGCTGTTGTTGCTTTATTCATCTGCATCTAAAGTGCCGACTCCCTGCGTAATGCAGTGAAGGACCCTGAATGAAGAAGATGCTCGACGCGCAAACCTGGCTCACGGAACACGGCGATTATTTATTCCGGGTGGCTCGCCGCCAGCTCCATTCCGACGAACTGGCCGAGGATGCCGTCCAGGAAACGCTGCTTGCCGCGCTGTCCGCGCAGACCCGCTATGCGGGCGAGGCCAGTCCGCGCACCTGGTTGACCGGCATTCTCAAACACAAGATCGTCGACCTGATCCGGCGTCAGGTTCGGGAGGTGGGGCTGCCGCGCGACGAATACGATGAGGAGGCGATTGACAGTCTGTTCAAACAGAACGGTCACTGGGTAGAACCGCTCCGCCCCTGGGGTAATCCGCATAATGAAGCCGAATTAAGCCAGTTGCGGCGGGTGCTGGATAAATGCGCAGACGGCCTGAAGCCTGTCATGGCGCAGGTATTCAGTCTGCGTGAAGTGGGCGGTATGGAAACCGCGGAAATCTGTAAGGAACTCGGCATTACGCCGACCAATTGCTGGGTACTGCTGCATCGGGCGCGGTTGTTCATGCGGGAATGTCTGGAATTGAACGGATTTTCAAAGGTGGGCTCCGCATGAAATGGATGACGACGTGCCAGGAAACAACCGTACTTGCTTCGCGCGCCATGGATGAAACCCTGCCGTTTTCAGAGCGCTGGGCGATGCAGTTACACTTGGCCATATGCAAGAACTGTGCTCTGTTTACGCAGCAGTTAAAGGAAATGCGCCGCCAGTTTCGGATTGAAACTGCGGCGGACGATGAAGTGCCTGGGCTCGATGCCGAAGCCAGGCAACGCATCGCAAAGGCGTTGCACAAAAAGCTCGACGCATGAACCTTTTTCATGAATCCCGAATAGCCCGGGATTGCTGTTGAGTGTAATTAATCTATTATCAGGAGCGCTTTACCATGTCCAAGAAAACCCTGATCATCGCCGCAGCGGGCTCCGCATTTGTTGCCAGCATAGCTGCCGCCCCTGTTGTTTCGGCTGCCGGCAATCCGTTCGCCCTGTCCGGCCTCGCCGGCGGATATCAAGTTGCGGAGCACCATGGGGAAAAACCCATGGAAGGCAAATGCGGGGCCAAGAAGTAAACAGTAACAGCATGAACCCCCTGCGCCTGAACGGCGCGGGGCTGGGTTTTCGGCGTGAACTGCTGACCGACCTGAAAGCCCACGTCCCCGATGCCATCGATTTCTTTGAACTCGCCCCCGAGAACTGGATCGACATGGGTGGCGCCCATGGCCGCGACCTGCGCCCGTTTACCGAGCGCTATCCCTTTGTCTGTCACGGCCTTTCGCTCTCCCTGGGCGGGCCGGCTCCGCTCGATGAGGTGCTGCTGCACAAAACGCGACAGTTCATGGACGCGCATCATATCGTCCTGTTTACCGAACACTTGTCGTATTGCTCGGATGATGGGCATTTATACGACCTGCTGCCGATTCCCTTTACGGAGGAGGCCGTGAAATACGTCGCTGCACGCATTCGCCGCGCCCAGGATATTCTGGAACGTCGTATCGCGATCGAAAACGCCTCGTTCTACGCCGCAGCACCGATTTCAGAAATGGATGAAGCCCATTTCATCCGTGCAGTCCTCGCCGAAGCCGACTGCGATCTCCACCTCGACATCAACAATGTCTATGTCAACAGCGTGAATCATCGCTACGATCCGCTCGAATTCATCCGCGCCATGCCCACCGAGCGCATCGTGTACATGCATATCGCAGGGCATTACAACGAAGCGGAAGACCTGATCGTGGACACGCATGGCGCGGAGGTGATCGATCCGGTGTGGAGGCTGCTCGACGAGGCCTATGCTACGCATGGTCTTGCGCCCACCCTGCTGGAGCGTGACTTCAATATTCCCCCGTTGTCTGAACTGGCGCGCGAAGTGGAACACATCCGCCGCATTCAGCATCTCCATCGCCGCCATGAAACCCTCGCCCGCTCTTCCTGAATTCCAGCATTACCAGTTCGCCTTCACCGCGCACCTTCGCGATCCGGCAAAACACCCGCGCCCGGCCGGCGTGGCGGCACGGCGCATGAAAATCTACAACCAACTGTTGTACAACAATGTCGAGGGATTTTTGCTGGCCTGCTTTCCGGTGCTGCGAAAAATACTGGGCACGCGCAAATGGGCGAAACTGGTGCGCGCATTTTTCAGCACGCATCGCAGCCGCACGCCCTATTTCCGGCAGATCCCCGACGAGTTCGTGCAGTTTCTGCAAAACGAATGGACGCTGCCGACAGATTACCCGCCGTATCTTCTGGCACTGGCGCACTACGAATGGATTGAGCTGGTGTTATCGGTGTCGAATCGCAGCGCGGATTGCGCGGTGGATGCAACCGGCGCACTGCTCGATGGCGTGCCCGTGCTGAATCCGGTATTGGCCAATCTGCGCTACGACTGGCCGGTACATCGCATCGCACCGCGCCGCAAAGTGCAGCCCGCCGAAACCTGCTTGCTGGTCTATCGCGATAGCGACGATCGTGTGGCATTCACCGAAATCAATGCCTTTACGGCACGCCTGATCGCCCTCCTGGAGTCGGGCGATCAGAGCGGCCGGGCAGCGCTTGACCGGGTTGCTCGGGAAAGCCGCCATCCCGACCCCGCCCTGGTCATGCAGGCGGGCGCCGCGCTGCTGGAAGACCTGCGCGCGCGTGGTGCGATTCTCGGAATCTGCGATGCTCAGTGAGAATGAGGCGGAGCGACGCTCCGCATGCCACGGGCTTCCGCCTCGATTTCCACCTGCTGCGTCCTGCCTGCCGACTCCACCGTAAGCGTGAAAGGAATGATATCTCCAGCTGCAATCGGTTTTCCCAGCGCCATCAACATCAGGTGATACCCGCCGGGCGCGAGCACCACCGTCTTGCCTTTGGGTAGCGGAACCGACTTCAGTTCGCGCATTCGCATCACCCCCCCATCCATGTTCATTTCGTGCATTTCAACACGCCCGGCCGCAGGACTGGCGACGCCGACCAGCCGGGCATCCGCATCCGCCTGGATCTGCATGTAAGCACCGCTGACCTTTTGACCCGGCACCGTGGCACGCACCCAGGCGTCCGTGACGTTGATATTGGCCGCCCAGGCGGGTTGTGCCAGCAGCGCCGCGGCCACCAGGGCCCATTCCCGTACACGTCTCATTTGTCTTCCTTTTCTTGAAAACCTGTCAATGGGCCAATCCCCAATCTACCAGCCCGGTATAAGCCGTAGCCAGCACCACACCGCCGAAAATAATGCGATACCACGCAAACACCGTGTAGTCGTGGCGGCTGACGAATTTGATCAGCGTGCGTACCGCAATCAGGGCGCTGACGAATGCAGCCACCCCACCCACCACAAACAGCGGCACGTCGTTGACGTCGAACAGCCGCCAGTTCTTGTAGAGATCGTAGGCCGTGGCGGCGAACATGGTGGGAATGGCCAGAAAGAACGAGAATTCCGCCGCCGCCTTGCGCGACATGCCGAGAAACAGCCCGCCGATGATGGTCGCGCCCGAGCGCGAGGTGCCGGGAATCATCGCCAGCGCCTGCGCAAAGCCCACCGCCAGCGCGCGGCGCCAGCTGAGATCGTCCACCGTTTCGGTGCTGATGACGTGTTTGCGGCGCTCCGCCCACAGAATCAGCACGCCGCCGACAATCAGCGCCGACGCCACCACGACGGGGTTGAACAGATACGCCTTGATTTCCTTGTAAAACAGCAGGCCCAGCACCGCCGCCGGCAAAAAACCCGCCATCAGATTGATCGCCAACCGCCGCGACGCGGGTTCGGTGTGCAGCGTCACCGCCACATGCCCCAGCCGCGCCCGGTATTCCCACACCACCGCAAAAATCGCCGCCAACTGGATGGCGATCATGAACACCTTTTCCTTCTCGCCGTTGAAGCCCAGCAGCTGCCCCGCCAGAATCAGGTGGCCGGTGCTGGAGATCGGCAGGAATTCGGTGACGCCCTCGACCAGGCCGAGGATGAGGGCGTACAGCAGTAGAGTAGGGTCAGTCATCGCTGGATACAAAAAAGCGCGCCACAGCGGCGCGCTTGTGATTATAGGGGCGGTGCGTGCAAGTCCGGTTAACCCGCCTCATGCGCCGCCAATCTCCTTCAATACACCGTGTCGTTATCGCCCACATTCACCGGGATAATCTGTTCGTCCTGAATCAGGGTTTCCAGGGTAATGCGGTAAGACAGATTGATGGAAACCGAATGCAGGGTGTGCAGCTTGCCGCTCAGGGAATACAGGCGCAGCAACGGGTGATGCGGGTTCAGCGCAAGCAGTTGCAGGGTTTTGAGATACTGCTTTTCCAGATCGGGGTGCCGCTTGAGAAAACGTGCGGCGCATTTTGTGTACTGATCGGTAAAAATCAGCCGATAACGCATACCGATGATTTCACCCGCGCCAGATGCTCTTCCGGTGTAGCCTCGGTAAAGCGCCCCGCCGCCAGATCGGCACGCGTCTCGGCCAACGCCGCCTCCAGCTCGCACTCGCGCAAATAGCGATACTGCGCAATATCCATCACCACGAAGCGCTCCTTGCCGCGCACCGAAACAATCGCTTCGGTATGCTCGGCAAGGGCAGACTCAATCGCGGCTATCCCTTTGGTTTTAAGGTCGTTGGCAGTTATATGCATGGCGGGCGCCTGAAGATGCTGTTGATAATGCGCTTAATAATTTATAGAAGTACCTTTACAAAGGCTATGTCACTGTTGGTTGTTGAAGTCATGTCTTGCCCTTTCTGATGAAGCCTCACCCGCAGGGGTGCGCTGTTGTGGGAGGGACCCGCCCCCGGGCCGATGGGGTGGCGGTTAAGACGGTTCCGACATTCGGGGCGAGGGCGCCCCTCCCACAGTACCAGCCCGTGGTGCCGTGGATTTTGCGAGGAACAACACTTAACGGTGGAAGAGCCTTTGCAAACCCCTGCCGGAAAAGTGCTTATGACTTGCTCTTATTACGACCTGTGTGTACCGCCATGTGCCGCCCAAAAGTCTGCCGGGGTACGAATCGGATAACGGTCGGCCAGCGCCAGCAACGCCTTGTCACCCGTAATGAGCGCATCGGCGTGTGATTGTGCTAAGGCCGCGATGAGCGTGCCCAGCACCGGCTGGTCGTTGAAGTCCGTCAGTGCCGGGTCATGCACGGGCGCGGGTTCGATCACCTCGGCCTGTATCGAAAGAATATCCACCAGATCGTCGATCTCGGCGGCGCTCAAGCCGTGCCGCTGCGATAGCTTGGGCAACACCCGCCGCAGTTCATCCAGAATGAACGCTGACAGCACCACCTCCAGCGCGCCGTATTTCCACGCGCCGATCAGCTTGCCCGGCACGCTGGCCGGATAAGCAATACCCAACAGCAGAACATTCGTGTCCAGCACCACGCGCAGTGTTGGCATTTAGCGCCCGGCGCGCATGTCGGCTACGGCAGCATCGATTTCCGCCAACCCCTCGGCCTCGAGAGTATTGGCAAAGCCTGACTCGATGCGCTGGCACAGCGCATCGAAGCGCCCCTGCATCCGGCGAATGCGCGCGAACAGCCGCGCGTCCACCAGCGCCGCCACCGGCTTGCCGTCCTTGTTGATCACAATGCTGTCGTGCCGGTATTGCACCTGGTTGAGCATTTCGCCCAGATTCTGGCGGAAGGTGACCGCGCTGGTTTCGTTAATCATGTTGTTTTCCCGATATGATCGTAATGGTCATTATGGTTTGGGCGGTCTGGTTTGGCAAGCAACTGCCGCTGCAATCGACCGCGCGCATCACCCGCCCGCCGCATCCGCCTTCACAAACGCCAGAATCACCTCGCGCACCACCTTGCGCTGCGCCACCGGCAGCTTGAGGAAGGCCTCGAACACCTCGCGTTCCTGATAGCCGATGCCTTCGTCCCAGCGCTTTTGTTTGGCGCGCACCTGGTCTTCGATTTCCGCCCCATATCGCAGCGTCTGAGGTGTAATCCCCAACCATAAGGCCAGCGCTTCCAGCTTGTCCTGTCGCGGCAGCGATTCGCCGAGCAACCAGCGGCGCACACCATGCAAGGTCATCGGCTTGCCCATGTAGTGCAAATTGAACTCACGCTCCAGCACTGAGGGCTTGGCCTCATAGCCCGCCACCGCCATCGCGGCACGTAACCGTTCCGCAAATTTTTTGCTTGCGCTATCCATGCCCGGAAGTTACCGGCGGGACGCATGACAAGGGTAAGAATGAGGCGGCTATTAGTTACGCTTATAACGTAACTAATGGTAAAGTCCATGCGATACCACTCTTCTGCGGAACAGCACGCTTCCTATGCCCAAGTTCCTACTCGAACAACTGCAGGAAATCGCCGCAACTGAGTCGATTGATTTCCACGCCATTTATAAAGGCCTCGTGGCGGACGTTCGCAGTGAATATCTTTCAGGTAGCCAAACTTTCCCTTGGATCGTTGGCTTTTCCGGCGGCAAGGACAGCACGTTGGTTGCCCACCTGGTTTTTTCAGCGCTCCTGGATGTTTCACCCAGCCGTCAACTACGGCCTGTGCATATTGTCGCCAATGACACGCTGGTAGAAAGCCCGTTGGTTGTGGCTCACCTGCACCAGTCTTTGCAAGAAATTCGCAATGCCGCAGACACGCTCAAGCTGCCGATTACTGTCGCCACCACCACCCCCAAAGATGAGCACACCTTCTGGGTTTTGCTGATTGGCAAAGGCTACCCCAGCCCAAACTCACAAATGCGTTGGTGTACTGACCGTCTGAAAATTCAGCCGACCAGCAATTACATTCGTAATCAAGTTGCCGCCTGCGGCTCAGCCATCATCCTGCTGGGGGTACGACGCGACGAATCCGAGTCACGTCGCAAGCGCATTGACAGTTACGGCAACGGAACAGATTCACGTCTGCATCCGCACAAAGACTTGCAAGGTGCTTTCGTCTACCGCCCGATTGTTGATCTTTCGACCGACCATGTGTGGGAGATTCTTGCCAGTCATACGCCTCCCTGGGGCAGCACACACGACCGGCTTATCAAACTCTATCGAGACGCTGCCGGTGGCGAGTGCCCCATCGTCTTATCGCAAGAAGATGCCCCCGGCTGCGGCACCAACTCCAGTCGGTTTGGATGCTGGACATGCACTGTAGTGGAAAAAGACAAGAGCTTGCAGGGATTTGTGGACAGTGGCAATCGCCAGTATTCGCCATTAATTGAATTCCGCGACTGGCTGCGTGAAATCCGTAACGACCCCACCCTGCGCCAGGGAAGGCGCCGCAACGGCAGGATTACTGTCATCAATGACAAGCTAATTCCAGGCCCTTTCACGCTGGATGCGCGCCGCCTGATTCTTGAACGCCTACTGCAAACGCAACAGGCATACGGCGACATTCTCATCACCGAACACGAAATCGACACCATCCAGCGCATCTGGGTCAACGACCTGCTTGCCATCAATACACCGGGAGACGATGCATGACCCACAACCCCAACACTATTTCGCAGCAACACGAAGTCGATGATCTGCCGCTGTGGCGGGATACAGACGCGCACCATGTGTTACAGCAAACACTAGCGCAACACGGCGTGAATGAAGAAGTCTTTGCCCGCTTGCTGTCAGCTTGCCGGGAGCGCGCTCACCAACAACGTCATCGAGGCATCACCGCTGACTTCGATGAAATATTCCAATCCATTGGTGCTGAGGCTTAATCCATGTGGCTTTCACGCGTTGAGCTACTTAACTTCAAAAGTTATCACCAGCAGGTTTTTACGTTTCCCCAGCCAGCAGAAGGCAAAAACCTAGCTCTGATTGGCGGTGTCAATGGCTACGGCAAAACCACCCTGCTTGAAGCGATTTATGTGGGGCTGTATGGCGAAGAGGCGGTCAAACATAAAGCACTCGATAGCGCAGGGCTAAAGGCAAAAAGCTACGGCAGCTTTCTGGAAACGGCTTTTCACCGGCTGGCGCCGAACAACGGCGATGACCGCATGGAAGTGCAAGTCGAATTTATGCGCGAGGATGGCGGCGCATTGCGCGTCACGCGCAAGTGGTTTTTCAAAGGCAACGGCAAATATGACAACCAGACAGTGATTGTCGAAACACGCGCCCAAACCGGCGCGTGGGCGCATTGCAAAGACGATATGTTGCCAGAACTCCTGGAGAGCTATGCAACCCCACCTTGGCTCGCGCCATTCTTCTTTTTCGACGGCGAAAAAATTGCTGGCCTGGCCGATGAGGATCGCACCGGCTGGGTTCAGTCTGGGCTGGAAAATTTGTTGGGCGTAAAACTGGTGAAAGAATTGCGTGAGCAACTGACTGCCTATATCGACAAGAAGCTGCGCGAAGCAGGCGGGGGCGATGAGCAACGCGTTGACCAGATGAAAAATGCCCTCGAGAAAGAAAAGAGCAAGGATTCGACACTACGCGAATCCATGATTGATCTGAGACAACGACACGGCAATGCCAAGGACGAGCGTGATCGTTTCAGCAACCAACTCGCTGGGCTGGCTCAGGGCAGCGATGCGCGTACCGTGGCTGAAGTTGCACAAAGCCGCAGCCGTGCCGAAGCCGAAGTCACACAAAGCTGGAAACGGCTGCGCGATTTATATGCCGGGCCATTGCCCTTGCAGCTGATCCGCCGTGAGCTGCAAGACTCGCTGGCGCACACCCTGGCTGGAGAGGAATGCCTGACCGATTGGGAGCAAAGCAAAGCGCGTATGCAACCCAACTGGGAAAAGTTTCGTAACACGTTTTTTAGTTCGCCCTGGATTGGTGGGCTATGCCACCTACCCGGCGCACGAGACTCATTGGACAAAACGCTGTCCGAAGCGTGGGAAAGCCTGCATTACCCCCGCCCGGAAAACTGTTCGGATGCCGTCTGGCACAGCTATCTTCAGGCCAATGAGCGCAAAAAATTGGAAGACATGCGCACAAAAAGCCAAGTCTCGTCAGCGGAGTTGCGGCGGGCGCTGGAAGCATACCAATACGCAAAAACAGAAGCATGGCGTTTGCAGCAAGAGTTGATTGGGCTGGAGGGTGTCGGCGGTGACGGCAAAGCGCAACAGATCGAAACGCTGCGGGCGGATTTGAAGCAAGCCCAAGACCAGTACGACGAACTGGGATGGCAACTTAACGCCAGCGAAAACGAACTCACGGCTTTGCTCGCGGAAATCAAAAATCAGGAATCTGTTTATGAGCGTGAGCGCAAAAAACTGGTAGAAGGCCATCCCGAACGGCAGGCAGCACGCGAAGCCGAGAAAGTCGTGGAGATGATCGACAGCCTGTTGCCGAGTTTATTCAATCTCAAGTTGCAAGCATTGTCAGAGGCAGTGACGCGCATTTTCCGGGCGTTGCACCACAAGGATCAAGTTGCGCGAATCGATATTTCCAAAGAAGGCCGCACCACTCTGTACAGCCATGACGGCACGGAAATCAATCTACCAAAATCCTCCGGCGAATCGCAGTTGTTCGTGCTGGCTCTTGTCGGCGCATTGGCTGAGGTAACGGGTTATCGGGTGCCGATGATTATTGACACGCCACTGGCGCGGCTTTCAGAAACGCACTGCCAAAACCTGCTGCGTTACTGGACATCCGACCCTGAACGCCAGGTGATTCTGCTGGCGCAGGACAAGGAAATCAGTGCGCAAGATTATGCTGGATTGAACGGCTCAGTGAACAAAACCTACCTGCTACGTCACAAACAGATCCGCCAAGGTGTCGGCCAAAGTGAGGCAGTCGAGAACGCTTATTTTGGAGAAATGGCATGAGTACGATTAGCGAAGTTATCACAGCGAGCTATTCGACCAGCAAGGACGCCGAGCAAATTAGCAAGAACCTGAAAAAATGGCTTGGGTGTGAAACCAATTACGAAATTGCCCGCCTTGCATTAGGTCGTTCAATGATGCTTGAGGATGTCCCCGACGCAGCCCCCGATGCCAAAGGCCTGCCGCTGAAAGGCATACAGCTTTTTGGTAGCGAGACAGATGCCAGCTATCTGTGGATCGCTTTGCTGGGCGAACAATTACGCATTTACGGCCATCCGAAATTCACTCTGGAAGGTTTGCAACAACTGGTACGTGACCACTGGCATCGCGGTGTGTGCGAGCTGGAAAAAGATTGGCAGGAAGCGGGCGAAGATGAGGCAAAGTTTATTGACCGTTTGGCGCGTCGTGCAGCGTTGCCGGAAAGCCTATCCCCGATACCGGTTGATGATGAATTCGAAGACGCTGCCATTACCCCGAATGCTGCCAGTGAAGCCGAGTGCGGAGGCCTGGTCAAAAAATTGAAAGGCCTTGGCGTGACGGCTGAAGTCCGTGATTCGGTGGTGGGGCCACGTCTGACCCGTTTCCGGCTATACCTGTCCGACACAAGAGATTTCTCGCAACTCGAAAACAAGCTGGATGAACTTGGGTTTTCTCTGGGCACCGAACAAGGAAGCATCACCCTTAGTCAGGCGGATGAGCCGCAGACCTGTTTCCTTTCCTTGCCACAAAGGCCTGCTGAGTGGATGTCTGTTGACGTTCGGCATTTCGAATTCGCGGTACGCAAATTCGCCGACTCGAATATGGTTTTGCCTGTCTCGCCGGGACTGAATGTCGTCGGTGAACCCGTCATCTTCGACCTGGCCGATGCCCCACACTTATTGATCGGCGGCACGACGGGTAGCGGCAAGAGTGTATGCGTTAACGCACTGCTGTTGAGCTTGCTACTGTCTGCGCGCAAGCAACCGATTCAGCTTGCGCTGATCGACCCGAAACAAGTCGAGTTCAGCTTGTGGCAGGACTGTGGGATTTTGTATGCGGATATCGCCACCTCTGTTTCTGCGGCGACTCACTTGCTGGACGAGTTGATAGAAGAAATGGAGAGGCGCTATGCGCAATTCGCCAAGATGAGCGTTAAGAATTTGATGGAAGCGCGGGCGCGCGGCTTCGAGGGCGGCTGGATAATCGTTGCCGTAGATGAAATGGCCGAATTGGTGATGCAAGGAAAACCCGGCAAGGCCGCTGAAGAAAGGCTGGTGCGCCTGGCGCAAAAATCTCGCGCCGCAGGCATACACCTTATTCTCGCCACACAGCGTCCAGAGGCCGCCACATTTTCCGGGCTGCTGCGCAGTAATTGCCCCGCCCGCATTGCGCTCCGCGTTCAAAAATCAACCGAGTCAAAAATCATTCTGGATGAGATAGGTGCAGAATCCCTGCTAGGAAAGGGGGACATGATGCTCAAGGGAACGGGCTTACAGACCCAACGAGCACACGGCTATCTGCTCAATGCAAATGACATTACAAAGCACTTCAGCCGTGCCTAAGCTGCGCCGACCAGTGAAATCATTTTGCTTCAATGCAGGCTGGCTGTTTTAACCCCCTTTCACACCCAGTTTTCCAGCCTCAACCCCGGCACCCGCTCAAACTCGCCGACATTGTTGCTGATGAGCGTGACGCCAAGGGCGCGGGCGTGGGCGGCAATCCACAAGTCGTTATTGCCGATGGGTGTGCCAGCACGTTCCAGCGTTGCGCGAATTTCGCCATAGTGCAAACCCGTGTCCGTGCCCGGAATGTGTACAGGCACATCGGCAACGAAACGGGCGAGACGCTCGTGAGCACGCTTGGGATCGTTGCTTTTGTCCGCGCCAAAACACAACTCGCCCCACGTGATGAGCGAAATGCCCAGACTTCCTGGTGTGGCTTGGGCAAACCGATCGGCCACCGAGGGCGGCCGGTTGCGGGCGATGTAGATGCAGATATTGGTGTCGAGCAGCGCCTGCAAAGACATTACAGGCCTTCGCGCGTTTGCGGGGGGGTATCCTGTCGGCCTTCGGCAAAGAAGCTTTCCGGCATCTCCGTCAATGCAGCGAAAGCGGCCGACAAATTGCGGGCCGGCGGGCGCAGGACAATCTCATCGCCGTGCCGCTCAATTTCAACTTCAGCGACATCGAACTGGAATTCGCGTGGTATGCGAACCGCCTGCGAGTTGCCGCTTTGAAAGACTTTAGTGATCGCCATGATCATCCCCCGAATAAAATATACACACTAAGTATATACATCATTAGGGGACGTGCAAGCACTCAGACCTTGCGATACACCTCGGCTCCCTGCTTCACGAATTCCACCGCCTTCACTTCCATGCCTTTCGCCAGCGCGGCGGCTTCGCTGAGGCCTTCCTTCGCCGCGTACTCGCGCACGTCCTGGGTGATTTTCATCGAACAGAAATGCGGGCCGCACATCGAGCAGAAGTGCGCGACCTTGGCTGATTCCTTGGGCAGCGTCTCGTCGTGGAAGGACTTGGCCTTGTCGGGGTCGAGGCCGAGGTTGAACTGGTCGTCCCACCTAAATTCAAACCGAGCCTTGGACAGCGCATTGTCGCGAATCTGCACGCCGGGGTGACCCTTGGCCAGATCGGCCGCGTGGGCGGCGAGCTTGTAGGTGATGATGCCTTCCTTGACGTCATCCTTGTTCGGCAGGCCGAGGTGCTCTTTCGGCGTCACATAACAAAGCATGGCGGTGCCGTACCAGCCGATCATCGCGGCGCCGATGCCGCTGGTGATGTGGTCGTAGCCGGGCGCGATGTCGGTGGTGAGCGGGCCCAGGGTGTAGAACGGCGCCTCGTGGCACTGCTCCAGCTGGAGGTCCATGTTCTCCTTGATCATGTGCATCGGCACGTGGCCGGGGCCTTCGATCATCACCTGCACATCGTGTTTCCACGCCACCTGGGTCAGTTCGCCGAGCGTCTTCAGTTCGCCCAGTTGTGCCTCGTCGTTGGCGTCGTAAATGCTGCCGGGACGCAGGCCGTCGCCCAGCGAGAAGGCCACGTCGTAGGCCTTCATGATCTCGCAGATGTCTTCGAAGTGGGTGTAGAGGAAGGACTCCTTGTGGTGCGCGAGGCACCACTTGGCCATGATCGAGCCGCCGCGGGAAACAATCCCGGTCATGCGGTTGGCGGTCATCGGCACGTAGCGCAGCAGCACGCCGGCGTGGATGGTGAAGTAATCGACGCCCTGCTCGGCCTGTTCGATCAATGTATCGCGGAACATTTCCCAGGTCAGCTCTTCGGCGCGGCCGTCGACTTTTTCCAGCGCCTGATAGATCGGCACCGTGCCGATCGGAACCGGGCTATTGCGGATGATCCACTCGCGCGTTTCGTGGATGTTCTTGCCGGTCGACAGGTCCATCACGGTGTCGCCGCCCCAGCGAATCGCCCAGGTCATTTTTTCGACTTCTTCCTGGATGCTGGAGCCGAGCGCGGAGTTGCCGATGTTGGCGTTGATCTTCACCAGGAAGTTGCGGCCGATGATCATCGGCTCGGATTCGGGGTGGTTGATGTTGTTGGGGATGATGGCGCGGCCGCGCGCGATTTCGTCGCGCACAAATTCGGGCGTGATTTCGGTCTGCATGCTGGCACCGAAGTTCTGGCCCGGATGCTGGCGGTTCATCAGCGCGGCGAGCTTGGCGCCCATCGGGCCGGTCTGGTGCAGGCTTTGCAGATAGGCCGCGCGGTTGTTGTTTTCGCGAATGGCGATGAACTCCATCTCCGGCGTGACGATGCCCTGCCGCGCGTAATGCATCTGCGTGACATTCGCGCCGGCCTTGGCGCGGCGCGGGGTACGGTGCAAATCGGGGAAACGCATCGCCGCCAGATCGGGATTGGCGGCCTGCCGGCGGCCATATTCCGAACTCAGGTCGGACAGAATCTCGGTGTCGCCGCGCGCCTCGATCCAGCGGGTACGCAACGCGGACAGGCCCTTGCGGATGTCGATTGTCGCAGCCGGATCGGAGTAGGGTCCCGAACAGTCGTAAACGAAAATCGGCGGATTTTTCTCGCCGCCCATGCTGGTGGGCGTGTCATCCTGGCTGATTTCGCGCATCGGCACCTGGATGTCGGGCTGGCTGCCCTGCACGTAGATCTTGCGCGAATTGGGCAGCGGCTGCACGGCAAGCGCATCGACATGCGCATCGGCGGCAAGAAATTGGGCGGCTTTGGGAGGAATGGCGGCGTTCATGGTGGCGCTCCAGAAATCAGGAGGCGCCAACACGCCTCACTGGGAATAAAACGGAGGCCACGGACGGCCTCCCTACGGCGGTCTTAACCGCATCAGGTTCAAAGGGTATGTCTCACTCCATCCGGCAAACCTTGCAGCTGGAGACCCCTGGCAAGCGGCCAAAGTTAGCCGAAATGTGGAATAATTGCAAGGCAGACCCCCATCTAACTTATTGAGTCATAACTTAATTTTTCGTTGCAATCCATTATTCTTTCAGCAAGGGCATCGCATGAATATCGAGCAAGCGCGCTACAACATGGTGGAACAGCAGATCCGCACCTGGGACGTGCTCGATCAGGACGTGCTCGATCTCCTGTTCAAGATCCGCCGCGAAGATTTCGTGCCCGAATCCCGTCTAGCCATGGCGTTTGTCGACATGGAAATCCCGCTGGGCCATGGCCAGGCGATGTGGACGCCCAAACTTGAAGCGCGTGTCATCCAGGAACTTGCCCTCCGGCCGACCGACCGGGTACTGGAAATCGGCACCGGCAGCGGCTACCTGACCGCACTCCTGGCGGCGGAAGCGGCCGAAGTGGTGTCGGTGGATATCGTGCCCGAATTTACAGCAAGCGCGACGCAACGCTTGCGTGCGCATGGTGTTCATAATGTGACGCTGCACACCGGCGATGCCGCGCGCGACTGGCCCGATGAAGCCGGCTTCGACGTCATCGTGATGACCGGCTCCACCCCGCTGTTGTCCGACGCGTTCAGCCGCCGCCTCAAAGTGGGCGGACGGCTGTTCGCCATCGTGGGCGAGGCGCCGGTCATGCAGGGACTGCTTTTCACCTGTACGGCACCTGGCGCCACCCGCAATGTCGTGTTGTTTGAAACCCTGGTGGCGCCGCTGCTGAACGCACCCCACCCTGTCGCTTTCGTGTTCTGATTCCCATGCGCAAATTTCGCCCTCTCGAACTCGCCGAACATATCCAAACCGGACATACCCCCGTGTTGCTTGACGTGCGCGAGCCCTGGGAATGGAATCTGTGCCGCCTCCCGGGCGCCGTGCTCATCCCCATGCACGAGCTGCCCGCCCGCATACAGGAATTGAACACAGAGGCTGAAACCGTCGTCATCTGCCATCATGGGGTACGCAGCTATCACGCCGCCCGCTACCTGGAGTCGGCAGGGTTTACCGATGTCATCAATTTATCGGGCGGGGTCGCCGCCTGGGCGGACGAAGTCGACCCGGCCATGCCGCGTTATTGACCGTATTTAATTAAGACTGGACTGACCATGCAACTGAAGCCGTTGTTTTTAGCACTGACCTGGGCCCTGTCGCCCGCAGCGTACGCCGCCAGCCTGTCCGACATGTTCGGCGATGCGCTGGCCTACGACGCGCAATATGCTTCCGCCCGTGCGGCTTATCAGGCGGGCCAGGAAAAATCGGTACAAGGCCGGGCCGGCTTGCTGCCCAATGTCAACCTGGATGGCAACATCCGCTACAACAGCGTTGAGTCCACGCTACCGGGCGGCGACGCCAACTACGACTCCAATGGCCTGGCGATCCGCGCGGCCCAACCGCTGTTTCGCAAACAGAACCAGGTGGTGTATGAGCAATCCAAGGTTCAGGTGCAGATAGCGGGCCTCCAGCTTCAACTGGCCGAGCAAGACCTGATTCTGCGGGTCGCGCAGGCTTATTTTGATGTGCTGCAGGCAGAAGACAACATCGCTTTCATCGATTCGCAAAAGAACGCCATCACCGAGCAACTGGCAGCGGCCAAGCGGAACTTTGAAGTCGGCACCGCCACCGTCACCGACACCCACGAGGCGCAAGCGCGTTACGATCTTGCGGTTGCGCAGGAGATCGCCGAGCAGAACACGCTCAACATCCGGTTGCGCACGCTCGAAAAACTCATCGGCAAACCGGCCGGCACGATCAACGCGGCGGTCGATCTCAAGCCGCTGGATATCGAAGGCACCATTGATGAATGGGCCGCCCGTGCGGCCGAGGGCAACCTGCAGGCTGAAATCCAGCGTCTGGCCAAAACCATTGCCGACCAGGAAGTCGAACGTAATCGTGCGGGCCGCTATCCCACGGTGGATGCCGTCGCCGGCTACACCATCAACAACGGGCAGAACTTCGGCTCCACCCAGGTCGATACCCGCGTCGCCACTGTCGGCGTGGAACTCAACCTGCCGGTGTATCAGGGCGGGTTGATCAACTCGCGCGTGCGCGAAGCGGTGGCCAATCAGGAAAGGGCACGCCAGGATCTTGAAGTCGCCACCCGCGACGCCAGCCTGCAAGCTCGCCAGGCTTATCTCAATGCCAGCAGCGGCATCGCCCGCGTTCGCGCGCTGGAGCAGGCACTCCGCTCCACGCAGGCCCAGCTCGATTCCACCAAACTCGGTTTGCAGGTCGGCGTACGCACCAACCTCGACCTGCTCAACGCCGAGCAGCAAGTGCTGTCTGCCCAGCGCGATCTGGCGGGCGCCCGCTATGCCTATCTGCTTTCCGGCCTGGCGTTAAAGGCGGCGGCAGGCACCCTGACAGCGGCCGACCTGCAACTTATCGACACCCTCCTGACCGGCCCGCGGCGGAACTCCGCGCTATCGGCCAGCCCCGCCCAGACCAACGCACTCCCGGCACCTCTCACGTTGAAACGAGATGCCCTGGGCAGTCCGGTCAACCCCGCAACGCCTGTCGCACCCTGCTGATCTGTGCGGGCCGCCGAAACCTAGCCGCCCGCACCATCAGACGCAGTATCTTCTGAAGCCGGACCATACGCCGTCAACCCGGCCCACACCCGGCCGGTCGCGCCCTGGTGCGCAGCAGTAAACGTCCGGCCCGCTGCGCCCATCTGCCGGCGCGCCGTACTGTCCTGCATCAGCCGTGCGGCTTCGCTCACCCATGCCCCGGCATCCTTTACCCGCACGGCCGCGCCCTGTGCGATGGCATCGGCCGCCGCCTGCTTGAAGTTCTCGGTATGCGGCCCCAGCAGGACCGGACAGCCTACCGCGCAGGCCTCGATCAGGTTTTGCCCGCCATAGGGCAACAGGCTGCCGCCGATCAGCGCGCAATCCGCCGCCTGATAATAGGCAAACATTTCACCGAGACTGTCGCCCAGCCACACCCGGGTTGAAGACCGCACCGCTTCGTTGTCGCTGCGCCGCTGCAGGCTTAGCCCGCAACCTTCGACCAGCGCTGCGACTTCGCCAAAGCGTTGCGGATGGCGCGGCACCAGGACCAGCAGAACCTCGGTCGGGGCATGAAGCGCAAACGCCCCAAGCACCAGTCGCTCTTCGCCTTCGCGCGTGCTGGCCACGAGCCATACCGGACGGTCGCCGATTTTCGCGCGAAAAACCCGACCTAGCTCAAGCTGCGCCGCCGGTGGGTCGATATCGAATTTGAGATTGCCGGCGACGCTGACCTTGCGTGCGCCCAGGCCGCGCAGGCGTTCCGCATCGGCCTGGGTTTGCGCGGCAACGAATTCGAAACCGGCAAGCGTGTCACGGGTCAATGCGGCCAGTTTGCGGTAGCCGCGGGCGGAGCGTTCCGACAGGCGCGCGTTCACCAGGAACAGTTTGACGCCGGCATGCTGCGCGGCCTGCACCAGATGCGGCCACAATTCGGTTTCCATAATGATGCCCAGACGCGGTCGGGCCTGTCGCAAAAAACGCCGCATCGCGCCCCGCAGGTCATAGGGAAGATAGCGCACGGTCACGCGGCCCCCGAACAGGTGCTCGAGCGTTGCCCGGCCGGCAGGTGTCATGCATGTCATCAGCACCGGCGGCGGCGGCGTCAGGGCAAGCCATTTCTCCACCAGCGGCGCGGCGGCCCGCGCCTCGCCCACGGAGACCGCGTGCAGCCAGACCGACCGCACCGGCAACGTACCCATGAACCCGAAGCGTTCCGCAATATGGCGCCAGTAACCCCGTTCCTTGAAGCCGCGACCCAGCAGCCGGAACGGGATCAGCGGCAGCAGCAGCCAGAGCAGCAGTTGATAGAACGCGCGTTGAATGAAAGCCATTATCGGGTGATTTTATGGGAAGCCGGGGCGCGACTGCTAAACTCTCGCAAAAATTGGGGATAACATCATGAAAATTCTGGTCACTGGCGCCGCCGGATTCATCGGCATGCACGTTGCACAAATCCTGCTCAAACGCGGCGACGAGGTGGTCGGCATCGACAGCCTCAACGATTATTACGACCCCGCGCTCAAGCTCGCGCGGCTGGAGCAGCTCAAGCCTCACGCCAACTTCCGCTTCGTTCACGGCGACATTTCCGACCGCATGCTGCTCGAAGACCTGTTTGAAAAAGGCCACTTCCATGCCGTCATCAACCTCGCCGCGCAGGCCGGCGTGCGCTACTCGCTGAAGAATCCCCACGCCTACGTGCAGTCGAACATCGTCGGCTTTGCCAACCTGCTCGAAGGCTGCCGCCACCACGGCATTCGCCATTTCGTATACGCCAGTTCGTCGAGCGTCTACGGCGCCAACACCAAGATCCCGTTTGCCACCCACGACCCGGTCAACCACCCCGTTAGCCTGTACGCCGCGAGCAAAAAAGCCAACGAGCTGATGGCCCACACCTACTCGCACCTCTACGGCCTGCCCACCACCGGCCTGCGCTACTTCACCGTCTACGGCCCGTGGGGCCGGCCCGACATGTCGCCGTGGCTGTTCACCAGCGCGATTCTCGAAAACCGCACCATCGATGTCTTCAACAACGGCGACATGTCGCGCGATTTCACCTACATCGACGACATCGCCGACGGCACCGTCAAAGTGCTCGACCGCATCCCGCAAGGCAACCCCGATTTCGATCACAAAAACCCCGACCCGGCCTCCAGCCACGCGCCCTACCGCGTCTACAACATCGGCAACCACACCCCGGTGCCGCTGATGGATTTCATCGGCACGATTGAAAAAGCCCTGGGTCAGGAAGCGAAAAAGAATTTCCTGCCGATGCAGGACGGCGACGTGAAAGCGACCTATGCGGATATCGACGAGCTGGTGCGCGATACCGGATTCAAGCCGGCGACGACGCTGGAGTATGGGATTGGGAAGTGGGTGGAATGGTATCGGGGGTATACATCCGGGAAAGCAGGGTGATAATCGGGCAAATGTCGAGGTAAGCCATGCCTACAATCAGTCAGTTCTTTGGCATCGTGATTCAAATGTTCTGGCGAGAACACGCACCCCCGCATTTTCATGCCCTGTATGCGGAACACGAGGCCTTGATTGACATCCGAACCTTGGAGGTCATCGGTGGCAGCCTGCCCCGGCGAGCGCTCAATATGACGATAGAATGGGCAATCGAGCATCGTGAAGAACTGATGGAGGACTGGAATCTATGTCAATCCAAACAACACCCGAAACGAATCAAACCGCTGGAGTAATCCTCGCCGCACCCTGGCGGATCAAAGCCCTGTCCGTGCTGCCGGATTATCGTTTGGCGGTCACGTTTATGGACGGCACAAACGGCATCGCGGATTTTTCAGCCGTGCTGACTGCCGGGGAATGCGGAGTCTTCGAAGCGCTCAAGGACAAAGCCTGTTTCGAGCAAGCACGTCTCAATTTGGGCGTTGTGACCTGGCCCAATGGGGCGGATATTGATCCAGCCTGGATGTATGAGCAGCTCAAGGTGAATAAATCGTGGTCTGTCCCCTTTTGATTGCGACGGGAAGCGCAGTGAATCGCCTTAATTTAGTCAAGCGAGAGGGGAATCCGAACCTTGAAATTCTAGTCGATGGCCGCCGGCTGGCCGAATACTTCACAGATGAACTAGGTAACCCACTTGGCGAAGTTTTCGTCCTCGGATGGACATCGGCTCCCGAATCTGTCAAAAGAGAAGCCCTGCAGCAACTGCTAGGGAAAGGAAAACCAGAGCTTGCATCCGGTCGTGTGCCTTTACTGGTATGTAAGGAATGTGGTGACGTAGCCTGTGGCGCCGTAGCTGCACGGATAGATAGCAATGACCAGATCGTAATTTGGAGTGACTGGGCATATGAAAATAACTATGAACCAGCCCAAGATTTGGGGCAAGCTATTCATACAGCAGTTTTTGAATTCGACGTGCGCGAGTATGAGAAAGCTTTATGTTCTGAGTCTGGCAGCTAACGATTCAAACCACCCGACGCCTGCGTCCCGGCTGGTTTCAAACGTTAAGTTTCGACAAAACGGGTACTACTCGATGGCTATCCGAATAAGCAGCCAATCCACATTCCCCACTCGATCATCACTTCCGGCATGTCCGAAGTGAGATGAAGCCGTTATTCGATGAAATCCTGGCAAAGCTCGAAGGTGAGCTGGACTTCGAACTGAAGATAGGGAAAGCCTGCATCGCTCTGCTTCACAACCTGGTGTTTGCAGCGTGGCATATACAAGCCAAGAAAATCATCATGAAGTTCCGTCACGCAAAGAAGTCTCTAGCCAACGCATAGTAAAATCCAAGAAGTTCCAGAAGATCCGTTGGGCCTACCACGTTGAGGTCACGACGCCTGCATCATTCGATTCCCAGCTTTTACGGTGGGTAAAGAGTCATATGAATAGCTGCAAGACGTGTGGTGCATAAGCGAAATCTAGCCCTTAAAAATAAAGGAGCTTAAACACCATCATTTCTACGCATCAATGAGTTCAATCAGATGGCGATTCGAAAATCTGAATGTTGAGCCGAAAAAGCTTGCTCGAGGCAGTGAATTCATATTGATCTACAGTCGTTAACTATAAAGGAGAGAGGGTTTTGAAAGCGATACAAGGTTTGTTTGGGGTGGTCCTGGTCTGTCTTGCCTTAGCATCGGCTCGCGCCGAGGACGTTGTTCAGGTGTCTTCGCTTATTCCTTATCAAAGCGATGCTGTCGGGAATGAAGCCGTTCGCAAGGAGTGCGACTGGAATACCACGATGCCGCGCCATATGGCCGAGGAGTCCGATGGGCGTGTGAAGGTCGCGGAGCAAAACCTGGATAAGGTAGCCGGCAAGAAGCTGTTGCTTGTTGCCACCCATCTCCACACGATCGGCGGCGGACCCTGGACGGGACCGAAGTGGCTGGTGCTGGAGGGGAAGCTGATGCAAGGTGAGCAGCTGCTGGGAAATTTCGAAGTCAGGCGCCAAACGATAGGGGGTTCATTTCGCGCTTGCTCGACACTGGAGTCGCTCAGTGAGGAAATCACGGACGATATTCTGGAATGGCTTAAAGCGCCCGGTTTGAATGCCAAGTTGGGGAATGCAGGCTAGCAAGGCAGTCCGTTGCGACGCCAAGGGAAAAGGCGGTGACCCTCCCGCTCTGTTTTCGCCACAAGGACACAGCATGAGCACGACATTCGAGGCCCCCGACGGCAAACCCCGCTGCCACTGGTGCGGTGCCGCGCCCGAGTTTCTGCACTATCACGATGCCGAATGGGGCTTTCCGGTCAGCGATGACCATCGCCTGTTTGAGAAGCTGTGTCTTGAGAGTTTTCAATGCGGTCTGAGCTGGCGCACCATCCTCGCCAAGCGCGAGAACTTCCGGTCGGCCTTCCAGCATTTCGATTTCGACAAGGTTGCGCGCTACACCCAGCGCGATGTTGATCGCCTGCTGAATGACGAAGGGATTGTTCGCCACCGCGGCAAGATCGAGGCCACCATCAACAATGCCCGCCAGGCGCGGGAGCTTGTGAAACAGGAGGGCTCGCTGGCCGCTTTTATCTGGCGTTACGAACCCGACTTGAGCCAGCTGGCTGAACCGCAGACGGCCTCGACCTCGGCGGCTTCGATTGCCTTGTCCAAGGACTTGAAAAAGCGGGGCTGGAAATTTGTCGGGCCGACGACGGTCTATGCCTTCATGCAGGCCATGGGGCTGATCAACGATCACGTTGAAGCGTGCGTCATCCGGGCACCGGTTGAACATGCACGACAGGGGTTCAAGCGGCCCGGCCGCTGAGAATCGCGTTACCGGTTCAGTCTCGGCCCCTACCGCGAAAATCGCCTGCTCTGCAAAGAGCAGCGTAACAACATAGCTAGCCCTGCGAAAGGATGAACAGGCGCATTCAGGTTGCCATCTTTGCCTGGTGCAGCGCAAGCGCCCGGTGCCGGCGTATCATGGACCCGCTAAATCCCAGAACCGGGGCGCCCGCAGAGGATGGCGGGCCAACCCCTGACCTTGAAGCCAAAATCATTTGTTCAAATCCCAAAGGAGAGAAACCATGAAGATTCAGCTTGGTGTTGTTGCAGCGCTGTTGAGCGTTGCGTCGTCTGCGGTGCTGGCAGACGGGGTGGTTCCGATGACGCGGGTCGATGACATGGGCACGGGTGCGTCGGTCGGCCAGGTGACGATCAGCGAATCGGCGTATGGCTTGGTGTTCAGCCCGGCGCTTAGCGGCCTTGCGCCGGGGCTGCACGGTTTTCATGTGCATGCCAATGGCAGCTGCATGCCGAAGGAAAAAGACGGCAAGAAAGTGCCGGCGCTGGCCGCAGGCGGACATTACGACCCGCAGGATACCCAGCGCCATGGCACGCCCTGGGGCGATGGTCACCTGGGGGATCTGCCGCCGCTGTTTGTCGATGCGGACGGCAATGCAACCCAGCCGGTTCTGGCACCGCGGCTGAAAATGGCTGACCTGAAAGGACGCGCGCTGATGATCCATGCCGGCGGCGACAATCATGCCGACCAGCCCGCGGCATTGGGCGGCGGCGGCGCGCGCATGGCGTGCGGCGTGTTGAAGTAATGCACCCGGTCATCGGTCGGCGGATTCACGCCGCGATGGCCCACGCCGATACGCCCAGGCTGCGCTTGCTTTGACCGGCCTCAAGCTGGTCCAATGGCACGCTCCGATCTCATAAGCGTTATTGCGATCCTTGAACACCGCCACGGTTAAAACCTACCTGCCCTGGGTCGTCGCAGCCGCGCTGTTCATGGAGCAACTCGATACCACCATCGTCAACACGGCGGTGCCGGCGATGGCGGAAAGTTTGCAGGTCACGCCGCTGAGCCTGAAGGCGGCGGTGACGAGCTATATTCTGAGCCTGGCGGTGGGCATTCCGGTGAGCGGCTGGCTCGCCGACCGCTTCGGCACGCGGCGGGTGTTCACCATTGCGATCAGCCTATTCACCGTCGCCTCGATTCTGTGCGGACTGGCGCTGAATGCGCCGATGCTGGTCGCGGCGCGCATTCTGCAGGGCATTGGCGCGGCGGCGATGATGTCGGTGGGGCGACTGTCGATCATCCGCACCTTCGCCAAATCGGAACTGTTGCGGGCGATGAACTTCGTCATCATCCCGGCCCTGGTCGGCCCGTTGCTGGGTCCGACCGTCGGCGGGCTGATTGTGCACTGGTTGTCGTGGCGCTACATCTTCTTCATCAATGTGCCGGTGGGCCTGCTGGCGCTGCTGCTGGCGCATCGCTACATGCCGGATTACCGCGGCGATACGCCGCGACCGCTGGATATCATCGGGCTGGTGCTGTTCGGTAGCGGCGCGGCGTTGCTGTCGTGGCTGCTCGAAGTCTTTGGCGAACACCAGCTCGACCCGACCTCGGGCGCGGTGTTGCTGCTGCTCAGCCTGAGCCTGCTCGGCGCCTATTTTCTCCACGCCCGCCAGACGCCGCATCCGCTATTGCGCATGGGCCTGTTCCGCATCCGCACATTTCGCGTGTCGGTGATGGGCGGCTTCATCACGCGGCTGGGGGTAAGCGGCATGCCCTTTTTGCTGCCGCTGCTGTTCCAGGTTGGCCTGGGCATGCCGGCGTGGCAATCGGGCCTGCTGATGATGCCTATAGCGGCGGCCGCCATCGGCATGAAATTCATCTCGTCGCGGCTGCTGGCGCAGTGGGGTTACCGACGCATCCTGATCGTCAATACAGTCATGATCGGCGTCGTGGTCAGCCTTTTCTCGCTGGTGAGTTCTGCCGGCGCCATACCGCTCATCGTGCTGCTCGGGCTGGCATTCGGATTTTTCAATTCGCTGCAATACACGAGCATGAATTCGATGGCATATGCCGATATCGATACGCCCGATTCGAGCATGGCGAGCACCATCGCCAATTCGATGCAGCAGATGTCGATGAGCTTCGGGCTGGCATTCGGTTCGCTGATCGCGGGCTGGTACCTGGGCGAGGTGCCGCAGACTGACCGCCTCGGCGTGACGACTGCCTTGCATTATGCCTTTCTGACACTGGGCGGTTTGACGATGGTGTCCTCGCTGTCGTTCTGGTCATTGCGGGCGCAGGATGGCGAAAGCGTGAGTCGGGGGACGCTGCGCGAGACGCAATGACCCCGTCGTCCGAAACTTTCATGGCGGGAGACGGCTTTCAGGCCGGCTGCCATTTTTCAACCCGGATTTCGAGATGCCTCATGGACAACAATATCGCAGGCAAGGTTGTCGTCATTACCGGCGCGAGTAGCGGAGAGGTCCGCACCCTTCGCATCTGAATTCAACTCGCGATTAGCATCAACCCGTTGATGCAATCACGGTGCGGTCTGTTTACCGGTTTGCACGGCCCTGCCTACGTCGAATAAGCCTTGTCCGACAAAAACATGGCCAATTCTGCCTGCGCCCGCATCGCAAAAAAATCATACAAAGAGACTTCACGGAATCGATGACGATCCGTATCGGGCGCCCTGCCAAGCCATGAAAGAAATGGCGCTTCTCCTGCCAGGCCGATGCGGTCGGCGGGATTTGCCAATTTCAATTGAAACGCAGACGTTAAAACCCTGAGGAGTACCGCGATGAAAGCCTTGGTATATGAAGGTCCCTATGACGTTCGGGTGAGGGACATGCCAGACCCGACAATCGAACGACCCACGGATGTGCTGGTAAAAATCACCACGACCAATATCTGCGGCTCGGATTTACATATGTATGAAGGTCGCACCAATATGGAACCCGGTCGCATTCTCGGACATGAAAATCTGGGGGAGGTGGTGGAAGTCGGCAATGCGGTGGACCGGATCAAGGTCGGTGACCGCGTGTGCCTGCCTTTCAATATTGGCTGCGGATTCTGCAAAAACTGCGAATGCGGACTGACCGGTTTCTGCCTGACTGCCAATCCGGGCACGGCCGGCGCCGCCTATGGCTTCGCTGGCATGGGCCCATACAGTGGCGGGCAAGCGGAATATTTGCGTGTGCCTTACGCCGACTTCAACTGCCTGAAGCTGCCGGAAGGTGCGGAGGAAAAGGAAAATGATTATGTGATGTTGTCCGATATCTTTCCGACCGGATATCACGCCACCGAACTCGCGGGCGTGTGCCCCGGCGACACCGTCGTGATTTATGGCGCCGGCCCGGTCGGGCTGATGGCAGCGCATTCGGCGGCGATCAAAGGCGCCAGCAAGGTGATGGTCGTCGATACCCACAAGGACCGTCTGGCACTGGCCGAAAACGCCGGCGCGATTGCCATCGACGATACGGATGGCACCAGCGTGGAACAGATTCTGGAACTGACCCATGGCGAAGGCGCGGACTGCGGCTGCGAGTGCGTCGGCTATCAGTGCTGTGGCCACCACGGCAAGGAAGTCCCGAATCTGACCATGAACAATCTGGTCAAGACCGTGCGGCCTACCGGCGGCATTGGCGTGGTCGGGGTGTTTGTCGCCAAAGACCCGGGCGCCGAGGACAAACTGGCAAAAAAAGGCCAGATCGCATTTGATTTCGGCCAGCTATGGATGAAAGGGCAGCGGATCGCCACCGGCCAAGCCAACGTCAAGGCCTATAACCGTCGTCTGCGCGACCTGATCACGGCGGGGATCGCGAATCCGTCGTTCATCGTGTCGCATGAACTGGCATTGAAGGACGCGCCCAAGGGGTATAAAAACTTCGACAAACGCAAGCATGGCTGGACCAAGGTGTTGCTCAAACCGGGGAAGTGATGCGGTGGCTGGGGCGGTCTGCGCGCCCCCAGCCAGACAGGTCTCTTTTCAATCACGATGCCACCGGCTACACGGATCGACGACGCGTTTCCCCACAGTCGGTTCAGTCCACCGGGACTTCCAGGATTTCGTACTCAATCGGTTTGAAGCTGTAGTTGTTCGATTGCTCGGCAGAACATGCGGTGAGACCCACAATCAGATCCATTTGCGCGATGAAATCGACGTAGTCGCCCGCCTTGCTTTTGGGCGGCTTCACCGCGATTTCCCCCGACTCGCTATTGAGTTCGACATTCATGAACACGTTGAAGGTAACCGGAATCTGGTCACGCTCTATACCGAAAGGCGCAAGCGCTTCGACCAGATTCCCCTGGCAGCCGCGGTGAGGATGTTGATGACCGTAAATAATGCGAAACGTATCGGCCGAACAGGGGGTAAGCAGGAAATCGTGTCGCTTCACGCAGTCCGTACCGATCAGGAACATGGGAGTGCTGCGATTGGAATACAGCATATCCCCTGTGGTGAGAAAAAGTTTCGAGGCATAGTCCAGCGTGCGACCCGACGAAATAGCCTCGCGGGTGTCGGCCGCATTGAACGCGACCATATCCGAAACCTGCTCGCCGCGCGGGTCGATGACGCGGAGCGTCTGGCCCTGGCGAAGCTTGAATGCGGTGCCCGAACGGGGCGGTATCTCAACGTGCATGAAACGGACACTTCCAGTTATTTTCGACGGCCCGTCCGCTGTATTGCGGGGCTTCGGGATGGGCACCAAATGTTTTCAGCATGGGATTGCGCATGCCTTCCAGTTCGGTATCGCGTTTGATGATGGCGTTGCGTATGGATTCGTATTTTCCATCGCGACGCAAACGCTCGAACTGGTCATGAAGATTGAACACCAGCGCAGGGGTGGAGAAACGACGCGCGGTGCGACTGGCGCCGGGATGCAGCCCCACCACATAGTAGGCCCGGCCGCCAATGCTGAAACTGAAGTTCGCAGAGGCGGGATCCTTGCTCACCTGGGCATCCCATTCATAGTCGGGGGCATCGAGTTCGTGCAACTGCTGGAGATAACGCCACAGCAGAGTTTCGAATCCGATCTCATCAAGCGTTACTGGCCGGCGAAACAGTACCACCAGACTCTGGAACAACGGCGAGTCGTGATGATAGTCCTGGCTGAATTGCTGTAGGGCGGCCACCGTAGCGGGGCTCGGTGCCAATCGTAAATCTTCTTCAATACGAAACACCATTTGATCGCGATTGAGTGCCGACTTGGCGCCAACGCACGGGAAGGCTTCGTCGGCCACAAATTGCTCAAACCGGGCAACCTGGTGTTTGTCTGGCTGGTCCGATTCGCGTCGTAGCGAGGTTTGCATAACGGTCTTCCTATCGTGGCGTCCAATGCCCGTTTGCCGTAACAACAAAGGGAATGACCGCCACAAGAATGGGAATACCAGAGTAAGCATATAAGCCCCGATGCGCCGTCGTCAAAATTCAGCGGCGCCTGTAGGAAACGACTGAGTCTGCAGGAAGGTTTGTCGCTGCCATGAGCCGAACGCTGCGAATCTCCCCGGCTTGGCCGTGATGGAGGAAATGCTGTGCCGCCAGGCATCCAGACACAAAAAAGGAAGGCCCATCCGGCTCTCCCCCTCATCCTGCCAGCGACATGAAGAGAGGCAGCAGGCCAAGTTACTTCTTCGGCGGCATGATCAAGTTCACGTCGCCGGCAAGCGGTGCCTTTACCGTGGCGGTTTTCCGCAGCGCCTGCTCGACGACATCCGTCACGGTTTCCTCGCGGGTAACGCGGTTACGGCCCGCTTTGAGTTCGGCGTAACGATGCAGACCGGCGCTCATGCCGTTGTGGGTCGCCACTTTGTAGTAGCGCTCAGGCGCGATGGGTTCGCCGTTGATTGACACGTCGCGAATGCGCTGGCCTTCAGGCCGGGTCAGGTCGATGGTCCAGCGCAGGCCGGCGGTCTGGATCAGGCCGCCAACGCGTTCGAGAGGATCTTTGGGGCGCTGGTTAGTGGCGCTTTGCTCAAGGGTTTGCAGCAGCTGCGCCCCAGTCAGTTCCATGGTCACGATCTTGCTCGGATGCGGCAGCAGGGTATACAGCATTTCGCGGGTGACCGGCCCGGGCGGGAGGGAAATGCCGTATCCGACACCCGGCATGAGCCCCACTTCGGCGCCGGTGTGCGCGCGCACGATATTGCCCACCAGCGTGTCGAACGGGCTTTCCGAGCGGTACTGCCGGCCAATCCGCGAGGCGGCGGTGGCAATCACTTCTTCGAGCCGGGCGCGGTGCGGGGCGCGCAATTGTTCGATCAGGGCGTCGATTTTGGGGTCAGGTTTGATTTCGTCAGTCCATAACATGTGCATACGCCCGGCAACGCTTTTCAACTGCCGTTTCGAATCGAAACGCAGATTGAGTTCGCCGAGTGCAGCTGTGTCGGACATGGCCTGCACCAGCCAGGTATTGCCCAGTTTTTCAGGAGGCGAGATCACATCATGCGAGTGCGCACCGATGATGACATCGATGCCGTTCACTTTTTTCGCGAGTTCGCGATCGACGCTGCTGCCCTGATGCGATACCACAACAATCGCATCGGCCTGGCGACGCAGCCCGGGGATAAGATCGCGCACGGCATCGATGCCGCTGATGAAACGCAAGCCGTCGAAATTCTTCTTGTTACCGGTCTCGCCGGTGTTGTGATAACCGAGCCCGAGCACGGCGACCTTGATCCCGCCGAGGGTGAAGATTTTGGCCGGGTCGCCCAGAAACGGCTCACCGTTTTCGTCGAGCACATTGGCGCCGCGCATGGGAAACCGGGCCATTGCCTGTAGCGCACGGGTGCGCTCGCGGCCGTAATCGAAGTCATGATTGCCCAGAGCCATGAATTGATAGCCGGCTGCATTCATCAGCCGGATCATCGCTTCGCCCTTGGTCAGATTGCCGAGCAGGTCGTCGCTGAAGGTATCGCCACCGCCCACCAGCAACACATTGTCGGCGCCGTGTTGCGCGCGGATGGCATTGGCCACCGCCACCAGACGGCTCATCCCACCGATGTTGCCGGTACGATCGAATGATGATGGTTCGCGTCCCGGATCCCCGGTTTGCGAGGTTGCATCGCCCGGTGTCACTTCAAACGGCGTGTAGCGCCCATGCGGATCATTGCTGTGGAGGAGCGTGATTTCAGTCTCGGCTTCGTGGGCACGCGCGAGGGTGCTCACCACGAGCAGGGAGGCAACAAGAAAAAAAAGGCGGCTCATGGGGCGTACTCCTGGATGGGCGCATTGCTGCGCCGTTGAAAGGGAAGCAGCCTGCGCAGGCTGCATGTCGGTTGGGCTCCACGAATTCTCTGCGTATGATTTTTATAGTCCATATTCACCTTGCTGTGGCACCCGTTTTTGTCAGGCAGCGCCTATTGCGATGGAGTTCGCTCGAACCCCAGCCGCTTCATCGCAGGGGTGAGCGCCTGTGCCGAACCGGCGTAGTCGTGCCAGGGCGCGTTACCTATTTCCAGACGCGTGTGGATATTGGCTAGCGTCCAGTGGGTACCGCCCTCCAGGAGGTCAAGCTCATTCCAGCCGAGGGGGACCGAGATGCCGAGTCCGGCCCGCGCCCGCACCGACCATGCGGCAACGGTTGTGGCGCCGAAGCCGTTGCGCAAATAGTCTATGAAGACTTTTCCGACGCGATTGCGCGGCCCGCTTTTGGCTGCAAATCGCGCGGGCACGGTTTCGGCCAGATGCCGGACAATCGCATGAGAAAAAGCTTTGACCGTGTCCCAGTCATACCGTCGCTTGATCGGCACCACAATATGCAGCCCTTTGCCGCCACTGGTCTTGAGGAAGGAAACCAGGCCCAGTTCAGCCAGGAATGCCTGCACCACCTGCGCGGCCTCCTGCACCCGGCACCACGCCACGCCTTCTCCCGGATCGAGGTCGAAAGTCATGCGGTCGGGTTTCGCGATGTTGTCGCTGCGCGCGTTCCAGGTATGGAACTCCAGCACATTCATTTGCGCTGCTGCCTGCAAGCCCACGCCCTTTGCGACTTCGAGGAGCGGTGCATGGCCGGGATCGAGCGACGGATCGAGAGCACGGATTCCGGCCACAGGGCTGGCGTCAAGATGCTTCTGAAAAAACAGCTGGCCGGTGAGCCCCGCCGGGGCACGCACCAGCGACACCGGCCGGTCCTTGAGATGGCTCATCATCAACGGCGCCACCCGCGCATAAAACGCGACGATCTGAAGCTTGGTGGTGCCGGTGGACGCATCGACCACGCGCTCAGGATGCGACACCGCGACCTTGAGCGCATCTCCGGGCTTGGGTTCCGGTGCGACAGCGCCCTGAATGCTTTGCTCGCGCACAATCAAAGTGGGGGGCTTGTCGGCTCGCAAGCCTTTGAAGACGGCATGACGCAGTCTGCCCGCCGCGGTCCATTCGCCAAAGCTGACCTCGGCCACCAGGCGCGGATTTACCCAGTGCGCGCCCGAGTCGTTGTCGGTCTTGACCACAAACGGCCGGGTGGCGCGCGCGAGCGGCGTCAGCTTCTTTTTCAACTCGCGCAACGTGCGCTGGTCGAAGCCGGTTCCCACTTTGCCGCTGTAGTGCAATTTTCCTTCGCGGTCATACACGCCCACCAGCAAGGCGCCGATACCCGGACGTGACCCGTTCGGATCGGTATAGCCGCCAACCACGAATTCCTGACGCTGCGCACACTTCAGCTTGATCCAGTCGGGCGACCGGCGCGAGCGATAGCGCGCTGTCTTGCGTTTGCCGATGACGCCTTCGAGGCCAAGCCGGCACGCCGATTCCCTGACCTGCTGAGGTGTCCCCTCGAACGCCTCGCTCAGACGCAGCGAGGGCGAGGTCTGCTTTTCAAGAAGGGCTGCCAGCAATTGCTGGCGTTCAACCAGCGGCGCATCGCGGACATCGTAGCCGCCATAAAACGGCACATCGAACAGATACAACACGATTTCCTCTGTGCGCGCCTGATCAAACGCGCCTTGCAAGGCCTGAAAGTCCGGCTTGCCGGCTGAATCGAGCAACACAATCTCGCCATCGAGCCAGGCCGATGCGATATCGAGTTGCGCAAGCGCATGCACCACGCTCGGCAGTTTCGCGCTCCAGTCGTGGCCATTGCGCGTATAGAGACGGATGTCCGCGCCCTCGATTCGCACCAGCATGCGATAGCCGTCGAACTTGATTTCGTAGCGCCACGCGTCCGGCGCACCCGGCACGCTGTCCGACAACGTGGCGAGTTGCGGCTCCAGCGTGGCTGGCAAGGCGGCCTTCACAGCGGCGGCGGGAATGCCGCCTGCAGCCGCACCCGGCTGTTGCGTGCGTCCCGCGGGTGCCGCATGCTGCGTGCCGGCCTTTCCTTTTGTCGGCGCCGCAGATGCCTGCCCGCCGGGCGGCAGGCTTGCCACACTGCCCGGCAAGGCATCGACCACGCTGTATTCCGCGGCCGGCCGCGCATGCTCGTCCGCTTCCTTGATCAACAGCCACGGCCTCTGTTTTTCGCCCTTGGCTTTCATGCGGACCAGTACCCAGCGACCGGCAAGCTTGTGGCCGGCCAGTTCGAACTTGAGATGCCCGTCGCGGTAGCCTGCCTGCGGATCACCCAGCGGCGTCCAGACACCGTGGTCCCAGATGATCACCCTGCCCGCGCCATATTGCTTGGGCGGGATCTCGCCTTCAAAACGGTTGTACGAAAGCGGATGGTCTTCCACCTGGACCGCCATGCGCTTCACGGCCGGGTCAAGGCTCGGGCCTTTGGGCACCGCCCAGCTTTTCATGCTGCCATCGAGTTCCAGCCGGAAGTCGTAATGAAGCTGGCGGGCCCAGTGTTTCTGGATAACGAATGCCCGCGCCGCCGGATTGGGCTGGCCGCCTGCCTGGGGCTCCGGGGTCGCGGCAAAATTGCGCTTCGCTTTGTAGCTTGCCAGCGGATCGGTCTTGGGCATTTCAGCCGGCTTTCTTTGTGGCCGGCGCTTTACGCGCAGGGCGGGGCGCGGATTTTGATTTTGCCGGGGACTTGGCGCGCGGCGACGGTTTGGCGGTTTGCCCGCCCTTGTCCAGACTGCGTTTGAGGAGCGCGGTCAGGTCGTAGACGGTCGCACTGGATACTGCGCCATCGCTTGGTTCAACCGGCGTCACCGACGCCACGTCGCCGGTTTTCACCCGCTCCGCGACCAGCGCCATGATCTGCGTCTTGAATGAGTCGGTATAGGCATCCGGATCCCACCCTGTGCTCATGCCCTCCACCAGTTGTTCGCCCATTTTCATTTCAGCGGCAGTGATGCCTGCGGCTTTTACCCCCCGCGCCGGAACCGTCAGGCTGTCCGCCGAACGGATCTCGTCCCCCCAGCGCAGCAGATTGAGTACCAGCAGCGGCCCGGAAGGAATCAATGCAGCAAGATGCTGCCTGGTCTGGATCACCACGCGTGCAATGCCGGCCTTGCCGGTTTTCAGGAGAATCTCGCGCAGCAGCGCGTATACTTTCGCCCCCTTGTTGATCGGCGCGACATAGTAGGGGCGGTCGAGATAGAGGAAAGGGATATCGACCGCCGGGACAAAGGCTTCGATCTCGATCGTCTGGGTGGTTTTCGGGTAGGCTGCCTCGATGTCCTCAGGGGTGATGACGACATACTGGCCGTCCTCATATTCGATGCCCTTGACGATATCCTCGCGGTCGATGGCCTTGCCGGTTTTCTTGTTGATCCGCTTGTAGCCGACCGGGTCCATGCTGCGCCGGTCCAGCCAGTCAAAATCCAGCCCCTGCTCCGAGGTTGCGGGATACAACCCAACCGGTATGTGGACCAGACCAAATGAGATCGCGCCTTTCCACAATACACGAGGAGTCGTGGCCATTATTGCATCCTCTTCAATTCCAACCCTGATTTGCAGAGTTAATCGCGACCTGTGCTGCCCGTCTGTAGGACAAGTGTTAATGCCAGAGTGAGAGGGCGGGCCATGTTGATCCGTCAAAATAATTTGGCATGTCTCTATTAAGAGACACGATTGGTCTGCAATAGCCGATTGATTACTCAGTCTATTTTTTGCTTATGGATTAATCCGCATATTCACTGTCTCAGTCTGGGGACACATGGGTCGCCGAATCCGGATTTTTCACCCCCCTGTTCCGGATAGCCCCCTGTTTACAAATGGTAATTCCCAAGTGGCCCGCATTTTGCAAATTAGGTATAGGTAATGGTGCGTCCAGTTATAGGGCTATAACCGCGCATAGCGTTTCTGCAAACCCGTTCATCGTGAGGAATCGATTCCATGCTCAAAAATTTCATGCAACCCGGCAACCCGCAAACTGACACCAAGCAACCCGCCACCTCCAGAACCGACCCCAACCGGTTTAACCATGCGCCCAACGAATCGGCCAAACCGGCCGAACCCGCCACAAAGGAAAGTGCGCCTGCAGCCGCACCGGGGGAAGATGGCAACAAGCTGATCGTGGGTCCGAATATCAAGCTGAAAGGCTCTGAAATTACCGATTGTGAAATTCTGGTGGTGGAAGGCCGGGTCGAAGCGTCGATGAACAGCCGTGATATCCGCATTGCAGAGGGCGGCGTGTTTTCTGGCAAGGCTGAAATTGATGTGGCCGAGGTGCGCGGCCATTTTGAAGGCGAACTGACGGCCCGCAAACGACTGGTGATTTACGCGACCGGTAAGGTTTCCGGGGTCATCCGTTACGGGGCGATGATGATCGAGGAAGGCGGCACCATTTCGGGAGACGTGGCCACGCTTGCAGACGGGGCCAATGCGGGCAAGGTTGCCCCCATATCGACCGCGTCAGCGACACCCTCCGAGGCCGGCACTACGGATGAGCGCGAGTCCCATACGACCGCGGTCCTCGCACGCAACGCAGCAGGCCGACGGTAAACCGCTGACACGGAGGGGAGGCGCGACTGTCTGCGATCCGGGACAGCCCGGATATGCCGGCCCTGATGTCCGCGCGCGTTACGTATCGGCCTGCGCGAGATTTTGCACCTGATCCAGGCGTTCCCAAGTGAAATCCGGCTCAGCCCGCCCGAAATGCCCATAAGCCGCAGTCTGGCGGTAAATGGGGCGGCGCAAGTCAAGACTCTCGATGATGCCGCGCGGCGTCAGGCTGAAGGTTCGCCGCACCATCGCTTCCAGTTTGTCGTCGGGCACCGCACCGGTACCATCGGTGTCGACCAGCAGGGACACAGGCTCGGCCACCCCGATCGCGTAGGCAAGCTGGACCAGGCAGCGTTTGGCATAGCCCGCGGCCACGATATTCTTGGCAATGTAACGTGCCATATAGGCGGCGGAACGGTCGACCTTGGTCGGGTCTTTTCCGGAGAAGGCGCCGCCGCCATGCGGGCACGCGCCGCCGTAAGTGTCGACGATGATCTTGCGGCCGGTGAGGCCGGTATCGCCATTGGGGCCACCAATTTCAAACGGGCCGGCGGGATTGACCCAGAGTTTGAAAGTCGGCGTGCGCATGATCAACGGCACCAGCGGATCGATGATTTCACGGGTGATTTCCTGCGCGACCCAGGCGGGGTCGAGATTGCGTGCGATCTGCGTGGAGAGAATGACATTTTCAACCCCGACCACTTGCTGGCCCTGGTAGACCACGGTGACCTGGCTTTTCGCATCGGGACGCAGCCACGGCAAGGCCCCGGATTGACGCAGCGCGGCCTGCTTCTGCACCAGCCGATGCGCCAGCCAGAGCGGATAAGGCATCAGGTCGGGCGTTTCGTCGCAGGCATAACCGAACATCAGCCCCTGATCGCCCGCGCCTATGTCGCCGCCGGCCAGGGTGATGCCCTGGTTAATCTGGATCGACTGGTGGTTGAAACGCACCTGCACCTCGCAGTGCTCGGGATCGATGCCCGTCTCGGTATCCCGGTAGCCGATGTCGCGCAGCACCTGACGGGCAATCTCTGCCGCCCGATTCCTGATTTCGTCGAACAATTCCTTGCGGGCGGTCCTGAATTCGCCGGCAATCACCACCAGGTTATCCGCGACCACGGTTTCACAGGCCACCTTGGCCTCGGGTTCCTCGGCCAGGAACGCGTCGAGGATGGCATCCGATATCTGGTCGGCAATTTTATCCGGATGACCTTCCGAAACGGACTCGGACGTAAACAAGTGGCGACGGGGATTCATGAGGGGTTCCTGTGGCTGCGCAACGCGCGCGGTTAATCAATCATGGTGTTGAATTGGGCGTGCAGCAAGGCGCCACAAAGAGGTGACCTCGGCCGCACGGGCGGTGTGCAGGGGATCCGACGCATCGGATGCGCGGGGATGTGTCGGCTTGACGTCCGTCCGCCCCACCACCGCCAGGCCGGCGGCGTCGAACGCATCCAGCAAAAATTCGCGTGACCGCAGTCCAAGGTGTTCGGCCAGATCCGACAGAATCAGCCAGCCTTCGCCGGCGGGTTCCAGATGCGCGGCCAGCCCGTTGATGAATCCAAGCAGCATGCGGCTGCCAGGGTCGTAAATGGCATGCTCGATCGGCGTATTGGCGCGCCCGGGGACCCATGGCGGATTGCACACGATCAGCGGCGCGCGTCCTGCCGGGAACAGGTCGGCCTCAACCACCTCGACCCGCCCTTTCAGGCCCAGCCGGGCGATATTCTGGCGTGCACATGCCAGTGCGCGCGGATCCCGGTCGGTGGCGATGACCTGGCTGACACCCCGATGCGCAAGCACCGCAGCCAGCACGCCGGAACCGGTGCCTATGTCGAACGCAAGACGGGATGCAGGCAACGGCGTCTCGGCCACCATTCCCACATACTCGCCGCGCACCGGCGAAAACACGCCGTAGTGGGGATGAATGCGGTCGTCGAGCACCGGAACTTCCACCCCTTTCTTGCGCCATTCATGTGCACCGATCACACCGAGCAGTTCACGCAGCGACACCAGGGAAGGCGTCTCGCCTGCGCCATAGGCCTCGGCGCAGGCTTCTTTCACGTTCGGTGCGCGACGCAACGGAATACTGAAATCCGCGTTCAGCGGCAGCAGCAGCATGCCCAGGGTCCGCGCCCGCTGGGACTGCGCCTGGCGGTGAAAATTGAACGCTTCGGTCGGCGAGGTCGCCGCTTTGCGCGGTTTGCGGTCGATACGACGCGTAATCGCCTGCAGCAATTGACGTCCGTTCTGGAAGTCGCCCCGCCACAACAGTGCGGTGCCTTCGCTGGCCAGCCGGTATGCCGCGTCCGCCGTCAGCTGATCATCGACCACCTGCACGCGTTTGGGCGCTGGCGCGCCGCCTTCGGACCGCCAACGGGCAGACCGGTTCTCATCGGCCTCGGTCCAGTTCACAACAGAATACGTAGGGTCAGACACAAGGGCGTTACCAGAATACAGAAAGGGCGAATTGAGCGGCGCGGCGGGGAGGCTGCGCCACGCGACATTGAAACATTCAGACGGGCGTCGCGGCGAATGAATCCGTGTGCTGCGGATCAAAGTTTCGCACTGCGTCCGCCATCGACCGCAAGCACCTGGCCCGTCACGAAGGGCGCATCAATGGCGAAGAAGCGTACCGCCCTGGCGATGTCGTCCGGCTCGCCACCGCGCTTGAGCATGGTGTGCGAAATAATGCGCTGGCGCGACACTTCGTCGAAATTTTCGTCGTCCTCCGGCCACATGATCGGACCCGGGGCCACTGCATTGACACGCACTTCGGGTGCGAGTTCGCGCGCCAGCGATTTGGTCAGCCCCACCAACCCCGCCTTGGCAATGGAGTAGACCACATAGCTTTTCATCGGCCGCTCAGCGTGGATGTCGGTGATATTGATGATGCAGCCGCGGCGTTTCTTGAGTTCGGGCGCGGCGGCCTGGGATAGAAACAGCGCACCCTTGAGGTTGCTGCCCATCAGGTCGGTCCAGTGTTTTTCGGTGATGGTGCCGACTGGCGTGGGATAAAACCCTGAGGCGTTATTCAACAAGATGTCCAACCCGCCAAACTTGGTGACCGTCGTGTGGACCAGGCTGGGCAAGCCGTTGATATCCAGCAGATCCGCCTGGATCAGCGCCACCGAATCGGCGCGTACGGCATTGAGTTCATCCTGCAAGGCGCGCGCCTCTGTAGCCGAACTGCGGTAATGAATCACCAGATTGGCACCCGCCGCATGCAGCAGCCGCGCCGACGCGGCGCCCACGCGTTTGGCCCCGCCCGTAATCAACGCCGTTTTGCCTTCCATCGGGATTCACCTTTATATTCTTGAGATTCTGCATTATCCATGAAGTTATCCCCCCCATGCTGCCCACCCCCGCACCCGATGCCATTGCACACAGCCAGCGTGTCGTTGCGCATCTTCACACGCTGATCCAGCAGGCCGATGGCTGGATTTCTTTTGCCCGCTATATGGAGGCCGTGCTGTATGAACCCGGTCTGGGGTATTACGCCGCCGGCGCCACAAAACTGGGTGCAGCGGGCGATTTTGTCACGGCCCCCGAGATGACGCCCTTGTTCGGTCGCACCCTGGCCCACGCGGTGGCGCCCGTGCTGCGCGACACGGGCGGCAATCTGCTCGAACTGGGGGCGGGCAGCGGACGCCTGGCGGTAGATGTGCTGGGCGAACTGGAGCGGCTCGATGCGCTGCCGCCACGCTACTGCATACTGGAAGTCAGCGCCGACCTGCGCGCACGGCAGCAGAAAACCCTGGCGGAGGCAATCCCGCACCTCCTCGACCGGGTGAACTGGCTCGATGCGCTGCCCGCGCATTTCAACGGGGTGATCGTCGGCAATGAGGTGCTGGATGCCCTGCCGGCGGAGCTGGTGCACTGGACCGCGCACGCGCCCCGGGTGCGCGGTGTGCGGATCGAGGGCAATGCGTTCACCTGGCAGGACCGCCCCATGCCCCCTTCGCTGCTGCGCGACAGCGCCGAAGCGCTTGATCTGGCGCCGGACTATCTCTCGGAAATCAATCTGGCGGCCCGCGCCTTGATCGCCTCACTCGCCCAATGCCTGGGCCACGGCCTGATCCTGATGCTCGATTATGGCTTCGGCGAGCGCGAGTACTATCATCCGCAACGCCACATGGGCACGCTGCGGGCGCATTATCGGCACCGTGCGCTGGACGATCCGTTTTATTTTCCCGGCCTGTGCGACCTGACAGCGCACGTCGACTTCACTGCGGTGACGCGGGCGGCCACCGGTGCGGGACTCGATCTGGCGGGATATACCAGCCAGGCGAATTTTCTGCTCAACGCAGGGTTGACCGAGTTGTTGATGCAAACTTCACCGGTCGATGCCGCGGCCTATCTGCCGCAGACAAATGCGGTGCAACGCCTGCTCTCGCCGGCAGAAATGGGTGACCTGTTCAAGGCGGTTGCCTGGACGCGGGGCAAGGTCGCCCCGCTCGCCGCATTTGCCCGCGGCGACCGCAGCCACAGCCTGTAAAGCTTACGCCTGGACCTGGCCGGCGTGTTGCGCGTGCAACCGGGTCACGCGCACCGCATGGAGACGCCTGCTATCGGCACGCAGCACGCTGAAGATGAAGCCGTCGAAGGTGACGCTTTCGCCGCGTTTAGGCAAATGACCGAAACGCGACACGATCAGCCCGCCCACGGTATCGAATTCCTCATCCGAAAACTGCGTCCCCAGCGTTTCATTGAAGTCGTCGATTTCGGTGCTGGCCTTGATGCGAAACACGCCTTCACTTTCGGCAATGATGTTGTCTTCGGTTTCGTCGAAGTCGAATTCGTCCTCGATATCGCCGACGATCTGTTCCAGAACATCCTCGATCGTGACCAGCCCCGCCACGCCGCCATATTCATTGACGACAATCGCAATGTGATTGCGATTGGAACGAAACTCCTTGAGCAGCACATTGAGCCGCTTGGACTCCGGGATAAACACCGCTGGCCGCAACATGCCGCGAATATCCGCATCGGCTTCTGCATAGTGCCGCAGCAGATCCTTGGCCAGCAGAATGCCGATGATGTCGTCGCGATCCTTGTCGATGACAGGGAAGCGGGAATGCGCCGTTTCGATGACGTGGGGAATAAAGACTTCTGGCGCGTCGTGGATATCGATGACATCCATTTGCGCGCGGGGAATCATGATTTCGCCGACGCGCATTTCCGACACCTGCAGCACGCCTTCGATCATCGCCAGCGCATCGGCGTCCATCAGGCTGTTTTCATAGGCGCCGTGCAGCAACTCGACCAGCTGCTCACGGTCTTCGGGTTCGCGCATCAGCCAGTGGGAAATGCGTTCGAGCAAGCTCGGTTTGGAACTCTTGGGACTACTGTCGGACTCCATGTGGATAATGATCAGGAAAAATAAGGATTGGGAATACGAAACCGTTTCAGTATAGCGGCTTCGCGGGATTCCATGATGTCGGCGTCTTGCGGCTGGATGTGGTCATAGCCCTGCAGATGCAGTACACCGTGGATGGTCATGTGGGCATAATGGTTGTGGAGCAGTTTGCCCTGTTCGCGTGCCTCGCGCTCAACGACGGGCGCGCAGATCACCACATCGCCGCCCAGCACGCCCTGCCCTGATTCGTCCTGGCCAATTTCGCCATATTCGAAGGCCAGCACGTTGGGGACGTAATTCTTGCTGCGGTAATCGGTATTGAGCGCCTGCGCTTCGTCGGCATCGACGAAGCGCACGGTGATTTCTGCTGCGTTGTCGAGCGCGGCGACAACCCAGCGACGAACCTGTGCCCGGCCGGGCAGATCGGCCGCCGCGCTGGCATACTGCACGGACAGGCGTAACGCCGGGTCGGGATCAGCCACGGCTTTGGGTTTCCGCACGACGCGCCGCATAGGCGTCGACAATGCGGCCGATCAGCGGATGGCGCACCACGTCCTCGGACAGGAAATGAGTGAACGCAATCCCGCGCACATCAGACAACACCTCGGCAGCGTCGAGCAGACCGGATTTCACATGCTTGGGCAGGTCGATCTGGGTCGGGTCGCCTGTCACCACGGCGCGCGCGCCAAACCCGATGCGGGTCAGAAACATCTGCATCTGCTCGGGGGTGGTGTTCTGCGCCTCGTCCAGAATGATGAAGGCATGATTGAGCGTGCGCCCGCGCATGAAGGCCAGCGGCGCGACTTCAATCGTGTGCCGTTCGATCAGCCGCGTCACCTTGTCGAAGCCCATCAGGTCGTAAAGCGCGTCATACAGCGGACGCAGATAGGGATCGACTTTCTGCGTCAGGTCCCCGGGCAGGAAACCCAGCCGCTCGCCGGCTTCCACCGCCGGGCGCGTCAGCACGATGCGCTTGACCTGCTCGCGCTCCAGCGCATCGACCGCACAGGCCACCGCCAGATAGGTTTTTCCGGTGCCGGCCGGACCAATGCCAAAGGTAATGTCGTGGCCGCGTATCTGCTCGATGTAGTCGCCCTGGCGCGGGGTGCGCGCACGCAGGTCGGCGCGACGGGTGCGCAACGCCGGGCCTTCGGCATCGGCGCGACCCCGCGTGAGTTCGACCAGGCCCAGCTGAATATCGTCGAGGCTCAGTTCGTCATGGGCGTGGTTGTAGAAATGCTCAATCGCCTGCGCGCCTTTTTCGGCCTGTGCCGCATCGCCGCTGAAGCGGAAACTCGCACCGCGGCGGCCAATGGTCACATCGAACGCCGCCTCGATCTGGCGCAGGTTTTCGTCCATCGGGCCGCACAGATTGGCCAGCCGCCGGTTGTCTTCGGGCGCCAGGCGCAATTCAACAATATCGGTTTTCAAGCGGCATGACTTTCGAATGTGACGATCTCGCCGCGCAAACTGTGCGGCAAGGCCTGGGTTACCGTAACCTCGACAAACTGGCCGATCAGGCACTGCTGCCCGGCAAAATTGACGATCCGGTTATTGTCGGTTCTCCCCGCCAGCTCATCTGCGTTTTTGCGGGCATGGCCTTCGACCAGCACCCGCTGCCGGGTGCCGACCATCGCCTGGTTGACGACCTGTGCCTGCGCCTCGATCCGGGCCTGCAGCCGGGTCAAGCGCTGCGATTTCAGTTCCGGCGCGACATCATCCGCGAAATCCGAGGCCGGCGTGCCGGGCCGTCTGCTGTAAATAAACGAGAAGCTGGCGTCGAAATCGAGCGTCTGAATCAAACTCATCGTCGCCTCGAAATCAGCTTCGGTTTCGCCCGGGAAGCCGATGATGAAGTCCGACGACAAACACAGATCGGGGCGCTGCTCGCGCAGGCGCCGGACAATGGACTTGAATTCCAGCACCGTGTGGCCGCGTTTCATCGCCGCGAGAACGCGGTCGGAACCGGATTGCACCGGCAGATGCAGATGCGATACCAGCTTGGGCAACTTGCCATAGCAGTCGATCAGCCGCTGCGTCATTTCGCGCGGATGGCTGGTGGTGTAGCGAATCCGTTCGATGCCATCAATTTCGTGCACCATTTCCAGCAGAAACGCGAAATCGACTGTACCGCCATCGTGCGCCGTGCCCTGATAGGCATTGACGTTCTGCCCCAGCAGGGTGACCTCTTTCACGCCGCCCCGGGCCAGCCCCACGATCTCGGCGATGACGTCATCGAACGGGCGTGAGAATTCCTCGCCGCGCGTGTAAGGCACCACGCAGAAGGTGCAGTACTTGGAGCAGCCTTCCATGATCGAGACAAAAGCCGATGACCCCTCGACCCGCGCCGGCGGCAGGTGATCGAATTTTTCGATTTCAGGAAAGCTGATGTCGACCTGGGCGCGCCCGGTTGCGCGCTTTTTGGCGATCAGCTCGGGCAGGCGATGGAGCGTTTGCGGACCGAATACCACATCGACGAACGGGGCGCGCGACACGATCGCTGCGCCCTCCTGCGATGCGACGCAGCCGCCGACGCCGATGATGAGGTCGGGATTGGCGGCTTTGAGGTGGCGCACACGGCCGAGATCGTGGAACACCTTTTCCTGGGCCTTCTCGCGCACCGAGCAGGTGTTGAACAGGATCACGTCGGCGTCATCGGGCGTGTGGGTCGGCGTCAGGCCTTCAGCCACATTGAGCACATCGGCCATCTTGGCCGAGTCATACTCGTTCATCTGACAGCCGAAGGTTTTGATGTAGATTTTTTTCATGGGTCGCCGGGACAGTAAATAGACTGGGGGCAGCAGTTTCGCCGCTGACCGGGGATACGGTGCGACGACGAAAACAAATGTGGTGGTGATGAGTGGACTTGAACCACCGACCCCCGGATTATGAATCCGATGCTCTAACCGACTGAGCTACATCACCGTGGGGATTACGTCTTCGGCCGAGGACCGCCGAAAAGGCGCGCATTTTAGCTGACGGAAGGCCGCACTGTCAAAGCGCGCCGCCGCGCGGCTTACTGCGGACGCAGCCTGGCCAGTTCGTCGAGCAGGCTGATCACGAGTTCGCGCCCGAGCGGGCTCATGCCGGCCACGAGCGCGTCAACGTCGCGCTCGCCATTCAGCAGGCGGCGCATGCGGCCGCCCAGTAGCGCCATGTCACCGCCCGCCTTCATCATCTGCTCTGCCATGTTGGCGAGGACTGACATCGCCTGCGCATCGCCGCGCGCGGAAGCATCGATCAGTGCGGCCAAGCCCGGTGCAGCGGAACTGCCATCCGGCTGGGCATTCAGCGCGGGCAGGGTGGCGGGGTTGTCGATGCCGCGCAGGATGGCGTCAAGCAGGATACTGTCTTCTTCATCCAGCCCGAGTTTGATCGAAGGATCGCGTCGACCCTCGACCACGTTGCGCAGCGCGCCGACCAGCTGAGGCCAGCCGGCCTGTTCGGCCGCATCGAGCTGTTTCATCAACTCGGGCAGCTGGCTGCGGTCACGCAGGGCGTTGACCGCAGCATGGATGAATGCGGCATGAATCTGCAGGACTTGTTCGACAGCGGAGGGAAGGTGGGCCATAGATTCGAGCGGCAAACAGTTAAGCAATGGACCGATTGTCCAGTCAGGACACGGGATTGGCAATGCCCGGCTGCACCGGCACGGATTCAATCTGCCAGTGCGCGCGCGCCCATGCCAACAATTCAGCCGGCCCGGCCCCGCGCAGTTCGGCCGGGGAGGTCTGACCCAGCGCGGCGAGCGCCGCAGCCAGCACCGTGCCGCGGTCACGTTCCGGCAGCGCCGGCGCACGCGTCTGCTTTGACAGCTTTTGCCCCGCTGCATTCGTGATCAACGGCACATGCGCATAACGGGGCACCGCCACGCCCAGCAGCATCTGCAAATAGATCTGCCGCGGCGTGTTCCACAACAGGTCGCCACCGCGAACCACGTGGCTTATGCCCTGAAAAGCATCATCGACCACCACCGCCAGCTGGTAGGCATAGAGCCCGTCGGCACGCCTGACGACAAAATCGCCCACCTCGCGGGCCAGATCCTGCTGCAGCTTGCCGTGGATGCGGTCGCGAAACGCAAGCGGCGGGCCGGACACCCGGACGCGGCACGCACGCGCGATGGTGCCCGCGGACAAGCCCTGGCGGCAGGTGCCCGGATAAATGATTTCGCCTCCGGCATTGCGCGGGGCATGCGCAAGGTGGGCGCGGCTGCAAGCGCACGGGTAGACCGCATGGCGGGTGCGTAAATCCGCCAGGGCGGCAGCATAGGCGTCATTGCGTTGCGACTGCACCAGCACTTCGCCGTCCCAGTGCAGGCCGTAGGCGTCGAGCTGACGCAGAATTGTATCCGCCGCACCGGGCCGGCAGCGGGGACGGTCGAGGTCTTCCATCCGCACCCGCCACTGCCCGCCGGCCGCACGCGCGTCGAGATAGCTCGCCAGCGCAGCCACCAGCGACCCCTGATGCAACGGGCCGGTGGGCGATGGCGCAAAACGGCCGATGTAAGACGAAGGCAGCGAACTCATGCAACCCGGAAGACGCACGCGGCGCGCCGCGTCGCTCATGTGTCGCCTTTCACGCCCTGCCTGCGCGGTCATGCAATGCCTGGCTGGCCGCTACATATCGCTGCTGGACTGCGCGCTTGTCTTCAATTTCCGGCAACCCCGCGTGCGCCCCCCGGGAAATCATGTCGGCATGGCGCTGCAGCACGGCGCGGTCTTCGGGTCGATGTGCGACCTCTGCGGTCACAGCGATGGTTTCGAGGAGCCGGACCGCCAGCGCCGTGCTAGTGCGGGAATACTGGCGGATCTGGTGGAATGCCGCGTCCACCACCCCCTCGAATGTGGACGTGGGGATGATCACCCAGCGCCGGCCCTGTTCGTCGCGTCGATCTGCGCTTGACATGCGGCGCTGGGCCAGCCGGTGCAGTGCCGATCCGAGCCGGTCCACGCAGGTGATGGCGTGAACGGATCGTTCACGCCGGGCGAGAGGGCGCGGACGGCAATCTCTGCCAGCTGGTTGGCGGTATCGCGCATGAAATTACGCAGCAGCCGCGGACCGAATTGCGACGAAGCAAGCGATAGCGCCACCAGCGTCAGCGAGAAGACCACGCCGGCGATGGTGATCATCGACCCGGCAATGGTTTGCAGAACCGCACTGGCACCTTCTGCCTGGCTGGTGAATGTCCAGCCGAGCGTCTGCCGCCATTTGTCCGTCAGCGATTCGTCCAGCGCCACAGTGGCGAAGGCCAGCCCTACCGCGCCCGCGGCCATCAAGGACGGAAAAAACCAGAAGCTGGTGCGGATTTGATGCCAATACTTGAGGAGTTGCGTTCTCATGCCGGCACCTGCTCCGGTTTGCCGGGCCTCGCCTTCCCTGTCATGCAGGCGCCGGGTTGAAAACGGCGGCCCCGCGAATCGGGCGTGGGGTGCGGGCGAATTGAAATCATCTGTTCCCTTGGTCTAGTGGACGTGGTGGCGTTGAAGTCGGGCAAGGCAATTCATTACTGCAGGTGCGGGCCCCGCCCGGGACCTGTCTAGTGTAGCGTACAGCCCAGGGCCATTCGGGGGCTGCATCAGCCAGCCTGCGTCGGCGACTGCAGCAATACAAACACCGGGAAACCGGCAGTCTCAATCACTGCGCACAGAAGGGACGAGACGGCACATCACGCCTGTCTGAAACCGCGGCAAAAATCTCCCGCAGACCGCGGGCTTATAATAGCCAGTGTTTGCAGCAAACCGAAGGGCGACGCATGGCAATACGCTGGGGCAGTTATCCCGTAAAAGGACTGTACGACGAACTCATCGAGACCCGCGGCAAGCCACGGGCCGCCGCCAACCAGCTCTGTGGGTTTCTTCGCGGCCTCTCCGACAAGGAAATCGAAGAATACAAGTCTGCAGCAGACCTCGCGATCAAGCTGATGGGCATTACCTTCACGGTGTATTCCGAGCAGGACGGCGGCGCGATCGACCGCGCCTGGCCCTTCGATATCCTGCCACGCATTATCGACAGCCGCGAATGGCAACAGGTCGAACGCGGCTTGGTGCAACGGGTCAAGGCGCTCAACCTGTTCATTGCCGATCTCTACGATCAGCAGCAGGTCGTCAAGGACGGCGTCTTCCCGGCCGAACTGCTGAAAGACTCGGTCAATTTCCGCCCCCAGTGCATCGGCATCAAACCGCCCTGGGGCATCTGGGCACACATCTGCGGCTCCGACCTGGTGCGCGACAAGGACGGCACGATCTACGTACTGGAAGACAATCTGCGGGTGCCGTCGGGCGTGTCCTACATGATCGAGAACCGGCAGGTCATGAAGCGGGTGTTCCCGGACATGTTCGAGAACGAGAACATCCTGCCGGTTGACGACTACCCCTCCAAACTCTACGACATGCTGGCGTCGCTCAGCCCGCGCAAGATCGCCAAGCCGGTGGTGGCGGTGCTCACTCCCGGCATCTACAACTCGGCCTACTTCGAACACAGTTACCTGGCGCAGCAGATGGGCGCCGAACTGGTGGAAGGCTCCGACCTGCTGGTAGGCGAAGACGATTGCGTCACCATGCGCACCATCGATGGCCCCAAGCGGGTGGATGTGATCTACCGCCGCATCGACGATCTGTATATCGACCCCGAGGCCTTCCTGCCCGAATCCACGCTCGGCGTGCCGGGCCTGATGCGCGCCTGGAAAGCCGGGACGGTGGCGCTGGCCAACGCACCCGGTGCCGGGGTTGCCGACGACAAGGTGGTGTATGCCTTCGTGCCGGACCTGATCCGCTATTACCTGCACGAGGAGCCGCTGATTCCCAATGTGCCGACCTACCGCTGCATCTACAAGGAAGAGCGCGACTATGTGCTGGAGCATATTGCCGAACTGGTGGTGAAACCCGCCAATGAATCGGGCGGCTACGGGATGTTGATCGGGCCCCACGCCACGCCCGAGGAACACGAACATTTCAAGAAGCTCATCCGCGCCAACGCACGCAACTATGTCGCCCAGCCAATGCTGACCCTCTCCACTGCGCCCACCCTGGTGGGCAACCGTGTCGAACCGCGACATCTCGACCTGCGCCCCTTCATCCTGTCGGGCAAGGAAACCTGCGTCACCACCGGCGGCCTCACCCGCGTGGCGCTGGCCAAAGGCTCCATCGTTGTCAATTCGTCGCAGGGTGGCGGCAGCAAGGACACCTGGATTGTCGATGTGGAAGGGGGAAACTGAGATGCTTTCCCGCACCGCGAACAGCCTTTATTGGATCGGCCGCAATATCGAGCGTGCCGAAAATACCGCCCGCCTGATCAGCGTCACCAGCCACCTCCAGCTCGACCTGCCTAAAGGCATTCGTCAGGGCTGGAAGAGCATCGTCAACATTCTCGGCAACATCGAGGCATTCGACAAGCTGGGTATCGAAAACGACGAGCGCCAGATCATGAAATTCCTGATCAGCGACCTGAACGATCCCGGCTCCATCCTCAGCTCGCTGCACATGGCACGCGAGAGCGCGCGCACGGTGCGCGATGTATTGCCGCGCGAAGCCTGGGAAGAAATCAATACCCTCTACCAGGCCGCCAAGGCCGATGCGCAAAAGGGATACTGGCCAAAAAACCGCCACGCCTATCTACAACAGATCGTGCGTGGCGCCCAGACCGTCACCGGCATCCTGTCCGGTTCCATGCTGCAGGACGAGACCTACCAGTTCGTGCGCCTGGGCCGCAACCTGGAACGCGCCGACATGACCACGCGCATCATCGATGTACGCTCCGCCGACCTGGTGCCGTCAGCCGAGCACGATCTCACACCGTTCGAGAATATCCAGTGGATGAGCGTGCTGAAATCGTTGACCGGCTATCAGATGTATCGCCGGTCAGTGCTGGAGCCGGTCCGCCGCCGCGACGTACTGGAATTCCTGTTCAAGGAACGTCGTTTCCCGCGCGCCGTCCTCCACTGTCTGGGCGAGATCGAAGGCTGCACGCAGACGCTCAAGCGTAACGCGCAGGTCATCGCCAGCATTCAGGCGGTGGTGCATGCCATCGAAGCGGTCGACCCGGGTGCGCTGAGCCAGACCGAATTGCATGTGCTGATCGACGAACTCCAGTTCGGGCTGGCCGGCATTGACGAGGCGGTGCGGCAAACCTATTTCGCCTGAGCCGCGCCGGTATCCGGCGTGCTGCGTCTACAGGATGACGAACAAAACGCCCGCCAGCACCAGCGCGGTCGACTCGGTCCATTCGATGCCGGCGCCCAGTACGTCGCCGGTTTGTCCGCCGAGCTTGCGCTGCATCCAGCCGCCCCACAGCACAGCCGGAACCAGCGTGGCGAAGGCAAGCGGCGCGGCCAGACTGAGCGCGGCCAGCGCCAGCCCGCCCGCCGCCCAGCCGGCCCGGTTGCCGCGCCAGGCAAAGCGTTCGCCGAGGCCGGGTTTCAGCGGCGGCAGCCATAGCGTCCAGCCGGCAGCGGCCCAGCGCGCCCAGGCCGGAATCAGCACCAGCACGAGCCACGGCAGGTCGAGCGTCAGCAGCCAGTGCAGCAGCACCAGCTTGGCCGCCAGCTGCAGCACCAGCGCGATGACGCCGAAACTGCCCACATGCGGATCGGCGAGCACGGCGAGAAAGCGCTCGGGGTCGCGGTGCGCGGCGCCGAGCGCGTCCACCGTGTCGGCCAGCCCATCCAGATGCAGGCCGCCGGTGATCCAGGCCCACACGATCACCCCGGCCAGCGCGCCCAGCCACGGATCGAGCCGCGCGCCCAGGGCCGCAGCCAACGCCACCGCCGCGCCCACGATCAGCCCCGCCACCGGAAACCACACTACCGCGCGTGCCAGTTCGGCCGGCTGAAAATCGCGCAGCGCGGGCAGCGGCAGCCGCGTCAAAAATCCGAGAGCGAGAATCAGTCCGCGCATCGCAAGGCCATCAACAACGGCGGCTCGCCGGCCAGCCACGACACGACGAAGCTGGATGCCGGCGTCAGCGCGATGCGCGTGCGATGGCTGTCGGCCAGCCCCAGCACCTGGGCCAGCACCGCGCGCATCGCGCCGGCGTGGGTGACGACGAGCGTGGGTTGTCGGGCCGATTCGCCGAGCCGGGCCAGCGCCGCGCCCACCCGCGCGTCGAGCGCATCGAGCGTTTCCCCACCAGGTGGAGCGTGGCGGCGCGGATCGCGCACGAACGCGGCATGCGCCTCGGTATCGCGCGCGGCGGCATCGGCGGGCGACAGGCCTTCCCAGACGCCGAAATCGAGTTCGCGCCAACTTTCATCCACCGTGCAATCGAGCAGCTGAACCGCCGCGACATCGTGCGCGAAATCGAGGCAGCGCCGCGCCGGGCTGCTCACCACCGCACCCCATTCCGGCATGCCGGCCAGCGCGGCATGCATCTGCTGCCAGCCGCGCGGCGCGAGCGGCACATCGTCGCGCCCGCGGTACACATTTGCCGGCCCCGCCACCTCGCCGTGGCGCAGAAAGCCAAGTAGCACCGGCTCAGCGGTGACTTTAATCACAGCCGGCCACCCCGGCTTCGGCAAACGTCGCCATGCCGGCATGCAGCGCACACGCCAGCCGCAACAGCGGAATGGCCGCCGCCGCGCCGCTGGCTTCGCCCAGCCGCATGTCGAGCGCAAGCAGCGGCTGTGCATCGAGCGCGCGCAACAGGGCGGCGTGGCCGGACTCGGCGGAGGCGTGGGCAAACAGCATCCAGTCGCGCGCGCCGGGATTCAGGCGCACCGCCAGCAGCGCCGCCGCGCTGCAAATGAAGCCGTCGACCAGTACCGGCACGCCTGCTTGCGCGGCCGCCAGATACGCACCTGCCAGCGCGCCGATCTCGAAGCCGCCGACCGCGCACAGCGCGTGCAGCGGATCGGACGACGATGCCAGGCCGTGCAGCGCCAGCGCGCGGTCGATGACCCCCGCCTTGCGCGTCACGCCGGCACTGTCGATTCCGGTGCCCGCGCCTGCCAGCGCCACGCCCGGCAGTCCCAGCAGCGCGCACGCCAGCGCCGCCGCCGCCGTGGTGTTGGCGATGCCCATTTCGCCGCCGATGAACACATCCGCGCCGCCGGCCCGGGCGCGCGCGCAGGCGGCCGCGCCGGCATCGAGCGCGGCGTGCGCCTGCGCCGCGGTCATCGCGGGCTGCCGGCAGAAATTGGCGGTGCCGCGCGCCGCCTGCGCGTGGATCACGCCCGCCACCGGCGCGGGGGCGAGGGTGCCGACATCGATCACTTCCAGCGTCGCCCCGGTTTCGCGCGCGAGCACGCTGATGGCCGCGCCGCCGCCGACAAAATTGGCGAGCATCTGCTGGGTGACCGCCTGTGGAAACGCCGACACACCCTCGTCCGCGACGCCGTGATCGGCCGCGAAAATGCTGATCCACGGCTGCTGGATGCGCGGCAGCGGCCGGCCCTGCATCGCGGCCAATTGAATCGCGATCTCTTCCAGCCGCCCCAGGCTGCCGGCCGGCTTGGTGAGTTGAGCCTGGCGTGTCTGCGCGGCGGCGCGCGCGGCTTCGTCCAGCGGTTTGACGGCGGCGTGGGGGGTCATGGCGAGGGTCCTTTCAAGGTGAGCGGCAGTCCGGCCGCGACAAAGATCACTTCGTCGGCCTGCCGGGCGAGGTCCTGGTTCAGCCAGCCGGCTTCGTCGACAAACCTGCGCGTGAGTTCGCCCAGCGGGATGATGCCGAGTCCGGTTTCATTGCCGACCAGAATCAGGTCGTCGGTGCGACGTTCAGCCAGCGCGTCCAGCAGCGCGGCGCGCGCGCTCGACCACCCCTCGGGCTCGGGATGGCACAACCAGTTGGTGAGCCAGAGCGTAAGACAGTCGACGACGATCATGCCGGAAGGCGCCGCGCGTATCGCGCCGGCCAGATCGAGCGGCGCCTCGATCGTGGTCCAGTGCGGCGGCCGCTCGACCTGGTGGCGCGCGATGCGCTCGGCCATTTCGAGGTCGTGCGCCTGGGCGGTGGCGATGAAGGACACCGGTTGGCCGGTCGCCTGCGCGCGTTGCAGGGCGAGGCGGCTTTTGCCGCTGCGCGCGCCGCCGAGGATCAGCGTCAGCATGGCGTGAGCCCCAGCAAGTTACGCAAAGTCCGGGTATCGAGATGCGCTTCCACCGCGTCGGCCAAGCGGTCGATGGCGGCCTCGCGTAGCGCGGCGATGTCGGGGCTGGCGGCGACGCGCAGGCCTGCCCATGCCAGCAGCGCATCGGCCGCGGCAGGGGTGTCGAACAGCCCGTGCAGATAAGTGCCGCGCACCTGATCGTCGTTTGACATGACGCCGTCGGGCCGACCGTCGAGCCAGCACAAAGGTCGAGCCAGCGCTGCGCCACTACTTACGCCGGCATGGATTTCGTAGCCCGCCACCGGCGTCGTGCCGTCGGCCAGCGTGCCCGCGACATTGCGCAGCTGCTTGCCGTCGGCGAGCGTGGTGTCGAAGTCGAGCCAGCCGAAGCCGAGGCTGCTGCCCGGCTCGCCTTCGATGCCGGCCGGGTCGTGCAGGGCGCGGCCCAGCATCTGGAAGCCGCCGCAAATGCCAAGCAGCTTGCCGCCGTAGCGCAGGTGCCGCGCCAGCGCAGCGTCCCAGCCGTAAGCCGCCAGCGCGGCGCGGTCGGCGCGCACGGTTTTCGAGCCCGGCAGGATGACCAGATCGGCGGGCGGCAGCGGCTGCTCCAGCGCGACGAAGCGCAGGTCCACCTGCGGATGGACGCGCAGCGGGTCGAAGTCGGTGTGATTGGAAATGTGCGGCAGCACCGGCACCACCACGCGCAGCGCTTCGGCCGCGGCCGGCGCGCGCGACGCGGCGGGCAGCGCGTCCTCGGCTTCGAGGTGCAGGCCGTGCAGATAGGGCAGCACGCCGAGCACCGGCTTGCCGGTTTTCGCTTCGAGCCAGTCGAGCCCCGGCTGCAGCAGCGCCAGGTCGCCGCGAAAACGGTTGATGACGAAGCCCTTGACGCGCGCCTGCTCGGTTTCGGACAGCAGGGCCAGCGTGCCGACCAGATGCGCGAAGACGCCGCCGCGGTCGATGTCGGCGATCAGGATCACCGGGCAGTCGGCGGCCTCGGCAAACCCCATGTTGGCGATGTCGTTGGCGCGCAGATTGATTTCCGCCGGGCTGCCCGCGCCTTCGACGATGACGGCGTCGTGCCGCGCCGCCAGCCGGTGGTAGGAGTCGAACACCGCCGCGCGCGCCGTCGCCTTGTAGGCGTGGTAGTCCAGCGCATGCATGGTGCCGATGGCGCGCCCCTGGATGATGACCTGCGCGCCGGTGTCGGAATTGGGTTTCAGCAGCACCGGGTTCATGTCGGTGTGCGCCGGCAATCTGCACGCCTGGGCCTGCACCGCCTGCGCCCGCCCGATTTCGCCGCCGTCCGCCGTCACCGCGCTGTTGAGCGCCATGTTCTGCGGCTTGAACGGCGCCACGCTCACCCCCTGCCGCGCCAGCCAGCGGCACAGCGCCGTCACCAGCGCGCTTTTGCCGGCGTCGGAGGTGCAGCCTTGCACCATCAGGGTGTTTATGCCCTTCAGGGTACTCATGCTTGATTTTTCTCCACAGAGGCACAGAGGAAAAACAAGCGGGTTTCTCCGTGTCCCAAGGGATACCGTCCCTGCGGGACATATCTCTGTGCCTCTGTGGTTAACGGTTTTTTTGAGGGCACTTCTATAAATCGTCGTCGCGAGGAGCGTAGCGACGTGGCGATCCAGTAATGCCTGCTTAATCAATGCACTGGATTGCCGCGCTTCGCTCGCAATGACAGAAACTACATTTATGGAAGTGCCCTTGAGTTTCATCCTGCCAGCGCCGCAACGAGCCGCGCCCAATCGGTTTCGTGGTGCGGCAGCCCGAAGCGCAGGCTGGACGGATCGGCGAACAGGCGGGTCAGGATGCCCTGCCGCGCCAGCCTTTCGTGCCAGGCGGCGGCGTCTGCGGTGCGCACCCACTGGAACAGTGCGGTGCCGCCTGCCGGCGCCAGCCCGTGGCGGCGCAGCAGATCGGCCAGACGCGCGCCCGCCGCCAGCAGGGCCGGACGCGCGGCCTGCTGCCAGGCGGTGTCGGCCAGCGCGGCGCGCGCCACCCAGCGCGACGGCGCGCTCACCGCCCACGGCCCCAGCCGGTCGTCGAGGGCGTCGAGCAGGGCGGGCTCGGCCAGCACGAAGCCGACGCGCGCCCCCGCCAGGCCGAAAAATTTGCCCAGGCCGCGCAGCACGATCAGCCCTTCGCGCGGACAGTCGGCGGACAGGCTCGCCTCGGGCGTGACGTCGACGAAGGCTTCGTCCACCAGCAGCCAGCCGCCGCGCGCCGCCAGTTCGGCGTGCCAGGCGAGCAGCTCGGCGCGGTGATAGGTCTGTCCGCCGGGATTGTTGGGATGCACCAGCACCAGCACGTCGAGCGCGCCCACCCCCTGCTCCGGCTGCCAGGCCGTCACCGCATGCCCGGCGGTGCGCCAGGCGTGGGCGTGTTCGGCATAGGCCGGATGCGGCACGCCGACCCGGCTGGCGGCGCGCAGCCGCGGCAGCGCCTGGATCGCGGCCTGCGACCCGGCCACCGGCAATACGCACGCGCTGCCGTAATACGCGGCGGCTGCCAATACCAGACCGTCCCCGGCTTCGGGCAGGCGCTGCCAGACGGCGGCCGGAATCGGCGGCACCGGCCAGCCGGCCGGGTTGATTCCGGTGGACAGATCGAGCCAGTCGGCCGGCTCGATGCCGTAGCGCTCGGCCGCCGCCAGCAATTTGCCGCCGTGTTCAAGCATGGTTGACGCCCCACACAAGCAGCGCGGCCGCGGCGAGCACCGCCAGCCACAGCAGCACACCGTGACACACCAGTTTCAAGGCGCGCGCGATGTCGCCGCCCTCGGGCGCCGCACCCTGCCCCAGCGCGGGACGGGATTCGCTCTGCCCGTGATAGACCGCCGCGCCGCCCAGCTGAACGCCCAATGCGCCCGCGCCGGCAGCCATCACCGGCCCGGCGTTGGGGCTGTCCCACGCCGGCGCCTGCGCGCGCCAGCACGCCAGCGCCTGGCGGGTACGGCCCAGCAGCGCGTAGCTCAACGCGGTCAGCCGCGCCGGAACAAAATTGAGACTATCGTCGAGCCGCGCCGCCGCCCAGCCGAAGCTGAGATAGCGCGGCGTTCTGTAGCCCCACATGGCGTCCAGCGTATTGACCAGCCGATAACCCAGCGCGCCCGCAGCGCCGGCGACGAGGAACCAGAACAGCGCGCCGAACACGGCGTCGTTGCCGTTTTCCAGCACCGACTCGACGGTCGCGCGCGACACCCCTTCGGCATCGAGTGCGGCGGTGTCGCGGCTCACCATCATCGAGACGCCCGCGCGCGCGGCGTCGAGGTCGTCGCGAGCCAGCGCGGCCGCCACCGGTTCGGCGTGCCGGTGCAGGCTGTTCAGGCCGATCGCGGCATACAGCACCAGCGCGCTGATGAGCGCGCCTATGACCGGCTGCTGCTGCAGCCACCCGGCGAACGCGACACCCGGCAGCACCAGCAGCGCCAGCGCCGCCGCGCCGTGCAATCGATGCCCGCGGCCGCCGGCGTTAAGCCGGGCCTCCAGCCCTGCCGCCAGCCGCCCGAATCCCGCCAGCGGGTGAAACCGGCGCGGCTCACCGAGGAGGGCGTCGAGCAGCAGCGCCGCTGCAACCAGCAGCGCGCTCAGGTTTGTCCCCAATGGTTTTCGAACAGGCAGTCGGCGACGGCGCGGCGGCGGTCCCAGCCTTCGCTTTCCAGCATCGGCACGTCGTAAAACGCATCGACCTGCCCGAGGCAAAGGATCGCCACCGGCTGCCCGCCGGGCGGGATGCCCAGCAGCTGCGCGACCGCCTGCGGATCGAACAGCGACACCCAGCCCAGCCCCAGCCCCTCGGCGCGCGCCGCCAGCCACAGGTTCTGGATCGCGCAGGCGACCGAGGCGAGGTCCATCTCGGGCAGGGTGCGGCGGCCCAGGATATAGGGCTCGCGCGCGTCCATCAGCGCCGCCACCCACAGTTCGCCGCAGTCCAGGATGCCCTCGACCTTGAGCCGCATGAACGCATCGCCGCGCTCGCCCAGCGCCTCGGCGGTGCGAAGGCGTTCGGCCTCGACCAGGGCGTGCAGGCGCTGGCGCAAATCGGCCTGGGTGATGCGGATGAAGCGCCACGGCTGCATCAGGCCGACGCTGGGCGCCTGATGCGTCGCCGCCAGCAGCCGCGCTCGCACCTCGGGGGGGATGGGGCCGGGGCGGAAGTGGCGCATGTCGCGCCGCTCGCGGATGACGCGATAGACCGCGTCGCGCTCGGCCAGGCTGTAGGCGTGGGCGCTCATCGGGCGCGGCGGCTCACAGGTCGATGCCGCGCTGCGCCTTGACGCCGGTGCGGTAGGCGTGTTTTTCGTCGGCGATGACCGACACCGTGTCGGCCAGCTCGATCAGCGCATCGCTGGCACCGCGCCCGGTAACGATCACATGCTGCATCGGCGGGCGGTTCGCCAGCGCGTCGAGCACCTCGTCGGCGTCGAGGTAGCCGTAGCTCAGCAGATAGGTCAGCTCGTCCAGCACCACCAGCTGGTACGACGCATCGCCCAGCATCCGTTTGGCCACTTCCCAGCCGCGCTGCGCGGTGGCGATGTCCTGCTCGCGGTTTTGCGTGTCCCAGGTGAAGCCGTCGCCGAGCACATGCCACTCCACCCCGTGCTGCTTGCCGAAGAAAGCCTCTTCGCCGGTGTCGGTGCGGCTCTTGATGAACTGGCAAACGCCGGCTTTCATACCGTAGCCGAGCGCGCGCGCCAGAGTGCCAAAGGCCGAGGTGGACTTGCCCTTGCCGTTGCCGGTGACGACGATGAGCAGGCCGCGTTCGATGGTGGCCGATGCGATCGCCGCATCGATGACGGCCTTTTTGCGCGCCATGCGCGCCGCGTGGCGCGCGTTTTTTGCCGGATCAGCGCTCACGACGCGTTCCCATCAGCGTGCGCGGATCGCCGTCGCGCCGGAAGGCCGCCGCCAGCGCCACGTGCACGGCCGCTGCCAGACCCACGTACAGCGCGAACGTACCCAGCATGGGCGGGAAATATTTCTCGAGGCGCAGGACGAGGCCGGCCAGCGTCGGGTCGGCGAAGCGTCCCGAGTAGAAATAAAATCCGCCGGTGGTGAGCAACTGAGCCACCGCCACGACCGCCAGCGCGACACCGACCAGCCTGAACAGGCCAAGCAGCGACAGCCGGTGTCCGCGGGCATAGAAGCGCCCCCCGGCAAACAGCGCCAGATAGGCGGGGATCAGCAGCCAGTAGGCCGGCGACACGCAGAAATCCGACACCCCGCCCCAGGTGATGGCGACGTAGTCGATGACCACGCTGGCGGCGATCAGCGCGGGCACCACCCACAGCGCCCGCACGTACACGCCGAGCAGGAAAAAGATCGCCCACGAGGCGTCGGGCAGCGAATGGATGCTGGCCCAGTGATGGCTGCGGGTGAGGAGCATCATCAGGACCAGTACAACAACGATGCCGTATTGCTGGCGTAACGTCAGGGTAAGCATAGGGGGTCTCCAGGTTCACGCCGCCCCGGGATAGCGGGGACGGCGCTGCGATTTATTTGGGTTGATAGCGCAAGGTCAGATACGCGCCCCGCCCTGGCTGGTTATAGCCAAAAGCGGTTTCGTAGTCCACATCGAACACGTTTTCAAGCCGCCCGCCAAGCGACCAGTCGGCCGCCAGCCGGTATTCGGCGCGCAGATCGAGCAGCGCGTAGCCTGCCATACGGCGGGTATTGCTGTCGTTGTCGAAACGCTCGCCCTCGCCGCGCAGCGTGCCGCCCAGACGCCAGGCGCCGAGACGGCGATCGAGGTCCATGCGCAGGCTTTCCTGCGCGCGGCGCGGCAACACCTTGCCCTGATTCGCACCCGACGAGGCATTTTCCGGGTCCTGCAGCGTCAGATTGACTGCGGCATCCCACGCGCCGAAACGACGGCTGGCAGCCAGTTCAAGGCCCCGGATTTCGGCACGGTTGATATTGGCCGGCGGAAACCCTGCAATGAGGTCGCTGATGCGATTGTCGAACAGGGTGGCCGACCAGCGTCCGCCCGATAGCCGGCCGCCGAGTCCCAGCTCGATGTTACGCGAGGTTTCGGGGCGCAGATTGGCGTTGCCGTAATTGGGGTAATACAACTGGTTGAAGGTCGGCGCCTTGAACGCGGTGCCATAGGCCAGACGCAGATCGAGGTTCGCCATCACCGGGTAGCCCCAGGCGACGTTGCCGGTGGTGTGGCGGCCGAACTGGCTGTTGTCGTCGCCGCGCAGGGCGAGTTGCACGCGGTGCTTGTCCCATTGGCCCTGATATTCGGTAAAGACGCCGGTGGTGTCGCGCCGGGTGACGGCATAGGCGGTATTGCTGCTGACATGATCTTCCTGCCGATCCAGCCCCAGCGTCAGCAGATGGTTGCGGCCAAGGCTGAAATCGTTCTGCAGCGATGCGTTGTTGCGGCGGGTATTGAAGGTGCTACTGTACACGCCGTCCTTGAAGTTGTCGGATTCGTCGCGCCCCTGCCCGGCGCTGAGCTTGACCCGCCAGACCTCATTGAAACGGTGCGTGACGCCCGCACCGATGACCTGCTGCACGGATTCCGATTGATTCTGGAAGGTACCGTCAAACTCGTTGTCGCCCTGCGCACGCAACACATGCAGATCGAGTTCGCTGTCCGGTGCAAAGCGGTAGCCGCCGCGCAGGGTAAACGCCGTGTTGCGATAGCCGTCGTCGTCAGGCTCGTTGGTAAAACAGGCCACGCCGGGCAAGCCCTTGCAGGCGTTGAATCCGTCGGTGCGGGTATGCGCCACCCCCGCATTGAACCAGCCATGCGCGCCGCCGCCGGAAAGCCCCACCGTGGCGCCGCGCGTGTTGTTGCTGCCAGCGGTCACGCTCGCGCTCGGGGCGAGCGGGCCACCGCCCTTGCGGGTGAAAATCTGGATCACCCCGCCAATGGCTTCCGAACCGTACAAACTGGAAACCGGCCCGCGCACCACTTCGATGCGCTCGATCAAATGCAGCGGAAAATCCTGAAACGCCGCAGTACCTGTCGTGGCCGAGCCAACCTTCACGCCGTCGATCAGCACCAGCACATGATCGCTGTTGGCGCCGCGCAGGAACATCGACGTGAACTTGCCGTCCCCGCCATTATTGACCACTGTAACGCCGACCATGCCCTGCAGCACGTCGGCCAGCGAACGCGCCTGCAGGCGCTCGATGTCGCTACGGGTGACGACGCTCACCGAGGCGAGGCTGTCATCCACGGTTTGTGCCGTGCGCGTGGGCGTAACGACAATGGTTTCGCCCACAGCTTCAGGCTGGAATTCTGCGTATGCGAACGATGAAAAAACGACGCCCAGGGCGAGCGTAAGAGTAGTTTGACGCATGATGGCTTTCCGGTTTGGGGCGCCTGCTTCCCCGCAGGCGCGTTGCACGATCCGCTGCGCGGCGTTCGCCGCGGCAGGGTTCAGGCCGGTATCCGGGCTCGCGCTTGTAAGACCATCGCCTTCCCGGGCGAACCCAGTGGCGGTGTGATGGGCCGTTTAGCGCTTACCGTTGCGGGGGCAGCACAGGGTTGACGGCGAAAAGCCGTGCACCTGTTTCCCGTTTATCCTCGGCGGCGGGAAGCCGCGTCGGCACCTGAAGGCGCGCATTATACCCATCTCTTCCAGGATGCGATTGACCGTGCGCGCAACGCCCCCTATAGTCCCGCCATGCACGCCGAACTCGATACCCTCGAAGCCAAGATTCGCCAGGTGGCCGCCTTGTGCCAGGCCTTGCGCCAGGACAACATTACACTGCGGCAGCAGTTGCTTGCGTCCCAGCAGGACAACAAACAGCTGGTCACGCGACTCGACGCAGCCAAGACACGGCTGCAGGCCCTGCTCGAAACCTTGCCGGAGGATGTGTAATGGCCAGTCCCCGTTCCATCGAAATCAACATTCTCGGGCGCGCCTATAAAGTGGCCTGCTCCCGCGAAGAGGAAGCCGCGCTGGTCTCGGCGGCGGACTTCCTCGACGAAAAAATGCGGGCGATCCGCGAGGAAAGCAAGGTCATCGGCACCGAACGCATCGCGATCATGGCGGGCCTCAATCTGGCACACGACCTGCTGACCCATGGCGGCGGCGGTCTGATCGAGGAAGCGCGCGTCCGTGTGACGCAGTGTAGCGGCTTGCTCGATTCAGTGCTGGAAGATCAGGACAAACTCTTCTAAACTGGAGGCGTTCCCTGCGGTGTTCGAGACGGGTCGCATATCTCTGAACCAATGCATACGTGCAAGGCTGTAGTCTTTTCCGATGTGGGTGTGCGCGTGACACGTTTCATGTGCCCAAAGCATCTTTGACCACGGCCGTCTTGAACCCAGGTTCAAGAGTACGCAGCCCGCCACGGCACAGGCGGGGAGCCTTACCCCTACATGAATAAATCCGCCCTTCGACGCCAGCTTAAAGCTGCGCGCAAAGCCTACACTCCGACTACCCGCCGCCTGGCCGCCCGTGCAGCGCTTCGCCTGGCGCTGCACCATGGGCTATTGCTGCGCGCGCAACGGATCGGTTTTTATATGCCGCAAGGCGGCGAATTCGATGTCCACCCCCTGCTCAACCAGGCCCTGATGATGAAGCGGCAATGCTATCTGCCGATACTGCCCCAACGAGGACGGATCATGCGATTCGGACGGGTGGGCCGCACAACGCAAATGACCAAAAACCGCTACGGCATAGCCGAGCCGGTGGATGCGCGCGCCTTGCGTGCGCGTCAACTGGACCTGTTGTTGATGCCGTTGGTGGGCTTTGACGATGAAGGCTATCGCCTGGGCATGGGCGGCGGCTATTACGACGCCACGCTGGCCTATATGCGGCACCGGCGAAACTGGAGAAAACCGCGCCTTGTGGGCGTGGCCTACGAATGCCAGCGGGTTGACGTGCTGCCGCACGACCCGTGGGATATGCCGCTCGATGCGGTGCTCACCGAGCGGCAGATGTATCGCTTCAAGTCGCGCAGGTGATGCGGCAAAACCTGCGCCCAGGGCCGACGAAACCCGCCCCGCAGCCTTATTTGGAACGCACGATCTCCTGGCCAAGCTCGCCGCTTTTCAGGCGGCCCCGATAATCCGCCAGCATCGTTTTGACCTTGCCGCTCAGCAAATAAAGGCCCAGGAAGTTGGGGAAGGCCATGGCCAGCACCAGCAAGTCGGTGAAATCGAGCATGTTGGCTGCACTCGCCACCGAAGCGACGACGATAAAGCCCAGGAAAAACACGCGATACACAATTGAGACCCGCTCGCCGAACAAGTATGCCCAGCAACGTTCGCCATAGTAAGACCACGAAATCATCGTGCTGTAGGCAAACAGCACCACGGATACCGTCAGGATGAGGGGGAACCAGTCCGACACGGTGGCGAACGCTGCCGAAGTCAACGCCGCACCCTTGCTGGCCTCGCGTATCGCCAGCGTGGCCGGGTCGTTGTAAACGCCGGTGATGACAATGACCAGGGCGGTCATTGTGCAAATCACGATGGTGTCGATAAAAGGCTCGTACAGCGCGACCATGCCCTGGCGTATCGGGTATTTGACCGATGCCGTCGAGTGCACGATGGCCGCCGATCCCAGCCCCGCTTCGCTGGAAAACATGGCGCGCTTGAAGCCCTGCACCAGTGCTCCCACCATGCCGCCTGCCACCGCGATCGGGGAGAAGGCTTCGCGAACAATCGTGCCCAGCGCGCCAGGCACCTGATCAATATTGCCCAGGATGATCCACAAACACGCCAGCACATAAACCAGGATCATGCTCGGCACAATCGCTTCGGCGGTGTGGGCAATACGCCGCAGGCCGCCGATGATGACCACCCCCACCGCCAGCCCCATGATCAGGCCATAGGCAATCGGCGTTTCTTTAAAGAATGGGAAAATCTCCTGCACGGCGCCAAGCGACTGGCTCACCTGAAACGCGCTGCCCGCCCCCAGCGAGCCGAACACGGTAAAGACGGCAAACACCCCGGCGAGAATTTTGCCGGTTCGCGGCATGTTGAATTCGGCGAAGCCTTTGGACAGATATTCCATCGGCCCGCCCATGATGCGTCCATCGGGCCGCACTTCACGATAGCGCTGCGCCAGCGTGGCCTCGGCGAACTTGGTGGACATGCCGAAAAAGCCCGCCACGATCATCCAGAATGTCGCGCCCGGACCACCAATGGAAATGGCAATCGCCACCCCGGCGATGTTGCCCAGCCCGACAGTGGCCGACAGTGCGGTGGTCAGCGCCTGGAACGAGCTGACTTCGCCGACGTCGTCCTTGGTCCGGTATTTTCCGCGCAGCACGGCAAACGCATGCCGCATCATGCGCAGGTTGATAAAACCAAAACGGATGGTCAGAAAAACCGCGCCCACAATCAGCCAGGCGACAATGAAAGGCAATTCCGGCGCGCCGGGAAAGACATCGAAAAAAATCACGCTGGCCAGATAGCCGTTCAGCGTGTCAAAAAAAGTGTTGATCGCCGTCGGCCCCGCGGCGTGTGCCAACGCGGGGAACAGGCCAACAATAAGGGCGAGCAGATAAGGAAAATTGATCACGGCGGGCATCCCTGAAGATTTGTTATTGCAGGCAACAATAACAAACTTGAGCCCATTCGATAAACACCCATAAAAAAGCCGGCTGGACGCCGGCTTCAATGCGACCCTGTGCTGCGCTTACTTCAGGCTGAGGATCCAGCTCACAATCTTGTCTGCATCCTCGGCCTTGACCTGCGGATTCGGTGGCATCGGGACCTCGCCCCACACGCCCTTGCCACCGGTTTTAACCTTGGCAACCAGCTTGTCGTGCGCGCCCTTGTCGCTGGCGTATTTCTTGGCCACGTCCTTGAAGGCCGGACCCACAATTTTCTTGTCCACGCCATGGCAGGACATGCATGCGTTTTTCTGTGCCAGCGCCTGGTCGGCAGAAGCCATGCCTGTCATCAGCAGCAGGGCAGCGGAAGCTGCGGTCATCATCAATGCTTTCATCTTTACTTCTCCATCAAGGGTCAGGGGTGGGTGTTCCATATGCACCTACAATATCCAAGAAAAAGGGGTTCTGCGCAAGAACCGGCGTTGGTTATTTGCTACCAAGCGGGGTAAAACATTATTAACCGGCCTGCAGTCATTCGTGTCATCCCGGACCGGGTCCATCGCCCCGCCAAACATGCCTGCGCCTAAGCTGTGCCTCGTTCGTTTTCCCGCCGCAACAAAAAAATCAGGCCAGTAATGCCGAAAGTTCGGTAACCGGCGGCAGGCAGGCAGTACCGCTACATATCCAGGCCGTGGGTCGGTCGGATTCCGGCTTGGCCAGCGCCGCGGGCAGGGCCAGGCCGTTGGGCAGGGCCAAGACCATGTCGTGGGCGCCGAGCGTGGGGATCAATGCCGCTTTCCAGCGCGCAAGATCGGCGGCAGGGCCGCGCAGCACCATGATCCGCGGCGGCAGCAACGACTCCTCCAGTACAGCGAGCAGCGTGGGGTAGGCAACGGGTTGCCGGGTCATCTGGCCCTGAAAGAGTTGCAGACAGCGCGCACTGGCGTCGAGATAACGGGTTTCACCCAGCAGATGGCCCAAGCGCTGCAGCGCGAAAGCCGCGACGCCGTTGCCTGAAGGCGTGGCATTGTCATAGCCCGGCTTGGGCCGCATGAGCAGTGCTTCGTGATCATGGCTGGTAAAAAAGAAGCCGCCCTGCGCGGTGTCCTCAAAATGGTTCAATAGTGCATCGGCCACTTGCCGTGCCCAGGCCATATCGGTTTCCCGGTATCCCGCCTGCATGCTCTCGAGCAAGGCGTCCAGCAAAAAGGCATAGTCATCAAGATAGGCATTGAGTCGCGCGTCTCCGTGCTTGTAGCTGGCGAGCAGTCGACCGTCGCGCCACAGGCTGCGATGCAGGAAATCCACCGCGGCCTGCGCGGCGTCCACCCAGTCCGGCCGTGCCATCACCCGGCCCGCGTGCGCCAGTCCGGCTATCATCAGCGCGTTCCAGCTGGTCAGCTGCTTGTCGTCGCGGCCGGGCTTCACACGTGTCTCACGGGCGTCAATCAGCGTGGTGCGCGCATTCGCCAGCCAGGTTGCAGCGACCTCCTCGGCCACGCCCAGTTCGCTCGCAATCTCACTGAGGGGCCGAGCCAGGATGGGATTCCACTGTCCATTCTCAAAATTCGACGGCAAATCGAAGCCATACCGCAATGCGGCGACCGCGTATTCTTCGTTGCTCAAAATGTCACGCGCTTCGTCCGGCTTCCAGACGTAAAACTTGCCCTCATGGCCTTCGCTATCGGCATCAAGGGCGGAATAAAATCCGCCCTCGGGGGCGCGCATCTCGCGCAGGGCCCAGTCCACCAGTTCCTCGGCTGTCTCCTTGAACAATGCCTCGCCGGTCAACTGCCAGGCATCGGCATAGAGCTGCAGCAGCGGGCCATTGTCATAGAGCATTTTTTCAAAATGCGGAATCGCCCATTGCGCATCAACCGAATAGCGGCAGAATCCCCCGCCCAACTGGTCGCGAACGCCGCCCGACGCCATCCTGCGCAAACTGAAGAGCGCCATTTCTCGTGCCTGGTCATTGGCACTGCGTTGCGCTTCCCGCAGCAGGAAGAACAATTCTCCCGGGCGCGGAAACTTGGGCGCACGCGAAAAGCCGCCCCATACCGGGTCAAACGCCTCGGCGAGATCGCGCACCGCATTGTCAAATACCGCGTCCCCATCCCCTATCGACGGCCCGGCCTCCGGCGCGGGCTGCTGACGCGCCAGCGCATCGCGAACGGCCTCATTCTGGCTCAGCACATCGGCCCGACGCTCCTGCCAGGCGCGGGCAAGATTTTCCATCAGGTCGGGAAATGCCGGCAGTTGATGACGGGGCTTTTTGGGGAAATAGGTGCCGGCAAAAAACGGGGTCTGGTCGGGCGTGAGAAACATCGTCAAGGGCCAGCCGCCGCCCCGCTGCGTCAACAGCTGGTGGGCGGACTGATAGATCTGGTCGAGGTCGGGCCGCTCTTCGCGGTCAACCTTGATATTGACGAACAGTCGGTTCATCACCGCAGCCACTTCCGCATCCTCGAAGCATTCGTGTGCCATGACATGGCACCAGTGACAGGCGGAATACCCAATCGACAGCAGGATCGGCTTATCCTCGCGGCGGGCTTTTTCGAGGGCTTCTTCACCCCACGGGTACCAGTCGACCGGGTTGTCGGCATGCTGGAGCAAATAGGGGCTGGGTTCGGTAGCGAGACGATTGGGCATGGGTGTTTATCTTGGTGGGCACGCGGCAACGGCACGTGGCGGGTTTCATGGCGGGGGCAGCGGGATGCAAGTCCCGGTGCAGCGAAATTCACAGCCGTCAGTCTGGCTTGCCATCGAAGCCGACGCAAGCGGTCGCCGCCTGCCCGTCATGAATAGTTGATTAAATCAGTCAACAATTGTACGCTTACTGCAATCCGTACATTGCAGGAGCCCGTCATGTCCCAGGAATTGTTCGCCGCCGCCCAGTCCGGTAACGCCGCCCAGCTCAAACAGCTGCTTGAGGCTGGCGCCGATCACGCCGCCACCGATGAAACGGGTGAAACGGCGTTGATGCTGGCAGCCCGTGAAGGCCATGTTGAAGCCATCAAAACGCTGCTTGCCGCCGGCGCCGATGTCAACGCCAAGTCGCCGCAAGGCTGGACCGCCCTCGCCAGGGCAGCCTATAACGGCGAAACCGAACGCGGCTATGTCGATGCGATCGAAACGCTGCATGAAGCCGGTGCTGTGGTCGACGAGCGCATTTTCTTTGGCATCACCCCGCTGATGCTGGCGGCGGGCGGCGGCGACGCGTCGGTGGTGGAATGGCTGATCAATAACGGCGCTGACGTACTTGCTGCCAATGAAGGCGGCCGCACCGCCCGCATGATGGCGGACGACAAGTTTTATGTGGACGTGATCAACCTGCTGCATGAAGCCGAACAGCAGTTGGGCGTGTCCGTCGACGGTTCCTGTTCGTCAACCAAGAGCGTGGTCAAACCGCAAGTCGTCAACCTGATGAAGCCGACCACGCATTGAGTTAAATTACCTCCGGCAAAGCCGGAGGCTTATTGGGTGAGCCCCTCAAAGGGGCCGATAAAACCGTGAGCCGCCTGAAGGCGGCTGGGTTTTACGCCTTCCCCTTCAGGGGGAAGGTCGGGATGAGGGTGGGGTGTACTTTGCGCTTGTTCCCTGCCACTAAAACCCATCCCCACCCCAACCCTCCCCTTGAAAGGGAGGGAGTTACAGCAGCCATCGCCAGGTTCGAAACACAGCAAAAGTCAAACTTTTCAAGTCCCCCGGCATAGCCGGGGGTTTACCTTACTGAATTATTAAGCTGCGATCGGTACGACGCCCCTTTACGGGCGAAGCCAGCCGATCAGACCCTGCCACTGCTCGATGTCGCGCCCGGCGACGTGAGGCGGCAGGTCGAACAGGCTCTTGCCTTCAAACGCGGCATTCACGTAGTGCTGGGTCGTGCGCAAATGGGCGAGCACGGGCAGCGACTGCTGCGCCATGAACTGCTCCAATGTGACGCCCGCGCGCGTCCGCGAATCGACCCGCATCCCCACCACACCAATAAAGTCCGGTTTTTTGCGCGCGGCCTTCTCGACAGCCAGCGCCGCCAGGAATTCCTGGCTGGCGCGAATGTCGAACAGCGATGACGCGATCGGCACGACAACCTGATGCGCCAGTTTCAGTGCGCGCGTCAGGTTCTTGCCATGCAGTCCGGCGGGCGAATCGATCACCAGCCAGTCGCTATTTGCTTTCTGGCCTTCCCGCAGCAAATCAATCCGGGGTAATCCAGGGTCGCGCATGGCCAGCCATTGACTGCTCGATTTCTGCCGGTCGAGATCGAGCATGGCCACGCGCGCACCCTGCGACGCCAGATAGCCGGCCAGATTGATCGACAGTGTGGTTTTGCCGCTGCCGCCCTTGGGATTGGCAACCAGGATAACGCGCATGCTGTTTGTCCTGGCCCGGTCCTACAGGGATTCGGCGCTATAAGTGGCTGTCAGCGTATGGGTTTCGCCGGGTGCCACCGTGACAACATTGTCCATCGCATTGGCCGACTCGACGCAGACCATCTCGCGCCAGCCTGATCCCGATTTGCCACGGCCCAGGTCGCCCATCTGTTCGGCTTTTTCGGTCCACGGGGTCCACACAATGGTGGACAACGAACCCGTCTTGGCAATGCGGATGCGGCGATTCAGGCCCCTGTCCTCGATCACGCATTCGGCCGGGGTATTGATGTAAACCCGGTCGACTTCGCTTTTCAGGGCAATCGCGCCGGACTGTTTTTTCTTGGCGAAATGATCGACCTTGTCGTGATAGGTGCCACGTTCCAGGCCGCTGATTTTTACGTTGTCCACGTCGCTGATCTGCAGATAGGTATGCAAGGCTTCGCCAATCTGGATCGGCTTGTCGCCCAGATTGGTGGTCGCCAGTTGCAGCTCGAGCTTGTCGCCGACGATGACGGTGAGCGTCAGCCGGGTAGCGTGCGGCCATTGCTTGCGGGTCTGCGCGGTCTCCGCCAGTTGCAGCGTGAGTTCGGTTTTCGCATCGTTGCGTTTGCGGCTGCCGACCACGGTCCAGTCAACCGTCCGCGCGAAACCATGGGCGGGAAACGCGGCTTCGCTGGCATGCGCGCCGAACCACGGCCAGCACACCGGGGCACCGCCGCGGATCGATTTTCCGGGGGCGAATTTGGCTGCGTCGGAGACCCATATCACCGGCTGCTGCTGCGATTTGGGGCGGAAGCTCACCACATGCGCGCCCTGCAGGCAGAGTGTCGCGCGACCGGCATGATTGTCGATATCGGCGTAGGTCAGGCCGCCTGCGCCTGCGCGAAACCCGAGTTGACCGGGGATGGCAAACCGCGCCAGCGGGTCGGCGTGCATCTGCGCTTCGGTGGGATGCTCGACCAGTGTCACATCACGCACCGCACCGAATGCCGCCGACGTCACCATCGTGGCGTAGGCGCGCAAGGCAAGCGAAACCTTGCGCACGCGGGTCAGCGGCTTCCAGGCATGGGCGCCTTTCGCGTCCATCGCGGTGCGTCGACGCGCAAGTTCGGCGTCGGAAAGCTTCACATTGATGCTGCGATTCGGAATGTCGATGTCGATGGTGTCGCCTTCTCCAACCAGGCCGATGGTGCCGCCTTCGGCCGCCTCGGGCGAAGCGTGGCCAATCGACAAGCCCGAGGTGCCGCCCGAGAACCGGCCGTCGGTCACCAGGGCGCAAACCTTGCCCAGCCCCTTGGATTTCAGGTACGACGTCGGGTACAGCATTTCCTGCATGCCGGGGCCGCCGCGCGGGCCTTCGTACAGGATGACCACGACATCGCCGGCGACGATTCTGTCGCCGAGAATCGCTTCGACTGCCGCGTCCTGCGACTCGAATACGCGTGCCGGGCCGGAGAACTTCAGAATATGTTCATCCACCCCTGCGGTCTTGACGATGCAGCCGTCGGCCGCGAGGTTGCCGTACAACACCGCGAGTCCGCCGTCTTTCGAATAGGCATGCGCCATGTCATGCAGACACCCATTCACCCGGTCATCGTCGAGCGTGGGAAAGCGGCGGCTTTGCGAAAACGCCGTCTGCGTCGGCACGCCGCCGGGGGCTGCACGGAAATATTCCTTCACGTCCGGGTCGGTCGTGCGGCGGATATCGTAGGTGTCGATCTGCTCACCCATCGACGGACACAATACGGTAGGCAGATCGCGATGCACCAGTCCGCCCCGTTCCAGCTCGCCCAGAATCGCCATCACACCGCCAGCGCGGTGCACGTCTTCCATGTGGTAGGTCTGGATCGACGGCGCGACTTTCGACAGGTGCGGCACGCGACGGCTCATGCGGTCGATGTCCTTCATCGTGAAATCGACGCCGGCTTCATGCGCGGCAGCCAGCAGGTGCAGCACGGTGTTGGTCGAGCCGCCCATCGCGATATCGAGCGCGATCGCGTTCTCGAACGCGTCGAAGCTGGCGATCGCGCGCGGCAATACGCGGGTGTCGTTGTCGTCGTAGTAACGCCGGGCGTTCTTGACGATCAGTCGCGCGGCCGCCAGAAACAGGTTCTTGCGGTCGGCATGCGTCGCCAGCAGCGAGCCGTTGCCCGGCAAAGAGAGGCCGAGCGCCTCGGTCAGGCAGTTCATCGAGTTGGCGGTGAACATGCCCGAGCACGACCCGCAGGTCGGGCATGCCGAGCGTTCGAGTTCGTTGACCTGCTTGTCGGTGAATTTGGGGTCGGCCGCCGACACCATGGCATCGACCAGATCGAGCTTGATGGTCTTCGATTCCCAGATCACCTTGCCGGCTTCCATCGGCCCGCCGGAGACGAACACGGTCGGGATATTCAGCCGCAGCGCGGCGTTCAGCATGCCGGGGGTGATCTTGTCGCAGTTGGAAATGCACACCAGCGCGTCGGCGCAATGCGCGTTGACCATGTATTCGACCGAATCGGCGATCAGGTCGCGGCTCGGCAGCGAATACAGCATGCCGCCGTGGCCCATCGCGATCCCGTCGTCGACCGCAATGGTGTTGAATTCCTTGGCCACGCCGCCGGCCGCCTCGATTTCGCGCGCGACCAGCTGGCCCATGTCCTTGAGATGCACATGGCCCGGCACGAACTGGGTAAACGAATTGGCAATCGCGATGATGGGCTTGCTGAAATCGCCGTCCTTCATGCCGGTGGCGCGCCATAATGCGCGCGCACCCGCCATGTTGCGGCCACGGGTGGTTGTCCAGGAACGGTAGTCAGGCATGATAATCACTCAGGCAATTTATAATCAGCCCACATTTTACCCGCGCTGCACTCACCCGGACACATTATGCTCACCCACCCGCAATTTGATCCCGTCGCCCTGCAACTCGGCCCTGTCGCCATTCACTGGTACGGCCTCATGTATCTCCTCGCCTTCGTGCAGGTGATTTTGCTCGGACGCTGGGCCATCGCCCATCGTCCCTGGTCGGGATGGGACGCGAAAATGCTCGATGACGTACTGTTCTATGGCGTGCTCGGCGTCATCCTCGGCGGGCGGCTCGGCTATGTGCTGTTCTACAAACCCATGGAGTTTCTGGCCCACCCGCTCGACATCCTCAAGGTGTGGGAAGGCGGCATGAGTTTCCATGGCGGTTTTCTGGGCGTCATTATCGCCATGGCGCTATTTGCCCGCAGCCGCAAACTGCGCTGGCTGTCGGTCACCGACTTCATCGCGCCGCTGGTACCGCTGGGCCTGGCGGCCGGGCGCCTCGGCAACTTCATCAACGGCGAGCTGTGGGGCCGTGCCACCGATCTGCCGTGGGGCATGATGTTCCCGCAGGCGGGAGACGGCATCGCGCGCCATCCGTCGCAGCTCTATCAATTCGCCGGCGAAGGGCTGCTGCTGTTTGTCATCCTGTGGTGGTTTGCGCGCAAACCGCGGCCGGTCGGCGCCATCTCCGGCGTGTTCCTGGTCGGGTATGGCGCGTTCCGCTTTATCGCCGAATTCGCCCGCGAGCCCGACAACTACCTCGGCCTGCTGGGGCTCGGCCTGAGCATGGGCCAATGGCTGTCGCTGCCGATGATCGTGGCCGGCGTGCTGATGGTGCGCTGGGCGTACCGGCAGGCGGAACCCCCTCACCCAAAAGCCGGATGACCTCCGATCCGTCCCCACGCATCACGTCCCTGAGGCGGTTATGGACGATGGGCGGCTGGCTCGGCATTGCGCTTACGCTGGTGCTGTCGCTCATGCCCCCCACGCTGGGCAACGACGCCACCCATCTCGACAAAGTCGTGCATCTTTCGGGCTATGCCGTGTTGATGTTCTGGTGGGCGCAACTCGTCATCGAGCGACGCTGGAAACTCGCCGTGGCCGTGGCGCTGTTCGGCGTCAGCATCGAGCTATTGCAAGGTCTCACGCCCCAGCGCATGCCCGATCCGCTGGATGCCCTGGCCAACACGGCGGGGGTGCTGCTCGGCTGGCTGGTCGCGCGGGTCAGCCCCAATCTGCCAGCCTGGTTTTCTGCCCTTCCCCGCGGATATCGCTGACGCTATAATTTGCGCGTCGGGGGGGTAGCTCAGCTGGGAGAGCGCCGCGTTCGCAATGCGGAGGTCGGGAGTTCGATCCTCCTCCTCTCCACCACCAGATAATCCAGCAGCATCCACTGAAGGCCGCAAACCCCAATAAATACAAGGCTTGCGGCCTTATTTACGTCCAACAGCATCCCGTATAGTCCATTGCAATCTGGCGGTAACATTGGCGGTAACTGACCCACTGTCAGATGGAGTTACCGTCAAATGGCACTTACCGACACCGCGATTCGTAACGCCAAACCCACTGAAAAGCCGGTCAAGCTGACCGATGGCGGCGGGCTTTATCTTCTTCTCAAGCCAAATGGCTCTCGCTGGTGGGGAACGCGAATTTCTAGTGCTGCCCGAGGCTTTCCGCCGCGAAGTGTGCCAAGGCTTTGATGAAAAAACGGTCAAACAAGTCTTGATTGGGTCTGGCTTATTGCTACCCGGCAATGACGGCAAGCCCACACAAGTCGCAAGACTCCCAGGACTAAGCCCTTCAAGGGTCTATGTGATCCGATACAAAGGGGAGGAAGACTAAGCGCGCCTGCACTTAGGAGGGGTAACAGCGGTAACGCCGGAAACACCCAATACGGGCGGGGCTTTCCGCGTTACTCATCGCGTTACCGCACTATCCCGCCCGGTAACACCATCGCGCCCTTACTGTCTGTATCCGTTACGGTAACGGTAAGTGTGTAACCATCCCCTAAAATCGGTCCACGCATAACTGGAGGTCTCGGGCAAACTATGTTGCCAAGGAGGCCGAGATGCGCAAGAGCAGGTTCAGTGAAAGTCAGATCATCGGGATATTGAAGGAAGAGGAGAGCGGCAGGCACGTCAAGGACGTCTGCCGTGAGCATGGCATCAGCGAGGCGACTCGGCATACCCCGGCAACACGCTTGCCGATCGTCCTCGGGCTCTAGTCAACAAAAAGCCCGCAGGTTTCCACCTGCGGGGCGTTGAGCCGGGGGCCGTCAAGCGTATCGACGGCGAGCGGGGTGCGGATCAGAACCGGTTCATTCTGCCCTTGCCGCGGCCGGCATCGCGGTTGTCATCGCGATATGCCTCGTCACCCAGGTCCTTCTTCTCTATCGGGCACGGCGCGGTGATCATGATGGTGCGATCCACACCGCTGCTCGGGTGTTGCACGTTGATATAGGCAACATTGGGCTTGAACGGGTCGAAATAAAGCCCGGTGCTTTCAGCACCGACAGTAGACAGGCTGGCCCACTTGCCTATCGCTTCGGCTACCCCGTCATTGTCGTCGTCACGGGCGAACCAGACATCCTCAACCCCGCCCGGCTGGTCTTCCACAATGTACATATTGCCGTCGGCGTCGATGGCCAGGTTGTCGGGGCTGGTGAAGGCCGCGCCGACCGGCTGGCCGGTGGCCATGTCCAGCGTATCGCGGCTGGCGAACAGCTTGACGGTGTCGTTGCGCAGATCGATCGAGAACACCTTGTGATTGGTGGTGGTCGCCACGAACAGCATTTGCTTGCCGTTCTTCAGGGTCTTGATTTCCATGTCTTCGGGACGATCGAAACCGGTACCCAGGAAAGCCGGCAGCTTCGGTGTAGCGCGCCCGTCAATCGCACTCAGGCCATTGGGGTCGGTCACCACGACGGCGCCGGGCAAGGCCACGCCATTGATGTCGGTCAGCGGGATCCAGGTCGCGGCGCCGGTGGCTTCCTTGACTGTGCCATCACCCACACGCAGCACAAACGTCTGCCCGGCCGCAAAGAAGTCGTTGCCATTGGTGGCATTGGGATTGGTCGAGACGAATTTGAAGATGTGGCTGCCGTTGCGCTCGTCGATGAAGTACAGGGTGTTCTGCTTGTCGAATGCGAGGCCTTCGTGCGATACGCGCGGCAGGATGTCGCGGTGAACGAGATTAATGTCAGCTGGATCGGCCAGCGGGTTGGTCACTTCAAACAGGCGGCCGTAGGGGCTGGTGGGGCCCGACGGATCGCTCCATGACTCCTCGGCGGTGAGCAGGCTGCCCCATGGGGTCCAGCGGGACGCGTCAAAGGACCGGTGGCTGCCCGGCGCGGGTGCGGCCCAGATCGTGGTGGTGATCATGGTACGCAGGTCGGTGCGCTGAATGCCGGGCTGGCCGGTTTCAAAGGGCGCGAACAGATAACGGCCCGCATCGGGACCGGTCTCGTTGGTGGTCTGCATGTCGTAATTGCCGCTATCAAAGCGCGTCGCCTGGGTGACGTCACGTTCAACAATGGTCATCTGGCTGAACTGAGGCGAAGCCAGGCGATAAGGCGCGGATTCGGGTAGCGTGCCAGCCCCCACGTCCCCGGTCATCGGGGTGAAATCGTCAAAAGACGTGCTCGCCGCCAAAACAGACGAGCTGGCTAAAATCAGACCCATTGCGAGCGAAAGTTTCTTGAGCGTCATGGATACGTTCCTTAAATTTAGGGTAAGTGAAGGGCGTACCGGCCACAGGCGGGTCAGCGGCATTGCAATGCCCGCAATCACGATGCGCACCACAGTAACAGCCGCTGCAATGGCAATCAGCCCGGTACCGCCACACTATGCCGACCCAGGATGACATGCCGATTTCGTTTCGATTGTATAAATATGAACCGGCAGCACGGTGTCACGAGGATGCCGCCGCAGGTGGGCAGTTCAGGGGAGGACGGTGGGGGCACGTCCACGCAGGCGCTGGACCGGGGAATGCTCCCCCATACGGCACCCAGCCGAAAACGCCCCCCTCGTACAAAGACGAGGGGGGCGTCAAGGGATTTCGGGTGATCGGTTAATACGGGCATTGCCCATGCCGGGTCGCGACAGCCATTTACCTGGCACGCCGCCGCTAGGCTTGCTGTTGCCAGACTAGTTCTTCACGCCCGGTTTTCTGCCCGGAGAGGGGCGCGGAATAAACCCGGCAATGCGACACAGCATGCCTTCTACCGCTTTGCCATCGTTATATCGCGTCACGCTGCAGCGGGAGATTTCGCCTTGGGCCGACAATTCGGAGAGGGACGTGCGGATTGCTGAAAGGGGGATGCCTGTCGCAGTGGCAATCTCGGAATCGAGCAATTGACCGTGCCGCTTCAAATGGTGAAGGATGGTAGTAGCATGCATCTTGATTACCTCAGTGAAGAGGGAGACAGAGAGTCCGTCACCCGAATTGCCCGCAAACAATCTGGCCTTTCCGCGATGAACCGGGCTCATGCAAAAGGTCTGGCAGGTAATTTAATCCCGCCTAGTCTACTAGAGACTGCCCCGCATTCAAATTGTGTGTTTGTTTCGTGCCGGGAAACACGTCGTAAAGGGGAGGCCGGGCGCCCCAGGACAGCGGCTTGTGGGGCGATCTGGCGTGTCGCTGCCGCGAACGGGCATCGCCTGTTTCTGCGCCCCGCGCGCCCTGTCTCCGCCGGCAGGCGCTAACCGCGCTCCCGCAGCCGGCTGCAGTCGATCAGCGCTTGCCGAAGCGCCGTTGACCCGGTGCAAAAGGCTGCAGCGCCTTGCTGTATAACGTCGTGCCTTCCATGTCTTTCAGGGCGACGGTCATCTCGGCGGTGCGGCCGTCGATGTCGACTTGCCCGAAAAACTGCAGACCGGCAAACGGCGACTGATTCTGCGTTGCCGGAAACTTCTGGTAAGCCACCTGCGGACCAAAGGTGTTGTCGAGCGTACCCGGGCCAAAGCTGCCGGCGTTAAGCGGGCCGGTGACGAACTCCCAGAATGGGTCGAAATCCTGGAACTGCGCCTGATGGGGGTCGTAGAAATGGGCAGCGCAATAATGCACATCCGCAGTGAACCACACCACATTGTTGATGCGCTGGTGCTTGATGAATTGCAGCAACGCGGCAATTTCGAATTCGCGCCCCAGTACCGGACCATCGCCGTTGGCGGCGTTTTCCCAGCGCGGCCGGCCCTCGGCATCGGTGCCGTCCCTTACATTCAGGCCCAACGGCATGTCAGAGGCAATCACTTTCCATACCGCCCTGGATTCGCGGAGTTTGCGTTTCAGCCATGCGATCTGCTCCACGCCCAAAAAGACCGTATCGGCATCGGGCTGCGGCTGGCGATTATAGGTGTTGGGACCGCGATAGCTGCGCATGTCGAGGACAAACACATCCAGCAGGTTGCCATAGGGGATATGACGATAGACCCGTTCGTTTTCCCGTGCGTCGGCATACCGCATTGGCGCATATTCAAGGAAGGCATGGGTTCCGCGCGCCACCAGCAGCGGGACGTTTTTTTCGGTGTAACGCGTATCGGCGGTCAGATCTTTGGCAGGCGACCAGTTGTTGACGACCTCATGGTCGTCCCATTGCCATATCTGCGGCACTTCCGCGTTGAAGCGGCGCACATTTTCATCGAGCAGGTTGTATTTGTAACGGCCGCGAAACTCGTTCAGCGTCTCCGCCACCTTGGAAACCTCAGGCGTCACGATGTTGTGCCAGACCCGGCCGTTTTCCGCATCCTGATATTCCTGGATCGGGCCGTCGGCATAAATGGTGTCGCCGCTGTGGATGAAGAAATCGGGCTGCGTCTGACGCATTGTTTCGTAAATTTTCATGCCCCCGAATTCCGGGTTGATCCCCCAGCCCTGCCCCGCGGTGTCGCCCGACCACAGGAAACGGATGTCGCGTGCTTCGCCCGGCGCCGTGCGGAAATGGCCCGTCACCGCTTCGCTCATGACGCGCTCATTCGACAAATCCTGAAACTGGACGCGCACAAATATATCCCGTCCCGCAGGCAGGCCAGCAAGATCCAGCCGCGCAGTGTAGTCGGTGGTGCCCAGCGCGTAGGGGCCGCGCATGCGGACCGGGTCAGGGAATGCAGGATCAAGATCATATTCCACCCACATCCGCGAGGGACGGTCGGCCCGGGCCCAGATCAGCGCGCGATTGCCGCGCACATCGCCGATCTGAATGCCTTGCTCAAGCTGGGGGCGGCTGCCGTCCAGCGTAACAAGAGCCGGCGCGGCAAGCGCGCTACGCATGGAACCCAGCGGGAGCGCGGCCGAACCCACCAGCAAGCCGGAGTAATGGAGGAACTGGCGACGCGTGGGGTTGTACCGGTATGACATGCAGAATCTCCTCGAATCAGATGGGAATAAATAATATAGACGCGGGTGCCGTCGTCCCCACGGGCCGCATCGATACGTTCCGACTGGCTGTGACCCAAGCGGGAGTGACAACGATTGTGCCGGCGGCGTGTGATGCACCCATGACGTTGTGGTCGGTGGGATATGAGCCATTCAGTCTGCAAGCGGGGCCGGCCCGCACCCCCGCGTGGCGGGCCGGGCTTACTTCAGGCCCATGCAGTTGGCGTAATAGGTCACGGTTGCGGGCCAGTCGGAAAAGACCCCCAACACGCCAACCTGGCGGGCAAGCACATCCAGCGCCTTGTACATGTCGCTGTCCTTTTTGATCGCCCTGCCTTGCGGATCGAACTGGTAATACCATCCGGCGCGGGCAGCACCGTTACGCAGATCGGCGCGCTCGAAGCTCCAGGTGATGATTTCCAGGCCCGCCCTGCGAATCTCATGGGCATAATCAGAAGGCACCACCTCATCGGCCGCGTTCACCGTCAGCAAGGCCCACATGGGCGGTGCAATAATGCGCACCCCGCTTTGCTTGAGCTGCTTGAGTTCATCCAGCGTTTGGGGCGGAATGGGTGGGTTGGCGGTTGGGTCGATGCTGTCCAGATACACGGCCTGGCGAGCAAAGCGGGGCTCGTTTTTGATCCAGTAGAGGATGTCGTCCTTGTTGAAGGACTGCACAAACGCCTCGTCGGGCGATACGCCGCCATTCCTGAGTTCGTCGATGAATTTCTGGGCATACCCGGCCTGGCTGCCAAACACGGCATCGACCCGGTCCTGGTGTTCGGCCCCCTTGAGTTCGGGCGTGTGCTTCACCCCGAGCGCCTGATTGAGCGCGATGCTGTCCTTGAACGTCATCAGACTGGCCTGGCCGGTATAGACGTCGGTGCGCCAACTGGCGGTGCCGCCGAGATAACCCTCGGGGGTCGTGGCATTGGGGTTGCGCGCATCCATCTTGGGCTTGAGCGATTTGAACTGTTCCAGACTCAGGTCGCTGGTACAGCATTTGGGCGCCGGACTCTGGCCAGGACCGGACCACGGCACTGTGCATTGATTGTTCAGCTCGGTGGCGACGATATTGGTCGTCGTGTGCAGGTCGCATTCACTATGGCGGCAGACCAGCTCCCCATCCTGCGTAAAGGTGACGTCGCATTCGACGATGCCGGCGCCCATGCGTGCGCCTGCCCGGTAAGAGACGTCGGAATGTTCGGGGAACTGCATGGCTGCGCCACGATGCCCAATCGAGAACGCCGTGCGATGGAAAGGGCCTGCTTCGCACTGCATCAGACGGTCCTTCAGCGCACCTTCATCCATGCCCTGCACCAGATAGAAGGGGCGCGGCCCCAGCTGGATACCGTCGTTTTTATTTCCGGCGCTGTTGCCGTATTTGCCGGCTGGCGTGCTGCGATCGGCATGGGCCAGGGCGGTCCACGCCGTAGTCAGGATCATGACGCTCACCAGGGCCAGATTGAGGCATTTACGCATGGGACTACTCCTGTCAGATTAAGGGCCGCTACCGAGGCCAGACCTGAACTTTGAGCCGCAGACATGTCGCGCGCGTGGCGGACGGATTGCGTTTTGATGAAATCGGGAATCCCGCGCCCATTCCAGATTCGTCTGCGTTCGCCGCGGGCTGGAAGGCAAATCCCGGTATCAGGACGAAATCGCGTCGCAGCCAATATAATAGGCAAGGACCGACCGGCCGACCCCTTAATTATTGATGTGAAGCAGCCATGTCTGAAGCAAACTCTGAATTACAAAACGAAGTCGCGGAACTCATTGTCACCGCGCTCAACCTCGACATCAGCCCCGCCGAGATTGAAGCCGACGCCCCACTGTATGGGGAAGGACTCGGACTCGACTCCATCGATATTCTCGAGGTGGCGCTGGTAGTATCCAAGCGCTTCGGCTTCCAGTTGCGCGCCGACAATGCGGACAATGTGAGCATTTTCAGTTCGCTGGCCAGCCTGACGCGGCACATCGCGGCGAACAAAACCGCATGAGTTTCTCCCTGCGACGCGCGACCCGCTGGACGGCCATCGGCGCCGGCGTCATCACCTATCCTGTCTTGGCGCATTACAGCACGACACCCGCCGCGGTGAGCGGCACGCCCTGGCTTGGGATCGGCGTTTCCCTGGCGCCTTCACTGGCCATTCTGCTCTGGCTGACATGGCAGTCCAGAGCGAAACTCCCGATGATGCTGGTGTGCGCGGTCGTAGGCGTGCTGCTGTGGGAATTCCGGGATACGTTGGAACGCAATTTCAGCTGGGTCTACTTTATTCAGCATGCGGGCACCTACCTGATGCTGGCCAGCGTGTTCGGCGTGACGCTGGCACGTGGACGGCAGGCTCTGTGCAGCCGCTTTGCCGAAGCCGTACACGGCAGCCTGGAACCCGACGTGTTGCGTTACACCCGCCAGCTCACGTTGGCGTGGACCCTGTTTTTTATCACGATCAGCCTGGTTTCCGCCCTGTTGTTTGCCTTTACCCCGATTGAAACCTGGTCGATTTTTGCCAACTTTCTGACCTTTCCGCTGGTTCTGCTGATGTTCGCCGTCGAATTCCTGGTTCGCCTGCGCAAGCTGCCGAATCTGGAAAAGCACAACATTCTGGACGGCATGCTTGCCTTCTGGAAAACGCCTCACGAGCGTTCAGACACGCCACCCCCGATTCCCTAGACCGGTTTCGTTTGCCATGTCGACCCTGCCGCTCATTGCCCACCGCACCCTCGACGCCATCGTGGCGTGGCGTCATTGCACGCCCATCAGTGCGCGGCAGTTTTTGAGCGAAGTGAATCATGTCGCCAGCCTGTTGCCGCAAGGCCGGCATGTGCTCAACCTGTGCAGCGACCGTTACCGTTTTGCGGTATCGCTGGCGGCCTGCATCGTCAGCGGCCGGATCAGCCTGCTGCCTTCCACCCACACCGCAGAAACGGTTCGGCAGATGCAGCGCATCAGCCCGGACGTGTTCTGCGTCACCGATCACGAAAACGACGGCGCGGATCTGCCCACCTTTCGCTATCCCGAGTCGGTACCGTCGCCCGCAGCCAGTCAAACCATTCCCGAAATCGATTGCGACCAGGTGATTGCCGCGGTGTTTACCTCCGGCTCAAGCGGCCTGCCGGTGCCGCACACCAAGCGCTGGGGCAGTCTGGTGCAAAACGCGCGGGCCGAAGCCGAACGTCTGGGCGTGAATGCTGCCCATGCCATACTCGGCACGGTGCCGCCGCAGCACATGTATGGTCTGGAATCGACCGTCCTGATGCCAATGCAAAGTGGCGCCGCGCTGCATGCCGGCCACCCGTTTTACCCGGCGGATATTTGCGCCCAGCTGGCCGAATTGCCGCATCCCCGAATGCTGGTGACCACGCCGTTCCATCTGCGCACCCTCCTGACGGATCAGGCAACGCTGCCGGCGGTGGACCAGGTGCTCTCGGCCACCGCGCCGCTGTCGCAAACCCTGGCACGGGAGACCGAAGCGCGTTTTGGCGCGCCGTTGCACGAAATTTATGGCTGCACCGAGGCCGGACAAATCGCCTCGCGCCGCACCGCCACCGACACTGAGTGGCAGACGCTGCCGAATGTGCTGCTGGCCCGCGACGTAGAAAATTTATGGGTCGAAGGCGGGCACATCGATGCCCCCACCCCGCTGAGCGATGTGATCGAACCCATCGGCGCCGGCCCGAAGTGGACGCATTTCCTGCTGCACGGCCGCCATGCCGATCTCGTCAATATCGCCGGCAAGCGCACCTCGCTGGCCTACCTCAATCATCAGCTGAACGCCATTCCCGGCGTACTCGACGGGGTTTTTCTGCAACCCGAACCTGCCCACGCTGAAGGCATTGGCCGGCTCACCGCGCTGGTGGTGGCCCCCGGCCTCACTCCGGCCGACCTGACCCAGGCGCTGCGCGAGCGCATCGACCCGACTTTTTTGCCACGTCCGTTATTGTTTGTCGACACCCTGCCGCGCAACGCCACCGGCAAGCTGCCCGACCAGATGGCGCGCAATCTGCTGGCCAGCCTGCAGGCGCAGCCGATAAACCGGGTGCTGTCATGAGCGAGTCCATGCTGCCTTTGACCATTGCGGCCGACCATCCGGCGTACGCCGGGCACTTCCCGGGGCAGCCCATCCTGCCCGGCGTCGTGCTGCTCGACGCCGCGATGCATGCCCTGGCCGGCGTGCAGGGCAACCCGGCAGCAAGCGGACAGATCAAGTCGGCGAAATTTCTCAGCCCGGTATTGCCCGGCGAACCGCTGACGCTGTATTACACCGCGTCGGCTGCCGGCGGATTTCGGTTCGAACTCCGCAGCGACGCGCGCACGGTGGCGAGCGGTGCCGTCGAGTTCACGCAGGCCGCGCTGGAATGAGCGCATCGGACCCGCAACCCGCCGACTCGACCACCCAGCAGGCGGAATGGGCGCAACGTCCGGAGCGCAGCAACCGCACCATGCTGCAGATCATCAGCTGGATTTCACTGCATCTGGGCCGTGCGCCTGCCCGCTTCGTCCTGGCTGGCATCAGCCTGTATTTCCTGATGTTCTCGCCCGCCGCCAAAGCGGCATCGCGCATTTATCTGCGCCGGGTGCTGGGACGTGAACCGCGTCTCACCGACTTGTTTCGCCATTTCCACAGCTTTGCGTCCACCATCCACGACCGGATTTTTCTGCTGAATGGCCGCTTCGACCTGTTTGAGATCGAGGTGCATGGCAAGGCCCTCATCGATGAGGTGCTGGCGGCGGGTCACGGCGCTTTTCTGATGGGGGCGCACATGGGCAGCTTTGAAGTGACGCGCGCCATTGGCCGCAATCAACCCGATCTAAAAGTAGCGATGGTCATGTACGAGGACAACGCCCGCAAGCTCAACGCTGCACTGGCCGCCATCAACCCGGCGGCGGTGCGGGAGATTATCCCGTTGGGGCAGATCAACTCGATGCTGCGGGTGCAGGCCAGCCTCGATGACGGCATGGCGCTCGGCATCCTGAGCGACCGCACCTTGAGCGGCGACCCCACGCTGCGACTGCCTTTTCTGGGCGCCGATGCCGAATTTCCGCTTGGCCCCATGCGCTTGGCGGCCATGTTGAAGCGGCCGGTGCTGTTCATGAGCGGCCTCTATCTGGGCGGTAACCGCTACGCCGTTCACTTTGAGCAGCTGGCCGATTTCAGCACACTCGAACGGGCCGACCGCGATGCCGCCATTCGCGCCGCTGTCGAAACCTACGCCGCCGGTCTGGAACGCCATTGCCGCGCCGCGCCCTACAACTGGTTTAACTTCTTCGATTTCTGGCGCCCCAAGGATGCCGCCTAAACCATGACCCGATCCGCTTATTTTCGACTTGCCGCACTTGCTGTGCTGACGCTGCTTCTCAATCCGACCGTGCAGGCCGCGCCGCTGAGCATTGCGCAGTTGATGACGAACCTGGCGAAGGCCCCGCAAGGCGCAGCCGCCTTCACCGAGAAAAAATTCATTTCCATCCTCGAGCAGCCGGTCGAGTCGTCCGGCGAACTGCTGTTCATCGCGCCGTCCCGGCTGGAAAAACGCACGCTGAAACCCCGCCCCGAGACCATGGTGCTCGACGGCGACACCCTCACGCTTGAACGCGGCCGCCGCAAACACGTCCTGCAGCTCAAGGACTACCCGGAGGTGGCCGGCATGATCGAGAGCATACGCGCCACCCTGGCCGGCGACCGCAAGGCGCTGGAGAAGATCTACCACCTGGCCCTGAACGGTGACACTGAACGCTGGACGCTGCTGCTCACACCCCTCGACGCCAGGGTCGGCAAGGTCATCGCACGCATCCAGATGAGCGGCAGCCGGGACGTAGTGCGCAGCATCGAAATTCTCCAGGCGGATGGCGACAGCTCGTTGATGACGATCGAAAAGCTGGCGCCGTAATGATCCACTCGCGCCACCGCAGCATCACCGCCATCGTGCTGTGGCTGATTTTTTTGCTGGCCTGCGCCGGCATCATCAGCCGCACCCACTTCACCACCGACTTGTCGGCCTTTTTGCCGCGCTCCCCCACGCCCGAGCAACAGCTGCTCATGGATCAACTGCGCGACGGCCTGGCCTCGCGTCTGATTCTGGTGGGCATAGAAGGCGCCGACGCCGCTACCCACGCCGAGCTTTCCAAACAAGTCGCCCAGCGTCTGCGCGCCGATCCGGTTTTTGCCAGCGTCAACAACGGCGAGCCCGTCAACGCCGAGCGCGACCGCGCTTTCCTGTTCGACCATCGTTACCTGCTGAGCCCGGCCGTGACGCCGGAACGCTTCAGTGAGGCCGGGTTGCATGCCGCCCTCGGCGACAGCATCGATCTGCTGGCCTCGCCTGCCGGCTTGCTGGTCAAATCCATCCTGCCGCGCGACCCGACCGGCGAAATGGTGCTGTTGCTCGACCAGCTTAACAGCGGTTCCCAGCCCAAACTGATCGAAGGCGCATGGGCATCGCGCGATGGCACGCGCGCCTTGATGCTGATGCAAACGCGCGCATCGGGCAGCGACACCGATGCCCAGCAACACGCCATGGCCGCCATTCAGCAGGCATTCGACCAGGCCGCCGGCGCGACCGCCGCCGCCCGGCTGGTGATGACCGGCCCCAGCGTGTTTTCGGTGACCTCGCGCGACACCATCAAGCGCCAGGTCACCCGCCTCTCCATCCTCAGCCTGACCCTCATCGCCACGCTGCTGTTGCTGGTTTACCGTTCCTTCAGCGCGCTGGGACTGGGCTTGCTGCCCGTGATCAGCGGCGCGCTGGCGGGCATTGCGGCGGTCAGCCTGGGCTTTGGCGAGGTGCACGGCATCACGCTGGGATTTGGCACCGCCCTGATCGGCGAAGCGGTGGATTATTCCATCTATCTGTTTGTGCAATCGGAACAGAACCGTGCGGACCGTCAAAACTGGCTCAAGCGCCACTGGCCCACCATCCGCCTCGGCGTGCTGACCTCGATCTTCGGCTTTGCCTCGCTGTTGCTGTCCGGCTTTCCGGGTTTGGCGCAACTCGGCCTGTACGCCATTGCCGGGCTGGTCGCGGCTGCAACGGTGACGCGCTTCGTCCTGCCTTCGCTGCTGCCGGCCAACTTCCGGATTCATGATGTTTCGGCGATCGGTCTCACCCTGTCTCGCTGGGTGAAACGCGCGGACGTCTTGCGCTGGCCTGCCCTGATCGTGTTGGCGGCGGCCTGCATCATCGTGGTCGTCAATCGCGACAGTTTGTGGAACGACAAGATCGCGGCGCTCAGCCCGGTGTCGCAGGCCGATGTGGAACTCGATGCCCGTTTGCGCGCCGACATGGGTGCGCCGGATGTGCGCTACCTGGTTGTCGTCTCCGGCGCGAATCAGGAATCCGTCTTGCGCACGTCCGAACAGGTGTCCGTGCGATTGCAAAACCTGGTCGATCAAGGCGAGCTCGCCGGATTCGAAAGCCCCAGCCGTTATCTTCCCAGCGCGGCGATGCAACGCACACGCCAAAACAGCCTGCCCGAGCGCCCTGAACTGCAAACCCGGCTGGCGCACGCCGTTCAAGGCCTGCCGGTGCGCGCGGAGCTGTTTACACCGTTTCTGGACGACGCCGCCACCGCCCGCCGCCAGCCTCTGTTGCAGGCAGCCGACCTGCAACAGACCTCAATGGCGATGGCAGTCGATGCCTTGCTGATCCAGCAAAAACAGCACTGGCGGGCCTTGCTGCCACTGACCGCGCCCGAGGGTGTCGACATCAACGCCGATCACCTGCGCACGGCTTTGGGCGGCATGCCCGATGTGCTGTTTGTGGACATGAAAGCCGAGTCGGATCGCCTGTATTCCGGCTATCTGAATGAAGCCATCGGGCTGTCGCTCGGCGGGCTGGCGGCCATTATCGGTCTGCTGCTGCTGGTGTTTCGCTCGCCCCTGCGCGTGCTGCGCATCATCGCGCCGCTGGCCGCTGCGGTCATCACCGTCACCGCGGGGTTAAGCCTGTTGGGCCAGCAAATGATCATTCTGCATTTGGTCGGTTTGTTGCTGGTGGTTGCAGTCGGCTCCAATTACGCGCTGTTTTTTGATCGCCCTGATCCGCACGCGCCCATCCTGCCGCGCACGCTGGCCTCGATGCTGTTTGCCAGTCTCACCACCGTTGCCGGTTTTGGCCTGCTCGCGTTTTCCAACGTGTCCATCCTGCAGGCGATGGGCGTGACCGTCGCGCCGGGCGTCATCCTGGCGTTGATGTATTCGGCCATTTTTGCCCGCCAATCCGATGCCTGCCCATCCAATGTTTGATTCAGCCTGGCACCCCACCCTGTTGATCCGCGCGACCTTCGTGCTGCATGGGCTGGCGTTGCTGGCCGTGATCGCCGCGCCGGCGCAATGGCGCTGGGCGCTGGGCGCCTTGATCGTCAATCACCTGTTGCTGACTGCCACGGGGTTGTGGCCGCGCAGCACCTGGCTGGGACCAAACTGGACGCGGCTTCCCGCCGCCGCCACGGCGCGAAATGAAATCGCGCTAACTATCGACGATGGTCCCGACCCGCTGGTGACGCCGCAAGTGCTGGACATTCTGGATCGACATGGGGCACAAGCCACTTTCTTTTGTGTCGGCGAAAAAGTGGCGCGCTACCCGGATCTCTGCCGGGAGATCATCCGTCGCGGTCATGCCGTGGAAAACCATAGCCAGAATCACCGCCACACTTTTTCCCTGCTGGGGCCGCGGGGTTTCAGACGTGAGCTGGAAGCCGCGCAACACACCCTCAGCCAGATCACTGGTCAACGTCCGTTGTTTTTTCGTGCTCCGGCCGGCTTGCGCAATCCTTTTCTCGACCCCGTGCTGACACAGCTTGGCTTAACCCTCGCCAGCTGGTCGGCACGGGGTTTCGACACCCGGATCGGTGATGCCGAGCGAGTCAAGCATGCGCTATTACATGGGCTGCAGGCGGGCGCGATCTTGTTGTTGCACGATGGAAATGCCGCCCGGACACCCCAGGGCGTTCCGGTTATTCTCGACGTGCTGCCAGCCGTGCTGGAATCAGCCGCAGCCGCCGGATTGTGTTTCGTCCGCTTGCGGGATGCCCGTTCATGACCGCCACACAACACATGGTTCGGCGCGGTCGCGCCCCGGAGAACCACACTTTGGAATCAGGACACCCTTGAAAACCAGTCAGCCAACACCCTGGTATCGACAGATAGCAGCAGCACTCGCCCAATACAAGCTGCTGAAAGGAATCGGCACGCCGCTTTTTATCGCCGTGTTTTTCGGCGCGTATTTCTACGTGCTCAAGAACCCGGCCTACCCAACCACGGTGATGCCGCTGACCTGGCTGGACAAGATGATCAGTTTTCAGCCGCAGGCCATGTCGCTGTATGTCTCATTGTGGGTGTATGTTTCGCTGCCCCCGGCCCTGCTGGCGGAGCGGCATGAGCTCTATCGATATGGCATGGCAATGGGCACAACCTGCCTGGTGGGGCTGCTTGTTTTTTTCTTCTGGCCCACCGCGGTCCCCGCAGCCGATATTGACTGGGCCCGCTATCCTGGCGTGGATTTCCTCAAGAACGTCGATGCCGCAGGCAATGCCTTCCCTTCGCTGCATGTTGCCACGGCCTTTTTTTCGGGGATCTGGCTGGATCACCTGCTGCGTCGATTCGGCGCGCCGCGGTGGAGTCGGCTATTTAACTGGATCTGGTGTATCGGTATCATTTATTCCACCCTCGCCACCCGCCAGCATGTGGCGGTCGATGTGTGGGGCGGTATGGTGCTGGGCGGCGTGGCGGCCTGGTTGTCATTGCGGCAGGATGCAGACATCGCGCGAACGCCCGACCGGACCTGAAGGAAACCCGCCTGTGAAATCGATTGCAAACGTTCTACATCTGGATAGGTTGACGGGTTGAATACGCTCTGGCTTTCCCGCTTCACCGCAACCAGTGCCATCGGTTGCGGCCTTGAACCCACTCACGCCGCACTGCGTCAGCAGCGCGGCGGGCTGGCGCCGTGCGCGTTCGACACGGTCGACCTGAACACGTTTGTGGGGGAGGTTGCGGGGGTGGATAGCGTGCAGCTTCCCGCGCACCTGGCCGAATTCGACTGCCGCAACAACCGGCTCGCCCTGCTGGGCTTGCGTCAGGACGGCTTCATGGCTGCGGTGGAAGCCGCGATCGCTCGCCATGGCCGGCGGCGCGTAGCCGTATTGCTTGGCACCAGCACGGCCGGGGTGCTGCAGTCCGAGCAGGCGTATCGCCGACGCGATCCGGCGACGGGCGCCCTGCCGGACGAATTCATCTACCGCACCACCCACAACGCCTATTCGGTCGCCGATTTCGTGCGCAAGGTCTTCAATCTGGAAGGCCCGGCAGCGGTGGTCTCGACCGCCTGCTCGTCAAGCGCAAAAGTGTTCGCCTCGGCAGCACGCATGATGGAAGCCGGGTTGATCGACGCGGCCATCGTAGGCGGCGTCGATTCGCTTTGTCTGACCACGCTGTACGGCTTCAACTCGCTGGAACTGCTGTCCGCCACGCCGTGCCAGCCGTTCGATGCGGACCGTTCCGGCATTTCCATCGGCGAAGCGTCCGCGTTTATTCTGCTTGAGCGGCCGGCCAGCAGCCTGGATGCCAACGCGGTGCTGCTGCTCGGTGCGGGCGAATCCAGTGATGCCTATCATATGTCTTCACCGCATCCGGACGGCCTGGGCGCCCAGATGGCCATGGCCGGCGCATTGAAAGCGGCCGGCTTGCAGGCCGGCGCTATCGATTACATCAACCTGCACGGCACCGCGACACCCAGCAACGATGCCGCAGAAGGCAAAGCGGTGGCCGCGCTGTTCGGCGATCGCGTGCCCTGCAGTTCAACCAAGGGCGCGACCGGCCACACCTTGGGCGCGGCGGGCGGACTTGAAGCAATCATTGGTGCGCTGGCGCTGCAGCAGGGTTTTCTGCCCGGCGGCGTCAACACCCGCACCATCGATCCCAGCATTCCCATCCAGTATCTCAACGCCAACCGTGACACGGCGCCGCAACGCGTGTTGAGCAACTCCTTCGGTTTTGGCGGCACCAACTGCAGCCTGGTTTTAGGACGGGCAGGCTGAGATGACGACACCCAACACGATATTGACCGCCTGGATTGAGGGCGTCGGTCTGCTCGGACCCGGCTTGCCGGATTGGTCCACCGCCCACGGCGTGCTGACTGGCGATGCCGCTTACGTACCCGGCCCGATCACAGCGCCACCGCCGCAGGGCTTGCCGCCAGCCGAGCGGCGACGCGCGGGCGTGTCGGTCAAGGTGGCGCTGGCGGTGGCACAAGAGGCCATCGCCATGGGCCAGCTCGATGCCCGTCAGCTCTCCACGGTGTTTGCATCTTCGGGCGCGGATGGCGACAACTGTGACGCCATCTGTGCGGTGCTGGCCTCCGACGACCGGCATATTTCGCCGACCCGTTTCCACAACTCGGTGCATAACGCGCCGGCCGGGTACTGGGGCATCGCCTCCGGGGCGATGGCGCCGGCCACCGTGCTGTGCGTCTATGACGGCTGTTTCAGCGCCGGGCTATTGGAAGCACTGACCCAGGTCACCGTCGAAGGCAGCACCGCCCTGCTGATTGCCTACGATTCGCCTTACCCCGAGCCGCTGAATGCCAAGCGGCCAATGCCCTCCGCCATGGGGATTGCCCTGGCGCTGACATCGCAGAAAAGCGCACAGTCGTTGGCACGGATCCAGGTCAGTCTGACCGATGCCGAACCCGATGTGCTGGCCGATACCGGACTCGATGCCCTGCGCCTTGCCATTCCGGCGGCACGCGGGCTTCCCTTGCTGCAGGCCTTGGCGCGCGGCGAAACCCGCCAGATCGTGCTCGATTATCTGGCGCCGCTCAGGCTGGCGGTCAGGGTTGAGTTCTAAAATGGCGGGAATCCCCCGTGCCCCCCTTTTGCAAAGGGGGGAATGGTTAGCGGCATTGCGAGGCGACAGGGAATGGTTAGCGGAATCGCGGGACGGTTTAGCTTCCCCCTTTGAAAAAGGGGGACCGAGGGGGATTTGTTTTATGGAAAGCTACAACCCAAAACTCAAAGAAAACGCCCGCGCACTCAGAGCCAACATGACCGATGCCGAGCAGGCGCTGTGGTATCGCGTTCGCCGCAAGCAGATACAAGGCGTGCAGTTCTATCGGCAGAAACCCTTGCTCGCTTTCATTGTGGATTTTTATTGCCCGGCAGCGAAGCTGGTGGTTGAGCTTGATGGCAGCCAGCATGTTGAAGCTGAACATCGGATAAAAGACCGGGACCGCGATGCGGCATTGGCCGGTTTAAGGTTGCGCGTACTGCGGTTTGATAACCGGCAGGTATTGCTGGAGACGGATGCGGTGCTGGCTGTGATCAATGAAGCGGTGAAAGGACGGCTGTGAGAAAAGTCAAAAGCAAATCCCCCTCAATCCCCATTTTTCAAAGGGGGAGGTCGATTCGGTGTGCTGTGGTTCCCCCCTTTGAAAAAGGGGGGCTAGGGGGGATTTGCCGTTGCGCATGCCGCTAGACCACGCTTGGCTGCTCGCCCACATTCCGCATCAGGGCAGCATGTGCCTGCTCGACACCATCGCGGAATGGGATGCGCAACACATCCGCTGCACCGCAAGCAGCCATCGCGACGCCGACAATCCTTTACGCGCGCACGGCCGGCTGGGCGTGGCCTGCGGGATTGAATATGCCGCCCAGGCGATGGCGGCCCACGGTGCGCTGCTGGCCGCCAGCGACAGTTCGCCCGGCGCCGGCTACCTGGCCAGTGTGCGCAGTGTCGAGTGTCGGGTGACGCGACTGGATGACATCCCCACCGATCTGGAGGTCGAAGCCGAGCGGCTTTCGGGTGACGACAACCTCATTTTGTATAGCTTTCGTGTCAGCGCCGCCGGTCGCGATTTACTGACCGGCCGCGCGACCGTGGTGCTCAATGCCGAAAAACTGAAAACCGAACAAGCAAGGAGCCCCCTATGAAACGCGCGCTGGTTACCGGCGGCAGTGGCGGCATCGGTTCGGCGATTTGTCGTCGACTTGCTGCCGATGGATACGCTGTCATCATCCATGCCAACACCAATCTGGCCAGGGCACAGGCGCTGGCTGAAGCCATCCGGGCAGGTGGCGGCTTGGCCGAAGCCGTCGCCTTCAATATCACGGATGCCGAAGCCAGCCGGATTGCACTGGAAGCCTTGATTGCAGACAGTCCGATCCAGGTGCTGGTAAACAACGCGGGCATCCACGACGATGCCGTTTTTCCCGGCATGAGCGCCGCACAGTGGCACAGCGTTCTGGACGTATCGCTGAACGGCTTTTTCAACGTCACCCAGCCGCTGACGATGCCGATGCTGCGCAGCCGCTGGGGCCGCATCATCAACATCACCTCCATCGCCGGTATCACCGGCAACCGCGGGCAGACCAACTACGCTGCGGCCAAGGGTGGCTTGCACGCCGCAACCAAATCGCTCTCGCTCGAAATGGCGAGCCGCGGGGTCACCGTCAACGCGGTGGCGCCGGGCATCATTCAGACCGACATGATCGACGGCGTGTTCGATGAAAAAATGATCGCGGACATGGTGCCGATGAAGCGCGCCGGGCGACCGGAAGAAGTCGCGGACCTGGTCGGCTTTCTGGCCTCGGAGCAGGCCAGCTATATCAGCGGCCAGATTATTTCAGTGAACGGAGGCATGATTTGACTTCTCCCACCCACGCGCTCGCGGTCCACCAGACCGAAGCGATGCTGTTTTTCACCCTGCTGCAACTGACCATCATCGTGCTGGCTGCGCGCTTGGGCGGGGTGCTGGCGCAGCGCGTCGGCCAGTCGCCGGCAGTGGGCGAAATCATCGTCGGCATCCTGCTCGGACCGTCGCTGTTTGGCCTGCTCGCGCCCGATCTTTTCCAGACTGTGTTTCATTCGACGCCACCGGCGCCGATGCAGATGCTGTCGCAGATCGGCCTGATCCTGCTGATGTTCCAGATCGGCCTGGAGTTCGATTTCGCGCATCTGGCCGCGCGCCACAACCGCCGCGCCGTCGCCTATGTCGCCAGCGCCAGCATGGTCGCGCCGTTTGCGCTCGGTCTCGGGTTTGGCTGGTTCAGCGCGCCGCTGCTGTCGCCCGGCGTCGACCGGCTCGCCTCGGCGCTGTTCGTCGCCACCGCCTTCTCCATCACCGCCCTGCCCGTCCTCGGCCGGATCATGATGGAGTTCAGGATCACCCGCCTGCCCATCGGCGTCATCGCCATCAGCGCCGCGGCGATCAACGACGTCATCGGCTGGCTGCTGCTCGCGCTCATCACCGCGCTCGCCCTGGCCGAATTCAGCGCCGTCGCCTTCGCCCTCAAGGTGGTGCTGGTCGGGGTGTTTTTCCTCGCCTGGTGGTTCGTCGTGCGGCCGCTGATGAAACGCGTGATCCAGGCAAGCCAGGCCGGCGCGCCGCCGCCGGGCGAAAAGGCCGGCCACGGCAGGCTCACCCACAGCCTGCTCGGCATCCTGCTTGCCGCCATCTTCATCTCGGCGATGACGACGTATCAGCTCGGCATCTTCGCCATCTTCGGCGGCTTCATGATGGGCGTCATCCTGCACGACGAGCATGCGCTCATCGACGCCTGGAAGGAACGCATCGGCCACTTCGTCCTGGTCTTTTTCCTGCCGATTTTCTTCACCTACACCGGGCTGCGCACCAACGTCGGCGGCCTCGATTCACTTGAAGCGTGGGGCTGGTGCGGACTGCTGATCGCCCTGGCCACCCTGGGCAAGTTCGGCGCCAGCTACCTCGCCGCGCGCTGGGCCGGGATGTCGCACCATGAGGGCAAGCTGCTCGGCATCATGATGAACACCCGCGCCCTGATGGAGCTGATCGTCATCAACGTCGGCTACGACCTTGGCGTCATCTCGCAGCAGGTGTTCACCATGCTGGTGCTGATGGCCATTTTCAGCACGGTGATCACGGCGCCGGGGCTGCGGCGCTGGCTGCCGAAGATGGGGGTGGCCATTCCGGAGCGATACTAATCGCGCATCCCCCGCTATACTTGCCGCGCCCTGTCCCGCTAAACGGCCAGGGCAAAAACACCAGGGGATGTCTGCACAAGAACAGACGCCCGTTGCGGGTGGGCACTTCCAGGTTCAAACCATTTTTAACCTAAAGAGACACTGATTAATTCTGTCATTGAGGAACGAAGTGACGCGGCATACGATTCCACACGCGCTTCAGCACGTAGTGGATTGGAGTCCCCTTGGGGGGCGATCCAGATGTCGTCGATTTAGCTGACATTCTGGATTGCTTCGCTTCGCTCACAATGACAGCTTTTGAATAATCAGTGTCTCCTTAAAAGCCCGTTTGTTCTGATTCATCGACTTTTATCGTGTCCACCTCAACTCAGCCACCTGCTGCCCCGCCCCCAAACAAAAAAGTGCTGGCGATACTATATTCCCAGACCGGGCAGCTTTCCGCCATTGCCGAACAAACCCTCGCGCCGCTGCTGGCCGACCCCAGTATCAGCGTTCACATTGAGATCCTGAAGCCGGTGCGTGAACATCCGTTTCCCTGGCCCTTTTTTCGGTTTCTCGACACCTTCCCCGAATCGGCGCATCTGGTTCCCGAACAACTCCATCCGCTTAGCGTGAATGAAGCAGCCCAGTTCGATCTGGTCCTGATTTTTTACCAGGTCTGGTTTCTGGCTCCCAGCCGGCCCGTGATTGCTTTTCTCAACACGCCAACCGCCCAGCGCATGCTGCGCGGGAAACCCGTGGTCACCATCATTGCGTGCCGCAACATGTGGATGCAAGCCCATACCCGCATGCGCAAGGTGCTCGCCCATATCGGGGCACGTCATCTGGACAACGTGGTGCTGACGGATCGCGCGCCCACCCTGACCACCCTGCTCACCACCCCCTTGTGGCTGCTCACCGGCCGCAAAACCCCTGTTCCCGGGCTGCCGACAGCGGGGGTGACCCCCGTTGAAATCAAACGCAGCATCCGGTTTGGCCGCGCGCTGCGCGATGCCTTGCATGCCGGCCATGAACAGGGCGATGGCCCGCTGTTAAGTGGATTAGGCGCGGTCGAAGCGCAGCCGCAACTGATGGTCAGCGAGCGTGCCGGCAGCCGCAGTTTCTACTTGTGGGGTAAACTGCTGCGCCTGGCGGGGCCGCCAGGCGCGTGGCCGCGCAAGCCGCTGCTGGTTTTCTACGTCATCTTTCTCCTGGGCATTATTGTGACGGTGGTTCCCCTTTCCCTGGCCGTGCAATCGCTGCTGCGGCCACTTTTCAAGCAACGTCTCACTGCGCTGAAAACCGAGTTCGAGCATCCGTCCGGCTCGGGAACCGAGCGTTTGACGCAATATGACTACTGACGTTTTCATCACCCGCTCGGCCGCTTATCTGCCGCTCGCGCCGGTCAGCAACGACGCGATTGAATCCGTGCTGGGGCAGGTGGGGGGCAAGCCTTCGCGCAGCAGGCGCATCGTGTTACGCAGCAACGGCATCGTGTCGCGTCACTACGCGCTCGACCCGGAAAGCGGCGAACCGGTGATGACCCACGCGCAACTGACCGCGTCTGCCATTCGGGAACTCGGTGACACCGGCGCGGTGGATTGTCTGGCCACAGGCACCTCGATTCCCGATCAATTACTGCCCGGTCACGGCGTGATGGTTCACGGCGAACTGGGCTGGCCGCAACTCGAGGTGGTGTCCCTCGCCGGCATTTGCTTATCGGGTGCCGCGGCACTCAAATACGCGTTCATGGCCGTCGCGACCGGTAGCGCCAAGCGTGCGGTTGCCACCGGCTCGGAACTGATATCGCCGCTCATGCACGCGCGCAATTTTGAAGCGGAATGCGCGCACAAAACGGCGCAGCTGGAAACGCATCCGGAAATCGCTTTCGAAAAGGATTTCCTGCGCTGGATGTTGTCGGATGGCGCGGGTGCGTTGCTGCTGGAACCCCAACCCGGTCCGCAGCTTTCATTGCGCATCAAATGGATAGAGCTGTTTTCCAACGCGCACCGCATGCCGACCTGCATGTATGCAGGGGGCGACAGGATGGCCGATGGCAGTTTGCGCGGCTGGATGCGTTTTCCGGTCAGCGACTGGGCCGGCCAATCCCTCTTCTCGATCAAGCAGGACGTGCGTTTGCTCAACGAACAGATCGTCCCGATGACCTTCATCGAGCCCATGCTTGCGCTGCGCGAACGGCGCGGTTTGCGTGCCGAACAAATAAACTGGTTTCTGCCGCACCTGTCCTCGCATTATTTCCAGCCCATTCTGGAAAAGGCGCTCGATAGCATCGATTTCAACATTCCGCAGTCACGCTGGTTTACCAACCTCGCCACCTGCGGCAATACCGGCTCGGCCTCGCCTTACATCATGCTCGACGCACTCATGCGCTCCGGGAAAATCAAATCGGGGCAGACCCTGCTGCTGTATGTGCCGGAAAGCGGGCGATTCTCCAGCGGCTTTATCTGTCTTGAGGCGGTGTAATGGATATCGACGATGTCCCGCAGGAAGGCAATGCCACGCTGGCGGGCATACGCAAGGCGGTTTATGCGCGCGGCGCTAACAACCGAATTGTGACGGTCGCATCGGCCGGATGGGAAGTCGAAGAAATCGTCACCCGGCAAGCCGTCGATATTTTCAGCAACTACGCTGCGGCAGCACACGAACGGGTACAGACAGGCAAGTCTTCGCCGCTTGAATACTGGATGTATGCCCGGCGGATGGATCTGGCGACGTTTGCGCAAAGCAGCGGGGTCTGGCGCTGGCGCATCCGGCGGCATTTTCAGCCGGCCCGGTTTGCCCGCCTCAGCCCTGCCCTGCTTGATCGGTACGCGAACGCGCTGGGCATTTCACGCCACACACTGGTTGCGTTACCGCGAGACGAGCTGAAATGAATATGGCAGAAACACAGGGTGCGCCTGCCACCCCTTTTACGCACCGCCACGCAGCGCACTGCGAAAGCGGCAGCGTCGCCAATCTGCTGTCGCATTATGGCCGCCCGCTCAGTGAGCCGATGGCGTTCGGGCTGGGCAGTGGGCTCAGCTTCGCCTACCTGAATTTCATCCGCATCCAGGAAATGCCGCTGATTGCTTACCGCGCCCCCCCACGCGGCATCATCAAGGGCGTCAGCGCGTCACTCGGCATCCCCTTTCAGGTTGAGCGTTTTCGCTCGCCCGGCGCCGGCACGGCACGGCTCGATGCGCTGCTCGATCAAGGACGCGTGGTGGGGCTGCAAACCTCGGTTTTCTGGCTGCCGTATTTTCCGGAGGACATGCGCTTTCATTTCAACGCGCATAACCTGGTCGTGTACGGTCGCGAAGGCGATGACTATCTGATCAGCGACCCGGTGTTCGAACATCCGGTGCGCTGCCCACGCGCCGATCTTGAACGCGCCCGCTTTGCTAAAGGCATGCTCGAACCCAAGGGCTTGCTGTATTACCCGCAAGCGGCCACGCAGGCCATGGGCATGATCGCCACGCCAGACAACATCGCCCGCGCGATCCGCCGCGTGGCGCGCACCATGCTGGCGCCCGTTCCCATCGTCGGCACCCGCGGCATGCGCTGGCTGGCGCGGCGCATCGCGCGCCTCGACTCCAAGGCCGCCGCCACCAGCCGCCTGATCGGACACATCGTGCGGATGCAGGAGGAAATCGGGACGGGCGGCGGCGGCTTCCGTTTTCTCTATGCTGCGTTTTTGCAGGAGGCCGCGGAAAGTGGCTCGATACCAGTGCTCGCCGAATTCTCCACGCGCTTGCTCGACATCGGTGACGAATGGCGCGCATTTGCTTTGGCGGGAGCACGCATGGTGAAGGGCCGCGATGCCTTTGACCCGCCCGCCATCGCGGCCTTGCTCAGCGCGCAGGCCGACCGGGAAGCCGTGTTTTTTCGCGACCTGCGCCGCGCGCTCGCCTGATGCTCGACATCGCCGGACTCCGTTACTGCTATCCCGGCACGACCCACGCCGCGCTGGGGCCGGTCTCGTTTTCGGTGCAGCGCGGCCAGATACTGGGCTTGCTCGGCCCCAACGGCGCGGGGAAATCCACGCTGGTCGCGCACCTCGCCGGCTTGTTGCCGATCCAGCAGGGCGACATCCGCATCGAGGGCCAGCCGCTGGGAGCCTACCGGCGGCGCGATCCCACCCGTATCGCGGTCGCCCCGCAGGACTACGCGTTTTATCCGATGCTCAGCGTGCGTGAAAACCTGGAATGCTTCGCCGCGGTCAGCCGCTTGAAGGCCTCGGCGGTCCGTGCCGCAACGACCCGCGCACTCGGCATTGCCCAGCTGGAAAACCATGCAGACGTGCGCGGCGAGCGCTTGTCGGGCGGCCTCAAGCGCCGCCTCAATCTGGCCATCGCCCTGCTCGCCCGCCCCGAACTCATCGTGCTCGACGAGCCGACTGTCGGCGTCGACGCGCAATCGCGCAGTTTTTTGCTCGAAACCATCAAGCGCCTGGCGGCCGAAGGCGCCGCGGTGATTTACACCACCCACTACCTCGAAGAAATCGAAGCCATCGCCGATCAGGTGGCGATCCTCCATCGCGGCAAGCTGCTGCGCCTCGGACCCTTGAGCAGCCTGCTGGCAGAAGGCGCGTCGCATCTGACCGTGGGCTTTGCCCAGGCGCCGGCGCCGGACTTGCTCGATCGCATTCAAAGTTTCGGCACGGCGCGGCTGATGGGTAAAACCCTGCGGCTGCAGCTCTCAACCGGCGTCTCCCCGGTCGCCGCGCTCACGGCGATCGAGGCCTGCGGCACCCCGATCCTGGAGATTCACGCCGGCCGCTACACCCTGGAGCAGCTGTTCATGCAGCTCACCGGCGATCAATCGGAGGCAACGTCATGTTGATGGCGTTGCTGCGCAAGGAAATGCTCGCCCTGATCCGCGACCCGCATGCGCTGGCCGCGCTGTTTGTCATGCCTGCGGTATTCATCGTCATCATGTCGCTCGCGTTGAAGAATATGTATGCGCCGCCGGTCAACCAGCTCGACTACAGTTTCGACGTGCGCGAGCACACGCCGCTCGCCCAGCGTCTGGTTCAAAACTGGGAGGCGACCCACGGTACCGCCCGCCCGCTGGACGCCGACTGGCAGGCCGCCTTGAGCCGGGGGGAACTGGCTTATGTGCTGGTGCTGGAATCCGGCTTGAGCGAGGCCTTCGTCGCGCCGCAACCGCCCAGCCATGCGGTCGTGCGGCTGTTGACCGAACCCGGGCTGGGACAAAGCGCGTTGCGCACCCTGCAAGCCGAAACCGCCGGTGTGGTGGGCGAACTGCGCGCCGCCGCGTTGACCGCCTCGCTCGGGCTGATGGCCGGCGACAACTTGTCCATCAGCCCCTTCATTGCCAGTGAAGTTGCCGGCAAGGTGGCGGTCCAGCCCAATTCCGTCCAGCAAAACGTGCCCGCATGGCTGGCTTTCGGCATGTTTTTTGTCGTCACCGCCATTTCCAGCCTGTTCATCCAGGAACAACGCGACGGCACGCTGGCCCGCCTAATCAGCATGGGCGTTCCCGTCCGCCAGCTGATTCTGGCCAAAGCGCTGCCCTATCTGGCGATCAATGGCATCCAGGCCATCTTGATGCTGGCGGTGGGTGTCATGCTGATGCCGCTGCTGGGCGGCGACGCCTTGTCGCTGGCGGGCATCCACTGGCCCGCGCTGATTTTAATGTTGGGCAGCCTCTCCCTTGCCGCCATCGGCTTCGCCCTGCTGATTGCCTGCGTGGCGCGCACCCACGCCCAAGCCAACACGCTGGGGCCCATGCTCAACATCCTGATGGCGGCGCTGGGCGGCATCATGGTGCCCACTTTCGTTATGCCTGCGGCCATGCAGCAACTGGCAGTGTGGTCGCCCATGAATTGGGGGCTGGAAGGCCTGCTCACCGTTCTCGTGCGGCATGGCGACATGGCCGACGTCGCCCCCTGGGCCATACGCCTGGTCATCTTTGGCAGCGTGACCCTGCTGCTGGCCAGCATCCTATTTATGCGCCGCATCAAACCATGACCGACACGCTCCCACCTGACGCCAACGCGCCCGATCCCGCGTTCCTCGCCGAACTCGCGGGCCTGCTGCTCACTACCTGCGACAAGGACGAACCGCCGGGCGGCCTGACCTCTGAAGAAATCCTGTTCGGGCCGCAGTCCCGACTCGATCTGGACTCACTGGATGCGTTGCAAATTTCGATGGCGATCCAGAAACGCTATGGCATACGCATGCCCGACAGCAAGGAAACCCGCCGCGCGCTGGCTTCTCTCGGCACGCTGGCCAGCCACTTGCACGAGCGCATGGCTTGAGCGGAAGCGTGGCAGCAGGCACTTACATACTCGGACGGGGCCTGGCCTGCACACTCGGTGTGGGCGTCGATGCCTGCCTCGACAGTTTGCGACAAGGCCCTTCCAAGCCACAACGCATCCATTCAACGCCCGAACTGAACTGGCCGTATTTTCCGATCCCGGACGGCCCGCACGCCACCCCCGGCGCGAGCTGGCATGAACGGGCGCGATCACTCGTGCGGCAGGTCGTGGCCGAATGCGGGGCCGACATCCATCGCGATGCGCCGCTCTTCATTGCCTCTTCCTCGCTCAATGTGGGCGGCCTCGAAGCCGGCGCCGCCTTTCCGCCAGACCAGCAAACCTTTGTGGAAGCAGTCGCCGCCTGGCTGGATTGGCGCGGCCCGGTTTTCTACGTGGCCTCGGCTTGCACGTCTTCGCTTAATGCCATGCTGAGCGCGCAGGCGTTGATCGAATCGGGCCTGTTCGATCACGCGCTGGTGCTCGGCATCGAGCTGCGCAATCACTACACCTCGGCCGGTTTCAGCGGCATGCAATTGCTCGCCCCCGACATCCCCCGCCCGCTGGACCGTGGCCGCGACGGGCTGGTGCTTGGCGAAGCCGTGGCCGCGCTGTATCTGGGCAAACGCCCCGCGCGCTGGCGCGTGCAGGGCGGGGCCAACCGAACCAACGGCAACAACCCGGTGGGGGCCGACCAGCACGTGGTGGCGCAGGTCATCACCCAGGCGCTCGAAGCCAGCGGCGTGACACCGGCGCAGATTGGTCTCGTCAAGCTTCAGGCGGCCGGCAGTCCGCAAAACGACGCGGAGGAAATCGCGGGCCTGCATCGCGTGTTCCCCTCGCTGCCGCCCCTGATCACCTTCAAGGCCGCGTTGGGCCATACGCTCGGCGCCTCGGGTGCGGCAGAACTGATCCTGCTGACGGCCTGCCTGGAAACGGGCACCTGGCCCGCAGCCGTTGCACAGACCGCCGACCCCGCACTCCAGGCCCAATGCAGCGCGGCACCGCCCGCCTCGCCTGAAAAAATCCTGTTCAACATTCTGGGTTTCGGCGGCGGCCATGCGTGTCTGGTGATCGAGGATGCGGCATGCCGATGAGCGTCTGGCGCATCACCGGCCGCCATTTTGCGGCGCCGCCGCCCGCCGACTGGCGCGCGCAACTGGCGACCCGGCTGGGGCAGCGTCCGCGGCGTATCGGCGAATGGGCCGAGCTGGCCCTGTTCGGTGCGCGCCAGTGCCTGGACCATGCGGGAGAGACCGACTTGCCGGGCGATGCGCTGTTATCCCTGTCCAGTTTGCACGGCCCGGATATTGCGTTGCGCGCCGCGCTCGAACAAATGCACGATGGCGTGCCCATGCCGATTACCTTCCTGAACAGCCAGCCCAGCCAGGCCTTGCCGGCGTTGGCCCAGTATCTGGGCTGGCAGGGCAATGGACGCTGCCTGGCCACGCGCGACCCCCTGCTGGCCTTGCAGCTTGCCTGCCTCGAAGCGGGCCCCGATGGCCTGCTGGCGGGATGGGTCGACGAAGACGCGCCCGGCACAAGCGTCTGGTTGCGACTATCGCCCACCGACGCGGGCAACAGCGCATTCGAAACCGCGACGTTTGCCATGCTGGAAGAGGCCCGCTTCAATGTGCTGGCTTTTGACGGCATGCAGTTGAAACTGGGTGCCTGATGCGACCCTCCACACGCCGACCTTTCCCTGTATCCCAAGTAATTCCATTTCCCGATAGAGACGCCATTAATTTTGCACCTTCCCCTTCAAGGGGAAGGCTGGGATGGGGATGGGGCGGTATGCTGCCACACGTCTTTACCCCAATCCCCACCCTAACCCTCCCCTTGAAGGGGAGGGAATTGTGGTCGTTTCTAATGCTAAATGGAATAAAAACCATGCCCGAATCCACGCCGCCCGCTTACGTCAGCCCTGAATATATTCTCAACGTGGGTACCGGCTTCATGGCCGCCAAAACCCTGCTCAGCGCGGTCGAGCTGGGCGTGTTTACCCACGTCGCTGCCCAGCCCGGCGCCCTGGCCGACCTGGAGGCACGGCTGGGCCTGCATCCCCGCGCCAGCCGCGATTTTCTGGATGCCCTCGTGGCGCTGGGTTTTCTGGATCGAAACAACGGCCTCTACGAAAACACGCCGCCCGCCGCGCGCTATCTGGATGCCCGCAGCCAGGACTACATCGGCGCATTGCTGGAAATGTCCAATCAAAGGCTGTATCGATACTGGGACGGACTGACCGATGCCCTGCGCACCGGGCAGCCGCAAAACGAACTCAAGACCGGTGGCGCCACCCTGTTTGCCGCGCTGGCGGCCGACCCCGAACGCCACCAGCAATTCCTGAGCGCCATGACGGCGTTAAGCCGCGCGGCTAATCAGGCGATCGCCCGGAAATTTTCCTGGGCCGATTACTCCAGCTTCGTCGATGTCGGCACCGCGCAAGGCAATCTTGCCGCCCAGATTGCGCGCCAGCACCCGCATCTGCGCGGCATCGGTTTCGACTTGCCGCCGGTGGCGCCCATCTTTGCCGCCCACGTGGAAGCAATGGGCGTGACCGAGCGCCTGCAATTTGTAAGCGGTGATTTCTTTAAAGACCCGCTGCCGTCAGTCGATGTGGTGGTGATGGGCCACATCCTCCACGACTGGGATCTGGCGGAGAAAAAAGCGTTGATTGGGCAGGCCTGGGCATGCCTGCCGCCCGGCGGCGCGCTCATCATTTACGAGGCCATGATCGACGATGCGCGCACAAGCAATGCGCAGGGCCTGCTCATGAGCCTGACCATGCTGATCGAAACCTACGGTGGATTTGATTACACCGCCGCTGACTGTGCGGGCTGGATGGTCGAGGCCGGGTTTCAGCAAACGCGAAAAGTGAAACTGACCGGGGCCGAGGCGATGGTCATCGGAATCAAACCCGATGCTCAGCCGGGTTAACCCCCTTCCCCTCGTCTCAAGACTAGCCGGGTTTAACCGCCTGATACTCAGCAAAAATCGACAGCGCGGGCGTTTCAATGTGGCGTTTTGCGCCGCTGAATCCCGCATCCGTCAGCGTATCAATGACCCCGCTCGGCGGCACGCAGGCCTCGATGGTGTCCCAGTAATAACGCCACAATTTCGCCGACTCGGCGCTGCTGCCGACCAGTCGGGCGAGCACCGGCACGACGCCACGCATGTAGCTTTTGAGCAGGAACTGGCTCCAGGCGCGCTCGGGTTTGGTGATTTCGAGCAGGCACAGGCGGCCGCCGGGTTTGAGCACGCGGTGGAATTCGCTGAAGGCAGCGGAGAGGTCGCCGATATGGCGCAGCGCGTAGCCCATGCTGAGAAAATCGAAGCTGGCATCGGGAAACGGGATGGCTTCCGCCCGGCCTTCGACCAGATGCACGCCGGGTAAATCGGCTTGCGACATCATGCCCACGCTGGGATCGACGCCCACGACCAGCGCGGGATCGCCCACCAGCTTCACCGCTTCGCGCGCCACCAGGCCGGTGCCGACACCTACGTCGACGATGCGCATCCCTGTTTTCAGTCCTGCGCGCTGCAAGGCCTGGTTGCGATACCAGGGGCCGCTGCCGAATGCCAGCAGACGGTCGATACGATCGTAATCCGAAGCGGTGCTGTCGAAAATCTTGCCCACGAAACCGCGCCGCGCCTGTTCATCGGTGTAGTAATCGGCAAGCGGAGGATGCGGCGCATGTACCGCCGGCGTCGATGAGTCGTCTATTTTCTTCATAAAATGTGTAAGCGCCTTAACAGCAAGAGGGGGAAACGCAGCAAAAATCCCAGCATCAGCCGGGTATGCATCCAGGTCAGCAAGGCATTGTCGCGCAGGTAATTAAAATGCGAGACCCCGCCCTCGTCGGCGCGCAGGTATTTCACCGGCGCCGGCAGGTTGACGGGGCGCACGCCGCGCCAGCACAAACGCACGACCGCCTCGGGATCGAAATCAAAGCGGCGCATCCAGCGCTGGCCGCGCATCACCTGACGCAGCGGCTCGACCGGATAGACCCGAAAGCCATACAGCGAATCGCCGATGCCCGCCCACAGGGTTTCCAGATTGGCCCAGCCGTTGGACACCTTGCGCCCCTGCACGCGCAGCGCGGGGGCATCGGCGTCGAACACCGGCACGCCGAGCACCATCGCATCGGGCGATTGTTGGGATGCTGTCATGAACGCAGGAATCAAATCGGCTGGATGCTGACCGTCGGAGTCCATCGTCAGGGCGTGGGTGTAACCCTGCCGGGCCGCCAGGTCCAATCCGTGCAACACGGCGGCGCCTTTGCCCTGGTTTTCGGGCAGCACCCACACCTTGAGGCCGGGGTCGGTTGCCGCCATGTCTTTCAAACCGTCGGCTGTGCCGTCGCTGCTGCCGTCCACCACCACCCACACCGGTGCCCACTGGGTGCGTGCAGCCCGCACGGTTTCATAGACTTTTTCACCCGGGTTGTAGCTGGGGATCAGTACCAGATGGCTAGGGAGACGCTGATTAATTCCGTCATCGCGAGGAACGAAGTGACGCGGCGATCCAGAGGCCATTGATTTGGCTGGCATTCTGGATTGCTTCGCTTCGCTCGCAATGACGGTTTTTGAATTAATCAGTGTCTCCCCTGAGGAAGTCGGGCTTGCGGACGTCATCTTGCAGCCTGCTTCACATCGCATTCCGGAGCCTGCGGGGCCTCGGGCGGCAAAAACCGCGGCGCTTCGCACAACGCATCGATGAAATAGCGCTCCAATTCCTCGGTAAACGCCTTGGCTTTGCCGGGTGGATCGAAGCGGCGTCCGAGCCGGACACGGTAGGTGATCGGAAACCGTGGTCGACGAAACAGCGGCCACCCCTTGCTGAGGTAAGCAGAATCGGCTTCGATGAACACCGTCTGGATCGGCACCTGTGCACGACTGGCGATCAAGGCGGTGGTGCCTTTACATACGTTGACCGGCCACCGGGTGGTGCGCGTTCCCTCGGGAAAAACCAGCAGCTGGCTCCCATTACGCAGTTCGGCCACCGATTGCTTGATCATGCTCAGTTGCGCATCGTTGCGAATGTAGCCGGCGATGCGGGCGCCGGCGCCAAAAAATGCGTTATCCACGATATCGGCTTTCATGATGCAGGCGATGCCCGGCAAACGCGACAACACCATCAGCGCATCGAGCAGGCAGGGGTGATTGGGCGCGATAACCATCGGGCCTTCTGCGCGCAAGGCATCGAGCTCAGCGAGATCGAAATGGATGGCCCGAATCAATGTGAGGAAGCCGAGATAAACACGAAATGAAATCGAGATCACGCCGCGGCCGAGCGCGTTCGCCCTGCGCTTGGGCAGCACGTAATACAGCGGCACGGCAAACACGGTCCAGATCAACGACGCCGCGCCCAGCACCACCAGGCCCGCCCACAAGACAGAATATTCGTAGAGCCGGTGCAGCACACGCCTCGGCCAACGGGTCCGGGGCGAAAATGTATGCGTTGAAGCCGTCATGTCCCCCTACTCGGTGGCCGGGCTGGCCGGCGTGGTTGCATGCCCGCCCGAAGCCTCGATTTCGACCAGCAGGTCGGCACGACAGATGTCCGCCTGCAGGAACATGGGAGAAACCGACGCGCCCATGAATTCCATCATGACCTGGCGCACGGTGGCCAGGTTCGACAAATCCCGCAGATAAACCTTGTAGACCAGCATATCGAGACTGAAACGGGTGCGTGGATTGACGCGGTTGGCCTCGTCGACCACCGCTGCGATGTTGTGCAGACATTCGCGCGTTTGCGCCACCACATCGCCCGCATGCAGGGTTTGATGGCCCACGATGCTGGCGGTTCCTGAAATGAACAGCACGTCACACCCGTCCAGGTTGACCAGCCCCGCGCGCGCGAAGGTCGGGCTGCGCGGACCATACTGGCTGGGATAGTGAAAGGCGCTGACCTGACGCGGATTTTCGATCGCGACGACATCCGTCCGCGTCGCCAGAAAAGCAATATTCAGTCCGCCTGCGGCAGCGCCCAACGCGCAGGCGGCGGGCACGTTGTTGACGACCGAACGGTCGTGGGCAAGAAAGGCTTCCTGCCGACCAATATTGAACTGGCGATAGCGTTCGATCTGGTGACTCTCTGCATTGATGTCCGCGAAGTAATTCCACACGCGCAGCAACGACGTGTAACCACGCGCTTCGAGCAACTCGAAAATGGCCCGGTAGGCTGCTGCCGTTGCCCTTTGCAAAGGGGGGCGCCCATCGGCCGTTTGCGGTAACGCGACCTCATCCAGGCGCATGCTGCCAAACAACAGCGACTGACTGGCGCGAAAACGGATTGCGCCCTGCTGCCCGGATTCCAGGGGTTCGGCGCTATGCCAAATCTCGCAGGTCGCTTCTTGCGGATAGGGCAAGGCCATGTCCACCTGCTGAATCGGCAGATTCAGAGGGTCGAGCGCCATGGCAGGATGGGCATAACACGCGCCACCGAGCACGCTGCTCAATTCGTCGCGCGTCCGGCCCGCAAGCCGGGACGCGGGCAACACCTCCAGACGCAGAATCGAATCCACTGGCGTCATCGGCAGTTGGCCCCTTCCGGATTGTCCACCACGCGAATATTCAATTTGCGACGTTTCCAGGCCTGCATCGTGTTCTTCCAGTTACCCACTGACGCCAGGTAATAGATCGTTTTGAATGCCCACAACGAAGGCCATATCGGCGTTTTGCCGTAAATGTCGCCCGCCAGCACCGACAACAGCGCTTCCTTGACCCGGAAGATATTGCTCGGCCCCATGAGCAGATTGCGCATGGTGGGATTGGTGACCCGATAGATAAACCAGGAAAATTCCTTGGGCCCATGTTTCATTACCTTGTCGAAATGCTTGAGCGCCCCTGCGGATTTTTCCGGTTGGCGCAGGCAGGTATCGACCGCATCGGCGCCAATAAAGGCACTGTGCATGGCCATCATCACCCCGGATGAAAACACTGGATCGATGAAAGCATAGGCGTCGCCCAAGAGCAGGTAATTCGCACCGTGCGTATGGTCGCAGGCATAGGAAAAATTGCCAGTGGCCTCGACCTCCGACACCAAATCGGCATGGCTCAGCCGCTCGGCCAGCGCGGGGCACTGACTGATCAACTCCATCAGGAACCCGGCGGGCGGCTTGGTGCGCGCCTTCAGAACGTGCGGCCAGATCACCGCGCCGACGCTGGTGCTGCCATCCGCCAGCGGAATGAACCAGAACCAGCCGTGCTCGAACCAGAAAATGCTGATGTGACCTGCCTGCCGGCCTTCGAGCCGTTGGGCTCCCGTGAAGTGTCCATACAGCGCTGCGCTGTTGTGTTTGGGATTGCGCTGTTTGGCATTCAGGCGGTTGCCGAGAAAGGTGTCGCGGCCCGAGGCGTCGATCAGAAAACGACACTGCCAGGTTTCGCTAACGCCGCTGTCATGCTCCGCGTGGACGAGGGCGCCCGCGTCGTTCGGCAGAAACACCACCTCGCGCACGCGGCAGCCTTCGATGACCTTGGCGCCCTTGCGACCGGCATTGCGAATCAGGATCTCGTCGAATTCGGAACGGCGCACCTGAAAGGAACGCGGCATGGACTTGTCCCAGGCGTCGCCAAACTCGAAAGTCTGGCGGTGTTCGTGCCAGGGCGAAACGAATTCCGCGCCCCATTTTTCCATGCCGATGGCTTCGATCTCGTCACGCACCCCCAGCTTGTCGAACAACGGCATATTGGCCGGCAACAGGGATTCGCCAATGTGAAAGCGCGGGTGATGCGCCTTTTCCAGCAGCGTGACCTGATGGCCTTTTTCCGCCAACAGCGCAGCGGCCGTCGACCCGGCGGGGCCGCCGCCGATCACCAGCACATCGCAATGGCGCGGCGCCCGGCCGGCAGTTTCGTTCAACATGGGATGTTCCTTGTGTGGACGCAGCACGGCGAAGAAATCGGTCCGCGTGAACCGCATAACGGCCAAAGTTTACCCAAACAACTCCTGGAACGGTAGATTCAGATGCACAGCGCGGCTTCGAGGATAGAATGTGTCTCCGTAAACGCAGTTCAATGTACTTTAACCCGGTGGCCGGATTAATGGGTTATCCGGCTCGCTTTGCATGAATATCATGTTTAAATTTCGAGCGCATCTTGGCCTGTTTAAACACCTACTCGACAATTAGGGAAGCACTGATTTATTCATATTTCGTCATTGCGAGCGAAGCGAAGCAATCCAGAATGTCTGCTAAAACAAAGCCTTCTGGATTGCCGCGTCGCTGCGCTCCTCGCAATGACGGAATTAATCAGCGTTTCCTTAGCAATCAGGGATACACGCAGTCATGAGCATTCTTGTTACCGGTGGTGCCGGGTTTATTGGAGCGAATTTCGTATTGGACTGGCTGGCCCAATCCGACGAAACGGTTATTAACCTCGACCTGCTGACCTACGCCGGCAATCGCGAGAGCCTGGCCTCGCTGGACGGCGACGCGCGGCATGTGTTTGTGCAGGGCGACATCGGCAACTCCGCCCTGGTGGCCCAACTGCTCGCCCGGCACCAGCCCCGCGCCATCGTCAACTTTGCCGCCGAGAGCCATGTCGACCGCTCCATCCACGGCCCGGAAGACTTCGTCCAGACCAATATTGTTGGAACGTTTCGCCTGCTGGAAGCCGTGCGCGCCCACTGGAACAGCCTGCAGGGCGACGCCAAACAAGACTTCCGCTTCCTGCATGTCTCCACCGATGAAGTTTATGGCTCGCTCGGCAAAGACGACCCGGCTTTTACCGAAGCCCACCGCTACGCGCCCAACAGCCCATATTCGGCGAGCAAGGCCGCCAGCGACCATCTGGTGCGCGCCTACCATCACACCTATGGCTTGCCGGTGCTCACCACCAACTGCTCCAACAACTACGGTCCGTATCAGTTCCCGGAAAAGCTCATCCCGCTGATGATCGTCAATGCACTCGCGGGGAAACCCCTGCCGGTGTACGGCGACGGCCAGCAAATCCGCGACTGGCTCTATGTCATCGACCATTGCAGCGCGATTCGCCTCGTGCTGGAAGCCGGCCAAGTCGGCGATATCTACAACATCGGCGGCTGGAACGAAAAACCCAACCTCGATATCGTCCACATCGTTTGCGCGCTGCTCGACGAACTCCGCCCCCGCGCGGACGCCCAACCCTACAGCGCGCAAATCGCCTACGTGACCGACCGCCCCGGCCACGACCGCCGCTACGCCATCGACGCCAGCAAGATCGCGTGCGAACTCGGCTGGAAGCCCGCCGAAACCTTCGATACCGGCATCCGCAAAACCGTGCAGTGGGTTCTGGACAACCCGGACTGGATTGCGCACGTCCAGTCCGGCAGCTATCGCGAGTGGGTTGAAAAAAACTACAGCGGACGCGCGGCGTGAAAATCCTCCTGTTCGGTAAAAATGGCCAGGTCGGCTGGGAGCTGCAGCGCAGCCTGGCGCCGCTGGGCGAACTGGTGGCGCTGGCGTCCGACAGTCGGGAACTATGCGGCGACCTCACCGACCTGGCAGGCATCGCCCGGACGGTTCGCGCGGTCGCCCCGGACATCATCGTTAATGCCGCCGCCCACACCGCCGTCGACCGCGCCGAGAGCGAACCCGACCTGGCCCGCACCCTCAACGCGCTGGCCCCGGGCGTGCTGGCCCAGGAAGCCCAGCGCAGCGGCGCCTGGCTGGTTCATTATTCCACCGATTATGTATTTGACGGCAGCGGCGACGCGCCGTGGCGGGAAACCGACGCCACCGGCCCGCTGAATATCTACGGCCAAACCAAACTGGAAGGCGAAGCCGCCATCCGCGCCTCTGGCTGCCGGCACCTCATCTTCCGCACCAGCTGGGTCTACGCCGCGCGCGGCGGCAACTTTGCTCAAACCATGCTGCGGTTGGCCCGCGAACGCGACAACCTCGCCGTCATCCACGACCAGATCGGTGCGCCCACCGGGGCCGATCTGCTGGCGGACGTCAGCGCCCACGCCATTCGCGCCGCGATGCAGCGCCCCGAACTGGGCGGCCTATATCACCTCGCGGCCGGCGGCCAGACTTCCTGGTATGACTACGCGCGCTTCGTGATTGATTTCGCGCGCCAGGCGGGAAGCGCGATCAAGGTGGCGCCCGAAGCCATCCAGCCCGTCTCCAGCAGCGCGTTCCCCACCGCCGCCAAGCGCCCGCTCAACTCGCGTCTGGACACCCATAAACTGCAAACCAGCTTCGGCCTGCAGCTGCCCCACTGGCAAGACGGCATCGCCCGCATGCTGGAGGAAGCGCTGGTTAGCGGGGAGCAGGGGGGACGAAATGACTAAACCGCACGAACAGTCGGGCGCCTGTAAATTCTCGATGGAACCGGCTAAATCGGTGTATCGGATGACCGCTGCCTTTCCAGCAGAGGCGCGCTATGGATTAACGCAGCAGGACTCCCCCCCTTTGAAAAAGGGGGGCAGGGGGGATTTAAGCTGGCCTGAATATGGAAATCCCCCTCAGTCCCCCTTTTCCAAAGGGGGAAGTGAAGCGCTGGAAACCCGGATGCACCTTGCGGCCATGCCCGGCTTTACAACGGCCGATCATGCCGCATTCGATTTTTCCGACCGTACCAACCAGCACAACAAATGGAATACCGCATGACTCACTCCCCACGTCCCCGCAAAGGCATCATTCTCGCCGGCGGCTCCGGCACCCGGCTGCACCCCGCCACGCTGGCGATCAGCAAGCAGCTGTTGCCGGTGTTCGACAAGCCGATGATCTACTACCCGCTCACCACGCTGATGCTGGCGGGGATACGCGACATCCTCATCATCTCCACCCCCCAAGACACGCCGCGCTTCGCACAGCTGCTGGGCGACGGCAGCCAATGGGGCCTGAACCTGCAATACGCGGTGCAGCCCTCGCCCGACGGTCTGGCGCAAGCCTTCCTCATCGGCGAATCCTTCATCGGCGATGATCTGTCTACCCTGGTGCTGGGCGACAACATTTTCTATGGTCATGACTTCCATCAGCTGCTGGGCAGCGCGGTGGCCCGCACCGAGGGTGCCAGCGTCTTCGCCTACCATGTGAACGACCCCGAACGCTATGGTGTCGCCGAATTCGACGCCGGCGGCAAAGTGCTCTCGCTGGAAGAAAAGCCCCAACACCCCAAATCCAGCTATGCCGTGACCGGGCTTTATTTCTACGACCGGCAGGTCGTCGACCTGGCCAAAAGCCTGAAACCCTCGCCGCGCGGCGAGCTGGAAATCACCGACCTCAACCGCCTGTACCTGGAGCAAGGCACGCTCAATGTCGAAATTATGGGCCGCGGCTACGCCTGGCTCGATACCGGCACCCATGAATCCCTGCTCGAAGCCAGCCAGTTCATCGCCACCCTGGAAAACCGCCAGGGCCTCAAGGTCGCCTGCCCCGAGGAAATCGCCTACCGGCAGCACTGGATCGATGCCGCCCAGCTTGAAAAGCTGGCGCAGCCGCTGAGCAAAAACGGCTACGGCCAGTACCTGATGCGCATCCTCAAGGAAAAGGTTTTCTGATGAACCCAGCTAGTCCAATAGGGAAGCTTCGCAAAAACCCCGCGCCCTGTCATTGCGAGCGAAGCGAAGCAATCCAGAAATGCTCGCTTAATCAATGCGCTGGATTGCCGCGCTTCGCTCGCAATGACAAAACGGACATTTATAGAAATTCCCTAAAGGATAATCTGGAATGAAAGCCACGCCGCTCGCCATCCCCGACGTGATCCTGCTCGAACCCAAGGTGTTCGGCGACGAGCGGGGCTTTTTCTTCGAAAGCTATAACCAGGCAACGTTCGAGGCTGCCATCGGCAGGCGCGTCGACTTTGTGCAAGACAACCACTCGCGCTCGGCCAAAAACGTACTGCGCGGCCTGCACTATCAAATCCGCCAGCCGCAGGGCAAGCTGGTACGCGTGGTGCAAGGCGAGGTATTCGATGTCGCGGTGGACCTCCGCAAATCCTCCCCCACCTTCGGGCAATGGGTCGGTGAAACGCTGTCGGCTGAGAACAAACGGCAGATGTGGGTGCCGGCAGGTTTTGCGCACGGCTTCGTCGTGCTGTCGGACACGGCCGAGTTCCTCTACAAAACCACCGACTACTACGCGCCGGAACACGAACGCTGCATCGCTTGGGACGACCCGGCCATCGGCATTCAGTGGCCTCACGTCGGCGTACCCGCACTTTCCGCCAAGGACCAGCAGGGCAAAGCGCTCGCCGAAGCCGAACACTTTGCATGACGCCACCCCTGGTTTGAACCGTCCAGTCAGCGTTCTGGCGATCTTCACGCAAACCCGATTTTCCGGAATTTTCCGGGGGTTCTGAACTCCCATTCCAGAACGGCGGATTACCAACGCACGGGGTTGCCGCGTCGCACCTCGCAATGAACGGCTTGTTGCAGACAAACCCCGCGCCGGCCAGATTGACGGGAATGATCAGTCGGGTCCGGACTCTCAATTCCGGGTTTCTCTCTACGCGTACCCCTTACAGTAGCAGGGGCACACATTGCCCCAAGCGCCGGACGGGATTAAAATGCCGTACTTTTCGCTTTAATTTTTTGCGGCTTGCCTGAGGGCAGGCCGCTGTTGCCTGAGCACACAGAACTATGGAACGACAACGCTGGCTGGACGGGACGCTGTATTCGCCCGATTTCGAACAGGATAGCTGCGGCTTTGGCCTGATTGCGCAGATGGACAATCAGCCCAGCCACACGCTGGTGCAGAATGCGATCGGCTCGCTGGCCTGCATGACGCACCGTGGCGCGATCGCGGCCGATGGCTTGTCGGGCGACGGCTGCGGCCTGCTGTTCAAGAAGCCGGACCTGTTTCTGCGGGCGGTGGCTGCCGAGGCCGGTTTTGCACCAGGTGAACTGTATGCGGCCGGGCTGCTGTTTCTTTCGCTCGACGAGGCGCCGCAAGCGTTTGCCCGCACTACGCTGCGTGCCGAACTGGAAGCCCAGGGCCTGACCGTTGCCGGCTGCCGCCGGGTGCCCACCGATGCCAGCGTATGCGGCGAATCGGCGCTGGAATCGTTGCCGCATATCGAGCAGATTTTCGTCAACGCGCCGGCGGGGCTCTCGGAAGACGATTTCGAGCGCAAACTCTACATCGCGCGCCGCCGCGCCGAAAAAGCACTGGAAACGACCGACCCGGTTTTCTACCTGCCGACGCTGTCGTGCCGCGTGATCAGCTACAAAGGCCTGGTGATGCCGGACAACCTGCCGGTGTTTTACCCCGACCTCAACGACGAGCGGTTTGCGTCGAGCCTGGTTGTGTTCCATCAGCGCTTCTCCACCAACACCTGGCCGCAGTGGCGGCTGGCGCAGCCGTTCCGCTATCTGGCGCACAACGGCGAAATCAATACGGTGCAAGGCAACCGCAACTGGAGCCGCGCCCGCGAGCAGAAATTCGAGACCCCGCTGATCCCGAACATGGACGACATCCGCCCCATCGTCGGCACCAAGGGGTCGGACTCAATGAGCCTCGACAACATGGTCGAAGGCCTGGTGATGGGCGGCGCCGGGCTGTTCCGTGCATTGCGCCTGGTAATTCCGCCGGCCTGGCAGAACGTCGAGTCGATGGACCCGGATATCCGCGCGTTCTATGAATACAACTCGATGCACATGGAGCCGTGGGACGGCCCTGCCGGCATCGTTTTAACGGATGGCCGCTACGCTGCCTGCACCCTCGACCGTAACGGTCTGCGCCCGGCGCGCTGGGTGCTGACCAAGGACCGCATCCTCACCATCGCCTCCGAAGTGGGCGTGTGGCAGATTGATCCGGCCAACGTCGAACGCAAGGGCCGCGTCAAGCCCGGCCAGATGATCGCCGCCGATCTCGAAACCGGCCGCCTGCTGCTGTCGGAAGACATTGACAACGAGTTGAAGGGCCGCCACCCGTATCGCGAATGGCTCCAGTCCAATGCGGTCAAGTTCGACCTGCCGATCAATCAGGACGCCGATCTGGCGCTGATGGACACGGCCACCCTGCTGACGCACCAGAAGCTGTTTAACGTCAGCTTCGAGGAGCGCGACCAGATCATTCGCGTGCTGGCCGAAAACGCAGCCGAAGCGATCGGCTCGATGGGCGACGACACGCCGATGGCGGTATTGAGCCAGAAGGTGCGTTCGCCGTTCGACTACCTGCGCCAGCAGTTTGCGCAGGTGACCAACCCGCCGATCGACCCGATCCGCGAGGCGATCGTGATGTCGCTCAACACCACCTTCGGCCCCGAGCGCAATCTGTTCAATGAAACCCCCGCCCACGCCCACCGCGTGGAAGTGCATACCCCGCTGCTATCGAAAAAAGCCTTCGACACGCTGCTGAACCTGGACGACCCGGCCTTTACCCACGTGGTGCTCGACCTGCACTACGATCCGGCAACAGCCACGCTCGACGCCGCGCTCAAGGCGCTGACCGCGCGCGCCATCGACGCGGTGCGCGAGGGTAAGGTCATCCTGGTATTGTCCGACCGCAACCTTGCCCGTGATCGCCTGCCGATCCACGCACTGTTTGCCACCGGCGCGGTGCATCATGCGCTGATCGCCGCCGGCCTGCGTTGCAACGCCAACATCGTGGTGGAAACCGGCACCGTACGCGACCCCCATCATTACGCCTGCCTGATCGGCTACGGCGCGACGGCGGTATACCCCTATCTGGCTTATCAGGTCATCGGCGAATTCGTCAAAACCGGCGAGATCAAGCCCGGCTTCGACAAGGCGCTGTCCAACTTCCGCAAGGGCATGGACAAGGGCCTCTACAAAGTGCTGTCGAAGATGGGTATTTCGCTGGTGGCGAGCTACCGTGGCGCGCAACTGTTCGAAGGCGTCGGCCTCCACGAAGAAGTGGTCGCGCTGTGCCTGAAGGGCACGGTGTCGCGCATTTCCGGCGCCAATTTCGAGGATTTCGAATCCGACCAGAAACTGCTGCACAAGAATGCATTCAATCCGCTGCGGCCGCTGCCGGCTGGCGGCCTGCTCAAGTTCGTGTTCGGCGAGGAATTCCACGCCTACAACCCGGACGTGGTGCAGCAGCTGCAAAAAGCGGTGAAGACCGGCGACTACGCCGAATTCAAAAAATATTCCGAGATCGTCAACACGCGCCCGGTGGCGATGCTGCGCGACCTGATGAAGCTGAAGACCGGTGCCATGCCGATTGCGCTGGACGCCGTCGAGCCGCTGGAATCCATCCTCAAGCGCTTCGACTCCGCCGGCATGTCGCTGGGCGCACTGTCGCCCGAAGCGCACGAAGCGCTGGCCGAAGGCATGAACCGCATCGGCGGCCGTTCCAACTCGGGCGAAGGCGGCGAAGACCCGAAACGCTACGGCACGGCCAAAACGTCCAAGATCAAGCAGATCGCCTCCGGCCGCTTCGGCGTGACGGCGACCTACCTGGTCAATGCCGAAGTGCTGCAGATCAAGATCGCCCAGGGCGCCAAGCCCGGCGAAGGTGGACAATTGCCGGGCGACAAGGTGTCGGTGATGATCGCCGGCCTGCGCCACTGCAAGCCCGGCACGCCGCTGATTTCGCCGCCGCCGCACCACGACATCTATTCGATCGAAGACCTGGCGCAGCTGATTTTCGACCTCAAGCAGGTCAACCCCGACGCGCTGGTGTCGGTGAAGCTGGTTGCCGAGCCCGGCGTCGGCACCATTGCCGCCGGCGTGGCCAAGGCCTATGCCGACCTCATCACCATTTCCGGCTACGATGGCGGCACCGGCGCCAGCCCGCTCGCCAGCGTGAAATACGCCGGCTCGCCGTGGGAACTCGGTCTTTCCGAAGCGCAGCAAGTGCTGCGCGCCAACGGTCTGCGCGGCCGGGTGCGGGTACAGACCGACGGCGGCCTCAAAACCGGCCTCGACGTCATCAAGGCGGCGATCCTGGGCGCGGAATCGTTTGGCTTCGGCACCGGCCCGATGGTTGCGCTGGGCTGCAAATACCTGCGTATCTGCCATCTGAACAACTGCGCCACCGGCGTGGCGACGCAGAACGAAACCCTGCGCCGCGACCACTTCATCGGCCTGCCCGACATGGTGGTGAACTACTTCAAGTTCGTCGCCGAGGAAACGCGCGAGCTGATGGCGTCATTAGGCATCCGCACCCTCACCGACCTGATCGGCCGCACCGACCTGCTGGACATCTCCGTGGGCGACACGCCGCGCCAGGGCCGTCTCAGCCTCGGCGCCCTGCTCTCGCAAGGCACCATTCCCGCCGATGCCCCGCGCTTTGCGCAGCAGGACCGCAACCCCTCGTTTGACAAGGGCGAGCTGGCCGAAAAAATGGTGGCGGATACCTTGGCCGCGATCAAGGCCAGCACCCCGATCGAACTCAGCTACACGGTGAAAAATGTCAACCGCTCGATCGGCGCCCGCCTGTCGGGCGAAATCGCCAAAGCGCACGGCGGCACCGGGCTGCCGGACGACACCCTGCGCATCAATCTAACCGGCTCGGCCGGCCAGAGCCTCGGCGTGTGGAACCACCGGGGCCTGACGATCACGCTCGAAGGCGACGCCAACGACTACGTCGGCAAGGGCATGGGCGGCGGACGGCTGGTGATTTACCCGCCGCGCACCGCCACCTTCGCCGCGCACCGCAACACGCTGATCGGCAACACCTGCCTGTACGGCGCCACCGCCGGCGAGCTTTACGCCGCGGGCATGGGCGGCGAGCGCTTCGGCGTGCGCAACTCCGGCGCGCTGGCGGTGGTGGAAGGCATCGGCGACCACGGTTGCGAATACATGACCGGCGGCGTGGTCATCGTGCTCGGCGACACCGGGCTGAACTTCGGCGCCGGCATGAGCGGCGGCATGGCGTTTGTGGTCGACGATGCAGGCGACTTCGTGTCGAAGACCAACAAGGAACTGGTTGAACTGACGCGTATCGTAAGCGACGAGACCGAACCGTTCCGCCAGTTCCTCAAGGCGCAGATCGAACGCCATGTCGCATTGACGGGAAGCGCGCACGCCAAGACGCTGCTGGCCGACTTCGATGCCACGCTGGCCAGGGTCTGGCTGATCAAGCCGAAGCGCATTTCAATTGAAGATCTGGTCGAGGATATCCCCGGCCAGAAACGTGAGGCCGTAAGTGCGTGAGCCTGTTTCAGGCGTAACCCTGCTCCGCGTCGAGACTCGAGCAGCCGATTGTCTGCGGAAACAGGGCGCGGCCACGGCGCGCGCATTTGGATCAACCCCTCTTCGCTCCCCGTGCCTTGTCCTGCACCCGCAGGCAACCGGCACGGGGCATGATAACTATTGAAACAGGCTCCGACATGGGTGACGTATTCCAGTTTTTGAAGCAGGTACGGCGCGACGGCGAAAAAACCGACGCGGCGGTCCGCAAGCATGAGTTCCGCGAAATCTACGCGCCGATGGACGCAGGACACGCACAGGAGCAGGCCGGCCGCTGCCTGGAGTGCGGCAACCCTTATTGCGAATGGAAGTGCCCGGTGCACAACTACATTCCCAACTGGCTCAAGCTGGTTGAAGAAGGCCGCCTGTTTGAAGCGGCTGAACTCTCGCACCAGACCAACTCGCTGCCCGAGGTGTGCGGTCGCGTCTGTCCGCAGGATCGCCTGTGCGAAGGCGCCTGCACCCTTAATAGCGACGGCTTCGGCGAAGCGGCGGGCGGCTTCGGCGCGGTGACCATCGGCCAGATCGAAAAATACATTTCCGAAGAAGCCTTCAAGGCCGGCTGGCGCCCCGACATGTCGAACGTGGTGCCGACCGGCAAAAAAGTCGCCGTCATCGGCGCCGGCCCCGCCGGTCTCGGTTGCGCCGACGTGCTGGCGCGCAACGGCGTGAAGCCGGTGGTGTACGACCGCTACGACGAGATCGGTGGCCTGCTGACTTTCGGCATCCCCGAATTCAAGATGGAAAAAACGGTGATGACGCGCCGCCGCGACGTGTTCGAGGGCATGGGCGTCGAATTCCGGCTGGGGGTGGATGTCGGCAATACCCAAGAGGGCATTAAGTCTGTCTCGATGCAGGACCTGCTCGACGAATACGATGCCGTGTTCATGGGCATGGGCACCTACACTTACATGAAGGGCGGGTTTCCCGGGGAGGACCTGCCGGGCGTGCTGGAGGCGCTGCCATTCCTGATCTCCAATGTGCGCAAATGTCTCGCCCTCATGACGCCCGACGAAACCTATCAGGACATGAAGGGCCAGCGTGTGGTGGTGCTGGGCGGCGGCGATACGGCGATGGACTGTAATCGCACCAGCATCCGGCAGGATGCCGCTTCGGTGACCTGTGCGTATCGACGTGACGAAGCCAACATGCCCGGTTCCAAGCGCGAAGTCGGCAATGCCAAGGAAGAAGGCGTGCAATTCCTGTGGAATCGCCAGCCAGTCGAAATCGTGGGCAATGGCAAGGTCGAAGGCGTCAAGCTGGTGACTACCGAACTCGGCCCGCCCGATGCACGCGGCCGTCGCACGCCGGTGGTGATTCCGGGCTCCGAGGAAATCATCCCGGCCGACCGCGTCATTGTCGCCTTCGGTTTCCGCCCCAATCCGCAGCCATGGTTCGAGCAGCACCAGATTGCCATCGACCAGGGCGGCCGCGTCATCGCCCAGGGTCAGCAGCACGCGTTCCAGACCGCCAATCCAAAAATCTTTGCGGGGGGCGACATGGTGCGCGGCTCCGACCTGGTGGTCACTGCCGTATACGAAGGACGGGAGGCCGCCAAGGGCATCCTCGGCTACCTCGACCTGCTGTAACGTGATGCGCGCGCGGGCAATAAGGGGGCCGGAATGATGCCGCCGATCCTCGCGCGAATGCTGCCCACGCCGTATTACCCCCGTTCCTTCACCATTCTGGTCATTGTGGCGATGGGCGTGCTGATCGTTCCGCTCGCCAGCGGCCTGATCAATGCCGTCCACGTGCTGCAGGGGGTGGTCGATACGCAACGCCAATTCACCCGCAACAGCCTCGCCATTACGCGCGAGGTACGCCAGATCGTCGAGTCGGTGAGCCAGTTTCAGCGTGCCGCCGGACAATACCATCTGCTGCAGGATACCGAACTGGCTCCCGCGCTGGTCATGCGCCACCAGGAGTTGCAGACGCAACTGGCCCACCTCGATGCGCAGCGACTCGATCCGCCTACGCGCACCACGCTCGTTCTGCTCAAAATGCGCAGTCTTGAACTTTACCACCAGCTGAAACCGGGGGCGTTCCTTGACAGCACCCGGTTTCATGCACTGGAACCCGCGTTCGATGCCCTCCATGAAGGCACGCGCACCCTGCTTTCCCAAGCCGATACCGACGTCCAGCGTGAGTTACAGGCCCTGGAAACCATGGTCAAAACCACCCGGCAGCGTCTCATCGTATTGGCATTCGCGCTGATACCGTTGACGCTGTTGCTCGCCACGGTATTTTCCTGGATGATCAACCGTCCGATCAAGCAACTCAAAGCGGCGATCCAGCAACTCGGACAGGCCGACCTGGGCCCGCTGCCCGCGATCATCGGACCGCAGGATATCGTCGAGCTGGGGCGGGAGGTCGACTGGCTGCGTCAGCGCCTGCAGGCGCTTGAAGAACAGAAGCTGCGTTTCCTTCGCCACGTTTCCCATGAACTCAAAACCCCGCTGGCTTCTCTACGCGAAGGCGTCGGGCTGCTGGGCGACGAATTGCTCGGCACCCTCAATGCGCGCCAGCGCAGTATTGTGGATATCATGGATACCAGCAGCCGCGAACTGCAAAAACGTATCGAAGACCTGTTGCGCTATGGCAATCTGGTCCGCAACGATGCCCCCCCGCCGGCCAGCCTCCAGTCGCTAAGCGATGCGTTTACGACGGTCCTGGCGCGACACCGGCTGCCGCTGGCCGCGCGCCATATTCAGGTCGAAACAGAGTTGGCGGCGATATCGCTTCACGTCAATCGCACACAACTGGAAACCATCCTCGACAACCTGCTGTCAAATGCGATCAAATTCAGTCCGGAGAATGGCCATATCCTGGTACACAGCACGCTCAACGAAGGCGCGGTCGAAGTATGGGTCTGCAATCAGGGTAGCGCGATTCCCGAAACCGAACGCACGCAGATTTTCGAGCCCTTTTTCCAGGGCGCGCACCAGCCTGACAGCGCGATCAAAGGCAGTGGACTCGGACTGTCTATTGTGCGTGAATATCTGCTGGAGGTCGGCGCCCGCATCGAGGTCAGCGAGCGCGCACCCTGGCCTACCTGTTTCCGTTTAACCTGGCCCCTGCCCCCATGATATTGAAATCCGGATTGCTCGCGAGCCTGTTGCTATTGACGCTGGGCGCCTGCGCCCTGCCCCCCCCCGAGCGGGCCGAACGGCTCCCAAAGGTGGAATGCGTAGAACGGGTCGCACCCCACGCGCCACAACCCCAGCCCCAACCCCAGCCCCAGCCTGAGTCGGCTGCCGCAGGACTGCTCGGCCAACTGGCGCGGATCTCGGCGTTGTCGGCCGAGCAACGCCGTCGCGAATTTGCCGAGCTGGACGGCACCCGTCTCGACGACGCCCGGCGCTTTCAGCTCGCGGCCCTGCTGGAACGCGACGACAATATCGAAGCGCTCGAGCGTAGCCTGAAAAACCTGATCGCCATCGGCGAGGTCGATAGCCGTTCGCAATCCCTGCTTGACCTGATGAAAAAGTCGCTCAGGGCACGGATCGAATCCAGGCAGCTGGCTGCGCGCAACGCTGAATTGCAAGACAAGCTCGAGCAGATCAAGGCGCTGGAAAAATCCCTGCAGCAACGCAATGCGCCGCTCAAACAGCCATGAGAAAACCCCAAATTTTGCTGGTGGACGACGATGCCGGCCTGCGCGAACTGATCACGCTGCGCCTCGAGGCCAACGGGTTCAGCGTCGACGCCGTGGATAGCGGCGAAGCGGCGCTGGGAAAGCTGGCGGTGGCGCGTCCGGACGCGGTATTGACCGACATGCAGATGAGCGGCATGGACGGGATGGCGCTGTTCAACGCCATCCATGCGCGTGATCCCTCGCTGCCGGTCATCATTCTCACCGCGCACGGCACCATTCCCGATGCGGTCGCCGCCACCCAGCGCGGGCTGTTCGGCTATCTGACCAAACCCTACGACGCGCCCACCCTGATCGACTTGCTCAAGCGGGCCACCCAGCTGGCGGGCAACAGCCCGGATGCCATCGACGACAGTTGGCGTTGCGAAATCGTCACCGCCAGCCCGGTCATGGAAATTTTACTGGCCGAAGCCCGGCTGACCGCACAAAGCGATGCAGCCTTATTGATCCAGGGCGAATCCGGCACCGGTAAAGAGTTGCTGGCCCGCGCGATTCACCGCGCCAGCCCGCGCCACGCGCAACCCTTTGTCGCGATCAACTGCGGCGCCATTCCCGCCGAACTGCTGGAATCGGAACTGTTCGGGCACGTCAAGGGCGCCTTTACGGGAGCAGGACGAGACCATGCCGGCCTGTTTGTGAGCGCGGAGGGCGGAACCGTATTCCTGGACGAGATCGGCGACATGCCCGCGCCCCTGCAGGTCAAGCTGCTCAGGGTATTGCAGGAATGCGAAGTCCGGCCGGTCGGGTCGACCGAAACACGCCCTGTCGATGTCCGCATCCTGTCGGCGACGCATCGCAACCTTGAAGAAGCCATTACCACAGGCATCTTTCGTGAAGACCTGTACTATCGGCTGAACGTGGTCAATCTCATGCTGCCGCCGCTGCGGGAACGGCGCGAAGACATTCCGCTGCTGGCGCAACATTTTCTCAGCACGCTGACCAAAAAATACCAGCGGCGGATACACGGTTTTGCGCCCGACGCGCAGAAAATGTTAACGGCGGCCGACTGGCCCGGCAATATCCGTCAACTGCATAACGTCCTCGAGCAATGCTGCGCGCTCTGCACCACCGCCACCATCCCCGCAACACTGGTGTCGCGCGCGCTACGCGACAAGCCCACCGAAATCCAGCCGCTGGCCGAAGCCCGTACCGCATTCGAGCGCGATTATCTGATCACCCTGCTCAAGCTCACCCACGGCCAGGTCAGTGAAGTCGCCCGTCTGGCGGGGCGCAATCGCACCGAAGTCTATCGATTACTGCAGCGCCACGGCCTGACCCCGGCCTTGTTCAAGGATCGCGACGAACCCGCGTAGTGTCGTGAATCATCAATAGCGGGACAAGATAAAACGGATTTTTCGCAGGGCACGGCGCGAGGAGGCGATATAGCGGGCTCTATGGCAACGACGCGCAACGCGGCCCTGCGGAAAAAGACGCGTTTGATGTATTGATATTTATGATTCAGGCTACCGTGTCGCAAAGAAGCGACATTTCCATCCCTGCGCGCACCGGCCGGAAACCATCAAGATCACAATAAGCTATTGATTTAAAATCATTTAATTTAAATGGCACACTCTCTGCATTAAGGTGGGTACGCATTGCTGCGCCTTCACACATTTCAAGAGGAGAACATCATGTTCGGATGGGCCGTTTCGTTTCTCACCGTCGCCATTATTGCGGGCGTATTTGGATTTTCCGGAATTGTCGGAACGGCTGCAGGCATTGCCAAAATCCTGTTTGTCGTGGGTTTGGTGATGTTTCTCGCGCTCCTGCTCTCCGGCCGCCGCGCCCCCCCATTTTAATGACGGGCGCCGATTCGTCGCTTAGGGGGAGCCTCGCTCCCTTCTTTTTCGGCGCCCCGGCGTCGTCGCCAACAAACAACAAATAAATGTTTATTAAAACAAAAACTTAATTACAAACCCGCATTCTAGTCGTCGATAGACGACAAATCGACGCGTGCTTGTCCTACACCCAGGCAGGCCATGCACGCTTGCATCAAATTATCTGTCTGTTTTCATGCCATAAATTCAACGCTGGCATGGTCGTCGCTAACGTTACCCGCACAACCCGCCTTTCCAGTCCAGCTCAACTTACGGAGGTAGACAATGAATATGCCGACACGCCCCAAGCCCAATCTGATGCTGACAAGCGCACTCGCGGCGCTCAGCATCGTGTGCGCCCCCGCCCTTTTCGCCGCTGCTCAGGCGGCGCCGTCTTTTACAGCCTACGACAGCAATGCGGACGGCAACATCAGCCTTGAGGAGTTTCAGGCACAGGGCGGCTCGGTCAAGACGTTTCACGAAGTCGATGCCAACCGCGACCTCCAGTTGAGCAAAGACGAACTGGCGCAGGCAAGTGCCGCCACTCGTGATCGCACCCTGCCCGGAAAGTATCTGGATGACGCCTGGATCACCGCCAAGGTTAAAGCCCTGTTGCTAAAGGACGAAATTGTGAAAGGGCTCAATGTCAATGTTGAAACCACCAAAGGCACGGTGCAATTATCGGGGTGGGTGTCGGATGAAAAGCAGATTGCCCAGGCCGAGCAGATTGCACGCGGCATTGAAGGGGTCAAGCAGGTCAGAAACGACCTGCAAATCAAGCGCGATTGAATTTCAGAAGGTCACCGGAGACGGCGTCAGGCCCCTCCCCACGATCAGGAGAAACATCATGCATGAATGCATTCCTCAGGCCGCCGGCACGCAAATCCTGCACGATACAGTGTCTGGCAGCCGCTCGGGCCTCCGCGCAGGCAGGACGTCGGGATCAAAACGGGCCCATGCCGGACACGCCTCCTATGCGGTCCTTGCGGTCATGACGACACTGCTTATCTTAAATGGCTGCGACAGTCCAAGTCCGGGTGAAATGGCGGATGCCCAGATCGATGAAGCGGTACGCGAGTTGAAAGACAACAAGACGACGCTTAAAAAAGGCGGCGCGCATCCTGCCGGCGCCGTCGAAGAAACCGGCGAGTAAAACTGAACCCATGACGGCGCAGCGTGCGTTGCCTGAGGTCAAGCCGTACCGAAAGTCCAAAAAGCCCGGAGATAAGCTCCGCCCGGTCGCCCTGCCGAGGCGCGCGCCATCGCACCCGGCCAAACCCGCATGGGATCCTTCATCTGGCCATGGTGCCCCGGCACTGCCCCCCCGTCGGGGCCTCCCCCCGCTTCAGCAGTCGTAGTCGTACCCGACGACACCTGCATACACCCCCTGCTGAAATACACACCGCCTGCCGTAACATTCGGTAACACCCTGTTACGGCTCTCACACATAGCGCTTACATCACGCGCCTACAGTGCAACTGTCCGCTGAGCAAACCCCGCTGCAGCGACATTTATTCACTAGACCAGGAGCGACGCCATGAAAACCCAGCTGATGAAAAAAACGCTTGTTGCCTTAACGCTTGCCGGCCTCGGACTGATCGCGTCAGGCGCGCAGGCGAATGACAACCGGAACTACGACGACCGCTACGAACATCGTGTGGGCCGCGATCATGATGATCGCCATGGCAATGGGCAGTGGCGCCAGAGCCAACGTTTTGTCCAGCAGGTCGACGCGCGCCAGCATCGCCAGATCGACCGCATTCGTGACGGCCGCGACTCAGGCGAACTGACGCGGAACGAGTTCCGTGAGCTCATGCATGAGCAGCGACACATTCGTTCGATGAAAGAGAACTTCCTTGCCGACGGCATCCTTGATCCCCGCGAGTTCCGTCGCCTCGACCGGGCGCAGGATATTGCCAGCCGCGAGATTCGGTCTGAGAAACATGACCAGCAGGCGCGTAACACCCACGGCCGCAGTGCCTGGTACAACTAAATCCGCACGGCCCTACTGTAGATCGGGTGGGCAGAGGACGCCCGATGCTACAGTACGGCCGTTTTGCGTCGTTAATCGTTATCTATCAGCGTATCGGAGTCCGTCATGAATTTTCACACCACCCTCGCTTTGGCTGCGCTCATTGGCACCGCGCCCGTGTTTGCCGACCCGCCAAGCCACGCCCCGGCCCATGGTTATAACAAGAAACACCATGATCACGACAATGATGATCACAAAAAACCCAATAAATACAAGCAGGACAAGCACTACAAAGGCAAGAGCGGCGTGGTGTACGTTGACGATTACGGCATTGCGTCAGGTCGTTGCAACCGCGACGAAATCGGTGCCGTGATCGGTGGCGTTACAGGTGCGGTCATCGGCGGCCGCGTCGCCGACCGGGACGACCGGATGGTCGGCATGGTAGTGGGGGGGGTGCTGGGCGCGGTTCTCGGGCATGCAATTGGCGACAACATGGACAACCGCGATCGGGCCTGCATGGGGCATGCGCTGGAACTGGGTCGCCCCGGCGTGCCGGTAGAGTGGCGTCATGACGGCCAACACTACCACTTTACGCCCTACGGCGATGCAACCAATGGATGCCGCAATGCCACCATGAAAATCAATGGCGGAAAACCGCACAAGATGCTGGCCTGCCCGTCTGGCCGCGGGGAGTGGACCTTTCGCCGCAGCTAGGCCTGCCGCAACCCGAGGCCAGCGACGCCAAGCCTGCTAAAATGCCGGCTTTGCGTCCTGGCCTTTTTTGGCTACACCATGTCTGCACTCAAAAACGATACTTTTCTGCGCGCACTACAGCGCCAACCCACCGACTACACGCCGCTGTGGCTGATGCGCCAGGCCGGGCGCTACCTGCCGGAATACAACGCCACCCGGGCCCGTGCCGGCGATTTCCTGACCCTGTGCAAAACGCCGGACCTGGCGACCGAAGTGACGCTGCAACCGCTGGCGCGCTATCCGCTCGATGCCGCCATCCTGTTTTCCGACATCCTCACCGTGCCCGACGCGATGGGGCTGGGACTGTATTTTTCGCAAGGTGAAGGCCCGCGTTTCGAGCGGCCGCTGCGTGACGAATGGGAAATCCGCGACCTGTCTGCGCCCGATCCGACCGACAAGCTAGGGTATGTGATGGATGCGGTCAAAAGCATCCGCCGCGCGCTGGACGGCTCGGTGCCGCTGATCGGTTTTTCCGGCAGCCCCTACACGCTGGCCTGCTACATGGTCGAAGGCGCCGGCTCGACCGATTACCGCCACATCAAGACCATGCTCTACAGCCGCCCCGACCTGCTGCATCGCATTCTGGAAGTGAACACCCAGGCGGTGACCGACTACCTCAACGCGCAGATCGAGGCCGGCGCGCAGGCGGTGATGATTTTCGATTCCTGGGGCGGCAGTCTCACCCCGCATGCGTACCAGGAATTTTCGCTCAACTATATGGAGCGCATCGTCGCCGGCCTGATCAAGGAGCGCGACGGGCGCCGCGTCCCCAGCGTGGTCTTCACCAAGGGCGGCGGCAATTGGCTGGAATCAATCGCATCGATTGGCGCCGATGCGATCGGCCTCGACTGGACCGTCGACATCGGCGAAGCGCGTCTTCGCGTCGGCGACAAGGTGGCGCTGCAAGGCAACCTCGACCCCTGTGCGCTGCACGGCACGCCAGAAAGCATTCGTAGCGAAGCTGCACGCATCATCGACGCCTACGGCAATCACCCCGGCCATGTCTTCAACCTCGGCCACGGCATTTCACAGTTCACCAATCCGGACAACGTCACGGTATTGGTCGACGAAGTGCACAGCCGCAGCCGGGCCATACGCGCAGCGCAGCCCTGAACGAACTTTTTCACGCCACGCCGTCTTACCTCAGCCTTTAATTTATCGGGACACCCCATGAAACGCATTTTCATCAGCCTGTTTGCCCTTTTCGTCAGCGTCGGTTTTGCCATGCCGGAGGCCGAAGCCAAGCGCTTCGGCGGCAGCAAGTCCTTCGGCATGCAACGTACCGCCCCCGCCAAGCAGGATGCCGCACCCACTCCGCAGCGCCAGCAAACCACCACCACGCCCACGACCGCACCGAAGAAAAGTGGCTGGATGGGCCCGATTGCCGGTCTCGCCGCGGGTTTGGGCCTGGCCGCACTGTTTTCACACCTCGGACTGGGCGAGGAAATGGCCAATTTCCTGATGCTGGCGCTGCTGGCACTGGCGGCTTTCATGCTGATCCGCTATTTCATGCGTCGCAACGCGCCGGCCGCACCCGCCATGCAATACGCCGGCATGCCGCACAACGAAATGCGTCCTGGCGCACCCGCCGCATTTGACGCCACCCCCGCCGGGATGGGTGGCAACGCCACCGCCAGCGCCTTCCCGCCCGGTTTCGACGCCGACGCCTTTGCACGCGAAGCCAAGGTCAACTTCATCCGCCTGCAAGCCGCTTTCGATGCCGGCAGCCTGGACGATCTGCGCGCGTTCACCACGCCCGAAATCTTTGCCGAAGTCCGCATGCAACTGGCCGAGCGCGGCGACGCCGCCCAGACCACCGACGTAATGAGCCTCAACGCCGAGGTACTGGAAGCCGTCGACGCAGACAACCACCACATCGTCAGCGTCCGCTTTACCGGCCTGGTGCGCGAGGTGGCGGATCAATCTCCCGTATCGCTCGATGAGATCTGGCACCTCAGCAAACCGGTTAGCGGCGAGGGCGGCTGGCTGATTGCGGGCATCCAGCAACAATAATCCACGCTTTTACCAAGCATCATCGATAAATCCTCCTGCTGAAAGTGTGCGACGGCGGTTGATAAAACCGTGCACTTATGCACATTATTTGGGCAAACGCACTTTCTTTCCGCCAAGCCCTTGACAGGCATGGGGTATTTATAGGCTGTTGATGATTAAGGAATTAATGCGCTGCCTGCTTTTTGTACTGTAAGGCCCGTGCCCCACAACACGGGCCTTCTGAGACAGTGGACACAAATCATTCACACAATTATCCACAGCCTGCGTGGACAACGCCAATTAATGCTTGGCTAACAGGCACTTAGTGGACAATCCCAGACTTTTACCCCGGTTTCACCCCTAACATGCCGCCCATTCTTCAGGTCGCGCTCGACACTCCGCTTGATCGGCTGTTCGACTACCGTCTGCCGGATGGGCTGGGCGCAGTGTTGCCGGGTTGTCTGGTCGAGGTGCCATTTGGTCGCACCCACCAGGTTGGGGTGGCGCTGGGCCAGTCAACCGACAGCGCCATCGATACAGACAAACTGCGCGATGTGATCCGCGTGCTGGACGACCGCCCGGCGCTGTCGCCCGACACCCTGCGTCTGGCGCAGTTTTGCGCCGACTACTATCACTATCCGCTGGGCGCAATACTGTTGGCCACGCTGCCGCCGCGCCTGAAGAACGCCACGCCGTTTGTCGCGGATACCCCCTGGCTGATCGTGACGGACGCCGGACGGGCGGCGGAGCCGCCGGGCCGTGCCAGGGCGCAACGCGCGCTGCTCGACGCCTTGCGGCTGGCGCCGCAGGCGCGTGAAACCGTGCGCGCGCAAAAACAGGGTCGCCACGCAACCGCACTGGCTGCGGCGGGCTGGGCGGTATGGACGCGGGTCCCGCCCGCCAGCGGCGCCGTGCCCACAACAGCGCAATCGCCCGCCGCCACGCCTGAACAGCAAACCGCACTCGATCGCCTGCTGCCCGCGCTGCCCCGGTTCGGCGTTCACCTGATCCACGGAATCACCGGCAGCGGCAAAACCGAGCTGTATCTGCGCCTGATCGACGCGGTGCTGGCAAGCGGCCGACAAGCGCTGGTGCTGATTCCCGAAATTGCGCTGACCCCGCAGCTGGAGCAGCATTTCCGCAATCGCTTTCCCGGCCGCCGCATTATGACCCTGCACAGCGGCCTGGCCGAGGGCGCGCGCACCGAAAACTGGCTCGCCGCGCCCGACTGCGACGTGCTGCTCGGCACCCGGCTGTCGATATTCGCGCCGCTGCCGCGACTGGGCCTGATCGTGGTGGACGAGGAGCACGACGCCTCGTTCAAGCAGCAGGACAGCCTGCGCTATTCGGCGCGCGACGTCGCGGTGGCGCGCGGCAAGCAGGCCAATGTGCCGGTGGTGCTCGGCTCGGCCACGCCCTCGCTGGAAAGCTATGCGCACGCGCGGGCCGGCCGCTACCAGTTGATCGAGCTGAAGCAGCGCGCAATCAGCGCGGCACGCCTGCCCGACATCGAACTGGTCGACCTCAAGCACATCCCGGTCGACAACGGCCTCACCCGCCCCGCGCTCACGGCGCTGACCGAAACGCTTGCACGCGGCGAACAGAGCCTGGTTTTCCTCAACCGGCGCGGCTACGCACCGGCGCTGTATTGCCCCAGTTGCGCCTGGGTCTCGCCCTGTCCGCGCTGCTCGGCGCGGCTGGTGCTGCATCGCGGCGCACGGAATCGGGCCATAGCGGGGCTGAAGTGCCACCACTGCGGATTCGAGACGCGCATCCCGACCGAATGCCCGGGCTGCGGCAATCCCGACTTGAAGGCGCTCGGCCAGGGCACGCAACGGCTGGAAGAAACGCTCACGGCGCTGCTGCCCGCCGCGCGCATCCGCCGCATCGACCGCGATACCATGCGCCCGCGCGCCTGGGCCGAACTCGGCGAAGCCGTGCACGGCGGCGCGGTCGACATCCTGGTCGGCACCCAGATGCTGGCCAAGGGCCACGATTTCCCCAACATGACGCTGGCGCTGATACTGGACACCGACGGCGCGCTCTACAGCCCGGACTTTCGCGCCACCGAACGCCTGTTTGCCCAGCTGATGCAGGTGTCCGGCCGCGCCGGGCGCGCCGACAAACCGGGCCGCGTGCTGATCCAGACCGCCTTCCCCGATCATCCGCTGTTCCGTTATCTGCAACGCCACGATTACGCCGGCTACGCGCGCGAACTGCTGGCCGAACGCCGCCAACTCGACCTGCCGCCCTATACCCGCCAGGTGCTGTTGCGCGCCGAAGCCAAAACCATGGACGCCGCACTGGCCTTTTTGCACCGCGCCGCCGCGCTGGCGCCCGATTACGCCGAGGTCAGCGTATTCAGCGCAACGCCCGCGCCGATGGCACGCGTCGCCAACCTGGAACGCGCGCAGCTGCTGATCCAGTCGGCCTCGCGGCAGGCCCTGCAGGCCTGCGTGCGCGACTGGCGCCCGCAACTCGACGCCATCAAGCCGCGCGTGGCGCGCTGGTCGCTCGATGTGGATCCGCTGGTATTTTGAAGCCTCGCGCGCGGCGCATATAATCGCGGGCTATCTTAATTGAGTATTGAGCACTGCGGCCCCGCGTTCACCGCCCCGCTTTGAACCCATGGCCCACACCCATCCGCTTAAAGACCAGATTGCGCTGCTGATCGGCACTGCCCTTGAAACCGTGGCCCACGGCTCGCCGGTGAGCCTTGAAATCGAACGCCCGAAAAATTCGGCTCATGGCGATTTTTCCAGCAATGCCGCGATGCAGCTGGCGCGGCCGCTGAAGAAGAATCCGCGCGAGCTGGCGCAGATGATACTCAACGCGCTGCCGGAATCGCCACTGATTGCCAGGACCGAAATCGCCGGCGCGGGCTTCATCAACTTCCATCTCACGCCGGCGGCGTGGCACAGCCTGGTGCCGCAGATCCGCTCCGCCGGGACACAGTTCGGCAACGGCGATGCGGGTGCAGGTCATAAAGTATTGGTCGAATTCGTTTCCGCCAACCCCACCGGGCCGCTGCATGTGGGCCACGGCCGCCAGGCGGCGCTCGGCGATGCGATCTGCAACCTGTATGCGGCGCAGGGCTGGGCGGTGTACCGCGAGTTTTATTACAACGACGCCGGGGTGCAGATCCAGACGCTGGCCAACAGCGTGCAGGCGCGGGCAAAAGGCCTGAAGCCGGGCGACGCCGAGTGGCCGGAATCGGCCTACAACGGCGATTACATCGCCGACATCGCAGCCGATTTTCTCGCCAAGAAAACGGTGAAGTCGGACGACCGCGAATACACGGCGTCGGGGGATGTCAACGACCTGGATTCGATTCGCCAGTTCGGCGTGGCCTACCTGCGTCACGAACAGGACCTCGACCTCAAGGCCTTCGCGGTGCGTTTCGACAACTATTATCTGGAGTCGAGCCTGTACACCAGCGGGCGCGTGGCAGCAACGGTGCAAAAGCTGGCCGAGGCCGGCAAGACCTATCCGCAGGACAGCGCGCTGTGGCTCAGGACCACCGACTACGGCGACGACAAGGACCGCGTGATGAAGAAGTCCGACGGCAGCTATACCTATTTCGTCCCGGACGTCGCCTACCACATCGCCAAATGGGAACGCGGCTACGATCGCGCGATCAACATCCAGGGCACCGACCACCACGGCACCATTGCGCGGGTGCGCGCCGGCTTGCAAGCCGCCAACGTCGGCATCCCGCAGGGCTACCCGGATTACCTGCTGCATACGATGGTGCGGGTGATGCGCGGCGGCGAGGAGGTGAAAATCTCCAAGCGCGCCGGCAGCTACGTCACCCTGCGCGATGTCATCGACTGGACCAGCAAGGATGCGGTGCGCTTCTTCCTGCTCTCGCGCAAGGCCGACACCGAATACATGTTCGATATCGATCTTGCGCTCGCCAAAAACAACGACAATCCGGTGTATTACGTGCAATATGCCCACGCGCGGATCTGCCGTGTGTTCGAGGAATGGGGCGGGCAGGCCTCCGCACTCGACGACGCCGATCTCTCGCCGCTGACCGCACTGCACGAAACCGCGCTGATGCAGCGTCTGGCCGAATACCCGGAAACCGTGGCCACCGCCGCGCGTGAACTGGCGCCGCATCTGCTGGTCCATTACCTGCAGACGTTGGCGGGCGATTTCCATGCCTGGTACAACGCAGAAAAATTTCTGGTTGAAGACAGCGCGGCCCGGCTTGCCCGGCTCGCGCTGGCCGACGCCACCCGCATTACGATCGTTAACGGCTTGGCCTTGCTTGGTGTGTCCGCCCCGGAGAAAATGTAGTCATGGCAAAATCCACCTCTAGAAGAACCGACCGTGCAGGCACCAAGTATCCGCGCAAGCAAGGGACCATTTTCAGCGGCGTCCTCATCGGCCTCACTGTGGGTGCCGTGCTGGCCGTCGGCGTGGCCTTATGGATTACCGGCAACAATCCTTTCATGTCGTCATCCGCCCCGGGACAGCCCGCGCCGGCCAGAATCGAACCGGCGGCCCCCGAGGCACCCGAGACCGCACCCAGCTTTGATTTTTACAAGGTTTTGCCGAGCGATACGCCAAGTGAAGCCGAATCTCCCCCTGCGATCGCGCCGGTGGTGCCGCTGTATTACCTGCAGGCCGGCGCGTTCCAGAATCCGGCCGATGCCGACAACCTGAAAGCCCAGTTGGCCCTTCTCGGCATCGAGACCATCATCCAGACGCGTGATCTGGATGACCGCGGGGTTTTTCACCGCGTACGCGTCGGTCCTTTCCGTGCCATGGATGAAATGAATCGCACCCGGGCGCTGCTGACGCAGAACAATATCCCTGCCACACTGGTCAAAGAAATTCCCACCCCCTAGGAGACGCCTTGATGTTTACCCGCACACTGGCCATGGTTGCCGCTGCTGTTTTTTCGCTTTCCGCCCTGGCCGCTACTGACGGCGTTTTCGTAGGCCATGACTACACGGAAGTAAAAACGCCGCAACGCGTGGCCACAGGGAAAAAAGTCGAGGTGCTCGAATTCTTCTGGTATCGCTGCCCGCATTGTTTCCAGTTGGAGCCCGCACTCAATAACTGGCAGAAAAAGCTGCCGAAGGACGCCCAGGTTCGGCGCGTACCTGCCGTGTTTCGCGACGACTGGGCCCCCGCTGCCAAGATTTACTACACGCTTGAGCAAATGGGGCTGGTGGAGCGCCTGCATAACAAGGTCTTCGATGCGTACCATATTGAGAACATCAACCTCAATGACCCGGCCGTGCTCGGCGGCTGGATTGCAAAACAGGGTGTGGATCGCAAAAAATTCGAGTCGATCTACAATTCCTTTTCCACGCAATCCAAGGTCTTGAAGGGCTCCCGGCTGGCGACAGCCTATGGTATCCGCGGCGTTCCCGCTTTCATCATCGATGGCAAATATGCCACCGAGATGTCGTTGGCGCAGAGCGAGCCGCGTCTGTTCGAAATTCTTGACCAGCTCATCATCAAGGCGCGTGCCGAGCGCAAGGAAAAATAATTCCTGCTGCCCCCTGTCCCCGCCGGGCTCCATCCGCTCGATGATGCAGCGTGCCTAGCCCACTGCGGGTTTTTATCACGGGGGCCAGTTCCGGGCTGGGCGCGGCGCTGGCGCGGCACTACGGCGCCCAAGGCGCCCAGCTCGGTCTGGCCGGGCGCAACCTGACGCGCCTGCAAGAAACCGCCAACGGACTCAACGCCCGGGTATATCAGGCGGACGTCAGCGATGCAACGGCGATGCAACGCGCGGCCAAGGCGTTTCTGGATAGCTTCGGCGCGCCCGACATCGTGGTCGCGGCAGCGGGCATCAGTGTCGGCACGTTGACCGAAGAGGCCGCGGACGCCGTCATTTTTCGGGCCGTCATGGATGCCAATGTGCTGGGACTGGTGCATACCTTCCAGCCGTTCATTGCCGCCATGCAGCCGCACGGCGGGGTGCTGTGTGGTATTTCCAGTGTGGCAGGCATACGCGGTTTGCCCGGCGGCGGCGCCTATTCCGCCTCCAAGGCTGCGGCCACTGTTTATCTGGAGGCGCTGCGACTGGAATTGAAAGCGCGCAACATTGCGGTGGTCACGGTTGCGCCGGGTTACATTGACACGCCGATGACGCAGGTCAATCCCTATGCCATGCCATTCAAGATGTCAGCGGCCGTCGCTGCCACCAAAGTGGCACGATGTATCAAGTTACGCCGGCGTTTTACCGTAATTCCTTGGCAAATGGCCTGGGTTGCGCGTTTTCTTAGATGGCTTCCCAATCCAGTCTATGATGCAGTATTTGAAAAAGCACCTCGCAAGCCGCGCGGCTTGACTATCTAGTGTGTATAAAAAGTTGCGGAGAAGAAATGCCCACCCCTTTGAATATTATTCTTATCGACGACCACCCCCTGCTACGCATGGGTGTGGCCGGCTACATCGAGCAGGAGCCGGACTTGAATCTGATCGCGCAAATGGCGAATGCGGCCGAATTGCGCGACTGGATGGCCGCCGGTAACCGCGCCGATGCGGCGCTGCTCGATCGTTCACTGCCTGATGCGGACGGACTGGATCTGGTGTCCGACCTGCGCGATCTGGGCATCAAGGTCATCATGCTCACGATTGCCGATACCGACGAGGAAATATCCGAAGCGATCTCGTCCGGCGTCGATGGCTACGTCATCAAGTCCAGCGACCCCGAGCAGGTACTCGCCGCCATCCGCAGCGTGTGTGATGGGCAAAGCAGCTTCCCGCTCAACATCATGCAGAAGATGGCGCGCGGCGAACTCAACAACAGTGCCTTGTCGGCATTGACTGCGCGCGAGATGGAGATCGTCAATCAGGTGAAAGAAGGCCTCTCGAACAAGGCCATCGCGTTCAAGATGACACTGTCCGAGAACACCGTGCGCAACCACTTGCGCAACATCATGGAAAAGCTGGGCCTGCGCAATCGCGTACAGGTCGCCACGCTGGCGCTCAAGGAAGACCAGAGGCGGCATTGATCCGGCCGGGCAGGCACGGACCGCTTGCCGCGGGTTGCGGCGGCCATGCCTGTCTGTGCCAATGGTTCCACGCCCGGGCGGCGTTATTCGACCGTGACGCTCTTCGCCAGATTGCGCGGTTTGTCCACATCGGTGCCTTTTTGCAGCGCCGCGTGATACGACAGCATCTGTAACGGGATCGTATGCAGGATCGGCGACAGCGCGTCATTGTGGCCGCCGGGCAGCTTGATCACGTGCACGAACTCGGACTCGACGAGGCTCACATCGCCGTCAGCGATCACATAGAGTTCCCCCCCGCGGGCGCGCACTTCCTGCATGTTCGATTTCAGTTTTCCAATCAGCTGGTCATTGGGTGCAATCGTGATGACCGGCATGTCTTCGTCCACCAGGGCCAGCGGTCCATGCTTGAGTTCGCCTGCCGGGTAGGCTTCGGCATGGATATAAGAAATTTCTTTCAGCTTGAGTGCGCCTTCGAGGGCAATCGGATAGTGCACGCCACGCCCGAGAAACAAGGCATGGTGCTTGTTGGCAAATTGGTGCGACCAGGCCTCAACCTGTGATTCCAGCGCCAGCACCTGCTGCACTTTGTTGGGCAGGCTGCGCAACGCTGCGAGATGCGCGGCTTCCTGGGCGGGGGTCAGGCGCCCACGCAGCTTGGCCAGCACCAGCGTCAGCAAAAACAGGCCGGCCAGCTGGGTCGTGAAGGCCTTGGTCGAGGCGACGCCAATTTCCGGCCCGGCACGGGTGAGAAATTTAAGGCGCGAGGCGCGGGTGAGTGCGGACTCCGGAACGTTGCAAATGGTCAGGGTTTTATCCTGCCCCAGCGATTTGGCGTGATTCAGCGCGGCCAGCGTATCGGCCGTTTCGCCCGACTGGGAAATCGTGACGATCAGGGCATTCGCATTGGGAACGGAGGTGCGATACCGGTATTCGCTGGCTATTTCGGCATGGGCGGGTATGCCTGCAATCTGCTCCAGCCAGTAGGTCGCCACTTTCGCGGCATGAAAGCTGGTGCCGCAGGCCAGAAAAGTCACCGCATTCACCTCTCCCAACACGGCCGCGGCATCAAACCCGAACCACTCTGGCTGAATGTGGTCTTGTGCCACGGCGGTCAGCAGAGTATCCGTCAATGCACGCGGCTGCTCATGAATTTCCTTCTGCATGAAGTGGCGGTAGTTGCCCAGCTCGGCCATATCGGCCGAGAGCTCCGAAATATGCACGCTGCGATCGGCCTTGTTGCCCTCGGCGTCATATACCGTGACCGACAGCAGGCCCACATCGGCCACATCGCCCTCTTCCAGATACATGACCCGCTGGGTCACCGGAAGCAGGGCCGACACGTCGGAGGCGATGAAGTTTTCCTCAATTCCCAGCCCAATCAGCAGCGGGCTACCCTTGCGCGCGCAAATCAGCCGGTTGGGCATGTGCTCGTTCACCACCCCGATGGCATAGGCGCCCTCGAGTTCGGCGACCGCCGCACGCGTGGCTGCCAATAGGTCCTTCGTCTGACGGAAATACAATTCGATCAGGTGGGCGATCACCTCGGTATCCGTTTCCGACGTAAAAGCAAAACCCTGGGCTGCCAGCCGGCTACGCAGCGCCTCATGATTTTCGATAATGCCGTTGTGCACTACCGCCAGGCTGCCGCTGACATGCGGATGCGCATTGGATTCCGAGGGCGCCCCATGCGTCGCCCAGCGCGTATGCGCGATCCCCAGATGGCCATGCACCTGCTGGGCGGCGCAGTCATTTGTCAGCGACGCGACGCGGCCTACGCTCCGCACCCGCTTCAACCCGCCGCTGACAATGACCAGCCCGGCCGAGTCATAGCCACGATATTCCAGACGGCGTAACCCTTCCAGTAGGATGGGAACAACGTTACGTTGCGCTACCGCGCCGACAATGCCGCACATGCTTAACTTTCCTTTTTCGGTTTGGCCGGACGTTTCCAGCCGGTGAGGGTCAGCTGCCGGGCCCGCGACAAGGTAAGCTCGCCTGCCGGCGCGTCCTTGGTGAGCGTGGTCCCTGCACCGAGGGTCGCGCCCCGGCCCACCGTGACCGGCGCGACCAGCTGGGTGTCGGAGCCGACAAACACGTCGTCTTCGATCACGGTGCGGTGTTTGTTGGCGCCGTCATAATTACAGGTAATCGTACCGGCGCCGATATTGACCTTTTTCCCCATCGTGGTATCGCCCACATAGGACAGGTGATTGATCTTGGAGCCGTCAGCGATCTGGCTGTTTTTGATTTCGACAAAATTGCCCACATGCACGTCGCGCGCCAATGTCGTGCCGGGACGGATACGCGAAAATGGGCCCAGCCGGTTAGCCTCGCCAATCCTGGCATCGTCGATCAGGGTGAACGCATCGATCCGGGTGCCCGCGGCCACGCTCACATTGCGCAGCACACAGTTAGCGCCCACTTCCACGCTATCGTCCAGCTGTACCTGTCCTTCAAATACGCAGTTCACATCAATCACCACGTCGCGCCCGCATTTGAGCGTCCCGCGTACGTCGATTCGCGCCGGATCCATCAAGGTCACGCCGTCATTGAGGAGTGCGCGGGCAATTTCATTCTGGTAGACACGCTCCAGCTCGGCCAATTGTGCCTTGCTGTTCACGCCCACCACTTCCCACTCGGAGGCCGGAGCGTGCGTCGCGATAGTCACCCCATCCCGTACTGCCAGCGCAATGATGTCCGTAAGATAGTACTCGCCCTGCGCATTGTCATTCTTCAATTCGGCGATCCAGCCTTTAAGACGTCGGGTTGCCACCGCAAGAATGCCGGTATTGACCTCCCGGATCGCCCGCTCGGCGTGAGACGCATCCTTGTGCTCGACGATGCGCGCCACCTTGCCCGCTTCACGCACGATTCGTCCATAGCCGTCGGGGTGTGCCAGTGTCACCGTCAGCAACCCGAGCTGGCCCGCCTCGGCGGCCACCACCAGCGGCTGCAGGGTGGCCGTCTGCGTCAGCGGAACATCGCCATACAGGACCAGGGTCACCCCCTCATCGGCGAGCTGCGGTAGCGCCATTTTGACGGCATGACCGGTGCCCAGCTGTTCCGCCTGAACCACAAATGTGACCCCGCTTCCAGCCAGGGCCATCGGCACGGCTTCTCCGCCAAAACCGTACACGACGCACACCTGCCTGGCACCGAGCGCATGGGCGCGCTCGACCACATGCCCGAGCAGGGATTGACCCGCGAGCCGGTGCAAAACCTTGGGCAGGTCGGAGCGCATGCGCGTGCCTTTGCCTGCAGCGAGAATCAGGATTTCAAGCATGGTGTTCATTCATTTTTCCGGGGCCTTGGGGCACTATCAATGCAATCAGGGGAGCAATATGCGGGCCAAGTATATAACCTGGCTGACGTCGTCCTGATGAAAAAGGCAACCGCCTGGCTGCCTTTTTACTTTTTTACCTAATGGCGGGCTTTGCCGGCCGAAAACATACCACACGCCCAAGACAGAATCACGGCATGTCCTTGCTGCCTTCGAGATAGCCAGCTTCCTGCCATGGCCTGCTGCAGTGTCTTGAATTCGGCATCCTTGTCGGCCACGAACTGGCCAAGCTTGCTTACGAACGCTTTTTGCATTTTTGCCACCGCTCGGGGATCGATGGCGGTGATGGCTTCTTCCAGCCTGCTTTTCTCGCTTTCACTCATCTTGTCGCTGGCCACCAGCGTGAAGCCCGGGGAGGCCGGCAGGGGATACCAAACCTCATAATCGCCGGATTCCAGCAGGGCTTTCGCCTTCTTGCCGCCCAGACCGCCGGCCTGGGCATAATTCCGTTTCATGGTCAGGATCACATCTTCCCGGGTTTTTACCTTCATATATTTCACGTTTTCGCCATTCTGCTTGATGACGAAGCGCGCGAGCACATCCGGAACCGACGGTTTTTCGGTAAGGGCAACGGTGGTGATGGTTGCCCCCTTGCGGCGCAGCAGGACAACCTTGAGGAAGTCTTCCACGCGGGCAAGGGGACTGTAGCCTTTGTTAAACGCCGAAACCGCTACCGTGCGCGGCGCAAAATACACATCCTTGCGACCCCTTGGCCAAGGTGCGCGAGAAAAGGCATAAAAACAAGACCTTGGAAGAGGTTTGCCCGTAACCTTCCCCTCTACCGCACGGCCGGGGAATGCGGCCGCGCGCACCTTGTTTACCCCCCAATACAGTCGCGGTCAGCGGATAGGCACCAACTCCACCCGGCGGTTCTTGGCGCGATCAGCAATGGTGGCGTTACCGGCAACCGGACTCGACCCGCCATACCCCTTTGCCGTCAAGCGGCCCGCAGCAACGCCTCTGTCGATCAAATAGGCTCGCACAGCATTGGCACGGCGTTGCGACAAGTCCCTATTGTGGGCGGCGCTGCCTTTCCTGTCCGTGTGTCCCGCCACTTCCAGCTTGATATCGCCCCACGCTTTCAGATTTTTCGCTGCCCGTTCCAGCGTCGCCACCGCATCGGGTCGCAGCTCGGCTTGATTCTTGTCGAAGTTCACCCCTTCAAGCAGGCGTTTTACCGGCTTTGCCGGGTCCGGCGTCGCGCAGTCTTCAGCGGCCTGGACACCGGCCGGGGCACAGGGGGTTTGGCTGGCGGCGTGCGCAGGATCGGACCCGCCCCCCACTGCGACCTGAACACATAAGGCGCCCGCCATGATTAATCCCATGCCGGAGGCCCAAGTCAGGAAAAATTTTTGCTGCATATTTAGCCCCTTGTTTCTGTAGTGACCGTGAGTTCAATTCCATAGCCGTTTGCTGCGCGGGCAGCAGAACGAAAAAAAGGCAACCGCGCGGTTGCCTTGATATTTTCCTGCTGCAAGCGGTCCGTCTTGCTTGCTTATTTGCGCAATTTTTTAATGGCAGCGAGCTGGGCCACGGCTTGCGCCAATTCCGCCTGCGCCTGCGCATAATCGATGCTGGCAATCTTGTCCTTCATCGCTTCTTCTGCTGCGCGCATGGCTTCAAGCGCCTTGGCTTCATCGAGGTCGGCACCGCGAATGGCGGAGTCGGACAGGATCGTCACCGTGTTGGGCTGCACTTCGAGAATACCGCCCGATACGTAAACCAGTTCTTCTTCTGCTTGATTGGGTACCTTGATGCGTACAGATCCTGGCTTGAGCGTAGTCAGCAACGGCGTGTGACGCGGATAAATACCGAGTTCACCGCGCTGGCCGGGGGCAATCACCACTTCGGCGGGGCCGGAGTAGAGTGATTTTTCTGCGCTGACGATGTCAACGTGTAGGGTCATGGCCATGGTTTAACCTTGTATGGGCTGGACGGGGAACCCAACAGAAACAGCCTGCTTTCTGCTGATCGAGCCCCGACTCCTGCGCTTTACTGAATTGTCTTCGCTTTTTCGACGGCTTCTTCGATGCCGCCGACCATGTAGAAGGCCTGTTCGGGCAAATGATCGTATTCGCCTTCGACAATCGCCTTGAAGCCGGCGATGGTTTCTTTGAGGGTGACATATTTGCCGGGTGCGCCGGTAAATACTTCAGCCACGAAGAAAGGCTGCGACAGGAAGCGCTGGATTTTACGTGCACGCGTCACGGCCAGCTTGTCTTCAGGCGACAGTTCGTCCATACCCAGAATCGCGATGATGTCGCGCAGTTCCTTGTATTTCTGCAGCGTGCCCTGCACCGCACGAGCGACCCCGTAGTGCTCGTCGCCCACCACTTGCGGGTCGAGAATACGCGAGGTGGAATCCAGCGGATCCACCGCAGGGTAAATACCCAGCTCGGCAACCTGACGCGACAGCACCAGGGTGGCGTCGAGGTGGGCGAAGGTGGTGGCCGGCGATGGGTCGGTCAAGTCATCCGCAGGCACGTAGACGGCCTGGAAGGACGTGATCGAGCCGGTACGGGTGGAAGTGATGCGCTCCTGCAGGCGGCCCATTTCGTCGGCCAGCGTCGGCTGGTAGCCCACGGCGGACGGCATCCGGCCCAGCAGCGCCGACACTTCGGTGCCGGCCAGGGTGTAACGGTAGATGTTATCGACGAACATCAGCACGTCGCGGCCTTCGTCGCGAAAGTACTCGGCCATGGTCAGGCCGGTCAGCGCCACGCGCAGACGGTTGCCGGGCGGCTCGTTCATCTGGCCGTAGACCAGTGCGACCTTGTCCAGCACGCCGCCTTCTTTCATCTCGTGATAGAAGTCGTTGCCTTCACGGGTACGCTCACCCACGCCGGCGAACACCGAGAAGCCGGAGTGCGCCACCGCGATGTTGCGGATCAGCTCCATCAGCGTCACGGTCTTGCCCACGCCGGCGCCGCCGAACAGGCCGACCTTGCCGCCCTTGGCGATCGGCATGATCAGGTCGATCACCTTGATGCCGGTTTCCAGAATCTCAACCGCGGTGGCCTGGTCGGCATACGCCGGCGGCTTGCGGTGGATCGGCATGAGCTTGTCGGCGTTGACCGGACCGGCTTCGTCGATCGGGGTGCCGAGCACATTCATGATGCGGCCCAGCGTCGCCTGGCCGACCGGAACCATGATCGGGTTGCCGGTTGCGAGCACTTCCATGCCGCGACGCAGGCCGTCAGTCGAACCCATCGCGATGGCACGAACCACACCGTCGCCCAGCTGTTGCTGGACTTCCATGGTGAGTTCGGGGGTTTGCATTTTCAGCGCTTCAAAGATCCCGGGCATGGCATCACGTGAAAATTCCACGTCCACCACAGCGCCAATGATCTGAACAATTTTTCCGTTGCTCATGCTTGTTTCCTAAGAAGATTAAATTCTGTGGCTGCTTGATTCATAGCTTCTGGCACGATCAAACCGCTGCCGCGCCTGCCACGATCTCGGACAGTTCCTTGGTAATCGCGGCCTGGCGGGTTTTGTTGTAAACCAGCTTCAATTCGCCGATCACGTCTTTCGCGTTATCGGACGCGGCTTTCATTGCAACCATTCGTGCCGATTGCTCGCAGGCGATATTTTCTGCCACACCCTGATACACCAGCGACTCGATGTAGCGCATCAGCATGCCGTCCACTACCGGCTTGGCATCGGGTTCGTAAATATAGTCCCAATGCGTTTTCAGGCTGGCTTCGTCGGCGTCTTCCATTTGTGCCAGCGGCAACAATTGGGTCAGCGTCGGCTCCTGCTTCATCGTGTTGACGAAGCGGTTGTAGCCGATGTACAACGCGTCGATCCTGCCTGCCAGATAGGCATCCAGCATGACCTTGACCGGGCCAATCAGCCTGTCCATATGCGGCGTGTCGCCCAAACCGGTGAGCTGCGATGCCACGTTGGCGCCCAGACGCTGCATGAAACCCAGGCCTTTATTGCCGATAGCGGTGACATCGATCTCGACACCGGCGGCGTCCCACTGTTTCATCTGGCCCACTACCATGCGGAATATATTGGTGTTAAGTCCCCCACACAATCCCTTGTCGGAGGTGACCACAATCAGGCCCACGCGCTTGACATTTTCACGCGCCATCACAAACGGATGCTTGTACTCCGTGTGCGCATAGGCCAAATGGGTCGCCACGCGGGCGATTTTCTCGGCGTACGGACGCGCAGCTTTCATACGCTCCTGCGCCTTACGCATTTTGGACGCCGCAACCATTTCCATGGCCTTGGTGATCTTGCGCGTATTTTCCACGCTCTTGATCTTGGTCCGTATCTCTTTTCCGGCTGCCATCCTTGCTCCTTAAACCAGCGGCTACTATTCAACGCGGTCTATATTTAATAGACGCCGGTTTTCTTGAACGCTTCCACCGCTGCGGTGAGCGCCTTTTCATTGGCGTCATCCAGCTTGCCGGTGGTTTCGATGGCATCCATGATGCTGGCATACTTGGATTTCATGAACGCCATCAATGCGGATTCAAACGGCAGAATCTTGGTCACCTCGACATCGTCCATATAACCCTTGTTGACCGCGAACAGCGTCAACGCCATCTGCGAAACCGACATCGGCGAGTACTGCGCCTGCTTCATCAGTTCGGTGACGCGACGACCCCGTTCGAGCTGCTTGCGGGTGGCTTCGTCCAGATCGGAGGCGAACTGGGCAAACGCCGCGAGCTCGCGGTATTGCGCCAGTGCCAGTCGCGTGCCGCCACCGAGGTTTTTAATGACCTTGGTCTGCGCTGCGCCACCGACGCGGGACACCGACAGGCCGGCGTTGATCGCGGGACGGATACCGGCGTTGAAGAGGTCGGTCTCCAGGAAGATCTGGCCGTCGGTAATCGAAATCACGTTGGTCGGCACGAATGCGGATACGTCGCCGGCTTGCGTTTCGATGATCGGCAATGCGGTCAGCGAACCGGTCTTGCCCTTGACGGCGCCATCGGTCATTTTCTCGACGTAATCCGCATTCACGCGCGCAGCCCGCTCAAGCAGACGCGAGTGCAGGTAGAACACGTCGCCGGGATAGGCTTCGCGGCCCGGCGGACGGCGCAGCAGCAGCGACACCTGGCGGTACGCCCACGCCTGTTTGGTCAGGTCGTCATACACGATCAGCGCGTCTTCGCCGATGTCGCGGAAGAATTCGCCCATGGTGCAGCCGGAGTAGGGTGCGATGTACTGCATCGCAGCGGCGTCGGCAGCGGTCGCGGCAACGACGATGGTGTGATCCATCGCGCCGTGCTCTTCCAGCTTGCGAACGACGTTGGCAACCGACGAAGCCTTCTGCCCGATGGCGACGTAAATACACTTCACGCCGGTGCCCTTCTGGTTGATGATGGCGTCGATCGCGACCGCGGTCTTGCCGGTCTGACGGTCGCCAATGATCAGTTCGCGCTGGCCGCGGCCGACCGGCACCATGGCATCGATCGATTTGAGGCCGGTTTGCACCGGCTGGTCAACCGATTTACGCTCGATCACGCCCGGCGCAATGCGCTCGATCGGCATGGTCTTGTCTGCAGCTACAGGGCCCTTGCCATCAATGGGCTGACCCAGCGAATTGACCACGCGGCCCAACAGGCCACGGCCGACCGGCACTTCCAGAATGCGGCCGGTGCACTTGGCCACGTCGCCTTCCTTGATATGTTCGTAGTCGCCCAGGATCACGGCGCCAACGGAGTCGCGCTCGAGGTTGAGCGCCACGCCGAAGGTGTTGCCCGGCATTTCGATCATCTCACCCGACATCACATCGGATAACCCATGAATGCGGACAATACCGTCGGTGACGGACACGATCGTTCCCTGGGTGCGCATTTCGCTCGCAACCCCGAAGTTTTCGATCTTGGCTTTAATCAGTTCGCTGATTTCGCTTGGATTCAATTGCATTGTGTGTTCTCCGAACCGTGAGGTTCCGATAAAAATGAGTACTAAATTAGCCTAAGCCGCGTTTACGTCGACGCCTCAACCCCGCAGGGCAAAAGACATGCGCTGCAACCGCCCTTTCACCGAGCCGTCTATCACCTGGTCGCCCACCGCAATCACTGCGCCGCCGATCAAATCTGCATCCACCGCAACCTGCACCGTCACCGCGCGGTTGAAGCGGGCTTTCAGGCCCGCCACCAATTCGTCGATCTGCGTTTGCGTCAACGCCTGGGCGCTGGTAATGGTTGCTTCCACGGTGCTTTCGGCGTTGGCTTTCAGCGTTTCAAACTGTACGCTGATCTCTGGCAGCACAGACAGGCGGCCATTTTCAGCCAGCACCTTGACAAAGCTGGCGCCGCGTTGGCCCAGGCCAGCCCCGGCCACATCGATGATCAGACCCGTCACCCGCTCGATCGACACCGCAGGGTCGGCGATCAGGCGTGCCGCCTGATCATCTGCAACAATCGCTGCCAGCGTGGCAACGCGTGACGACCAGCCGGCCAGATCGTTTTCGCCCTGCGCCAGGCGAAAAACAGCTTCAGCATAGGGGCGTGCCAGAGTAGACAGTTCGCTCATGGCCTACAGCTCGGCTTTCAGCTGGCCCAACAGGTCAGCATGCGCTTGCGCGTTGACTTCACGACGCAGGATTTTTTCCGCGCCGGCCACAGCCAGCGCAGCAACCTGTTCACGCAGACCTTCACGTGCGCGGTTGGCTTCCTGGTCAATGGTCGCCTGGGCAGCAGCAATCTGACGATCGCCCTCTTCCTTGGCCGCGTTTTTTGCCTCATCGACGATTTGCGCCGCACGCTTTTCAGCCTGGGCAATCATTTCACCCGCTTGCGTCTTGGCTTCACGCAGGCTTTCGCTGGCCTTCTTGGCAGCCAGCTCCAGCTCGTGCTTGCCGCGATCGCCTGCAGCCAGGCCGTCGGCAATCTGTTTCTTGCGCGTTTCGAGCGCGTTCATGATCGGCGGCCACACGTACTTCATGCAGAACCACACGAAGAAGAAGAACGTGACGGACTGGCCGATCAAAGTTGCGTTGAAATTCATATCCGCACCTTTTCAAAGACGGGAGTTAAAAACGAGAGTTGGCGACAAGTTCCGCAGCAACCCGCGAATTAACCGGCAACGGCGAACAGGATGTACATAGTCAGACCGACGGCGATCATCGGCACGGCATCGACCAGACCCATCACGACGAAGAACTGGGTGCGCAACATGGGAACCAGTTCGGGCTGACGGGCAGCGCCTTCGAGAAAGCGGCCGCCAAGCAAGGCCACACCAACGGCTGCGCCGATCGCAGCCATACCCATCATCAGGGCGCCAGCGATGTACAACACGGCTTGAGTCATTTCCATTTGTTTACTCCTGAGTTAAAAATAAAATTGAAGACAAGAAAGCAGAATAGTTATTACAACCGAAATCAGTGATGCTCGGCATGCGCCATGTCCAGATAGACGATGGTCAGCGTCATGAAAATGAAGGCCTGCAAGGTGATGATGAGAATGTGGAACACCGCCCACGCCCATTGCAACACGCCGCCAAGCCCCGCCATAAGCCAGCCGCCGCCGAACATCAGCGCGATCAGGATGAAGACCATTTCGCCGGCGTACATGTTGCCGAACAAACGCAACGAGAGCGAAATCGGCTTGGCGATCAGGCCGACACCCTCAAGCACCAGATTGACCGGAAACAGCCATTTGGGGAAAGGCTGGAAGGCCAGCTCGGAAAAGAAACCGCCCGCGCCTTTCATTTTGACGCTGTAATAGAGCACCAGGAAGAAGATCGACAGCGACAGGCCGAAGGTCACGTTGGGGTCGGTCGTCGGCACCACTTTAAAATACGGCACACCCGCCAGCGTTGCGGCATAGGGCAGCCAGTCAACCGGAATGAGGTCCATCATGTTCATCAGGAACACCCACACGAACACGGTCAGGGCCAGCGGCGCAACCATGGCGTTTTTGTGCGAGAAGGAACCGCGCACGGAGTTGTCGATGAACTCGACGATCCACTCGACGAAGTTCTGCAACCCAGCAGGCACGCCAACCGTGGCCTTTTTGGCCACCGCGCGGAACAGGAGCAGAAACAGGAGGCCCAAGCCGATCGAGAACAGCATGCTGTCGACATTGATCGCCCAGAAACCCATGGCCTGGGCTTCAGCCGCGCCGGGAGCAAAGCCCCAGGCGCCATCGGGATGCTGGCCATAGGTCAGGTTCTGCAGGTGGTGCTTGATGTACTCGCCAGAGGAAGCGTATTCCGAAGCCATGGTGATCAAATTCAATAAGTGAGTTTTGAATGGGCGCGCTCAGCACCCCCATTCAAAACCAACCTTAGATTAAGCCCGCCGGCCAGACAGGTTATTTGTTATTTTGGCCCACTACCGCAGCCAGCCAGGCGAACTGGGCCACAACAAGGCCAAGCAGCAACGGCAGCGGCGCCAGTTTCAGCACACCCAGACCGACGACCAGCAAACCCACCAGCAGAGCCAGCCGCTCGACTCCGGCACGCATGAACAGCTTGAGCAAACGGTGCCGATCCCATTCGGGATGCCGCATCGACTGCCGCTCGCGCCACACCAGCACCGCACTCACCGCCAGCGCGGTCAGCACGCCATACAACACGGCCAGCCCTGCCGCAAACCCGGCAAACGCGCCGCCTGCCAAGGCTGCGATAGGCGCGAGTCCCGCTTGCGCCAAGGCCATCCGCCGGGTGCCGGAAATACCGATAAAGCGGATGCCGGTAAACATTAGCCAGTTATGATACTAGAATTAGTGAAGTCTATGCAACCATCAAGCAGCCTGATGATGAATTCGTGAGGCTGCGGAATAACAACATGTGCGTTAACGTAGTGTTTGGCACAAGCGTGCAATTCCATTCGCCATGAAAGTCGCCACGAGCAAGGCGAATGGGGGCGAATTCATCGCGGAAACCTTGACTGCGGGCGGCGGGCTTCCGGTCCGCCCTTCAGTTCCGGCCACCCCTTGGGCGACGCCTGCGACGGATGCGATCCCACAGCCCGCCTGATTCACAAACGGATGCACCGCGTCGACTGCGGTTTTTAGATTGAATGATGCGGGATACGCGCAAGCACCGGCAACGGGCACTGCAACACACGCCCCGCTGCACCCTGTCTGGCTGCGGGCGCAGCGGTTCGTCGCCTCAAATGTGAGCGAGTTGCTGCTCGATTTCGGTGAAGGTGTGAGCGACTTCGGCGGTCTCGACGACGACGCCGAGCTGCTTGCAAAGCTGCGACAGCGACAACAGGCCGCGCACCATTTGCTGGCCGTCCTTGTGCTCGATCACCAGTGCGTGCTGGCGTCCGCGCGACTTGAGCGTTTCCAGCACGTGGCCAACGCGGGCGTGGTCCAGATCGTCGAAATCGACCGCTTCCAGCCGATCCACCGGGGTCATGATGTCGGCAACCAGCACCTCGTCGCGGCGGATGCCGCGACTTTGCACCACCTGCATGGGTTTTTCGCCGTGAATGTCGGTGCTGGTGACCAGCCCGGCCACCCGGTCGTGACCGTCCATGACAAATAGCAGGCGCACCTTGCGGCGGATCATGCGTTCTTCCGCCTGGTTGATGGTGTCGCCGGGAGTGGCGATGAAGGCGGTCATGCGACGGAAATCGGTCATGACATCGAGCGCCGGGTTAGCCAGCCCCACCCGCTCGGGCAATACGCAGGCGGGACGCAGCAGACCGGCGGTTTGATCAAGATGGCTGGTGGGCAAACGGGTATAGGTCATGGCGTTTCTCCTTGTATCGGTTTCGGGGTTCCATGCCGCGCGATCCGGGCGATGGAACGATTACGATCATCCTGTTCCTCGCAATCCCTTCTGTCTATTCAAGATTTTTTTCAGGGACATAAAATTGTTTTGGGCGAGCGCGATTTCCGGCGCCACGGTGTATTCGGCGAAACGGAACAGCCCCGAAAACCAAGGCCAGCCGGGGGGTTCCCAGCCCCTATGCAAATTCAATCGCGGAAATCGGAAAGCGGGATGTTGTATAGCCAAAACCAGCCGTCCCCCAGTGCGGCGCCACGCTTTACAGCCGGATGCCCAGTCGCTGCAGCAGGCCGTCCAGTTCGTCTGCGCTGCCAAAATGCAGGGTCAGCTTGCCGCTGCCCTTGCTATTGGCCTGAATGTGCGCGGTCATGCCCAACGCGTCGGCCAAGGCCTCTTCCAGCCGCAGCGTGTCGCGCGATGCCGCTGGCTTGGTGGGCGCGGACGGCGCCTCCTTGAGCCGCGCCACCCGCCGCTCGACTTCGCGCACCGACAAACCCCGGGTTTCGATTTCGTGCGCCAGTTCGCGCTGGACACCCGCATGCAGCGGCAGCAGCGCGCGCGCATGGCCCATTTCAATCAAGCCCGCTACCAGCATGTCCTGCACCGGTCGCGACAGATTGAGCAGGCGCAACAGGTTGGATACCGCGGCGCGCGACTTGCCGACGGACTGCGCGACGGCATCGTGCGTCATGCCGAATTCCTGGATCAGCCGCTGCAGGCCGTGCGCCTCATCGATGGCATTGAGGTCTTCGCGCTGGATGTTTTCGATCAGCGCCATCGCCGCCACGGCGCTATCGGCCACTTCGCGCACCAGCACCGGGATTTCGTTCAACCCGGCCAGCTGGGCTGCACGCCAGCGGCGTTCGCCGGCGATGATTTCATAGCCGTCGGCGACTTCGCGCACCAGAATCGGCTGCATCAGCCCCTGCGAGCGGATCGAATCGGCCAGCTCCTGCAACGATTCGCTGTCCATCTGGCTGCGTGGCTGGTATTTGCCCGGGGCCAGCTGCGTCACATGCATCATCCGCAGGTCGCCCTGCGGCGGGGCGGCGTTATCCTCGCCCCCCAGCAGCGCATCGAGTCCCCGCCCGAGCCCCTTGAGTTTGGCCATTATGCTGTCTCCCTTGCTGTGAGGCCGGCACGCTTGAGCGTTTCTTCGGCCAATTCCATATACGCTTTCGCACCCTTGCACTGCCGGTCATAGGCCAACACCGGCATGCCGTGGCTGGGGGCTTCTGCCAGTCGCACGTTGCGGGGGATGACGGTGTCGTAGACCTTGCTGCCAAAATGCTGCTTGATTTGATCGGAGACCTGTTGCGCCAGCGTACTGCGCGGGTCGAACATCACGCGCAACAACCCTTCGATCTGGATAGTAGGGTTGAGCCGCTGCTTGACCTTCTTGATGGTGGCGACCAGATCGGTCAGCCCTTCCAGGGCGTAATATTCGCACTGCATCGGAATCAGGACTGCCTGGGCTGCGGCAAACGCATTCACGGTCAACAGATTCAATGTCGGCGGGCAATCCATGAGGATGAAATCGTAGTCGTCCGACACCTGCTCCAGCGCCACTTTCAATCGGAGATCGCGTTGCTCAAGATTGACCAGATCGATCTCGGCCCCCGCCAGTTCACGGTTGGCAGGAATCACATCGAACTGCCCGGGCTCGGAGCGCATTCTGGCCTGCCGCACATTCACCTGGTTGAGCAGAATCTGGTACACCGTGGGCAGTGCGGTGCGCTTTTCTATACCCGCGCCCATGGTTGCATTGCCCTGCGGGTCCAGATCGGCCAACAGCACGCGCTGCCCCAGCTCGGCAAGCGACGCCGCCAGATTCACGGCCGTCGTGGTTTTCCCCACCCCGCCTTTTTGATTGGCAATGGCCAGAATTTTCATGCAGCATGCTCCAGAACGATCAAATGGCGGCTCGCTTCCAGGCCGGGGACTTGCAGCACGTTGTTAGCGCTCACTTTCGCCCAGTCCGGCAAGGATGCAATCTCTTCATGGGGAATCAGACCCTTCATCGCCAGCCAGCAACCCGTCGGTTCGAGTAAATGGCGGGTCAGCGTGACAAACGTTCTCAGGTCTGAAAAGGCGCGCGAGGTAATGACATCGAACGCCAGGACGGGCTTGAAATCCTCCACCCGGGCTGTCACCACCTGCAGATTATCCAAGCCCAGCTCGGCCTTGGCTTGCAACAGGAACGCGGTTTTTTTGGCGACGCTGTCGATCAACGTCACCTGCAATTCAGGCCGCGCGATGGCCAGCGGAATCCCCGGCAATCCGCCACCACTGCCGACATCCAGCACGTTTTTGCCATGAAAGTACGGCACCGCCGCCAGCGAGTCGAGCAGATGGTGGCCTACCATGCGATCAATGCCGCGCACCGCCGTCAGATTGTAAACGCGGTTCCATTTGTCGAGCAGGGTCAGGTAGGCAAGCAACTTCGCCTCGGCGCCCTCAGGCAAAATCAGACCTTGAACGGCGATGCCCGCCGCAAGTTGTAGCTTCGGGGTCATGCGCTTTTTTTCTGGACGTCGGACTTGAACCCGCGCTTGGCATACACAAGCAATACCGAAATCGCTGCCGGCGTGATGCCTTGCAGACGCGCGGCCTGCCCCAGCGTTTCGGGGCGAGCGGCCTGCAGCCGCTGTCGCACTTCCATCGACAGCCCGGTCAGCATGCTGTAATCGAGATCGAGCGGCAGCTGTAATGACGTCTGCCCGCGCTGCTTCTCGACTTCGTCGTTCTGACGGTCGATATAACCCTGGTATTTGGCGGCGATTTCGACCTGCTCGGCAACGCTGGGGTCGGCTTCGCCTGTGCCACCACCGGGAAGGGCTAGCACTTGCGCGTAATCCAAATTCGGGCGGCGCAGCAGTTCGAACAGGCTGTATTCATGGTCGATCGGCTGGCCGATGAGGCGGGTGGCCGCTTCGGCAGGCAGCGTGGCCGGATTGACCCAGGCGGCCTTGAGCCGTTCGGTTTCGCGGGCGACGGCATCGCGCTTGCGGTTGAAGGCCTCCCAGCGGACATCGTCGACCACGCCGAGCGCGCGTCCGGCCTCGGTCAGGCGCATGTCGGCGTTGTCTTCGCGCAGCTGCAGGCGGTATTCGGCGCGGCTGGTAAACATGCGATACGGCTCGGAAACGCCGCGCGTGATGAGGTCATCGACCAGCACGCCAAGATACGCTTCATGGCGGCCCGGGCTCCAGGCATCTTTGCCCTGCACTTGCAAGCCGGCGCTGATGCCGGCCAACAGGCCCTGCGCAGCGGCCTCTTCGTAACCGGTGGTGCCATTGATCTGGCCGGCAAAAAACAGGCCGGCGATCGACTTGGTTTCGAGCGAAGCCTTCAGGTTGCGCGGATCATAATAGTCGTATTCGATGGCATAACCGGGGCGCAGGATGTGCGCGCTTTGCAGGCCGGGAATCGAGCGCACCAGCGCCAGCTGCACATCGAACGACAAGGAGGTGGAAATGCCGTTGGGGTAAACCTCGTGGGTGGTCAGCCCTTCAGGCTCAAGGAAAATCTGATGACTGTCCTTGTCGGCAAAACGCGTGATCTTGTCTTCGATTGACGGGCAGTACCGCGGCCCGACGCCGCCGATCACGCCGGTGTACAACGGCGAACGATCGAGGCCGCCGCGAATGATGTCGTGGGTTTCGGCCGTAGTGTGGGTGATCCAGCACGGGCGCTGCGCGGGATGCATCGCCGCAGCACCCATAAAGGAAAATGCCGGTGCCGGATCGTCGCCCGGCTGAACCTGGGTACGGCTGTAGTCGATGGTACGGCCATCGATCCGCGGCGGCGTACCGGTTTTGAGCCGCCCGACGGGCAGCGCCAGTTCGCGCAAACGCGAAGCGAGCGATACCGAGGGGGGATCGCCCATGCGCCCCGCCTGGAAGTTTTCCATGCCCACATGGATCAGGCCCGCCAGAAAGGTGCCGGCGGTGAGCACGACCGAGCGGCCTTCGAACACGATGCCGAGCTGGGTTTTGACGCCCACCACACGATCGCCGGCCAGCACCAGGTCATCGACCGCTTGCTGGAACAGGGTGAGATTGGGCTGGTTTTCCAATCGATGCCGAATCGCGGCCTTGTACAAAACCCGGTCGGCCTGGGCGCGGGTAGCGCGCACGGCCGGCCCTTTGGATGAATTCAAGGTGCGAAACTGGATGCCCGCGGCGTCGGTGGCCAGTGCCATCGCCCCCCCGAGCGCATCTACTTCCTTGACCAGATGGCCCTTGCCGATGCCGCCAATCGACGGATTGCACGACATGGCGCCCAGGGTTTCGATGTTGTGCGACAGCAGCAGCGTTTTCACGCCCATCCGCGCAGCCGCCAGCGCGGCTTCGGTGCCCGCATGACCGCCGCCGACGACGATCACATCAAATGATTCAGGGAATTTCATGACGCCATTCTACCTGTTGCAGGGCTACGTTTCACGTGAAACGTGCGTCACCCCCGCCTCGCGTTCACAGCGCAACGGCGGGGTCAGCCTGCGGCTTTGGCCTCCAGCGCTTCCCAACGCGTCATCGCCTCAAGCAATTCGGACTCGATCGCCTGATTGCGCGCATTCAGCGTGGACACATCCAGCGCACCGGCCTGATACAGCCTGGGGTCAAGCAGCTGGTCGGCGATGCGGGCTTGCTCCTCCTCAAGCGCCTGGATGTGCGCTGGCAGGCCGCCCAGCTCTTTGGTTTCTTTAAAACTGAGTTTACTCCTGGCTGCGGGCGAGGACTGCGGCGCGGCAGGCGCAGACTTTGGCATGGTCTGCGCAACATCGGCCGCAGCCGCCTTGCGCCCTTGCTGCCACGCGCGCCAGTCGGCGTAACCGCCGGCGATCTCGGTCAACTTGCCCTCCCCTTCGAAGACGATGGACTGGGTCACGACGTTGTCGAGAAAGGTGCGATCGTGTGACACGATCAGCACGGTGCCACTGTAGTCCTGGAGCAATTGTTCGAGCAGTTCCAGCGTATCGATGTCGAGGTCGTTGGTCGGCTCGTCCAGCACCAGCAGATTGGCCGGGCGCGCGAACAGGCGCGCCAGCAGCAGGCGGTTGCGTTCGCCGCCCGACAGCGCAGACACCTTGGCACGGGCACGCTCTGCAGGAAACAAAAAATCCTCCAGGTAGCTGATTGCATGTTTTTTCTGGCCGGCAATCTCGACAAAGTCAGAGCCCGGTGCAATTGTGTCGATCAGGGTCGCATTATCGTCAAGCTGGTTACGAAACTGGTCGAAATAGGCCACCTCGAGTTTGGTGCCCTGCTTGATCGTCCCTGATAACGGCTTGAGTTCGTTCAGGATAAGGCGTATCAAGGTGGTTTTTCCTGCGCCGTTGGGCCCGAGCAAGCCCAGCTTGTCGCCGCGCAGCAAGGTGCCCGAAAAATCCCGGATCAGAACGCGGTCCTCGTAGCCGTAGCTGACGCCTTCCATCTCGGCGACGATTTTTCCGGAGCGGTCTCCCGAGTCGAGCTGGAACCCGACCTGCCCGGTGCGGCCCATGCGCGCCTCCCGGGTCAACCGCAACGCCTCAAGTCGACGCACCCGTCCCTCGTCCCGGCAACGGCGGGCCTGCACCCCCTTGCGGATCCAGACCTCTTCCTGCTTCCAGAACTTGTCGAACTTGCGATTATGGACAGCCTCGATTTCCAGCTGTTCGGCTTTTTTGACCTGATAGGCGGTGAAGTTACCCTGATACTCGCGTAACTGGCCGCGATCCAGCTCAACGATCCGGTTTGCCACATTGTCCAGAAACCGCCGGTCGTGCGTGATAAACACCAGAGCGCCCTTGAAATCGAGAAGCAGGCTTTCCAGCCATTCGATGGCCGAGAAATCAAGGTGGTTGGTGGGCTCGTCAAGCAACAGCAATTCGGGGTCGGTGACCAGCGCGCGCGCCAGCGCCACGCGCTTCTTGAGCCCCCCCGACAGGGCGTCCACCGCACGATCGGCCTCCAGTCCCAGACGTTGTAGCGTTTCTTCCACCCGGCTGTTAAGTCGCCATGCATCGTGAATTTCAAGCTCATGCGACAGCCGCTCCAGATCTTCAAATGCATCCATATCGCCTTCGGCTACCCGGTGGGCGGCGGCATGATAGTCCGCCAGCAACCGCTGCGCCTCCCCCACTCCCTCGGCTACCGCCTCAAACACGGTGTGCCCGGGTTGAAATTGCGGTTCCTGCGGGACATAGGCCAGCTTCAACGCGGGTTTTCGCCACACATCGCCTGCATCCGGCGGATTGATGCCGGCAATGATTTTCAGCAGGCTGGACTTACCCGTCCCATTGCGGCCAATCAGGCCGACACGTTCGCCCGCCTCGACCACCAGCGAGGCGCCATCCAGCAGCGGCCAATGGCCGTAGGCCAGTTCGAGACGATCAAAGGTAAGCAGGGGCATAGGAAATCAACTATTCAAAACACAGGGGCGGAATTATCCGCGATTGAGGGCCTCATGTACGGCCCGGGCGATATTTAATGCATTGGGGGTATCACTGTGCAGGCACAGGGTGTCGGCCGGGATCAGCCGCTCCCCACCCGCCAGGGTGGACACCGGTTTACCCTGCGCCAGCAAACACGCCTGCCGGGCGGCCTGGTCGGGGTCAGTAAGCAAGGCGTCGCTTGTTTCACGTGAAACAAGCCGACCATCGTCTTGGTAACGGCGGTCGACAAAAGCTTCATTGAGTACCGCCAGCCCCACCGTCCGACCCGCCTGCAGCAGTTGCGAACCGGACAAGCCGATCAGGGTCAGCGCCGGATCCCATGCTGCCACGGCACCCGCCACCGCCTGCGCAACCGCTGGATCCACCGCGGCGGTGTTGTACAAGGCACCATGCGGCTTGACATGTGCCAGCCGCAAGCCCAATCGGGCGGCCTGCTCGGCCAGCGTTTCAATTTGCCCGGTTATCCAGCCGGCGATCTCGTCCTTCGATGCTACCATCGCCCGGCGTCCGAAATGGACGCGGTCAGGATAGCTGGGGTGAGCGCCCACGAGCACACCGGACGTCTGCGCCAAACCGAGTGCGGCTCTCATGCTGTGCACATCACCCACATGGCCGCCACAGGCGATCGATGCCCGTGTCAGATAAGGCAGAAGCGCGGCATCATCATAGCCTTCACCGATATCTGCATTCAATTCGATCATGCCAATTCCTCGATTCTCCATGCTGCGACAGCCCGAGCGCGAGCCTGTTCCACCTCGAGGGTCGTAAACCTGACTTGTTCCCCGGGCCTGAGTTGGGCCAGGCGTGCCTCATCGGCGCCGATCACGGTAGCAATGACCGGATAGCCCCCGGTTACCGGACCATCCCATCCCAAGACGATGGGCTGGCCATCCGGCGGAACCTGGATGGTGCCCGGACGCACCCCCTGAGACGGCAGGGATGCGCCGGAATACCGTACTGCCGCCCCTGCAAGCCGTATACCGCGCCGGTCGGATGCGCCAGCCACACGGTACGGCGTAGTGAAAAATGCTACCAGGCCGGCATCGCTGAACCCCGCTGCCTGGGGGCCTGTCACCACGTAAAGCGGTTGATCCGCCCCCGGCCCGGCCGGAGGCAAGGCACGCAACAAATTCACTTCGCCCGTTTGCCTGCCCACCTCCAGTGTGTCCCCGCTGCGTAGCGGACGACCCAAATAACCGCCGAACCCGGCAGGCAGACAGGTGCCTCGACTTCCCATGATCTCGGGAACGTCGAGCCCACCCTGGATTGCCAGCCAGCAGCGGCACCCGCTTTCGGCTTGACCGATGCGCAATGTTTCGCCGGGTGCCATCACCAGCGTTTGATTCCAGGTGACCGACGCCCCACAACTGCGCGCAGCACCGAAATGGGTGCCGGTCAACGCAACCGTCGCGCCCGCCGGGAACTGCAAGGCCGGTCCCGACAGTGTGATTTCGAGTCCTGCCGCTTCCGCCGCATTACCCACCAGCGCGTTGGCTGCGGCCAACGCCGCCGGGTCGCTCGCTCCGCCCGCAGGCATTCCGAGCGCTCCCTGCCCGTGACGGCCTTGCGCCATGACCAGGTCACATAGCCCCGAGTGGATTACTTCCATCATTGAGAAACAAAACGAATGCGATCGCCGGGCAGCAGCAGCGAAGGCGACGCCCGCACGGGATCGAACAACACCACATCAGTCCGGCCAATAATGTGCCAGCCACCGGGACCGGGACCGGGGTATATCCCGGTGTAGCACCCCCCTATCCCCACACTGCCAGCCTCGATGCGGGTCCGCGGCGTCGCCCGCCGTGCTGTGCAAAGCGCGCCGGGCAGTCCCCTCAGGTAAGGGAACCCCGGCTGAAACCCTAAAAAGGCGACGCTGTACTCAGCCGCGGCATGACAGTGGATATAAGCGTCCACATCCATTCCTGCAAGGGCCGCCATGGCACGCAAGTCGGGGCCCGCGTCGCCGCCATATTCGACCGGGATACGATGCAGCGCCCCCTCGGCGCGCGGTGCGGCAGTGATCGGTGCCACCAGCGCACCGTACAATGCGGAGGACGGTGCCGTCCCCGGATGAAGCACCACCAAGAGCGTCTCGTCCGCCGGAATGATATCCTCGATTTCTGCAAAGGCATGCGCCATCAACAGGCGATAGCGCGCCAGCGTGGCCTCCCCGGTCTCTACCCGCAAGCCTCGTTCGCCCACCCAGCGATACGCGCGGGTCGGGTGATTATCCGATGTCGCCATAGATTCTCCTCATTGCGGGGCCGGATCGCACCCACCGCACTTTCCCCAATCAGGTCTCGGTGGGGGGGGAAGCCCCATTCACTCAAGCAGCTTGCCCGAGCCCGGTCAAGCATGCAAGGCCAGGAACAGCGACTTTTGTACTGAAACCCTACCCGACACACGCTGCCCCTGCGCTTTTGCCAAACAGCAAACGAAAAAAAGGGGTTTCACGTGAAACCCCCTCGTTGCGCACGCGCTACCTGCAATCAGTCCTTGAATCGACCCCGTACGCCAACCCGCGCATTGCCGCCACCGTTGCCATTGCCGTAACCGCGCGGCTGGCTGCCCGGGCGAGCCGTGCTTCCCGGACGCGCGCTATTGCCGCGATCGCCGTACCCGCCGCGCGTCGCGGCCGATTTTGCTTTCGCTTCACGCTCGCGCTTTTCCCAGTATTCAACGCTGTTGCCGTTGACTTCCGGCTTGGGCTCACGCGGGGCCTCGGCGCCCCGAAAGCCTTCGTTACGCGGTGGTCGGTCGGCATAGGGCGTCCGGGGTGCACCCTCAAAGCGATTGCCGCGCGGCGGCGCATCGCTGCGTGCCGGACGGTCGCCGGCTGCAGGGCGCGCATCGGCCCGGTAGCCTCGGTCGCGGTTGTCACGGCTGTCGCCGCGCGGCGGACGATCACCGTAGCTGCGCGGCTCACTGCGATCACCGAAGCTGCGCTTTTCGCCTGCGCCGCTGCGCGGACCGCTGTTGCTGCGCGGACGGCCCGACGAAGGACGACCTGCGGGCGGGCGGCCAGCCGACGGCTTCTGGCTCGGCTCCAGACCCGGCAAGGTATGCACTTCAATGCGGTTGCCGGTGTAGCGTTCGATGTTTTTCACCAGCCCGCCTTCGCGCATGCCGGCAAAGCTCACCGCAATACCGGTGCGACCGGCACGACCGGTACGGCCGATGCGGTGAACGTAATCCTCGGCCTGACGCGGCAGATCGAAGTTGATGACGTGGCTGATGCCCGCCACGTCGATGCCGCGTGCGGCAACGTCGGTCGCCACCAGCACCTTGGTGCGGCCTTCGCGCAGACGCTGCAGGGCACGGTTACGCTGGCCCTGCTGCATGTCGCCATGCAGGGCATCGGACGCAAAACCGCTTTCGGCCAGCAGGTCGGAAATCTCTTCGGTGCTGCGTTTGGTCGAAGCGAATACGATCGCCTGCGTCATGTCCACATCGCGCAACAGGGCATCGAGCAGCCGGTTCTTGTGATCCATGTTGTCGGCAAACAGCATGCGCTGTTCGATCTTGGACTCCTGCATCGGTACCGCGGCAATTTCAATGCGCTGCGCATCGCGCGTCAGTTCGCGCGCCAGGTTGCCCACCACGCCATCGAGCGTGGCCGAGAACAGCAGGGTCTGGCGCTCTTTCGGGCAGCGCGCGGCAATGGCCTTGATGTCGTCGACAAAACCCATGTCCAGCATGCGGTCGGCTTCGTCCAGCACCAGCACTTCCAGGCGCGAGAAATCGATCTTGCCGCGCTCCAGGTGATCAATCAGGCGGCCGGGGGTGGCCACCACCACATCCACCGGCTGGCTCAAACGCTTGAGCTGCAGGCCATACGGCGAGCCGCCGACCAGGCAGGCGGTGCGGAAGCGGCGCATGTCCTTGCCATAGGTCATGGCGGCTTTTTCAACCTGCAGCGCCAGTTCGCGGGTCGGGGTCAGCACCAGCACGCGCGGGCCCATGCCCTTGCCGGTCGATTCGGCCAGCAAGCGCTGGATCGAGGGCAGCAGGAACGCTGCGGTCTTGCCGCTGCCGGTGTGCGACGACACCAGCAGATCGCCGCCGCTCAGCGCAGCGGGAATCGCTTTCTGCTGAACCGGGGTGGCGTTTTCGTAGCCCGCGGCCAAAACGGATTTAAGGATAAGGGGGTCAAGACCCAATTCGGAAAAGCTCATGTCTAACCTTTTTTAGTGCGCACAAACGCGCAAATCAGACCCAAGTCAGGGACAAACCCAGACAGGTCATAAAATTACGAACCGGAATTTTTAGCGGCGTTTGAAACGCCTAACGGGTCGCGTCGATCACATCGGCGCCAACCACAAGACTTGTCGCTGCCGGTTAAATGCAAGGCCGGTGGCACAAAAGAGAGGTCGAAGACGATGGGGCTGTGAGAACAGTCCCGAGGCACGGCGGCAAAACCAGCCTGACCTGCCCACTGCTGTATGCACAACTCAGCGGAGTATATCAGAAAATACGGGTATATCCATCCCGCCCTCAATTATTTCAGGCAGGGTGATAAAGCTTGTGATAGAGCCCCTCCCGGTCGATCAAGGCCTGGTGGTCGCCCTCTTCCACCACCCGCCCGCTCTCGAACACCAGAATGCGGTCGGCCTGTTTTACCGCTGACAGGCGATGGGCAATGATGAGCGTTGTGCGGCCGACCAGAAAGCGACCCAGCGCCTGATGCAGCAAGCGTTCGGTCTCGGTATCGAGCGCGGACGTCGCTTCATCGAGTATGACGATACGGGGGTCGGCCACGATCATGCGCGCAATCGCCAGCCGCTGCCGCTGTCCGCCCGACAGGCGTACGCCCTGTCGCCCCACTACCGTGTCCAGCCCGTGTGGCAGCGCGGCGATGATGTCCTTCAGTTGGGCGATTTCCAGTGCCTGCCACAACGTGGCGTCATCGGCCTCGCGCCCCAGCGTCAGGTTGGCGCGCACACTGTCGTTGAACAATACCGGATGCTGCAGCACCACGCCAACATGCTCGCGCACGGTTTCCCAGCCGATTTCGCTGACCGCCACGCCACCATAGCGGATCTGCCCGGCCTTGACCGGATACAGCCCCAACAAGGCCTGTACCAGCGTCGACTTGCCGCCGCCCGAGGCCCCGACCAGCGCCACTTTTTCGCCCGCAACCACCGCAAGGCTGACGTCGTCGAGTACCGTCTCGCCATCGGCATAGGCAAAACTGACGTGGTCGAGCGCGATACCCACCGTGGGCTGCCCGGCAAACGGATCGCGCAATGCCGGGTGCTGCGGCTCGCTGTGCAGGCCGAGCAGCGCATTGATCCGCCCCAGCGCGGCATTGGCGGCGTACCGGCCGTATTGCATGTTCACCAGCTCCTGCACCGGCGTCATCATGAACCACAGGTAGCCGAACACCGCCAGCATCTCGCCGATGGTGAGGTCGGAAAACACCACCATCAACATCGCCCCGGCGCGGAACGCGTCGAAGCCGACCAGAAACACGAAGAAGGAAATCCGGCTCATTGCGTCCGACTTCCAGGCAAACGCCGCCGCATGCTGGCGAATCTCGCCGGCCTTGGCCGTCACCCGCGCCAGATAATGCTTTTCGCGGTTCATCGCGCGGATCTGCGTCAGCGCATCAAGGGTTTCGGAAAGCGCGTCCTGGAACACTTCAAACGCACGGTTCTCGTGCTTTTTAAGGTCCTTCACGCGCTTGCCGAGCCGGGTCGAAAACAGGATCACCACCGGATTCAGCAGCAGGATGAACAGCGCCAGTTGCCAGTGCATCCAGAACAGCACGCCAGCCACGCCCACCAGCGTCAGCACCGACACCACCAAGCCCGAGACCGATGCGCCGAGAAAGCTGTCGATGGCATTGAGATCGGTCACGAAATGCGAGGTCACGCGGCCCGCGCCCACCGTCTCGAACTCCGACAGCGCGATGCGCGACAGCCGCGACAGCATGCGCACCCGGATGCGGTAGACCACCTCCTTCGCCAGCAGCGAAAACGTCCGCCCCTGCCACACGTTGAGCAGAATCGCTGTCAGCCGCAACGCCACGGTCAACAGCAATGCCGCGCCGATGAACAGCGCCGGGCCGTGCCACGCGACCGGAAACCACGCGCCGATGGCAGCGACCATCTTGCCCGGATGATGCAGCAGCACCTCGTCGACCATCAACGGCAGCAGCAAGGGCACCGGCACCGCCGCCGCCACCGCCAGCAGCGCAATAAGGTTGGCCTTCACCAGCCGTGCGCGGTGGCGTTTAAGTTCGTCTGCGATCCCGCGCCAGGTCAGCATGGCCACGCTTACTTCCCGATGCAGAATTTGCTGAATATTTCGCCCAGCAAATCGTCCGCGGTAAATTCACCCGTGATTTCCGATAACGCGATCTGGGCCAACCGCAACTCTTCGGCAAACAACTCGAGTTGCGCTGCCATTTCGCGGGCTCTCACCAGATGCTGCGCGCCGCGTGCCAGCGCATCGAGATGCCGCGCTCGCGCCATGAACGCGCCCTCGCCCGCGGCCTGCCAGCCCGCGGCCTCAAGCAGCTTGTCGCGCAGCAAGTCCACCCCGGCGCCGGTCTTGGCCGACAGCCAGATTTCATTGCCCGCCACGCGCGGCGCGTCCGCGGTGACGTCGATCTTGTTATGCAGGGTCAGCCGCGCCCCTTCAGGCAGGCGCTGCAGAATCGCCGTTTCGGGTTCGCTCACGCCGTGCGCCGCATCCACCAGCAACAGCGCCACATCGGCTTTTTCGACTGCCGCCCAGGTTCGAGCGATGCCGATTTTTTCCACCGCGTCGGCGGTATCGCGCAAGCCGGCGGTATCGATAATATGCAACGGCACACCCTGTATCTGGATCGCCTCGCGCACCGTATCGCGCGTGGTGCCGGCAATCTCGGTGACGATCGCCGCCTCGAATCCCGCCAGTTGATTGAGCAGACTCGACTTGCCGACGTTCGGCTGGCCGATCAGCACCACCGTCAAGCCTTCGCGCAACAACGCCCCCTGCCGCGCCTGCGCACGAACCGCCTGCAGACTGGCATCAATTTTGTCGAGCCTGCCGAATGCGTCGGCCTGTTCGAGAAAATCGATCTCTTCCTCGGGAAAGTCGAGCGTGGCTTCGACCAGCATGCGCAAACGGGTCAGCCCTTCTACCAGTTCGCCAATGCGCGCCGAAAACGCACCCGATAATGAACGCACCGCCGAGCGCGCCGCCTCGCCCGAGGCGGCATCGATCACATCGGCCACCGCCTCGGCCTGCGCCAGGTCGAGCTTGCCGTTGAGATAGGCGCGGCGGGTGAATTCGCCGGGCTCGGCCAGCCTCGCACCAAGCTCAACACAGCGTTGCAATAGGAGATTCAGGACCACCGGGCCGCCGTGCCCTTGCAATTCCAGCACCTGCTCACCGGTGAACGAATGCGGCGCCACGAAATGGAGCGCGATACCCTCGTCGAGTACCCCGCCCTCGCCATCGAGAAACCGGCTGTAGGTTGCGTGGCGCGCGTCCGGCACCCGTCCGAGTATTGCGGTGGCCAGGGCCGCAATATCCGGCCCCGACACCCGCACTACCCCCACGCCACCACGCCCTGGCGCGGTGGCAATGGCGGCAATCAGATCAGGTAAAGGGAGAAGAGATGGGGGATTCATCGGCTGACATTGTAGCGTGGCCCCTCTGTGCCCGCTCGCCTTAACATGGCGGGTCAAGCCCCGTTATCATTGGGCCCCACGCTGGCGTTCCCCTGCCAGCCCGACTCGTCCGTGTCCGGCCAACGTGGGTCTACATCCGGCTTTACTTACCGATGACCGCGTTATATTGACAACGGCACGGTCCAAGAATGGCTTAAAGTGCGGGGGGCGGCCATGTTCAGGGAAGCGGGGTCCACCGCCTCAATGGTTCGATGGCCTCACCCTGAACTGGCCGCCGGTCAGGCTTTTTTGGCCGGGCTGGCCTCGACCTGCCGGTTGATCGCCCACTGCTGCGCAATCGACAGGATGTTATTGGTTACCCAGTACAACACCAGGCCTGCGGGGAAGAACACGAACATGACGGTAAACGCCACCGGCATGATCATCATGATCTTGGCCTGCATCGGGTCCATGGGTTGCGGGTTGAGCTTGACCTGCAAAACCGAGGTTACCCCCATGATGATCGGCAGAATGAACCACGGATCGGGCGTAGTCAGGTCGGTAATCCAGCCCAGCCAGGGCGCGCCGCGCATTTCCACCGCCGCGAGCAATACCCAGTACAGCGCAATGAACACCGGAATCTGGATCAGGATCGGCAGACAGCCGCCGAGCGGATTGATTTTTTCGGTCTTGTACATCTCCGCCATCGCCTGATGCAGCTTGGCGCGGTCGTCGCCAAACGATTCCTTCAATTGCTGCAGACGCGGGGTCAGCTTCTTCATCTTGGCCATCGACTTGTAGCCGGCGGCCGACAACGGATACAGCGCCAGCTTGAGCAGCAGCGTCAGGATAATGATGGCCCAGCCCCAGTTACCGACCAACCGCTCGATCTTTTCCAGCACCCAGTAGATGGGATACGCCAGCGGCTTGAGCCAGCCATAATCGCGCGCGAGTTCCAGCCCGGGTGCGGTTTTTTCCAGCACCGCCTGTGTTTGCGGTCCCGCGTACAGCGGCACGGTAAACGTCTTTTGCTGTCCCGGCGCCAGCATGCCTTCCGCCAGGATCACCCCGGCAGAATACAGGCCATCGCCCAGCGAGCGCGTGTAATACTCGCGTTTAACGCTGCCTTCGGGCAACCACGCTGCGACAAAATGGTGCTGTACCAGTCCCACCCAGCCGTTATCTGCGGTTTTCTCGAATTCGGCCTTGTTCTCGCCGATATCGTTGAAACCCACTTTCTGGAATTTCTTGGCATCGGTGTAGAACGCAGGGCCGGTAAAGGTATGAAGGAAGAACGACGACCCGCGCGGCGCTTCGCCGTGACGCATGAACTGGTAATACGGCGTGAGGTCAATCGGCTGGGTGCCGCCGTTGATCACGCGGGTTTTCACTGCCACCTGATAGCTGCCGCGCTTGAAAATATAGGTTTTTTCAACCCGCACACCGGTTGCCGGATCCTGCCACACCAGCGGCACTTCCACTTGCACCGCGCCGCCGCTGAGTCGATAGGTGCCGGGATTCAGCTGAAATACGCTGCGGTGGGTAGGCAGCCCCTGACCGACCAGCCCGCTTTGCGCCAGATAAGGCTGCGTCTGCGTATCCTCAAACAACGTGAAAATGTCGTTCTTGTCTTCGGTTTCCCGATATTTAAGCAGTTGCAATCCACGCAGATCGCCGCCGTTGGCGTCGATCGTGGCACGCAACACGTCGGTTTCCACCACCGCACGGGCCCCCTTGTTGACCCCACCCCCTTGGGCGGGTGCCGCCACGGGCGCATTCAGCGCCTGACCCGGCGTCGGCGGCGTGCTTGAAGCCGGAACGCTCGATGCCGTCGGCGCGATGGGCGCCGGGGCATGTTGGCTTTGCCAGCTTTCCCATAACAAAAGCAGCGAAAAGGAAAAAACAATAAAGAGGATCAGCCGCTGATTATCCATGGGACGACACGCTATGAGTTAGGGGGAGATTCCGGCATTGCAACCGAAGATTCATCGGCCGCCCGGGGGGGCCATTTTGCCATGGCGCGCTGGCCGGCGCGTTTGAATGTACGCATCAAATCGCGGGCCTCATCGCCCGGGGCGGGCTTGGTGAGCAACCGCACCACATAATCGCAGGCCGGCAATTCACGCATAACCAGACGGAAGCTTTCTCGAATGCACCGCTTGACGCGGTTACGATCGACCGCCCGACCAAGCAGGCGCTTGGCGACGATCATGCCCAGGCGGGGAAACCCCACCTGATTAGGACGTACTATGACCATCACATAATCCGTCCGGGCACGCTGGTTTTCTGCGAACACACGGTCAAAATCGGCCTTGTGAAGCAGGCGCGCATCGCGGAAGCGTACGCTCGCCGCGGTTTCTGGATGCGCGTCGATACCTTATACAGCCAGGCGGGTACGACCCTTGGCACGGCGTGCATTGATGATGTCGCGGCCGGCTTTGGTTTTCATGCGGGCACGGAAACCGTGGGTGCGCTTGCGGCGTACGGTCGAGGGTTGGTAAGTGCGTTTCATCGTGGTTCCTTTCAGGCTGTCGCTGGCCGCCGTTAAACCCGGACAACCAATCAAAAAAATCTGTTGAAAAACCGCATATTAGACCTTCTCCGGCAGGTGGGTGTCAAGCCTGTCCTGATACCGGGTCAGGTCCCCACGCCGCCGTGCCTGTGGATAACCTCGCCGAAGAAGAGTAGTATCCGCGTTCGAATCCCATGCTGCTTATCGCCCCACGCCTCCCCTCTATGGATTCCTTCTGGGACCTTTGCCAAGAACGCTTTCGCGCCAGTCTGACCCAGCAGCAATTCAGCACCTGGATCAGACCCCTGGTTTTTGACGACGCCGGGGGCGACGTGCGCATTCTTGCGCCCAACCATTTTGTGATGGACTGGGTGCGCGAAAAATTTGCCGATCATATCGAGGGCTGGGCGAATGAATTCTATGCGCGGCCTATCGCCATTACCTACGCGCTCGGTAAAAAAAGCACCGCGCCTCGGCCCCCGCCTTCGGCGGTATCGACGGCCCCTGCTTCGTCACACCCCACTCATGCCCCTGCTCCGGCCCAGTTTGGTCTGCGCATCAACCCGGGATTCAACTTCGATAATTTTGTATCGGGCCGCGCCAACCAGTTGGCGCGCGCTGCGGCGTTGCAAATATCCAATAATCCCGGCACCGCTTATAACCCGCTATTCGTCTATGGTGGAGTGGGACTCGGCAAAACCCACCTGCTGCAGGCGATTGGCAACACAGTACGCCAGGCCAATCCCGACGCGCGTATCAGCTATATCCACGCCAACGACTATGTCGACGATGTGGTGAAAGCCTATTTGAATAAACAGTTCGACGACCTGAAACGCCGGTATCTGTCCCTGGATCTGCTGCTGATCGACGATATCCAGTTCCTGGCAAAAAAAGACCGCACCCAGGAAGAGTTTTTCTATGTATTCAACTCGCTGATTGAAAACAAGAAGCAGATCGTCATTACCTGCGATACTTTTCCCAAGGAAATCAACGGGCTTGATGACCGCCTGAAATCCCGTTTTGCCTGGGGGCTCACGGTTGCCGTCGAGCCGCCCGAACTGGAAATGCGGGTGGCCATTTTGCTGGCCAAGGCGCAGGCGGAAAATACCCGGCTGGAAGAAAACGTCGCCTTTTTTATTGCCAAACAGGTTCGTTCCAATGTCCGGGAACTCGAAGGCGCATTAAAACGGGTCATCGCTTTTTCGCGCTTCCATGAAAAACCCATCACGCTGGAATTGGTCAAGGAAGCGCTGCGCGATCTGATTGCATCCACTTCGCGGATGGTATCGATCGAGAATATCCAGAAAACCGTCGCTGATTTTTATAAAATCAAAGTCGCGGACATGTTTTCAAAAAAGCGTACGCGCAACCTGGCACGGCCCCGGCAGATTGCCATGGCCTTGTCCAAAGAACTGACCAACCAGAGTTTGCCCGAAATAGGCGAGTCATTTGGTGGGCGCGATCACACCACGGTGATTCACGCCTGTCGTAAAGTAGCGGAGTTGCGCGAAACCGAAGTGGATATCGGGCGCGATTATTTGGTGTTATTACAAAGCCTGACTGGCTGAGGATGAATTGTGGATAAGGTGGTTTACAGGTTGATGTGGGAAAAAGTATCCCCACCCCTCCCATGCTGCCAAGGGTTTACCCACACCCTGAATACCATGGTAAGTGTTTGTTTTACTATTATAAATAAGCTTATCCCCAGATTTTTGTCGCCTTTATTATGATTCTCAGGAATATATAAATGCTATTAGTACAAAGCGAACGCAACACACTGCTCGGTTCTCTCACCGCTGTCGTCGGCGTTGTGGAACGACGCCATACCCTGCCGATCCTCTCGAACCTGTTGCTGGAGAAAAAAGGCAACAAGCTCACCCTGCTGGCAACCGATCTGGAATTGCAGATCAGCACGCAACAGGACGTGGAACCCGGTGAGGATTTCGCCATTACCATTGCTGCCCGCAAGCTGTTCGATATCGTGCGGGCGCTGCCCGATGCAGCCAAGGTCAAGCTCGATACCAAGGAAAGCCAGGTGGTGGTGAGTGCGGGAAAATCCCGTTTTACCCTGCAAACGCTGCCCGCTGCCGATTTCCCGCGCGTGGAAACAGGCGCGGGCCTGGGCGCGGTCTTCAGCCTGCCGCAAAAAAACCTGAAGCGGCTGCTGCAACTGGTGCAATTCGCCATGGCCAGCCAGGACATCCGTTATTACCTCAACGGCATGCTGCTGGTGCTGGAAGGCAAGCAACTGCGTGTCGTCGCCACAGACGGGCACCGCTTGAGCTATGCCGAAACCCAGCTCGAAACCGAAGCCGAATCGCGTGAAGTCATCATTCCGCGCAAGACGGTGGTTGAGTTGTCCAAGCTTCTGGGCGATGTGGACGATCCCGTGGAACTGCGAATCGGCGCCAACCAGGTCACCATCACGCTGCCAGGCACCGAATTGGTGACCAAGGTGGTGGACGGCAAATTCCCCGATTACCAGCGCGTGATCCCGATGAACCAACCGCGCCAGCTCAAGGCCAATCGCCAGAATGTGATGCAGGCCTTGCAGCGCGCAGCTATTCTGTCGAACGAAAAATTTCGCGGCGTGCGGCTGGTAATGAGCGAGAACACACTCGGCATAGTCTGCAACAACAACGAGCAGGAGGAGGCGGCAGACGAAATCGAAGTCAGCTATAACGGCGAGCCGCTGGACGTGGGATTCAATGTCACCTATCTGCTCGATGGCCTGGGTGCCGTAGGCAGTGAAGAAATCATGCTGTCACTGGCCGACGCGAACAGCAGCATGCTGCTGACCAGCGAAAGCGAGAGCGGATTCAAATACGTTGTCATGCCGATGAGAATCTAAGCGCAGCGCAACCGATCCCACGCACTCTGCAATAACCGACAGGAATTCCCCTTGCGGGGGTTAAATACCATGAGCGACACGCCCGAGAACACCTTGCCCGGCAACACCAACGGTGGCTACGACGAAGACAGTATCCAGCAGCTGGAAGGCCTGGAAGCGGTGCGTAAACGCCCCGGCATGTATATTGGCGATACGTCGGACGGCTCGGGATTGCATCATATGGTATTCGAGGTCCTCGACAACGCTATTGACGAGGCGCTGGCCGGCTGGTGCGATGACATCAAGGTCATCATCCATCCGGATAATTCGATTTCGATTTCCGATAACGGGCGCGGCATTCCGGTGGGGGTCAAGTTTGACGACAAGCACGAGCCCAAGCGCTCGGCCGCAGAAATTGTCATGACCGTGCTGCATGCCGGCGGCAAGTTCAACCAGAACAGCTATAAGGTTTCAGGGGGCTTGCATGGCGTTGGCGTTTCATGCGTCAACGGCTTGTCGAAATGGCTCAAGCTGATCGTGCGGCGCGATGGCGTGAAGTATGCAATGACCTTCCATCAGGGCAAGGTGCTTGATCGTGCGGTAGAAGTCCAGAACGGCGTCGAGGTTTCGCCGATGCTGGTCATGGGAGAATCGGCGACGCGGGGCACGGAAGTGCATTTTCTGGCCGACGAAGAAATCTTCGGCAAGGTCGAATACCACTTCGACATCCTGGCCAAGCGCATCCGCGAATTGTCTTTCCTCAACAACGGCGTCAAGATCGAACTGATCGACCATCGCGACGGTAAAAGCGAAAATTTTGCACACTCGGGCGGCGTCAAGGGCTTTGTTGAATATGTCGCCAGGCTGAAAAATGCGCTCCACCCAAAAATCTTCACTGCAGTCGGCGAAAAGGACGGCATGACCGTCGAAGTCGCCATGCAGTGGAACGACAGCTATTCCGAATCCGTGCAGTGCTTCACCAACAACATTCCGCAACGCGACGGCGGCTCCCACCTGACCGGCCTGCGCATGGCGATGACGCGGGTGCTGAACAAATACATCGAGGAAAACGAACTGGCGAAAAAAGCCAAGGTCGATACCACCGGCGATGACATGCGCGAAGGCCTGACCTGCGTGCTGTCGGTCAAGGTGCCCGAGCCCAAATTCTCGTCGCAGACCAAGGACAAGCTGGTGTCGAGCGAAGTGCAGCCGGTGGTGCAGGAAGTCGTGGGGCAAAAGCTGGCCGAATTCCTGCTGGAAAACCCCAACGACGCCAAGCTGCTGTGCAACAAGATCATCGACGCCGCGCGGGCGCGTGAAGCCGCGCGCAAAGCGCGCGAAATCACGCGCCGCAAGGGCATCATGGACGGTCTCGGCTTGCCCGGCAAGCTGGCCGACTGTCAGGAAAAAGACCCGGCGCTATGCGAAATCTATCTGGTCGAGGGCGATTCCGCCGGCGGCTCGGCCAAGCAGGGCCGCGACCGCAAATTCCAGGCGATCCTGCCGCTCAAGGGCAAAATCCTCAACGTCGAGCGCGCGCGTTTCGACAAGGTCATCGCCAGCCAGGAAATCGCCACGCTGATCACCGCGCTCGGCACCAGCATCGGCAAGGATGACTACAATCCCGACAAACTGCGCTACCACCGCATCATCATCATGACCGACGCCGACGTCGACGGCGCGCATATCCGCACGCTGTTGCTGACGTTCTTCTATCGGCAGATGCCAGAACTGGTCGAACGCGGTCACATCTATATTGCGCAGCCGCCGCTGTACAAGGTCAAGCACGGTCGTTCCGAGCGTTACATCAAGGATGAGCATGCGCTCAAAGAGCACCTGATGGCCGAAGCCATGAAGGATGCCGAACTGACGCCGATGGACGGCGCCATGCCAATTTCAGGCGAAGCGCTGGAAACCCTGGCGCGCGAGTATTTTCTTGCCGAAGCCGTCTGCGACCGGCTGGCGCGCATGCTGCCGGACGACGTGCTCCAGGCCCTGATGCGTATCCAGCGCCTGAGCCTGGCGGATAGCAGCGCCGCCATGCTGGCAGAAGCGAGCCTGGGCGCCGCGCTGGATGCGCAAAAATATGAAGTGGCAGCGGAATTTATCAGCGAAACCGATACCCACCGGCTACGCATCACCCGCCACTCGCATGGCAATTCCTATGGGTATTTTCTCGAAGCCGACCAGCTTGAATCCGGCGATTACAACCAGCTGGTCAAAGTCGGCGATCTGTTGCGCGACCTGATTGGCCTGGGCGCACGAGCCAAGCGGGGCGAGAAGGAATCGCCCGTGCAAAGCTTCCGTGAAGCGATGGACTGGTTTCTCGCTGAAGTCAAACGCGGCATGAGCATCCAGCGCTACAAAGGCCTGGGCGAAATGAACCCCGCCCAGCTGTGGGAAACCACCATGGACCCAAAAGTGCGACGCCTGATGAAAGTGCAGATCGAGGACGTGATTTCCTCTGATCAGATTTTCACCACACTGATGGGCGATGAAGTCGAACCGCGACGTCATTTCATCGAGACCAATGCATTGGGCGTGCGTAATCTGGACGTGTAAAAATGTTGTAGTTGTATGTAAACGGAATAAGTGGCACTGGATTTAGGGAATTACTGTCACTGCTACGAAAAAGCCAACCCACGGGTTGGCTTTTCTTTTGGACTAAGACGGTTGAAGCAGGATATGCGCTGCGGCGGATGAAATTTACAGCGAATGATGAACCATTTTCTGTTTATTACATTACGGATTGTGCAACGCTTCGTCGTCCCCTACGCATTGGATAATGGCCTTGTAGGGCGGGTGTTTTAACTTCGTAGGAATGGCTGAAGCCAGCCTGTAGGCCGGTCTTGAAATCGCGCTCCACCCCGATTTTTTATATAGTAGAACGCATATTGCCCGACCTAGAATGAGGCCACTTCCTGGAGCGTATGCACAGGAAGTCCAGCCATGTATTGCATCACACTATTCTTTGTCAGGAGATTTTTTAGCATGCTTACACTTATCCAATCGCCCAGGAACTTAAAGCGCAACGTTACGTTGCTGGGCAGTGCCTTGGCGCTGGCCTTCAGCGCATCCGTCTTCGCCGACAATGGCAGAAATTTTGGCTCAGCCGACAACGCGAATCGCTGGGAACGTGGCCAGCAGAACGGCGGGGGCAACCCGCCAGCAGACCGTTCACGATTTGCCGTGGTCGATACGCTCACCGGCATAACCACGCCCCATGGCGTTAACGTGATGCCCATGCAGAAAAAGCTGTGGGTGGCGAATGAGTCGATGAATACGGCCACCCGGATCGATATCGGTTCTGGTGATATCGAGACAGTCGTGCAGGTGGGTGCCGGGCCAGATCTGATCGTGACCGACAAGCTGCGTCAAAAAGTATGGGTCACCAACCTAAAAGGCAACTCCGTGAGCGTGCTGAATGCAGACACGGGGGCAGAACTGGCCAGAATTCCGGTCGGCAAGGAGCCCCATGGTCTGGCAATCGACCAGGCGCGCGGACGCGTCTATGTCGCCAACTATAAAGATAATTCCTTATTTGTACTTGACGCCCGCACCCACGAAAAACTGAAATCGATTCCGCTGGGCAAAGGCCCGCGCAATATTGTGCTCGATATGCTTACCGGGAATATTTTTGTCAGTAACATGGACGAAGACACCGTTTCCCTGGTGAATCCGCAAAGTGGTAAGGAGCTCGCCCGGATGAAGGTGGGGGCCAAGCCGGCGGGCCTGGACTTCAATATGATCACGCGCACGCTCTACGTGAGCAACACCGCTTCGGCAAACGTTTCGGTGCTGCGTGACGGAACCGAAATCAAAAAAATTCCGGTCGGCGCCAACCCCCGTGGCATTCAGATCAACCTCATGACCAATCAGGTTTTCGTGAGCGTTGCGGGTGAGAACAAAGTGGCCGTGGTTGACGGGTTCACCGATCGCATTCGTCAGAAAGTGGAAGTCGGTGAAGGTGGCTATGTCGCTTCGCTCGACATCACCACCAACACGTTGTATGTGGCCAATCAACTGAGCAATACCATCAGTGTGGTGCGTCCAGACAGAAACAGTGACGCGGCCGGGACAAATTTCCCCGGTTTTTTTGACCGTAAAGATCCCGCGGCATTCAAAGGTTTGATGTCGTTGACGAACTAAACCCACGTTAGCAAGGTTATGGGTTGGATAAACCCCGTCTCGATTCAGAGGCGGGGTTTATCTTTTTCAGAAAAGCCAATTAAGCGGCCAGCGCGTCAGCTTTGGTTAAATCCCGAGTAATTCAGTCATTGTGAGGGGCGTCCTGACACGACAATCCTAAGCGCATAGTTTTAGCAGGTATGCTGGATTGGTTCGCTTTCGTTCGTAATGACGAAATTTGAATAAAGCAGCGCTCCCTAGCGCAACCACGCCTGCAGCGTCTCGCGTAGAGCGTCTTCCCGCACCGGCAGCGAAAACGCTGCATCGATCCGCAGGCGTTCGCCCACCTTATCGAGCACCGCCTTATGCGCGGACTCGTAAAACACAAGGATTCGCGTAGTGGGCGCACTTTGCACGGCAGCGAGTACCGACTCGAGGTTGGACAGCCGATCGCGAAAATCGGATTGGTGGTAGAAGTCCGCGACGATGACGGCGGGTGGGGTTTTGCGCACCAGACTGATGACCTTGCGCTCCGACCACTCGGCGACAACCGTGTAGCCGAGTTCCTGATACAGCTTTTTATAACTTGCCGTGCCGATAAAGGCATTGAGCATGAGCAACGTGGGGGACATGCTCATGCGTCGGGGTTTTTGGCAGGCTTTTTGGCAGCAGGTTTGGACGGGGCTTTTTTGGTGGCCGTTTGTTTCGCTGCCGGCTTTTTAACCGCCGGTTTCTTGACGACAGGCTTTTTGGTTGCGGGCGTTTTGGGTTCGGCCTTGGGTTTTTTCTCGGCGGCGGGTTTGGCGGCCGCTTTTTTCCTTGCCGGTTTTTTGGCCGGACCTTTGGCAACGCGCGCGGCGATCAGCGAGATTGCCTCGCCCATCGTGATCTCTTCGGGGGTGATGTCCTTGGGCAGCGTGGCGTTGGTGCTGCCGTGCTTGACGTAGGGGCCGTAGCGACCGCTGCGGACCGTAATGTCCTTGCCGTCTTCGGGGTGCGGGCCAAGGTTTTTCAGCAGCGAGGCAGCGGAGTCGCCGCCGCGGGCTTCGCGCTCCATGACCAGCACTTCCAGCGCACGCGGCAAATCGATTTCATAGACGCTGTCGGTCTTGGGAATCGATTTGAATTTTCCGTCGTGCAGCAGATAGGGACCGAAACGGCCGTTGTTGGCCACGATTGGCAAACCGGTGGTGGGATGATGGCCGACTTCGCGTGGCAGCGATAAAAACTTCAGCGCCAGTTCAAGCGTTGCATTTTCCAGGGGGATGTCTTTTGGCCACGATGCGCGACGCGGCTTCGGCGCCTTTTTGTCTTCGGGCATGTCGCCGACCTGAACGTAGGGTCCGAATCGGCCCGACAGCAATTTCACGTCGAGTCCGGTGGCCGGATCCTGGCCGAGGAGGTTGTCGCCCTCGGCGGTGGCAGCGTGCAGAGGCCGCGTGTAATCGCATTCGGGGTAGCCGGAGCAGCCAATGAACAGGCCGCGCTTGCTGGCCTGCATGAATAGCGGCTTGCTGCACTTGGGACAGGCTTCCGGGATCGGGCAGCCACGTTCCACATCGAGCTTGGCTTTCAGCTGGCCGTCAAATTCGGCCCAGAATTCGCCCAGCAGCTGCGACCAGACGCGCTTGCCGTTGGAGACGTCATCGAGCTTGTCTTCAAGCTTGGCGGTGAAATCGTAGTCGACGTAATGGGTGAAATGCCGGGTCAGAAAGCAGTTGACCAGCCGGCCGATGTCGGTCGGCTGGAAGCGTTTTTTCTCTAGCAGGACGTATTCGCGATCCTGCAGCGTGGAAATGATGCTGGCGTAGGTCGAGGGTCGGCCGATACCGTATTCCTCCAGCGACTTGACCAGCGAGGCCTCGGTAAAACGCGGCGGCGGCTGGGTGAAATGCTGCTCGCCGTAGAGTTTGTCAACCGGCAGCGTTTCGCCTTCGACCAGCGCGGGCAGCCGGGATTCTTCTTCGTCCTCGTCGTCCTGATACACCGCCAGAAAACCGGCAAAGGCCAGCGTCTGACCCGTGGCGCGAAAGGTGCCTTCGCCCACGGTAATGTCGGCGGCGATGGTATCGAACTGTGCGGGCGTCATCTGGCAGGCGACGGTGCGCTTCCAGATCAGCTCATAGAGCTTTGCCTGATCGGCCGACAAAAATTGCTTCACGGCTTCGGGCGTGCGGGTCACCGAGGTGGGGCGAACCGCTTCGTGCGCTTCCTGCGCATTCTTGGTTTTGGCTTTGTACTGCACAGCGGTCGGGGGCAGGAAGTCCTTATCGAAGTTAGCGCCCACATACTTGCGGATGTCTGTAATCGCTTCCTGTGCGAGATTGACCGAGTCGGTACGCATATAAGTGATGAGGCCGGTCGGGCCTTCGCCGAGGTCCATGCCTTCATACAGTTGTTGCGCGGTGCGCATCACCCGGTCGGTGGTCATGCCCAGCTGGCGCACACCGGCCTGCTGCAGCGTCGAGGTGGTGAACGGCGGGCCGGGATGGCGGGCGCGGCGCTTCTTTTCGATGCGCATCACGCGGGCATCTTTGGCCTCCAACGTGGCCAGCCATTCGTTGCTGCGCGCTTCGTGCTCGACGGTGAACTGGTCGAGTTTTTCGCCTTTGAAGTGGGTGAGCTTGGCGGTAAACGGCTGCGCGCCTTTGTGCGTGTCGAGATGCAGCGACCAGTATTCGCGTGGAACGAAGGCTTCGATCTCTTCCTCGCGCTGGACTATCATCCGCAGGGCGGGCGACTGCACCCGGCCCGCACTCAGCCCGGGGCTGATTTTGCGCCACAACAACGGCGACAGGTTGAAGCCAACCAGGTAGTCGAGCGCGCGCCGCGCCTGCTGCGCATCGACCAGGTCGGTGGCGATTTCGCGCGGGTTGCGCACCGCGTCCTGCACCGCCGACTCGGTGATTTCGTAAAACGCTACGCGCTTCATCGGCGTCTTGACGCGGCGTTCCTTGAGGATCTCGCTGATATGCCAGGAAATCGCTTCGCCTTCGCGGTCCGGGTCGGTCGCCAGCAATACTTCGTCGGCTTTTTTTGCGGCCTTGACGATGGCTTCGACGTGTTTGGCGTTGCGCTCGATAATCTGATATTTCATGGTGAAATTTTCAGTATCGACCGCACCGGTTTTCGGCTCCAGGTCGCGCACGTGGCCATAACTGGCGAGGATGTCGTAATCGGCGCCGAGGTACTTTTGCAGCGTTTTGGATTTGGACGGAGATTCGACGATAACGAGTTTGGACATAGTTGGTTTTTAGTGCAGGCGCCCCGGCTCGTGGTTCAGCAGCATGTCTTCAAGGTGGGTGAAATGTTCGATAAGGCCGCGGCTCCAGAGCACGATCAGCGTCATCCAGCGCACATGATCGGCCTCGATGTCTTCGCCGCCGAGCGCCATCAGGCCGGAAATCACCCATTCGCGCGATTCGGGATCGAGGATTTCGGCACTGACCAGATAGGCCAGTTCGTCGCGGCATGCCTGATTCAGGCGCTCGCATTCTTCGGCGGCGTAGTGACGATAATGCAGTTCGGACAGGCGCGGATGGGCCGTGCTGCCCGCCAGATGCGCGAACCAGTCGAGTGCGGCGTTGATGTCGGCCTCTTCAAAGCCTGCGGCAAACAGGCGTTTTTCGAGTGCATCGCGATCAGGCGCCAGTTCCGCCATGCGGAAGCTTTCGTAGAGGTAAACCAGGATATCGAGCATAGTGTCAGTGAATTTTTTGGTAACGCCCGCCAGGCAGGGAAGCGATCTGCCCATCCAGTTCCAGCGTCAACAGCTTCGCTGAAAGCGCATCCAGCGTCAACCCGGTTCTTTGTGCCAGCGTGTCGAGCGTGACAGGCGCGCCGTCGAGCGCGTCCAGAACCGGGTCGCCACGGGTTTCTGGCTGCATCGGGACGGGGAGCGTCGCCAGCCCCTCGCCCTGCGGGTCTTGGCCCCGCCCGGGCGGCGCGAGCCGCTGTTGCCAGGCCAGCTCGTCGAGAATATCGGCGGCCGACTCGACCAGTTTGGCGCCTTGCCGGATCAGCGCATGACAGCCGCGCGCCAGCGGCGAATGAATCGAGCCGGGAATCGCAAAGACGTCCCGTCCCTGTTCGGTGGCGACGCGCGCCGTGATGAGGGAGCCGCTGTCGGGCGCGGCTTCGACCACCAGCACGCCGCGTGAAAGACCGCTGATGAGACGGTTGCGACGCGGAAAGTGGCCGGGCAGGGGCGCGGTACCGAGGGGGAATTCCGACACGATCAGGCCGTTCTCGGCCAGTTGATGCGCCAGCGTCTTGTTGCGTGCGGGATAGATGCGATCGAGCCCGGTGCCGACGACAGCCACGCTCGAACCCGCACCGGCCAGCCCGCCGCGGTGCGCGGCCGCATCGATGCCGAGCGCCAGTCCGCTGACGATGGTGAGTCCGGCATCGGAAAGCGCGTGTGCAAAGGCTTCTGCGTCGCGTACGCCCTGAGGGGTGGCGTTGCGGCTGCCGACGATGCCGAGTGCGGGCTGCGCGAGCCAGGACCGCTGGCCCTTGCAATAGAGAAGGGCGGGCGGGTCGGCAATTTCAAGCAGGGCCCGCGGATAGTCCGCATCCGCCAGCGTCATCAGGCTGTTGCCGGGCTGATCCAGCCAGGCATGCGCGGCGTTGAGGCGGGCAGCGTCGGGCGCGGCCAGCAACGCATCGCATTGGGTGGATGACAGGTGCGCCGACAGCGCCGAACGGCCGGACGCCAAAACGGCCTCCGGAGAACCGAAGGCCGTTAGCAGGCGGATCAGGCTGGTGTTGCCTATGCCCGGGGCCAGGCTCAGGCGCAGCCACGGGTCGAGATCGTTCAGGGGTTTCTCACTGTATCGAGCAGGTAGACCGGTCCGTCGGATTGCATGATCAGTGCATACGACACCCGGTCATAGACCCGGTACACCATCACCAGGCCGCTGTGAGCGTCCGGCAGCTTGACGGCGTGGTCACTGCTATTGCCGATGCAGGTGCTGCGGAAGGTGTTGCGGACATCGGCCGCCTGGTCGTAGGTGACCTTGCTGTCTTCCTTCAGGCAGCGCACGTCGTTGTAGAGCCAGGCGCCGCCATCCGGGACGCCGGCGGATTTTTCGTTGACCCAGGTCATGCGGTCTTTTTCGTCGCGGGTCAGCGTCACCGCCTGGCCTTCGCGAAACACCGACAGCACGTGGCCCGGCTCCAGCCCGTCGCGACTGCCGCGGTTGATCACTACCGTCTGATAACGGCCGCTGTCCGTCAGGCCGCCGTAGGCCGAAATAATGCGGCCATGGATGGGGCTTTCGGGTGCGCGCGGGACGAATTCATAGACGGCGCTGTTGTCGGCTTCCACCAGCTTGTCCTTGGGCAGGATTTCCTTGGCCGACTGGGTGATGCGAATTTTTTGCGGCGCCCCTTCAGCGAGTGTCCTGGCATCGCCCAGATATTCGACTTCATAGCCCAGCACTTCGCCGGTTTCCGGGTCCTTGAGCGCCTTGCCGGGACGCAGGACATTCCAGCGGGTGACGCCGGGTTTGCCGCCGGTGGCGAACGCATCGTCGCCGGAGGCCAGCACGACACGCTCGGCATTGCTGCCGAGGATGAAGGGCGCATTGTCAAACGCGCCCTCGGGCACCACGCGCGGTTGCGACAGGAACGGATGAATGGCGCGGATCGGGATGGCGGGAATGGCGTCGTTGCCGATGGCTGTGGCGCGTACACCGGGCGACAGCTTGACGGTCACCATGCCGCCGCTGTTTCCCTTGACCAGCGACAGGCGGGGTTCCTTGCCGCTGCGATCGAGGACGACCATGTCGCCAGGATAAATCCAGTGCGGATTTTTGATTTCCGCGCGGTTCATGTTCCAGATCTGCGGCCAGCGCCACGGGTCTTTAAGGAAGCGGCCGGAAATGTCCCACAAGGTGTCGCCTTTGACGACGACATATTTTTCGGGCGCGTTGTCCTGCAGTTTAAGGGTATCGGCCAGCACCGGCGCGGTGGCAAGCAGCAGGGCAAGAGTAGCAACGAGTTGACGCACGGGGGAACCCTCCAATTTAGACCTTGTCTAATTTCGCGTTGAAAATATACTGTGCGCTAGCTTACGGCTATCTGCCGGCTTATATTTAGGGTGCGGGATCGGCGCGACCGGGTTTTTCATGCAGATTTTGCATCAAAGTGTGCGCCCAGGCCGTTCATCCGTAAAGCTTGTAGCCGAAAACTGGCGGGCTGCCGGCCGTGCGTGACGGGGTCCGCTCCAAAAAGTGCGGTTTTTGGTTATGATTGAAATAGCCCGCCGCACCCCAATCTGAATCGGGTGGGAGATCGACGCCTCGACCTTATCGATTAATTTTTTTCGAGCCGAATTATCATGGCCAGACTCGACATTTTGCATTATCCGGACGCCCGTCTCTATACCGTCGCCAAACCGGTGGCCGAGGTAGACGCGCGTGTCCGCCAGCTGATCGACGACATGGCTGAAACCATGTATGCCGCCCCCGGCATCGGGCTGGCGGCCACCCAGGTCAACGTCCATGAGCGTGTAATCGTGATCGACATCTCCGAAACCCATGATGCGCTACAGGTTTTCATCAACCCGGAAATCGTCTCGCAGTCGGGCTGCAGCGAAGGCGAGGAAGGCTGCCTGTCGGTGCCGGGCGTTTTTGACACGGTGGAACGCGCCGAGCGGGTGACGGTGCGTGCGCTGGATCGTGACGGCAATCCGTTCGAACTCGAAGCGGATGCGTTACTGGCGGTATGCATCCAGCATGAAATGGATCACTTGATGGGCAAGGTCTTCGTGGATTACCTGTCCAATCTCAAACGTAACCGCATCAAGGCCAAGCTGATGAAGCAGGCCCGCGAACACCGGCCCGACGCTGCGCCGGTGCGCGCTTCGCTGTAAGCCTTCCGGTGCGCCTCATTTTTGCCGGCACGCCGCCTTTTGCGGCGGCTGCGCTCCACGCCCTGCATCAGGCCGGACATGACATCGCGCTGGTGCTGACCCAGCCAGACCGGCCTGCCGGGCGGGGCATGAAGCTTACGCCAAGCGCAGTCAAGCAGGCGGCGCTCGAACTGGGCCTGCCGCTCAGCCAGCCCCTCACCCTGAAGACGCCCGAAGCCGAGGCCGAATTGCGCGCGGTGGCCGCGGATATCATGGTGGTGGCCGCCTATGGCCTGATCCTGCCGCAAGCGGTGCTGGACCTGCCGCGGCTGGGATGCCTCAATATCCATGCGTCGCTGTTGCCGCGCTGGCGCGGGGCCGCACCGATCCAGCGTGCGATCCTGGCCGGGGACGCCGAAACCGGCATTACCATCATGCAAATGGATGCAGGGCTGGACACGGGGGCCATGCTGACAAAAACCGTGGTTCCGATTCGTGACACCGACACGGCAGCGAGTCTGCACGCGGTGCTGACCGAGGCCGGCGCGATGGCCATCGTCACGGCGCTGACGGACTACGCCGGGCGCGTTGCGGTGGCGCAGGACGCGGCGGCGGCAACCTATGCCGCCAAGCTCAGCAAAAACGAGGCCCAGCTGGATTGGTGCGAGCCCGCCGATGCCCTTGCGCGCGCGGTGCGCGCCTACAATCCGGCCCCGGGCGCATGGACCCGCTGGGACGGTGCGCCACTGAAAATCTGGAAAGCCGAGGTGTGTGCGGGGTCGGGAGTGCCGGGCGAAGTGCTGCAGGCGGACGCCGAGCGGATAATCGTCGCGTGCGGCACGGATGCACTGGCTTTGCAGGAGGTTCAGCCGGCCGGCAGCACGCGCATGACGACCGCGGCGTTTCTTGCGGGTCGTGCCGTGTCGCCCGGAACGCGTTTCGGCGACTAAAAACCGCATCGCGCCGGTGCCGCCGGTCCGGCACGGCCTGTTATCATGCCCCGCTTATTGCGGGATCAAACACCAATGACATTACGATTAAAGCGGGGCCTGCGTCACGATGCGTAAGCTGCAAAAAATGGCGGCCGATACCCTTGAAGCGGTGCTGGCGGGTGCGGCGCTGCATCAGGTATTGCCGCAACGGGTGCAGCAGCTGGAAACCCCGGGCGAGCGCGGCGCATTGCAGGACATCGTCTATGGCAGCCTGCGTCAGCTGGGCCGACTGGACTGTTGGCTCGACGCCTTGCTGGAACGTCCGCTGACGGATCCGCAACTGGGATGGCTGCTGCGGGTGGCGCTCTATCAACTGGCCTATACCCGGGCGCCTGCCCATGCCATCGTCCATAATGCCGTGACCGCAGCGGGCGAGGGCTGGCGTCGTGGCCTTGCCAATGCCGTGCTGCGCAATTTCCAGCGTCGTCGCGCGGAACTGGAAAAAATGGCCGATGAACAGCCGCGTGCGCGCTGGTCGTATCCCGACTGGTGGATCCAGAAACTGCAGGCCGAGCAGCCGGCACACTGGCAGGCCATTCTTGAGGCGGGTCTGCTGCATCCGCCTTTCACCTTGCGCGTCAATGCCCGCTGGGGAGCGGTGGAAAACTATGTACCGTTGCTGGCCGAAGCCGGTTTTCCGGCGCGGCAAACCGGCGCGGATGCAGTCACGCTCGACAAGGCGGTGGCGGTGCACAGCCTGCCGGGTTTTGATCAGGGCTGGGTGTCGGTGCAGGATGCGGGCGCGCAGTGGGCTGCACGGCTTTTGGATGCGCAACCCGGCCAGCGGGTACTCGATGCCTGCGCCGCGCCCGGTGGCAAGACCGGCCATATCCTGGAACGTACGGATGTGGCGCTGACAGCGCTCGATATCGATGCGGCCCGCCTGGCACGGGTGCAGGAAAATCTCGATCGCCTGCATCTGCGCGCAACCCTGGTCGAAGGCGATGCCGCCCGGCCCGCTGCCTGGTGGGATGGACTGCCGTTCGACCGCATTCTGGCCGATGTGCCCTGCAGCGCCTCGGGCGTCGTGCGTCGCAATCCCGATATCAAGTGGTTGCGCCGCCCGGACGATATTGCGCAATTCGCCGCGCAACAGGGCGTCATGCTTGATGCGCTGTGGCCGCTGCTGGCGCCCGGTGGTACATTGCTGTATGCCACCTGCTCGATATTCCATGAGGAAAACGACGGCCAGGTCGGCGCGTTTCTGGCGCGCCACCCCGAGGATGCAGTACGCTGCCCACTTCCTGAACCTTTGTCCAACGGGGTGTTGCTGCCCGATGCCGAGCACGATGGATTTTTCTATGCCCTGCTGCGCAAGACATGAGACCGCTTTCCGCTGGCTGAGCGGGCTGTTGCTGGCGTTCTGCCTGGCGGGCGCCAGCGCGGCATCGCCGCCCGACCGAAGCGCGATCAGGCAGGCTGTCATCCAGATGACGCCACAAGGCTATGCGCTGGATGCGGATGTGAATATCGTGCTCAATTCCACCCTGGAAAATGCCCTCAGCAAGGGCATCAATCTGCATTTCCTGCTTGAATTTGAGCTGACCCGGCCGCGCAACTGGTGGTTTGACGAAGGCATTGCCGAGGCCGAACGCAAGTTGCGGATTTATTACCATCTTTTGCTGCGGCGCTATGTGGTGGAAACCGGCTATACCACCCAGACCGCGGCCACGCTGGACGAAGCGCTCGCCCTGTTGGGCCAGGTGGGGGCATGGCCGGTGCTCGACCGCGGCGCGCTCAAGCCGGGGCAGCGTTATGAGGCGCGGCTGCGCCTGCGTCTGGATGCCGCCCAGCTACCCAAGCCGCTTTCGATCGGGGCGGTCACTGGCGACAAATGGGAAATGACGACCCCCTGGTATGACTGGTCGTTTGTCGCGCCTGCCCAGCCCGCGCCTGCCGTGCCACCCCCCTTGCCCTGATGCGCAGCCTGATTGCGGCCGTCCTCGTCATGGGCGTCCTCCTGCTGGCGTTGTTGTTCTATGCCAGTGGAGACAGCAGTGCATTTTCAGACACCCTGCCGTCGCTGTTCATTGGCGGCAGCGTGCTGGGCATAGTGCTGTTGACGCTATTGGGCTGGCGTTTGTGGTGGTTGCAAAAAAGGATTCGTCGCGGTGTCTTCGGCGCCAAGCTCACGCTTAAATTATTGCTGATGTTTGGGGTGGTGGCGATGCTGCCGGGTCTGGTTGTCTATGGCGCCTCGGTTTTTTTCCTGAATCGCTCGATTGAAACCTGGTTCGATGTGCGGGTGGACAATGCACTGACGTCCGGGGTCAATCTCGGCCAGGCAGCGCTCGATGACCTGCTGCGCGAACTCAGCAAAAAAGCCCAGCGCATGGCGCTGTCGCTGTCGGATGAGGGCATGGGCTCCATCATCACCAGCCTGTCGACCCTGCGCGAGCAAAGCGCGGTCCAGGAACTGACCCTGTTCGATGACCGCGGCGGCGTGATCGCGCACGTCGGCAGTGAGCATGGCTCGCTGCTGCCGCTGTTGCCTGACCGCACGGTGTTGTGGCAGGTGCGACAACAGAAACCGTATAGCCGTATTGAAGAGGTGCCCGAACGCGGACTGATCATGCATGTGATCGTGCCGGTTTACACCAGCGCCTTGACCGACGAGACGCGCGTGCTGCAACTGGTTCACCCGGTGCCCAACAGCCTGGCCAACGATGCCCAGGCGGTGCAGCTGGCTTATCAGGAATACCAGGAAATCGCGGTCTCGCGCCTGGGGCTGAAGCGCATCTACGGCGTGGCACTCACCCTCACCCTGATGCTGGCCTTGCTGATGACCTTCGTGATTGCCTATCTGCTATCGGATCGTCTGGGCGCGCCCTTGCGTACGCTCGCACGCGGCACCCGCGCCGTGGCCAAGGGCGATTTTTCCGAGATGCCGCTGGTCAAAAGCCGCGATGAACTGGGAGTGTTGATCCAGTCTTTCAATCGCATGACGCGTCAGTTATCCGATGCACGCGAGCAGGTTGCCAAAAATCACCAGGAAACCGAGCAGGCCAAGGCGTTCCTGGAGAGCGTGCTGGCGAATTTGTCCTCGGGCGTGGTGGTCCTCGACGAAGCGCTTCAGGTGCGTACCATGAACAGCGCGGCCGTGCAGATTCTGGGGGCATCGACTGAGGTGCTGGATTCGCAACTGCTCACCGGACTGGGACAACCTGACGATGCGCTGCGCGCGTTCGGCACCAAGGCCGCCATGCAGTTTTGCGACAATGAAGGGGAATGGCAGGAACAGATCGATTATGCCCACAACGGCGTCAGCCAGACGCTGCTGCTTCGCGGCACGCGGCTGCCGCCGGGTGTGGAGTGCGGCTATGTGCTCGTGTTCGATGACGTGACCAAGCTGATCAATGCCGAGCGCAATGCGGCATGGAGCGAAGTGGCCCGCCGGCTCGCCCACGAAATCAAGAATCCGCTCACGCCCATCCAGTTATCGGCAGAGCGCATCGCCCATAAACTGGACGGGCGGTTGCAGCCCGTCGACGCAGAGTTTGTCACGCGCGCAACGCAAACCATCGTCAAGCAGGTGGCCGCCATGAAAAGCATGGTGGATGCCTTTGCCGGTTATGCGCGGATGCCGCGCGCCCGGCTCGAAGCGCTGGATATCAATGCCCTGGTTCATGAGGTGCTGGCGCTTTACGATGCCAGGGCACTGGGTTTGCAGCTCAAGCTGGATCCGCAGCTGCCGCCGATTGCAGGAGACTCCACATTATTGCGCCAGGTGATCCATAATCTGTTGCAAAATGCACAGGACGCGTTGACCGGTCATTCCGAACCCTGCGTCGAAATCAGTACGCGACTGAATAACACGACGGTAAGTCTGGCCGTAACAGACAATGGAGCCGGGTTTCCGGAGCACCTGATGACGCGGCTTTTCGAGCCTTATGCAACCACCAAAGCCAAGGGGACAGGCTTGGGGCTGGCCATCGTCAAAAAAATCATTGAAGAGCACCGGGGAAAAATACAGATTGAAAATCGCAAAGTGGGGGGCGCGGTCATCCGGATAGCCCTGCCCATTTTTGCGGCAGCGGGGGAAAACACGTGAGCGGGCATATTCTCGTCGTGGATGACGAAGTGGGCATTCGTGAGTTGTTGTCGGAAATTCTTACCGACGAAGGCTACGACGTGCACCTGGCGGAAAACGCCGAGGCAGCGCGCGTCTTTCGGGCCCAGCGTCGCCCCGATCTTGTGCTGCTCGATATCTGGATGCCCGACACCGATGGCGTGACCTTGCTCAAGGAATGGGCGAGTGGCGGTCAGCTCACCATGCCCGTGGTGATGATGTCGGGCCATGGCACCATCGATACCGCGGTCGAAGCCACCAAGCTGGGCGCAACGGATTTTCTGGAAAAGCCGGTGGCGCTCGCCAAGCTCATCGACACCGTCAACAAGGCGATCAAACGCGGGGTGCCCCTGCCGCGGCGCACGCCCGGCATGGACCTGTCTGCACTGGGCAGAAGCCCGTTAATCCTCGAACTCAAGAAACGACTGACGCAAATCGCCGGCAACACAGCCCCCGTGCTGTTGCAGGGCGAACCCGGCAGCGGATTCGAGGTGTGCGCGCATTTCCTGCATCAGCCGGCCAGTCCCTGGGTCGAAATAAAGGACCGCGCGCGACTGGTTTCCGATCCGCTGAGCTATGTCGAAGCCCTTGGCAACGGCACCCTTTACCTCCCCGATGCCTGCGAGCTGGCCCGTCTGGAACAAAAGGGCCTCGGCTTGCTGCTTGATCGCATCGAGGGCGGTGGGGCGCGTCTGGTGTGTGCCAGCAGCCGCAGTCTGGATGCCATGGTCGCGGCCGGAGAATTCGACAGTCGCCTGTTTTATCGCCTGTCCAGCCTGGCGATCCAGGTCCCGCCGCTGCGCGAGCATCGCGAAGACGTGCCCGATATCGCCAATCTGATGCTGGCGCACCTGATCGAGGAAGGCGCGTGCCCGGTGCGCCGGCTGACGACGCCGGCGCTCAATCAGCTGCGCAATTTCGATTGGCCCGGCAACCTGCCGCAACTCAACAATGTGGTGAGAACGCTGGCGGTGACGGTATTGTCGGGCGAAATTGATGCGATAGACGTAAACCGGGTGATTACCCCGATCAAGCTTGCCGCGCCGGCGGTGGCGCACGGCATCCCGCTCGACATTCCCTTGCGCGAGGCGCGCGACGCGTTCGAGCGCATGTATTTTGAACACCTGATCCAGACCGAGGGGGGCAGCATGACGCGAGTGGCGGACAAGTCCGGCCTCGAACGCACCCACCTGTATCGCAAGCTGAAGCAATTGAATATCCGGCACGGGCGGCGGCTGGACGAAGACCTGTGAAGAGGGGTGTATCCGGCCTGGCGAGCGCGGTGTCCACAGCACGACGCCAGGCGTCGGCTTTCCGCTTCGCTCTTTATTCTTTACCCTTTATCCCATTATGAAAATCATCATTCTCGGTGCGGGCCAGGTCGGGTCCAATCTGGCTGAAAGCCTGGTGGCCGAAAAAAACGACATTACCGTCATCGACCTTGACCTGGCGCGTCTGGCACTGCTGCAGGACCGCTTCGATCTGCGGACCGTACGCGGACATGCCGCGCATCCGTCCGTTCTCAAAAAGGCAGGGGCGGACGATGCCGACATGCTGGTGGCGGTGACCCAGAGTGACGAAACCAATCTGGTCGCCTGTCGACTGGCCGCAACCCTGTTCAATATCCCGTCCCGCATTGCACGTATCCGTTCGTCCGACTTTCTGGATATCGAAAGCGGCTTTTTGGCCGAGCATTTTGGCGTGGATCACATCATCAGCCCGGAAGAAGAAGTCACGGAAACCATGCGCCGCCTGATCGAGCATCCCGAGGCGTTGCAGGTGCTCGACTTTGCCGACGGCAAGGTGCGACTGGTGGCGGTGCGCGCCTACCATGGCGGCCCGTTGGTTGGCCACGAACTGCAGGATATCCGTCGTCACATGCCGGAAATCGACTGCCGCGTCGCGGCCATTTATCGCCGCGACCGCGGTATCGTGCCCAAGGGGATTACCGTCATCGAACCCGGCGATGAAGTGTTTTTCATTGCCCGGCGCGAGGATATTCCCGCCGTGATGCGCGAGATGCGGCGTATGGAGCGGCCGGTCAAGCGGGTGATGATTGCCGGTGGCGGCAATATCGGTCGCCGCCTCGCAGCGCGGCTGGAACGTGACTACGAAGTCAAGCTGATTGAAATCAACAAGGGGGCGAGCAACCAGCTGGCCGAACGCCTGCACCGCACGCTGGTCCTCACCGGCGATGCCACTGACGAAGACCTGCTCGAGCAGGAAAACATCGAGTCGATGGACGTCTTCTGTGCGCTTACCAACGACGATGAAGACAACATCATGTCGGCGTTGCTGGCAAAACGCATGGGGGCGCATCGCGTGATCGCACTGATCAACCGGTCGGCCTATGTCAATCTGGTTCAGGGAGGCGAGATCGATATCGCCATTTCACCGGCGCAGGCGACCGTCGGGCCGCTGCTGTCAAAAATTCGCCGCGGCGACATGGCGGCGGTGCACAGCCTGCGTCGCGGTGCGGCCGAGGTACTGGAGGTGGTGCTGCACGGCGACCTCAAGACCTCCAAGGTGGTTGGCAGGCGGATCGGCGATATCGCGCTGCCCGAAGGCGCCGCGATTGCCGCGATCATTCGCGGCGATGAGGTGGTCATCGCACACCACGACACGCTGATGGAGGCCGAGGACCACCTCATCCTGTTTGCGCTTAACAAGCGCATCATCCCCAAGATCGAAAAACTGTTTCAGGTCGGCTTCGGGTTCTTCTGAGTTTCGCCATGCACCGTCTCGCACCTGTCTTGCATGTACTCGGTCTGGTGGTGCTGATTTTTTCATTTTCCATGCTGGCGCCGTTGCTGATGGCCTTTGCCGGACACGACGACGCCCTGTTTGCGTTTGACGAATCGTTTGCCGTGACTTTCGCAGCCGGGTTGCTGCTGTGGCTGGCGGGGCGCCGCTGGCGCCGCGAGCTCAAGGTGCGTGACGGCTTTTTGCTGGTGATGCTGGTGTGGACCGGCCTGCCGGCGTTTGCCACCCTGCCGCTGCTCATATTTGCGCCGGCGATGAGTTTCACCGACGCCTATTTTGAAACCATGTCCGCGCTGACCACCACCGGCGCGACCGTGCTCAGCGGGCTTGATACGCTGCCCCCTTCGCTCAACCTGTGGCGCCATCTTCTCAACTGGCTGGGCGGGATGGGCATTATTGTCCTCGCGGTGGCGATCCTGCCGCTGCTGGGCGTCGGCGGCCGCCAGCTGCTTCGGGCCGAGTTGCCGGGTCCGATCAAGGACACCAAGCTGACGCCGCGCATCGCCGACACAGCCAAACTGCTGTGGGTGGTGTATGCCTCGCTGACCGGGCTGTGCATGCTGGCGCTGAAGCTGGCGGGCATGAGCTGGTTCGACGCGATTTGCCATGCTTTTTCTGCAATGAGCCTGGGCGGATTTTCCACCCATGACGCCAGCATCGGCTACTTCAATTCGCCGCTGATCGAGGCCGTGCTGATTTTTTTCATGCTGGCTGCCGCGCTCAATTTTGTCACCCACTTCATGGCGTTCCGCCAGCGCAGCCTGACGGCGTATCTGAAAGACCCCGAAGTGACCGGCGTGCTCGGCCTCGTCGGCCTGAGTGTGCTGGGGGTCAGCCTGTATGTCTGGCGGGCCGGGGTGTACCCGGAGTTTGCCACCGCGCTGCGTCATGTCAGCTTCAATCTGGTATCGCTGGCCACGGATTGCGGCTTATCCAGCGTGGATTACAACACCTGGCCGGTTTTTGCGCCGATGTGGATGCTGTTTTTGAGTTGCGTAACGGCAAGCTCGGGCTCCACCGGCGGCGGACTGAAAATGATCCGCGCCACGCTGATGGTACGCCAGGGCGTGCGCGAACTCGAACAGCAATTGCATCCGGCCGCGTGCCTGCCCGTCAAAATCAGCGGCCAGGCCGTACCCAACCCGATCGTGTTCGCCATCCAGGCCTTCGCCATGATGTATGTCGGCACCATCGTTGTCATGACGCTGGTGTTGCTGGCCAGCGGCCTGGATTTCATCAGCGCGTTTTCCGCCGTGATTGCCTGCATCAACAACGCGGGCCCCGGCCTCAACCAAGTGGGCCCGGCCGGCACCTACGCAAGTCTTGACGACTTCCAGACCTGGGCGCTCAGCTTCACCATGCTGCTCGGGCGGCTTGAGCTTTTCACGGTGTTTGTGCTCTTCACCCGCAGCTTCTGGCGAGCCTGAGCGCTGGGGGCTGGTAACATCGCGGCCATATCGGTGCCGTTTGGCGGAACAGTTCATGTCGCAATTTTTGTCGGTCGTCCATATTTTCTCGAAAGTGCTGATGCTGTTTGCATTGGCGTTTCTGCTCCCGCTGGGCATCTCCATCGGGCTGAACGATGGCGCGCAACGGGCCTATGACGAAGCGATCCTTGTTACCTTCTTTTCAGGACTGGTGCTGTGGCTGGCCTCGCGCGGCGGCAAACGCGAGCTGCTGACGCGGGACGGGTTTTTGCTGGTGGCGATGATCTGGACCATATTGCCGGTATTTTCGACGATTCCCCTGCTCGCTTACATGCCCGAGCTGAGTTTTACCGACGCTTACTTTGAAGCCGTCTCCGCGCTGACAGCCACCGGCGCGACCGTGCTGTCAGGGCTCGACACCCTGCCGCCGTCGCTCAATATCTGGCGCACTCTGATGCACTGGATCGGCGGTATGGGGGTGATCGTGCTGGTGGTGGCGGTATTGCCGATGCTCGGCGTGGGCGGTCGGCAGCTATTCAAGGCAGAAACTCCGACGCCAATGAAAGACAGCAAGCTCACCCCGCGGATGGCCGAAACCGCCAAAGGCTTGTGGCAGGTCTATGCGGTGATCACCGTGATCTGCATGCTGTCGCTGTGGGCAGGCGGCATGAGCTGGATCGATGCCATGGTGCATGGCTTCAGCGTCATGTCGCTCGGCGGCATGTCGTCGCATGACGCGAGCATGGCGTTCTTCGATTCGCCGCTGCTGGAAACCATTGTCATGCTGTTTGCGCTGATTGCGGGGATCAGTTTTTCAACCCACTTCATGGCTTTTCGCACCCGTAGCCTGCTCACCTACCGCTACGATGCTGAAATCCGCTGGTACTTTGCCGTGCTCGGCGCCAGCGTCATCGGACTGAGTCTTTTCCTGTGGTCGAAGGGGTTTTATCTCGACCTGCCCGAAGCCTTTCGCCACGCCGCGTTCAACACCGTTTCCATCGCCACCACGCTGGGATTTTCCACCACCGACTACAACGTGTGGCCCTATTTCGCGCCGTTGTGGATGCTGTTTCTGTCAAGTTTTATCGCCAGTTCGGGCTCGACCGGCGGCGGCATCAAAATGCTGCGCGCCATGCTGCTTTACAAGCAGGTGTATCGCGAACTGGTGAAGCTGGTGCATCCGAGCGCCGAAGTCCATACCAAAATAGGCCAGCAGGCGGTGCCCAACAAAATCATCTACGCTGTACTGGCGTTCCTGTTTATCTATGTGGCGTCGATCGTGGTGCTGTCGTTCGTGCTGTCGGCTTCCGGACTCGATGTGTTTACCGCCTTCACCGCAGTGGTGGCGATGCTCAATAACACCGGCCCCGGCCTCGGGCAGGTGGGACCGGCCAGCACCTATGCCGTCTTGAACGATTTTCAAACCTGGGTATGCAGCTTTGCCATGCTGCTGGGACGGCTGGAGTTCTTTACCCTGCTGGTCGTGATGACCCCGGTTTTCTGGAGAAAATAACATGCCGTCTATCGCCGATTTCGAGTCCATGCTGCTCCAGGGGCGCGACAATGCCCTGTTGCGGTTTTCGCTCGGCAATGAATACCTCAAGCAGGGGGACGCCGCCAAAGCGGCCGAGCACCTGCGGCGCGCAGTGGAACACGACCCGAAGTATTCCGCGGCGTGGAAACTGCTGGGCCGCGCACTGACCGATATCGAAGCATGGCAGGACGCGCTGACCGCCTATCAGCAGGGGGTTGCCGTGGCCGAGGCCCGCGGCGACAAGCAGGCCGCCAGGGAAATGGGCGTGTTCATGCGGCGTATCGAGAAACAGCTTGAGTTAAAATCCGGGGATTGAATTTTTCAGGAGCCGTAAATGACACGAATGGTGAACTGTGTGAAGCTGGGCCGCGAAGCCGAAGGCCTGCCCTTCCAGCCGGTACCGGGCGAGTTGGGAAAAAAGATCTTCGAGAACATCTCCAAGGAAGCATGGGGCGGCTGGCAGCGCCATCAGACCATGCTCATCAACGAAAATCGTCTGAATCTGGCGGATGCACAGGCGCGCAGCTACCTGATGGAACAGATGGATCGCTATTTGTTTGGCGGCGGCGAAGTCGACGCAGCAGCGGGTTATGTCCCGCCCGGCACCCCCAGCAAATAACACGGCATCGACTGACGCAGGCGAAACCCTTCGCCTGCCATGCTGTTTGAGAACGCCCCGCCGGTCGGGGTGTTTTTTCCCCCGAAATTTTTGAAGATCGTGAGTGGCAGGCAGGCTCTGGCGTGGTTGTGTGCGATTAGGATGAGTCCATCGCAACGTTCATTGCCGTGGCCCGGGGAAAATCGACGCCTCCCCACGCGCCGACGATGTGATTTTTTTGTTTCGTGCTTGACTAAGGCCGTTTTCTCTCCTAATCCAAGAAGGTTTCCGCGTTCGGAATCGCCCAACTCAATGGAGTGAATCATGGTAAAACCCGATCACACGCGCCATCCGTCCATGGCTCTTGGCACGCGGTCAGCCCGATGCGGACGCTTCGCGCCCGGGATCCTGGTGGTCATGGCGTTAGCGCTGGGTAATTCGGTCTCGATCGCGCAAGACGACGAGAAGAAGCCCTCCAGCTACATGCCGGTTGTCATCAACGAGGATTCCGCGCGCACGATGGCGCGGATGAAGGGCGAAAAAGCGGGCCATCTTCAGAAGCAGAAGACGCTGCTGGAACAGCGCTACGACCTTGCCGACCGGCCTGCCAGGGGCGTCACGATGACGGGGGGCAAGCCGCTGCAGGAAGGGGTGCGGGTCAGGCTCACGGACGGGCTGAGCTGGGAAAAGCTCGCGGCAATGACGCCCGAAGAAATCCGCGACAAGGATGTGTTCCCGGCAGGATTTTTTCCCCTGCCGCACCCCAATCATGCGGAAGGCGGCATGGTGTTCCCGGCGTTTCATATCAACGAAATCAAGAAGCAGGAAGCGCGGGATTTAACCCGCTTCGACCTCGCATTCGATCTGCCCGATCATTTTTTGCCACCCTTTCCGGCGCCGATTTTTCTGACCACGCGCTCCGATCTGGGCGATGTCTCGAAGGGGAAACTGATTACGATCGACAACTATTACGAGACGTTCAATGGCCTCCTGAATCCCAAGCAGCTCGAAGGCGTGCGCCTGCTGGTGACGCCGTTTGCGCAGCAGCAGTTCAACCAGACCGAAGACCGGCGCAGCGAACGCCCCAGCCGGGGCGTCACGTGTTTCGACTGCCATGCCAACGGGCACACCAACGCATCGACCCACCTGGTGGGCGATATCCGGCCGCAGGCGTTTCGTCACCGCATCGATACGCCGAGCCTGCGCGGGGTGAATATCCAGCGCCTGTTTGGCTCGCAACGCGCGCTCAAGACGGTGGAGGACTTTACCGAGTTCGAGCAGCGCGCCGCCTACTTCGATGGCGATCCGGTGATCGCAACCAAAAAAGGCGTCAATATTCTGGATCGCGGCAGCCAGGTTCATGCCATGGCCGAGTTCCAGGAAATACTCGATTTCCCGCCTGCGCCCAAGCTGGGAGTTGACGGCAAGCTCGATCCGCGCAAGGCGTCGCCGTCTGAGCTACGCGGGCAGCAGGTGTTCATGGGCAAGGGGAAGTGCATGAGTTGCCACACCCCGCCCTACTACACTGATAACCTGATGCACAACCTGCGCACCGAACGTTTCTTTACGCCGCGCATGATTAATGGACGCATGGCGTCGGCCGATGGCCCGATCAAGACGTTTGTGCTGCGCGGGATCAAGGACAGCCCGCCCTATCTGCACGACGGCAGGCTGTTGACGCTGGAAGATACGGTGGAGTTTTTTAATGTGGTGCTGGAAACGCGCCTGAATGCGCAGGAAAAGCAGGATCTGGTGGCTTTTCTACGCACCCTGTGAATTCGAGTGGGGAAACGGCAGACAGGCGGGGAAACGCAGCAGGTTCAAGGTCGATATCAGGGGGCGGATGCTTTTTCAATCCGCCCCGCGCGATCACAGCACTTCTTTTTCGATTTCTTCCAGCGAAGTGTGGCGTACGTCCTTGCCCTTGACCATGTAGACGACATATTCGGACATGTTCTTGGCGTGGTCGCCCATGCGCTCGATGGCCTTGGTCACGAACAGGATGTCGATGAATACGGAAATGGTGCGCGGGTCTTCCATCATGAAGGTGATGAGGTGGCGCAGGTTGAGGCGGAATTCCTCGTCCACGTCCTGATCCTGACGCGCGATTTCGACTGCCAGCGTGGCGTCCAGCCGGGCGAAGCCGTCGAGCGCCTTGCGCAGCATGTCGAGTACCATCGTCGCCATGTATTTGACTTCGGTAAAACGCGGCAGGCTGAGGCGCTCCGACTTGTGGATCAGAATGGCCATGCGCGCGATCTTGGCGGCTTCGTCGCCGATGCGTTCGAGGTCGGTGATGGTCTTGACCACCATCATCACCATCCGCAGGTCGGAGGCGGTCGGCTGGCGGCGCGCAATAATGTGGGTGCAGTCTTCGTCGATGGCCACCTCAAGGGCGTTGACGTTGTGGTCATTGGCGTCCACTTTCATGGCCAGTTCCAGATCGCCGGTGATCAGGGCCTCGACGGCGTTGGTGATCTGCTCTTCGACCAGTCCACCCATTTTCAGCACGTTGGCGCGGACGGCTTCCAGCTCGGCGTCAAATTGCTTGTAGGTGTGTTCGGTCAGCATGGCGTAAGTCTCCAATAATCTATCCGGATTATATGCCCGGGACATGACACTTGCATGTATGGCAAATTTCAGCGGGTACTGAAGGGTAGCGCATAACGGCTTCCGTCAATATTGAAATACGCAGTCCAGTCATGCCGGCCGCTGACGCATACGGGCAGTGTCACCGTGGCGCTGAAGGTCTGGTTTCCGGCTGGCCGCAGGTCGTAGTGGTTAAATCCCATGTCCATGCCGTTCATCTGGAATTGCACGCTGATTTTTTTCGCTTCCGGCGCGCGGACGCGAAGCCCGAAGGCGTTCAGCGCGGAGGGCGGGGAGACAAAAAGCACACTGACCGAGGTGCCGCGATGGCTGAAACTGCAGCCGGCCAGCGGGTCGGCACAGGACACGGCCCGGGCCTCGCCGGGCCGTTTCAGCCAGTAGCCTGCGGCGGCGATGGCAACCAGGGTCAGCACCAGCAGCAGGGGCATGCCTGTCCGTTTCATGTCCATGCGCCGCGCAGCAGCGCCACCCCATGCGCACCGTGCGATTGTGCCTGCTCAAGGTCGGCCTGTGCCAGTCCGCCCAGACCAAACACCGGCATCGGACAGGCGGCGGCAAGGCGCGCAAATGCCGGCCAGCCGAGCGTGGCGGCGCCCGGGTGGGTGCGTGTGGGCAACACCGGCGACAGCAGCGCGTAGTCGGCCTCAAGGGCGGCGGCGTGGGCCAGTTCCGTTGCATTGTGGCATGACACGCCGACCAGAAAGCCATCGCCGCTGTCGGCCTCCGGACGCGCGCTCAGCCGGGCCGCCGCCGCAGCGTCGAGATGAACGCCGTCGGCCTCTGCGGCGCGGGCCAGCGCGATGCTGCCATTGACCAGTACCCGCGCCCCATGGCGGCGGGCATGCTGGACGGTGGCGCGGGCGAGATCGAGGCGTGCGGCTTCCGGCAGCGTTTTGTCGCGCAGCTGAATCAGGCGCAGCCCTTGATGCAGCGCCACGTCCAGTCGTGCAAGAAAGGTATCCACGCCCAGCGCTTCAGCGTGCGAAATGCCCAGCACTGAAGGCAGCGCCAGGGCTTTGAGAATGGGAAAATTGGCCGGCAGCAAGGGGCTGACCTCTACCGCATCGGGCCGCTGCCAGGAAAAAATCTGTCCTTCATGCGGATGCGGCTCGCCCTCCCAGGCGAATACGCGAAAGAAATTCAGGCGGACGGTGGCGTGCGGGTAGGTGAATTCGCGCGTGATCCAGCGACACGGATGCTGAACGACGATGCCCAGTTCTTCGTGAAGTTCGCGTGCCAGGGCGGTTTCCAGCGACTCGCCTGCTTCCACCTTGCCCCCGGGAAATTCCCAATACCCGGCATAGGCCTTGCCCGCGGGGCGGCGCGCCAGCAGAACGCGGCCATCGGGCTGGGTGAGAACAGCAACGGCAACTTCAACAACCGAATTCATGGCGGACAGGGTGAGCGCGAAATAGCCATTGTGCCAGAGCTGCTGTTTCGCGCGATCCAGGCAGATTTTGCGGGGGCTGGTTGCGTTTGGATGCAGCGGGTGCAGATTATTTTTTGGTCGGGTTGCGTCCGGCCCAGTCACGGGCGAATTGCCACGCCACCCGCCCATTGCGGGCGCCGCGGCCGAGGGACCATTGCAGCGCGGCGCGGTCGAAGCCGTCATCGGGCGGGGCCTGCAGGACGGCCGCCCAGTGTCGGGCAATGGCCAGGTAGGGGGCCTGTTCCATGGCGTGAAAGGCGATCCACAGGCCAAAGCGGTCGGACAGGGAAATTTTCTCTTCGGTTGCCTCGCCCGGGTGAACTTCACCGCCGAGATGCCGCGTCTCGAGATTTTCTGCCATGTATTCCGGCATCAAATGACGCCGGTTGCTGGTCGCGTAGATCAGGATATTGTCCGAGGGTCCGGCCAGCGAACCGTCGAGCGCGGCTTTGAGGCTGGCATAGCCGGGCTCGTGTTCGGCGAAGGTCAGGTCGTCGATGAAGACAATGAAAAAGTAGGGGTGCGCGGCGAGCAGCTCGAAAATATCCGGCAGGCTGGGCAGCCCGGCTTTATCGACCTCTACCAGCCGCAAACCTTTCGATGCATATTTGGCGTGGAGGGCCTTCACCAGCGAGGATTTGCCCGAGCCGCGCGCGCCGCTGAGCAATACGTTGTTTCCGGGCCGGCCTTCCACAAACTGGCGGGTGTTGGCCTCGACCCGCTTTTTCTGGTCGTCGATATCGATCAGGTCTTTCATTGCCACCCGTTGCGGATGACGAATGGGCTTGAAGCCGCCCGATTGTGCAGCCCAGCGCACGGCATGGGTTTTTTTCCAGTCGATGGGGTCGGCAGCCGCCCGCGCATCCAGGCAATCGAGCAGGCGGGCGATCCGGGGAAGAAGCGGCGAGTCAGTCATGCGGGTATTTTAAACCGTGCCGGAGGCGAGTTGCGGTCGCGATTCAGGTCCGGTATTCCGCATTGATCTTGACGTAATCGTAGGAAAAATCACAGGTCCACACTGTGGCCGAGACATCGCCCCGGTTGAGGGCAACCCGCACGGTAATGTCTGCCTCCTTCATCACGGCCGCGCCAAGCGATTCGGCATAGCTCGCCGCCCGCCCGCCTTTCTCTGCAACCAGCACGTTGCCCAGATAGACCTGCAGCGCGCTGATATCGAGATCGTCGATTCCCGCGTAGCCAATGGCAGCGAGGATGCGGCCGAGGTTGGGGTCCGAAGCGAAAAATGCGGTTTTGACCAGTGGCGAACGCGCAATGGCATACGCGATCTGCTTGCATTCGCCGTGGTCGCGTCCGCCCTCGACGCGGACGGTGATGAATTTGGTTGCGCCCTCGCCGTCGCGGGCCATCGCCTGCGCGAGCTCGACCGCCACGGCACTCACGGCCGCTTTCAGCGCGCAATAGTCGGCGCTTGCGACATCGCTGACCGGCGAGTTGCCTGCATGGCCGGTGGCAATCAGCATGAAGCTGTCGTTGGTCGAGGTGTCCCCGTCGACGGTGACGCAATTGAACGACCCGTCCGCGACCTCTTTCACCAGCTGCTGCATCAATGCAGGCGCGATCGCCGCGTCGGTCGCCACGTAGCCCAGCATGGTCGCCATGTTGGGATGGATCATGCCGGAGCCCTTGGCGATGCCGGTGACGGTCACGGCCTTGCCGCCCACCTGCGCCTGACGCGATGCCCCCTTGGCGACGATGTCGGTCGTCATGATCGCGTGGGCGGCTTCCGACCAATGATCCGGGGCCAGATCGGCCTGCGCGACAGGCAACGCGGGCAGGATCTTGTCGATGGGCAACGGCTCGAGAATCACCCCGGTAGAAAACGGCAGCACGGCTACTGGCGCGCAACCCATCAATTGTGCGACGGACTCGCAGGTTCGGCGCGCCCGGTCGATCCCCTCATCCCCGGTGCCGGCATTGGCGTTGCCGGTGTTGATCACCAACGCACGGATACGGTCGCCGTGCTGATTGTTCAGGCCCAGGTGGCGTTGACATAGCGTGACCGGCGCCGCGCAAAAGCGGTTTTGGGTGAACACCCCGGCTACCTGGCTGCCCGGGGCCAGTTCAATCAGTGTGATGTCGCGTCTGCCCGGTTTTTTGATGCCGGCCGATGCGATACCGAGCCGTAGGCCGGAAACAGGGAGCAGGGAAGCGGGATCGGGCGCGGTGAGGTTGACGGGCATGGCGGTTTCGTAAAACGGAAAGCCGCTATTTTATGCCGTGTCGACAAATTGCAGGCGAGACTTACTGCACTCGGCCCAGCAGCGTGTTGATCATCTGGCGGAATTCGGGCCGCCACGGCCACACCGGGTCGCGTTCAACCGAGCGCGCAAACGCGGCCAGGGATATCAGGGCAAAGACGACAAACAGCAATTGCGACAGCAACTGGCGTGGGGTGAGCACGCCCAGTGGAATGTCCAGAAAGCTGGGGACATAAAACAGGCTCGCAAATGCCGCAAATAACAGCATGGGTCCGAGATACATGATGTGCTCCGCACTTTTTGGTGTTTGTATGTGGCAACTCCAGCAAATTTTATGCCAATTAGATTTAGCGCAATGAAATCAGCGGGATATGCGGTTAGTCGGCGCGATCAGCGCAGGATGCGTAAATTAAGCCGACACTTATTTCTCCAGCGCAGGGGTTGCGAGCCGGCGCAGGATTTCATGTGACAACGAGTAAAACTGGGGCGTCGGCCCCAGGTCTTCATAGATCGGGTCGCCATAATCGTCTTCGGCAATGACCCGCGTGCCGGGGATATACGGCATGGCCACTTCGAGCTCATCGAGCGCTGCACGGACGAGGTCGGCCATCAGCTGGGACTCGCTCCGCCCCGGATACATGACATGCAACGCCTCAATGCGGGCTGCATCGCGTAGCGGCAGGTGGACTTTATACGCTCTGACGGAGGTGCGCTCCTGGCCTTCCTTGCCCCAGCGTTGAATCAGTTCGGCGATGCGCATGCGCTTTCCTCGGCCTTGCAATGGTTTTGTTATAGCAAAGACCACCGCAAGGCAAAGCGCCAATCAGCCCGCGCGACGCCACACCAGCATGCGATTGTTTGCCGGCATCGCAATATCCTGCTCAAGGACCAGTCCCTGCGCGCGCGCAAGTGCGTCCACCGCTTCAAAGTCGCGTACGCCTGAAACAGGATCGCGCGACTTCAGCCAATGATCAAAGCGGGCATTGCTTTCAGACGTAAACGCGCCGTTGTAGTTGAAGGGGCCGTATGTGGCGAGCACCCCGCCGGCTGTGAGCACGCTGCCGATGCCTTCAAAGAAGTGCCCGACATCGGGCCAGCCCATGATGTGCAGGGTGTTGGCGGAAAAAACGGCATCGTAGCGACCGCTACGCCACCCGGCCTGACTGACGTTGAGCTCGATCGGTGCAAGCACATTGGGGAGGGATGCGTCGTCGAGCCAGAGTTGAATGCCGCCGTGTTGGGGCAGCACGTCGGCTGTTTGCCAGAGCAGATGAGGCAGCGCAGCAGCAAAATCCACGGCATGCTGGCCGGTACCGCTGCCTATTTCCAGCACGTTGCGGCGATCGGCAAAGACCTCGCGCAGCACCGCCAGAATCGGTTCGCGATTCTGCACGCAGGATTCGGAAAAAGGTTTGGGGCTCAAGGTAATGACTCCGTTTCAGAGGGGGGCAGGAGGACCAGGCGGCCATCTGCCAGCAGCAGTGCGGCGTGGATCGGCTTGTCAGGATACAGCCCGCTCAACAGGGTTTGATAATTCGCCAGCTGGGGGCGATGGCGTTCGGTCAGATACAGATCCGTCAGGCCGAGGCTCTCGTCGCCCGTTTTATAGTCGATCAGCCACACCGCGTCGTCGAACTCCACCACGCGGTCGAGCCGCTGCGTGCGGCCGTCCCCATCCAGCAGCGCCAGCTCATTGTGCGCGCGCAGATACTGCGCGGGGTCGAAAAAGCGCATCAGATGCGGCTGGGCCAGCAGCACGCGGGCAGCGGCTTCGATGCGCTTCAGCTCGGCTGTCGCGCCCAGTTTCGTTGCCACGGCGGGCAGGTCGCGTCGGGTTCCCGGCGGCGCATGGTGTTCGAGGCAGGCGTGAAACAGTTCGCCACTGGCCGCCGCGGGATGGATGGACGCCGGGTTCAGCCGCTGGCCGGTGGCAGGGGCCTGCAGACGCGGCAGCGGCGTTGCGCGCGGCGGGGTGGTGGAGGCATGGGCGAGTGGCAAATCCGCCGGCAAGGCCATCGCCTGCCATGCCGCATCGACGCGTTGCAGCCAGGCGCACTTGTCCGCCGCGCCGCTCACGATCAGCCCCTGCTCGGCGCGGGTGAGCGCCACATAGAGCAGATTGTCGGATTCGCGCTGCGCCAGCAGGGCTTCCTCGGCAAACCAGGGCTCACGCCACGCACCGCGTTCGTCCTGTTTTCCGAACAGGGAAAAATGCGCGGGTCGCGGCATCGTGGGCGGCCATGGCGCCAGCACGCTGTAGCTGTCTCCGCGCGCGTGGTCGCTGCCGCCGAGCAGCCAGACGATCGGCGCTTCCAGCCCCTTGGCGCCGTGGATGGTCAAGAGCCGCACCGCGTTTTCGCCGTCGGCCGCCAGCCCCTCGCCCGGCGCGGCGTCGGCGTCATCGGTGAGCGAAGCCAGCTCGCGGATGAAACCGGCCAGCGTCGGGTAGCGGCCGCCGTCCTGCGTCAGCGCCAGCTGCATGAAGGCGCGCAGGTTGGCGGCGATTTGCGGGCGCATGGCGGCCGGCGCGGCGGCGGCGTAGCGCGCTTCGAGGTCGCCTTCAAAATAAATATGGTCGAGCAGGTCGTGCACCGGCAGCGTGCCGATGCGGGCGCGCCAGCGGGTGAGCAGCTCTGCGGCGCGTTTGAGCGTGGGTGCGCAATCGGATTGCGTGGCCAGCGTGTTCAAGCGCACCCAGCCGCGCGTCTCGTCTGTTGGCGTGGGCGCAAACACGGCCAACAAATCGGTGTCGCTGCAACCGAAAACCGGGCTCTTCAGCGTGTGCGCCAGTTTCAGATCGGCGTGCGGCAGCAGCAGGGTTTCCAGCAGCGCAATCACGTCCTGCGCCTCCAGCGCGTGCAGCAGGCCGCCGCGCCGCGAGGTGATGAAGGGAATGCCCGCGGCTTCCAGTTCGCGCTCGTACAGATGCAGGTGGGTGCGTTTTTTCACCAGCGCCATCACGTCGCCGGCGCGCGCCGGGCGGCTTTGCTTTGTGTGTTTGTCCACCACCCCCCAGCGTCCCAGTACCTCGTCGCGCAATACCTGGGCAAAGGTCTGCGCTTCGACATGCACGGCCTTGTCGTCGGCTTCGGGCAAGGGGGTGGTGAGCGGGTTACGGAGTTCGAATGTGGTGCTGGACTCGGTTTTTTCTATGTGAATCGGCAGGCAGCGCAGCGCGCCGGGGCGGGCTTCATTGGCCGGGGCGTGGCTGTGCGCGGCAAAGCCTTCAACATCGGCAAACACCGGGTTGATCGCCAGCACCACCGCGGGCGACAGCCGCCGCGTCATCGTGGTGCTGAACAGCGGCGCGTCGAAATGCGTGCGCAGGAATTCCGCCGCTGCGGTGAACACCCGCGCCTCGCCGCGCCGAAAGCGGTAAATCGCCTGCTTCGGGTCGCCCACCATAAACACCGTCATTTCGCTGTCCGCCGCGCGCGCTTCCGCCAGCCAGGTGGACAGCGCCTGCCATTGCAGCGGGTTGGTGTCCTGAAACTCGTCGAGCAGCAGATGCCGGTAACGCGCGTCCAGTTTCAGCGCCAGCCCCGGCGCGTGTTCCTCGCTTTGCAACAGGCGGCAGGCCAGCCATTCGGCATCGGCAAAATCGATCACGCCCTGTTGCGCCTTGGCATTCTGATAGCCTTGCACCAGCGCGTGGCCGAGCAGCAGGCCGTGGCGGTTGAGGTTCCAGATGCGGATGTCGGTCTGGACGGCGGTGATGGTTTCCAGCGCGGTTTCCAGCGTGTCGAGATCGCGCAGATAGGTGTCGAGTCCGGCGCCGAGCGCCTTTTCCAGTTCCTTCGTCGCCTGCTTCTTGCGCCGCTGGCCCGCCGTCATCAGATATTTCATCAGCGCGGCGTGCGCATCGTCGGGCGGCAGATTCAAGCTGCGCTGGATTTCGGGCGCGCGCGCCTGTTCGCTCTTGCCGCCCTTTTCCAGCGCAAAGCCCACCCGCTTCACCCGCGCCAGCATCGATTCGTCGGCCCAGAATGCCGCCACCGGGTCGGTGTCCAGATCGGCATGCAGGCCGGGCCGCAATTGCGCCAGCGCAAACGCCACCGGGTCGGGCTGGCCATCGGTGTAGGCCCACCACTCCGCCCGCGCCTGCACAAAATGCATCAGCAGCGCGCGCAGACTGTGTTCGCCAAGCTCGGTGAGCAAAGCCAGCAACGCGATACCTTCCGGCGTCTCCAGCTTCATGCTCCATTGAGCCAGCAATCGATCCCGCACCTCGTTCTGCAACAGCTTCTCGCGCTCCAGCAGCGGCGCACCCCACGGCAGCCCCGCTTCCAGTGGCGCGCGTTTCAGCAGATCGAGAAACCAGCCGTGGAAGGTCGTCACCGTCGGCCCCGGCTGCGCCGTCAGCACCGTTTCCAGCAGGCCGCGCGCGCGCGGCAACAGCGCATCGACCGCGTCATCCGGCACTGCACGCTCGCGCAAAAATGCGCGCACCGTCGCATCGTCTTCCAGCGCCAGCACCCGCAGCCATTCATGCAGCCGGTCGGTCATCTCCTGCGCCGCCTTGCGCGTAAACGTGATCGCCAGCAACTCAGACGGCGCCGCCCCGGCCAGCAACAGCCGGATCATGCGCGACACCAAGAGCCAGGTCTTGCCGCTGCCGGCGCAGGCTTCGACCACCGATGAGTGAGCGGGGGATAGGGCGGTGGCGGTGTTAAGCGGGATTGGCATGATTCAGACGTGTGGCGAAGTCAACGGCTTCAATTAAGCCGGGACAAATTGCTCAGTCAGGTACAACAACCCGGGGCATCAGCCCCAGACGTTTCACTCGACGGGCAAATTTCTGGTCGTCGAACGAAGCCATGCTGTCGCAGCCGCGATAACTCGCATGGTGCAGGGCATCGGCCATTTCCAGTCCGGCTTCGCTTTGCGCCAGCGCTTGCAATAACGTTTCGCGGTCTTCCACCGTGACGTGACCCAAGCTCAGAAGATGGTGAAAAACGCCGGCGATTTCTTTCGGACTGAAGCCGTAATAGCCGCGCATCACCCATTCCAGTTCCAAGGCTACGGTTTTGCACACCATCAAAGCTTGACCAGATTCAATCAACCGGCGCGCGGCCTCATGCTGACGTTGCGCCTCAGCATCGGCCTTATCCGCGATGTAATAGCGGGCCAGCACATTGGTATCCAGCCCGATCATTTTTTGGGCGATGGGTTGAGCAAGGTGGCAGGGTCAAAATCTGCGGGCACGGCACGCTTGCGGCTGCTCAACATGCCGAACCCGCTGGTGACCACCTCGGTGGGTGAACTGCGCACCCGCATTTCAACGTGGTCGCCCACCATCTCGAACTCCACACGGCTGCCTTGGCGTATGCCGAGTTGTTGTCGTACAGCCTTGGGGATGGTGACTTGGCCTTTGCTGGTGACGGATGTGGTTTCCATGAATGATCTCCTGTAATACCTGGTAAGACTATCACTGTCGGAAGCGAAGGTGAACAGGGGTGAACAACACGCCCCCTGTTAAGCGTTTCAAGCTGCCGGGTCGTCGCCCCACACCCATTCGTCGGCATCTTCGTCAATCGGAATCGAATCCAGCAGGGCTTCATCCGATTCGCTCCACATTCCCTTGCGGCACAGCCCGCGCGCTTCGCAAAACTGGCAGACGGCATCGACGCCGTTCGCCCGCAACGCTTCGCCGGCGGCGATGGCGCCGAGCAGTTCCGGCAGGCGGCGGCTGATGGCGTCGACGTCGGTTTCGCCGTCCAGTTCGAGTGGGGTGACGGGGGTTTCGTTGATCGGAAGGTAGGCGGCGGCGGCGTCAGCAAGCCATGCGTAAAACGGCAGCTGGACGGCTTCGGCGGGGTCTTTTAGTTTTTTCTTGAGGCCGCTGGCGGCGCCGGTTTTGTAGTCGATGACGGTGCGGGCGTCACCCCGCTCGTCAACGCGATCAACGCGACCGTGCAGGGTGATGTCGCCGAGGCCGGGGACGCTGAACGGAACTTCGTATGCGGCTTCGCCGGACTGGTAGCGCCAGCCCTGGGCGACCCAGTCCAGCCAGGCGTCGACGTAGGCGGGCTGGATGCTTTCCCAGCGGGTGCGCCAGGCGGTGGCGGTGTAAGCCGGCAGCGCGGCGAATTCGGCATTGGACAGCTCGCCCAAACGGGCCAGCGCGGCGTCGCGCTCGGGCGGCGGGGCGCTGTCGTGAAAGGTTTTGAGGATGCGGTGCAGGGCGTTGCCGTAATCGCTCTTGTCGAGCGCGTCGTCGGCTTCGTCGAGCTCGCGGATGCCGAGCACGCTGGTGACGAAGAAACGATACGGGCAGTCGAGCAGGGTCTGGTAGGCGGTGGGCGAGTAGCGGCGCGGCAGTTGGGTTGCGGACACCGTCGGCGCGGGTTGTTCGCTGGCGTCGGGCAGCGGGCCGGGCTGGGTGGGCGGCTCGCCGTGGGTTTGCTCGGGCAGGTCGCTGCCCCACGCGGCGTGGTGCAGCGCCTGCAAGCGCAGCACCAGCGGCGAGGCGGGGTTGGGTTCGTCGTTGTTCCAGGCCCGCCAGCTGATGAGCGCAGGCCCCTGCGCCAGCAGGTGCATCAGATCAGTGGTGGCGGCCTGCGCTTCGTCGCTTGCGGTGGGCAGGCCGAGTTGGGCGCGGGTGGCCTGGGAAAACAGGTCGGGCGCGGGTCGCGCGGGCAGGTGCCGGGCGTCGGCGCCGATCACGGCGACGGCTTCGAACACGCGTCCGCGCGCGGCGGGCAGCGAGGTCAGCACGATGGGGCTGGCAACACTTTCGTCGATGAAGCTGGCGGACTCGAGAGCCAGATTGAGCCAGCGCCGCCATTCGCCGAAGCTGTATTTTTCGCTGTCGTCGGCGAGATCGCGACGCAAGGCTTCAAGTGTGTCGAGCACGCTGGCACCGGCGGCGTCGGCTTGTAGCGGCGCGATTGCGTTGATCTCAGCGAGGCTGTCGTTGAGCCGTGTGAGCCAGACGGCGAGTGAAGCGCGGCTCTGCGCGAAATTCTGTTTGGCCTTGAACAGCATGGCGAGCCAGTCAGGCAAGTGCCCGTTTATTATTTTGTCATCGCGAGGCGCGAAGCGACGTGGCGATCCAGAAATCGTTGATTGGGCAGACGCGCTGGATTGCTTCGCTTCGCTCGCAATGACGGGAAGGGATTGATGCAGCGTGTCCTTGGACAACACGCCGAATTCGCTATGCGCCAGCCGCAGCATGTCGGTCATGCCTTGTGAAATGCCCTGCCGCCGCAGCGCCAACTCGAACTGGAGTACCTGATCCTGCCGCGCGGCAAGCGCACCCAGCAGGAAGGGCGACTTCAGCAGGTCGAGCAGTTCGACGTGCGGAAAGTCGCCCGACACGCATTCCAGCCAGCGGTCGATCACGGCGGCTACGGCGGTGGTCGACAGCGTCCAGCCGGTTTCGTCGGCCACCAGCACATCCATGCGTTCGAGCAGCGCGCGCACCCGGCGCGCGGTTTCGCGGTCGAGCGCGATCAGGGCGAGGTCGCGCTTGCCGGCCTGCAATTGCGCGGCAACCCAGGTGGCGACGGCGCGCGCTTCGGCCTCCAGATGCGGCGCGGGGCAGAGCGTCAGGCGTGCGATGGCGGGGGAGTCGGGATGGCGCGCGGCCAGCATGGCGGCGCGTTCGCGCAGCGGCGGGTCGGTTAGCCGCCAGGCCTGATGCAGGGTGAACGTGTATGCGTCGGAGGCCTCGGCATCCAGCCCGAACAGCCTGACCGGGGCATGCTCGGCGCAGCGGGCGAGAAACTGCTGCTCAACCGCGGTCAGCGTGCCCAGCGCGTAGCCGTAAATCGGCTGGGGCATGGACTGGATGTGTTCAAGCAGCGCGTCGAGTCCGCGCGCATAGCGCGCCTGCGGGTCGCTGCCGTCGTTGTTGAGCGCCTGCCATACGGCTTCGATCAGTGCCGTCTCGCGATCAAGCGCATTGGCGTGCAGCGCGCGAATCCGCGAACCGATTTCGCCGCCCAGCCGCGCGGCGGACAATTCGTCGGCAAGCGCCAGCAGTTCGCTGGCGAGCGCCCAGCGGTCGATCTTGCCGAGCCAGTCGACGTGACGCAGCCCGCCATGCAGCCGTGCCAGACGCCGCGCCTGCGGTTCGCCGGGGGCGTCGGCCACGGTTTGGGCCCAGCTTTTCAGCGGCGTGATGGTGGGTGGAATCAGCACTGCACGCCCGGCTGTCTGCGCCAGCACCCGCGCAAAATCCTGGGCGGCGCGCTGGTTGGGGACGAGTACGATCAGACCTGACAGGTCAGGCAGACGGTTGGCATGGGCTTCGAGGAGGGTGCGGGCGACCGTGTGCGGCAGCGACGATCCGCCCAGCGCGTTCAACTGCCTTAGCGCTCCAGATACTGGAGCTTGTCCTTGACGCCCGCCCATTCGTCGGCGTCGGCGGGCGGATCCTTGCGCTCGATAATGACTTTCCAGCCCTTGGCGAGTTCGGCGTTGAGCGCGATATAAGCGCGCTGGTCGTCGGGCACGTCGTCCTCGGCGTAAATGGCTTCAACCGGGCATTCGGCCACGCAGAGTGTGCAGTCAATACACTCTTCGGGGTCGATGGCGAGGAAGTTCGGACCCTCGTGAAAGCAGTCCACCGGACAAACATCGACACAATCGGTATATTTGCACTTCACGCAGGCGTCGGTTACAACGTAGGTCATTCGGCTTTACCTGGATAATTAGAGATAATGCCCGGATACTTGCAATGGGCAATTTTGATGTAGGATATCGGCACAATTCCGATTTTTCCAGCTTTACTGTCAGCTGCAAACAACCTGGGCCATTTCCGGCCACCCCCATACTTACATAGGAGCTTCACCGATGAGCGAACATGTTCATTACATATCCGACGATTCCTTCGAACAGGAAGTCCTGCAGGCGGGCGTTCCCGTGCTGGTGGATTACTGGGCGGACTGGTGCGGTCCCTGCAAGATGATTTCGCCTATCCTCGATGAAGTCGCCAAGGAATATGCGGGCAAGCTTAAAGTATGCAAGCTGAACATCGATGAAAACCAGGCTACTCCGCCGAAATTCGGGATCCGCGGTATTCCCACGCTGATGATTTTTAAAAATGGCAACGTCGAAGCAACCAAGGTCGGCGCCCTGTCCAAATCACAATTGACCGCTTTCGTTGACAGCAATATCTAAGCCCCCGCTGTTACCGGACGATGCGTTGGCACTCTCGCCTGCCATCCCGGCCACCAGCGACGACCGGCCATCCTCTCCTCCTTCAAGTCCGGCTCTTTCAAGCGAGCCCACTCAGGCCCCTCCCATGCACCTTTCCGAACTCAAGCAAAAACCCATCACTGAACTGCTAGAAATTGCCGCCGCCAATGGCATCGACAACGCCAACCGTTTCCGCAAACAGGAGCTGATCTTCACCATCCTGAAAACGCTGGCCAAGCGTGGCGAGAGCATTTACGGCGATGGCGTGCTGGAAGTGCTGCCGGATGGGTTCGGATTCCTGCGGTCGCCTGAAACCTCGTATCTGGCCAACACCGACGACATCTACGTGTCGCCGTCGCAGATCCGCCGCTTCAACCTGCACACCGGCGACAAGATCGAAGGCGAAATCCGCACGCCGAAGGACGGCGAGCGTTATTCGGCGATGACCAAGCTCGACCTGATCAACGGCGAGCCGCCCGAAGCCAGCAAGAACAAGATTCTGTTCGAAAACCTGACGCCGCTGCACCCGGACAAGCCGCTCAAGCTTGAGCGCGATATCAAGGCCGAGGAAAACATCACCAGCCGCGTAATCGACATCGTTGCGCCCATTGGCAAGGGCCAGCGCGGCCTGCTGGTGGCACCGCCGAAATCGGGCAAAACCGTGATGCTGCAGCACATCGCGCATGCCATCAGTTCCAACCACCCGGATGTGGTGCTGTTCGTGCTGCTGATCGACGAGCGTCCGGAAGAAGTCACCGAGATGAGCCGCACCGTGCGCGGCGAAGTCGTCGCCTCCACGTTTGACGAACCCGCCAGCCGCCACGTGCAGGTCGCCGAAATGGTGATCGAGCGCGCCAAGCGCCTGGTCGAACACAAGAAGGACGTGGTGATTCTGCTCGACTCGATCACCCGTCTTGCACGTGCCTACAATACCGTGCAGCCAGCCTCCGGCAAGGTGCTGACGGGCGGCGTCGACGCCAACGCGCTGCAGAAGCCGAAACGATTCTTCGGCGCCGCGCGCAACATCGAGGAAGGCGGCAGCCTGACGATTATCGCCACCGCGCTGGTTGAAACCGGCAGCCGCATGGACGATGTGATTTATGAAGAATTCAAGGGTACCGGCAATCTCGAAATCCATCTTGACCGCAAGATGGCCGAGAAACGCCTCTACCCGGCGATCAACGTCAACCGCTCCGGCACCCGTCGCGAAGAGCTGCTCATCCCGCAGGACCTGCTGCAAAAGATCTGGGTGCTGCGCAAGCTGCTCTACCCGATGGACGACATGGAAGCGATGGAGTTTCTGGTCGATAAAATCCGCGTCGCCAAAAACAACGCCGATTTCTTCGATTCAATGCGCCGCGGCTAGTAAAAAGGCGACCCATCGACATCCGACCGATGGATGGGGCTGCCAAGCGGGGCGACTTGATTCCGCGAGGCATATCCTCTATACTCCCGCGTTCTCTGAATCAACCTTTTAAGGAATTGCCATGAAAGCCGGCATTCACCCCGCATACAAAGAAGTTACCGTAACCTGCTCATGTGGCGATACGTTCAAGACCCGCTCCACGCTGGGTAAGGACGCGCTCCATATTGAGGTCTGCTCGGCTTGCCATCCGTTCTACACCGGCAAGCAAAAGATTGTCGATACGGCCGGCCGCGTCGAGAAGTTCCGTCAGCGCTACGGCATGAAATGAGTTTTTGCGCGAGGTTGGCGTGATGCAATCCAAAGCGGCTTCGGCCGCTTTTTGCATTATTACGGCCCCGCGACGTTATTATTCCGGACATCCTGTTCAGAGGACACTACTGCCGTGAATTCTCAAGCCTTGCGCCGCATCGTCGTTGTGTTACTGAGTGCGCTGGCGCTTACCCATTGCGCACAAAATCCCGTGACGGGCGACAGGGATTTTGTCCTGATGTCCGAGCAACAGGAGGTTGAGGTGGGCGCGAAGACGCACCAGGAGGTGCTGAAGGAATATGCGGCTCTGGATAACCCGGCTTTGCAGGCGTACGTCAATGAAGTCGGGCAGCGGCTGGCAAAGCAGAGCCACCGTCCGGATATGGCCTGGCATTTCACGGTGGTGGACAGTCCCGACGTCAATGCCTTTGCGCTACCCGGCGGTTACGTCTACATCACGCGCGGCCTCATGGCCTATCTCAATTCCGAAGCCGAACTGGCCGGGGTGGTGGGACACGAAATCGGCCATGTGACAGCACGTCATGGTGTACGCCAGCAAAGCGCGAGTACTGCGGCCGGCCTGGGTGCGGTGCTGGGTTCGATCCTGGTGCCGAGCCTGAATAATCAGGCCGGTGCGACGCTGCTGCAGACCCTGGCGCAATCCTGGACGGCGGGCTATGGCCGCGAACATGAACTGGAATCCGACCGTCTCGGCGCGGCCTATCTCGCCCGGAGTGGTTATAACCCGCAGGCGATGATCGAGGTGATCGGGGTGCTGAAAAACCAGGAGCTATTCGCTGCGCAGCAGGCCCGTCGCGACGGCAGAAAAGCCGCCACCTACCATGGCACGTTCGATACCCACCCCAGCAACGATGCGCGCCTCAAGCAGGTGGTGGGCGAGGCGGGAAAATATGTCGTTGCCCATCCCCGCGACGGGCGCAACGACTACCTGCAGAAAATGGCGGGCGTCTATTTTGGCGACAGCCCGGATCAGGGTGTGATTCGCGACAATGCGCTGCTTCATGAAAAGCTTGGCTTCGCCATTCAGTTTCCGGCGGGCTGGAAAGTGCAGAACCGCCCTGACCGTGTAATGGCGCTCAGTCCGCAAGGCGATGCCCTGCTCGAACTGCAGCAGGGGCCGCGTAATGACAGGCCATTGGATACCCTGCAAAAAGGCCTCACGCTCGATGCGGGGGCGCGTTATGACAGTGGCAGCCTCAGCGGTTATCCTGCCGCATTCGCCGCCGGGGCCCAGCAGGGCAAACCTGTCATTGTGACTGCGGTCGTCTTCAACGGGATGCAATATCTGATCGCGGGGATGGCGCGGGACAAGGCCGCTTACAACCGGGAACGCAATACGCTGCGTGAAAGCATCAATAGTTTTCACGCTCTCTCAGCCCACGAAAAACGCACAGCACGGCCCCATGTGCTGAAACTGGTCCCGGCGCGCGCGGAGACGACGATGGCGGAACTGGCACGGCATTCCCCGTTAGGAGACGAGGCGGAAAACCAGCTGCGGCTGTTGAATGGCCTTTACCCCCACGGCGAGCCCAAACCGGGCCAGCTGCTCAAAATTGTTCAATAAGCGCGTCATGACACGTCCGCGGCTGGGGTTGCTGCTGCTCAGTCTGGCCTGGCTGCTGCCCGGTCTGGTGGGGCACGCGCCCTGGAAAGGAGGCGACGGGGAACACTTTGTCCAGCTCTGGATGCTGATGCAAAGCGGGGCCGCGCCGCAGTCGGTCGCAGCCACGCCGCCGCTGTATTACTGGGTGGCCAGCGCGACAGCCTGGCTCACCTCGCCCATGCTGCCGTTGGCGGACGGGGCACGTCTGGCCTCGGGGCTGTTTATTGCGTTGGCGCTGTTCTTTCTTGCCCGTGCCGCCCGGGTTCTGTATGGCCCGGAGGCGGGGTGGGCCGCCGCGCTGACGCTGCTGGGATGTTTGGGACTGTTGGTGCGCGGACATGAACTCAACGCCGCGACAGCGCAGTTTGCTGCCGCGGCGATCATGCTGAACGGGCTCGCCCTTCTGCCGCATGATCCGCGCAGCGGCTGGACGCTGGGTGGCGGGGCAATATTGATGCTGCTCGCCGGCGGTGCCGCAGAGGCGGGCCTGTTTCTGGTGCTTGCCGGGATAGGGGTGGCGTGGCTGGATGCTCAGCGGCGGCCGGCCGCGTTGCGTGCGTTTGCCTGGGGCACCGGCTTGGCGCTGATTGCCGGCGCGGTATGGCTGGGTTATCTGACAGCCAAGGGGGTGCCGCCTGCGCTGGCTTTCAATTTACAGCGATGGATGGGCGAAACCGGCAAGCATCCCGCTTACTACGTCAGCATTTTGGGCTGGTACGCATGGCCGGCCTGGCCGCTGGCTGCATGGGCGGTATACCACAGCCGGCGGCAGTGGCAAACGCCCGGCATTCTGTTGCCGCTGAGTGCCTTTGTGGGCCTGCTTGTTCTCTATGCATTTGACGCCCATCCCGAGGAGGAGCAGGGACTCATTCTGCTGTTGCCGCTGGCCTTGCTGGGCGCAGCCGGCCTGTTCAGCCTGCGCCGTGGCGCGGCCAATGCCCTGTTGTGGTTTGGCGTCATGTTGTTTGGTTTTATCGGGCTGGTGTTCTGGGTGTACTGGAGCGCGCATGATTTTGGCTTTCCTGCGCGGCTGGCAACACGCCTGAGCAAGCTGGGCATGATGGGCGTGGGTGAACTGCGCCCATGGGCGCTGGGAGCGGGGGCCGTCGTTAGCCTGATATGGCTGGGCTTTCTGGTCCGCGTCAGCCGGTCGCCGCTGCGCCCCATTCTGGTATGGACGGGGAGCCTGACGTTTATCTGGGTATTGTTGATGGCGCTGTTCCAGGCACCGCTTGATCGACGCCTCAGCTATGCCAGCGTCGGCGTTGTGCTGGCCCGGCAGGTGCCGGCGACGGACTGTATCCAGACGTATCAGGTGCGAAACCAGCAGCGGATCCTGCTGGCCTATCACAGCGATCGCATGCTCATTCCTGCGGATATCGGCTGCAGCTGGTTGCTGGTGGAAACCCGCCGCCGCGAGGCGGTGCCTCATATATCGATCGACTGGGTCAAGCGGTGGGACGGTGCCCGTCCCGGAGACCGTTCCGACCAGTTTCACCTTTATGTACGGCGCTGAACGGGTCGCGGCGGTTATTCTCGCGGGCGGGCAGGGCCAGCGTATGGGGGGCGCGGATAAGGGCCTGCTCGATTACCGGGGCCGCCCGCTGGTTGAATGGGTGCGCGCGGTTGTTGCGCCCCAGGTCGACGAACTCCTTATCAGTGCCAACCGCAATCGCGAAGCCTATGCGGCGTATGGTCACCGCGTGGTAAGCGATACCCTGCCTGACTATCCCGGCCCGCTGGCGGGCGTGCTGGCCTCGATGCAAAGTGTGACGGCAGACTGGCTGGGGGTTGTGCCCTGCGATACGCCGCATCTGCCGGCAGACCTGATTCCCCGCCTGCTGGCAGCCGCGCGGCAGGCGCAGGTGCCGCTGGCGGTGGCGGCTGACGATGCCCGCACCCACCCGACCTGCTTTATGGTCCGCACCGATCAGCGCGAGAATCTGGTCGCGTTTCTGGCGCGCGAGGAACGCGCGGTGCGGCACTGGCAGGCGGGCCTGCCTGCGATAACGGTGAAGTTCGATGCGGCCGGTTTTGCCAACCTCAACCGGCCTGATGATTTGCGGTAAAACTGAAGCTGCGGTCAGTCGTGGGCGAGCGACTTGTCGGTGAACAGATAGTCCCGTAACTCCTCGTCGAGCTTGGTATCACGCCGCCGAATCCATTCCAGCAGCATGGCGGCATGCTCTTTTTCCTCGTCGCGATTGTGCTTGAGAATCGCGCGCAAGGTCTCGTCCTTGCAGGCGTCCATGCGCTGGTTGTACCAGTCCACGGCTTCAAGTTCTTCCATCAGGGAGCTGATTGCGCGATGCATGTCGCGGGTCTCGCTGCTGAGCGATTCGATTGGTTCGTGGTAACCCTCGTTTGCCATAATATGCCTTTGGTTTGCTGGAAATGAAACGCGTCTGTTACGTGCTCATCGGAAGCGGAGTCATCCCGCAGTCTGACCTTGCGGGATGACTATTGCCGCGTCGGAGCTCAGCCCTGCCGGCTCGCGCCAATTTGTGTGCAATATTCCTGCAAATGATCCGGCACGCCGGGGGGACAGGTCCCGCATGTCTGATTGCCCGGTACCGCATAGTCGATGAATTTCGGGTAGGCAAGATCGAGGCCGTTCATCAACTCGACAAAGTCTTCCAGGGTACGGTCGCCGCCCAGTCGTGGATTACGCGCTTTTTCCTGACCGATCGAACTGATGCGCCGCTGCTCGTAATCGTGCGCAGGATAGACCAGCGTATCGTCGTCATAGGAAAACAGCTTGCCGCGCACCGAGTGATACAGCGCGGCCGGGTCGCCGCTCTGGAAATCGGTTCGTCCACAGGCTTCAATCAACAGGGCGTCGCCGGTATAGAGCCGGCCTGCATGATGGTAGGCAAAGTGATTGTCGGTATGGCCCGGGGTATGGATGGGCAGCAATTCGATCGAGCCCAGTTTGAATGGCGTGCCATCGACGATCGCGCTATCGGTGCACGGCAACTGGTCGAGCGCGGGACCGGCAATGCGGCTGCCGGTCATCTCCTTGAGTTTTTTTGCCGATGTGATGTGATCGGCATGGATATGGGTTTCCACCGTGTAGGCAAGCTTGAGCCCCAGCGCATTGAGCGCTGCCAGATCGCGCTCCCAGGTGGGCAATACGGGGTCGATCAACAGTGCTTGCCCGGTTTCCTCGCAGCCGAGGAGATAGGTATAGGTACTGGAAATGGGTTCGAACAGTTGCTTGAAAATCATGGAGGGCTCCGGTTAGTCAGTCTGGGTATGTCCGGCGTCTCGCGCATAAGTTCGCGGATTGTCCACGGGCAGGGCGGCAGGCGATACGGAAGGGGTCCATTCTATGCTGGCGCGGATAATCCGTTCAAGTCACGCGCCCGCGATGATGTTGTCGGCAGCGGCGACGGTGCCGACAACCGGCTTGATACCGGGGGGAAATGTGGGATAGGGTAGGCCCACCCCAAGCACACCCAGCCGGAGAATCTGCCATGGATCGTATCCTGCCTGCCTTGTTCCTTGCCACGCTGGCGACGGGCGGTCCTGCCGCCTTCGCGCAGGCAGGCACCCCTCTCCCCCACGCGTCCACGATGCCGAAGGACGGCCCGTATGCCGCGGTGACGCTGCCTTTCACGCTGCACAAGATTCCCGGCGCGCCGGTGTATTACGTGGTGGGCCTGTCGGGCGTGCCCGACTCGGTGAATCAGGGCCATACCTCCAATGCCGGCTTTGTGGTGACCGACGCGGGGGTGGTGGTATTCGACGCACTCGGCACGCCTGCCCTCGGCTATCGCCTGCTCGAGCGCATACGCGAAGTGACGGACCAACCGGTCAAGCGCGTTGTGGTCAGCCATTATCATGCCGACCATATTTACGGCCTGCAGGCGTTCCGGGATTACGCCGGCGCCCCCGTTGTGCTTGCCCAGCGCGGCACGCTCGGCTACACCGGCGGCTCGGCTGCGAGCCAGGGTGAGGATGGCGAGCGGCGGCTTGAGCAGCGCAGAGAGGCGCTGTTCCCCTGGGTCGATGAGAAAACCGTGATCGTCCCGCCGGATCAGGTATTCGATCCGGGCTTCTGTTTCGAGCTGGGCGGGGTGCGTTTCGAGATCAAGCACCTGGGCCCCGCGCACGCGCCCGGCGATTCGGTCATGCTGGTCAGGAAATATGGCGTGCTGTTTGGCGGCGATGTTTTGTACGGCGGCCGGGTTCCGTTTCTCGACAGTCCCGAAACCGATATCGACCGCTGGCTGGCCGGACTCGATTACATTGCCGGATTGAAGGACCAGGTGCGCTACATCATTCCCGGACATGGCGCCCTGTCGCAGGATGCGCAGCAGGTGGTCGAGGCAACGCGCGGCTATCTGCTGCATGTGCGTCAGGCCATGGCCGAAGCGGTCGGGAATTTCGTGCCGTTCGACGAGGCCTACCGCAATACCGACTGGTCGAAATATGCCGGGCTGCCGGCCTTTGACGCGAGCAATCGGGGCAATGCCTATCGGATCTATCTGGAGGAGGAGGCCCGGCTGCTGCAATGAGCGCCACCGCGCGGTATCGGCTCAGCGCAAAGCGTCGCTCTGCGGCGCGAAGGCGGTATCGAGCACCTCGATCCAGTGTTTGACCGGCACCGTGCTGGCCGATTGCAGATGGGTCAGGCAGCCGATGTTGGCGGTGACGATCAATTCCGGCTCGCCTGCCTGCAGATGCTCGAGCTTGCGCGCCTTGAGCGCGTTTGAAATCTTCGGCTGCAGGATCGAATAGGTGCCCGCCGAGCCGCAGCAGAGATGCTTTTCGGCTACAGGCGTAAGGGTGAAGCCGGCCTGCGTCAGCAGCAACTCGACGCCGCCGCTGAGTTGCTGGCCATGTTGCAGGGTGCAGGGCGGGTGATAGGCCAGCCGTTGGGTGATCGCAGGCGCCCGGCTGGCAAGCGGCGCCAGCGCGTCATGTTCGGCGACGAGAATCTCGGAGATATCCCGTGTGGCGGCCGAGATACGCACCGCTTTTTCCGCGTAGGGCGGGTCGTCGCGCAAGAGCCAGGCATACTCTTTGACCGTTACGCCGCAGCCCGACGCCGTCATGACAATCGCCTCCGCACCGGCATCCAGATAGGGCAGCCAGGCATCGATATTGCGGCGCATCGCCGCGCGCCCGTCATCGGCATCATTCAGGTGATGCGCCAGCGCGCCGCAGCAGCCCGCTTCCGGCGCAGCAATCAGCGAAATGCCGATACGGTCGAGCACGCGCGCCGTCGCGGCATTGATGTTGGGTTTGAGTCCCGGTTGCACGCAACCCTGCAGCACCAGCATTTTTCGCGGGTGACGCGGAGGAGGCCATGTTCCCGGGTCTTCCGCGGCCGGGATGCGGGCTTGCAGAAAGCCCGGCATCAGCCCGCGCACGCCCTGCCCCAGCTTCAGCGCGGTATTGAACAGCAACGGCGACGCCAGCCCGTTCTTGAGCGCCGAACGGGTGAGCGCTTCGCGCGACGTGCGGCCCACCTTTTCTTCCACAACATGGCGACCAATGTCCAGCAGCTTGCCATACTCCACCCCCGACGGACAGGTGGTTTCGCAGTTGCGGCAGGTCAGACAGCGGTCGAGATGCAGCTGGGTTTTCGACGTGGGCGTCGCACCCTCCAGCACCTGTTTCATGAGGTAAATGCGGCCGCGCGGGGAATCCAGTTCATTGCCGAGAACTTGGTAGGTCGGACAGGTGGCCAGGCAAAACCCGCAGTGCACGCAGCTGCGCAAAATGCGTTCGGCAATGTCGCCGTCGGGGGTGTTGCGGTAAGGTTCAGCGAGTGTGGTTTGCATACTTGAGTCCGCCGCAGGTCAGAAATCCGGATACAACCGGCCGCGATTGAAAATGCCCTTGGGATCGAAGTGCTGTTTCAGATTGCGATGGAGCGTCAACATGGCGGGCGCGAGCGGCGTGAATACGCCATCGACCGGGGGCGTGCCGCGAAAGAGCGTGGCGTGGCCGCCGTAGCGATGCGCCGTTTCACGCAGTCCGGCGGCAGGCCGGTCGGTAATCAGCCAGCGCACCGCGCCCCCCCATTCGATCCACTGGGCCTCGCCCAGGTTAAGTGGCGGTGTGCTGGATTTGACGGCCAGTCGCCACAGGCCTTGATTGAATGTGGACGGGCGGGTGGTGAAAAAGGGGGTGGTCTGATCGCGTAGACGGCGCCAGAAGGCGGGCGCGTCCACGACCTCCTCCCCACCCAGCCGGACGTGTGCCGCATGCACTGCGGACGTCGCGCCGGACAGGCGTACCGTAAGCAGGCCGGCATGCCAGCTGGTGGCCGAGAGCGGCAAGGGTTGTCCCGCCCACAGATTCATTTTTGCGATGGCAGCGGCTTCATCCAGCTCGAACTGCAGCGAGACCTCGGCGGCCGGGCGGGGCAGCACTTTCAGCGAGACTTCGGTAATCAGGCCCAGCGTACCGAGCGCGCCGGCCATCAGCCGCGATACGTCGTAGCCGGCCACGTTCTTGATCACCTGCCCGCCAAAGCGCAACGCCTGCCCGGTACCGTCGACCATGCGCACGCCGAGCACGAAGTCGCGCCCCGCGCCGACATGGGGACGCCGCGGGCCGGACAGACCTGCGGCGATGCTGCCGCCCAGGGTGGCCGCGCCATCGAAATGCGGTGGCTCGAACGCCAGCATCTGTTTATGCTCGGCGAGGAGCGTTTCAATACCAGCCAGCGGGGTGCCGGCCTGTGCCGTCAGCACCAATTCCTTGGGCTGGTATTCGACCACGCCATTGAGCCTGCGCGTGGCAAGAATCTCGCCTTCATCGGCGTTGCCATAGAACGTCTTGCTGCCGCCGCCCTGGATGATCAGCGGCGTGCCCTCGGCGTGGGCCGCACGAATGCGGTCGATGAGGTCGTCCGCCATCAAAACCTCGGCAATTCGGGATGCGGCAGCTGGTCGCCGGTGATATGCATCGCGCCCCATTCGGCGCAGCGGTGCAGTTCCGGCACGGCTTTGCCCGGGTTGAGAAGCGTGCCCGGGTCGAATGCGGCCTTCACCTCGTGAAAGCGCACAAGCTCCGGCGCAGTGAACTGCGCGCACATCTGGTTGATTTTTTCCAGCCCGACACCGTGTTCGCCGGTGATGGTGCCGCCCGCGCTGACGCACAATTCGAGGATTTTCCCGCCAAAGGCTTCGGCGCGCGCGAGTTCGCCAGGCTGGCTGGCATCGAACAGGATCAGGGGATGCAGGTTGCCGTCGCCGGCATGGAAAACGTTGGCCACCGCAAGGCCATATTCCACGCTCATTTCGCTGATGCGTTCCAGTACATGCGGCAGCTGTCCGCGTGGAATGGTGCCATCCATGCAGTAATAGTCCGGGGCCAGCCGCCCAACGGCCGGAAAGGCCGCCTTGCGGCCCGCCCAGAATCTGAGCCGTTGGGCTTCGCTCTCCGCGGTGCGGATTTCGATGGCGCCCGAGGCGGCCAGCACCTCGCGTACGGTAAAGATATCGTCCGACACTTCCTCGTTGACGCCGTCGACCTCGCACAGCAGCATCGCCTCGCAATCGAGCGGATAGCCCGCGTGGACGAAGGCTTCGGCAGCCTCGATGGCGAGCCGGTCCATCATTTCCAGTCCGGCCGGGATTACGCCGGCCGCAATAATGTTGCCGACCGCCGCGCCGGCTTTCGCCACGTCGTCAAACGCGGCCAGCACCACCTGCGCGCGCTCGGGCCGGGGTAACAGTTTGACGGTGACTTCGGTAATGACCGCCAGCATGCCTTCGGAGCCGGTCATCAAGGCGAGCAGGTCGTAGCCGGGGCTGTCGAGCGCGTCGCTGCCGATTTCGAGCAGCTCGCCGGCTATGGTCCACGCCCGCAGCCTGAGGATGTTGTGCACGGTCAGGCCATATTTCAAACAATGCACCCCGCCGGAATTTTCCGCGACATTGCCGCCGATGGAGCACGCGATCTGCGACGAGGGGTCGGGTGCGTAATACAGGTTGTACTGGGCAGCCGCTTCGGAAATGGCCAGGTTGCGCACCCCGGGCTGCACCACCGCGGTACGCGCCAACGGGTCGATGTGGGTAATCCGGTTCAGCCGTGACAGCACCAGCAGCACCGCCCCGTCTATCGGCAGGGCGCCGGCCGCCAGCCCGGTCCCGGCGCCGCGGGTGACGACGGCGACGTGATGGGCATGACATAAACGCAGGATGGCAGCGACTTGCGATTCGCTGTCGGGGAGCACCACCAGATCGGGCGTATTGCGATACGCGGACAGGCCATCCGACTCGAAGGGCCGCGTATCTTCCGGTGCGGTGAGCAGGGATTGCGGCGGCAGCAACGCGCGCAACGCGCCCAGAAAGGCAGGCGAGGCGACCGCGTTCAATGCAGGCTCACCGGCAGAAACCGCACCTCGGCGCGCAGGCCTTCAAGGGCTGGGGTCATCTGCATTGTTGCGGCGTTATCGTGCTCCATGGCCTTCCAGTCCTGTTTCCGGGTGCGCTTTTAAAAATATTGGGCTTTTTGTTGCCCCGACGGCGGCATGATAATTCCATGGTCGCGCCTATCGCGCACTTTGCCCCAGCTTTTATCGGGTTGCCCGCATTGGGATCGCTTTCGGAATGGGGAAAATCCCCCACGCGCCGGCATTCTCCGGCCATCCGCAACGTGCAACGGTCTTCACTGTCGCCAGCCGGTAGGGTCCCGTGCTAACAGCCCAGGATGCGACGGATGCGACGAGGTTGGCGCGAATGGATCGGGCGATGCGCATCGTGACAGCCAGCACTCTAGAGCGTGAACGGAGCCGCTGCAAGCTGCCGTCTCCTGTTGACGGCCCCAGGGGGTGCCAGTAGGGCGATCACACTGATAGTTCTTGCTGAATGGCCGGTTTCTTGGCACTGTGCTGACCATGACCCAGCCGCTGATTATTCCCGCCACACGCTATGAAATTGCCGCCTGGCTACTGATGGCAGCGGCGCTGATGCTTACCCTCACCCTGCACCTCCTGCCGGTGTTGCTGGCCGGCTTGCTGGTGGTGCAGCTGGTGCACCTGCTGGCACCGCGTTTTGTCGCCGGTCGGCTCGACCACAACTGGGCCAAGGTGCTGGTGGTGTCCCTTATTACCCTCATTGTTCTGGGCGCGCTCGGCGGGTTTGCCGCAGGCGTGATTCTGTATTTGCGCACCGAGGGGGGCCTGGCCGGGCTGTTGACAAAAATGGCGGAAGTCATCGAGAACGCACGCGAGCTCTTGCCGATCTGGGCCGCGGCCTGGCTGCCTCAGGGGGATAAAACCGGCATTCGGGTCGAGCTGGTCGAGTGGCTGCGCAGCCATGCGCTCGATATCCGCAAGCTGAGCGGCGACGCGGGCCGCGTGCTGCTGCATTCCATCATCGGCCTGGTCATCGGCAGCTTTATCGCCTTGCGCCAGGCCCGCGTTCACCAGACGCTGGCCCCCATGGCCAAAGCGATGTGCGAGCGGGTGTCGCGCCTGGCCGACGGGTTTCGGCGGGTGGTGTTTGCCCAGGTGCGCATCTCGGCGCTCAATGCCTTGCTGACCGCGATTTACCTGGTGCTGGTCCTGCCCGCTTTCGGGGTGCAGCTGCCCTTCACCAAAACCATGATCGTGGTCACCTTCATGGTGGGACTGTTGCCTGTGCTGGGCAACCTGGTGTCCAATTCAGTGATCGTCATTATTTCGTTGTCGCATTCGCCGTATATCGCTGCCGCTTCGCTCACCTTCCTGGTTATCATCCACAAGCTCGAATATTTCGTGAATGCCCGCATCATCGGGGGACAGATCCAGGCCCGCGCATGGGAACTGCTGATTGCCATGGTGGTGATGGAAGCGGCGTTCGGGGTGCAGGGCGTGATCGCCGCCCCCATCATTTACGCCTACATAAAAAAAGAATTGTCCGACCGGGAGCTCATTTAAATGTCCGATAACGAATCCCTTGTCATCACCGCCAGTGGCGATGACAAAATAGGCCTGGTGGAAGGCTTCACCCGCCGTATCAGCGAGTCGGCCTGCAATATCGAAGAGTCGCGGATGGCGGCGCTGGGAGGGCGGTTCGCACTGTTGATGCGGGTGTCCGGCAGCTGGGACGCGGTGGCGAAGCTGGAAGCGCGTCTGCCGGCCGTGGGCGAGGAGCTCGGGTTGTCGCTCATTCTGCAACGCACCCGCCCCGCGCGTTCCGACAAACCGCTGATTCCCTATACCGTGGAAGTGGCTGCCCTCGACCAGCCCGGCATCGTCAACAGCCTTGCCAATTTCTTCTCACGGCTGCACATCAACATCGAGGCGCTCGATACCGAAACCTATCGGGCGCCGCATACCGGCGCCTTGATGTTTGCCGTCCACATGACCCTGGGTATTCCGGGCGACGCGCACATTGCCACTCTGCGCGGCGATTTTCTGGACTATTGTGACGACCAGAACCTGGATGCCACATTTGAGCCGATCCGGATGTAGGTCGCCGGCAAGGCACCGGGAACTTGCCTGTGCCTGCCGGCTCAGATCCCCCTTAACCAAATCCCGGTCAGGATGTGAAATGCCCAGTCTGCTTATCATCGCTCACGGCAGCCGCCGTGCCGCGTCCAATGACGAAGTTCGCCAACTGGTCGAACAGGTTGGGGCCGAGGCCGGCCAGGCTTATGCGCATGTCGAAACCGCTTTTCTGGAACTCGCCGAACCCAGCATTTCTGACGGGCTGGCTGCCCTGGCTGCCCTGGCGGCGCAAGGCGCGACCGATATTGTGGCTTTTCCCTATTTTCTGGCTGCGGGGACCCACGTTGCGCAGGATATTCCCGAGGCCATAGCCGGATTTGTCGCTACGCATCCCGGCGTAAAAGTCCATCTGGCCCCCCATCTGGGCGCCTCCAGGGCGCTGCCCGCCGCTATTCTCAAGGTGGCGACCTGAGCCTTGATTATTCATCCGCACTGACGCTGAGCTCGATGTAAAACATCGGAATGGCTTCGTCCGGCGGTGCGGACCGGGGTTGGCTGCGCAACAGCGCCGCCTCTACCCGCGCCGCCTGCAGGGCGGCGGCGCTGATGACGGCGGGATAGAGCCGGCAATGCTTTTCAATCAATTCGGCCTGCTGGCACGCGGCGATTTCCAGGCTGCTGCGGGTCGCGTCGTCGAGATGCGGCAGCAGCAGCATCCACGGGGCCTGCCACGCATGGTAGTCGCGCACCAGCTGCACATGAGCGGCATCCATGCCCGTCGTGGCAATGAACAAGGGCGGAAACGCATCGGCGTCCATCACCCGCCCGCGCAACGTCTCGCCGCCTTTCAGGGTATGCAGCCCGAGCCCGGCACCGTCATCGGAGCGGAGAAACCATTGGGCCACCCCGTTCGACAGGCTGTTTACATAGCGTGACAGATAGACCCCGGCGGACCCCTCCATGGCGGTAATGGCGGCACTCTGGAAGCGTTCCTGCGCCGCCAGCCCGGCCCGCCAGTCAAGCGGCGGCTGGGTGTCGGTTTCGATGTCGGTGCGCACGCTGTGCAGCAGGGCAAGCGGCTGGTGATGGCGATCGAGCAACCACAGCTCGAACTGGTCGCGAAAGGCGAACGGGACGCCGCGGTGCATCTTGAGCAGGGCTTCGTAGACCACGGCGCCCATATTTTCCAGACGTTTGAAGTCTTCGGAAGGGAACAGCGGCCCGCGTTTCAGGCCTTTTTCTGCCGACCAGTGTCCGTAGCGAATATCGGAAATCTGGGTCCGCCGGCCCGCACGGCCGAGGCCCTCAAGCAAGGCATCGTTGGCGACATAGATATCCCACGCGATGCCGTCCGTCGTGACAGCTTCGGCGGATTCGTAGCGCAGGGTGTGAACCACACCGCGAAACGGGTTGAGCAGCCGTTGAGCGTAGCATTCAATCTGCATGAACCGGACTTTACACCAGCGACGGACGAGGTGTGCGCCTGCGTCACAGCGTACGGGAAACAGGCGGTGTCTTGGGGCCGGCCGAACGCATCCAGGCAAACAGCGAGGAACGCATGGCCTCTTCGACCGACATGTCGATCGGCTGCACCCAGTCGCGCGGCACAAACACGGTGTAGCCTCCGATGTTGTATCCCATGGGCAAATAGACCGCGACCCGGTCCCCGGGCTGAAAGCCGGCAGGCAGATCGTCGAGCCGTTGCCGGGTGATGAGGCCGACCATTTCAAGCGCCTCCCCCGGCATTTTGAGGACAACCACGGTTTGCAGGGCGGCCTTGTCGCCACGCGGCGCAAAATAATCCGCGAAATCCTTGAGCGACGAATAAATGCTTTTGACCACCGGCAGGTTGGTGAACGGCAATTCCAGCAATATCAGCAGCTTGCGAACGCGGCGCTGCGATACCAGAAACCCGAGCACGAGTATCCCGATGACGGAAAACAGCAGGCCCATTCCCGGAACGTACACATCGCCAATGAGCGGCCGCATCAAACGCAGTGCCAGGGTTTCACTCCAGACAAGGAGCAGATAGAGGAGGTAGACCGTCAGTCCGAGAGGCAGGGCGGTAATCAGTCCGCGAAAAAAATACCGGTAGATGAGTTTGGTCAATTTGGACTCCGTTGAGAAGCAGGATCGTGTCGGGATGGCTTGCTAGCATAGCAGCGGACGCCGCCGTCGCGCCTGCGTAGCCTCCGGCAGATTCATGCAGGCGCTGTCCGGGACAGGAACAGCTCATCCCGACGCCATCCGCCGGGGAAAATGCGGGCGATCTTGCGAAAAGAGGTTTTAATTGAGCACAGTAAGCGTTGGGCCTGCACATCCGCAAAAAAACAGGGGTGGCGTCCTTCAGAGTGGCGCGAAATTGCCGTTGCTAGGTCTGATACCCATGGGGTTTGTTAGGAAGGAAGAGAACGTGCTAAGTCGTCTTGTGGGAATGTTGTCGGGTGGCGAAGAAAAGGTGCCGGAACGGCCCCGGCCTGCCACCGGGCCCGAGGCGGGTGAGGCCGTTACGGCGGCCGCCCAAACCAAAATACCGTCGGTGATGCGCCGCGAGGCCATGCTGGGACGGGACCGTCGTGTCGCGGGGTATACGTTCATGCTGCGCCGCGAACAGGCTGACCTGTTGCCCGACATGCAACGTTTGCACGACGAAACCCTGCTCGACAACTTGCAGCGCATGGATATCACGCGGTTGCTGGGCCAGCGGCTGGCTTTCGTGCCGGTCGTCCCGGCCACGCTGTTCAGTCCGGCGGTCGACGCCTGGCCCACCCTGGGCACGGTCTGGATCCTGAGACTGGATGACCCGGCCTGCATGGGACCTGACCTTATCGAGCGCCTGGCTGCGTTGCGCGCGCGTGGCTGCAAATTTGCGGCGCAATCCGAAGCCATGGTGCGGCCGGAATATCATGCGCTGATGCCGGCTATGGATTATGTACTGATGGACGTGAGTGGCGAGGATATTCCGGTCGTGACCTCGACGCTGGCAACCCTGTCCCGACTCGCCTCCGGCAAGCTGTTTGTGGCGACGGATGTGCAGACGCTGGAAGCGTTTCATATGTGTCACAAGCTGCAGTTCGCGTTGTTCATGGGGCCGTTCATCACCCGGCGTGAAACCCTGGACAATCCCGTCCTCGGCCCGTCGCGCGCCAAAGTGCTGGATCTGATGAACCGGGTGCGGACCGGAGCCGAACAACCGGTCCTGGCCGCGCAATTCCGTCAGGATCCGGCGTTGTCGGTGCGGCTGCTGCGTTACGTCAATTCGCCCGGCATGGGCCTGACGAACAAGATAGGCGGAATCGAGCAGGCGCTGATGGTGATGGGGCAGGACAAGCTCTATCGCTGGCTGACCATGATCCTGTTTACCGGCGGCCAGAGCCATGAACTGGATTCTGCCGTGCTGGAAAACGCGCTCACCCGCGGCCGCATGGCGGAGCAGCTTGCGGGGCGGGCTCTGTTCGCCAAGGCGCGCGATGAAATCTTCGTCGCCGGATTGTTTTCCTTGCTCGACGTGGTGATGGGCATGCCGATGGAAAAAGTGCTGGGCCAGATCAGCCTGCCCGCCGAAATTACCGAGGCCATTCTCGCCAGGCGCGGACCGTATGCGCCTTACCTGGCGCTTGCAATTGCCTGCGAACAGGACGATCAGACCGGTATCGGCGCATTGGCCAGGGAGATCGGTCGCGAAGTCGATGAGGTCAATAGCGCACACATGGATGCATTGCTATGGGCGCAGCAAGTGTCTGACGTATGACCCTGCCCGGCGACCGGGCGGCATGGTTTGTCTACATGTTGCGCTGCGCTGACGGCTCACTCTACACCGGCATCACCACCGATATCGAACGTCGCCTTGCCGAGCATAACGGCGAGGGGACGCTGGGTGCCCGCTATACCCGGAGCCGGCGGCCGGTAACGCTGGCGTATGCGGAAGCCACTGCGGACCGCGCCAGCGCCAGTCGGCGTGAAGCCGCCATCAAACGGCTGGGCCGGCCCCATAAACTGGCGCTGTGTAATCGGCCGCAGTGACGGCGCCGTTCTCTTCCCGCCGGGCATAAAAAAAGCGGCCTCGCATCGAGACCGCTTCCAAACAGCAGCTTAATCCGCCCGTTTATTTGGGGAGCTGCGTGTTGTAGAGACGTTTGTTTTCTTCCATCATCAGATTGGCGGAGAAGTATTCCTTGGCGCTGGTGGCCAGCGTATCGGTGGCGCCCGCCGGGCTGCCGGAAATCGCCTGGAGCGCGCGCAGTCCTTCCGGATTTTTCCCGATGCCGATCAGCACGTCGGTCAGTTTCTTCTTTTCCTTTTCAGGAAGTTGCGAGTCGATGCTGAATGCAAACCCCGGAACCCGGATCGATTCGCCAATGGCCCGGAATTTCCCGGGCGAGGTCTCATTCATTTTCTTCCAGGGGCCGGGGCTCGTGCACAAGGCATCCAGGCCATTCTCCAAAACTTGCCGCGCCATGACATCCATGAACTTGCCTTCGTAGACCGAGGCAAAATCCTTGTCGGCCTTGAGCCCAGCCTTGTTGAGCGCATTGATGCAGAGAGGGCCGGCGACGGAGTCGCGCGAGGCGATACCCAGGCGTGTGCCTTTAAGGTCGACAATGGATTTATACGCGCTATTGGCACGGACGACATACAAGCTGTACAGCGGCTTGTTCCATTTGGCCACCGGCTCGAAACCGTCTTCCGTGGCGGCCGCGGTGATGTGGGGCGGGCCGAGCAAAATGGAATAGCGGCTGTTACCCACATGACGCTCCATGTTGCCGAAGCTCTGGCTGATTTCAGGCTTGACGGTATCGCCTGTCGCTTTGGCAATGTAGTCAACCAGGGGTTTATACATGGCTTTGAGTTCAGACTGGTTGTCTTTGCTGCCAATGCCGGCAAAGATGCCTATCCGGTATTCGGCGCCGTGGGATACGGCCGGCAAAGCGAGTATGGCGCCCAGAATCAGCGCCCGGGTCAGGTTCGTGTAACAGGTCATGTCAGTTTCCTTGTCTTGATATGGTTTCGGAGCAAAGTTTGTTACTGAGGCCGGCCAGAAACGGAATGCGATTGCCAGCACGCATCTGCTAGCGGAAATCAGGGGCGAAACTGTAGCCTTTGGCCTGGTATTTTGTGCAGGCAGCCGGTGTGGTGGCTGACCCGGGCCCGGGTTGCGGGGTGCGGAAACGCCTGGACGCGGTGCGGTATCGGGCGGTAAAGGCGGAGTTGAGGCATCATCCAGCTTTAGTTCGCGCGATGACCCTGGATTCTCATGCCCGCCGCCTCCCACGCCTATGCCGCCCTTACGCCCGATTGCGCTCTCGATGCGCTCGATACGACCGGATTCAAGGCCGATGGCCGTTTGCTGGCCTTAAACAGCTACGAAAATCGCGTCTACCAGATGGGCGTGGCGGATGCCGGCTCGACCGGGCATCCGCCGGCCGGCAGCCTTGCACCCGGTCTCTCCGCTGGGGAAAATCCGGCTTCAACGCTTGTGGTGGTCAAGTTCTACCGTCCCGCACGCTGGAGCGATGCTGCCATTCGGGAAGAGCATGCTTATACGACCGAGCTGGCCCAGCGCGAAATCCCGGTGGTCGCGCCGCTGAGCCTGAACGGCGACACCCTGCATCAGCACGCGGGGTTTCGTTTTGCGGTGTACCCGAAGCAGGGCGGGCGCATGCCGGAGTTCGATCGCGCCGACACCCTGCAATGGATGGGCCGCTTTCTTGGCCGCATTCATGCGGTCGGCGCGCAGGCTGACTTTTCCCACCGCCCCACGCTGGATCTGGAGACGTTTGGCTATGCGTCGCGCGACTTCCTGCATCAGGGCAACTGGCTCCCCGCCGATCTGGTCGCTGCCTGGAACAGCGTGGTCGAGCACGCGCTGGCCAATGTGGCGCAATGTTATGAGCGCGCCGGCGAAGTGGGCGCGATCCGGCTGCATGGCGACTGTCATGCCGGCAATGTATTGTGGACCGCAGACGGCCCCCACTTTGTCGACTTTGACGACAGCCGGATGGGGCCGGCGGTGCAGGATCTGTGGATGCTCCTGTCGGGCGAGCGCGAAGAGCAGCAGGCGCAAATCAACGAGATCCTCAAGGGCTATGAGGACTTCGTCGAATTCAACCCGCGCGAACTGAATCTGGTCGAAGCACTCAGAACCCTGAGGCTGATTCACTATGCAGCGTGGCTGGCGCGTCGTTGGGACGACCCGGCTTTCCCTGCGGCGTTTCCATGGTTCAATACCCAGCACTATTGGCAGGCCCGGATACTGGAGCTGCGCGAACAAATTTCATTGATGGACGAAGCGCCGCTGGTGGCCTGACGCAGAGGCGGTCGGCGTGCTATTTCAAGGTCGGCGGGGATCAGTAACGTTTCGGTACTTTTTTGTGACCTGCAAGGTCTCGCAGCGAAAAGGGTTTAAGGCATGTGTGGCATAGCTGGGGAAGTTCGTTTTGATGGCACCGCGCCCGATGCAGCGGTGATGACGCGCATGCTGGCCAGACTGGCGCGGCGCGGACCGGATGCGGAGGGCCAGCATGCCGAAGGCCCGGTGCGGCTCGGCCACCGCCGCCTGTCGATCATTGACCTCTCCGAACGCTCGCGTCAGCCCATGATCGATGCGGCCAGCGGCATCGCCATCGTATTCAACGGCACCATCTACAACTACCCGGAACTGCGGGCCCAGCTCATCGACCGGGGGCATGGATTCCATTCCGACGGCGACACTGAAGTTATCCTGCGTGCTTATCTCGAATGGGGCGCTGCTTGCGTCGACCGCCTGCACGGCATGTTTGCATTTGCGATCTGGAACCGCGAATCCCTGTTTCTGGCGCGCGACCGGCTCGGGATCAAGCCGCTGTATTACAGCGAAAACCAGGGTCGCTTCCGCTTTGCCTCGACGCCCCAGGCGCTGCTGGCAGGGGGCGGCGTGGATACCGGCATCGATGCCGTGGCACTGCATCATCTGTTTACGCTGCATGCCGTGGTGCCGGCGCCCCGCACCCTCTACAACGGAATCCGCAAACTTGCGCCCGGCACCACCCTGACCGTAAACCTGCGCGGCGAGCTTGCCCACCACCGATACTGGTCGCTCAGGGCGCAGCGTCCAGCCGTGACGCGCTCGCCCGCCGAGTGGACCGAAGCGATTCACGAAAGCCTGCGTCAGGCAGTCAAGAAACGCATCGAAATAGCCGATGTCAAGGTGGGGGTGTTGTTGTCGGGCGGGCTCGATTCCAGCCTGCTGGTGGCCTTGCTGGCCGAGCAGGGGGTGCCGGATCTGATGACGTTCTCGGTCGGTTTTGAAGACCAGCCCGAAGAACGCGGCAACGAATTCGAGTATTCCGATCCGGTGGCGGCGATGTACGGCACGCGGCATCATAAATTTCTGATTCCCAATTCGGAGGTCCTGCATCGCCTGCCCGAAGCGGTGGATGCGATGAGCGAGCCGATGTTTGCGCAGGATGCGGTCGCGTTTTATCTGTTGTCGGAACAGGTCAGCAAAACGGTGAAAGTGGTGCAAAGTGGACAGGGTGCGGACGAAGTGTTCGGCGGGTATTTCTGGTATCCGAAGATGGTGGCGGAAAGCACGGGATCCGCGCTCGACCGTTTCCGGCGGCATTATTTCGATCGCGACCACGATGAATTTCTCGAGATGGCCATGCCCGCCTATCATGGTTTCGATTACACCGCCGAGACGGTGGCAGCGCATCTGGCGGAACCTTTTGCCGATGAATTCATCGATCAGGTATTGCGTATGGATACCACCATGCTCATCACCGACGACCCGGTCAAGCGGGTTGATAACATGACCATGGCGTGGGGACTCGAAGCGAGAGTGCCGTTTCTCGACCACCAGCTGGTGGAACTGGCGGCGTCGATGCCACCCGAACTGAAGCTGGGCTCCGAGGGCAAGCACGTACTCAAAACCATTGCCCGCGGACGGGTGCCCGATGCCGTGATCGATCGCAAGAAAGGCTACTTCCCCATGCCCGCCCTCAAATTTGTGCGCGGGGATTTTTTGAGTTTCATGCAGGACATTCTCAATTCGCAGGCCTGCCGCGAGCGCGGCCTGTATCAGCGTGCCTATGTGAACAAACTGCTGGATGCGCCGGAACAGCACCATACCCGCATACAGGGCAGCAAGCTGTGGCATCTGGCGCTACTGGAATACTGGTTACAAAAAAATGCGTAAATTGTTTTTGCTGCTTGCAGCACTCGTTACATCGTCGGTACAGGCCCAGACGGATTTCGAAACCTGGCTCAGTGCTTTCCGGCAGGAGGCCGCGGCCGAAGGCATTTCCGCGGCCACGCTGGATGCCGCGCTGACCGGAATCACGCCGGTCGAGCGGGTGGTTCAGCTCGACCGGCGTCAGCCCGAATTCCAGCAAACCTTTGCCGATTATCTGGGGCGGCGCGTCACCACGGGCCGCATTGGCCGGGGCCAGGCCTTGTTGCAGCAGCACGCGGCGCTGTTCGACGCCCTGGCGGCGCGATACGGCATTCCCCGGTCGGTGCTGGTCTCGTTCTGGGGGCTGGAAACCAATTTCGGTTCCACCATGGGCAATCACAATATTCCCGCCAGTCTGGCCACCCTCGCCTACGATGGCCGTCGCAGCCGCTTTTTCCGCAGCCAGCTGCTCGACGCCCTGCGCATCATCGATGCCGGCCATGTTCAGGCGGTCAATATGAACGGATCCTGGGCCGGGGCCATGGGCCACATGCAATTCATGCCGGCCACCTTCCGCGCGTATGCCATCGACGGCGACGGCGATGGCCGCATTGATGTGTGGCAGTCGATACCCGATGCCATGTATTCGGCGGCCAATTATCTGCAGCGTGCGGGGTGGCGGACCAATGAGCCGATCGCCCTGGAAGTGCGTTTGCCCGACGGCTTCGACTGGCGACAGGCCAGCGCCGGTCATCGCTTGCCGGTGGCGGAATGGGCCACGCTCGGCGTGGTCGGCGCGGATGGCGCGCCCTTGCCGGTGGTGAGCGGACGCGCCGCCATCGTGGTGCCCCAAGGCTGGCAGGGCCCGGCCTTTATGGTGTTCGACAATTTCAATGTGGTGATGCGCTGGAATCGCTCGGTGAGCTATGCGTTGTCGGTGGCACAACTGGCGCACCAGATTGCAGGCGGCGCCCCCTTGAGCACCCAGGGGGGTGAAGCGGGCGCGCTCAATACCGCCGAATTGAAAGCCATGCAGCAGGCCTTGAACGAACTGGGCTATGACGCTGGCGTAGCCGATGGCTTGCTGGGACCGCGCACGCAATCCGCGCTCCGTATTTATCAGGCGGTGAATGGCTTGCCTGCCGACGGCTATCCCGGTCCCAGCGTCATGGCCGACGTCCAGCAGAAACATGCCGCTGCGGCTGCCGCAGGCAAACTGACCCTGGTGCCGGCGCCGACCTTTTCCGGGCCGGACGATGCGCCGTGAACGGCCTGGGCTAATCTATACAGTGAGATGGAAAGCGGCGGGAGAACGAGATTGAGTGAGGCGCGCAATGTAGTGGGCACGGCGCTGCAGGTATGCAGCCTGTCGCCGTTGACCGGGTTTGTTCGCGACGGGTTTTGTCACACCGGGCCTGAAGATCTCGGCAGTCATACCGTGTGCGTACAGGTGACCGATGCCTTTTTGCAGTATGCACTCACCCGCGGCAACGATCTGGTCACCCCCGCGCCGGAATACGATTTCCCCGGGTTGCAGGAAGGCGACCGCTGGTGCATGTGCGCGGCGCGCTGGCTGGCCGCCGCCGAAGACGGCATGGCGCCGCCGGTCGTCCTCGAAGCCACCCATCTGCGGGCGCTGCAAAGCGTGACGCTGGCCGATCTGGAATATCACGGGCTGCGCGTCCAGGGGTTGCCGGGCGCATGAGTCTGGTCTGCTGGAAATGCGGCGCCAGTCTGGCGGCAGCGTCGTTACCGTTTTCCCGTCAGGCGCGGTGTCCGAGTTGTGCCACCGATCTGCATGCGTGCCGGTTATGCCGGCATTTTGATGCACACCGTGCAGGCCAGTGCCGCGAATTTGCCGCGCCGCGTATTGCCGACAAACTGCACGCCAACACCTGCGGCTGGTTCGTGCCGCGCCCGGAAGCCTATCGGGGCGGCGGCGCGATCATGGCGCAGGCCAGCCGAAGTGCGCTTGATGTCATGCTGCGGAATCATTCCGGCATCAGCCCGCCGGGCGACTCCGCCCCGCCTGGGTCCTCCGCTGCGAGGGCAGGCGCGGCCAAGGACAGGAAATAGATTCAGGGGTGCAGGGTGGACAGGTAGGCCGCCAGCTCCGCGATGTCCGCGTCCTTGAGGTTGCGGGTATAAGCGGCCATGCTCGGGTTCATGCGTTCGCCCTCGCCATTGCGGTAACGTTTCAGCGAGTTCTCCACGTATTTCACCTGCTGACCGGCCAGACGCGGAATCCTGTGGGCGCCGGTACCGTCCGCGCGGTGGCAGGTCATGCACAGCTTGTCGTATAGCTTCTTGCCCGAAACGCTCTGCGCGCTCATGCCGACGGGCTTGCGCATGACCGGCTGCTGTGACAGAAACAGCGAGATATCGATCCGCTCGTCGGGCGTCAAGGCCTTGATCATGCCTTCCATGAAGGCCGACGACCTGCGCTGCCCGAGCACGAACTTGTTCATCTGTTCGAGCAGATAGTCTGCGTTCTGGCTGGCCAGATTGGGCACGTCGGGTTGGCTGCTGTTGCCGCCGGCGCCATGGCAGTGCATGCAGACCGCCGCGGCTTTTTTCCCGCTCTCAACCGCGGCAGCCCGCTTTTCCGGATCGCCGGTGATCTCCGCCAGCTTCATGTGCATGGCTTCCCGCGTAGGCGGACGGGGATTTTCCGCGGCATGGCCCGACGTTGCGGTGGCAGCCACGGCGATTGAAACCAGCCGGATCATGCCGAAAAACCGGATAGAAATCACGGGCCTGGTAACCATACAAAAAGATAACAATATAATTATATTGTTAATTCGACCTGTTGGGATAGGGGGGCAAGACCGCATGCGGGCTTGAAGGGTGGCCCGGGCCGGGTTCAGGTATTCCGTTGCTCCGGACGCAAGCGCAGCATCCGCAGTGCGGGCCATTCATAGAGCAGCAGCCCCGAACCGATCAGGGCGATGCCGGCCCAGCCCATCGCCGGAATGAATTCTGCGTTAAGCGTTTGACCGAGCAACAGGGCAGTCACCGGCGTAATCAGCATGATCAGTGCCACGCGGCCGGCATCGAGATGCTTGATGATGTAGTAATACAGGGTAAACCCCACCACCGACCCCAGCACGCCAAGGTAGACGATGGCGACAGCGGCCCGCGGGGTGATGTCGGGCGGCGGCTGTGCCCCGTCGGCTACCAGCCAGGCCAGGACGAACAGCGGCGTCGCCACCCCGAGCGAACCGGTGGTGATCGCCAGCGGCGACGCCCGCAGATTGAGCCGCTTGATCCACACCAGGCCCAGCGCCTGCGTCATCATGCCCAGCACCACCGCCAGCGTGCCCAGGGTGGCATGGCCATCGCCAGGCCAGGGTTGGCCGAAAATGAGCCACAGTCCGGCCAACCCAAGACCGACCCCAGCCAGACGCAGCGGCGTAAGCATGCGCTCACTTAGCCACAGCGCGGCAAACACGCCCGTGACCAGCGGCGACAACCCGAAGATCACCGAAATCAAACCCGATGGGATATGCAGCGCGCCCCAGTAGGTGAGCAGCATTGACACGAACAAGGTCAGTCCGCTGACGGCATACAATTGTCGGGCCGCCGGCGTGAACGGGAATGCGGTGCGGGTGGCGCGCAACAGCAGCAGACAGATCGCCATCCCGATCAGCATCCGCGCCATCACCGCGAAGCTGAATCCGGCACCCTGCGCGCTCCACTGAATGCCGAGCGGCGTGGTTGACCAGATGAGGATGACGCCGAGATAGGCGGCAGGAACGGACATGGCGTTGAAAACTCAGCGTGTGGGAACGGCCACAGCCGGCGCTAACGCCAGCGCAGGTTCAGGGAAGAATCGGATTCATCCATCAGCTTGAATCCAAGCCGAGCATACAGCGCGGCGGCGGGATTGTGGCTGATGACCTTGAGGCGCAGCCCTTTTCCGCACTGATGCGCAGCCGTCTGAATCTCCCTGATCAGCGTGGTGCCGATGCCGCGATTCTGAAATTCCGGCAGCACAAAAATCATGCGGAGGTGCAGGTCGTCCGGGTCCGCCACCACATGCAATCCCCCTGCAAGCGCACTGCCAACCTCGATGATTTCGAATTCCGCCAGCGGGTGGTTCACCCAGAAGTTCTCCCGCTGCCATTTCTCGTCCCAGCCCCATGCGCTGGCCACGTAGACGCCCACAGTGCACTTGTAACCAGCGAAAATACGCGCTTTTTCGGCGGGCATGGCGGGGCGCCGGCTATAGGGAATCACGTCCGCCTGTCCTACCCGGCCAGGGTATTTAGGCTTTCCGCAGCAATCTCGCGCACGTCGGCATCCTCATCGCTCAGCCGCTTTTCCAGCCACGGGCGGGCAGCCGCGTCGGCTGTCAGCCCCAGGTAATGGCAGGCATCCGCCCGCACGCGTGCATCGGCATGCAGCGACAGCAATCCGAGCCGCGGCACCAGCGTGCCCAGGGCGTCGGTGCCGGCAAAATTCTCCAGCAATACGCCGGCTCCCAGACGCACATTCAGGCTGGCTTCGGCATTGCCAACAATCGGCAGCACCGCAGCCAGCAGCGCCGGGTCGGCTGCAATCATCGCCTGGGTTTTCGGCAACTGGCCTTCTTTCAGCAACATGTGAAAAAAATCCGCCATCCCGGCTTCGCTGCCGGCTTTGCCCGCCCAATCGATAAGCTCGGCCTGGCTACGCACCCCGGCGAGCTCAATGCCGCCGATGCGCACCCAGGGTACCGAACGCACGCCCAGGCTGGCTCCCACTTCGGGATGCTGCTCCAGGTTGACCGTTTCAAGGCGCCCGAGGGTGCCCTGTTTGACCAGATCCGACAGCGCGAACAGCATGGCCGGGCAATGCGGACAATGGGTCGAAATCAGCAGCAGGGCATCGGGTGGGGGCATGGTGATTGGCCGAATCAGGGCGCGGCGCGATAATGGTTGATATGGAATTTACCATTCTCCCCGTTACCCCGTATCAACAAAACTGTTCGCTGGTGTGGGATGCCGATGGCCGTGCCGCGCTCATCGACCCTGGCGGCGAAGCCGAGCGGCTGCTGGCCGAGGTGGCGCAGCGCGGTTTGCAGCTCGAAAAAATCCTGCTGACCCATGGCCATCTCGATCATGTGGGCGCTGCCGCAGAATTGCGGGCGTCGCTGGGCATACCGATCATCGGCCCGCAGCGTGAAGAGCAGTTCTGGCTTGATCTGCTGCCGCATCAGGCCGAGCTGTTCGGCTTTCCGCCTGCGGTGGTGTTTACCCCAGACCAGTGGCTGAATGACGGCGATACCGTCGCGGTGGGCAGCCTGTCGTTCGAAGTGCTGCACTGTCCCGGCCATACGCCCGGCCATGTGGTGTTCTTTGAGCGCGGAGCCCAGCTCGCTTTTGTGGGCGATGTCCTGTTCAAAGGCTCGATCGGCCGCACCGATTTTCCGCGCGGCGACGCTAATGCACTGCTGATGGCTATTCGCAAGAAACTGTTTCCGCTAGGCGACGCCATCCGTTTTGTGCCGGGTCATGGCGCGATGTCCACCTTCGGCCATGAGCGCCTTGAAAACCCGTTCGTCGGATCAGCGGCAGACTGATTTCTGCCCGGCCCTGAGCCAAAGGAGACTGCCATGAAACCCGTATGTTTTTCGTTTTCCCTGGTATGCGCGTCGTTGCTGTTGTCCGTGGGCGCCGCCGCCCAAAACCTCTCCGCTGTCGTCAACCCGCCGCCTGAGGCGCCGTCGCTCACGCAGGCCGCAAAGGGGGCGCTGGAAGCGGTGAACAAGCGCGTACCTCATCTGGATACCGCAGGCGTGCTGGCGCAGCTGAAAGCGCAACCGGAGACCGTGGTGATCGACGTGCGCTCCCCGGCCGAGCTGGACCTGACGGGCTACATGGATGTGCCGCTTTTTTTCAATATTGATCGCGGGCTGCTGGAGTACCAGATCGAGGCGCGCGTGCCGGACAAGACCACCCCGATCGTGGTCTATTGCGGTGTCAGCCAGCGCAGCCCCTTAGCCGCCGAGACCCTGATCAAGCTCGGCTACAAGAACGTGAAAAATTACCGCGACGGTTTTTTCAACTGGAAACGCGCCGGTCTGCCGATCCAGCAATTCGACAAGGCCCCCACATCATTTTTGTATGACATGCCGCAGGAAATCATTCCCGGTGTGTGGTCGGCCATCGGCGCCACCGCGCCGGGCACCTACGAAAACTCCGGCCACAACAACAACCTGTCTTTCATCATTACCGAAGACGGCGTGCTGGTGGTGAATGCCGGCGACAACTACCTGCTCGCGCAAAGCCTGCACGAAGAGATCAAAAAATTGACCAAACAGCCGGTGAAATACGTGGTGCTGGAAAACAGCCAGGGCCACGCCATGCTCGGCTCCAGATACTGGAAAGAGCAGGGCGCCACCCTCATCGCCAATCGCGAAACCGCCGCCTATATGGAAAAAACCGGTTACGACGCGCTCGCGGTCATGCAAGCACGCGCACGCGACAAGGCATTCAAGACCGAGTTCGTGATGCCGGACAAACTCTACGACGACAAGCTCGAACTCAAAATGGGCAGCTGGAATCTGCAAATCCTGCATCTCGGCCCCTCGCACAGCCACGGCGACACCATGGTGTGGATCCCCGAGAAAAAGCTGGTGATCGCCGGCGACACTGCCTTCCACATCCGCATGCTGCCGATTTTTGAAGACACCGATACCGCCAAGTGGATCGAGACCTGGGACAAGTTCGAGGCGCTCGGGGCAGAGATCGTGGTGCCCGGACACGGTGGCCCCACCGACATGGCGACGGTGCGCAAATGGACCCGCGATTATCTCGTTCACCTGCGCGCCAAGGTGGCCGAAGTCATCAGCAAAGGCGGCTCGCTCGACGACGCCTACAAGGTTGACCAGTCGGCCTATTTGCATCTGCACACCGCCGACCAGCTGGCGCGCAGCAATGCCGGGCGGGTGTTCAGGGCGATGGAGTTCGAATAGACACCGCAGGCGGCCTTAACCGAGGCCGCCGAGACTCACGTATTTGGTTTCCAGGTAGGCATCGATACCCGCGCGGCCGCCTTCACGACCCAGCCCCGATTGCTTGATCCCGCCAAATGACGCCTCGGCGGTGGAGATCATGCCGGCATTGATTCCCACCATGCCGTACTCGAGTTGCTCCGCCAGTCGCCATGCCCGGCCGAGGTCGCGGGTGTAGGCGTAGCCCGCCAAACCGAACTCGGTATCGTTCGCCATCCCGATGGCCTCGGCTTCGCTGCTAAAGCGGATTAACGGCGCGACCGGACCGAAGGTCTCATCGCGGCAGACTTGCATGTCGGGTGTGCACGGACTCAATACCGTCGGCTGAAAAAACTGCCCGCCGAGCGCGTGGCGTGCGCCGCCGGTGAGCAGCCTGGCGCCGTGGGCGAGCGCATCGGCAATATGCGATTCCACTTTTTCCAGCGCTGCCGCATTGATCAGCGGGCCGACTTCGGCACCCGCCGCGAAACCATTGCCGACCTTCAGTTGCGCTACCGCAGCAGAAAACTTTCCGGCGAACGCATCGAACACCGCTGCGTGAACGAACAGGCGATTCGCACACACGCAGGTCTGCCCGCTGTTGCGATACTTGCTGGCAAGCGCGCCAGCCACGGCCGCATCGAGGTCCGCATCGTCAAACACGATGAAAGGCGCATTACCGCCGAGTTCGAGCGACACATGCTTGAGCGAGGGGGCACTTTGGGCGAGCAGCTGTTTGCCGACCGCGGTCGAGCCCGTGAACGACACCTTGCGCACCAGCGGATGCGACGTCAGTACCGCGCCGAGGGTCGCAGCATCGCCCGTCACCAGGTTCAACACGCCCGGCGGCAGGCCTGCGCGCAACGCCAGCTCGGCCAGCGCCAGCGCCGTAAACGGCGTCTGCGAGGCCGGCTTGGCCACCACCGTGCAGCCCGCAGCCAGTGCCGCAGCGGCCTTGCGCGTCAGCATTGCGGCAGGGAAATTCCATGGCGTGATCAGCGCCGCCACGCCCACAGGCTGCTTTAACGTGAACACCCGCCGGTCCGCCCACGGCGACGGCACCACATCGCCGTACACGCGCCGCGCTTCTTCGCCGAACCATTCGATAAAGCTCGCCGCATACTCGATTTCTCCGCGCGCCTCGAGCAGCGGCTTGCCCTGCTCGCTCACCATGATCGTGGCAAGATCGTCGCGATGGGCGAGGACAAGATCGAACCAGCGGCGCAAGATCTGCGCCCGCGTTTTGGCAGGCGTGTTACGCCAATCGGGAAAAGCCGCGTGTGCCGCGCTGATCGCCCGCGCCGTATCGTCGGCCGTGCAGCGCGGCGCATGGCCGACGCATTCTGCCGTGGCAGGGTCATGAATCGCAAAGCGCGCCCCATCGGCAGCATCCAGCCACATGCCGCCAATCAAGGCCTGTTGCCGGAACAAGAGGGGGTCGGCCAGTTTCATGCGAGACGATGCGGAGAACCGTTACCCGAGGCGTAGGGCATGATCAATTATCCATGCGACGCCGCCGCGCTGCGACAGCGCCACCGCTCATCCCTTCTTGCTGCCGAAGACGAGCAGCACGCCGCCCATGACAATGGCACCCAGACCCGCCCACACCGGCACATTCACCCGCTGCTTCTCTTTAACGGAAAGCTCAACCGGACCGAGCTTTAGCGCCGTTGTGTCTTTGGTATAGCTGAAGCCGCCGTATGCGAGGGCCAGCGCCCCGGCGAGAATGAGGCCAATTGCTACGAGTTTGATCGCGTTCATGAGGTGACTCCGGTAGATGACGGGTAATGCATCGTGCCGCCGATCCCGAAACGGGGGGGCGAGCTATTTAACCACAGGAGTCGCGGCGGCGGGCGTGGCTGGGCGCTGCCGGTACTCAAGCGGGTGGTCGTAACGATTGGCGCGCAGTGAGCAGATTCCATGTCTGCACGGGTCGCGCACAACCCTCATGATGTTGAATGTACGACTGCACGCAACTCCGCACAGCCACAACGATGAGTCAGGTTTCTTGCTTTGGCGGAGAAACTTCGGTCTGATCTTTTTGGTCATCATGGCTTCATTCTCTCAAGAGTTGAAGCCTCCTCAAAACCCGGGGCGATTCACTCTGAGCGGAAAAAGGGTCATTTGATAACCGCTCCTGCTTCTTCTTGCTCATTCTTCAGCACCGACTTGATTACAAACAAATCGGTCATGTTGTCGAAGGCATAAATTAATGTTTCGCCGCTCTTGAGGGATAGACGTGTAGCACCCGCAAACGAATATTCCTTTGCAGGTGCGAGATCTTCCCAAGAAACAGTTTGTTCAGTGCCTTTCGATTGAATCACCAGCCGGTCATCGAACGCGATGACTCGTGTGTTTAAGTATTTGAGGGCTAGCCAACCAATGCTGCATTGGTAGAGGACGGCCGCGCCCATTGCTAGCCCAGCGATGTACTGTAATGGTGAAATCCCCTGCTCCCACAGCGGCCGTGAAATGAGCCATAGGGCGATAGCCGTCATTGCCGGAATGCCAAGGTAAGCGAGAACCTTAAGCCACACCGGGTAGTAAGCTTCGGCTAAGTGATGGTTGGTCATTTCTTGTGCGCATAACGAATGACATAACCGGCGCGGGCGGCTTCATCGCCCGCGTCCGTGTTGATGGATGGGTTGGGCCTCTGCTCACTCATAGTGAGCCCACATGCGCAAGACGCGAACCGTTTTCTCTTTGGTAAAGACTTCATACACGATGCGGTGCTGAATATTGATGCGGCGAGAATATGCGCCGGCCAGATCACCGACCAACTTCTCGAAGGGTGGTGGATTTTGAAATGGGTCGCCAGCAAGAATCGCGAGTAGTTCTTGTGCCTTTGGTTTAAGACCACTTGCAGCAAGCTTCTTTGCGTCCTTCATTGCTTGCTTGGCATAAACAATCTCCCAACTTACCACTTAAGCGCCTTCGAACTTTTTGCGAGGGGCTCGGCCATACCCGCTTTGATGGACTCGCGCATGCCAGGCACGGCCAGCAGGTACAAGGTTTCTTGAATTGCACTCCAATCTTCCGCGGAGAGCAGCACGGCACTGTTGCGTTTTCCGGAAATGATGATTGGCTCGTGGGACTCCACTGTTTGGTCTATGAGCCGATACAGATTGGCGCGAGCTTCGCTGGCGGTAAGTGTGTTCATTTCGTGCTCCCTCAAAGAAGCCTAATGGTACGCAAACGCGTACGCGTGTCAAGCGGCTATGCGAGCGCTTCAAGAGGCCCAACGTAGAAGTTCAGCCGACGGCGGAAGCAAGCGAAGCTTGCAGTAGTCGGTCGGCTGGAACGCAGGGTTGGGCAGCATGATTGTCTATTCCGCCTCGTAAGCTTCTTCGGTAGTTCCAAATGCGTATTCGTGAAACTGGGGGCCATTAGGTTCAATAAGGAGGGATGGGGCATCACCGTCATCGGTGAAGGCAACGAATGGTCTGTAGGTGCTTCCTTCACAATCAATTTCGCCTTGATCAAAAATCATCGAGAGGTCGAAGCTAAACTCTCCACAGATTGACCTTGCCACCTCTCTCGGAACCTCATGCCTCTTCAAGGTATCGCGTAGTGCGGTGATCCATTGACGTTGAAACTCAGCACACAGCGATTCAACCTTGTCATATTCAGAATCAGTCATGAGCGTCGTCCTTTTGCGGCCCAACGTTCAAGGTAACCGGACACCGGAGCGCGAAGCGCGGAGGGAACCAACCAGCGCAGCTGGTTGGTGGTCCGGTTGACCGTAGTGTTGGGCACCATATCAGTCACCATCACCATACCCAACCCCATGAAATGACGGGCCTGAATTAGAGTCGCTGGAGCTTGCTGGGCGAGTTGATGAAGGAGGAATTTTCACTCCATATTTGCGCTCAAAGTCGCGACGGATGCGCCAGTCGCGCACTTGAACAATGGCGGCGACCAGTAAAGCAACTGCGACAGCACACAGGAGAACGAACACCGAAATGTAGTTGAATCTCACGCCTTCGATTACACAGCAATACTCAAGCCCGGCGCCGTTGAAAACCTTATGAACAACCCGCGATACCCAAGCAAATGCGATTAAGTAGAAAACCAAACCACCGACCAGCATGAGTGGACAAGGCAGGCACTTTCTTTTCTGCGGCAGTGTTGTGTTTGGCTCGTTCATGGTGCCCAACGTTAATTAGCCATCCTAAATGACGCCTTATAAACCGTCATTCGCGACTTGTTTTTTAAAAATTATTATGAATCATCCCATTACCCATTTTTAGTGCGTCCTGACGGAAACAGAAATACGTCGCCAGAGATCGGGCCGGGACTAGGCAATTGCGCGCCTGATTTCAATGTTTGGCTTCTGCTACGCACGTTTCCAGCAAGCGGATCAGGGCGTGTTCGGATGACGCTTTTTCCGGCAGGTGTGTCACGCTAATGCCGCGTGCCTGGCATGCGGTTTCATCAACGTAGGCCGGCCCGGTGGTAACGATTCGAAGCAGTTTGTGCAGTTGGCCAATCGCTTCGGCATCGATGGGCGTGGCGTGGGTGATGGCGGTGGTGGACCAGAACAAGCGCGGCACCAAGTCCGACGGCTCGGTGAAGGGATATTCGCTCCAGTTGTGTTCGAAGCAGGGAATGGGTAAATCAGCCGCGGTGAAGGCCGCGCGATCCAGAAAAACGACGCGCTCCTTGAAGCTCACTTGGCGTCGCCCACCAGCCGTTCCAGTGCGCGCATGATGGCCGACGAGTCGAGTTCGCTGTCGCCGGCCCCCATCAGCGCGTTCATCTGCTGCGCGATCAGTGCGGCGCCCGGCAATGGGGTGGCGGTTTCCTGCGCGTTGTCCATGACGATGGCCATGTCCTTGTGGTGCAGTTTGACTTTGAAGCCGGGCTTGTAGTTGGAATCGAGCATGCGCTGGCCGTGGATTTCGAGGATGCGGCTGCCGGCGAAGCCGCCAAGCAGCGCTTCGCGCATTTTGGCGGGATCGACGCCGTTGCGGCGTGCGAGCATGATGGCTTCGGCGACGCCTTCAAAGGTGAGGCCGACGACAACCTGGTTGCAGCATTTGACGACCTGCCCGGCGCCGTGGCCGCCGACGTGAACGATGTTTTTGCCGAGCACTTCGAACAGCGGCCGCACCTTGTCGTAAATGGGCGCTTCGCCACCGACCATGATGGACAGGGTGCCTTCGCGGGCCGCGACCTCGCCGCCGGAGACGGGAGCGTCCAGCATGTGGATGCCCCGTTCGGCCAGCGATGCGGCGATACGGCGCGTGGCGGCGGGCGATACGGTGCTCATGTCGACGATGGTATGGCCGGGCTTGGCGCCGTGGATCAGGCCGCGGTCGCCAAAGATGATTTGCTCGACGTCGGTGGTGTCGGATACGACGGTAAAGCTGATGTCGGCTTCTGCGGCCACCTCGGCCGGGGTGCCCTTGCCGAGGGCGCCGGCGACGAGCATCGGTTCGAGACGATCGAAGCGGCGTCCGTAAACAAAAAGCTGATGGCCTGCGTGTAGCAGATTTTCCGCCATCGGGCGGCCCATGATGCCGCTGCCAATAAATCCGATTTTCATGTCGCCAACCCTTTCACCACAACAAGCCAGAATGGCAGCGTAACCAATCCCGCCAGCGTTGACCAGCCCATGATGAGGCCGGCCAGGCGGGTGTCCAGTCCAAAGCGGTCTGCCAGTGCAATCACCATCACCATGGTGGGCATCGCGGCTTCCAGTACGCCGGCTTCGCCCGGCTCGGTGAGTTTGCCCGGCCATGCCAGTGCAATGCCCAGCGCCAGCAGCGGCATCAGCGCGAGTTTGATCGAGAGCGCGATAAACACCGCTTTTTGCGGCCGCAGATCCTGCCAGGGAATGGTCAGCCCCAGCACGAACAGCATCAGCGGAATGGTCGGACTGCCGGCCCAGCGTGCGGCCTCTACCAGCGGGTCAAGCGCGACGCCGGACAGATTGACCGCGATGCCGGCGGCGAAGCCCCATACCGGCGGCAGCCTCAGCCACATGGACAGGAACGACGCGTGCTCGGTGTGCTTGCCGCAGCGGAAGGCGATCCATACGCCGAGCGACCACACCAGCGGGGTGGTGGCGAGCATGTCGGCAAAAAAGGGATAGCGCGCGCCCGATTCGCCGAACACCGTGGTGAGGAAGGGGTAGCCAAAAAACAGCACATTGCCGAATCCGGAGGCGAGCATGATTGCGCCGCGCGCGGGGTTCGAAAGACCGCGGCCGAGCGGGGTGTGAAACAACAGGAGCGCAGACAGACCCAGACCGAACAAGGTCGCCAGACCCAAAACCAACGGCACCTGCAAAATGCTCAGATCGACGGTGGCCGCGGCGCCCGCCGCAAAAAAAAGCATGGGCGCGAAAAAATTCAGCACCAGGCGATTGATCTCGCCGCGCAGGCCGACGATGGAAATACCGCTTTGCCAGCGCGGCCAGATGCCGCCCGCGGCGATCAGCAAGGCCAGCGGCAGCAGCGTTTTCAGCAACAGTTGTTGGGCGAGGTCGGGCGACATGATCAGGCGGAAGGCAACATGGCACACATCATACCGCCGACCGGCGCGCAGCAATAAAAACGCGCCCCCGAAGGCGCGCGTCTTGGCGAATTGCTGCGCGCAGGTGCGCAGGCGGAATTCTAGGTACGTGAGGCGGAATTCTAGGTACGTGAGGCGGGGGTAAAGATCGTGTCCACGTGGCGCGTCGGCGTGGCCGATTCCAGCCACGCCTTGATGCGCGCGGCATCGCTTGCGCGGTTGTTGTTGCCCATCGCATCGAGCAGCACGATGATGACATCGCGGTCGGCCACTTGCGCCTGCATCACCAGACAATGTCCGGCTTCGTTGATGAACCCGGTTTTGGAAAGGCCGATATTCCAGCCGTCCATCCGCGTGAGGCGATTGGTGTTGTTGAACGCGACAGTACGGTAATGGACTTGCGGCTGGCTGTGCTTCTTGTTCACCACCAGGCGCTGGGCGTCGAGGTTGTAGCTGCCGGTGGCCGTGATGTGACGGATCGTCGGATAGTTCTGGTAGGCGTAATCCGCGAGCTTGGCAAGATCAAGCGCAGTGGAGCGGTTCTTGCTCGACAGGCCGGTGGGCTCGACATACTCCGTATCTTTCATCTGCAATGCGCGCGCCATGCGATTCATGTTGGCCACGAATCGCTCAAGCCCGCCACGCGTCGTGCGGCCCAGGGCATGGGCCGCACGATTGTCGGATGCAATAAGTGCCAGATGCAGCAATTGACCGCGCGTATAGCTGGCGCCGAAGGCCAGGCGGGAGCCGGTGCCTTTGAGCGTATCGCGGTCTGCCTCGGTAATCGTGATGCGTTCGTCGAGCGGTTCGGCCGCATCCAGCACCAGCATCGCCGTCATCAATTTGGTAATCGAAGCGATGGGGGTTTGCATGGTGGCATTTTTTGCCATCAGGGGTTGCCCGCTGGCCTGGTCGAACACCAGCACCGACTGGGCATTCAATTGGGGCATGGGCGCATAGTCGTACGTCGACAGCGGCGCGCTTATCTTCGTGCTCAATTGCAGATTGGGGGTGGGTTCCCGGGCGGCTACGCTCAGGGAGGCACTCGCCAACATCAATCCGATCAGTACCGATTTCATATACATGGGCTTTAATCCTGGACCGCGAAAATGTAACAACAATTGGTTACAACGGCAATGTCGAATAAAACTTGAAACCAATAAAACAACAGATGGCAAAGTATTTATGCCCCTGTGTCAGGTAAGGCTGCTTCCGGATTGACGGATTGGCCATAATTATTATATACAGCAATGACATGCGAGAACTTCCAAATAATTTACTCAAGAAATGGGAGCTAATGGTCTGTCTCTGCGCCCCCGGCGTGGTGGCCGAAGCGCTCGAGTCCCTGATGAAAGGCGAGGCTGCACAGCCTGTCTTTGCTGAGTGCGTGCGTTACGATCCCGTGCTTGCGGTGCGACTGCAGGCGTTTCCCGCGCAGTTCACGCCGGAATTGCAGGCTTTGCTGCGGGCGCTGCTGCTTGCTTCGCCGATGGCGTCAGGCGCTGCGCAGGCGACTTATGCGACCCGCTGGCGACAGTCGATCAGGGTTGCCCATCTGGCCCAGGCGCTGGGCACCCGCACCGGTGCCGTGGAGGCCGACGTGGCCTGGCATGCCGGTCTGTGCCACAACCTGGGCGATTACCTTGAAACAGGCATACAGCCGCCGGCGCATGCCGCCGATTGGCTGGCTGGCGCCGACAGGGACGGCTGGACGGCCGATGCCGTGCGTTTCCATGCCGAACCGCTGGCGCGTGGACGTGCGGCCCACCCGCTGGTGCGCAGCGTTCAGCTGGCCTATCAGCTTGTGATCCGGCCCGATGCCGTCGACAGCGTGGACGTACGCGCCGCCTTGGCGACGCTGTGCGTCAGTCCGGGCGAAGCCGCTGCGATGGTGGCGGAAAGCCTGGCGCAAACCCGGCAACTGGCCGTGCGTTTCGGGCTGGCCGACAGCGTTGTGCCGCCCGGGGGCAACGGCTTTGAACGGCTTGCCCGCCTGTATGCCACCGAGGCTGCGCAGTCGGCGCTGCATAGCCATTTTGGTCTGGCGGGCGAGACGGCCCAGGTTTTTGCCTTGCTGCAAGACGGCCTGTTTGCGCTGTTCGGTATTGAACGGACCTGCCTGTTTGTTCCTGCCGCCACGGGCGAATTGCGCCTGAGTCCGCTGATGTATGCCACCCCCGGTTTGAGCACCTTGGCGATCCCGCCGGATGAGGGCCACTCGGCGCTATCGCGCGCCTTATCGCATGCCACGCCGCAGTCGTTTGAACAGCGCGGACTCGAGACCGCCCTGGTCGACGCGCAGATCGCCCGCTTGATGGGCGTATCGCGCCTGACCTGTTTGCCGCTCACCTTGCACGAAGGTCAGGTGGGGGTGGTGGTGCTGGGCGATGCGTCGCCCGATGCACTGCTGTCGCCGTTGTGGCAGGCCATGTTTGATGAATGCGCCGCCGCATTGCAGCCGGCTGCGGCAGCGCTGCCCGGGCAAGCCGTGGCCCCGCCGATGCCCGGGAGCGTCCCTTGCGATGACATTCCGCGTGATCGCGTGCGCCGCGCCGTGCATGAAGTCGCCAATCCGCTCACCATCATGCGCAATTACATTAATCTGCTGTCGGGCCGCGTCGGCACGGATGTCACAATCCAGCGCGATCTCGGCATCATCAGTGACGAAATCGAGCGGGTGGCGCGCATTGTGCGCGGCATAACCGCAACCGAGGATGTCGTGGTCGTCGATACCGAACTCGAACTGGTGTCGGTCAACAGCATCGTGTCCGAATTGGTACGGATGGCGTTGGGCACCTTGTTCATGCCGAGCAAGGTCAAGGTCCAGATCGACCTCAACCCCGATATACCGGCGATGCCGCTACAAAAAGACCTGCTTAAACAGGTGCTGTTCAATCTGGCCAAGAATGCCGTGGAAGCCATGCAGGAGGGCGGCCATCTGAAACTCAGCACCCGGCTGGTGGACGCCAACGGCCAGCGCCAGATTGAAATCGAGGTGGCCGATACCGGCCCGGGCCTGCCCGACAAGGTGGTGTCGCGTCTGTTCGAACCGGTCGATAGCGAAAAAGGTGCCGAGCATGCGGGCCTGGGCCTCAGCATCAGCCGGACCCTGGTCGAGCGCATGCATGGCCAGCTCAGCTGCGTCACCACCCCGCAAGGCACTTTTTTTACGATCCGTCTGCCGACATTGCAGAACGGACAAACACCGCTCACAACAACACGCTACGGGTCAATGTAACCTGTACTCAAGGAGAAATTCATGGCAGAAGATTCGATGGAAAATCCGGCGCACCGCAACATCAGCAGTTTTCCGGTGCGCCCGCGTGTGCTCGCGGTCGACGATGAACCGTTAATACTGGAAGGCCTGGCGCGCCTGCTTGCCACGCGCGACTATGACGTGGTGGTGGCCAACGGCGGCTGTGAGGCCTTAATCGCTATCGGTAAGCAGCAATTTGACGTGATTCTGCTGGATCTCGGCATGCCCGACCTCGACGGCAGCGAAGTATTGCGGTTTGTGGCGGATCGCAGTGCCGACACCCCGGTGATTGTGGTGTCGGGGGACAGCACGATTGACTCGGCGATCCGGGCGCTGCGGGGCGGTGCCGCCGATTTTGTGCGTAAGCCTTACGAGCCCGAAGAACTCCTGCGTCGCATCGACAATACATTGACGCGCCGCCGGCTGGAAAAAGAAAACAACCATATCCTGCAACGGTTGCAGCAATCCGAGAAATGGCACCGGTTTCTGGTCAACAGTTCGCCGGATTTCATTTACACCCTCGATTGCGATGGCCGCTTCACCTTCGTCAATGACCGGGTGGAAAGCCTGATCGGCTATCGCCGCGAGGATCTCGTGGGCCAGCACTACAGCCTGGTGATTCACGAGGAGGATGTGCCGCGTGCCGAACATGTGTTCAATGAACGCCGGTCCGGCGACCGTAATGCCCGCAACATTGAAATCCGCCTCAAGTGCAATCCGGGGATACGCCGCCCGCGTCTGATGAACGGCCGGTGCAAGGCCGTTGAACTGACAGCGATGGGAATGTATGACGACGACGCCAGCCCCTTCGAACGGCGTTTCATTGGCAGCTATGGCGTGGCCAAGGACGTCACCGAGCGTAAGCAGGCAGAGGAGACGGTGCATTACCAGGCCTATCACGATCTGCTGACCGGCCTGCCTAACCGCGCCCTGTTCCGTGACCATCTGGGACTGATGCTGGCGCAGGCCAAACGCACCCAGCAGCCGCTTGCGGTGCTGAGCCTCGATCTCGATCACTTCAAGCTCATCAATGATTCCCTCGGCCACGCCATAGGCGATGAAATGTTGCTGGCGGTCGGCGCCCGCCTGCGGCAGTGCTTGCGCGAAGGCGACACGCTTGCGCGCCTGGGCGGGGATGAGTTTTCCGTGCTGCTGCCCACCTTGGTCTCACGCAACGATGTCGAACACATCTGCCGCAAGGTCATTCAGGTGTTGTCCAAACCGGTGTATGTGAAAGGCCACGAAATTTATATTTCAGTCAGCATCGGGGCGTGTGTTGCACCGGAAGATGGCGAACAGATCGACGGCCTCATCCGCCAGGCTGAAATCGCCATGTATCAGGCCAAGGCCCAGGGCCGGAGCCGGCTGCAATTCTGGGAATCGGGCATGCAGGCGCCCTATTCCGAACGCATGACGATAGAGGCCGATCTGCGGCGGGCGCTGGCGCGCAACGAACTGGTGCTGTTTTATCAGCCGCAGGTGGATACCGCCACCGGAGAGGTGCGCGGATTTGAGGCACTGCTGCGCTGGTGGCATCCGCAACGCGGCTTGCTGACGCCCGCAGATTTTGTGGGCGTGGCCGAAGAATGCGGCGTCATCGTCCCGATCGGTGACTGGGTGCTCAGGCAGGCCGGCGCGCAAATGGCAGACTGGCGCAAGGCAGGACTGCCGCCGGTGCGCCTGTCGGTCAATATTTCTGCGCGCCAGCTGGAAAGTCCGGATTTTGTGGAAAGCGTCATGCGTGCGGTTCAGGTTTATTCGCTGGCGGGCGAGATGCTCGAACTGGAAATCACTGAAAGTTTGTTGATGCAGGATTTTGAAGCCAATGCCATCAAGCTGGGCCGACTGTCGGCCGCCGGGATTCGGCTTGCCATCGATGATTTTGGCACCGGATATTCCTCGTTCAAATATTTGGCACGCTTTCCTATCCACACCCTGAAAATCGACCAATCATTTATTCAGGATCTCGACCGCGAAGAAAACATTTCCATCGTGAACGCCATGGTCGCAATGGGTCGCGGCATGAACCTCAACGTCATCGCCGAGGGGGTGGAAACCGAAGCGCAACGCGCGCTCCTCGAACAAATGCAATGCCACGAAGTGCAGGGTTTTTATTACAGCAGCGCCCTCTCGGGTCAAGAGGCGACCACCCTGCTGGGGCAGCATGCGAGAGGATTTTCCCAATCGGGAACCAGGGCGGCAAGCTGAGCAATCGAGACAGCCGGTATGGGCCGCGACGGCAAAATAAAACCTTGGTCAAAAACGGGCCAAGATTTTATTTTGCACTTCAAAGAAATCCGCGCCCGACCCTGAGGTCGGGCGATGCCGGGCTGACGCATGGCCTGTACGGCAAGGCATCGGGTTTCAATCCGCGCCCGACCGTGAGGTCGGGCGATGCCCGGCGCAGCGGCAGTGCCCGCACGCGCTGTACGAGTTTCAATCCGCGCCCGACCGTGAGGTCGGGCGATGCGCCGAAATCGACGAATCCGGCCTGCCGTGGGACGTTTCAATCCGCGCCCGACCGTGAGGTCGGGCGATGCGTGACGGCCAGCGTGGGCGATTCTGCGGGGAAATTGTTTCAATCCGCGCCCGACCGTGAGGTCGGGCGATGCCAACGACTTCGGCGCCACCCTGCGCAGCCTGATGGTTTCAATCCGCGCCCGACCGTGAGGTCGGGCGATGCCCGGATAGATAGGCTTCCTGCTCCAGCCCATCGATGTTTCAATCCGCGCCCGACCGTGAGGTCGGGCGATGCACGCGAATTCCTGCGCCGGGTCGAGAACGAACTTGTTTCAATCCGCGCCCGACCGTGAGGTCGGGCGATGCCGGACGCGGCAATTACACTCCCTGCTGATTATTTGGTTTCAATCCGCGCCCGACCGTGAGGTCGGGCGATGCCTTCCGCCTGGGCCAGCCTCTCAAACTGCACCGGTTTCAATCCGCGCCCGACCGTGAGGTCGGGCGATGCTCCATGTGTGTATCGTTGCGCTCATCTTATCTCCGTTTCAATCCGCGCCCGACCGTGAGGTCGGGCGATGCTCTGCGATATGGAATAGCGGATCAACAGCCAGCCAGTTTCAATCCGCGCCCGACCGTGAGGTCGGGCGATGCCTTGCAACGAGGCGCGCTGATACTTGTGTTCCTTGTTTCAATCCGCGCCCGACCGTGAGGTCGGGCGATGCGTTCCGGGTACGTTGTTTCTGTTCCGGGTACCCGGTTTCAATCCGCGCCCGACCGTGAGGTCGGGCGATGCATGTTATCGGGGGTAACTAAATGGTCGCAGTAGCGTTTCAATCCGCGCCCGACCGTGAGGTCGGGCGATGCGGGTGTGGCTCCGGCGCTTTCGGCGTATAAATATGTTTCAATCCGCGCCCGACCGTGAGGTCGGGCGATGCGCTGGAATACGCGCTGGCGACGAGAGACCGCCACGTTTCAATCCGCGCCCGACCGTGAGGTCGGGCGATGCTCAATCTCACCCATGCGCACCATTTCTTGTAGGCGGTTTCAATCCGCGCCCGACCGTGAGGTCGGGCGATGCGACCTGTAGCGGCAACACCTTTCCCACAAGCGTAATGTTTCAATCCGCGCCCGACCGTGAGGTCGGGCGATGCCCCTACGCCTGCCAGGTACTGCGAGAACGCGCAGCCGTTTCAATCCGCGCCCGACCGTGAGGTCGGGCGATGCGCGCAATGCAACCGGATTGACGATCATTCAGGATGTTTCAATCCGCGCCCGACCGTGAGGTCGGGCGATGCTGCTCGGAGGTGAGTAATGCGGCCTAAGAAATGTGTTTCAATCCGCGCCCGACCGTGAGGTCGGGCGATGCAGCACCCCGGAAGCCATCGACTGCGAAAACTGTAGTTTCAATCCGCGCCCGACCGTGAGGTCGGGCGATGCCAGCATCAGGCGGGGGGACGCTTCGTTGACCGAGTTGTTTCAATCCGCGCCCGACCGTGAGGTCGGGCGATGCACTTCCGCGACGTGGAGGACATGGGCGTTTTCGCCGTTTCAATCCGCGCCCGACCGTGAGGTCGGGCGATGCCGGCGCCGCGCTGCTGGTCGTCCATCAACGCCTTGTTTCAATCCGCGCCCGACCGTGAGGTCGGGCGATGCCTGCCAGAGACAAAGCCTTCGAACATCTTTACCCGTTTCAATCCGCGCCCGACCGTGAGGTCGGGCGATGCGCTATCTTCGCCGCCGTTTCATCCATGGGCAAAAAGTTTCAATCCGCGCCCGACCGTGAGGTCGGGCGATGCGCATTTCGCCGACGTCGTGCGGGTCGAGATCGAGTGTTTCAATCCGCGCCCGACCGTGAGGTCGGGCGATGCTTGATGTGTTCGACGCCTGGTCGGCAAAGGCGGCGTTTCAATCCGCGCCCGACCGTGAGGTCGGGCGATGCGCCTCACCCAGCAGCTCACACAAACCGTAAAGGAGTTTCAATCCGCGCCCGACCGTGAGGTCGGGCGATGCCTGTTGAGGCCGAGAAAAAGCTGCAATGGGCACTTGTTTCAATCCGCGCCCGACCGTGAGGTCGGGCGATGCCGTTTGACAAGGCTTCGCACCGCAACCAACACGAGTTTCAATCCGCGCCCGACCGTGAGGTCGGGCGATGCCACCAACCGAGAGTTCCGTTCCGGAAACTGGGTCGTTTCAATCCGCGCCCGACCGTGAGGTCGGGCGATGCCCTGGCGCTTGCCCTGGTGAAATGGGCCGAACTGGTTTCAATCCGCGCCCGACCGTGAGGTCGGGCGATGCTCTGGCCGATCAGGATGATGCCGAGCAGCTTCTTGTTTCAATCCGCGCCCGACCGTGAGGTCGGGCGATGCATCTGTGCGGCCATCGCGCCAGCCATGCCGTTGAAGTTTCAATCCGCGCCCGACCGTGAGGTCGGGCGATGCCCATGCGTAAAAGTCGCGGCCCTTGTCTTGCTTGGCGTTTCAATCCGCGCCCGACCGTGAGGTCGGGCGATGCAACTTGAGGCGCTACAGGGGCGTATAGCGGTGCGGGTTTCAATCCGCGCCCGACCGTGAGGTCGGGCGATGCGGCATTTAGTTAACTCAACCACCTGAAGGGAGAATGTTTCAATCCGCGCCCGACCGTGAGGTCGGGCGATGCCTCAATAATCGGCCCGCCTTGCGCCCAATTGGTTGTTTCAATCCGCGCCCGACCGTGAGGTCGGGCGATGCGTTTTAGCGGACACGCCCGCCTTGTACGCTTGTACGTTTCAATCCGCGCCCGACCGTGAGGTCGGGCGATGCTCTCAACAGCCTTGCATTCCTCGGTAGTTGGCTCGTTTCAATCCGCGCCCGACCGTGAGGTCGGGCGATGCCACCGAACCGACGAGTCCTTAATGGAGATAGGCATGTTTCAATCCGCGCCCGACCGTGAGGTCGGGCGATGCTCGCATTTCTCGACGGCAACACCAAGCCCTACCTGGTTTCAATCCGCGCCCGACCGTGAGGTCGGGCGATGCTACAGATGGTGCTCAAACTGACTGGCAAAAAAACATGTTTCAATCCGCGCCCGACCGTGAGGTCGGGCGATGCTCCACCACTGCACTTTTTTGTTTGCAATGTGAAGTTTCAGCAGTTTGCGCGAACCTTGCGCGTACGGCAACGCTACCGGGTCTTGCTGGTTGTAATGTGATTATCAAATTGTTAAAGAACAAGGGCTTGTCGTTTTCGCGAACATGCCGGGATTGAGTCGTTGATTGGGGTTCGCGCTTCATATGACGAGTGGGCCTTCAAAATCGACCGAGCGGAAGCAACCGTGCTGTTTGACGCGTACTTCGACGGGTTCGGTGATGCGATAAAAACGCAGGTTGTCCCGCGTTTCGTCGATTTCAGCCAGGAGGGTGCGTTCCAGTTGTTCAAACTGCATTTCGTTTACGGTGCATTCGAAAACGGATTTTTGCACGCGTTGGCCTATGCGCTCGCAAGCCTTGGCGACGCGCCGCAGGCGTTTGCGTCCGGCAGTGGTTTCGGTCGATACGTCGTAGGTGACGATGATGAGCATGGCGTGATTATTTTGCCAGATAGGGCAGGTAGCTTTCCATTTCGCCGCGGATGGTTCTTGCCATGAAACGGGCCTGGATAAACGGCAAGAGGCCGATGGGGATTTTGGCATCGAGCAGCGGATGGGTGATTTCTTCCTGTTTGCGTTCCTGCCAGGCAGTGACGACAGCGCGGCGGCCTTTGTCGTTCAGCATGACGGCACCGCCTTCGCGTTGATCAAAATCACCCGCGCCGACTTGTCCGCGATTGATGAGGGTGAGGGCGAGCCGGTCGCAGAGGATGGCGCGGAATTCTTCCTGCAGGTCGAGCGCGAGCGCGGCGCGGCCCGGGCGTACCGCATGCAGGAAACCGAGTTGGGGATCGAGTCCGGCAGCCTCGCAGGCGGATCGGCAGTCATTCATGAGCATGGCGTACAGAAAAGAAATCAGCGCATTGAAACGGTCCAGCGGCGGGCGCCGGGTGCGGCCGTTGAGGGCGAAGGTGGCGCGCATGTTGGGTTTGACGATGAGGTTGACGGCGGCAAAGTAGCCGCGCGCGGCTTCACCTTCGACGCCGCGTAGCTCGTCCAGACTGCTGGCAACGGCGGCGGCACGCAGGGAGGCGGCTAGGTTATCCGCGACGCGGGTAAGGGTGTCGGCTTCGTTTGCATCGGTGGCTTCGCGCGCACCGCGTTGCAGTGTGGTGCGACTGTTTTTGAGTTTGCCGGCGATGATGGCGCGGGCCGTTTCCAGACTGAATGCCGGTTCGGCCGCTACACGGTGATGCGCCTGGCGCAACAGGATATTGCCTGAAACCGGGCCTTCGAGCCGGGCTTTGAAACGGCCCGAATTATCCAGCAGCACCAGCGATTTACCCTCGTCCGCCAAGCGGTGCATGAGCGCGGGCGAGACCATGACATTGCCGAAACAGACCAACCCGCCCAAGTGGTGCAGCGGTACCTGGAGCTTTTTCTCGCGCTCGACGTCGATGCGCACGGTGGCGTTTTCCAGATGCGCGTAGGCCTGGGTGGTCATCACGTAGAGTGTGTTTTGGATTGTGTGCATTTTTGTATTACGATTGGTGATACGTGCTGCAACTCATGGAGGACGACATGGCGACTTTAAACTTACGCCTGCCGGATAGTCTGGATCGGCAATTAACCGCATTGGCAGCGCAGACCCACCAGAACCGTTCTGACCTGGTGCGCACCGCGCTGGAAAAGTTTGTGCGCGACCATGCGCGCGAACGGCTGATAGCCGAGATGGTTGAGGCTGCCCGGTTTTTAGCGACCAATCCCGAAGCGCGTGCGGAAAGCATCGCTATCGCGGAGGCGTTCTTGCCCCTTGATAACGAAGCGCTCGACCTCGCCGAAGGCCGTAAGCCCGGCGATCCCGAGCCTGAGCCGTGGTGGAAATAATGCGGCGCGGGGAAATCTGGCTGGCCAGGCTCAATCCCAATACGGGCGCAGAAGCAGGAAAGGTGCGCCCGGTATTGATTGTGCTCGATGATGCATTGCTTGCGACCGGGATGAGTCCGGTGCTGTGCATTCCGCTGACCAGCAAATTGTATAAAAATCTGGCCGGTTTGCGCGTGGCCATTCCACCACGTGGGCGCTTGCTCAAATCTTGCTATGTCATGCCGGAACAGGCGCGTGCGCTTGATCGGGGGCGTTTTAGCGATGCCCCGCTCGCCAGTTTGACGGAGGAAGAAATGATCAAGGTCGAAAGGCTTTTCCTCGCCACCTGCGGTATGGCGGATTACCTTATTCCGTTGCATTAAACAGCGCCTCGCGTAAACGCTTTAGCCGTGCCCGCTCTGCCAGTGCTTCGGGCTGGCAAATGTCTTTCAACGAACATTCCTTGCAGCGTGCGTCGTTAACCGGCGTCGGCAGCTTGCCCGAGGCGAGCATGGCGCGGATGGCGTCGGCGGTTTCGATTACCCGCTGCTTGAGTTCCGGCGTGATCGCCACCTCGCGCCGCCGGTGACTGCTGGCGTGGAAAATCGCGCCCTTGGGCACAGGCCGCCCCAGCATGTCTTCCAGGCACATGGCCTGGGCGGCGAGTTGGATGTCGTCGTGCAATTTTTGCCGTTTGGCCCCATGTTTGAATTCAACCGGGTACACGCTGCCGTCAGGGCGAAATTCGACCAGGTCGGCCTTGCCGATCAAGTTCAAACGGTCGCTCCACACTGGCAAGGCACGCTCCACCCGCACCCCCGATTTGATTTCGTAGCCCGGCGTATCGACCAAATGGTGCACCGCCTGCCCGCGCGCCGTGTGGATGTTGTCGGCGAATGCCTGCTCCAGATGAATCAGTCCGCACTGGCGCGGGCAATAGATCCAGTGCTGGAGAGCGGATAGAGCAGTTGGCTCTGTCTCACTCATGCCGCGAGTGCTACCATTTCCGCCGGACAGGTTTTACAGGAGCAAGTCATGGCAGCCATTTTGAAAGAGATTGAAACCCAGGCCTTGCAACTTTCGCCGCAAGAGCGCGGCGAACTCATCCACCGCCTGATCGTCAGCCTGGAAGGCGAATCTGAAGACTCGCCAGAAGCCATTGTCCAAGCCTGGGATGAAGAAATTGCCCGGCGCGTGGCCGACATGGATGCTGGAAAAACGGTCTGGATTCCTGCGGAAGAAGTATTTGCACGACTGGATGCCATTATCGAAAAAGCTCGCTAACCGATGCGGATTTCATTCAATCCCGAGGCGCTTGCGGAAGCAGAAGACGCGACTCGGTAGTATCGCGAAAATGGCGGAGCTGCCCCCAGCCGCTCTTTCACCCGGGAATTGCCGTGTTGTAGGCTTGGCCGCTGCACAACCCGGCATCGGCAGCCCCGGTTCGCATGGAACTGCCCGCCTATATCTAAAACGTTTTCCATACACGCTGGTTTTCCGCATTCAGGGTGAATCTGTCAGGGTGTCGCTATTGCCCACCAAAGCCGCCGCCCGGGGTATTGGACGGCGCGGCGCTGAGGCCTGGCCTTCTGGATCAGTTGTGGCGTTTCCCACTCACTCAAACAAACGTTGGACGAGCTCATCCCGCGTGAGGCCGTGATGTGCGGCTACGCCAGCCAGAATGGCGGCAAGCGTACCCAGCCTGAGCGGGTCGTGATTGGGAATGGTGAGGTGATGCTCGCCATGCGTGGTGCTGGTCAGCCGCATATGACTGCCCGTCTGGCGTGACGCTGTACCCAAACCGCCCAAGGCGTTTGACCAGGTCCGCCCCGGACAAATCACGCGGCATCCTCATGCCGCCAGCACTTCTTCGTGGGTGATGTGCAGGCGGATCAGGCCGGGCAATTTTCCTTCGTCGAAGTGACAATGCACCGCGTCGCGGACCTGGGCGTGCAGGCTGGGTAGATCGTCGGCCTCGGTCACAATATCCGCGCCAACAGCCCGTGCGACATACCCGCCCTCGGGCGCTTCTTCAATGATGAAATGGATTTCGCTCATGGATACTGTCCTCCCATAACAAAGATAGCCTCAAGTATCGCCTAACTTGCCGGCAAAAAATATCAGCTTTGAGTCGGGTTTTTCAACACGACTTACGCAGAAGCGTCACCCCAGCGGGCAGATCGGCATCTTGAATCGCCATTGCCCACCTGAACTGCCGCTCGGGATATGGGGTGGGGCGGTAGTAGTAGTAAGCGATTCTGACATTTAGAACCCATTGATTTCTTCAGGAACCAAGTTTTCCAGGCTGGCAAGCGTGTAGCTGCCATCAGGATTCACGGTTAATGTCCGATGCACTTTGGCCGAAGAATACTGCCCCGATTTGCAGTGGTGTTTCCACCAGATGACTTTCAGCACCTCCATGCTGCCCGCTGGGCGCGCAGATGACTCGTCGTTTTCGAGCAACTTGGGGAGTACCTGCTTGATGGCATCGGCATCGGCGTCTGAGAAGCTGGTTCTTTCGGCAAGCTGCGGGTTCATGCTACCGAAGAACACATATACACCCTGATCGACGCGGTGCTTCATGCCCATAGTGTCGGAGCCGCGCTTGGTGCCGTCGCCTTCGCCACTGACGCTCTTGGTGATCTGGGTGCTGGTGATGTCTATGGGCTCGACGCTGAAGGCGGATTGGACGGTGACCGGGCCGCGAATGCCGATGGATACGCCGGTGTCGCCTTCATCGTCGCTGCCATCTTCCTTTTTCTTTCCGGCTTTCTTGTTGCTCTTCAGCGCAAACAATTGACCAAAGGCACGCACGTCAAACCACTTCTCGCAGGCGAGCTTGGCGGTCTCGTCAGACCCCAGTTTGTTACCCAAAACAGCTTCGGCGCGTGCGCGCAGGCTTTTTGCCTCATCTGATTTTCGATCATCCGACTGAACGAAGATCATGTTTCCGTCGTCGTTCTTGCCATCGGCTACCCAGCGTTCCAGCAACCGATCCCGAATCTTCCGCTTGATCGAAACATCCGTCATTTCCCCGAAATTTGAATAGTCAGTGCGCGGACGGTTGCCATTGAGTGGATCGCCATTGGGATTGGCGTTCTTGACGCGGAGGATGACGGCGAAGTCGATTTTGTTTTGCAGAGTGGTCATGTTTGGCTCCTTGGATTGGTTTATTCGGCAGGTATTTTTTCGTCGCTAGCGGCGGTATCCGCCTTGGGTGGGTTCAATGCCTGCCGCTGACAGTGGTAGCCAAGCAGGAATTCGCCAGAGAGCTTTCGATCGTCAAGGAAGTCCTCTTCGACAAAGCTTGAAACGACTTCGTCGTGCAGTTTTTCCATTTCATACAAAAAGCCGGGGCGTTTGGCGCGTAGGCGCGACTTCGAGGGCGTGAGGGCAAGTTCGATGGTGCGCCAGGTACTCGCCGGGCGGTCAGCGAAGCGCTGCATCAGCTTGGTGGCGGTGGTGTCGCGTGTTTCGCCGCCGACGTACAGCGCTCTGCCTTCAATGTGTTCAGCAATGGCTAGGAGGCGGCCATACAGGTAATCTCGAGATGTCCGGTCTGTTTCCAGTGTCATTTGATACTCCCTTTTATTGAAAAATCCCTTGAACAGGGCACAGGCAATACCGAGGTTTTTCTCCCACTCCCAGTGATCCAAACCCACCCGATTACAGGTTCGGCGCACTACCGAGTCGACGAGATCACGAGGCAACAATTGACCATCGACGATGCAGGGAAGTAGCCGTTCCACCGTGGTCTTGCGTAATTTGTCGTCGAGGCGGCGACCGAAGGCGGCTTCGGCGATGTCTCGCGGTGCTGGTGTGCCTACAAATCTGGATTGCTTGCCGAAGTTTTGCGGCCAGGCGTACTTCTCATGCCATGCTTGAAGTCGATCTAGAAACTCCGAGCCCATCAGCTCGCGATAGAAGGTGATGGCCATGCGCCCAGGCGTGGCCGAATCCAGCCCCATGACGACAATGTCCTCAGTGGGGTCGATCTTTGCGCGATAGCCGGCGATAGCTTTTTTCAGCCGTAGTGCGAATGCTTGGCCTGCATCGCCAGCGTCGGCTTGCTCGGGTTCATCTGCCGGTACAGTGATTTCTTCACTGTCGAGAAAGAGCGTGAGCGAGTCCTTGAACGGGTCGGGTACAGGCTTGCCTGCAACGGCCCAGGTAACGATCACCTGATCTTCGTTTCGATAGGCCTGACGGTGAATGAGCCAGCGCAAAGCGTTGTGTGCCTTTTGGGTCACCTCGTAGCTGACGCCACATGCCTGCTGGCCGGTATCGTCCGTGAATCGGCCTCGGAACGTATAGCCTGAGGCGTCATTAGCGCTGATCAATTTGGCACCATCCCCGGCATGCCTGATTCGCTTGGGGTGGCTCATGGTGAGCGCGGCCTTGTCATCGCCAGTGACCATGCATACGCCCATCAACTGTTTCGTGCTGGCATCAAACTTTGCCCAGGCTTCTTGCAAGGAAGGGTCTTCCCAAACGGCGGTGCATGGGTTGTTGGCTTCCCGGACATGCCAGCGGATGAAGGCATCTCCTTGGTCACGCTCGCCAGCCTTTGCGGTCAGTAAGCGAAAGAGGTCGGGGGCTTGGTCTCCTCCTGTCCAACGGGTCAACAACTTTCCATCGGAATCGATGTGAAGGATTTTTTCCTTGACCAGATCAGCCACCACACAGCCCTTGCGGATATATACAAGTACTGCCTTGGCCTTGGGATGGCTGAATTCGGATTCGCACCACCTGCCAAGTTGCGCCTCGTATTCCTTGAAAAACGAAGGCTTTCCACCGCCATGTTCTGGGTAATCAGCGGCGCAGTATTGCACCTTGTCGCACAGGGGGTGAGGGGGTGGCTTTATACCGACACGCCCAGCCGATTGTTCTGTAGCGGGAATAACGGTCTCTTCTTTCTGGACGATTCTGGCACCCTTAAAATTGCCATCGGCATCAAGCGTGATTTCGATATGTGCTTGTTGCGGTGTATGGCTTATCGGCATCAGTCGTTCTGCGCCAAGCGGTTCCCGTCCCTTGCACTGTTCATAGGTTTCATGGAGTTTCTGAATCCAGCTCATGTCAGCACCCCAATTCCGCTGCTTCGTCTTCGACGCTGCGCAAGTTGTCCTTGCCGAATTTCTTTGCGCCCATGCCCCGAACGAACTTGCGGATGGTGCAATCCTCTGGGCGGATGAATCGGATATGACCATCGGTCATGGTGGGTCGCCAAAAACGGGCATACAGTTCTTTTACGCCGGTTTCGTCGGGGTAGTCGAAGCCGTGAAACATCAGGCTGTAGGCGAGTTCTCCAGCGTCGTCGTAGTCGCCGTCACCTGAGCCAAACTCGCAGGGTTCGGCATAGCCCTGACAATCCCGCGTCCCCAGAAAGATGTCCTGCCGACCGCCCCGTTCCAGCATGCGCTGGGCGACGGCGTAGTGTTTGCCTTCGATCCGGTCGTCTTCCAACTCAGGCCGATGCGTGTTCCATTCAAAATGGGCGCGTACTTGGTATTCCACGTCGGCCAGGAAGGTGTAAATGGCCAAGGTATTGCCGCCGCCGAATTCCAGTGGCTTGGTGCCTTTGGTCTGGGTGCGGATACGCTTCATCACGCGCACCTCGTCAATGATCCAGATGAAGGTGGGCTTCCAGTAGATGGACTTGGCGATGCCCTTGAGCGCTTCGTAGGTGGGGATGTGGTACGAGCACTTTTCACCACCGATCTTGGTGAGTGGATCGGTGAACAGGGCATGGCGTGCCGAGACTTTGAATTCAATGCTATTTCTTTCAGCCACAGAGAACCTCCATTTTTCCATCCGGTGTTTCACTCAAGCCAAACTCAGAACTGTAGTAGCGCGAGTCGGCCAGGAATAGTATGCCCGTTCCCTCCAGGATTTCTTTCACTGCACCGGCCTTGGTGAGCCGCTCCAGCGTTTGCGGGAATACGTTGACGGTGAATTGTTGTGCCCGACGCAGCAGGTCGAATTCTTTATCGGGCAGGTAGGCCGCGCATAGCGCGGTGATGATGGCGCGTCCCGCTTCTCCATGCGGGACGATGACCCCGCGTGTTGGTGCGTCAATCGCCTTGAACACCTTGGCGGCAGCCATGAAGGATTGGTGCAGGTAGATGTTGGGTGCCTGCCCCTTGGTTTTTCCATATTCTGTTGTGGCTTGTGAGTTGACTGAAAGCAAGTTGAGCAAGGTGTCGTTGTGCCCCAATGCTGTTGCGGAAACCGGGTAATCCATTTCTTTCGCGCGGGCGAAAAAGTAATTCTGGTAATACCATGCCATCGCTTCCGGCCCGATGCGGTTGTTTCCGAATTTGTCCGGATTTTCCTCGTAGTCGTCCAAAACCCGCTCAGCCTTATCGCGGCCAATGCTGATGTCAGGCAGCATGCCCAGACTTTCATCTTGCGGATTGACGACATGGACAAGCCCGATTTTACGGATACCATTTCGGTTGCAACGCCCCGCCGCCTGGGCGATGGAATCCAGCCCGGCGGTAAAGCGTATGACTGCGCCGAAATCCACATCCACACCGGCTTCAATCAATTGGGTGCTGACGCACAACGTCGGTTCCTGCTGTTCAAGCCGCATCCGTACCTCGGCCAGAATCGACTTGCGATGCGCCGGGCACATGCTGGTGCTCAAGTGATAAGTCGGGATGGCGGCCTGTTCACTGCATAGTCGATAGATCGTTTGCGCCGCTTTCTTGGTATTGACGATGACCAGGCAGCTACCGGCTCTCGCGGTTTCCTCGCGCGCCAGTGAGGCAATTTCATCCATCGTCCAGCCGCCCGGCTTGCGGCTGTTCTTGACTTCAACGCGCTTCAGGTCATCAAACAATTTTTTCACATCCGGCATGAGTTCGTTGCCCTCTGGGATGCGGATGGCTCCTTTGTTTGCATCGACCTTGTCCAGCAGCGGCTGGGTGGCGGTGCATAGGACGACCGTGCTGCCACACTGCTCGACCAGAAAATTCATCGCGTTGTTAAATAGGTGCACGCAGTTGAGGGGTAGGGTCTGGATTTCATCGAAGATCAGCACGGCATTCGCTAGTTGGTGCATCCGCCGTGCGCCTCGGGTGCCAGCGCCGAACAGGGTTTCCAGAAACTGGACGCTGGTGGTGTAGATGACGGGTGCATCCCAGTTCTCAGCCAGGATTTTTCCGCGCCAGCTTTGTTCCTCGGGGGTTAGGTTGGAATGGTGTTCGAGAATCACGCTGCTCGGCTCTACGCCATCCGGCTCAAGGACTTTCCGCACTACGTCGGCGTTCTGGTCGATGATGGACGTGAACGGAATGACGTAGATCACCCGATCCATTTTCATGCCGTTCGTTTCCTTGTTCGCGTGATGCAACGCAAATCGCAGGCTGGCCAGAGTTTTTCCGCCGCCAGTGGGCACTGTCAGGGTGTAGACGCCTTTGCCGCGCGACGCACCTTCCAGGCAATGGCGGGAGATGTCTTGCCGGAGGGTGTCGATAGGGTGGAGGGGCTGAAGGGTTTCGAGGTGCTTTTCCAGACGATCGATCAAAACATCCCAGGCGGCGTATCCGCCATTCGCCCTGAGCTTCTTCCCCTTGGGGTTCTCAAAATCGGCGCTGTCGATACGGTCAGCATCAATGAGGCAGCTGAATAGAAAGCGCACCAGCAGCCCGATCTGCTGCTGCGCTACAGTGCTCTTATCATCTTTTCCCGGTGCGGCACGCACGATCCCGGAAATCGCTGCTTGCATGGCCTTGAGCATTTCCGGCTGGCTTGTGAGTTCGCGAGCGTGGGCAAGGATAGCCTCGTCGGCCTTGCCAAGTGCTTCATTCAAGTGACAACGGTCATCGGCCTTGTTCATGCGCCTGCCGAACACGTCTTCGCCAAGGCTGTTCGTATCGGAAGACAGGCAGTCGATCAGCCCGGAATGGTGGGAGGCGATGCAAAGGGAGAGAATTTGTCCGACGATCTGTCCAAGTTGTCCCTGTTTGGAGAGTTCTCGCCACACCAATTGGGCTCCAGCGGTGGAGTGGTCGATCTTACCCTTCAGCCCGGCTGCATCGACGAATTCTTCGTCCTCATCCTGGTTGAGTAGGCCGACGGCGGACTTGATGTAGGCCTGAAACGCTGCGCTGAATTTCCCCAAATCGTGGAGCAGGCCGATCAGTTCTCCTTGTTTATCCAAACCAACTTTCCCTGCGAATGCGTTCGCCAGCATCGCCACGTTACATAAATGGGTCGCGAGCGATTGCGTGGCATCATCCGATTCACGATGATGGGCGATAAATAGTGGTTTGCACGCTATACCCTCTGCTTCTGTGTCTTGAGGTGTTTTTTTTGCCGTATGTGTTTTCACCGGTGCCCCACTTACCTTGCAATCGCAAGTTTGTATCCTACCCCCGCCCAGGCTCAAAACCCGAGCCTGCCGCAAACCCTTATTCATACTGGCCTCTGGCCTCATCGAGCTGATTTTTTATGGCCTCTTTCAGTGCTTCCGGCGCGACGACTTCCACATCCGCGCTGTATTTGAGGATGTCCATGATGAGTTCCTTGTCGCTGGAATAGGGGACGCTCAGTTCATGGCGGCCATCGTCCAGCCATCGGTTTTTTTGCTGCGGGTGCCAGGTTTCATTGGCGACCCAGCGGGCGCGGTGGGCGGTGAAGCGCAGAACGGCGGTGGCGGTGGGCTTGCCGGCGAAGATGCCATAGGCGCTGCCGAGTTCATTGTCGAGGGTGGTATCCGGGATGGCTTTGGCGGGTTTGTTCAGGGCGTCGGCGTGGCGGATGGATTCGACGGCAAAGATGCGCAGGGCTTTTTTGTGGTGGCACCAGGCGTCGAGGTACCAGTTGTCTCGGTAGTGGGCGAGGCGCTGGGGGGAGACGGTGCGTTGGCTGGTTTGATCGCGGTCGCGGTTGTAATAGTCGATGACGAGGCGTTTGCGTTGCAGGACGGCGCCGGCGATGGTTTGAAAGTGGCGCGGGTCTTTGGCGCGCGAGGCCATGGCGAGGATGCGGATGCGCTTGTGTGCCTCGCCGCTGCCGAGATGTTCGGTGTGGAGAAGGGCGTTGATACGCGTACGGATGGGCGCAAGCACTTGATCCAGCAGGCCGGGTTGGAGGGCTTGCAGTAGGTGATTGAGGGTGATGAGGGCATGGAGTTCTGCGCTGGTGAACCACAGACCGGGCAGGGGGTGGTGGCCATCTGCGGTGTCGTAGCGATAGCCGCTGTGAGCTGCGTCGAAGATGAGTGGTGCGCCGAGGTGGTTGCGTAGGTGGGCGATGAGGCGGGTGAGTTTGGAGCGGGAAATTGCCAGCTCGTCTATCATTGTCTGGCGGCTGATTGCGCAGCGCCGTCCATCAAGCAGGCGATGCAGCCGGTAGAGGTCATCGGGTTTGCTCAAGATGGCTTGTTCACTTCAAACCCAGCATGATGGACTCGTTATCCGGTCGCCGATCAGGTCGGCAGAATCTTGACGTGTCCGGCTGCGCCATAGTCAAGAATTTTTTTGTCATGCGTGACGAGCACCGCGTTCTCGCTACGGGCGGTGGCAACCAGTAAACGATCTGCTGGATCAGGGTGAAAATTGCCAGGTAAGCGGCAACTGTCGATGACTGTCCGGGGATGCTTTAGACCAATCAAACGGATATCGGGGCGATCCAGGGCGCGTTCGACCCAGGCCTCCACAGACATAGGCAGGCTTACGCGGTGCTTCGCCTCAAGCAGAGCCACTTCCCAGACAGAAATGATCGAGATGAGCAGCGGTTCATTCGCACTGGCTTTCTCCAGTGCTCTGCGGGTGCTGGACTTGATTTTGCCAGCGGTCCCAAAAGCCAGCCAGAGCCAGACATGGGTATCTAGCAGCAGGCTGCCCATTTCAACCCTTTTTCCTGGGCTTGAAATCGGTGTAGAGGTCGTCCTCTTCCCCGGCTTCTGCTGCAAATAGGTCATGGGGCACGTCCACGATGTTACCCAGTATCTGGCCGGTGTGTTTCATATAGCCAAATAGTCTGGTCGGTGTTTGATCCTCAATGGGAACCAGCTTGGCCATGGGTTTTCCGCGTTTGGTGATCACGAGCGGTTCGTGGCTAGAGGCAACCTCATCGATTAGCTTCAGGCACTTGGATTTGAACTCGGCAGCATTGACGCTCATGGCGGCCCCCTTTATGACCATAATATATAGTCATGCTAGTCGTCTCGTTCAGTGAAAGCAACTCAAGTGCGGGCTGGAAACTGCGCCGGGGGCGCACAACTTATGCTCACCGAAAAGTAGCCACACTACTACTCATGGGCCAGGGTCAACGGATATACTTAACGGCCACTTCACCCAGCCGCCACAGCCTGTCGATCTGCGTCTTGCCTGGGCTTCCTGACGCAGGCAGTCGAGGACAAGCTGCGACGAGTTGGTTGAAAGACTTGGGCGGCTGGAAAATCCGCAGCATGGTGGACCGTTACGCGAAGTTGGCAACGGAACACTTGGCTGCTGCATCACGTATTGAGTCACCTAGTAAAGACGGCGTGATCGAATTGTGACGTTTCTGTCACGGTGCCACCAAATGATAACGGCCCACATCGCTGTGAGCCGTTATAAAACCTGGTGGCCAGTCTCGGAATCGAACCAAGGACACGCGGATTTTCAATCCGCTGCTCTACCAACTGAGCTAACTGGCCTTTCGATGTTCGGCTTATATCCGTAAGGAAAACCGAAGCCCGGCATTTAAACCTTAAACACGATTTTAGTCAAGAAAGTAAACGCTTTACCGTGCTTTGCAGACGTCGAATCCTGCATTATCGCGGGTGCGAAACGGGTCGGACAGCGGGTTCATGAACGCGATTGCATAATCAATAACAGGGAGAAGTCGATGGAGGTGGGGTTTGTCTGGCTGGCACGGTTGATGTTTGCGGGTATTTTTCTGTTGGGGCTGGGCATGCTGTTTCGCGCCTGGAAAATCGGGGTGCGCAAGGATTATCGCTATGTGGCGGACTGGCGTGGAAGAATCATTCCGAACGGCCGCCGCTGGGCTTCTGCCGTATTGGGGATTAACACGCTGGGCGGATTGGGCTTGTTGACCGTCGGTGTGCTGGTTTTGCTCATGGGTTTGCCTTTTATGCTGTGGACCGGCACAACTGCGTTTATCATCTGGACCTATTTTTTTGCATTGCAGGTTGTGATGCACCGCGAAAAGAACCCGCAGGACGCGCATGGAAAATGAATTCCCGCATGCCTGCACAGCCGCAGACCCCCTTCGTTGATGACGATCAGGAAAAGCAGGTGTAGAGTTGCGGAAAATAAAAATAAACTGATAAGTTTATTTGACTTGTTTATAGACACATAAAAGGAGGAGAACAACTCATGGCCCACCCCCAAAACTTTGATTCAAAAGCGTACTGGAACGCCACCATCCGGTTGCTTATCACGACGCTCGTGATCTGGTTTGTCGTTTCGTTCGGTGCCGGCATCCTGTTCCGCGATGCGCTCGACAGCATTCATCTGGGCGGGTATCCCCTCGGGTTCTGGTTCGCCCAGCAAGGCTCCATCTATGTTTTTGTCGGCCTGATCTTCTGGTATGCGCGCCGCATGAGCAAGATTGATCGCGAATACGACGTCCACGAAGACTAAATAACCAATCAGAAGAACGAGGAGAAAAATATGGATCTACAGACACTGACGTACATCGTCGTGGGCTTGTCTTTTGCCCTGTACATCGGCGTGGCCATCTGGGCGCGCGCGGGCAGCACCAAGGAGTTTTACATTGCGGGCGGCGGCGTGCACCCGGTGGTCAACGGCATGGCAACCGCGGCGGACTGGATGTCGGCCGCCTCGTTTATCTCGATGGCCGGCCTGATCGCCTTTCTGGGCTATGGCGGATCGGTCTACCTGATGGGCTGGACCGGCGGCTATGTGCTGCTGGCGGTGTTGCTGGCGCCCTACCTGCGCAAGTTCGGCAAGTTCACCGTGCCCGAGTTCATCGGCGACCGCTATTATTCCGATGCGGCGCGGATCGTGGCGGTGATCTGTCTGATCTTCATTTCCTTCACCTATGTGGCGGGCCAGATGCGCGGCGTCGGCATCGTGTTTTCGCGCTTTCTCGAAGTGGACATCACGACCGGCCTGCTGGTCGGCATGGGGCTGGTGTTCTTCTACGCGGTGCTCGGCGGGATGAAGGGCATTACCTATACTCAGGTTGCGCAATATTGCGTGTTGATCTTTGCCTACACCATTCCGGCGGTGTTCATTTCCCTGCAGCTTACCGGCAACCCGCTTCCCCAGCTGGGCCTGGGTAGCAGCGTCGGCGATGTCGGGTTTTTGACCAAGCTTGACGGCGTGGTCACCGATCTGGGATTCGCCAAATACACCTCGGGCGACAAGAGCATGATCGATGTGTTCGCCATCACCCTGGCGTTGATGGCGGGTACGGCGGGCTTGCCCCACGTGATCGTGCGATTCTTCACGGTGCCGAAAGTGTCCGACGCGCGCATCTCGGCCGGCTGGGCGCTGGTGTTCATCGCGCTCCTCTACACCACGGCGCCTGCCGTGGGTGCGATGGCCCGTTACAATCTGCACGCCACGGTCAACAGCGCGGTCGTCGACGGCGGCGACATTTTTGCCCCCGAAGCGAGTCTCGAAGGCGAATCGCGCCCCGGCTGGATGAAGCGCTGGGAAGCCACCGGCCTGATCATGTGGGAAGACAAGAATGCCGACGGGCGCATCCAGTACTACAACGACAAGAGCAAGGACGAGGCTTTCCTGGCCAAGGCCGACGCAGCGGGCTGGAAAGGCAACGAACTCGGTTCCAGGGCCAAGGATGGCAGCTTCGACGGCAAGGTCGACCGCGACATCATGGTGCTGGCCAACCCCGAAATCGCCGGCTTGCCGGACTGGGTGATCGCGCTGATCGCCGCCGGCGGCATCGCGGCGGCGCTGTCCACCGCCGCCGGCCTGCTGCTGGTGATCTCCTCATCCATCTCGCATGACCTGCTCAAAGGCATTTTTGCGCGGAACATTTCCGAGAAAGGCGAGTTGATGGCAGGCCGCATCGCCGCTGCGGTGGCGGTCGTCGTGGCCGGTTATCTGGGCTACAATCCGCCCGGCTTCGTGGCGGAGGTGGTCGCCTTTGCCTTCGGCCTGGCATGCGCCTCGCTGTTCCCGACCATTGTGCTGGGCATCTTCAACAAGAAGATGAACAAGGAAGGCGCCATCGCCGGCATGCTGACCGGTCTTTTGTTCACCATGGCCTACATCGTGTACTTCAAGGGCATCTTCATCGAGCCGATGGCCAAGAACGAAGCGGCCAACTGGCTGTTCGGCATCTCGCCTGAAGGCATCGGTGTCGTGGGCGCGCTGCTCAACGTGACGGTCGCTTATGTCGTGGGCAAGTTCACAGCACCGTGCCCGGATCATATCCAGCATCTGGTGGAAGACATTCGCTACCCCAGAGGTTCCGGAACGGCGCAGGCGCACTGATCCGCGATCCGCATTCGGTGAATGTAAAGACCCCCGCTTCGGCGGGGGTCTTTTTTTTGGGTCAAACGGGCTGGCTTTGCCGGTGCCAGGCATGCTCCAGCATTTTCATGTCGCGAAAGCTGGCTGCTCCGCGGGCCGCCAGCAGCGGCTGCAGCACCAGCAACAGTTCAGCGGTCGCCAGCGCGTCGGCCAGCGCATTGTGGCGGGCGTAGTTGCCGATCCGGAACAGTCCCATCCAGTCATCCAGTGCGCGATAGCGGCGGGCGATGCGGGGATGCAGTGCCGGCGCAACATAGGCGAGGTCGAGCCAGGCATGCTCGAACGTGAAGCCCAGAAAGCTTTTCAGGGCGCGGTTGATCATGGCCTGGTCAAACGCGACATGGAAGGCGATCAGCGGGTCTTTGCCGAGGAATTCAAGAAAGTCGAGCAGGGCCTCTGCGGGCGGCGTTCCTTCGCGCTGAACGGTGCCGCCGATGCCGTGAATCAGGATGTTGTCCCTGTCGCTGGCCTGCGCTTGCTGCAATACGATTTCATGGCTGTCGTTCAACTGGATGCGGCCGTGGGTCACCGCGACGGCGCCAATCGCGATCAGGCGGTCGCGCGCGGTGTCGAGTCCGCTGCTCTCCACGTCCACCACCACATAGCGGCTCGCGTCGACGGGTTGATCCTGGCGCGGTGCGGGCAGCGCGCGCCAGGCCGCCAGGCGCGCGGCCTGGCGCGGCGTCAGCTCGGGGGGGGCGTCAAGAAACCGGCGCAGCCAGTTCATACCTGGTAATCCAGACCGAGCTTGGTCTGCAATTTGCGCGCTTGCCGAAACACTTCCTTGAGAATGCGGCGGTCCAGGTTGTTGAGCGTATCGGGGTCGACCCGATTGGTGAGGGGCTGGCCCTGCTCGTTTTGCGCATGGTGCAGGCGCAGCCGAAGCAGTTGAATGAACAGAAAGGCTTCGCAGTAGGCGTCGATATCGCGGGGCTTGATGTTGAGCGGCGTTGCGATTTCGCGCAGGCGCTCCAGCGTGTTGGTTTGCGCGCCGCCCACCGCCAGGCTGAAAATGCGCGCCGCATCGACAAAGGGCGTGATGCCGTTGAGCTTGAGGTCCACCGTGTGGTCGTCGCCGGTCACAAAATCGCGCACCATGCCCAGGGGTGGACGGTTGCGCAGGGCATTGATTGCCAGCTGGTGCAGAAAGCGCGAGTTCTTCGGCGCCGCCTGTTGCAGCCATTCGCGCAGCGACGCCCCCAGATGGGCGGCGCCATAGAGCGGGCGGAAGTCGAAGAAGATGGTCGAATGCAGCAGGTCCATCGGGGCGCCGTGATAGATCCAGTTATCGAAGGTGCCCTGCCACTCTTCAAGCGATAAACACCACTTCGGGTTCGATGCCATCACATCGCCGCCGCACAGTGGAAACCCGCATGCATCGAGCGCGTCATTGATGCGTTTGGCAAACGGCAGCAGGATTTCACGTAATGCAGCCGGGGTCTGATCGGCCTTGGGCGCGAAGATGATGCCATTGTCCTGGTCCGTATTCAGCGTTTGCTCGAAGCGGCCTTCGGAACCCAGCGCCAGCCAGCAGAACTCGATGTCGGGGAGGGGGTTGGCCTCAAGTTCCAGTTCGATGATGCGCGTGGTCAGGAGGTCGTTGAGCGTGGTGATGATCTGGGTCAGCTGCTCGGCCGCCACGCCCTGCGCCAGCATGTTGCGGGCGAGCAGCTGGATGTCCTGCGCGCCTTGCTTGAGCAGTTCCAGCGTGGCGGCATGGCGAATGGCGTTGCTGATCCGGCTCAAGCCCACGCGTTGCAGGTTGAATAAATCTTTTTCCGACACCACCCCGGCCAGGCGACCGTTGTCGGTCACCAGCACATGACGGATGCCGAGCCGGGCCATTTCGAGCGCGGCGTCATGGGCCCGGGCATGCGGCGGCAGCGTGGTGAGCGTCTGGCTCATGATCGAGAGGACAGGCAGATCGAGATCGATTTCTGCCAGCGCCACGCGATCAAGCACATCGTGCAGGGTAAGGATGCCCTTGGGCACGTGATGATCGACGGCGACCATCGCGCCTACGGCGTGCTCCTGCATCAGTTGCAGCGCCTGGCGGATGCTGCTGTCGGGCGCGCACGTGACGGGTTCGCGCTGGATGATGTCTGCCAGCGTGCTGCTCATCGACTGCTGTTCCGAACTGGCCTTGGAATAGCCGGCCTGTATCAGATGCCTGGATTGTTCGAGCAGGTTGGCGATGCGGCGGGTGCAGAAATCGTAGAACGCAGGGGAAAGGCGTGTCAGCTGCAGGAAATCCGTGGCAGGAACGATGTAGCAAAAGACATCGCTGCTGGCGCGGTAGACGCTGGTGACCGGGCGGTTGGCGAGCAGCGCGCCGAGCGGAAAACATTCACCCTCATGCAATTCGAGCCAGGCGCCGTTTTCGCGTGAGCCCGCGACGCCCTGCACCACACCCTGCTTGATGACGAAGAACGGAACGGGCTCGGACGGGTCGGGCGAAAGTACCGCCTCGCCTTGCGCAAAATAGCCCAGCGTGGCGCGCTGTGCCAGCCACTGCACATGCTCGGTGTCCATCTGGTCGAACGGTGCAAATTGGCTTAGGTGATCAACTGTAGCCTGGATCAGTGAATTTGCAGCCTCTGACATGGGGGCCCCTCGCGAATGCCTGAGTGATGGGCCATTATTGTCGGGCGATCACGCGTTCTGCAAGGCGCACGCGACTGGATGGCCGTGTCATCCATGACTCGGGGCGAGCATAGGCAGTGTCTGGGTGAGGCAGGACGGCGGTCATGCGTCTGGTTCAATCGTGGTGGTTTTCATCCAGTTTGCCGCGTCGGCGCGTGACGCATGGCCGAGCGCGCGCATGTAGACCAGCGCCAGCATCCGCCGCCACAACAAAACAAGCATCAGCGCGAGTCCAGACGCGCCCCAGGCCAGCAGTCCCGGTCCGCTCGTCTCGTCTCCGCTTTTCATCCCCAGCAAGCGAAACGCGCCCTCGAACGGGACGATCTGGAACAGCGTGATGACCAGGCCGATTGCAGCAAGATTGCTGTCCTTCCATTCGCCGTGTCGTGCGCTGGAATCGTCGATTCTTGCGTCGAGGTTGTCGAGGTTTTTTCGCAGCTCGTTGAGCAGGATGTCGAGACCGCGATCCTGGTTGCCTGTATCGACTATCCAGCGTTCCGAAACGTACTGGAACACATTGCCAAGATAGTCGCGGTCGAGCCACTGGCCGAGCTGCTCGCGGGCGTGTGCAGTGGCGCCATCGCGCAGGGCTTCGTCGATTTCGGCGACGAAGGCTGCGACGTGGCGTGGGGGTGGGCGGGCGTCGTCGCGTGCGCTCAGGTAGCGTTTCCACAAGTGGCCTACCACCGTACGAATCAGCCAATCGGGGCTGCCAGGCAGATCGCCGAGCGATTGTTTGCCGAGAATGGTGCCCACCAGTCGAGCGCGCAGCGCGTGCGCCGCGTCGAGCCGTTGCGTCGTGGTTGTCTTGTCCATGCCGGCCGGAATCGGACCGAGCAGGTCGTGCGCGCGTTCGGCCTGTCGCAACAGCGCATGCGCGTCGAACAGGATGCTCTGGTTGTGCAGCAACAGGGCTTGCGGCAACAGGAGATAGGGCGTGACGCCGATCGTGTCTGCCTTGTCGTCGAACAGGCGATCATTTTCTGTGAGCGACAACAGCATGCCGCGATGGATCCCCGTTATCGCGCTACTGGAGGCATCGATGCCTTCGAGCATGTCTTCCAGTTCGTTCATGTCGACGTTATGGATGTCGAGGATGTTTTGCAGCAGGCATGCCACAGCCGTGAGCGGTTCGACCAGCTTCGCTTCCGGCGCTGCGGCGCCCTCCTGCTGCCGGGCGGCGATCGCATCGAACAACTCGCGTACGCTGATGGCGCCAGCGTCTGTTCGGGCCGCGACGAGCGTGTCGGCATCGTCGCCGCGCAAAGCGTTGTAGACGATTTGCAGGCAGCCCCCCACTGGCGCCGGGAGCGGTGCGCCGCTGGCGATGAAAAAATGCGCGCGGGCGAACGCTTCAAGGGTGTAGGTCCGATCGGCGTAGCGAACGGTGGCGGCGCCGAGCAAGCGGGTTTCGCTGTCATCGGGTGGGCACCAGAGCTTGGTGAGAGAGAGGAGCTCGTATTCCCCCACGGCCTCGTTCTCATCGAGGTCGAGATGCACCACGAGGTTGAGCACGCTGCGCGACGAGCGGATGAAGTCGGTGCGGCTGAATGAAACGCTCGCCTCGACGCTGGCCGGCCCCTGTCGGCGCAGGGTGAAGGTCTCCCCTTCGCTTTGATAGCGGAATATCTCGGGGAAGACCAGGGTGCACCGCACGCCATAGGGGTTCGTCAGCGCGGTCGCGTGGGGGCTGCCTACGCAGTAGGTCCGGAACGGCGGCGGACGGCGGAAGGCATGCGACAACAGATCTTTCTCGTAGGAGTGGAAATGCCGGCAGTACGGGGTGTCGGGTGCACACGCGCTGACGTCCGGATTGACCGGTTCCTCGATCAGATACTGGTAGGCGACGGCCGCCTTGCGCACGTGGAGGCTGGAACGCACCCGTAATTCCAGAGCCTCGTGGATGGGTTCACCTCTGGCTTCAGCGGCGGCGAGCGTATTGATGCTGGCGAAGACCGCTGCGTAGGCGGAATCACGCTGCGGCTCCGCGCTGCCGAGTAGCCGATAAAACTCGATCAGGAATTCCCGCAGCGTCACGGTAGTGAACACGGCATCCGGTCCGGCCAGGGCGGGAAAAGTCGTCAGCCACAGGCTGTGGCTGGGCTGCTTGCCCTCGCCGAGCGCGGGCTGGATGTAATCGACGGGAAGCTTGCGTGCCCCCAGCGCTGTCATCGCCGCGATGCGTGCCCATGGATCGATTACATCATCGGCGGCGGCGATGCGCGCAGGATCATGAATTTCGGCCAGCACCCCGGCCACCGGCGCGCCACCGCCCACCGCCCCGGCCTGGATGCGCGATTTCAGCACGTCAAAAAGATAGCGTGCTACGCCCTGCCTGCGCGCCGATTCTGCCACCGCGACATAGCTCACCAGCAGGCAATGGCTGTCGGCGTAGTACTCGGTGATGAGCAGTCCGTGTATCTCGCGTCGGTCAGGGGCATCGAGATGCACGCCGGCGATGAGGAAATTGAGGCGCGGCCGGGCAGCGGGATCGATCAGGCGAGGCTTCCAGACGGCGGGGTTTTCCTGCTCGTCGGGTATCGGGAACGCAGGCAGGTAAACCTGACGATAGGCCGCCTCCAGCAGTTCGTCGTCAAAGTGTTCGCCGAGATCGGTCCATTCCAGCGCGCTCATGCGTCCAAGTCCGATATCGCCTCGGCAAAGTGTGCGGCGGCGCGGCGGCCTTGTGGCGTGAGGCGCTGCGACAGCTTGTCGCCATGGCACAACCAGCAGCGCGAATTGCCGCAGCCGCCAGCACGCAGACGTTTGCGGAACAGGTTCGCGGGCAGCACCGGTATTGGCAGCCCGCGTGCACGCGCCAGCGCCAGCCAGCGCTTGTGCTGGTTGCGTGTGCGGATACGTTCACGGGACGCGCGCTGCATGGCTGGCTCCAAGTGAGAGCCTGAATGATATAGCGGAAACACGCCCATGAAAAAGCCCCGCCGAAGCGGGGCTCAATAACTGATGCGAGGTCAGTCGGGCTTACATCATGCCGCCCATGCCACCCATGCCGCCCATGCCACCCATGTCACCACCGCCCATGCCGCCGCCCGACTGCTTGTCGTCCGGCAGGTCTGCGACCATGCAGTCGGTCGTCAGCATCAGGCTGGCGATCGAGGCTGCATTTTGCAGAGCCACGCGGGTTACCTTGGTGGGGTCAAGAACGCCCATTTTCACCATGTCGCCGTATTCGCCGCTGCCGGCGTTATAGCCAAAGTTGCCTTTGCCTTCCAGCACCTTGTTGACCACAACCGAGGGCTCTTCGCCGCAGTTTTTCACGATCTGGCGCAGCGGCTCTTCGATGGCGCGCAGCACGATCTTCACGCCCGCATCCTGGTCGTGATTGTCGGCCTTGAGTTCGGTGATCGACGAACGGGCACGCAACAGCGCCACGCCACCGCCAGGAACGATGCCTTCTTCGACTGCAGCACGGGTCGCGTGCAGCGCGTCTTCGACACGGGCCTTTTTCTCTTTCATTTCGACTTCGGTTGCCGCGCCGACCTTGATGATCGCCACGCCGCCGGCCAGTTTGGCCTTGCGCTCTTGCAGCTTTTCTTTATCGTAGTCGCTGGTCACTTCGTCGATCTGCTTGTTGATCTGGGCAATACGGCCCTTGATCGCAGCGGTATCGCCGGCGCCATCGATAATGATGGTGTTTTCCTTGCCGACTTCGATACGCTTGGCGCGGCCGAGTTCGGCGAGCGTGGCTTTTTCCAGCGTCAGGCCCACTTCTTCGGCGATCACGGTGCCGCCGGTGAGGATGGCCATATCTTCCAGCATCGACTTGCGACGGTCGCCGAAGCCCGGCGCCTTGACGGCGCAGGTCTTCAGAATACCGCGGATGTTGTTGACCACCAGCGTCGCCAGCGCTTCGCCGTCAACGTCTTCTGCCACGATCATCAGCGGCTTGCCGGCCTTGGCAACCTGCTCGAGTATGGGCAGCAGGTCGCGAATGTTGGAGATCTTCTTGTCGAACAGCAGGATGAAGGGATCTTCCAGCAGCGCCATCTGCTTGTCGGGGTTGTTGATGAAGTAGGGCGACAGGTAGCCGCGATCGAACTGCATGCCTTCAACCACGTCCAGCTCGTTTTCCAGACCCGAGCTGTCTTCCACCGAGATCACGCCTTCCTTGCCGACCTTGTCCATCGCCGCGGCGATGATGTCGCCGATCGAGGAATCCGAGTTGGCGGAAATGGCGCCGACCTGGGCGATTTCCTTGCTGCTGGCGCAGGGTACCGACATCTTCTTCAGTTCGGCGGTGATCGCAATCACGGCCTTGTCGATGCCGCGCTTGAGGTCCATCGGGTTCATGCCGGCGGCAACGAACTTCATGCCTTCGTTGACGATGGACTGGGCCAGCACGGTGGCCGTGGTGGTGCCGTCACCGGCAACATCGGAAGTCTTGGAGGCGACTTCCTTGACCATCTGTGCGCCCATGTTCTCAAGCTTGTCCTTGAGCTCGATTTCCTTGGCGACCGATACGCCGTCCTTGGTCACCGTGGGGGCGCCGAAGGAGCGGTCGAGCACCACATTGCGGCCTTTCGGGCCCAGGGTCACTTTAACGGCGTCAGCCAGAATGTTGACGCCTGCCACCATGCGGTGACGGGCGGAATCGCCAAAACGTACGTCTTTTGCAGCCATGTTTTTACTCCTTAAGATCATTCACCACAGAGGCACAGAGACACAGAGAAAACCCGGTTTATCGGGGTTTCGTCTGCGATCTTCTCTGTGCCTCTGTGTCTCTGTGGTTAATGGTTTGTTGGTTTGGAACTTAAGCTTCGACCACGCCCATGATGTCTTCTTCGCGCATCACCAGCAGCTCGTCGCCGTCGACCTTGACGGTCTGGCCGGCGTATTTACCGAACAGCACACGGTCGCCGACTTTCACGTCCAGCGGAATCAGTTTGCCCTGATCGTCTTTTTTGCCGGTGCCCACGGCCATGATTTCGCCCTGGTCGGGTTTTTCGGTGGCCGAGTCAGGGATTACGATGCCGGAAGCGGTCTTGCGCTCTTCTTCCATGCGTTTGACAATCACTCGGTCGTGCAGAGGACGGATTTTCATACTCAATCTCCATTTGAAACAATGACTTGTTGATTCCGGCTGGGCAGAATTACCGCTTGTGGCCAGCCGGGGGGCTATTAGCACTCTCGCTAGGAGACTGCTAATAGTAGGGGCGAGAGGGAAGAATTTCAAGGGGAAAGTCGAATTATAAAGGCAGGATGCGTTAAAAAACGGGTTGTGGCCAGCCGGGCAATGGTATAAGCGATCTCCCGGGCTTCGATGGGTGGCGGACGTTGATTTTGCGATCGATTCAACGCCGCTTAAACTGTCGCGACGTTCAGCCGGGCCATCCGATGTCCACCTTGCAAGACCGTTCGCGCCAGTTTCTGTGGCATCCCTGCACCCAGATGAAACACCTGGAGGCTGTTCCGCCGTTGGCCATCGCACGCGGCGAGGGCCCGTGGCTGATCGATACGGAGGGGCGCCGCTATTTCGATGCGATTTCCAGCTGGTGGGTCAACCTGTTCGGTCACTGCAACCCGACCATCAATGCCGCCGTCGTGGATCAGCTTGGCAAGATTGAGCATGTGATGCTCGCCGGCGCCACCCATGCGCCGGTGGTCGAGCTGTCGGAGCGGCTGGCAAAGCTTACCGGGCTGGGCCACGCGTTTTATGGGTCGGACGGGTCTTCGGCCACCGAAATTGCACTGAAAATGAGCGTGCACTACTGGCGCAATGCAGGCCAGGCAGGGAAGAACGGCTTCATCAGCCTGAAGAACGGCTACCACGGCGAAACCGTCGGCGCGCTGGCGGTGACCGATATTCCGCTGTTCAAGCGCACTTATGAACCGCTGCTGCGGCACTCGGTGCAAGTGCCCACGCCGGATGCGCGGCTGGCCGAGGCCGGGGAATCGGCCGAGGCCTACGCGCTGCGCTGTGCCGCCGCACTGGAAGTCCATCTGGACGAACATGCCGCTACGACTGCCGCGTTCATCGTCGAGCCGCTGGTGCAGGGCGCGGCAGGGATGGGGATGTATCATCCGGCTTACCTCACCCGGGCGCGCGAACTGTGCGACCAGTACGCGGTGCATCTGATTGCCGATGAAATCGCGGTGGGCTTTGGCCGCACCGGGACCATGTTCGCGTGCGAACAGGCGGCCATACGCCCGGACTTCATTTGTCTGTCGAAAGGCATCACCGGCGGTTACCTGCCGCTGTCGGCGGTGCTGACCACTGACGAGGTTTATGCCGCCTTCTACGGTGACGCCACGTCGAAGGGCTTTTTGCATTCACATTCCTACACCGGTAACCCGCTTGCCTGCCGGGCGGCGCTGGCGGTGTTGGATCTATTCGAATCCGGCGACGTAATCGCGGCCAACCATAAACAATCGGCCGTGTTCACGGGGCTGCTGGCAGGGGTGTCGACTCACACCCGGGTCCGCAACTTCCGCCATTGCGGTATGATCTGGGCGTTTGAAGTGGCAGACACTCCGGCGGATTTTTCCGCCCGATTTCATCTGGCCGCGCTGGATGGGGGTGTGTTCATCCGGCCCATTGGCAATACCGTCTATGTCATGCCGCCCTACGTAACGCACGAGGACGCCATGCGCGGCCTGGCCGATGTGCTCTCGATTTGTCTTGATCAAGCCGGGGTTCAGGCCTGATGGGGGTGCTGCGTTGCAGCACGTGATGCGGATGCCGCACCGGAGCAGGCAGGCCACTGCAGATCCTTTGTAATGCGCCGGTTCGCCAAGCGCCTCCATGCCGGGACCCGATTGGGCGCCGGACCCTCCCCGTTTTTCATTGCCTGCAGATGATGTTGATTAAATATGTTTTAGGGATTCTCCCGCTCAGCCTTATGTGTGCGGGCGCGAGCGCACAAACCGCACCGATTTCCGCCTGGGAAGGCTGCAGCGCGATCCCGGCGGATGCGGAACGGCTGGCCTGTTATGACAAGCTGGCCGGGCCACCGCCGCCTGAACCGGTCCCCGAGCGCAAAGCGCCGCTGGAGGCGCAGCCGGCCATCGTCAAAACCGAACCCCCCGAACCCAAGCTGCTGTCGACGCTGTCGCGGCATTGGGAGCTTGATGACGAGGCCAAGCAGGGCGCCTATCTGTTCCGGCCGCATCACCCCAATTATTTCCTGCCGATCAAATACAGCAGTGCGCCAAACAGCCAGCCGTTCCAGTCCACCTTTACGCAGCCTGATCTGGGTCTGGATTCGCTCGAAACCGAATTGCAGCTGAGCTTCAAGATCAAGGCCATGGAAGGGGTAATGGGTCATGACAATCTCGATCTGTGGTTCGGTTATACCGTGACCTCATTCTGGCAGGCATACAACAACACGATTTCCTCGCCGTTCCGCGAAACCAATTACGAACCCGAAGTCATGCTGGTGTTGCGCACCAACTATGAGCTGGCAGGCTTTCGCGGGCGCTTCATCAATCTGGGCTTTACCCATCAGTCGAATGGCCGCGGCGAAACGCTGTCGCGCAGCTGGAACCGCGCCTACGCGCAATTCGGGTTTGAGCGCGACAATCTTGCGGTGCTGATCCGCCCCTGGGTTCGCCTGCCGGAAAGCAGCGACGACAATCCGGATATCGAGGACTACATGGGGCATGGCGACATACTGGCAATCTATCGCCGGGGCCAGCATGCCTATTCATTGCTGGTGCGCAACAACTTCCAGTCGGAGGACAACCGCGGGGCACTCAAACTGAATTGGAGCTTTCCGCTGCATGGCCGCCTGAAGGGCTATGTCCAGTATTTCAACGGCTATGGCGAATCGCTGATCGATTACAACCACAAGCAGCAATCGATAGGTTTCGGTGTGAGCCTGACCGAAGGCATGTAAGGCCGTCTAACGGGTCGCCTGTTCAAGCATCTGCAACACGTATTTCACCGGAATGGCATAGCTGAGTCCGCTGGGGGTCGAGAGCGCGGCATCTTTCGAGCCTTTCACGTAGACCGAGTTGACCACGCCCACGACCTCGCCGGTGTCGGGGTGCCATACCGGGCTTCCGCTGTTGCCCGGATAGGCGATGGCGTCCAGTTGAAACACTTCATAGGGATCGTGTGCCTGCCTCAGGGTGCGTCCGTTAAGTTGTCCTGCGTGCTGTAGCGGCGTGAATATCGGAATGATGGCGGCGAGGCCGGCGCGATGGGTCGAGGGATTAAGGCCGAGCACGGAGCCGATCGGATAGCCGGTGAAATACAGTTGTTCGCCTTCGCGCGCGGTGCGGGCGTCGCCGAGCTTGAGCGCCGGAAGCGGGTCGCCAGTCAGCTTAAGCAGCGCCAGGTCATGGGCTTTGTCGGTGGCAATCAGCGTGGCGGCCCGAACGCCAATCTGGCGGTCGCGTCCGAGAAAAATGGCATGGGTTTCTTTTTTCTCGCTGTCGAGCGGTTTGCTGAATATGTGCGCGCACGAAACCACATAGCGCCCATCCAGCACCACAAAACCGGTGCCCTGCAAATTGACGCGGGGGCTGCCCGTCGGATTGAATGTGCCGACACCCACCACGCCGGCCTTAATGCTGGGTAACATGTCGGCTACGCCGGCATACGCAGGTGAGCTCATAATGAGCGCGCAGAAAGTCAGGCTGGTATGCCGTTTGCTGACATTCCGGTTTGGCCGGTTTCGGCCAGGTCCGGGCAGTGCCGCCCAAATTCGATACAATCGAAGCCCGGGTGACGGGTTTGCTCGCGAAAGGGCTGCGGCGGATCGGGTTTTGCGGAGGCGGGACTGGAAGACATGAACCGATGGAGGATGCGGCTGACCGGACCGTTTCCGGGTGGCCAGCCAAGGGCCCGCCAGGGCGTGCGCCAAGGCGGGGAATACGTGACCGAACGGCAGCAAAGACTTTTTATTCATAAGGGAATCCAAGCATGAGCGTTGTAGCGGTTGTGGGGCTGGGTTATGTGGGTCTGCCGCTGGCGGTGGAATTTGGCAAGAAAATGACCACCATCGGGTATGACCTTTCGGTTGAAAAAATCGAACAATACCGTCGATTCTGTGACCCTACTGGCGAAGTGTCGACGGCGGACCTCAAGGCGGCCACGCAATTGAGCGTGACCACCGACCCGGCCGATCTGGCCCGCGCCGATTTTATTATCGTTGCCGTGCCGACGCCGGTCGACGCGGCGCATATCCCCGATTTTTCGCCGCTGGTCGGTTCCAGTACCACGGTCGGCAAGCATATGAAAAAGGGCGCGACGGTAGTTTACGAGTCCACAGTCTACCCCGGCGCCACCGAAGAGGTGTGTATCCCGATCCTCGAGAAACAATCCGGGATGAAGTGGCTGCAGGATTTTCATGTTGGGTACTCGCCCGAGCGCGTCAACCCCGGCGACAAGGAACGCACCATCACCAAGATCGTCAAAGTAGTGTCGGGCGATGATGCGGCTACCCTCGATAAAGTGGCCGAACTCTATGGCAGCGTGATCACGGCCGGCGTCCACCGCGCCAGTTCGATCAAGGTGGCCGAAGCGGCCAAGGTGATCGAAAACACCCAGCGCGACCTCAATATTGCGCTGATGAACGAGTTGTCGCTGATCTTCCACCGGCTGGGTATCGATACGATCGAAGTGCTGAAAGCGGCGGGCACCAAGTGGAATTTCCTGCCTTTCAGGCCGGGTCTGGTCGGCGGCCACTGTATCGGCGTCGATCCCTACTACCTCACCCACAAGGCCGACATGCTCGGCTACCATCCGCAGGTGATTCTTGCCGGGCGCCGCATCAATGACGGCATGGGCGCCTACGTGGCCCAGGAAACCGTGAAGAAAATGATCGCCAATGGCGTGACGGTCAAAGGGGCCAAGATCAACGTGCTGGGCCTGACGTTCAAGGAAAACTGCCCCGACCTGCGCAATTCCAAGGTGGTCGACGTTATCCGCGAACTGCAAACTTTCGGCTGCGATGTGTCGGTGCACGATCCGCTGGGGGAGGCCCGTGAAGCCGAGCATGAATACGGCCTGAGCCTGACCCCGTGGGACGAGCTCCCCGAATGCGATGCCATTATCGCGGCGGTATCGCACAGCGCGTATCTGGACAAACCGTTTGCCGAATTGACCGCCAGACTGAAAAAGGGCGGCGCCTTCACCGATGTGAAGTCGGCCTATGATCCGGAAATGATCAAGGCCGCGGGCTTTATGCTCTGGAGGTTGTGATGACGGCATTCGACGCGCTGAAAACGGCGCTCGTTGCCGCGCCCAAAACCTGGCTCGTCACCGGCGTTGCCGGCTTCATCGGCAGCAACCTGGCAGAAGCGCTGTTGCAACTCGACCAGCATGTCATCGGGCTCGACAACTTCGCCACCGGCCACAAGAAAAATCTGGCCCAGGTGGAGGCCAGCGTCGGCCCGGAGCGCTGGGCGCGCTTCCGCTTCACGAACGGCGACATCTGCGACCCCGACACCTGCCGCAGCGTATGCCAAGGTGTCGATTATGTGCTGCACCAGGCCGCGCTCGGCTCGGTACCGCGCTCGCTCGAAGACCCGTTGTCCACCCATGCCGCCAACAACACCGGCTTTCTCAACATGCTGCTGGCGGCGCGCGACGCCCGGGTCAAACGCTTCGTCTACGCCGCGTCCAGCTCCACCTATGGCGACCACCCCGGGCTGCCCAAGGTCGAGGATGTCATCGGCAAGCCGCTGTCGCCCTACGCGGTGACCAAGCTGGTGGACGAGTTGTATGCCGACGTGTTCGGCCGCTGCTACGGCATGGAATCCATCGGCCTGCGCTATTTCAATATCTTCGGCCGTCGCCAGGACCCCGATGGCGCTTATGCTGCCGTGGTACCGAAATGGGTCGCCAGCATGATCCACAACGAGCCGGTGCATATCAACGGCGACGGTGAAACCAGCCGCGATTTCTGCTACATCGACAACGTCATCCAGGCCAACCTGCTTGCGGCTACCAGCCAGCATGCCGAGGCGGCCAACCAGGTCTACAACGTGGCTGTTGGCGACCGCACCACGCTCAATCAACTGTTCGACGCCATTCGCGTCCTGCTTGCGCCACGCTTTCCCCATCTCGCCGATTACAAGCCGGTTTACCGCGATTTTCGCGCCGGTGATGTGCGCCATTCGCTGGCCGATATCAGCAAGGCCCGCAGCCGTCTGGGCTACGCGCCCAGCCACCGCATCGGCGAAGGGCTGGGCGAAGCGATGGACTGGTATGTTGCGGACCTGGGCTAAGGTGCGCAGTGTACGGGCAGCAGGTCAAACAGGACTGAATCCACGCCCGCCAGGGAGAACGAGACTTTCAAGCCAGCATGACATTTGACGAACAGGTGATGCCCGGGCGGCCCCCGCCTTCCCGGCAAAGCGCACTCGATATCCTGCTGCGGCGGATGCAAACCGAGAGCGATTTCCCTGCCTTGTCCGAGGCGATTGGGGCGATCAACCGCATTGCCTCGTCCGACCGGGAGGGCGTATATGCGCTTTCCAATACCATCCTCCAGGATTTTGCGCTCACCAACAAATTGCTGAAACTGGCCAATGTTGCGTTTTATAACCAGGTGGGCGGCGGGTCGATCAGCACGATCTCGCGGGCGGTTGTGATTCTCGGTTTCGATGCGGTGCGTTCGATCGCCCTCAGCCTGATCCTGTTCGATAGTCTCGAAAACCGGGGTCACGCCCAGCTCCTGAAGGAAGAATTCGTCAAGGTGTTGTATGCCGGTATGCTGGCGCGCGCCATGGCAGGGGAGACCCAGGTCAAGGATGCGGAAGAGGCCTTCATCGGTGCGATGCTGCATAACCTTGGGCGGATGCTGTCGATGTTTTATTTTCCCGAGGACACGGCGGTGATTCAATTGCGCGTCGAGACTGAGGGACTGGGCGAGGATCGAATCTCGGCTGAGGTGCTGGGGGTGTCGTTCGAAGGCCTGGGCATCGGTATTGCGCGCAGCTGGGGGTTTCCCGATCCGCTTGTGCAGACCATGAAGAAGCTGCCGGGCGGGAAGCTCAAGCCCTGTGCGGGCAACACGGAACGTTTGCGGGCGCTGGCGGGGTTTTCCAACGAATTGTGCGACGTCGTTCTCGATACGCCGGTAGCCGGGCGCAGCAAGGCGCTGGCCAGGCTCACGGCGCGCTATGGCGACAGCTTGCAGGTGACCGAGAAGCAGCTCGTGAGCCTGATGGAAAAATCGATGCGCGACATCACGCAGTTTGCAGCGGCCGTGAATGTCAATCTGAAACACAGCGCGTTCGCCAAGCGGGCTTCGAAATGGGCAGGCATGGCCACTCCGCCAGGGGCCGGACCGGAAGCCGAGTCCGCCAGGCCGCAGCATGAAGAAATCGATGCGCTGGATGCCAGCGTGCTGCAGGAGCATCCGAAGATTCTCGAAGCGCAACCGGACGATGCGGGCATCCAGGCGCCGCGTACTTCCGCGTCGATGCAGGCCATACTCACCTCGGGTTTGCAGGACGTCAGCAATTCACTGATCGACGACGCGATTTCCATCAACGACATTCTGCGCATGATCCTCGAAGCCATGTATTCCGGGATGGGCTTCGCGCATGTGGTGTTGTGTATCAAGGATGGGCGTCATAACACCATGTGCGGCAAATTCGGTTTTGGCGACGAGGTGCAGACGCTGATCAAGGCGTTTGATTTCAGTCTGGCCGGCCAACCCGATGTGTTTTTGGTCGCGCTGCAGAACAATGCCGACATCCTGATCACTGACATTGACGATCCCAAGATCGTGGCGCGGATTCCGGCGTGGTACCGGAAAAACGTCTCCGCGCGCACGTTCGTGGTCTTCCCGATCAGCGTGAAAGGCAAGCCCGTCGGCCTGATTTACGCGGACCAGCCCGTGCCGGGGGCCATCGCGATCCCAGAAAAGGAGCTTTCCCTGCTGAAGTCATTACGCAACCAAGCTGTGCTGGCCATCAGGCAGTCGTTATGAGAGTGGGCATGGATAGGGGTTTTCGGCTTGTCGCCGCGCTGCTGCTTGCAGGCGTTGCGCTTTCCGGTCGCGCAGAGACGTTGCCTGCCGCATTCACCTCCGCACTGGCGCAGGCAGGCATTCCACTGGACCATGTGGCCGTGGTGGTGCAGTCGCTTGATTCCGGGGCACCGGTATTGCGCCACAACGCCGAAGCGGCATTCAATCCGGCCTCGGTCATGAAATTGGTGACGAGCTTTGCTGCGCTGAATCAATTGGGCCCCGGTTATCAATGGAAAACCGATATCTGGGCAATGGGCCCGATTGAAAATGGCGTGCTTGCGGGCGATCTGGTAATCAAGGGTTATGGCGACCCCACTCTGACACTGGAACGGATGTGGCTGCTGCAGCGTGCATTGCGGGACCGGGGGGTGCGCCACATCCGCGGCGACCTGGTGCTCGATACAAGCCATTTTGATTTGCCCGCCATGGATGCCGGCGCGTTCGACGATGCGCCCCTGGCCTTGTACAACGCAACGCCCGGTGCGCTCATTGCCAATTTCAATGCCATTACGTTGCGGCTGCAGCCGGAAGGCCGGCAGGTTCGCGTGACGCCCGATGTCGCATTGCCCGGGGTGAGCCTGGTGTCGCAGTTGGTGCTGGAAGACAAGGCCCAATGCAACGGATACAGGGAAACGGTCACCCCTTCTGTTCGTCCTGGAGAACAGCGGGTGGTGGAGATCAACGGACGCTATGCGGGCGCGTGTGGAGAGCAGGCCCTGTCCTTCAATCTGTTTGATGCGACGACCACTTTCGACCTCATTTTCCGCGGCGTGTGGGAAGAGTCGGGGGGCAGCTTGAGCGGCGCGACGCGACGTGACCGGGCACCCTCTTCCTTGCCGTTGCTCGAATTCGCTTCGACGCCGCTGACCGATGCGCTCGTCAAGCTGAACAAGTTTTCCAATAACCTGATGACGCGCAATCTGTTGCTGACACTGGGCGCAGAAAAATATGGCGCCCCCGCCACCCTTGACAAAGGGGTGGATGCGGTGACGGCAGCGCTGGTACAGCGGGGCGTTTCAACACGCAAGCTGGTGCTGGAAAATGGCGCCGGGTTATCCCGCATCGAGCGTATCAGTGCGGATGCTTTAAGTCAGTTGCTGCACGCGGCTTATGCCAGCCCCCTGTTCTCCGAATTCGAATCTGCGCTGCCCATTGTTGCGATCGACGGCACACTGAAAAAACGCTTCAATGGCAGTTCGCTGGCCGGCAGCGCGCACCTTAAAACCGGCAGCTTGCGCGATGTCAGCGCATTGGCCGGTTATGTCTACACGCTGAGCGGGACGCGGGTCAGCTTTGTCATGCTGGTCAACCATGCCAATGCGCGACGCAGCGAAGCCGCCCAGCGTGCGCTGCTGGAATGGATTCAGGTGGGTGTGATGCGGGGCCAGGTGGTTGCGAAATGAATCCCGGCTGCCGTGTGATGGGGCTTTTTCTGGTAGCGCTGGGTCTGTTCCAGTCGCTGACCGTGGCGCTGGGCGCCTGGCAAGCCGGTCACTGGCCCGAGCATGCCAGTGAGTGGGTGCGTCTGATGTTATTGCCGCTCGCGTTGTGGGTGTATGTGCGTTATTTCAGCGTGTGGGGCCATTGCCAGTGTGGCGACAATACGGACCCCGATCGCGCTGGACCGGTTTGAGTCCGGTAGCCGGCGGGGACCGCAGCCGGAATCCGCACAACCCGGTCCGACTGCCTGGTCGCCCCGGTCAAGCTTGAAGGATCAGGAAGATGCGGCTGCGTCCAGTTGCAATTTTCCGTTTTTTGCAGGAATACGGGGGCCGGGCTTGTGGTCCATGCGGATTTCGCCTTCCTCTTCGCCCAGGCGATACCGCACGTCATACCCCATGTTCTTGGTATGGGTTTCATAAACGGTTTTGCAGCGTGTTTCGGTGCGGCTAACCGTGTTTTTTTCCTGCATGTTTTTTTGAACCTGATTGCCGGCATAGCCGCCCGCAGCGGCCCCTGCGACCGTGGCCAGCTTGCGACCGTCGCCTCCGCCCACCTGATTGCCCAGCAACCCGCCGGCGACTGCGCCAATCGCCGTTCCGGCAATGCGGTTGGTATCCTGGACCGGCGCCTGTTCGTTCACCACCACGTCATTGCATACTTCCTTGGGCGTTTTGGTGGTTTCGGTCACCGGCTTGACCGCCAGAACGTCGGCAAACTCGGGCTGCGGATTCATGGCCTTGTAACCTGCCACCCCGCCAATGGCCGTGACGGCAATGGCGCCTGCGATTACACCGGTGAGCATGGATTTATTCATGATGTCTCCTGAAAGAGTGGGTTGGCTGGAATAATCCCGGACTGAAGAACGAAGGGTTTCCCGCGCTGAAGCGTAAGGTGGGTCTTGATTCTAGCGATAAAGTCGGGCGACCCCTGCTTGCAGCCTCAACAGGGTTCAGCATACCTGCGAGGACAGCTTGTTTGAACGCATTTACCCAGAGCATTAATCGTATCCCAGCAGCTAAAAGAAAGGGGTATTACGTGATCATACATCCGCAAGCAGAGTGCCTTGAAGCGGTGAACGTTGACATTATCCACCGGGTTCTGCTCCCGATGTTCCCCGCTCAGGCCAGGTATTCTGGATTAACCCTGTCATAGAACCGGGTGCGGAAAAGCAGCCGTTTGTTTGCGGCGTCGTCGCTGTCAACGAGTTTTTCGCGCGTATGCAGCACATTGTTCGAGATCAGGCCCATTCCGGATTCCAGGCGGCCTTCGATGACGTGCTCAGACTCGTCTGAAACAAGGGATTCCAGCACTTTTCTGGCGGCGGCGGTATCGCTTTCGTCCGACCAGGCCATGTCCGTTTTCCGGAAGGAAAACCGGTGACACAGATGACCCCCGGCGTTTGTCCAGAAAACCTTCCCGCCCCGGTGGGGGTCGATGTCGCCGGTGGCCGGGTTTCTGTAGTTGAAGCAGTTCCGGTTCATCAACACTTCAAGGGCGCCGGGGTCCGTGTCTCTGAGACGAATATAGAGCATTTCATGGTCCATAACCTTGTTGCTCCCGCCTTCTGCCGCGGGGCGCTTGCATAGCAGGAACAGGGCCTGGATGGTGTTGTCCGATCCGTAATAGGTGGCGTCGGTGTGCCAGTTGCAGTGCCGGGTGGAAAACGGGATGGCACGGTTCAGAATGCCTGAATCGGTCAGTTCGTCGGACTGCGCATGGCGGGCGGATTTATCGGTGCGGGTGACACCCAGTTGTTTGCCCAGGGCCAGCAGGGAATTCATTTCCAGTTCGGCGGAGCCTGCCGTGTAAACACACATGTTGGCCCGTTCGACGATTTCCAGGATCCGGGTTTTTTCTGCAGGGCGCAGCGCGGCCATGTCGCCCAGCTCGACAACCAGCTCGCCGATGTCTTTGGGATAGGCCGCCAGTTTCTCGTCGCGCCATTTCAGGTAATCCTGATCCGAGGCGAGGTCGAATCGGTTGGGGTATCTGGTGCACCACTGTTTCATGTATCGAACCTCGGCAGACTATGGAGATAAAGACTCGAATATCTTATATCAAAAACATACATGCGGGATGCCAGGCAGGCCGCGGGGCGTTTGCATACCGCACTACCCGTGGAACAGTAGACACACGGGCGCCTCGCGCGGACGCCCGTTAAAGGTGATTATCCAGCCGATTCGGCAATCCGATCAGCCCAGGACATGGCCTCGATTTCGACCACCGCCAGATCCGCCGGCGACATCATGTCGATCTGCTGGAGCAGGGCCTGAACCCGGGGCAGATTGGCTTGTTCAATGCGCTCGACCAGTTGCAGCAGCAGGCCCAGTTCGCCTTCGCGACGCAGCAGGGCCGCCGCAAGCGGCGCGTCCGGATCGAGCTCGCCCAGAATGTCGACGAGCGGCTTGTCAATGAGGCTGTCGACCAGGGACAAAGTGCCGGCCATAAAGGCCAGATCGCCATACTCCGCATGTCGTTGCTGGCGGGTTGCCAGCAGCTCCATCATCTTGCCACGCGTTGCCGCCATCAGCAGCAACGGGCCGGGGTAATTCGAGTCGACTTGCACGGTGAACAGAAGCAGCTGCAGCCAGCGGTGCAATTGGCTGCGTTCCAACTCGATGATGGCCTGTGACAGAGAAGGCATGCTGCGATGCCCGTCGCGGCTCATCGAGGTGAGCAGACGGATCAGATTCCCTGTCAGGCTGGGATGCTGGTTGAAAACCCGCTCGATCTGGTGTGTATCTGCGTTTTTCAGCACCAGATCCAGTACCTCGATCAACGGTAGCTGGCCCGGATCGGTTCGGCGGGCCGTCAACACGGCGGGGCGTGCGAAATAATAGCCCTGGAAAAGGTCAAATCCCAGCGTCTGACACAGCGTGGCCTGCGCTGCACTGTCCACTTTCTCGGCCAGAATTTTTACCGGCCAGCGCTTGAGCGTGGCGACGACCTGCCGCAGTTCCGCCGGCGTATGCAGCAATAAATCTACTTTGACTATGTCGACTATAGACAGCAGCGGGAGATAGCGCTCATGATAGACAAAGTCATCCAGTGCCAGCGTGAAACCCTGACGCTTGAGCGCCCGACACCGTTCGACCACCGCGTCATCAATGACGATGGTTTCGAGCAGTTCCAGCACCACTTGCGCTTTGGGCAGCAACTCCACCCGGTCGGAAAGCAGCATTTCGGCGCTGACGTTAATGAAACCCGGTTGCGTGCCGAGTACGGAATGCACCCCCATTGCACTGAATGCGTGATGAATGACGCTGGCGGTGGCCTGCATGTCATCGGTGACGGCCACGCCGGGGGTATTCCCGGTACGAAACAGTAATTCATACGCGACAACGCGTTGATTTCGATCGAGGATAGGCTGGCGGCCGAGAAAAATGGTGCTGAATGCCATGCGTGTGCCAGGCCTTATTTACCCAGATTGAGCGCATCCCACAGCGTGTCGACACGGGCTTTCACTGCCGCGTCCATTTCGATGGGCGTGCCCCATTCGCGGCTGGTTTCGCCGGGCCACTTGTTGGTGGCATCGATGCCCATCTTGCTGCCAAGGCCCGAGACAGGGCTCGCGAAATCAAGATAATCGATCGGGGTGTTTTCTACCAGCAGCGTGTCGCGCGCCGGGTCGACGCGGGTGGTGAGCGCCCAGATCACTTCTTTCCAGTCGCGCACATTGACGTCGTCGTCGGTGACCAGGATGAATTTGGTGTACATGAACTGGCGCAGAAAACTCCACACGCCAAACATCACGCGCTTGGCGTGGCCCGGGTAACTTTTCTTCATGCTGACCACCGCCATGCGATACGAACAGCCTTCGGGGGGCAGATAAAAATCGGTGATCTCGGGAAACTGCTTTTGCAGCAAGGGCACGAACACTTCGTTCAATGCCACGCCGAGAATGGCGGGCTCGTCCGGCGGCTTGCCGGTATAGGTACTGTGATAGATTGGATCGCGGCGCATGGTGATACGTTCGACCGTGAATACCGGAAAGGTTTCCTGCTCGTTGTAGTAGCCCGTGTGATCGCCATACGGGCCTTCGAGCGCGGTTTCGCCCGGGTGGATCACGCCTTCGAGTACGATCTCGGCCGAAGCGGGCACCTGCAAATCGTTGCCCAGGCATTTCACGACTTCGGTCTTGGCGCCGCGCAGCAGTCCGGCGAACTGGTATTCCGACAGGGAATCGGGCACCGGGGTGACGGCACCGAGGATGGTTGCAGGGTCGGCACCGAGTGCGACGGCAACCGGAAACGGCATGCCGGGATGCGCCTGCTGATGCTCGCGGAAGTCGAGCGCGCCGCCGCGATGGGCCAGCCAGCGCATGATCAGCTTGTTCGGCGCGATCACCTGCTGGCGATAAATGCCCAGATTCTGCCGCTTCTTGTGCGGGCCCTGCGTGACGGTCAGGCCCCAGGTAATGAGCGGCGCCACGTCGCCTGGCCAGCAATGCTGGACCGGCAGACGCGACAAATCCACGTCGCCGTCTTCCCACACGATTTCCTGGCACGGCGCGCGCTTGACCTCCTTGGGCGCCATGTTCATCACCTGCTTCAGCACCGGCCATTTATCCCAGGCATCGCGCAGGCCTTTGGGCGGCTCAGGCTCTTTCAGGTAGGCGAGCAGCTTGCCTACTTCGCGTAGCCGGGCCGGGTCATCCTCGCCCATGCCCAGCGCCACGCGCTTGACCGTACCGAAAAGATTCGCCAGTACCGGAATGGCATGGCCTTTGGGGTTTTCAAACAACAGGGCCGGGCCGCCGGCGCGCAGCACGCGATCGGCGATTTCGGTCATTTCGAGCTTGGGATCGACTTCAGCGGCAATGCGCTTGAGCTCGCCCATTTTTTCGAGTTGGGCGATGAAGTCCCGCAGGTCGTGATAAATCATGGGAAGAGGGTTATACGGCGCAGCGGTAACAGGAGATAAGTTCCATCGGGCGTGGCAGTGTCGTTACCGGCATTCCCCCGGCTGGCCGGGGGAAACCGGATGCGCCCGAGAGGCAGGCTCATCAGTTGATGAGCTCAAACAGGATCACGACCTTGGCGACCCCGTTCGTGGTACGTGCAATTTCGGTGGCGAGATGGGCCTCTTCCTGGGTAACCAGACCCATCAGATAAACCACTGCCATCTCGGTCACCACCTTGATCTTGGTGCCGGGCACGGTTTCGTCGCGCAGAAAACGCGCCTTCACCTTGCTGGTGATGGCGGTATCGTTGGCATCTTCGCTCAATGACGCGACCCCCGCTATGCTGAGTTCGTTGTACACCGCGCGCACATCCGGTATGCCTTTGACGATTTCACCGGCACGCGTGCGAATGGTTTCATCCTGAACCTGGCCGGTCAACAGCACTTGGCGGTTGTAGCTGGTGGTGGAAATGCTGCCGGCATTTTTTGGAAAGGCTTCTTTCAAGCGTTTCTGCGCACGCAATTCGATTTCCTGGTCGCCAACGAATACGCCCGTGGTGCGACGGTCGAGCGCGACGCTCGCCCCGGTTGCTGCTGCCCCGCCGACGACTGCCGCCGCGCATCCCTGTAGCTGCGATACCACGAGTCCTGCCAATGCAATATAAACAAGTTTGTTCATTCTTCCGCTCCTAATAAAACGCTGTCCACGCCATCGCACAGGCAATGAATGGTCAGCAGATGGACTTCCTGGATGCGCGCGGTTGATTCCGCGGGTACGCACAGGAAGACGTCGTCTTCATGCATGCTTTCTGCCAGCCTGCCGCCGCTCCGGCCCGTCAGCGCGATCACATGCATGCTGCGGGTGTGAGCAGCCGCCACGGCGTGCAATACATTGGGCGAATTGCCGCTGGTGGAAATCGCCAGCAGGATATCGCCTGGCTGGCCCAATGATTTCACCTGGCGTGCAAACACCTGATCATAGGTGGAATCATTGGAAATCGCGGTCAGGGTTGAAGTGTCCGTTGTGAGAGAAATCGCCGCGAGTCCCGGACGTTCCTGTTCAAAGCGATTGATCATGGCCGCTGCGAAATGTTGTGCATCGGCGGCAGATCCACCATTGCCACAGACCAGCACTTTACCCCCTTGGGTAAAACTATGCACCAGCAGGCGTGCGGCTTGTTCGATGGAAGGCGCGAGCCTGTCCGCCGCATCCAGGGTTGTTTGCGCGGAGACCTGGAAGTGGCCGAGAATTCTGTCGTGTAATGCCATGGGTGCAATTATCCCATATCGTCGAATGCATTTTTGATCCAGTCCGGCGAGCCGTCAGCGGACAAGGCCACCACATCGAAGCGACAGACAGGCACGGTTTTCAATGTGGCCAGATACTGGTGTGCCGCGGCGAGCAGCTTTCTTTGCTTGGCGGTCGTCACGCTGGCGGCAGCGCCGCCAAAATCGCTGCGGCTACGCAGGCGCACCTCGATAAACACCCGGCTCGGGCCATCCTGCATGATGAGGTCGATCTCGCCGAAACGGCATCGCCAGTTGCGTGCGATGAGCGTCAGGCCGTGGGATGCAAGGAAGGCTTCGGCACGTTTTTCAGCCGATTGCCCGAGCAGGGTTTTCAACATCTGCGACAATGACAGCCCATGAATGAATCCGTCCATCATACCCGCTTGCCCCCCGCGCTTTATGTGGTGGCCACGCCCATTGGCAATCTGGGCGATATCACGCTGCGGGCGATCGATACCCTGACGCGGGTCGACCGCGTGGCAGCAGAAGACACCCGTGTCTCAGGCAGCCTGCTCGCGCATCTCAATATCGCCAAGCCCATGGTGTCGATTCGCGAGCACAACGAACGCGAGGCCGCCAGCAAGGTGATTGCGTGGATAGCTGCAGGTGAAGCCGTCGCTTATGTGTCGGATGCCGGTACCCCGGCAGTCTCCGATCCCGGCGCGCGGCTGGTGGCAGCCGTACGTGAGGCGGGATGGATCGTGGTACCCATTCCCGGCGCCTCCGCGGTGACCACGGCGCTGTCGGCCGCTGGCGTCGAGTCGGGGACGTGGCTGTTCCATGGCTTCCTGCCGCCTAAAGCGGGCGCCCGCCGTGCGCAGCTGCAAACGCTTGCCACCTTGCCGAGCGCGCTGGTGTTTTATGAGGCGCCGCACCGGATTGAAGAAACCCTGGCCGATATGGCCGCGGTGCTGGACGATGCGCGTGCCGTTACGCTGGCGCGTGAACTGACCAAGCGATTCGAAACCATCGTCACCCTGCCGTTGCGTGATGCGCCCGCTTGGCTGGCCGCGGACTCCAACAATGTGCGCGGTGAATTCGTGGTTATCGTGCATCCCCCGGCCGCTGCGGCTGCGGTGGTCGATGCTGAAGCAATGCGGGTGCTCGATGTGCTGCTGGGCGAGTTGCCGCCGACGCTGGCGGCCAGGCTTACGTCGAAAATCACCGGCCGCAGCAAGGCCGATCTCTATAAAATGACCCTGGCATTAAAACCGCAAGATCAGGAAGACGCATGACCGACACGCTTACCCTAGTCCGCCCCGACGACTGGCACATCCATTTCCGCGATGGCGCTGCCATGCAGAGCGTCGTACCCGATACGGCGCGCGTGTTCGGCCGCGCCATCGCGATGCCGAACCTCAAGCCCCCTGTCGTTACCGTGGCAGAGGCGGCCGCGTATCGCGATCGTTTGCTGGCCGCCGCAGCAGGTACGGCATTCGAGCCGCTGATGACGCTGTATCTCACCGACAATACGCAGCCCGATGAAATCCGCCGCGCGCATGAAAGCGATTTTGTGCATGCAGTGAAGTATTACCCGGCAGGCGCGACAACCAACTCCGATTCCGGTGTGACCGACCTCGCCAAAGCCTATGCAGCAATTGCGGTAATGGAAGAAATCGGGATGCCGTTGTTATTGCACGGGGAAGTGGTCGATTCGGATGTCGATGTATTCGACCGGGAGGCCGTGTTTATCGAGCGACACCTGACCCGGCTGGTTCGCGATTTCCCCCGGCTGAAAATCGTGCTCGAACACATCACCACACGCCAGGCCGCCGAATTCGTCGCGGCGGCGCCACCCAACATCGCTGCGACGATTACCGTGCATCACCTGTTGTACAACCGCAACGCCCTGTTCAAGGGTGGCATACGGCCTCACCTTTACTGCCTGCCGATCTTGAAGCGTGAGTTGCACCGGCAGGCGCTGGTCGCTGCCGCCATCTCAGGCAGCCCCAGGTTTTTCCTCGGCACCGATTCCGCGCCCCACGCCGTCGGTGCCAAGGAATCGTCCTGCGGCTGCGCCGGGGTGTATTCGGCTCACGCAGCGATTGAGCTGTACGCCGAAGCGTTTGACGACGCGGGTGCACTCGACAAACTCGAAGCGTTTTCCAGCTTCCATGGCGCCGATTTTTATGGTCTGCCACGCCATAACGAGACGATTACACTCAAGCGTGAAAACTGGGATGTGCCGACCCACCGTGCGCTCGGTCCGGATACCCTGGTGCCGCTCCGTGCGGGCGAGGCTGTTCGCTGGCGCATAGTGCGCTGACCGTCCAGGGGAATAGGGGCGGGATGGGCAGAAAGCACGTCATAGGGTGGCTGGCGTGGTCGTGGCCACCGGGGAGGGGGCGATGCTGACGCTTTTCCCGTAATCCTCGGTGGGGGTCAGGGGAAAGCCGGAATCGTGGGCTCGACGCCTGACCCCATGGCTTCAGGGTGACGGGCGGCGATCAGTTTCTTGACCTCATCGACACGGCCGGATGGGACATCGACCATCATCAGAATGCGTCCCGCGGCTATGGCGGATTCAAACGTTTTAAGTCGCGAGTTGGGAATCGAACTGGCCACCATGCTGGCGACCCAAGCCCCGAATGCGGCGCCGATCAGTGCCGTGATCAAGATGGTGACGAGTTGCATATCTACCCCCGCCGGGGGGAAAAACACGGCAACCAGCCCCGCCAGGATGCCGATGCCACCCCCGATAGCCAGACCCATTTCGGCGCCGTGCACAAAGTCGGTGGTCTGCAGAATCGAGGCTTCGTGCATGCCGGCCAGCGGGATGCCGTCTTTGGCCAACACGAGGATGTGGCTATCCTCGATGCGATTCAGCAATAATTCGTTACGACATTGCCGGGCACTGACTACGTCCGGCACCATGAAATACAGTCGTCTTCTCATGAGGGCCTCCTCCAAGGATCGGGAGGCTGACCCTATGCTCTCTGCATAGCAAATAGACGCCTGAAGTCAAGCCAAAGCGTCTTATAATACGGATGGGAAAGTCAGCCAGACAACCGCTGCCATGCAAGTGGGAGAGGAAAGTCCGGGCTCCATAGAGCAGGATGCCGGCTAACGGCCGGACGCCGTGAGGCGAGGAATAGGGCCACAGAGACGAGCGTATTCAGTTACGGTGAAACGCGGTAACCTCCATCCGGAGCAACACCAAATAGGCAGGCGATGAAGCGGCTCGCTGAGTCTGCGGGTAGGTGGCACGAGCGGATTAGCAATGATCCGCCTAGAGGAATGGTTGTCCACGACAGAACCCGGCTTATCGGCTGGCTTTCCCACTTTACATTCAATTCAATCACTTAGCGTTTTCTTCTCAAAGAAGAGGCAAAAACAACCGCTAAGCTCCGGTTTTTCCAGAAACTTATCCACAACCCAAAACCACCCCTAAGTCATTGAGGCATAGGGGTTTTTTTACGTCTTTTATATTGACCCTCCCAAAACTATCCCCTATAGTGGGTAGCAGTGGTGAATGGTGGGAGGTTGTGGGAGAATGGGCCCGGCCAAACACGGCCAATTCAGCAAAATTGAAATCAATAATCGGGGGGGGCATGTTTCGGGGCGTAGCGACAGTCAGTCTGGATAGCAAAAACCGGCTCGTGGTGCCGGCACGCTATCGCGATGCCCTGCTGGTGAACGGCGGCGGGCGCGTGGTCGTCACGGCCGATCCCGGCCAGTGCCTGCTGCTCTATCCGCTGCCCGAATGGGAGCCGATCGAGAAAAAACTCAACGGGCTGTCCGATTTCAACCCGCGTACCCGCAGTCTCAAGCAGCTCCTCGTGGGCTATGCGCACGACATGGATATGGACAGCGCCGGTCGCGTGCTGTTGCCGCCGATGCTGCGCAAGTTTGCCGAGCTCGATAAAAACGTGGTGCTGGTCGGCCAGGGCAGCAAGGTGGAGTTGTGGAACGAGGCACGCTGGGAAGCACAGGTGGCGCAGGCACTGACCTTCAGCGATGACATGCTGCCTCCGGAGCTGGAGGGGTTTACGTTGTGATGGCGTCCGCCCATGTGCCGGTGCTGGCACAGGAGGCGGTGGCAGCGCTGGCGATTCATTCCGATGGCGTGTATGTCGACGCCACCTTTGGGCGCGGCGGCCACAGCCGCCTGATCCTGGAGCAACTGGGCCCGCATGGGCGGCTGGTGGCGCTGGATCGGGATCCGGATGCCATCCGGGCCGGGGCGGCGTTGCAGGATGCGCGGATGACGCTGACGCAGCGTGCGTTTTCACAGCTGGATGCGGTGCTGAATGAGCTGGGATTGTCGCAGGTGAATGGAATTTTGCTGGATATCGGGGTGTCGTCGCCACAGCTTGATGACGCAACGCGCGGCTTCAGTTTTCGTTTCGACGCGCCCCTCGACATGCGTATGGATCCGGGGAGCGGGTTGTCTGCGGCCGACTGGTTGGCCGTGGCGTCAGAGGGAGAAATCAGTGAGGTCATCCGCAGCTATGGGGAAGAGCGGTTTGCTAAATCGATTGCGCGCGCGATTGTTGCGGCACGACAAAAAGAAACCCTTGGCAGTACCGGGCAGCTGGCGAGTCTCATCGCATCCACGGTCAAATGGCGCGAGCCGGGGCAGCACCCGGCGACGCGCAGTTTCCAGGCTATACGGATTTACATCAACCGCGAACTGGAAGAGCTGAACACGGTGTTGCCGCAGTGTGTGGACCGATTGCAGCCAGAAGGGCGGCTTGCGGTCATCAGTTTTCATTCGCTGGAAGACCGCATCGTCAAACGCTTCTTGCGCGACGAGGCCCAAGGGGAACAGGCCCCCGCGCGCCTGCCCATTCAGGCCGCCCTGTTGAAACCGGGTCGTCTCAGGCTGGTGGGCCGGGCGCAGCGCGCGAGCGCTGAAGAAGTGGCCGTTAACCCGCGTGCGCGCAGTGCCGTATTGCGGGTGGCGGAAAAAAGGAGTGAAGCGGCATGAGCCGTTTTAATGTGGTGCTGGCTTTGGTGTTGGTGGTGTGCGCGCTGGCGATCATCCAGGCACAGCACCGCTCGCGCACGTATTTCGTGGAATTGGAACGATTGAAAAAAGAAGCGCGTGGCTACGAAGAGCAGTGGGGCCAGCTGCAGCTGGAACAAGGCACCTGGGCCAATCCGGCGCGGGTCGACACGCTTGCGCGCACGCAACTGGGCCTGGTCCCGCCTACGGCGGAACGTGTGCGCGTAGAAACCGGGCGGATGGATCCCGTGGGGGGCGGGCGATGAATTACCACACCCGCAAACTCCTCAAGCTGAACCTGGCGCCGTGGCGGATGGTCACGGTGGGCGGCCTGCTGCTTGGCGGACTGGCCGTGGTGGCAGGGCGGGCGTTTTACTTGCAGGGACTCAACACCGACTATTTGCAAGGCAAGGGTGATGCGGTTGCCAATCGCAACCTCACTTTGCCTGCGCACCGTGGCCAGGTGTCGGATCGATATGGCCAATTGCTGGCCATCAGTACGCCTGTCGAATCGTTGTGGGCCCGGCCGGCCGATTTGCAACTCACGTCCGAACATCGGGCTCAACTCGCCAAGGTGCTGGACTTATCGTTGCGGGATATGTCGGCCAAACTGGATCGCAAGACCCGCGGCGAATTCAGCGTGCGTCGCCCGGTGACGCCCGAGCAGGCCGCAAAAATTGCCGCCATGGGGATTCCTGGCCTGCATCTGCGACGCGAATTCCGGCGTTATTACCCGGCGGGGGAAGTGGCCGCGCACGTGGTGGGCTTTACCAATGTGGACGACAAGGGCCAGGAAGGGGTTGAGCGCGCGTATCAGGACTGGCTCGCCGGTCGCGAGGGGGAACGCCAGATCATGCGTGACCGTCGTGGCAACACCATCCGCGATTTGATGCCCATCAAGACGGCGCAGATGGGCGGCAACCTGGCGCTGGCGCTCGATCTCAAAATCCAGTATCTGGCACATCGCGAACTGGCGGCAGCCATTGCCAAGCATAAAGCCAAGGGCGGCAGCGTGGTGGTGCTCGACGCCAAGACCGGCGAAATTCTCGCGCTGGCCAATCAGCCGATTTTCAATCCCAACAATCGCCGGGATTACGACCCGAGTTCGATGCGCAATCGAGCCGTGATCGACACCTTCGAACCGGGGTCCACGATCAAGCCTTTTGTTGCAGCAGCCGTGCTGGAGCGCGGCCTTTTTCAGCCGGACAGCATTATCGAAACGCCGCAAACCTGGCGGGTGGGCAACAAGCTTGTACGCGACGAGCATACGCATCCGCAAATGACGGTGAGCGAAATCATCCAGAAATCCAGCAACGTCGGCGCCGTCAAGATGGCCATGACCTTGACGCCCCAACAACAATGGGAAGTGCTGCATCGGGCAGGTTTTGGCGAGCTGCCCGGCTCGGGATTTCCGGGGGAGACCGCGGGCCGCCTGCGCGATGCCAGCACCTGGAAGCCGGTAGAGCAGGCCACCATGGCATACGGTTATGGCCTGTCGGTCAGCCTGTTGCAGTTGACCCGCGCCTACATGGCCTTTGCCAACGACGGCGAGGTGATGCCGTTGTCGTTTCTGAAACGCGAGCCACAGGAAATCGTCGGCGAGCGTGTTTTTTCCCCCAGCGTGGCGCGTGAAGTGCGGGCCATGATGGAGGCGGTGACCCAGGAGGGCGGGACGGGCACACGGACCCAGGTGCCGGGCTATCGGGTAGCAGGTAAAACCGGGACAGCGCACAAAGTAGTCAATGGCCGCTATGCTGCCGATCGTTATTTGTCCTCGTTTGTCGGCATGGCGCCGGCGTCCAATCCGCGCCTGATCATCGGGGTGGCCATTGATGAGCCGTCGGGTGGGGTGTACTACGGCGGCAGCGTGGCGGGTCCGGTTTTTGCGCAGGTGATGGCAGCAAGCTTGCGTCAATTGGCATTGCCGCCCGACGCACCCGAGACCGCCATCACCATTACCCGGACCACGCCGGCCCTGGTTGCGCATGCGGACGAGGGAATGTGATGGCCCACCTTGACATGCACTCCACGCCCCCCCTCGCCGAGCTGCCGGGCGCGGGCGAATCGGTAAAGCAGATTCTGGCGCGCCTGGGCATTCCGGTGGGCCGACTGGTGAACGACAGCCGCAAGTCTTCCCCCGGCACCGTGTTTGCCGCCTACCCGGGTGAGGCCCGCGATGGCCGCGACTTCATTGCGCAGGCGGTGGCCCAGCGTGCCGATGGCGTGCTGTGGGAAGCCGACCACTATCAGTGGGATCCGGCGCTGGGTGTGCCGAATGCCGGCGTGGTGGGTCTGAAGCACCGCATCGGTGAAATCGCGGCGCACGTCTATGGCGAACCCGCGCGCGCACTGCACATGATCGGGATTACCGGGACTAATGGCAAAACCTCGGTGGCGCATTGGGTGGCGCAGGCCTTCGCCCAGCTGGGACAAAAAATCGCCCTCATCGGCACCGTGGGCAATGGTTTTCCTGGCGCGCTGACGCCGGCCCTCAACACCACGCCGGATGCGATCGAGCTCCAGCAGCGGCTGGCGGCCTACCGCCAGCAGGGGGCGGTCGCATGCGCGATGGAAGTGTCGTCGCATGGGCTGCATCAGGGTCGCGTCAATGGCACTGTGTTCAATGTGGCGGTGCTCACCAACCTCTCGCGCGACCATCTCGATTACCACGGCAACATGGACAACTATGCCGATGCCAAGGCGCGGCTTTTCAGCTGGCCGGGACTGGGGTGGGCGGTATTGAACGTCGACGATGCTTTCGGTCAGCGACTGGAGGGCGAAGTGCGTTCTGCCCAGGTGGCCGGGTATGGGTTTCAGCGCGGCGCCGTGGTCGGAGAAAAACTGCGTTTGTCGCAGGCAGGCCTGCATCTGCAGGTGCGAACCGACTGGGGCAATGCCGAACTGGAGGTGCCGCTGCTGGGCCGCTTCAATGCTGCCAATGTGCTGGCCACCCTGACCACGCTGCTCGTGTCGGATGTGAAGCTTGCGGATGCCTGCGCAGCGCTGGCACATATTTCATCGCCGCCGGGACGGATGCAAACCCTGGGTGGAAATACGCAGCCGCTGGTGGTGGTGGACTACGCCCACACGCCCGATGCGCTCGAAAAAGTCCTCGCCACCCTGCGCGAAATTGTGAGCGGTGGCCGCCTTGTTTGCGTGTTTGGTTGCGGTGGCAACCGGGATAAAGGCAAACGTCCGCTGATGGGACGTGTCGCTGCGCTGGGCGCGGATGAAGTCTGGATTACCAGCGACAACCCGCGCACCGAAGCGCCACGCGACATCATCGACGAAGTCATGAGCGGGGCAAGCGGAAAGCCGCATGTCGAACCGGATCGTGCGCGTGCCATTTTCGAGGCAATCGGCGGCGCGCATCACGGAGATGTGGTGCTGATCGCTGGCAAGGGTCATGAAGATCATCAGGAGATTGCCGGGATGCGACTGCCTTTCTCGGATGTGGCTGTAGCCAGCAAGGCGCTGGAGGCTTGGACATGATGCGCCTTGCTGACGCGGCAGCCATGCTGGATACGTCCTGTAACGGGCCGGATGCGGAAGTGCTGCGCGTATCCACGGATAGCCGCAGCATTCAGCCGGGCGATCTGTTTTTTGCGCTACGCGGCGAGAAATTCGATGGCGGCGCCTTCGCCGCACGGGCGTTGCAGCAGGGCGCGGCAGGCGTGGTGCTCGACCGCACCCAGGCGCCCGAGCTGGCAGAGGCGATCCGCGTCGACGACACGCGGCTGGCGCTCGGCAAGCTGGCCGCAGCCTGGCGTAAGCGATTCAGCCTGCCCGTGGTCGCGGTGACCGGCAGCAACGGCAAAACCACAGTAAAGGAAATGCTGGCGGCCATTTTGCGTGTGGAAGCCGGATCGGATGCCGCCGTGCTCCATACCGAAGGCAATCTTAACAACGACATCGGCGTGCCGCTGATGCTGTTGCGCCTGCGCGAGACGCATCAGTACGCCGTGTTGGAAATGGGCATGAATCACGCGGGTGAAATCGATTACCTGACGCGGCTGGCACGTCCCGACGTGGCGGTGGTCAATAACGCCATGACCGCGCACATCGGCTTCCTGGGTTCGGTCGAAAACATCGCGCGCGCCAAGGGCGAGATATTCAACGGCCTGTCGGCCGCGGGCATCGCCGTATTCAATGCCGACGATCCTCACGCCGGGTTATGGCGCGAATTCAACGCGCAGCGCAGCGTGACCGATTTTGGCCTGAGCCAGCCGGCAACCGTGCGCGGCCGCTATCAGCCGACCGAATACGGATCGGCGCTTACGCTGGTGTTGCCCAATGCCACACTGGACATTGCGCTGCAGGTGCCCGGCGAACATAACGTGATGAACGCGCTTGCGGCCGCAACCGCGGCCTTCGCGCTCGACATCAGTTATCGCAGCATCGTCGCGGGCTTGTCGGGGTTCACCGGGGTGAAAGGCCGCCTGCAAAGAAAGGCAGCGCTGCATGGCAGCACCTTCATCGACGACACTTATAACGCCAATCCGGATTCGGCCAAGGTGGCGCTGGCTGTGCTGGCCCGGCATGCAGGCAGGAAAGTGCTGGTGTTGGGCGACATGGGGGAATTGGGCGCAGATGCGCCCGCCATGCATGCGCAGATCGGTCTTGCAGCACGCCAGGCCGGGGTAGACCGGCTGTTGGCATTGGGCGAGTCGACGAGGGAAACGGTCGGCGCGTTCGGTTCAGGTGCGATGCACTTTGAGCGTATCCAGGAACTGCTGGCAGAACTGGAAAACGAACTGACGGCTGAAACCACAGTGTTGGTCAAGGGATCGCGTTTCATGCAAATGGAACGGGTAGTCCAAAGTTTTGTGGAGTACCCGACGGCGTTACCGCCCGGGCATAAGCACCCGACGGCTGTGCAGCCCGGGCACAAGGGAAACTGACATGCTGCTTTGGTTATTCCAGCAACTCGGGGAGGATGTTCGCGCCTTCAATGTCTTCAATTATCTGACGCTGCGTGCGGTGCTCGCCACCCTCACCGCGCTGGCCATCTCGTTTATTGTCGGCCCGGCCGTCATTCGCCGGCTGACCGCACTGAAAATCGGTCAGTCAGTGCGCAGCGACGGTCCACAGACCCACCTGATCAAGGCCGGCACGCCGACCATGGGCGGCGCGCTGATTCTGGTCTCGGTCACGATCACCACGCTGTTGTGGGCGGATTTGTCGAATGACTATGTCTGGGTGGCGTTGTTCACCCTGGGGGGCTTCGGCATCATCGGCTGGGTCGATGACTGGCGCAAGGTGGTGGAGAAAAACTCGCGCGGCCTGCCGTCGCGCTGGAAATATTTCTGGCAATCGGTGATCGGCCTGGGGGTTGCCGTCTACCTGTGGCAAACCGCTTCCGAGCCGGTGCACACCGAACTCATCATTCCTTTCCTCAAGCATGCCACCCTGACCATGTCGGCAGCCGCCTTCATTGCGCTCGCCTATTTTGTCATTGTTGGCTCAAGCAATGCCGTCAACCTGACCGACGGCCTCGATGGCTTGGCCATCCTGCCAACGGTCATGGTGGCGTCGGCGCTCGCGATCTTTGCCTACGTGGCCGGTAATGCCGTCTTCTCCAAATATCTCGGCGTGCCGTTTATTCCTGGGGCCGGCGAACTTGCCATCTTCTGTGCCGCGATGGCGGGCGCCGGGCTGGCGTTCCTCTGGTTCAATGCGTATCCGGCCGAAGTTTTCATGGGCGATGTGGGCGCACTGGCGCTCGGCGCAGCGCTGGGCGTGGTGGCCGTTATCGTGCGCCAGGAGATCATTCTTTTCATCATGTGTGGCGTATTCGTGGTGGAAACCCTGTCGGTCATGGTGCAGGTCGCGTCATTCAAGCTCACCGGCAAGCGGGTGTTCCGCATGGCGCCGATTCACCACCATTACGAACTCAAGGGCTGGAAAGAGAATCAGGTGGTGGTGCGGTTCTGGATCATCAGCATGATGCTGGTGCTGATTGGATTGTCGAGCCTTAAACTGAGATGAACTACGATAGCCTCGAACTTTCCGGCAAGCACGTCCTGATACTGGGTCTGGGCGACACCGGCCTGTCGTGCGCGCGATGGCTGACGGCGCGCGGCGCGCGGGTGAGCGTGGCGGACAACCGCGCTGCGCCACCGCACGCGGCGCGGCTGGCCGAGATGCTGCCAGGGATTCCGCTGTATAACGGTCCGTTTGACGAGGCACGATTGCAGGCGGCACAGTTGCTCGTGGTGAGCCCGGGCATCCCGTTAAGCGAACCTGCGGTTGCGCGCGCCATTGCAGCCGGCGTCGAGGCCATCGGCGACGTCGAGCTGTTTGCGCGGGCCATTGCGCTGCTTAACCGTCAGCGTGCCGAGGCGGCTGATTCCGGCGCCGCGATGCAGTTGATCGCGATTACCGGCAGCAATGGAAAAAGCACCGTCACCGCGATGTGCGCGGATATGTGTCGCACGGCCGGGCTGCGCACCTGCATGGCCGGCAATATCGGCCTGCCGGTGCTTGACGCGCTGACCGAAATCGAAGGCGATGCCCAGCCGATGCCCCAGGTATGGGTGCTGGAGTTGTCCAGTTTCCAGCTGGAAACCACCACCAGTCTCAACGCCACGGCTGCCACCGTGCTGAATCTGTCGGAAGATCATATGGATCGCTATGCCGACATGGATGCGTATGCCGCAGCGAAAGCGCGCATATTCAGCGGCGAGGGGGTGCAGGTATTGAACCGGGACGACCGGCGCAGTATGGCGATGGCCATTCCCGGGCGGAAAGTCGTCACGTTTGGCCTGGACACGTCCCCAAGCGAAGCAAATTTCGGCCTCTGCGAAAACGAGCTTTGCATGGGCGATGAAATGTTGATGCCGCTCGCAGAGCTACCCGTCGCAGGATTGCACAATGGCGCCAACGCTTTGGCGGCGCTGGCGCTGGCATGTGCGCTCGGCAAACCGGTTGAGTCATTGCTGCGCGGCCTGGTGCATTTCCAGGGGCTGCCGCACCGGGTCGAGAAAATCGCCGAGATCGAGGGCGTGACCTACTACGACGATTCCAAAGGCACCAACGTCGGTGCCACCGAGGCTGCGCTGTATGGCATGGACGACCGGCGCGCGGTGGTCATTCTGGGCGGCGACGGCAAGAAGCAGGATTTTCGCCCGCTCAAGGCTGCCGTTGAGGCCAATGCCCGCGCCGTGCTGCTGATTGGACGGGATGCCCCGCTTATTGCTGCCGCAATCGAAGGGAGCGGCGTGGAAATGTACCCGGTCGCCAGCCTGGCCGAAGCGGTTGAGGCAGCGCATTGTCTGGCGCATCGGGGGGATGCGGTATTGCTCTCGCCTGCCTGCGCCAGCTTCGACATGTTCCGCAGCTACATTCATCGTGCCGAAGTGTTCGTGGACGCAGTCAATGCCCTTGCGGCGCGGAAAGCGGGCCACTGATGCTGTATACCGCACGCGCACCCAAGCCCAGCGCCGAGCTCGACTTCAGTCTGTTATGGCTGGCCATTGGCTTGCTGGCCATTGGCCTGGTGATGGTTTACTCCGCGTCGATTGCCATTGCGGAAGCGGCCCGATACACCGGTGGCAACGGCGAATATTATCTGTTGCGCCAAGGCATCTTCATTACCCTGGGGGTTGGCGTGGGCATCGGCGCTTTCCAGGTGCCCATGCGGGTGTGGCAACAGTCGGCGCCCTTTCTTTTTCTGGCGGGGCTGCTGCTGCTGGTGGTGGTGCTGATCCCCCACATCGGACGCGAAGTCAATGGCAGCCGTCGCTGGATTCCACTGGGATTCGCCAATTTGCAGCCCTCCGAACTGATGAAGTTTCTGGCGGTGCTGTATGCCGCCGATTACACCACGCGCAAGGCGGCGTTCATGCACGATTTCAAGAAAGGCTTCATGCCGATGGCGGCAGTGATGATGCTGGCCGGCGCTCTGTTGCTCAAGGAGCCCGATTTCGGCGCTTTTGTCGTCATTGTCTCGATCGCCATGGGCATCCTGTTCCTGGGCGGATTGAACTGGAAAGTCTTTGCCGGCTTGATGCTGGTGCTGGTGGCCGGGTTCGCGCTGCTGATTTTCACTTCGGAATACCGCATGCAACGCATCCTCGGGTTCATGGACCCTTTCGCCGATCCTTACGGCAAGGGCTATCAACTGTCCCATGCGCTGATTGCATTTGGCCGCGGCGAATGGCTGGGCCTGGGCCTCGGCGGCAGTGTGGAAAAGCTGTTTTACCTGCCTGAGGCGCATACTGATTTTCTGCTCGCAGTGATCGCCGAAGAAATGGGCTTCGTTGGCGTTGCCGCCGTAATCGGCCTGTTCGCCTGGCTCATCGTCAAGGCTTTTTTGATTGGCCACCGTGCCGCGCAACTCGAGCGCAATTTCTGCGCCCTGGTCGCGCAGGGTATCGGTATCTGGCTCGGGGTGCAGACGCTGATCAATATGGGGGTGAATGTGGGGTTGCTGCCGACCAAGGGCCTCACCCTGCCTTTCCTCTCATTTGGCGGCAGCGGCATTGTCGCCAATTGCCTGGCCATCGCCGTATTGTTGCGCATCGACTGGGAACACCGGCAGATGATGCGCGGGAAGACCTTCTGATGGCCGCGATGAACCGCACACTCATGGTCATGGCCGGGGGGACCGGCGGGCATGTCTATCCTGCGCTTGCCGTGGCCGAGGCGTTGCGCGGGCGCGGCTGGGAGGTGTTCTGGCTGGGCACCCGCGGCGGGCTCGAAGCACGGGTGGTGCCGGCCGCCGGCATTGACATGGAGTGGGTGTCGATGGGTGGCATGCGCGGCAAAGGCCTGTTGAAAAAATTGGTGCTGCCGCTGATGCTGCTGATCGCCTTTGGCCAGAGCCTGCGTGTCATCGTGCAACGGCGGCCGGATGTCGTGCTGGGAATGGGCGGCTACACGGCCTTTCCCGGCGGCATGATGGCCAGCCTGCTGAACCGGCCGCTGGTGATTCATGAGCAGAATTCGGTCGGCGGGCTGACCAACCGCGTGCTGGCCTGCCTCGCAGACCGGGTGCTGACCGCGTTTCCGCAGGCCTTTAAGAACGTGCATGACAAGCCCATTCCGTGTGGCCGTGTGGCTGCCGAGTGGGTGGGCAATCCGGTGCGTATGGATATCGCGGCCCCGGCGCGCGGCATCCATACCGGCCCGCTGCGTTTGCTGGTGGTGGGTGGCAGTCTGGGGGCGTCGGCGCTGAATGACCTGATTCCCCGTGCCCTGGCGCTGCTGCCGCCGGAACAGCGTCCGCGTGTGGTGCACCAGTCGGGACGCAAGCATCTCGATGTGTTGCGGGCGAACTACGCCGCGGCGGGAGTGGAGGCTGAGGTGCGCGATTACATCGAAGACATGGCTGCCGCCTACCGCGATTGCGACTTTGCCGTGTGCCGGGCCGGGGCCATGACCGTGTCCGAGTTGGCGTGTGCCGGGGTGCCGGCCGTGCTGGTGCCCTTTCCTTTCGCGGTTGACGATCATCAAACAGGCAACGCCGAATTTCTCAGCAACGCCGGTGCCGCATGGTTAATGCAGCAGAAAGACCTGACTGCCGAAAACCTGGCGGCACTCATCGCGCGTCTCGACCGCGACACCCTGGCAGAAATGTCGACCCGGGCCCAGGAACTCGCCCGGCCCGATGCCACCCGGCAGGTGGCGGATATTTGCGAGGCGCTCGCCCGATGAAACATGCAGTTCGTCACATCCATTTTGTAGGCATCGGCGGCGTCGGCATGTGCGGAATCGCGGAAGTCTTGCTGAATCTGGGCTACGCGGTATCGGGGTCGGACCAGGCCGATAATGTCGTGACCCGGCGTTTGGGCCAACTGGGTGTGCGCATGCATCGCGGCCACGATGCGGCGCATATTGCCGATGCCGACGTGGTGGTGGTCTCGACCGCAGTCAAAGAGACCAATCCCGAAGTGAGCGCCGCCCGCGAGAAAAAGATTCCCGTGGTGCCGCGCGCGCTGATGCTGGCTGAGCTGATGCGCCTGCGCCAGGGCATTGGCGTGGCCGGCACGCATGGCAAGACCACGACTACTAGCCTGATAGCCAGTATTCTGGGCGAAGCCGGCATGGACCCCACCTATGTGATTGGCGGCAAACTGAATGCAGCGGGGACCAACGCGAAATTAGGTCAAGGTGATTTCCTGGTCGCCGAGGCGGATGAATCCGACGCCTCGTTTCTGTTCCTCTCGCCGGTCATCGCGATTGTGACGAATATCGACGCCGATCACATGGATGCCTATGACCACGATTTAGAGAAGCTGAAACAGTCGTTCGTTTATTTCTGCCAGCGCATTCCTTTTTACGGACTGGCCGTGCTGTGCATTGACGACCAGAATGTACGCGACATCCTGCCGCAGATCACCAAGCCCATTGTGACCTATGGTTTCGACGAAACCGCGCAGGTGCGTGCGCTGGATGCGCATTTTGCCAACGGCCAGATGGTGTTCACGGTGCGACGTGAAGGCATGGCCGACCTCGATGTGGTGCTGAATCAGCCCGGCATGCATAACGTTCTCAATGCGCTGGCTGCGATCGCGGTCGGCACGGAGGTGGGCGCCGACGACGCGGCCATCGTCAAGGCACTGGCAGAATTTAATGGCGTGGGGCGTCGTTTTCAGCGCCTCGGTGAGTTTCCTGCCAAGGCCGGCGGTCATTTCCTGTTGATCGATGACTACGGTCACCATCCGGCGGAAGTTGCCGCGACGCTGGCCGCCGCGCGCGGCACCTATCCGCATCGGCGCCTGGTGTTGGTGTTTCAGCCGCATCGCTATACCCGCACCCGGGATTGTTTTGAAGATTTCGTCAAGGTGCTGTCGGAAACGGACATGCTGGTGCTGACCGAAGTGTATCCCGCGGGCGAAGGCCCGATCCAGGCGGCAGATGGGCGCGCGCTTGCCCGCGCGATCCGGGTCGTGGGCAAGGTCGAGCCCATTTTTGTCGAGCAGGTCACCGAGGTGGCCGCGGCAGTCCACGATCTGGTGCAGGCTGACGACGTCGTGCTGGTTCTGGGTGCCGGCAGCATCGGGCAGGTTGCGCCGGCGATAAGTGCATTCGATTCAGCCAACGCGGGAGATGAAGCCCATGCGACATGACTACCGGATGTGCGAGATGGACCTCGGCGGCGGGGCCGCGCCGACCTTGCGCGGACATTTCCTTTATAACGAACCGATGAAGAAGCATGTGTCGTGGCGTGCGGGGGGGGCGGCAAAACGCGTGTACATCCCGGCCGATCTGGAAGACCTGGGCTGGCTGGTGCGTTCGCTGCCGTCGCGCGAAGACATTCACATGGTGGGCCTGGGCAGCAATTTGCTGGTGCGTGACGGCGGCGTGGGCGGGGTGCTGATCCTGCTGCATGGCGTATTGAGCACCGTGGCGCTGGAGAGCCGGACGCATGGCCTGCCGCCGGCTCCCCCGGCTGGCGATAGCGCACTGATCTATGCCCAGGCAGGCGTGGCTTCACCCAAACTGGCGCGCTTTGCCGCCAATCACGATCTGGTCGGCGGCGAATTCTGGGCGGGCATTCCTGGCACAGTGGGCGGCGCGATCGCAATGAACGCAGGTTGTTACGGAAGCGAAACCTGGGATGCACTGGTACAGGCCCATACCCTGGATCGGCAGGGCCGGCTTAATGAACGGCTGCCGGCAGACTACGTCATCGGTTACCGGCATGTGGCACTCAAACATGCCACGCAGGAATGGTTTGTCGGCGGCTGGTTCCGGCTGGCGCGCGGCGATGGGGCCGCCTCGCGGGAAAAAATCAAGACGCTGCTCAAACAACGTATCCAGTCGCAGCCGCTGAATCTACCCAATGCGGGGTCGGTTTTCCGTAATCCGCCCGGCGACCATGCGGCCCGGTTGATCGAGCATTGCGGTCTCAAGGGGCTGCGGATCGGGGGCGCCCAGGTCTCGGAAAAGCATGCCAATTTCATCGTCAATGTGGGTGACGCCAGCGCGGCCGACATCGAGCGTTTGATCGAACATGTGGAAGACCGCGTGGAAGCCCGCACCAACATACGGCTGATACGCGAAGTCAGAATTATTGGAGAGCGTCAGTGAATCAGACTGAATCGGCGAAGCCGTTCGGAAAAGTGGCCGTCATGCTGGGCGGGACATCGGCCGAACGCCCGGTCTCGCTGAAGAGCGGGGCTGCGGTTTTGGCAGCATTGAGCCGGCAGGGTATCGATGCGCACCCGTTCGATCCCGCAACCCGCAATCTCGGCGACTTGATCACGGGTGAGTTTGATCGCGTCTTCATCGCCTTGCACGGGCGTTATGGCGAAGACGGCTGCATGCAGGGTGCGCTCGAGTTGCTCAACATCCCCTATACCGGGAGCGGTGTCATGGCCTCAGCGCTGGGGATGGACAAATGGCGCACCAAGCTTCTGTGGCGTGCGGCTGGCCTGCCCACGGCGGACTGGGAAATATTGAGCGCAGCCAGCGATTTTTCCGCGGTTGAAAAGAAACTGGGCCTGCCCATTTTTGTGAAGCCCGCCCACGAAGGTTCCAGCATCGGCATGAGCAAGGTGACCGAGCCGGGAACGCTGCAGGCCGCCTATGAAAAAGCGGCCGGGTATGACGCCTTGGTATTGGCCGAAAAATTCATCGACGGTGCCGAGTTCACCGTGGGCATTCTGGGTGACAGCGCATTGCCGTTGATTCGCCTGGAACCGGCAAAGGACAGGGACTTCTACGATTTCGAAGCCAAGTATCTACGCGACGATACCCACTATAACTGTCCCGCGGGCCTGCTCGATTCACAGGAAATGGCGTTGCGGCAATTGGCACTGGACGCATTCCGCCTGCTGGGCGGAAGCGGCTGGGGCCGCGTCGACATCATGCTGGACAGCCTGGGCAATCCCTATTTGCTTGAGGCCAACACCGCGCCCGGCATGACCGACCACAGCCTGGTACCGATGGCCGCACGCGTGGCAGAGCTGGATTTCGATGCCTTGTGCCGCAAGATTCTGGAGCAGACGTTTATGCCCGACCGGGTACTGACATGAGCACGCCGCCCGATCTGGCCGCCTACCCCTTGTTCAAGCTCGCCCGCGTGCTGACGTGGGGTGCGCTCGGCCTGCTCGTTTATGGGGGCGTGAACTGGCTGGCGGCGCAGCCCTGGTTTGCCTTGCATACGATCGAGGTGAAAACGCAGACCGCGCATGTGACAGAAGCGCAGATCCGGCTGGTGGCCGAGCGTCGGGTGCGGGGCACCTTCTTTACGGTCGATCTCGAGCGCGTTCGCGGCAGCCTCGAAAAACTGCCGTGGGTGCGCGAGGCACGGGTGGAACGCCGCTGGCCCGATACGCTGGTCGTGTCCCTGGTCGAGCATGTGCCATTGGCACGCTGGAACGACAACGCCCTGGTGAGCGATGCGGGCGACGTGTTCGTTGCAGCCGTGAACCAGGCGCTGCCACGCTTGTCAGGCCCGGAGGAAAGCAGCAGGGACGTGGTGAAAGCCTACCTCGACTATCAGGCCGCGCTGAAACCGCTCGACATGACCATCGCCGAGCTGCGCCTGTCGCCGCGCCGGGCGTGGCGCATCCGGCTGGACAACGACATGGAGATTGCGCTGGGCCGCGAGCAGCCCCATGCCCGACTGGCCCGCTTCGTTGCACTTTATCCGCGTCTTTTTACTGCACCGGCCGAGACCGCTGCAACGTCGGCCGACGATCCGGCCGTGCCGCCCATTGCAACTGCCTCCCCTGGGCTTCCCCTTACGGTCGACCTGCGTTACCCCGATGGTTTCGCAGTACGGATGCCCAAGGGCGCATCCCCATTCAAACCGAGTACAACATGAGCGCCAGGCATTATGAGTAAGCCAAGAGATCCTAAAAATCTGGTTGTCGGCCTCGATATCGGCACCTCCAAGATCGTCTGCATTGTTGCCGAGATCAACGATGAAGACGAACTGGACATCATCGGCATGGGCACGCACCCGTCAAAGGGCCTGCGGCGCGGCGTGGTGGTCAATATCGAGGCGACCGTCAACGCCATCCAGCGCGCGCTGGAAGAAGCCGAACTGATGGCCGACTGCAAGATCCGCGAGGTCTATACCGGGATTGCCGGCAGCCACATCAAGAGCTTCAACTCGCATGGCATGTTTGCCATCAAGGACAAGGAAATCAGCCAGATGGACGTCGACCGTGTGGTGGAAACCGCGCGCGCGGTCAACATCCCGACCGACCAGCAGGTGCTGCACACCATCCCGCAGGAATTCATCGTCGATGGCCAGGAAGACGTGCGCGACCCGCTCGGCATGAGCGCAGTGCGACTCGAAGTCAAGGTGCACATCGTCACCGGCGCGGTGTCGGCGGCGCAGAACATCATCAAGTGCGTGCGCCGCTGCGGACTCGAAGTCGACGACCTGGTGTTGCAGCCGCTGGCCTCGGCTATGGCCGTGCTGACCGAAGACGAGAAGGAGCTCGGCGTATGCCTGGTCGACATCGGTGGCGGCACCACCGATATCGCGGTGTTCACCAACGGCGCCATCCGCCATACCGCGGTCATTCCGGTTGCCGGCGACCAGGTCAACAACGACATTGCCGTGGCACTGCGCACCCCGCCGAAAGAGGCCGAGGATATCAAGGTGCAATTCGGTTGTGCGCTGCGCCAGTTGGCCGACGCCCGCGACATGATCGAAGTGCCCGGTATCGGTGACCGGCCGCCGCGGACGCTGTCCAAGCAGACGCTGGCCGAATTCATCGAGCCGCGGATGGAAGAATTGTATTCGCTGGTACAGGCGGAATTGCGGCGCAGCGGGTTTGAGGAACTGCTGTCGTCCGGCATCGTCATCACCGGCGGCTCGGCTGCGATGCAGGGCATGGTCGAACTGGGCGAGGAGGTATTTCACATGCCGGTGCGAATGGGATGGCCGCGTTACGACGGCAGTCTGTCCGAGGTCATGCACAACCCGCGCTACGCCACCTGCATGGGGCTGCTGCTGGCCGGCGTGGAGGCGCGCGGCCGTGATGCGCCAAAGCTTTCGGGCAGCAGCCTGAAAGACATTCTGGAACGGATGAAAAGCTGGTTTAAAGGGAATTTCTGACATCGCCGGCCGTTGCGCCGATGACGTTGAAACAGAATTTGATGGTCGTGCCTGATGCTTGAAATACATCGAGGCAAACACATCAAAAATTTAAGTTTGTGGTTTTGATTGGGTAAAAAGGAGAGCGATATGTTTGAACTGATGGATGTAGACACGCAGGATGCGGTAATTAAAGTGATAGGTGTGGGCGGCTGCGGCGGCAATGCCGTTGATCACATGATCAGCTCGGGTTTGACCGGCGTGGAATTCATCGCCATCAACACCGATTCGCAGGCGCTGAAACGCAACCAGGCCAAGCTGCAGTTGCAGCTTGGCAATGGCGTGACCAAAGGTCTGGGCGCGGGCGCCAACCCCGATGTCGGCCGCGAAGCTGCACTCGAAGACCGCGAGCGCATCGCCGAACTGATCGACGGCGCCGACATGCTGTTCATCACCGCCGGCATGGGCGGCGGCACCGGCACCGGCGCCGCCCCCGTGGTGGCTGAAGTGGCGAAGGAACTCGGCATCCTCACCGTGGCCGTCGTCACCAAACCCTTCATGTTTGAAGGCAAACGCGTGCGCGCAGCCAATGCCGGCATCGAGGCACTGGCGCGTCACGTCGATTCGCTGATCATTATCCCGAACGAAAAGCTGATGCAGGTGCTGGGCGACGATGTCTCGATGCTCGATGCTTTCAAGGCGGCCAACAACGTGCTGCATGGCGCCGTCGGCGGCATCGCCGAAGTCATCAACTGCCCAGGTCTGGTCAACGTCGACTTTGCCGACGTGCGCACCGTGATGAGCGAAATGGGCATGGCGATGATGGGTTCGGCCGAAGCCAGCGGCGAAAACCGCGCGCGCATCGCCGCCGAGCAGGCAGTCGCCAGCCCGCTGCTGGAAGACGTCAATCTTGCCGGCGCGCGGGGCGTGCTGGTCAACATTACGGCGGCATCAACGGTGAAAATGCGCGAAATTCATGAAGTGATGAATACCATCAAGGAATTCACCGCCGAAGAAGCCAGCGTCATCGTGGGCCAGGTTCTCGACGACGAAATGGGCGAAACGCTGCGCGTGACCATGGTGGCAACCGGCCTCGGCAATCCTGTCGCACGGACGCAACCGAAGCCGATGCAAATCATCCGCACCGGTACCGATGACGCGCCGATGATGACGAACCATGGCGAAGAAGCGCCCAGCGTCATGACCAGCCGGCGTTCGCGCACGATCCAGGCGATGACCGATTCCGGCATCGACACGCTGGATATTCCGGCTTTCCTGCGGCGTCAGGCTGACTGAGGGAACGGGGAAGGCGGAAACCCAATCGCCGGGCTGCAGTCTTGCAGGCCGGTACTCCACACGCCGCCTTCCCCGCGACCGGTTAAAATAGTGCGATGATCAAGCAGCGCACCCTGAAAACGTCTGTTCACGCCACCGGCGTGGGCCTGCATTCCGGCGTCAAGGTCGAGATGACCTTGCGCCCTGCTGCACCCGATACCGGCATTGTGTTTCGCCGGATGGATCTCGATCCGCCCGCAGAACTTAAAGCCGACCCTTACCTGGTCACCGACACCCGGCTGTGCTCGATGCTCGAATCCGGCGCCGCCAAGGTCGCCACGGTCGAACATCTGATGTCGGCGCTTTCCGGACTCGGTATCGACAACCTGCTGGTCGACCTGACCGGCCCCGAAATCCCCATCATGGATGGTTCTTCGGCCCCCTTTGTTTTTTTGCTGCAATCCGCCGGCATCATCGAGCAGGATGCCGCCAAGCAATACGTGCGCATTACCCATCCGATTGAAGTGCGCGATGGCGACAAATGGGCACGCTTTGTTCCGCATAATGGGTTCAGGATTGAGTTCACCATCGACTTCAAGCACCCCGTCTTCGATAAAAGCGGCAAGACCGTCAGCATTGATTTTGCGGATGATGCCTACACCAAGGAAGTCGCGCGCGCGCGCACCTTCGGCTTCATGCATGAGGTCGAAGCCCTGCGCAACAGCGGGCTTGCCCTGGGCGGCTCACTCGACAATGCCATCGTCATGGACGAATTCCGCGTGCTGAATCAGGATGGTCTGCGCTATGACGACGAATTCGTCAAACATAAAGTGCTCGACGCCATTGGCGACCTGTATCTGCTCGGTCGCCCCATCATCGGCGCCTTCGAGGCCTACAAGTCGGGCCACGCGCTCAACAACGCCTTGCTGCGCGCGTTGCTCCAACACCAGGAATCCTGGGAAGCAGTCAGCTTCAATCAGAATGAAGACGTGCCCCCCGCTTTTCTTCGTCTTCATCCCCTCATCGCATGATCGCCGTCCGCCTGATGCTCGTCGCCCTGGTTATCGCCATGGTGGCACTCGGGCTGGCATGGCTGTTTACCGGCAATCGCAAATACCTGGGATATCTGGGCCGCGTACTGCGTTTTGCGGTTATCGCAGGGCTGCTTGCCGCGCTGCTGTATGTGGTGGAACGCATGGTGCTGCGCTAAGCAATGGATGCGCGAAAAATCGCTCGCCGGCCCTGTTCCCGCTTCCGTGTCCCCCGCTTTGCGTTCCTTATTCGATGACCAAGCTTCCGTCCTTCCCTGCTTCCGAAAGTGCGCATCAGGCAATCGAGTCCGTGGTCACGCTGACCGAGCAGCGCGATGAGCTCACGCTGCTGCGCAGCCTGCTGGAGGCCATCCTCGAAATGCTGCCCAAGGTGCAGGTGGCTCTGGTCTGGCTGGTGCCCGGGGCGGAAAGCGGGGAATGGGTCGAGGATGAAACCTGTTCCCTGCCGCCACCCATGTTTCCGATTACAGCGGCACTGCTGCTGGAGGCCGCCAGCCTCAATTCCGAGACGCCGAAAAAGCAGCTGGATCACGCAGGACAGCACTATCTTCTTTGTAGCCTGGGTATTCAGGAAGGGCGGCGCAAGGTCATCATGATCCGGCAACCGGTGTGGACGCCGACCGATCTGCGTACCGCGCAGGGCATGATCAATATCCATGCAAATTATGCGAAATTATTGTTCGACAGCGAACGCGACACGCTGACCGGGCTGTATAACCGCAAAAAAATGGAACAGAAAATGGGCGAGTTGCTTTCGGCCCGCGCCAGTGGATTCCATCGGGAGCTGGATAAAGAGCGGTCGGATTACCTGGCCGTTTTTGACATTGACCACTTCAAACGCGTCAACGACACCCATGGGCATTTGATGGGCGACGAAGTCCTGCTCATTTTCTCCGGTCTGCTGCGTAACACCCTGCGCGATGCAGATTGGGTGTTTCGCTATGGCGGCGAGGAATTCGTCGCGCTGATCAAAGGGGTCTCCCCTGACATGATCACGGTTATTCTTGAGCGGATCCGCGACAAAGTGGAAAAGCACGCCTTTCCCCAGGTGGGCCGGGTCACCGTCAGTGTGGGATATACCGTCATCGCCGATCAGGGATTGCCGCCCCATGTATTCGAAGAGGCGGACAAGGCGCTGTATTACGCCAAGGATCACGGACGCAACCAGGTCTGTGATTACAGTGCCCTGGTGGGTCGCGGCGAAATCACCCCCGACGAACACGGCAGCGGCTCTGTCGAATTGTTCCGATAGCGGGTGGGTCGGGCAGAGCGCGGCGCGCTATTGCCGTCTGCATTTTTGGCCCCGGCCACTATCGGTTTACGGGAAACAACGGTTTGTGCGGCGTGATGGCGTACCCTGCCGAGGGACAGCTTACTCGACCGGCAGTCCCTGTTTTTTCCAGCCGATGAAGCCGTCCGGGTAATTCTTTACGTTGGTGTAGCCCATTTGCTGCAGGGTATGCACCGCGAGGATGCTGCGGATATTTCCGCCGCAATAGACGACGATGGGCGTGTCCTTCTGCGGGGCATGCCCGGTGACGCGAAACTCCAGCCAGCCGCGCGGGATGTTGATGTTTTGTGGGGCCTTGATGGCGCCGCCCATGCTCTGGATTTCATCCGGCATGCGGATGTCGATCAGCACCAGTTCGGGATTGTTTTCGATTTCATGGCGCAATTGGGGGGTGGTGATGTCGCGTACGCGGGCATCGACTTCGCGCGTGAGCTGGGCGCCATCCTTGATGCCCTTGACTTCGGCGTGCGTGATGCCGGGCAGCGCAGCAGTGAACAAAAGAGGCAGGATGAAGGCAAGGCGTAGGGGCGTCATGGAGGACTCCTCGGGTTGGGTGGATCGAGCCGGCCATCGTGGGCGAATCATTGCCTTGATCGACCGCGTAGAGGGTGGACGGGCTGCCCGCGCAAAGGTTCAGCAGGGGGGCTTCCCGTTTGCCCCGTATCATGCGCCAGCCCACGCCTTGGCCAGCGCATCGAAAAATATGCAGTAAACCGCGATCGGCAGCGGCAGGCCGAGCAGCGTGCCCGGCAGATAATGGCGAAATCGCACGCCGCTCAGGGTGAGTGAGCGCAGGCACGGGGTTGGCGTGGGCGCGGCATAGTCCCACAGCATGCCGCGCAGGGGAGGGCGGCGCAAGCCGTTGGCACGCGGGTGCCGTAGTCGCTTGGGCCCGGTGTTTGCGGTATGTTCCAGAAAAACCCTTATGAGAATTCGCCATGTCGTTGACGTTGCCCGCTGAAATTCAAGCCTTGCTGCGCTCCGGACAGGACTTGATTCGTGACCCCGGACTCTGGTGGGAGGTGGCCGTGCTGGTGCTGGCGGCGGCCAGCGCGTTGCTGGTCCACCGTCTGCTGAGCCAGCGGCTGGTTGAGCGGACCGCGCGAAACGCAGAATTTGCCATGCGTCATCTCGCGCTGAAAGCCCTGCAACGCATTCTGACCCCGCTCACCACGCTGGTGGGCGTGCTGGTGGGGCGGGCGTTGCTGGCGAATCAGGGCATGTCGGTGCGTGTGCTCGACCTGGCGGTGCCGCTGCTGATCTCGCTCGCCACCATCCGCATCGTTGTCTATTTCCTGCGCAAGACCTTTCGACCCGGCCCGGTGGTGAAAGCGTGGGAAAACCTGATCGCCACCTCGGTGTGGATCGTGGTCGCGCTGCATTTGCTGGGCTGGCTGCCTGCCGTGCTGCAAGGGCTGGATGGCATGGCGATGGAAATGGGCGGGAAGCGGATTTCCGTGTTGGCGGTCGGCAAGCTGGTACTGGCCGTGGCGGTGTTGTGGATGCTGGCATTATGGCTGGCGCGGCTGATCGAGAATCGCATCAGCCAGGCCGAGTATGTGAATGCCAGCATGCAGGTGGCGATGGTCAAGCTCAGCAAGTTCCTGCTTCTGCTGCTGGCATTCCTGCTCGCCCTCGACGCGGTGGGAATCGACCTGACGGCCTTGACCGTGTTTGGCGGTGCGCTGGGTGTCGGTCTGGGATTCGGGCTGCAGCGCATCGCCAGCAATTTTATCAGCGGCTTTATTGTGCTGTTCGATCGTTCCATCCGCCCCGGCGACGTCATCACCATCGGCGATAAATTCGGCTGGGTGCAGGAGCTGCGTGCCCGCTATGTGGTGGTCAAGGACCGCGATGGCGTGGAAAGGCTCATCCCCAACGAGATGCTGATCACCAACGAAGTCATCAACTGGAGCTTCAGCGATCGCAAGGTGCGCCTGAAAATCCCGGTTTCCATCAGCTACGATAACGATCCGGAGCAGGCGCTGATGTTGCTGGGCGAAGCGGCGATGGCCAACCCGCGGGTGCTGGCCGATCCCGAGCCGGCCACGCGCCTGATCGCGTTTGGCGATAGCGGGATCGAACTGGAACTGCGGGTGTGGATCGAGGATCCGCAATCAGGCATGGCCAATGTGCGTTCGGATATCAATATCGCAATCTGGCGTGCTTTCAAGCAGGCTGGCATTGTGATTCCCTATCCCCAGCGCGACCTGCACATACGCAGCGGGCTGGACGTGTTGACCCCTCCCGCGCCACAATCGGAGTAAAGAGGGTCTCGGCGAGGGCCGCAGCGCCGTCAGGGCTTCTGGTGGTGTTGCAGCAGCCGGTCGAGGGCCTCTTTGAGGGGGCCGTCTTGCATGCCTGCATTCAGGTTGGCCAGCCCTTGCAGCGCGTTGTCAGGCAAGCCGTTTTTTACCACCGGATGCACGTAGCGCGGCAGTAATTCGGGGTTCACGCTGACGCGCAGGCGGTCGACCGCAATGCCCTGCCCCGCCAATTTCGCGAGCAGGGTATCGGTCAGGTCGCGCAGCCGGCTGGCGACGGCGCCGCTGTCGCAGGCCAGGCTCAACACGCCGCTTTCGAGCTGCATGACACGGACGTGCCCCGCAATGCCCGCCGGCAAAGCCCGCTCCAGGGCAGCCTGGGTGTTGAGCAGGACGCGGGCGCGCACGGCCAGGCCCTGCGGCAGCTGGCTGGCCAGCAGATCGGACAGGCTGGACGCGCTCATGCGGACGCGGCGCGACTGCCACCGGCAGGCCACGGCGCTGTCTTGGGGACGTCACGGCAAGCGCGTGGCGCTATGCTAAACTTCGATGATTTTCCGCGTCTTGCGGGCATTTCGGGTTCCTCATGCTGCAATCCATGTTCAAAAAAGTCTTCGGCAGTCGTAACGACCGACTGGTCAAACAATACCTGCAAAAGGTGAAAGCGATCAATGCGCTGGAAGCGACAATGGAAAAATTGTCCGATCCCGAGCTGACCGGCAAGACCGCCGAATTCAAATCGCGCATTGAAAACGGCGAATCGCTCGACAAGCTGTTGCCCGAAGCTTTCGCGGTGGTGCGCGAAGCCTCGAAACGGGTGCTGGGCATGCGCCACTTCGATGTGCAGATGGTCGGCGGCATGGTGCTGCACGACGGCAAGATCGCCGAGATGCGTACCGGCGAAGGCAAGACGCTGATGTCCACCCTGCCCGCGTATCTGAACGCGCTGACCGGAAAAGGCGTGCACGTGGTGACGGTGAACGATTACCTGGCCAGCCGCGACGCGGAATGGATGGGCCGGCTGTATGGTTTTCTGGGCCTGACCACCGGTATCAACCTGTCGCAAATGCCGCATGAAGCCAAGCAGGCTGCCTATGCCGCCGATATCACCTACGGTACCAACAACGAATACGGTTTCGATTATCTGCGCGACAACATGGTGTACGAGATGAGCCAGAAGGTGCAGCGTCCGCTGGCCTACGGCATCATCGACGAGGTCGATTCGATCCTGATCGACGAAGCGCGCACCCCGCTCATCATTTCGGGACAGTCGGAAGAAAATACCGCGTTGTACCAGCAATTGAATCAGGTTCCCTCACAACTGACGCGGCAAAAGGACGAAGAGTCCGAAGGCGACTATTCGGTGGACGAGAAGTCGCGCCAGGTGTTGCTGTCGGAGGCAGGCCACGAGAAAATCGAAGCCGTGCTTACGGAAATGGGGTTGCTGCCCGAGGGCGGCAGCCTGTACGACGCAGCCAATATCATGCTGATGCATCATGTCTATGCTGCCCTGCGCGCGCACGCGCTGTTCTTCAAGGACCAGCATTACGTGGTGCAGAACGATGAAGTCGTCATCGTTGACGAATTCACCGGCCGCCTCATGAGCGGGCGCCGCTGGTCCGAAGGTCTGCATCAGGCGGTGGAAGCCAAGGAGGGCGTATCGATCCAGAAGGAGAACCAGACCCTCGCTTCGATCACTTTCCAGAATTATTTCCGCATGTACCAGAAGCTGTCGGGCATGACCGGCACGGCGGACACCGAAGCGTTTGAGTTCCAGAGCATCTACGGGCTTGAGACCGTGGTCATCCCGACGCACCGGCCGATGATCCGCAAGGATGAACACGACCAGGTTTATCGTACCGGCCACGAACGCGACCAGGCCGTGATCAACGATATCCGGGAGCGCAATGCCAAGGGCCAGCCGGTGCTGGTCGGCACCACGTCGATTGAGGCCAACGAGCTGCTGTCGGCGGAGCTGAAAAAGGCGGGATTGCCGCACAATGTCCTGAACGCCAAGCAGCATGAACGCGAAGCCGAGGTCATTGCACAGGCCGGCATGTCGGGCGGTATCACCATTGCCACCAACATGGCGGGCCGCGGCACCGATATCGTGCTCGGCGGCGGCATCCAGCGTGAACTCGACGCCATCGATCAGGACGAGACCCTGTCCGACAGCGAGAAAGCCACGCGTCGCGCTGCCCTCAAGGCAGACTGGCAACCGCGTCATGACGCGGTCCTCGCCGCGGGTGGCCTGCACATCATCGGTACCGAGCGTCACGAATCGCGCCGCGTCGACAACCAGTTGCGCGGCCGTTCCGGACGTCAGGGCGATCCGGGTTCCAGCCGTTTCTTCCTGTCGCTGGAAGATCCCTTGTTGCGTATTTTTGCGTCCGACCGGGTTGCGGCCATCATGGACCGTCTGAAAATGCCCGAAGGCGAGGCGATCGAACATCCCTGGGTGACGCGCGCAATCGAAAATGCGCAGCGCAAGGTTGAGCAGCGCAACTTCGACATCCGCAAGCAGTTGCTCGAATACGACGATGTATCGAACGACCAGCGCAAGGTGATTTATGAGCAGCGCAATGAATTGCTGGCGAGCCAGGACATTGGGGAAACGATACGCGCCATGCGCGACAGCGTGCTGAACGACACCATTGACCTCCACATTGCACCCGGCAGCATGGACGAGCAGTGGGATGTGGCGGCGCTGGAAAAATCGCTGGCTGCCCAGTTTTCGCTCGAGCTGCCCCTGCAACAATGGCTCAGCGAAGACAAGACCCTGAATGAAGACGGCCTGCGCAAGAAAATCCTGGCCGCCGCCGATGCGGCGCATGCAGAGAAAGAAGCCCTGGTCGGGGGCGAGGGTCTGCGCCAGTTCGAGCGTTCGGTAATGTTGCAGAGCATGGACAGCCACTGGCGCGAACATCTTTCAGCACTCGATCACCTGCGGCAGGGCATACACCTGCGCGGCTATGCGCAGAAGCAGCCCAAACAGGAATACAAGCGCGAAGCGTTTGAGTTGTTTTCCGCCATGCTCAGTGGCGTCAAGGCCGAGGTCACGCAGATCACCAGCACCGTGCAGGTGCGCGTGCCCGAGGACGTGCAGGCGGTCGAGTTGCAGGATGAACTGTCCAACGTGCAATACGAACATGAAGGCTATGACGAAGCCCAGGACTTTGCAGCAGCTGCGACAGCCGCTTCGCCCGCGAGCGACTATCCCAAGGTCGGCCGCAACGATCCCTGTCCCTGCGGTTCGGGCAAGAAATACAAGCAGTGCCACGGCAAACTGAGCTAAGGAGCCGATCCATGCCTTATTACGTTTTTCGTCTCGGTATGTTCAAGGTGCTGGAAAAACAGGGCGAGTGGGCAACGTTCAAGGAGGCCAAGACGCATACCAACGATCTGCGTAAAACACTCGACCCCAAGACCGGCGACAAATACAAGATGATCTTCGCCGAGAATGAAATCGCAGCGCAGGAAACCCTGTCCGCCGATCGGGAACTCGATACCCGGTTGACTGGCGACGACTGGTAAACGCGTACTCGCGTTGGCTTGAAAGGATGAAGGATGCCCGATGGCTGAGTACAACGAAGACGCGTACAAACTGGCCCGCAAGGCGTATATCGAATTCAGCTGTCCGTTTGAACGGGCATTGCTGTCGCGCTGTGTCAACTGTGACCGCTCGCGCAAACTCAATCTGGCTGAGCGTGAAGCGATCGCCTGCGGCGATCCCGAGGCACGGGAGCATTGCCTGCACTTTTATCAGGCGCTGCATGAAAATGCGCAATTCGCCTTGAAAATCCATCCGGATACGCCGTGGCCGTTCGGCAAGGAAATCCGCGCCCAGTGTGGCGGCGTGCGAGGGCTTGCCGCCGCCCTGGGTGAGCCGGGCGATGAAACCACCGACGTGGCAGCGACAGTGCATGCGGCGCAGGCGCGCTATGGGAACTGTGCGGAATTTCCGTACTCCGAGATCATGCGTGCCGTGGTGCATTACGAACCGCGCAAGCGCCGCTGATCTGGCCACGCGCTCACCCCGGACTGTCGCGGAATACGGGCCACAGTCTGCCGGCCGCCTCATCACATCAGGTGTCGCGGGATCGCGGTGCGTAAGCGGGCCCAGGCCTGCTACCCTGTCCCTTACCGACGCCTTCACAAAGGAGCAATACGATGAAAAAACGGGTGTTATTCACGGCTGCACTGGCTGCATTGGCGGCGTTCACCGCGCCGCTGCATGCCCAGACCCCGGCCCCTGCAACGGCCGAATCCCGCGTGCTGAGCGATGGCGTGGTGCGCAAGATCGATACGGTCAACAACAAGATCACGCTTAAACATGGCCCCCTCGTCAATCTCGATATGCCGGGCATGACCATGATGTTTCGCGTGGTATCCCCCACCTTGCTGAATAGCGTCAAAGAGGGTGATGCCGTGAAATTTCACGTGGAGCGGCGCGACGGCGCATTGACCATCACGGAAATACAGCCCGCCAAGTAACTGCAATTCGCCGGGGAGCGGGGCGGGCCCGGCATGCCAAGCGAGGCGTGGCCCCCATGATTAACCCTGGCAGGCATCGGCGATGGGGGAGGATTCGGACCCGCCTGACTCGGGGATCCCCGTAGTGAAGGGCGATCAGGGTGAATCGGGCGTTACATTGAAACGCAGGATGGCGGCCAGTCCGTGGCCACCTTCCCCCCGGGGCAGGCCATCTGCAAGTTCCAGGCTGGCATGCGATAGCTGGGCAATGCGGCTGACAATGGACAGGCCGAGGCCGCAGCCTTCCGTTTCCGATTCGCCGCGCACAAAGCGCCCACTGAGCTGGCCGCGCTCGGGGCACGCCACCCCGGGCCCATTGTCAGCCACGCTGAGCAGGCAATGCGGGCCATTGTGGGACAGACTCACCTCAATGCGCGCGCCCTCGCCGGCATAACGCAGGGCGTTGTCCACCAGGTTGCGGCTCGCAATTTCCAGCCAGGCCCGGGAAACCGCAATGCCGCAGCCCGCAGTCGCATCCATGAACACCAGGGTTTGCCCCTGCCGATGCGCCTGAGGCTGCTGTTCGGCACATACCGTGGCGACGATGGGTGCGGGATCGATCGATGGCGGGATGCTCTGGCTGGCGGGGTCGACGCGCGCCAGGGTCAGCAATTGCTCGACCAGATGCGTCATCCGGTCAACGCCCGCGATCACCTTGGAGAGCGCATGCTGCTGCACTTCAACCGTTTGCGCACGCCGGGCAACCTGAGCCTGTATTTTCAAGGCGGCCAGCGGCGTACGCAATTCGTGTGCTGCATCCGCGGTGAAACGGCGCTCATTGTCGAAGGCTTCGGCCACCCGCTGAATGAGCGCATTGAGCGCAGCGCGCAGCGGGGCAATTTCGTCGGGCAGGGGCATTTGCTCATCGAGTGGTGCCAGGGCCCGCGCGTCGAGGGAACCCACCTCATGGGCCACGGCCTCTACCGGCCGTAGCGTTCGGCCCACAACCCACCATACGGCCAGCGCCATCAGCGGCAATGCCAACGCCGCGGGCAACAGCAAGGACAGCCCGATTTCGCGCGCGAGTTTTTCGCGCGCCGCATGAGCTTGCCCGACCACCACGCGGTACGCCGCCCTGTCATCCTGCGCGGCAAAAAAGCGCCAGCTTTCGCCATGATGGGGGCGCTCGCTAAACCCGCGCGGAATGTCTCCGGCGAACTCGACGTGGCCCGGCGACGTCACCATGCGTTGCGTGGTGCCTGCGCGCGTATGCCAGATTTCAAAGGCAATCGGCACCGGGTTGCGCTCCGCGTGTTCATGCAGTTCTCGCACAAAATGATCCACTTCGCCGCTGGCAACGATGGCCAGTAGCGTCTCGGCCACCTGGGCCAGTTGCCCGTCAAGCAGTTCGTCGGACTCATGGTGCGCACGCTGATAGACGACCAGCGCAGACAGCATCCAGATCACCATGACGGCACTGGTGAGCAGCCATACCAGCCGGCGGCGCAGGGAGTAAGTGGACACCTCAGCCATGCCGGGAAGGCGTCGCCGACACCATATACCCGGCGCCGCGTACCGTTCGTATCAGGTCATTGCCGAGCTTGCGTCGCAGGTGATGGATGTGGACTTCGAGCGCGTTGCTGTCGACCGCGTCGTTCCAGGTGTAGAGCTGTTCTTCGAGCGCGCGCCGCGTCAGCACCCGCTCGGCGTTTTGCAGCAGCAGGTGCAGCAGGTCGAATTCCCGCGCGGTAAGTTCAACGGCCAGTCCGGCACGCGTAATCGTCCGCGATGCCGGATTGAGTTCGATCTCGCCCAGCGTGAGAACCGGTTCCGACCGGCCATGGGCGCGTCGCACGAGCGCGCGCAATCGGGCAGTCACTTCGTCCAGGTCAAACGGTTTCAGCACATAGTCGTCGGCGCCCAGATCGAGCCCGCGGACCTTGTCTTCCACTTGATCGCGCGCGGTGAGTATCAGCACCGGCGTCGCGTCATGGCGCCCGCGCAGCCATTGCAGCACCGACAGACCATCGCGCTTGGGCAAGCCCAGATCGAGTACCACCGCCGCAAACGTTTCGGTCGACAAGGCGGCCACCGCCGCTTCGCCGTCGCGCAGCCAGTCAACGGCATAGCCTGCCTGCGTCAGCCCGGCCTGCAGGCCATCGCCCAGCAAACGGTCGTCTTCCACCAATAAAATGCGCATCGTTAACCCTTCATCCCTGGATTGCGGTCCTTCTGCTGGCAGCATGGGGTAGATGGGCCAGCAGATCAATCGGTTTGATCCACGCGCGCGACTCGTTCATGCGGTTCTTTGCCTTCGGCCGGAGGGTATTGCTTGCCAGTGAGCATGCTTTGTGCCACGCGTTCGCCACGAAGAGGGTGAACAACCAGCACCGCCATATGCAATCCGATAAAGCGTTCAATTCCGCCGTGACGCATTTTCCCGGTTGCCCCCCCACCTTAAGGCGCGCTTAAGAATCGACAGGCAGGATTCACTCGTTACCTTGGGAGTGGCGGTATTGAGCCGTACCCTGTAATCTGGAAACGTTTTACTTCAACCGGACTTGCCTGGGCTGATTGTGTCAAATCGAATGACCCGTTACTTGATGCTCTGGATCGTTATCGTCTTGCAGACGATAACGCCGTTCATCCATGCCCATGCGGGTGCGGTTCAAATCAGTCACGCCAGTTTGCACCATGCGCATGCGGGTGCACATGCTGAGTCGGCTTACCATCCGCTTGCGGCAAGCGAGCATGGTGCAGAAATCGAAGTGGCCCATGGCATGGCAATCCGTTCTGATGCGCAGGCAGAATCTGCCGCTGCGCCTGCGGCCTCGGCGGGTACGTTACTGCGCATTGATATTGCCTCGCCAGGCAAGGGGCTGCCGGCACCGCCGCCGTTGTTGCTGGTCCCTCCTGAGCACGTATTCCCTCTTGCTTTAGCGCCACCTTCCGTCTGATTGTCCATTGCAGCGCGTTGCTTTTGCACGCGCTTGCCTGCTGTTTCATTGCTTTTGGAGAGTTAGCATGATTGCTGGATTTATTGCCTCGCGTATTGTCGTATTGACCCTGTTCTGCGCGGTTCCCGCGGTTGCGGCTGATGTCCTGCCCTTAACCGCCGCACAAAAGAAAAATCTGGGGATCGTGACTGTCGCTGCGGGCACGCAAAGCGCCAGTCTGGCGCTGACATATCCGGCGCGGGTGACCTTGCCGCCGGCCAGTGTGCGCGTAGCCGCGGCCGCGGGCGATGCACTGGTTACCCGGATTCATGTTCAGGCGGGCGATACGGTCAAGCGTGGCGCAGCGCTGATTACGCTGTCGATGCCCGGTCTTGCCGAGGCGCAAAATACGTTGACGCAGGCGCGCCTGAAATCAAAACTGGCCGCGGGCATAGCGGCACGCGATAAAAAACTTTTTGCCGAAGGCCTGATTGCCGAATCGCGTGTGCGTGCCTCGCAGTCCGAGGCGCAGTCGGCGCGTGCCAGCCTGTCCGCAGCACAAACCGCGCTCTCCATGATGGGTGGCGGCCGTGTGTCCGGAAGCGCGATCACGTTAACTGCGCCGATCGCTGGCGTGGTGATTGAAAGTGGCGCCGAGCCCGGCCAGCGGGTGGACGCGGGCATGACGCTGGTGAAAATTGCCGACCTGTCGAAACTGCAACTCGAAATTCCGCTCAGCCACACACAGGTGCAGCAGGTGGCGGTGGGGCAAACCGTCACGGTTGCCGACAGTACGGCCAGCGGCCGTATCAGCGCCTTGCTGCCGCAACTGAACGCATCGCAAAGCGTGCTCGTGCGCGCCAGCCTCATCGATCCTCAGCAATTGCTGCGACCTGGCCAGTCGGTTCAGGTGACCATTACCGGCAAGCCGTCCGCCCATACCCTGGTCGTACCCGCCATCGCATTGGTGTGGAAAGTGAATCAAGCCCATGTGTTTGTCGAGGCCGCGCAGGGCTTTGCCGCCACGCCGGTCAAGGTATTGCGCCGCAACGCCCGCGAGGCGGAAATTTCGGGGCTGGATGCAGGTCAGCGGGTTGCCGTCAAAGGTGTGGCCGCGCTAAAAGCGCAGTGGTTGGGGGAATAGCATGCTGAATACCCTGATTGAATTCGCGCTGGTGCGGCGCTGGCTCGTGCTCGTGCTTGCACTGGTGCTGGCCGGGCTTGGCGTGCGCGCCTACCAGCAGATACCCATCGATGCGTTTCCCGACGTGTCGACGACGCAGGTCAAGCTGATTCTGAAAGCGCCCGGGATGACCCCGCAGGAGGTGGAAACGCGCATCACCCAGCCGGTTGAAACCGAGCTGCTGGGTATTCCCGACCAGGCGATTTTGCGCAGCCTGTCGAAGAATGCGCTGGTCGATATCACGGTCGACTTCAAGGAGGGCACGGACATTTACTGGGCGCGCCAGCAGGTGGCCGAACGCTTTGCCAATGTCAAAGGCGATCTGCCCGACAATGTCTCGGGCGGGCTGGCGCCGATTTCGACGCCGCTGTCCGAGCTGTTCATGTTCACCATCGAAGGGCCACTGTCGCTGGCTGACAAGCGCATCCTGCTCGACTGGACGATCCGGCCGCAACTGCGTGCGATTCCCGGCGTGGCCGACGTCAATTCACTGGGTGGCCGGGTGGCTACCTTTGCCGTGAGTCCCGATCCGCGTGCGCTCGGCGCGCGCGGCGTGACGCTCGGCGAGTTGCGCACGGCACTGGAAACCAATACCCGCAACGACGGCGCCGGACGCGTCAACGAAGGCGAGGAAACCTGGGTCGTCCGCGTCGACGGCGGCATCAACGTGCTCGACGATCTGCGCCATATCGGCGTCAAGACCGTCGACGGCGTGGTGGTCACCGTCAACGATGTGGCGCGCGTGGAAATGGGCGAACTGGCACGTTACGGCGCCGTGACGCAGGATGGCAAAAGCGAAGCGGTGGAAGGCCTGGTGATCGGCCTCCGGGGCGTCAACGCAGGGGAGCTGATCAAGAACGTCAAGCTCAAGCTTGCCGAAATCCAGTCCACGCTGCCTGAAGGCGTCACGGTTTCTACATTCTACGACCGCGCCCAGCTGGTGGACCGCGCCGTTGGCACGGTCAGCACGGCGTTGCTGGAGGCCGCGATCCTGGTGGTGATTCTGCTGATCCTGTTTCTCGGCAATTTGCGCGCAGCGATTGTGGTGGCGTTGATCTTGCCATTGTCGGTGCTGGCGACGTTTGTGCTGATGCGCCAGTTCGGGCTGTCAGCCAACCTGATGAGTCTGGGCGGCCTGGCCATCGCGATCGGCCTGCTGGTCGATGCGGCGGTGGTGGTGGTCGAAAATGTTGTCGCGCATCTGGCGCACGACCCGGAGAATTCCGAAGAGACACCGCTGCAACGCATCCTGTGGGCGACGCAGGAAGTCGCCAGCCCGGTGACCGCAGGCATTGCGATCATCGCCATTGTCTTCCTGCCGCTGCTGACGCTCGAAGGGCTCGAAGGCAAACTGTTCAAGCCGGTTGCGCTGACCATTGTGTTTGCGCTGGGTGCCTCGCTGTTGCTGGCGCTCACGGTGATTCCGGTGCTGGCCTCGATGCTGCTCAAAAAGGGCGCGCATACCGACCCATGGCTGCTGCGCAAGGCACAAGGCCTCTATACACCCTTGCTTGAACGCGCGCTGGCCCGACCGAAAATTGTCTACCTCAGCGCGGGCGTTCTGATGCTGGCAGCGGTGGTGGTCTATCCCATGATCGGCAAGACCTTCATGCCGGTGATGGACGAAGGCGACATTCTGGTTCAGCTCGAAAAGTTGCCTTCAATCAGCCTTGAGGAGTCGGTGGCGCAGGATTTGCGGGTGCAGGCAGGGTTGCTCAAGCACGTGCCCGAAATCCAGCGCATCGTCGGCCGTGCGGGCGCAGATGAACTGGGCCTCGATCCGATGAGTCTCAACGACACCGATACGTTTCTGGTGCTCAAGCCACATGACGAATGGCGACGCGCCGACAAGGCCTGGCTGACCGACGAAATCCGCAAGGTTCTCGACGGCTTTCCGGGCATCGCCTACAACTTCACGCAGCCGATCGACATGCGGGTCGGCGAAATGCTGACCGGTTCGCGCGGCGACGTCGCAATCAAGCTGTTTGGCCCCGATCTCGACACGCTCAACCGGCTGGCGAGCGAGATTTTCAAGGTCGTGGAAACCATCCCCGGTGCATCGGATGTGTATACGCAGCAGAACGACGGCGTGCAATATCTGCAGGCTGAAATCAATCGCAATGCAGCAAGCCGTTTTGGCGTAAGTGCGGACGAAATCGCTGAATTGCTGCGTATCCAGCTTGAGGGTGAAGTCATCGGCATGATCCAGCACGAGGGTCGGCGCACGCCGTTGCAATTGCGTGGGCCGCAGGGCTTGCGCGAGTCGCCGGACGCCTTGCAGTCGATACGCTTGACGCTGGCGGATGGCCGCGAAATCAGCCTCGACCAGGTCGCCACGCTCACGCGCACTACCGGCCCGGTGGCGGTGAAACGCGAAAATGCCGCGCGTTTCACCGTGGTGCAGAGCAACGTGGCCGGTCGCGATCTGGTGAGTTTTGTCGAAGAGGCCAAAACGGCAGTCAACGCACAAGTCAAGCTGCCAACGGGCTACAGCATAAGCTGGGGCGGTCAGTTTGAAAACCAGCAACGCGCCGCGCAACGGCTGATGATCGTGGTGCCGGTGGCGTTGCTGCTGATCGGTTTTCTGCTCTACCTCACCTTTGGCGATATGCGCCAGGCGGTTCTGGTGATGGTAAACGTGCCGCTGGCGCTGATTGGCGGCATCTTCGCGCTGGCCGTGTCGGGCGAGTATCTGTCGGTACCGGCCTCGGTCGGTTTCATTGCGCTGCTGGGGATTGCCGTGCTCAATGGCGTCGTCCTGGTCAGCCATTTCAACCAGTTGCGCGCGCAGGGGTTGACGGGGGATGCTGTCGTCCGTGATGGCGCCTTGCGGCGGCTGCGCCCGGTGCTGATGACCGCGAGCATCGCTGCATTTGGTCTTGTGCCGTTGCTGTTCGCAACCGGGCCCGGGTCCGAAATCCAGAAGCCGCTCGCCATCGTCGTCATTGGTGGCCTGGTCAGCGCGACCTTGCTGACGCTGGTGATGCTGCCGCTGCTGTACCGCCAGTTCATACTGAAAGGAGTGCGCGCATGAACGCCGTACATACATTGAGCGTGTCGCTGGCACTGGCATTCTCGGCCCTTGCGCATGCTGACTATTTGCCTGACCCCGCCGCTGCCGAAGCCGCGCTGTGGGCTTCGCCCACTGTGGCGCAGGCGCGCGGGGATTTGGCCGCGCAGACCTTGCGCAGCCAAAGCCTGCGAGCGGGACGAGATGAATGGACGGTTGCTGGCGATCTGGCCCAGCGTCGCCTTCAGACTGCCCCCTCGGGCAATGAGGCCGAATGGGGGCTGGCGCTGTCCAAGCCTATTCGCCTGCCGGCGCGTGCCACGGCAGACCGGACATTGGGCGATGCGCTGACCGCGCACGCCGAAGCGAGCCTGGGCGAAGCGCTGCATGAAAGCGGGCGGCAACTGCTGACGCTATGGTTCGACTGGCTCAATGAGGCCAGCCAGGCGCGGGTGTGGCTGGCGCAGATCGACTTGACCGAGCAGCAGCTTGCAGCCGTTAACGCGCGTATCCGCCTCGGCGAAGCGCCGCGAGCCGAGCGCGTCAGCACCGAAGCCGCGCTGGCGCAAAGCCGCCTGCAGCAACAGCAGGCCGCCGCGCGCGTGCAACGTGCGCGCAATCGCCTGCTTGCGCAGTTTCCCGCGCTGCCGGTAACGGTTGACGGCGTATTCCCTTCACCGCAGCCACCGTCGGGCACGGTCGAGGAATACATCAATGAGGTGTTTGAGCACAACCACGAACTGGTCCAGGCGCGTCGCCGCGCTGCGGTGTTGCAGGCCGAAGCACGGCAACTTGCCCGTCACCGCGGGGCCGACCCGCAGGTGGGCATCTTCTATAAAAATGAAGCCGGCGGCAATGAACATGTGCTGGGTGTGAATCTCGGGCTGAAGCTGCCGGGCGCGGCGCGGCGCACGGATCAGCAGGCGGCCGAGCAGCTCAGTGCAACCGCGCACGATGCCGTTATCCGTCTTGAGCAGCGTTTGCGTCAGGAAGCGCGTGCCGATTACGAGGCGGCCGTGGCGCAGGCCGAAAACTGGCAGCAGGCTGACCGCGCCATGCAATCGCTGGCCGAAGCCGCGCGGCTTTCCGCGCGGGCTTACAGCCTCGGCGAAGGCAGTCTCGATCAGGTCCTGCTCAGTCGCCGCCTGGCGCTCGAAGGCCAGCTCCTGCAGCAGCAGGCGCATGTGAGCGCGCTGTCTGCAGCGGCACGCCTGAAGCTGGACGCGCACCAACTATGGCCGCTCGACGTCAATGCCGACAGCGCGCACGCCCATCCGTAAGCGGCTGCACATGCGGACGCGAACATTCACCGTATCCAGTGCGTCAGCTCGCAAGACGACGCATTTACGCTCATCCTCATACCGGAATTTGAATATGCCTAGAGATCTGACGCAGGTTCACCCGTTGCACCGAAGCGGATTATTTCCGCTGTCCCGCTGGCTGGCTTTCGCGGCAATGGTGCTGTTCGCTTTTATGGCAGGCAGTGTCCATGCCCACGGCGTTGCGGAAGGCGACAAGCTCTTTATCGAGCAAAACAGTGGCATGCAGTTGATCGCGTTTGCCTATCTGGGCGCCAAGCACATGGTGACGGGATACGACCACTTGCTGTTCCTGTTTGGCGTGATTTTCTTTTTGTACCGGATGCGCGATGTCGGTGTCTACGTCACGCTGTTTGCCGTGGGTCATAGCGTGACGCTGTTATACGGCGTGCTCAGCGGTACGCACGTCAATCCCTATATTGTCGATGCCATCATCGGGCTTTCGGTCGTGTACAAGGCGTTCGATAATCTGGGCGGATTCCAGCGGATGCTGGGTTTTCAGCCCGACACGCGTGCTGCCGTACTGATCTTTGGCTTCTTCCATGGATTCGGCCTTGCCACCAAGTTGCAGGAATTCACGCTTTCCCAGGATGGACTGGTCGCCAACATCCTCGCCTTCAATGTCGGCGTCGAGCTGGGGCAGCTGCTCGCCCTCGCCGCCATCCTGATCGTTATGGGTTTCTGGCGGCGCACCGATGCATTCGGGCGCCAGGCGTTTGCCGCCAACGTCGCGCTGATGAGCGCAGGCTTTATTCTGATGGGCCACCAAATGGCTGGTTATTTCACCGCTTAATCCGGAGTTAAACATGACGACCTCGAACACTCACCCCCATCCTTCGTCGCGACAGCTGCTCAAGGCAACGGCCGTTGCTTCGGCTGTCGCTGCGGTAATTCTTATCACCGCCGTATTGCCGGCCGAACATGGCATTGATCCAACCGGGATCGGCAACGCACTCGGCCTGACCAAATTGAATGGCGCCAGCGATGACGCGGCGTCAGCGCCGCTAGCCGCATCCCCGGAGGCCAGGTCGCCCGGCAGTGTGGCGGAGAATGCGCTGCCAGCGCGTGCGGAACAGGAAACGGTGATAATCAGCGACGTGCCATTCCGCAGCGACGAAATGTCACTCACGCTGCAGCCCAACGAAGGAAAGGAAATCAAGGCCTCGATGCGCAAGGGCGAGCAATTCGTGTTCCGCTGGAAAGCAACCGGCGGCAAGGTCAATTTCGACATGCACGGCGAAAGGGTGAACGCGGGGGCGGACTTCACCAGTTACTGGAAAGACACTCAGCAGTCGGCCGCGCAGGGAATATTTGTCGCGCCTTTCGATGGCACCCACGGCTGGTTCTGGCGTAATCGCGGCAATCAGCCGGTGACCGTTACCGTTAACGTGAGCGGATTTTATGCATCGCTCAAACAGCCGGAATAAGCCGCCGCGATCCGCGACATGAGGCGGGATGTGCAGCGTGCCTCGATTGTGTTTGCCCGCCCTGGCGACGCCGGGGGCGGGTGAAGCAGGGTGTGGCCGTATCAGCGGGCGTGCGGCCGTATGAGCCTTTCCACCCTGTTCGCAAACCCGCTGGCGCGCAACCGGGAATTTCGCCTGCTATTTTCCGCCCACATCATCTCGCTTATCGGGAGCGGGGTGACGACGGTGGGATTGGCGCTGTTCGCTCACCAGCTGGTCGGCGGCGGCTCGGCAGCCATCGTGATCGGCAATGCGCTGATGTTGCGGATTCTGGCTTTCCTGCTGTTTTCTCAGCCGGCAGGCGTGCTGGCGGACCGCATCAACCGCAAGCGCATGCTGGTCGTCGCCGACATCGTGCGCTTTGGTTTGCTGGCGTTGTTCCCGTTTATCGACAGCGTGTGGCAGGTCTACGTCATGATTTTTCTGATCAACGCCGCCACGGCTTTTTTTACGCCGGTTTATGAAGCGACCCTACCTGAAGTGGTGGGCCGCGCGGACTATGTGAAAGCGTTGTCGCTCTCGCGCGTTGCGGTAGACATGGAGGCCATGCTGGCGCCGATGCTGGCCGGGCTGCTGGTTGCGCTGCTGGGCCTGCAGTGGCTGTTCTGGTTTGACGCGGCGAGCTATCTGGTTTCGGCCGGACTGGTCGCGGCCAGTACGTTACGCCATATTCCGAAACCCTCCCCCCGGTTTTCGCCGCGCGTCCTCCTTGACGAACTGAGCTACGGCGCAAAAATCCTGTTGCGCGAGGCGTCGTTGCGACGTGCGCTGATATTCAGTTTTGTCGAGGCCACCGCCGGGGCGGCAGCGATAGTCGCCACGGTCGTGTATGTGAAAGAAGTCCTCGCCCTGGGCGAGACGGCATTTGTAGTGGTGATGGCCGCCCTGGGGGTGGGGTCGACGGTGGCCGCGGTCCTGCTGGGCCGGGCCACCGGCCGATACGAATCCGGTGCCGACGGTCGGATTGCCTTGCATAGCGTGCGCCACCGGTGGACCGAGCGCGCGTTGCTGCTCGGTGGCTTGCTGCTCGGCGGGCTGCTGTTGCCGGGCGCATTGCAGCCGCCCCTATGGGTTTTTGCGCTGCTGTGGTTTCTTAACGGCGCAGGCCAGGCCCTGATTGCAATCCCTTCCTCGACACTGCTCGCCGAACACACCCGGGAAGCCGATCGCGGCCGTGCGTATGCCGCCTACTTCGCACTTACACATGCCTTCTGGCTGATCACCTATCCTGCGATTGGATACGGTACCAGTCGCCTGGGGGCGCCCCTCACCTTTACCCTCGCGGGCGGGGTGTGTCTGCTGATTACGGCGGGGGTATGGCTGACGAGAAAGCCCGGGGTCGCGCATGCGCACAATGCACCGCTGCCCTAAGCCAGGCAGCCCAGCGCATGGGAAGCCCAACGCCGCTTGAATGGCATGGTTGCGGCGGGCGTCGGGGAAACGACAACGCAGCCTGGGTGAATCGCGGAATCAGGGGCGCACGGCCGGCCCCCCCGGCGTGGGCACGTGGGCGGGACGCATCATGCGTCGGGCTTCTTCCTGCATTTCGGCGATTTGTTCCGGTTTTAATTGCCACACCAGGCTGTCGCGTGCCTGGATGGCCGCATCCACACCCTGCGCAGCAGCAAGGTTGAACCACAGGTAGGCGCGCGCCTTGTTGATGGCCGTGCCGGTGCCGTACCGATAGAGTTCGCCCAGGCTGTACTGGGCTTTGGCGTAGCCGCGCATCGCGGGTTTTTCGATCCAGTTGAAAGCCGCGCGGTAGTCCTGCGCCACGCCCCTTCCCGCCAGCAGCAGCAGACCGTAATTGTATTCCGCTTCTGACACGCCCTGTTTGGCGGCCAATCCCAGCCACTTGGCGGCTTCCTTGTCATCCTGGATGACCCCGTCGCCTTCCGCGTAGCGCAATCCCAACACCAGCTGGGCATCGGCATCGCCCGCTGCAGCACGCTTGTAAGGCAGGCGCTCGACAGTCGGGGTAGGCTGCGGAGCGGGATGCTGCTCCAGCGCGAGCCAAGCGGTTCCGCCCACCAGTGCGGCGACTACCGTCAGCAGCAGGATGGGTTTGAGCGGATTGGGGACCAGAAAGCGATGCCGGCATTTGCGGCACCGGCGGGCTTTGCTGAACAGCATGTGCCGGACACCGTCATGGGCATGCAGCGATGCCCTGCGGATCCGGGCGCTTCCGCACTGTGGGCAGATTGCCACCATGCGGGATCAGCGCGCCTGCGCGACGAGGTAATCGACGGCAGCCTTGACATCGGTGTCCGCGAGCGCCGGATTGCCGCCTTTGGCCGGCATGGCCCCTTTGCCGCGCAGGGCGGTGGTGTAGAGCGCATCCATCCCTTGCGTCAGCCGCGGCGCCCATGCGCTGCTGTCGCCCAGTTTGGGTGCGCCTGCGACACCCTTGTCATGACACACCGCGCACGACTGACGATAAATTTGCTGGCCGTGCGCAAGATCCGGTTTGGGCGCGGGGACAGGCGCGACGGCAGCCGGTTCGGCAGCAGAAGGGGGCGGGGCGACGCTTGCCGGGGCTGGATTCGGCTTGACAGGCGCCGGTTTCGGGGGTGGGGCGGCGGCGGCCGGTGCGGATTTGACGGCTTCCTCTGCTGGCGCCTCAATTGCAGCCGGGGCTTCTTCGACAGCAGCTTCAGGGGCCAGACTGGGCGCCACGGGAGCGGGTTGTGCCAGGGCAGGCGGTTCCGGCGCGGCGGGCGCGACGACCGCCTCTTCCGCTTTACCGCAGGCCAGCAGTGCGGCCGCGGCCGTCATGGCCAGAAAAATATTTCGCTTCATCGTGGTGCACCCTCTACGTGATTGAGCCGGCTTGCACAAACCGGTGGCTGTGTTTTTATAACTTACCGCCCGCTTCCTGGACCAGATAGCCTACCGCATCGGCCAGATCGGCTTCAGGCAAATCGGCGTTGCCGCCTTTGGCCGGCATGGCACGGATGCCTTTGAGTGCGTGCTCGTACAGCACGTCGTAACCCTGGCTGAGGCGTGCCGACCATGCGGCCTTGTCGCCCGCCTTGGGCGCACCGGCGACGCCGGTGGTGTGACACACCGCGCAGTTCGCATCGAATACCGCCTTGCCTTTGACCGGATCGGGTTTGGGCGTGGCCGATGCTGCGGCCTGGGCCGAGGGTTCGCCGGCATCCGCGCTATCGGTGCCTGCTGCGGCTGCCGGTGCATCGGGCGCCTTGAAATTCGCGCCCGCGGAGTTGGCCAGGTAGGCGACGGCGCGCGCCACTTCCACATCGGACAGATCGCCATCGCCACCGCGCGGCGGCATCTGGCGGATGCCTTCAATGGCATGCTTGATCAGCGTGTCATAGCCCTGGCCGAGACGGCCGGCCCAATCACTCTTGTCGTTGAACTTGGGTGCGCCCAGCGCGCCGGGCGTATGACAGGCGCTGCATGCCGCATCAAACACGGCCTGGCCGGATTTTTCAACCTTGGGTGCATTGGCGTCGAGCGCGGCCAGTTGGGCAACCGGCTGAATGCGCTCGAGCGTCGCCTTTTGCGCGGCTTCACTTGAAGTGTCGGGCTGATGTTTTTGCTGGATGCCGAGGATCAATTGCACGATCAGGAAGATTGCCAGCAGGGGGGCTAAGAGCCCGGCAACAACAGTAATGATGACTTCTTGCGGCGTGGCTTGAGTCATCTTGGCGTTCGAATCGGCCATGTAATTATCCTAGGGAGGGTGGCATCAAAACCCCGGATTATAAGGAAAGCGGCCCGGACAGGAAAGGGCCGCATCGCTTCACGGATAGACGCCATGAGGCAAACCGGCTATGCTTTGCGGCAACTGGCGCCCGTAGCTCAGCTGGATAGAGTACTGCCCTCCGAAGGCAGGGGTCGCGCGTTCGAATCGCGCCGGACGCACCAGTTTCACATCAAATCGGTTTCAGTCCCTTGTTACGCCAGGGTTTTTTCTCCGCGTTGCGGGTTTACACTTGGCTAGCGTTCATTTTGAGTGTTTCAGCCATGGCTACCCCAACCCCTACCGACATCAAGCTTCATCAGGCCTCGCGCAAGCTGGAGATCACGTTTACCGACGGCGCGCATTTCGAGATGCCGTTTGAACTTCTGCGCGTATATTCGCCTTCCGCCGAAGTGCGCGGGCACGGCCCCGGCCAGGAAACGCTACAGGTGGGCAAGAAGGAAATCCTGATCAATGCCGCCGAGCCGGTGGGCCTGTATGGCATCAATTTCTTTTTTTCCGACGGGCATGACACGGGGATTTACTCCTGGGAGTATCTGCATGAGCTGGGCACGAATCAGGCGGCGCTGTGGGAGGAATACCTCAAACGGATGAAAGCGGCCGGCGCCTCACGTGAACCCGGTATCTCGCAAATGTTCGAGCAGCGACCGAAGGGAAAATAAGGCTGATCATGGCAGTGTGCCCAGTCAGCTCATGCGCGCCTTCAGGCGCGCGTGTTGTTTTGGTCAGCCCCTACGAGTTGGGGCGGCAACCATTCAACCTGGCGCAACCTGCGGCCTGGTTTTCGCGTGCGGGGATTGAGGCGGCCTGCGTCGATCTGTCGCAGCAGAAACTCGATCCGGCTATTTTCGCGGGCGCCGGGTTCGTGGCGATATATCTGGGGATGCACACGGCCACCCGGATTGCCGCCGCCGCCCTGCCGAAGATTCGTGAACTGGCGCCTCATGCGCAGATTGCCGCATTTGGACTGTATGCGCCGGTCAATGCGGCATGGCTGAAAAAATTGGGTGTGCAGGCGGTTTTTGGCGGCGAATCCGAACCCGATCTGCTGGCATGGGTGCAAACCGGCGAGGCGCCGGCCGCTACTCAGATACGGCTCGACAAGATTGAATTCCTGCTGCCCGAGCGCAGCGGCCTGCCTGCGCTGCAGCGTTATGCCAAATTGATCCTGGCCGACGGTACGCAGAAGATAACCGGTTTTGCCGAAGCCACGCGTGGCTGCAAACATCTCTGTCGCCATTGCCCGGTGGTGCCGGTATACGAAGGTAAATTCCGTGCCGTGCCGGTGGATATCGTGCTGGCCGATATCGCGCAGCAGGTTGAACTGGGCGCGCAGCACATCAGTTTCGGCGATCCCGATTTTCTCAACGGGCCGACCCATGCGCTCAAGGTGGCCGAAGCGCTGCATGCGCGTTTCCCGGCACTTTCCTGGGATGCAACGATCAAGATCGAGCATCTGCTGAATCATGCCGAATTGCTGCCGCGCCTCAAAGCCTGCGGCCTGTTGTTCATTGTTGCCGCAGTCGAATCGATCGACGACACCATTCTCGACCGCCTGGATAAGGGGCACACCCAGGCCGGTTTTGAAGCCGCGCTGGCACAGGTGCGCGAGCTTGATATTGCGCTTGCGCCGACCTTTGTCCCGTTTACGCCATGGACCACGCTGGCCGGCTATCGGGATTTGCTGGCCGCCTTGCTGAGACTGAACCTGATCGAAGCCGTGCCGCCCATCCAGCTGGCGATCCGGCTGCTGGTGCCACAGGGTTCCTACCTGCTCCATCTACCGGATTTTGCGGCCCAGGTGGGCGCCTTCGACGATGCGATGCTGGGATACCCATGGCAGGCTGAAGATGCGCGCGTCGACACGCTGCAGGCCGACATCATGGCCTGGGTCATGGCTGCGGAGAAAGACGGCGTGCCGCGGGCACAGGTGTTTGCGGGTATCTGGCAGCGCACCCATGACGCCCTCGATGAAACCGCACCCGCGCTCCACCCCGCGCAATTCGGCGATGCCATACCGCACCATTCCGAACCCTGGTATTGTTGCGCCGAACCTACAGAAACCCAGCTCGCCAGCTTTTAGCCATGCCACGCCTCCTGTTGCTGCTTCCCGCTGCAGGCTATGCCAATCAGGACTTCATCAAGGCCGCGGCCCGACTGGACATCGAGCTTGTTAGCTGCGCCGACTATTGTCACCGGCTGGCCCCGGGCTGGGGATTGCCGCCATTGATGAGCGTGCCCTTTGACCAGCCCGACGTGGCGCTGCCCCAGATAATGCGCGCATTGACGCAGCCTGTGGATGCGGTGCTGGCAGCAGACGACCACGGCGCGGCATTGGCTGCGCGCGTGCGAAGTGCGTTGAAGCTGCCGGGCAATGCCCCTGAGGCGGTCGCCCGGCTCACCGACAAGCTGCATTTTCGCCAGCTGCAGCACGCCGCGGACTTGTTGCATCCGACATTCGTCGAAATCCGGAATAACGCCGAGCCTGACATGACGGCGATCGAATTTCCCGTCGTCGTGAAAGCGCGCCGGCTGAATGCCAGCCGCGGCGTGATCCGTGCAGATGATGCAGCCCAGTTGTCGCGTGCGATCCGCCAGGTTCGACGTATCCAGGCCCGCCTTCAACGCGAAGGCGGCGCATTGAGCGTACTGGTTGAAACCTTTATTCAGGGCATCGAGGTGGCGCTTGATGCCGTGCTGACGGACGGCCAGATTCAAGTGCTGGCGGTGTTCGACAAACCCGACCCGCTTGATGGACCTTATTTCGAGGAAACCCTGTATATCACGCCCTCGCGTCTGCCGGCTGCAGTCCAGGCGGAACTGGTGGACGCAGTGCGAGAGGCCTGTATTGCAGCCGGGGTAACGGCGGGCGTGGTCCACGCTGAAGCACGCATCAATGAAGCCGGCATATGGCTGCTTGAAATTGCCCCGCGCGGCATAGGCGGGTTGTGCGGCCGCATGCTTGCCGCGACGCTCGGCATGGGATCGGCCGAGATCGTGCTGCGTCATGCCGCGGGTCTGCCGCTGCCGCTGCAGACCCGCGCGGGTGCGGCCGGGGTGATGATGATCCCGATTCCCGTCAGCGGGATGTTGCTGGGTGTGGAGGGCGTGGCAGCCGCTGCGCAACTGCCGCATATTACGCACATCGACATCACGGCCCAGCCGGGCCAGCTGATGGCGCCGCCGCCGGAGGGCGCAGCCTATCTGGGTTTCATCTTCAGCCGTGCAGATGCGCCGGCGGCAGCGGAGGCGGCCTTGCGCGCCGCCCATGCGGCACTCGCTATCCGTATCCAGCCGTTGGTTGCGCCATGAACGTGTTTCTCAATGACCTCGCGGATGCCATCAGTCGCTCCAGCGGCGCCCCCTTTTGCATCAAAAACGCGCAACCGGTTCATGGCGGGGATATCAGCCGGGCTTTCCGGATCAGTGACGGCGCACATCATTATTTTGTTAAAACCCGGCCGGCGACCCGAGCCGGATTGTTCGAGGGTGAAGCGGCTGGGCTGAACGCGCTGACCCGTGCAAATGCGATGCGGGTGCCGCGCGTGATATGTCGCGGGGTGGCGGACGGGCAGGCCTATCTGGTGCTCGAATATCTGTCGCTGCATTCGCACGGCAATGCTGTCCAGCTGGGGCGGCACCTTGCGGCGCAACACCGCGTGGGCGCCGCGCATTTCGGCGGACCGCACGACAACTGGCTTGGCACAACCCCGCAGCCAAATGTCTGGGGCAACCGCTGGGCCGAATTCTGGCGCCATCACCGGCTGGGATTCCAGTTTCGGCTGGCAGCGGAGCGCGGCCATACCGGCGCGTTGCAGCGCGACGGCGAGATCCTGCTCGCGCACCTGGACGTTTTTTTCGCGGGATATGCGCCCTCCCCCTCGTTGTTGCACGGCGATTTGTGGGGGGGCAACCACGGGTATCTGGCCGATGGTTCGCCGGTGGTTTTCGATCCGGCCGTGTACTTCGGCGACCGCGAATGCGACCTGGCCATGACCGAATTGTTTGGCGGATTTGCGCCGGCTTTCCACGCCGCCTATCGCGAGTCGTGGCCCCTCGATGCGGGGTATCCGGTGCGAAAAACGCTCTACAATCTTTATCACATTCTCAACCACGTCAATCTGTTTGGCGGTAGCTATGTGACGCAAGCCACGCGCATGACCGCCCAGCTCTTGGCACATATTCGATAGGGGTTTCAATTGACGCGTCTGCTTGTTCTGCTTGTTGCATTCGGCCTCAGCGCCTGTTCGGGTCTGCCTTACGATGCCCGGCCGCCGAAAGTGAGCGTGGCCGATGTCGAAATCAAAAGTCTCGGCATTTTCGAGCAGCATTTTGATGTGGGGCTGCGGGTGAGCAATCCCAACGATTTCGCGCTGACTATCGAGGCGCTGGAATTCGACCTCGAGGTAAACGGTCGGGTTTTTGCCAAAGGCCTGTCCGGCGTGTCCGCGACCATTCCAGCGATTGCGAGCACCGTGATCCGCCTGGATGCGATCACGCAATCGAGAAATCTGATCCAGCAATTCAAGACCTTGCCCGCCGACGCGCTGCGGGAAGGCGTGCCTTACCGTATTCTGGGCCGGATCAAAACCGATCGCTCGTCCCGCTGGATTCCGTTTGACCACAAGGGCCTGTATGGCAGCGAAGGCAAACCGGCCAAGGGCAAAGCCATCTGATCGCTGCGACGGCGTGCGGTCAGACTGCCAGGGACCGCATGACCGGGACCGCCAGCGCGAAGGTGTTGGCCTGCTGCAGGGCCCGCCGCAGCCGTGCCGGCGCCGAACGGCCGGTGCATGCATGGGCCGGATCGCCATTGAACGCTTCCAGCATGCCGGCGATCAGTGCGTCGCGATCCTGTTTCATGCCTGTGAGCGCATCCTGAATGTCCATCACTTCGTGGGCCACTTCGCGTGCAAAAGCTTCATGCCGGGCCCAGAGTTCAGCCACGCTGCCGCCGGTCCGGAGTCCGGCAATGTTGGTGGTGAGGATGTAGACATTCTTGCGCACCAGCTCGAACAGCAGCGCATCGCCCGCCGCCACTTCGCGGCACGGCAGCTCGATCGAGGTCAGCGCGCGGCACAGCAGCGCGGCACCGGGCCCGGCCGCGGGCGAGGCGATCAGGGGCTTGGCATCGATGCCTTTTTTCTTTTCGAACCATACCGAGATCACGGTGGGATCGACGTAGCCGTGCGCCAGCCAGTCGCGCGGAAGCAGTTCGTTCTGGATCAGTGCGACGCGCGATTTCCAGTTCTCCGGCAGGGCCGCCAGTACCGTGTTGAGGTCATTTTCCGCCACCGCCACCAGCACCCGTTCGGGGGCGGGATGACGCTGCGCCACCGTGGCCATGTCGTCGCCGCGCGTGACCGGCACAACCATGCAGCCTGTGCGCAGCAGACCGCCGGCAAACACGCGCCCGAGCTGGCCGAGGCCGATGATGATGATTTCGCTCATTGCGGGTTCCCTTATTCCAGTCCCTTGGAATGCAGGTATTCGTCGTAGCCGCCCATGTAGAATTCGACGCCTTCGGGCGTGATTTCAAGGATGCGGGTGGCGAGGCTGCTGACGAACTGGCGATCATGCGAAACGAAGATCAGCGTGCCCTTGAACAGGTCGAGCGCGAGGTTCAGCGATTCGATCGATTCCATGTCCATGTGGTTGGTGGGTTCATCCATCACCAGCACGTTGTGGCGGCCGAGCATCAGCTTGCCGTAGAGCATGCGGCCCTTTTCGCCGCCGGACAGGACGCGTACCGATTTCTTCACATCATCGCCCGAGAACAGCAGCCGCCCGAGTATGCCGCGCAATACCTGCTCGTCGTCGCCCGCCTGGGTCCACTGGTGCATCCAGTCAGTGAGGTTGAGGTCGCTGTCGAAGTCTGCGACATGGTCCTGCGAGAAATAGCCGAGGTTGGCGTTCTCGCTCCACTTCACTTCGCCGAACTGCGGAGTAAGTTCGCTCATCAACAGCTTCATCAGCGTCGATTTGCCGACGCCGTTGCCGCCGATCACGGCCATTTTCTCGCCCGCTTCGAGCGAAAAATTCATGTTGGAAAACAGCGGCGAGTCGTCGTAGCCGAATTTCAGGTTCTCGACCTCGAGTGCACGGCGATGCAGGATTTTCTGGGGCTCGAAACGGACGTAAGGGTTCTGGCGCGATGAGGGCTTGAAATCCTCGATCTTGATCTTGTCGATCATCTTCATGCGGCTGGTGGCCTGGCGCGCCTTCGACTTGTTGGCCGAGAAGCGGCGCACGAATTCCTGCAGTTCGGCGACCTTGTCCTTGGCCTTGGCGTTGGCCGAGGCCTGGCGTTCCTTGACCTGTGTCGAGGCCAGCATGTAGTCGTCGTAGTTGCCCGGATAGGTCTTGATGGTGCCGTAATCGAGATCGGCCATGTGCGTACAGACCTGATTCAGAAAGTGGCGATCGTGCGAGATGACGATGATGGTGGCTTTGCTCTCGTTCAACACGTTTTCCAGCCAGCGGATGGTGTTGATATCGAGGTTGTTGGTCGGTTCGTCGAGCAGCAGGATGTCGGGATTGGAAAACAGCGCCTGGGTCAGCAGCACGCGTAGCTTGAAGCCCGGCGCGATCTCGCTCATCGGGCCGGTGTGCTGCTCGATGGGGATGCCGACGCCGAGTAGTAACTGGCCGGCGCGCGCTTCGGCATCATAGCCGCCCATTTCGCCGAATTTGGCTTCGAGTTCGGCAGCGTGCAGGTAATCTTCCTCGGTGGCCTCCGGATTCATGTAGATCGCATCTTTTTCCTGCATGACTTTCCACATGTCGGCGTGGCCCTGCATCACCACGTCGAGCACGCGCTGGTCTTCGTAGCCGAACTGGTCCTGCCGCAGCCAGGCCATGCGCTCGCCGGGATCGAGCGCGATGTTGCCGGCGCTCGGCTCGAGTTCGCCGGCGAGAATCTTCATGAAGGTGGATTTGCCGCAACCGTTGGCGCCGATCAGGCCATAGCGGTTGCCATCGCCGAATTTGACGTTGACGTTTTCGAACAGGGGTTTGGCAGCGAATTGGAGGGTGATGCTGGAAGCGGTAAGCACGGCAAAAATCCTAGGGTATGGGCACTAATTTCACGTCTGCGTTGCTGTCACGATACTTTTCCCGGCAACCCGAAGGCGCCGAATGATTCGGGCCCATCGCGGGCTGCATCCGGATCGTCTGCTTGCGGGCGTGAAATTAGTGTCAACACGCCCGGGATACGGTAAACCCGACATTTTATCATTGTGGCCGTGTCCGGCCGATGATTCCTGCTGCGCCTTCGGTCAGGCGGTGGAGGGGGCGGGCGTTTTTTCCAGTGCGGGGTGATGGCGCGTCGGGCGATCGAGATGAAAGCCCTGCACCAGATCAACCCCGAACCGGCGCAGCAGGGCGAGCGTCTGGCCGTCTTCCACATATTCCGCCACCACCGATTTGCCGAGCCCAAGTGCCACGCTGACCATGGCTTGAACGAAAACCTGGTTGTCGGGATCGTTGGCGAGGTCGCGGATGAAAATGCCATCGATCTTGATGGTGTCGACTTGCAAATGCTTGAGATAGGCAAACGAAGCGAAGCCAACGCCAAAATCGTCCAGACAGACCCCACATCCCTGCTGGCGGAGTGCCTCGATCATGTGCTGTGCATCGTGCAGGTCGGAGACGGCGGCGGTTTCGGTTATTTCAACAATCAGCCGACAGGGGCGTACGTGGCCTTCAAGCAGCGCATCGCCGATAAACCGGGGAAGGCTGGGTTCGGACAGCGACCGCCCCGATATATTGATGGCAATGGAAGGGATGGCCGGATTGCTGGACAGCAATCGCAGCACTTCGCGTATGACCCAGCGATCAATGTCGAGAATCCGGCCGCTTTTTTCCGCCAGCGGGATGAAGTGTCCGGGCATGATGAGCTGGTCGGGGTTGCGCTCGTCGGTCATCCGGATCAGCGCTTCGAGATGGGCCAGCGTGCCGTCTTCTGCCCGATAGACGCCCTGGAAATGGAGTTGAAACAGGCCCTTGTCGAGCGCATTGCTGATGCGCTCGCCCCACGACAGGCGGCTGCGCATTTCAGTATCGGCTTCGGTGTCCGCACGGAACACGCGCCAGGTATTTTTCCCTGCATCCTTGGCCTGATACATGGCGATGTCGGCGCGGGCAACCAGGTCGTCGGCATCGACCGCATGCTCCGGATAATAGGCAATGCCGAGGCTGGTGGTCACGCGCAGGCTCTGCCCTTCAAAGCGGAACGGGATCTGGGCGATAGCCCGGACCACGCGGTCGGCCAGCGTTTCTGCCTCGTTGCCCTGTGCGCCGGGCAACAGCAGGGCAAATTCATCGCCGCCGAGGCGCGCCAGGACTTCGTTGCGCCGGACAAGCGCACTGATTTCGCCAGCGACGCGAATCAGCAGCGCATCGCCAGCGCGGTGTCCGTAACTGTCGTTGATGGTTTTGAATTCGTCGAGATCGAAAAACATCACCGCGCACCGCATCTCGTGACGGTCGCATTCAAGCATGGTGCGCGCCAGTTCCTGCTGGAATCGATGGCGGTTATACAATCCGGTGAGCGCGTCGCGCTCCGCCAGATAAACCAGTTGCTCGGCGGTCTGCCGCTCGCGGGTGATGTCCTCGTATATCCATAAATACCCGCTGAAACGGCCTTCGCGATCCCGTACCGGATAATCGAGTTCGGTAATGACGCGGCCATCGGTCATCTGGATTTCAAAGCTGTCGGAGGGTTCGCGGGTTTCCAGCACCGACATCAGATGTTTTGAAAAATGATCGGGGCGCGCCAGCGTGGAAGCCGAGAGCGATAACACATCATGGACGGGCCGCCCGATCAGCACCTGGCCTTCATCGAGCATCCACATGCGGCTGAATGACGGGTTGTTGTAAAGGATACATCCATCGGCGGCGACGAACAGGATGCCCAGATTCATCGCCGAGAGCAGCGAAATCAGACGGGCGCGTTCCTGCTCGGTTTCTTCGAAATATTTGCCCTGCAGGCTTTCTGCAATCCGTAGCTCGTTGATCGCCTGCCGCAGGTTGGCTTCGGTCGCTTTCAGATCGTCGATGCTATGAATGCTTGCGCGGATGCCCTGATATATGCCGCTGTGATCATGGATCGGCTGCCAGTTCACCACCGCCCAGAAATGGCCGCCATCCTTGCGGCACACACGCAGCGTATAGCCCTGGCCAGAAGTGCCGCGCAAGGCCTGTCGCAATTGAAAGTCTGCCGCAACCCGGTCTTCGGGATGAACGATGTCAATCGGGAAATGGATTTGGGTCATGCATTCGGCAACGCTATACCCCAGCATGCGCTCGACCGACGGGTTGACCCATAACAGTGCGCCTTCGGGCGACAGCCAGAATTCGAGATCGTGGGTGTAATCGGCGATAGCGTGAAAGCGGGCTTCGTTCTCGTGCGCGCGTTCCACGTTGAACCGGACCGATTCGGCCATCCGGTTAAACGTACACACCAGTTGGCCCAGCTCGTCCTTTCCTTCTCCGGAAATTTGCACCCCCAGATCCCCTTGCGCCATGCGTTTGCTGGCGCGGGTCAGGCTTTCGAAACGCCGGATGAGCCAGCCCACCGACAAGGCCAGCAGGATCGCGGTGAGCAGCAGGGTGACGCCGGCAATGACCAGGCTTTGGCGGAGGAAGTGGGTGCGTGCCTCCTGTATGGAACTGCCGGACAACACCAGCGCGACATCGCCATAGTGCTGGTTGGCAAAGGCTATCGGTTGCGTCATGTAAAAATCATTTTTCCCCCCGTTACGCCCCGCCTGGTGGACGACACGACCGGCGTTGTCGCGCACCTCGATCATGACCCAGCCCTCGTCGCGCTGGAGTGATTCCGTGATGTCGCGAACGCTCGAGTCATCCTGCTGCGAGAGTGGAGCCAGCAAGGCCACTGCGAGGGTTTTTGCCATTTCATGGACGCGATAGTCGATCTGCTTTTGCAGCGTCCGGGTCGTGAACTGCACACCATAACCGATCAGCAGACTGAGCATGATGGCTTCTACTGCGAGGGCGGCAAGGGTGAGCTTGTAGCGGAGCGATAGTCGGCCGAACCAGTCTTTCATGGGAGGTTACGCAGTATGTTCTGGGCTTGGAAGGTGTATCCGCGTACCGCACGGAACGCATTGTCACTGACCGGACCCAGTTCGCCGTGGCTATGGCGATGCGAAACGATGGCGGCATCCTGCGATTCATTCAGCGATACCAGCGCCAAGCCGATAGCCCGGGTTTCCGCGTCGCGCAAGCGCGGATGCGTGAGATAGACCAGCCCGGGGAGCGGGCGCGACTGGGCCAGCACGCGCAGTTGCCGACGCTGATCCGGCTGCATGGAAAGATAAGGTTTTTCGGCCAGTATTGCCGCGTCCGTGCGCCCGTTTATAACCTGCATTGCCGCATTGATATGCGTGCCCGCATTAACCGTCTGATAATCCATTCCCGGCTTGAGCCCCTTGACGGCCAGGTCGTCCTGGGTGGCCATGACCGTCATCGCGATCAGGTTGCCCAAGGCAAGGGTGTGATCGCGCAGATTTTCCACGGTATGAAATGCGGAATCGGCTTTGACGATCAGCATGCCGCGAATTGGCTTGTCGTAGATGAGCAGGGGTCGGTATCCCGTTTCCTGTTTGGCCAGCAAGGCCAGATGGGCTGCGAGCAGCAGGATATCGTACTCACCCCGGCGACTCCGTTCAACAAATGTCTTGAAATCGCGGGCGGTATAAAGCACAACCCGGCGCTGCAGCTGTTTTTCCATGGCAGCCGCCACGGGTCGATACGTTTCCACAACTTGCCTGGCGGTGAGATAGGGGAAAACGCCGAATATCAGCGGGTCGCTTGCTTCGGCCCTGCTGGTGCCTGACCACGCCAAAAGCCACAGTGCCAGCGCCAGGGTTGGCAGCAGTATGCGCGTCACAGCCGGGGCGACCGTGGACTGCCGGAGGTCTGAAGTCGTGACCGGGTTTGGGGGAGGTAGGGATCCATCGCGGCGAGGTCCCCTGTTCCCATCGCCACCCGCTCGTCACGGACGCGTTCGGGTCCGGTCGACGTTGCGAGCGCCATATCGGCGCGGCCGCTGACTACCGCCTCCACCGTACTGACATCGTCCCCTGTCACCAATGTTGTGTAGTCGTCCTCATCGAGAGGGTGTTGTTGTTCCAGCCATCGCTCGCCTGCCAGGGTCAGCAGCATGTTTCGATCGGGCACGGCGAGTACTTTGCGTTTCAGGTCGCCGGGCGTGGACCCGGTGTCAGTTTTGCGCGTCAGCAAATACACGGGAACCGGATCGCGGGGCCGCGCCAAGGGGTGCCAGCCATGATCTTTTTGGGCCAGCCGTGCCTGATGCGCAGGCACCAGCGCCAATTCGTAATCGCCCATGAGCAGGCGCTGGCCGAATGCCAGGCTGTTTTTGGCGGAGACGAGGCGCACCGGCCGGCCGAGTTCCTGGCGCAGATGGGTCGCAAGCGGTTCATGCGTCGCGACGAGTGTGCGAATCGGCTGGCCGGGATGGACGCCGAGCACGAGTTCGGTGCCCAGGGCAGGGGCCGCTAGCGGCAGAAGGAGGCAGAGCAGACCCGGCCATCCGCTAAATATACGCAAAATTTCTTTCCCCTTATAACGATTTTTGCAGCACTTTTGATTTTCTGTTGTAGTTGTACAGGGCCTGTTTGCTCTTGGGCAGGTTGCTCAGGCTGCTGTCGATAAATCCGCGTTCTTCAAACCATTGCTCGGTGCGCGTAGTCAGCACGAATAATTGTCTGAACCCGAGTTTTCTGCCTTTTTTCTCGGCTTCCTCCAGCAAGACCTCACCGAATCCCCGCCCGCGATATTCACTTGATACCGCCAGGCAGGCAAGTTCAGCCGAGGCTTCCTCCGGAAAGGGGTAGAGCGCGACGCAGCCGGCAATGACCCCGTCGGATTCGAGTACCAGGAAACGCTCGACCTCCATTTCCAGCAGCTCACGCGAACGCCGGACCAGGATGCCTTCGCGCTCCAGTGGCTCGATCAGGTGGAGAATGCCGCCCACATCGTTGACGGTAGCGGGACGCAGTGTCTCCAGGGGCGCCGGCGTGATGAGCGTGCCCACCCCGTCCCGGGTAAAAAGCTCCGACAGCAGCGCGCCGTCGCGGTGGCGGCTGATGAGATGCGCACGCTTGACGCCCTGCGTGCATGCGGTGATGGCACAGGGCAGGTAATAGGTAATGTCTTCGGGCAGCGTGCGCGTTTTGCTGCGGCCGACCCTTTCCAGTACCTTGCGCGCCTCGTTGACGGTGAGCGCGTGATGAATCTTGCGCCCCTTGTCCGGAACACCCTCGGTATCCATCAGGAAAATCAGCTTGTCGGCGGCGAGTTCGACCGCTGCCTGGGTGGCCACATCTTCCAGGCTGAGATTGAAAATCTCGCCGGTGGGCGAATAGCCGATCGGCGAGAGCAGCACGATGTCATGCTGGTCAAGGCGCCGCCGGATGGCCGCCGCATCGATCTTGCGCACTTCGCCGGTGTGAAGCAGGTCCACGCCTTCGCGCACACCCAGCGGCTGCGCTGTCACGAAATTGCCGGACGCCACGCGAATGCCTGCGCCGGCCATTGGGGTGTTGGCGAGCCCCAGCGACAACAGGGCTTCAATTTCAACGCGTACGGTGCCCGCGGCTTCCTTGACGCAGGCGAGCGCGGCATCGTCAGTGACGCGCAGTCCGCCCACGTAGCGAATTGCCGTGCCATTGCCGATCAGACGGGCTTCGACCTGGGGGCGGACACCATGAATCAGCACCAGCCGCACGCCGAGACTGTTCAGCAGGTTGACATCATGCGCCAGCTGCACGAAGCCATCGTCGGCTACCAGCTCGCCGCCGAAAGCGATGACAAAGGTCTTGCCGCGAAAGCCATGGATATACGGAGCGGCGGAACGAAACCAGTGGACGAAATCGGTAGTGTCTTTCAACGGCGTGTCCTGATCAGGGCAAATTTACCTGCAGGATACCGAAAACCCATGCAACACGCAGAATGACCCTGCACATGCGCAAATTAAAGAAGCGGAAGAACGCCCCGTTGCCGTGACGCAGTGACGGCTGTCGTTCGCCTGTCATCGGTCGCCCTGCTTGCTCCGGCTCGATGGCGGATCGCATGCGACTCAGAAATCGCCCCAGACGGTCTGCATCGCAGCGAGCGCCGCCAGGGCAGCGGTTTCGGTACGTAATACCCGCGGACCGAGTCGCACCGACAAGGCGCCCGCGGCCTGCAAGGCCGCAATTTCGTCGGGTTCGAACCCGCCCTCGGGGCCCGCTATCAGGCAATCCATTCCGGTGGCTGCCGGCAGATCGGCCAGTCGCGATTCGGCGGTCGGCGATAGAAAAATCAGCCGGTCCATCGCCTGCTGGCCCAGCCACCCCGCCAGGCTGAGCGGGACGGCCACGCGCGGGACCTGATTGCGGCCGCATTGCTCGCAGGCACTGGCGACCACGCCTTGCCAGTGGCTGATACGTCGCTCGGCGCGTTCGCCGGAAAGCTTGACCACGCTGCGCTTGGCAGCAATCGGCTGGATCGCCGCCACCCCCAGCTCAACCGCTTTTTGCAGCGTGTAGTCCATGCGCTCGCCACTCGAAATTCCCTGCGCCAGCATCACCCGCAATGGCGATTCGCGTTCAATGTCGGTAAATCCGGTGAGGCGGACAGCCACCTCGTCTTTCTGGATGCGCTCGATGCATGCCTCGAATTGGCCCCCTTGACCATTGAACAGGGTCAGCGTGTCGCCTGCAGCGAGGCGCAGTGCGCGCGCGGCGTGGCGCGCAGGACCCGGCGGCAGCGTGAAGCGGGCGCCTGGGGCCAGGGGCAGGTCAAGATAAAAACGCGGTGCAGACATCTTGCTATTATGCCGGGGATAACGTCTTTTCTACGGAGTACGTCATGGTTTCCCTAAGCACCCCGGTGTGTGATTTCGGCTGGAAAGCCCCTGAGTTCAACTTGCGCGGCGTCGACGGCAAAGCCTGGTCGCTACGCGATGCCATGGGCCCCAATGGGATGCTGGTCATGTTTATCTGCAACCACTGCCCGTACGTGAAGGCGATCCGGCCGCGCCTGGTGCGCGACATGACCGAACTCCGGCAACATGGCATCCATGGCATCGCCATCATGTCGAACGATCCGACGGAATATGAAGAAGACCGATTTGACAACATGGCCAAGGTCTCCGAGGAATTCGGCTTCACCTTTCCGTATGTGATCGACGAGGCGCAGCAGGTCGCCAAGGCGTACGGTGCCGTTTGCACACCGGATTTTTTTGGGTTCAACCGGCAGTATGAATTGCAATACCGCGGCCGTTTTGACGCATCGCGCAAAGAGACGGCACCCGACGATGTGCGCCGAGACCTGTTCGAGGCGATGAAGGAAGTCGCCGCAACCCAGCGGGGTCCGGCGGCGCAGATTCCCGGCATGGGGTGCTCGATCAAATGGTGCGAAGCGTGATGCCTGCAGGCTGGCGGCATTCGGCTGCGGCTTCGCGGATGGGGTGTGCGGGGCGTCGCTGCAGCAGCGCGGCGCGTGGCGTGGTGACAGGTGGAGCGAACCATGCTTGAACAGGTTAAAGCGCTGGTCCGGGAAGTGGCGCAGCGCGAAGTCACTCCGCGGTTTCTTAAAGTCAAACACAGCCATAAGCTCGACGGCAGCGTATTTACCGAAGCCGACTCGGCCACGCAGGATGCGCTGGAAGCGGCGTTGCCCAAAATCCGCAACGTGCCGGTACTGGGCGAGGAAATGACCGAACAACAGCAACACGATGCCTGGAACGCGGGCCGCGATGGATTGTGGTGCGTCGACCCGATCGATGGCACCTCCAATTTTGTGGCCGGCGTACCCTACTTTGCCGTCTCGGTTGCATATCTCTATAAAGGCGAACGCATGCTCGGCGTTGTGTACGATCCCATCGCCGACGAGATGTTTTCGGCGGAACGGGGATGCGGCGCGTTTTTGAACGGCAAGCCGCTTCCTTTGCGTCCGCCCGTCACCGAATTGCGCCGCGCAATGGCCGGCGTGGAAATGAAGCGCATCAACCGGGAACTGGCGGGGCGCTTGGCGTCATGGCCACCCTATGCGTCGCAGCGTAATTTCGGCGCGTCGACCCTGGACTGGTGTTATACCGCCGCCGGCCGCTTCGATATTTATGTCCATGGCGGACAGAAGCTGTGGGATTACGCCGCGGGCGCGCTGATCCTGGAAGAAGCCGGCGGCCAGCTGTCCAGCCTGTCAGGCAGCTTCGATATCGCCAATATCTGGGAGCGCTCGGTGGTGGCGTCGGCCAGTCCGGAATTGTTCGTTTTATGGCGCGACTGGCTGAAAGCAGCCGGCGCATAAGCCAGTCCATCGACCAAATAAAAAGATTTTAGCGGCTGATTTTGAGTCTGTGCATGAAAGTACCGCCTTAACCCCTTGTCCAAGAACTCCTTTCGGCCGCTTTGGGCTTGGCTTGCGAAAGCCCGCCCTGCTGACGGATAATCGAGGTTTTTGCATATTCTGCCCCTGTTGCCGTTGCGCAACTTTGAATTCGGGCGGGATGCGACAATTTTTTACTTAAGCTGAAGGGAACGCAATGCCAACCCGTAACGACCTGGCCAATGCCATTCGCGTGCTTGCAATGGACGCAGTTGAAAAAGCCAAATCCGGCCATCCCGGCGCGCCCATGGGCATGGCAGAAATTGCCGAGACCTTGTGGAATCACCACCTGCGTCACAATCCAGCCAACCCCAAGTGGCCCGATCGCGACCGTTTTGTCCTCTCGAACGGCCATGGCTCGATGCTGATCTACGCGTTGCTGCACCTGACCGGCTATGACCTGTCGATGGAAGACCTGAAGCAGTTCCGTCAGTTGCATTCCAAGACGCCGGGCCACCCGGAGTATGGCTATGCGCCCGGTATTGAAACCACGACCGGTCCGCTCGGCCAGGGCATCACCAATGCCGTCGGCATGGCCATGGCTGAAAAAGTCCTGGCCGCCGAATTCAACAAGCCGGATCACACCATTGTCGATCACCACACCTATGTGTTCCTTGGTGATGGCTGCATGATGGAAGGCATTTCGCACGAATCGAGCGCGCTGGCCGGTACCTGGAAGCTCAACAAGCTGATCGCTTTCTGGGACGATAACGGCATCTCGATCGATGGCCATATCGAGCACTGGTACACCGATGACACCGCCAAGCGTTTCGAAGCGTATGGCTGGCAGGTGATTGCGAACGTCGACGGCCACAACGTCGAAGCGCTTGAAGCCGCGATCCAGAAAGCCAAGGCCAGCACCGACAAGCCCACGCTGATCTGTTGCAAAACCGTGATCGGCAAGGGCTCGCCCAACAAGGCCGGCACCCACGACGTGCATGGCGCGGCGCTCGGTCACGAAGAAGTGCTGGCAACGCGCAAGAATCTCGGCTGGATTCCCGAGCCTTTCGAAGTGCCGGATGACATCTACGCCGGCTGGGATGCCAAGACCAAAGGCGCAGGCCTTGAGACGCTGTGGAACAACAAGTTTGCCGAATATAAAAAGGCCTATCCGGCCGAGGCGGCCGAATTCGACCGCCGCATGAATGGCGAACTGCCTGCCAACTGGAAATCGCATGTTGCCGACAAGCTGGCAGCCATCAACGCCAAGGCTGAGACGGTAGCGACCCGCAAGGCATCGCAGATCGCAATCAACGCCCTGGCGCCTGTGCTGCCCGAGTTCCTCGGCGGCTCGGCCGACCTCACCGGTTCCAACCTGACCAACTGGGAAGGGTGCCATCCGGTGCGCAACGGCAATCCCGGCAACTACATCAGCTACGGCGTGCGCGAATTCGGCATGGCTGCAATCATGAACGGCATGGCGCTGCACGGCGGCCTGCTGCCGTTCGGTGGCACCTTCCTGATGTTCTCCGAGTATTCGCGCAACGCCATCCGCATGGCAGCGTTGATGAAGCAGCGCGTGATCCACGTTTTCACGCACGATTCGATCGGCCTCGGCGAAGACGGCCCGACCCACCAGCCGGTCGAGCAGACCACCACCCTGCGCATGATTCCCAACATCGACGTCTGGCGTCCCTGCGATACCGTCGAAACCATGGTTGGCTGGGTGCATTCGGTCGAGCGCATGGATGGCCCCACCTGTCATATTCTGAGCCGGCAGAACCTGCCTTTCATCGCGCGCGACGAGGCGACGCTTGCCAATATCGCCAAGGGCGGTTACGTGCTCAAGGATGCCGCAAACGCCCGTGCGATCATCATTGCCACCGGCTCGGAAGTCGAGCTCGCCATGAAGGCCCAGGAAGCGCTGGCAGCCGAAGGCATTGCGGTGCGCGTGGTTTCGATGCCGTCGACCAATACCTTCGATCGCCAGGACACCGCCTACAAGGCCAGCGTGCTGACCAAGGGCCTGCCGCGGGTGGCGGTGGAAGCGGGCGTGACCGATTTCTGGCGCAAATACGTCGGGCTTGAAGGCGCGGTGGTCGGTATCGACAGCTTCGGCGAGTCGGCACCGGCTCCGGCCTTGTTCAAGCACTTCGGTTTTACGCCGGAAAACGTCGTGGCTGCAGTCAAGGGCGTGCTCTAACAATCCGGGGCTGGAAAGGAAGCACGCGGTGCGGGTGAGTCCCGCGCCGCGTGCTTCCGGTTTCGCCTCCAGACAAAAAATTCTCAACTCTCAGGAGAGACTGCAATGGCAATTAAAGTTGGTATCAATGGTTTTGGCCGCATCGGCCGCATGGCATTTCGCGCGATCGCCAAAGACTTCCCGGAAATCGAAGTGGTCGCGATCAACGATCTGCTCGACCCCGATTACCTGGCCTACATGCTGAAGTACGACTCGGTTCACGGTCGTTTTAACGGCGACGTCAAGGTATCCGGCAGCAATCTGGTCGTCAACGGCAAGACCGTTCGCCTGACCGCCGAGCGCGACCCCGCCAACCTGAAATGGAACGAAGCGGGCGCCGACATCGTGATCGAATGCACCGGGTTCTTCCTCGACGACGAAACCTGCCAGAAGCACATTGCCGCTGGCGCGAAAAAAGTCGTGATGAGCGCCCCGTCCAAGGATGCGACTCCGATGTTCGTTTACGGCGTCAACCACGAAACCTACGCCGGGCAGGCCATCGTGTCTGCTGCGTCCTGCACCACCAACTGCCTGGCGCCGATTGCCAAGGTGCTGAACGACAACTGGGGCCTGAAGCGCGGCCTGATGACCACCGTGCACGCCGCAACGGCAACCCAGAAAACCGTCGACGGCCCGTCGATGAAAGACTGGCGCGGCGGCCGCGGCATCCTCGAAAACATTATTCCGTCTTCCACCGGCGCTGCCAAGGCCGTGGGCGTGGTGCTGCCCGAACTGAAAGGCAAGCTGACCGGTATGGCGTTCCGGGTGCCGACTTCCGACGTGTCGGTGGTTGACCTGACCTGCGAACTCGAAAAACCCGCCAAGTACGCAGACATTTGCGCTGCGATGAAAGCGGCATCCGAAGGCGCAATGAAGGGTACGCTGGCCTACACCGACGAGAAGGTGGTTTCCACCGACTTCCGCGGCATCAGCGCCTCGTCCATTTTCGATTCCGAAGCCGGTATCGCGCTGGACGACACCTTCGTCAAGGTCGTGTCCTGGTATGACAACGAATACGGCTACACCTGTAACATGCTGCGCTTCGTCAAGCACGTAGCGAAGTAACGCCGTGCGTGCGGGGCGGTTCTGACCGCTTCGCCTGCTCGCGTACGTGAGCTTTAAGGTCTGGCGCGATCGTGTGTTGAAGCGGCGCGCCAACCCTTAAATCTTACTTCTGGAGAACAAATATGGCTGTTATTCGCGTCACCGATCTGGATCTGGCGGGCAAGCGCGTGTTTATTCGCGCTGACATGAACGTGCCGGTCAAGGACGGCAAGGTTACCTCCGATGCCCGCATCACCGCATCGATGCGCACCATCGAGCATTGCCTCAAGGCTGGCGCCAGGGTGATGGTGACTTCGCATCTGGGCCGTCCGACCGAAGGCGAATTCAAGGAAGCGGATTCGCTGAAGCCGGTGGTGGATGTGATTGCGCAAAAGCTTGGCAAGAACGTGCGCCTGATCCGCGAGTGGATCAACGGCGGATTCGATGTGGCCGATGGCGAGCTGGTGGTGCTTGAGAACTGCCGCGTCAATGCAGGTGAAAAGAAAAGCACCGACGAAACCGCTAAAAAATATGCGGCACTGTGCGATGTCTTCGTCATGGACGCGTTTGGCACGGCCCACCGGGCCCAGGCCTCAACCCATGGCATCGCCAAATTTGCCCCGGTGGCGGCAGCCGGCATTTTGCTGACCGAAGAACTCGATGCGCTCGACAAGGCGCTGGCCAACCCGGCACGGCCCATGGTCGCCATCGTGGGCGGATCGAAGGTCTCGACCAAGCTGACTGTGCTCGAAGCCCTGTCCGAAAAGTGCGAACAGCTCGTGGTCGGCGGCGGTATCGCCAACACCTTTCTTGCTGCCACCGGCAAGAATGTGGGCAAGTCGCTGTGCGAAACCGATCTCATCCCCACCGCGCAGGCTCTGATCGAAAAAATGACGGCACGCGGCGCAACCATCCCGATTGCGGTGGACGTGGTGTGCGGCAAGAAATTCGATGCCAATGAGCCGGCTGTCCTGAAAGATGCGGCTGCGGTGGAAGACGATGACATGATTTTCGACATCGGTCCGAAGAGTGCGCAGGAGCTGGCCGATGTCATCATGAAGGCCGGCACCGTGGTGTGGAACGGGCCGGTGGGCGTATTTGAATTCGACCAGTTTGGTGAAGGCACAAAGACCATCGCCATGGCGATTGCCAATACGCCTGCATTCACACTGGCTGGCGGCGGCGACACCATCGCCGCGATCCAGAAGTACAATATTTACGACAAAGTCAGCTACATTTCCACAGCCGGCGGCGCCTTCCTCGAATACCTCGAAGGCAAGGTTCTGCCCGCCGTGGCGATCCTGGAGGAACGCGCGAAGGGCTGAACCTTTCATGCAAAAGCCCGGGGAGACCGCGTCGCGGCCCTCGGGCTTTTCCGCTTTCCCCCTCAACTTACCTAGTCCCCTAAACATGATACGCAGAACAAAAATCGTTGCCACGCTAGGCCCCTCCTGTTCCGATGCCAAAACGCTGGATCGCATGATGGAGGCAGGACTGGATGTTGTGCGCCTGAATTTTTCACATGGCGTGGCGCAGGACCATATCGATCGTGCCGAACTGGTGCGCTCGCTGGCGCGGACGCGCGGCCGCGCCGTGGGCGTACTGGTTGACCTGCAAGGTCCCAAGATCCGTATCGGTAAATTCAAGGACGGCAAAATCAGCCTTGCCCGGGGCGACATGTTTGTGCTCGATGCGGCATGCACGCTGGGCGACCAGACCCGCGTGGGCCTCGACTATAAAGACCTGCCCAATGATGTGAGCCGTGGCGTGACGCTATTGCTCGACGATGGGCGGATCGAGTTCTGGGTCGAGGAAGTCAAGGGCACAGAAATTATCTGCAAGGTGGTCCAGGGCGGCGTGTTGTCCAACAACAAGGGCATTAACCGCAAAGGCGGCGGGCTGTCGGCTTCGGCGCTGACCGAAAAAGACATCGAGGACATCAAGACGGCCGCGGCGTTGAAAGCGGATTATCTGGCGGTGTCGTTTCCGCGTTCAGGCGCCGATATGCGCCAGGCGCGCGAACTGTTGCGTGCGGCCGGTGGCAGAAGCCAGCTCATCGCCAAGATCGAACGCAGCGAAGCCATCGAAAACCTCGAAGAAATTCTCGACGCTTCGGATGCCATCATGGTGGCACGCGGCGATTTGGGCGTGGAGGTGGGCGATGCGGCGGTGCCCGCGCTGCAGAAGCGCATGATCCGCATGGCGCTGGAGCGCAATAAAGTGGTCATTACCGCCACCCAGATGATGGAATCGATGATATCAAGCCCGATTCCCACCCGCGCTGAAGTGTCCGACGTGGCCAACGCGGTGCTGGACGGCACCGATGCCGTCATGTTGTCGGCCGAAACCGCCGCCGGCCAGTATCCCCTCGAGGCTGTGCAGGCGATGGACCGGGTATGCCTGGAAGCCGAGAAAGAGGCCGAGAATATTTTCTCCGGCGCCCGTCTGGATCATAGCTTCCTGCGGCCCGACGAAGCGATCGCAATGTCAGCGGTATTCACCTCCGTGCATCTCAACATCAAGGCGATTGCCTCGCTGACCGAGTCCGGGAATACCTGTTTGTGGATGAGCCGGCTCTCGACCCGCGTGCCGATCTACGCCTTGACACCTCAGGTCGAAACCCGTAGAAAAGTGACTCTTTTCCGTGGCGTTTACCCGATCAACCTGAAAACCGCCACCAAAGAGCGGGATGCCCTGTTATCGGAAGCCGAAGAAGAACTGCGGCGGCGCGGCGCGGTACGCGATGGCGACCTGATCCTGCTGACCATCGGCGAGCCTATCGGCCAGTCCGGCGGCACCAACACCATGAAAATCGTCCGCGTCGGCGGCTCGAAAAAATCCTGATTTCGTATAAGTATTGGCTGCACATTTTTAACCTAGGAGACTGTAAATGGCCCTGATTTCCCTTCGTCAATTGCTCGACCATGCCGCCGAAAACGGCTATGGCCTGCCCGCGTTCAACGTCAACAACATGGAACAGGTCAAAGCCATCATGGAAGCCGCCGCTGCGGTCGATTCCCCGGTGATCCTGCAAGGTTCCGCCGGTGCCCGTTCCTATGCCGGCGAGCCCTTCCTGCGCCACCTCATTCTGGCCGCGATCGAAATGTATCCGCAGATTCCCGTCTGCATGCACCAGGATCACGGCGCCACCCCCGATATCTGTTTCCGCTCCATCCAGTCGGGCTTCAGCTCGGTGATGATGGACGGTTCCTTGCTTGCCGACGGCAAAACCCCTGCCACCTACGAATATAACGTCGAAACCACCGCCAAAGTGGTCGAAATGGCCCACGCTGTTGGCGTGTCGGTCGAAGGCGAACTGGGCTGCCTGGGCTCGCTCGAAACCGGCATGGCCGGCGAAGAAGACGGCCACGGTGCCGAAGGCGCACTGGACCATAGCCAGTTGCTGACCGACCCCGACGAAGCCGCCGATTTCGTCAAGAAAACCGGCGTGGACGCCCTGGCTATTGCCATCGGCACTTCGCATGGCGCGTACAAGTTCACCCGTCCGCCCACGGGCGACATCCTCGCGATCGATCGCGTCAAGGCGATTCACGCGCGCATTCCCAACACCCACCTGGTGATGCACGGTTCCTCGTCGGTGCCGCAGGACTGGCTCGAAATCATCAACAGCTTCGGCGGCGACATGGGCGAGACCTATGGCGTGCCGGTGTCCGAAATCGTCGAAGGCATCAAGCACGGCGTGCGCAAGGTCAACATCGACACCGACCTGCGCATGGCCTCCACCGGCGCGATCCGCAAGCATCTGGCCGAAAACAAGTCCAACTTCGACCCGCGCAAATTCCTGAAAGAAGCGACCAAAGGCATGACCGACATTTGCCGCAATCGCTACGAAGCCTTTGGTGCTGCCGGCATGGCGAGCAAGATCACCAAGGTCTACAACCTGGAAGAAATGTTCAAGCGTTACGACAAAGGCGAACTCGCGCCAAAGGTCAACTGATCAGCAGTTTGCCGAATTCAGTAGACTGGATTGAAATGGGACGCTGCGGCGTCCTATTTTTTGCTGCGAATTCTGCAATAATCATGAGGACTGTTATCGGCCAGTTGCAGTCATTTGTGGGCGACGGTTTTCAGCCTTTGAGTTTTGTGCTGTTGCGTGATCAGTACCATGCGACATGGCGATTGGCTGGCGATATTTTGCGTTTAGCTTCCACCAGCTCTGTTGCACAATAAAGGCTGTGCACCTCTGCCGGTTTCAAATATATCTTGATGGCTTAGGTGTCTGATATTTTTGACAATTCAAAGGAAAAACATGACGGATGAAGAACAACTGCAACTGGCCGACAGCGAACGTGCTATCTTCGTTGACAAGCAAATAGAAGAATTGCAGAAGATCACAGATTACGAAATCAAAGAGTGGCCCATCGGCGTGCTGGTCGAAAAATTCACCAGCGGCCGGGAGACAGATGAATCAGAGATATTTATTCCGGACTACCAGCGAGACATGGTCTGGACACCCAAGCAGCAGTCCCGCTTCATTGAGTCGATCCTCATCAAGCTGCCAGTTCCCTTCATCTTTGCAGCCGATGTCGGGCAAGGCGATCGGGAAGGCAACTTGGAAATCATCGACGGGTCGCAGCGTATCAGAACCCTAGATAATTTTCTTTCCAACAAGCTTGAGCTGGTTGGTCTCAAGAAGCTTACGCAGGCTATCGGCATGCGGTTTTCCGACCTCAGTAAGCCACGGCAATTGCGATTCAAGCGCACCACCGTTCGCGTCATTGAACTTACCGAAAAGGCCGATGAGGATGCACGTCGTGAAATGTTCGACCGTCTGAATTCGGGAGGAACACGACTCACGACCATGGAAGTCCGGCGCGGCGTAGTTGATGGGCCATTCATGACATTCATCACCGAATGCGCAACCAATGAACAGTTTAAAGCACTAGTCCCGCTGAGTGATCGCAACGCCAAGCGCAAGGAATACGAAGAATTCGTTCTGCGGTATTTTGCCTATCTCAACAACTATCAGGGTTTCCAGAAGAGTGTCGATGATTTTCTGACCGCCTACCTCAAGAGCAAAAACGAAAATTTCCTTGAGGCGGATAAGGAGTCAATGCTCAATGAATTCGTCCACATGCTGGGCTTTGTGTCACAGCACTTTCCGAACGGATTCAAGCGAACCGGATATAAAACCGTTCCCCGTATTCGCTTTGAGGCTATTGCCGTTGGGGTTTCACTGGCGCTGCGCGAAAAGACCGATCTTATTCCAGGGGGCATCGACCAATGGCTGGACAGCAACGAATTCATCAAGCACACCCGCTCAGACGCCAGCAATTCCCGGCCCAAGCTCGTCAACCGTATCCATTACGTGCGCGACAACCTGCTAGGAAAGGTGTTTGAGGAAGACCCGGACACTGCCGAGGTGGAGACCAGTGCCAACGCCGACTCACCGCCGGATACTCCAGAGGAAGAAGAGAGCCCGACTCAACAGGGGCTATTTTCATGAGGGCGGTGCCACTGACAGTAGCCCTTCTGAGCGATCGAAGCATAGAAGTAAAGGCCTACATAGAATTCCTGAGGGTGGCAGTTGAACGGCGCGCCACGATAACAGCAACGGACGGCGCTCTCGTTTTAGAACTGTCTCAGGAGCTTACCCACACGCTAAAAGCCAATCTGGTCTTGCTGCTCTACAGCGCAATGGAAGCGACGCTGATCCAGTTGCTTGACGAGATGCACGATGCAATCAAAACTAATTGCACCAGCGTGGATGCCCTCAATGCTCAATTGCTCCGCGTGGTTCTGAGAACCGTAAAAAGAGACCAGTATGGAAAGGTGCTGTCATCTGTTTCGCCGCTTCATACGAGCCTGTTCGAGTTCTGGATAAATGATTGGAAGGATCGTACCTCAGGGAAGGACAAGCGGGTGGACGGCATTTCCGGCAGTGTCGACAGCCTGGTTTTCTATCAGCAATTGAAGAAGTTCGGCGTGGTGGCTCCGACCGAGAACGACCGCCCGCCCAAGCACTTGACCGACCAAGCCCTTCAAAAGGTTAAAAACAAACGAAACGAGCTGGCCCACGGCGAAAAAAGCTTCACCGATCTTGGCCGAGACCTTGCGGTAGAAGACCTTGAGTCCTATTCGTCGGCGGTCTTTGGCAACCTGAAAAAAATTGCCAACGAGGTCGACACATATCTTTGTGATCGACGCTACTTGGCTCCGCCGCCGGCCCTTACAGCAACGCCCGTACCCGCTGACACCGAAGCGTAAAGGGCCCTGGCCACGGCCTCCCCCAGCTTCGGGGGAACCGCATTGCCGATCAGCCTGCCGACCGTTTTGATGACCACATTTTCGCCTTCGCGGGCAAAGCGGTAGGTTTCCGGGAACGACTGGAAAATCGCCGCCTCCCGCAGGGAGATACCTCGGTGCTGCTCGGGGTGTCCGAAGCGACCATTGCCGTATCCATTGCACAAGGTCGTCATCGTCGGTGCGGGTTTGTCCCACTCCATGCGCCCGTACACACCGGTAGAGTGTTTGCCACTCTCGCGCTGATGACAGGCTGCCACCAATTGCTGAGGCCAGTCGCGCCAAGTGCCTCCCGGCTTGCTGGCTCGTATGCGCGAGCGATTCAGCTCAGAAAGGGCCGACGCTATGTGCAGAGGGTCACTTTTGCAGGACTGACCATCTTTGAGTTTCTTGAGATGTCCCACGGCTTGACGCACCGTTACCCAGTTCTCGGCCCCCTTGTGGGTTGGCTCCGGTACGGCTACTGGGCCAAGTCGAGAGGCCACCAGCACCAGCCGTTTTCGCTGCTGCGGTGTACCGTAGTCGGCAGCGTTGACCACTGCGTAAGCCACCTGATACCCGCCCCGCTTCAAGGCGCGCAGAAAGACCTTGAAAGGCTGCGCCTGTTGCAGGCGAGGTACGTTTTCCATGGTGACAAGGTCCGGCAGGCTTTCGCCCACCAGGCGGGCGAACTCCCGGAGCAAATGCCACTTGGCTTTGTCGACAGTGGCGGTGTTCGCGTAGCTGGAAAATGGCTGACATGGCGCACATCCAGCCAAGAGTCTCACGGCGCCTGGCGACCACAGCGTATTCAGTTCTTCGCCGCTAACTGTTGCGATATCTCGTAACAGAAACTTGGCGCCTTCGTGGTTTGCTTCATAGGGAAACTGACACGCCGGGTCTACGTCAATTCCAGCAACCACGCGAACCCCTTGTGCCGCAAGCCCACACGAAAGGCCACCGACACCACAAAAGAGGTCAATCCCTTCAATACAAGCGACATTGATCACGTTAGAACTAATTTCTACTGACATCTAGGGTTCGCATTTTCGCATCTTTGCATGAAACTTTCGAATAGGCCTACGGTTTAACGACGCAATTTGGATGCGTTGAAGCCAAACTCAAGTCAGGCGATGGATCTAGAATCGCCATTACGCCGATTTAACGCGTTGAAGTTGCTTGGGTCGGGTTCAGGCGGTTGCACTCCTACGCCGACCGCCCGCAGTCGCTGGATCGTGGCCGTTTGATTTACCAACCTCGGACGTCCCGCTATGCAGCACTTATTTCGATAGTCTCCATGACAGCAACGGGTCGGAAGCGGCCAATACGTGGCGCGCTGGAAACACGTTTTCAAGCTTCCACGGTCTCTTGCGGACTACCTTCAGCTGATCTTCTCGATATTTCGATTTAGTCCAGCATCGCCTTCAATGCCGCCAGGCGGTCGCTGCCGCTGGCTTTGGTCTCGGCGGTGGAGGGTTTGTCAGGCATGCGCACATCGTCGCCGAGTTCGTCGATGAAGCGCGACGGATCGCAGGCGACCGATTCGCGTGCGCGCTTGCGGCGTGAGCAATAAGACAAGGTGAGCGACTTCTTGGCGCGGGTGACGCCTACGTACATCAGGCGGCGTTCCTCTTCCAGGCGGCCTTCGTCCACGGCTTCGCGATGCGGCAGGATGTTTTCCTCGATTCCCACCAGGAACACATGGCCAAACTCCAGCCCCTTGGCGGCGTGCAGGGTGGACAGCCGCACCGCGTCGGGCTCTTCTTCCTCGCGGCCTTCCAGCAGGGTGATCAGCGCGATGGTCTGCGTCAGCTGCAGCAGGTTCTTTTCATCGGCCTCGCCTTTCTTGGCGATCCAGGCGGCGAATTCCATCACGTTGTTCCACTTGCTTTGCGCGGCGCGGGTGTCGTCCTGGTCGAAGATGTAAATTTCATAATCGATCGATTTCAGCAGGTCGTTCAACAGTTCGCCCGCCGGCTCGCGGGTGACGCGTTCCTCGAAGCGGTTGATGAAGTTGCAGAACTCGAGCAGCGGGGCAAGGTGGCGTTCGCCGATCTGCGATGCGGCGGCGGAAAAGGTTGCCTCGAAGAGACTCACGTGCAGGGTGGCCGCCACCTGGCCCAGCTTTTCCAGCGTGGCGGTGCCGATGCCGCGCTTGGGGGTGGTGACGGCGCGGATGAAGGCCGGATCGTCGTCGCTGTTGGCGATCAGGCGCAGGTAGGCGATCACGTCCTTGATTTCGGCGCGGTCGAAGAACGACTGCCCGCCGGACAGCTGATACGGCACCTTCTCGTTGCGCAGCGCCTGCTCGAATACGCGCGCCTGGTAGTTGCCGCGATACAGAATGGCGTAATCGCGCCACTCGGTGCGGTGCTGGAATTTGTGCGACAGCAGCCGCATCACCACCGATTCTGCCTCGTGCTCGTCGTCCTTGGTCGGCATGATCTGGATCGCGTCGCCGTGACCGAGGTCGCTCCACAAACGCTTCTCGAACAACTTGGGGTTGTTCGAAATCAGGCTGTTGGCGGCCTTGAGGATGCGGATGGTCGAGCGGTAATTCTGCTCCAGCTTGACCACGTGCAGATGCGGATAATCCTCGCGCAGTTGTTTCAGGTTGTCGGCCGAGGCGCCGCGCCAGCCGTAGATCGCCTGGTCGTCGTCGCCCACCGCGGTGAACGCGGCGCGCACCCCGGTGAGCTTTTGCAGCAATCGGTATTGCGCGATGTTGGTGTCCTGATATTCGTCGATCAGGATGTGGCGCAGCCGGTTCTGCCATTTTTCGCGCAGTTCGGCATGGGTGTCGAGCAGTTCGGCCGGCAGGCGGATCAGGTCGTCGAAATCGACTGCCTGGTAGGCGCGCAGGGTGGCGTCGTAGCGGTCGTAGATTTTGGCGTAAGCGCGCGCGTTGTCATCCTCGGCGGTGGCGAGCGCGATGGCGGGCGACTTCAGTTCGTTCTTCCACAATGAAATACGCGATACCGCGCGGCGGATTTCCTGCTTGTCGGTGGTCTTGAGGATTTCCGAAATAATCCCCATCGCGTCGGCCGAATCGAGGATGGAAAACGCCGGCTTCAGCTCGGCGAATTTCGCGTCCTCGCGCAGCATCCTGAGGCCCATCGAGTGGAAGGTGGTGACGATCAGCCCCTTGGTGTTCACGTCCTTGGTCAGCTTGGCGGCGCGATCCTGCATCTCGCGCGCCGCCTTGTTGGTGAAGGTGATGGCGGCGATCGAGCTCGGCTTGTAGCCGCATTCACCGATCAGGTAGGCGATCTTGTGGGTGATGACGCGGGTTTTGCCGGAGCCGGCGCCGGCCAGCACCAGCAAGGGGCCGTCGAGGTATTTCGCCGCTTCGCGCTGCGGCGGATTCAAAGCGGCAAGCAGGCTCATGCGGCGGCGGCACTGAATTCGCGATTGAGATACGCGTTGATCGCATCCGATTCGTACAGCCAGGTGTGCTGGCCGTCGGCATCGGTAATCCGCAGGCAGGGCACCTGCGGCTTGCCGCCGCCGGCGATCAGGGCGGCGCGGTGCGTTTCATTGTTTTTGGCGTCGCGCAACTCGACCTTGAGCGACAGCCGCCGCAAGGTGCGGCGGCTTTTGAGGCAGAACGGGCAGGTGGGGAAGTGGTACAGCGCCAGGCTACGCGTGCGTGCGTCGGTGGCCTGTTGCTCGGCTTCGGAGCGCACGATCCCCTTGGGCTGGGTAAGCCAGTTTCCCAGCAGCAGAAAGGGGCCAAGGATAAGGCGCAGGGTTTTGAAAAACAGGCGGATAACGGGTTTCATGTCAGCGGTGTCACAAGGAATTCAGGCAGGGGCGCTATGATGCGGGGGAGACGAGCACACTACGACCCCGTATTTTATATGCCCACCTATGCCATTGGCGACCTTCAGGGATGCCACGCCTCCCTGCTGCATCTGCTGGATGAACTCGCATTCGACGCAAAGGCAGACCGGCTATTGTTTGTAGGCGACCTGGTCAATCGCGGCCCGGATTCGCTGGCGGTGTTGCGACTGATCAAAAGCCTGGGAGATGCCGCAATCAGCGTGCTCGGTAACCATGATCTGCATTTGCTGGCGCTGGCCGAAGGGGTGGGCCGCAAGCAGAAAGACGACACTCTCGACGACATTCTCGTGGCCCCCGACCGCGACGAACTGCTGCACTGGCTGCGCCACCAGAAACTGGCGTGGCATGAAGATGATTTTTTGATGGTGCATGCCGGCGTGCTGCCCGACTGGACTGTTGAGGATACGATGTTGCGCGCGGCCGAGGCCGAGGCGGTCCTGCAGGGGCCACACTACCGCGGCTTGCTTGAACAGATGTATGGCAATGCGCCCGCCGCCTGGGATAACCGCCTGCAGGGTATTGAGCGGCTGCGGGTGATCCTCAATACATTTACGCGGTTGCGCTATTGCTCACCGCAGGGCGAAATGGAGTTCCGGCATAAAGGGGCACCGGGCACCCAGCCGCACGGGTTGCTGCCGTGGTTCGACGTTCCGGGCCGCAAGAGCGCCGATGCGGCCATTATCATCGGCCATTGGTCTACGCTGGGGCTGCTTAACCGGCCGGATCTGATCGCCCTGGATACGGGGTGCCTGTGGGGCGGGACGCTGACGGCAGTCCGGCTGTCGGATCGTGCGGTGTTTTCGACGCCGTGCCCCGGGGGGCTGCGACCGGACCGCCCGTAGGGGGGGCATCTGGCGGGGTGCCGCGTGCAGGCGCATCCCCCAACAGCTGCGCGGTGGCGGCTTCCGCCTGGGCAGCCAGTTCGCGCCGGTGGCCGTTGGGCGGAATCGGCTGGCCAAACTGCAGATCGGCAATAAGGCCGGGTTCGCTGACGATCTGCAGCAGGCTCTGCCAGAGGCTGATCTGATCAATATAGGCGGGTATCGTACTCAATTCCCCATCCAGACTGCGGTAGCGCAAGGCGGCGGGCACCAGGGGGCAGTTCAGCTCGACCGCCGGCTGCAACAGTGACGGCAAAAAACGCCGGAGTTCGCGGCCGTCGCTGGTCGTGCCTTCCGGAAAGACCGCCACCCATGCGCCGCGCTGAATCAGGGCGCGCATCTCGGCATTGACGCGCGCGGTGTCGGCGCGGCGACCGCGCTCGATGAACAGCGTGCCGGTTTTGTGCGCCAGCCAGCCGGCCACCGGCCATGCCCGAACCTCGGCTTTGGAAACAAAATGCACGCGATGAGCCGCATAAATCAGATAAATATCCAGCCACGAGACGTGGTTGCACACCAGCAGCGTCCCACTGGGCAGCACAGGCGCTGCAGCCAGCCTTGCGCGTATGCCCAGTATCTTCAGCAGCCGCCGCGCCCAGCCTGTGATGGCGCGGTCGCGGCGGGGCGTTTGAAGCAGGGGGAAAATGACGCCGGCGAGCGTCACACCCCATAAAATATGGAGCAGCAGCAGGCTGATGCGCAGAATGCGACGCAGAAAAACGGGTAACAGGGCGAGGTTCACCCGTTTATTGTACGGGGCTTCCGGCGCATTCTGCGCGTGAGTGACTGATCCAGTGGCCGCGGCAGGGGTGCGCGGTCCTCACCCGATGAAGCGACGGGCGTAGCTGCGGTTGAGTTGCGCCATCGGCAGCAACATCAGCAGGTCGGCGGTGTTGAAATCCGGATCCCAGGCCGGTTCGCCGCACATGAGGGCACCCAGGCGAGAATAGCCCTTGATCAGCGGGGGAAGCGGGGTGGTTTTTCCGTCGTCGAGCAGGTCGACCGGCAGCCGGTTGCGGGGGGTGACGTGCCATTCGACCGGCGCCAGGTGTCGGGCCGCCAGCTGGCGATGGACACGGGCGGCGATATGCCCGCCATCGGCCATCCCGATGCTCGCGCAGCCGACCACATAATCATAGCCATAGCGTGTCATGTAGTCGGCCAGTCCCATCCACAGTCGCGAGATGACGGTGCCGTTGCGATGTGCGGGATGAACGCACGAACGTCCCAGCTCGGCCATGCGGGGGCGCAGAAACGCCAACCGTGTGAGGTCGAATTCCTGCTCGGAGTAATAGCTGCCGACGCGCCGGGAGGCTTCCGGCGTCAGAATGCGATAGGTGCCCACCACTTCCCCGCTGGCGAGCTCGCGCACCAGCAGGTGGTCGCAGAACGGGTCATACAGATCGATGTCGTGCCCGGGCAGGACTGAGGGTAAACGCGCGCCCATTTCTTCCGCGAAGACGGTATGGCGCAGACGCTGGGCTTCGCGGATTTCGCAATCGTCCACTGCCAGCGAGACGTGATAGCGACTGGGGGCGGCGATCTGGGTGCTGCTGAGGAATTCGAGCATGGCGCGCTTACCGGCATACGGAAAGCGTACAGCTTAGTGAGTCCGTGTTAACGCAGCGTGACGTAAGCTTTGCGAAATCGTGACGTCCGCCAGGCGCCGCAGTTAGTGCGAAACGCGGGTCACCCCGTCGCCCGATAGCACCCGCACGCGATCGCCAATCCGAAACGGCTCGTCCGCGGTCTGGGTAATGGCGAGCATACGGCCGGAATCCAGCTTGACGGTGATTTCCACGCCTTTCTTGCGGGTGACGGCTTCCTCGGTCGCGGCGCCGCCCAGTCCTCCGAGTACAGCGCCGATGGCGGTCCCCACCACACTGCCTTTACCGCTGCCGACCGTACTGCCTGCCACGCCGCCGACCACTGCGCCGGCCCCCGCGCCTATCGGCGTCTTGGTGCCTTCAATCTTCACTTCGCGTACCGATTCGACGTACCCCATCTGGACTTCCTGCACCGACCGGGTTTGCGCACGGCTATAGTCCTTGCCGCCCGTGCCGCCGGCACAGCCGGTCACTGCGATCATGGCCGCCAGCAACAGGGCGGGGGTAAGCGTTTGATGTGACCCATGCATGGCAATTCCCTTCCGGTTTATCTGTTCACTATGGATGAAGCACAGGCACGGGGCTGTCAGCTACCCCATGCCCGCAGCTTCATAAGCTGCGACCAAATGCAGTCTTCAAACGTTCACTGATCGCTTCGCGTGAGGGGGTGTGGTTCTGTCCGCCGCGCTGCTCGATCTTGATCGATCCCATGACACTCGCCAGCTGGCCGGTGGCTTCCCACTCCCAGCCGTGGGCAATGCCGTAGAGCAGCCCGGCACGGAAGGCGTCGCCGCAGCCGGTGGGATCGACCACGGCGCGGGCCGGAACGACAGCAATGTCGATCTGCTGACCGCCGGCGTAGAACCGCGATCCGGCTTCTCCGCGGGTCACGACCAGGCATTTCACCTTGGCTGCCAGCGCCTCCAGGGATAATTCGGTGCGGGCCTGCAGCAGTTCGGCCTCGTAATCGTTGAGCGTGACGTAATCCGCGAGTTCGACCATTTCCAGCAGTTCACTGCCGGAAAACAGGGGCATGCCCTGGCCCGGATCGAAAACGAACGGGATGCCGGCGGCGTGAAACTGGCGGCAATGGCTGAGCATGCCGTCCCGTCCGTCCGGAGACACAATGCCGAGCCCGATATCGCGGGCTTTTGAGGCATCGTTCTCATGCGAAAAAAACATGGCCCCGGGGTGGAAAGCGGTGATCTGATTGTCGGCGAGGTCGGTCGTGATGAAGGCCTGCGCGGTGAAACTGCCGGGCACGCTGCGAATCGATTCGCGCGAAATGCCTTGCGCATCCAGGCGTTCGGCATAGATGCCGAAATCCTCGCCTACGGTTGCCATGATCACCGGTTCGCCCCCGAGCAGTTTCAGGTTATAGGCGATATTTCCGGCACAGCCGCCGAACTCGCGGCGCATTTCCGGCACCAGGAATGACACATTCAGCATGTGAATCTTGTCGGGCAGGATGTGATGCTTGAAATGGTCCTGAAACACCATGATGGAATCGAAGGCGAGAGAACCGCAAATGAGCGTACGCATGTTGGTTACAGGTTATGGGCAATAACCGGGATTATACGCAGGCGCAATCCCTGCGCAGGGAGGAGACGGAGCGGCAAGCACCGGGCTGCAATCAAACGCGGTGAAGCTGGCAATGGCAGTCCCTGCGCGCCGCTGCTTCGACTCAGGCTGCGGAAGGGTGGGCCTCGCGAGAAATGGTGCGCAACATCAGTATGTCGCGGTAGGCGCCGGGCTCGAAACCGATCCGGGTTCCGCCACGGTTGTCGTAGATCAGATCATGGAAAAATGCTTCTATCGCGGGGGAATTCCATGCGACAACCAGCTGCTCCAACAGGTGCGGATAGCCTTCCAGTCCATTGCTGCTGCCATTGTCCTGCGAAATGGGATGGCCGCTGAGGTTGATGTTGAAATGGCGCCGGCATTCCGCGCTCGCTACGGTGTAACCCTCGGTGTCGCCTTCACGGTGAAGAAGATCGAGCAGCAGCAACCAGGGGACAGGCGACTCTTCCGGGGTTTCTCGCAGATGTTCGTGCAACAGATGAATCGCCAGGTCACCATGGCCATGGGCCATATAAACTTCAGCCTGATCGAGAATGTCATCCTTGACTACCGTGGTCTCGCTGGAGGGCGAGAAGGGAAATTCGCGCATCGGGTCGAATTCTGCGGGTGTGCCCAGGCGATGGGGGCCGGGCTGCACCAGGGGGACGGCCTGCCTGGCCTCGCTGTCCGCTGCCTGGCTGCGACGACGCAGTAAAACAGTCAGCCCGCCTGCTGCGACAAGCAACCCCAGCATCAGCAGCAGCAAGGGCCATTGCGGAGGCAGTTCGAGAGGCGGTAGCGTCCCGGCGACGGGTTTGCCCGCCCGCTGGTTCTCGATGGCTGCGTTGCGCTGTTGCAACGCAGCCAGCTGCGATTGCAAATGTGCCAGTTTACGGGTCAGCGAGGTGTTCTCGTCCGACAGTTCGTCGGGGGTGAGCCTTTCAGTAGGCGCCCGGTTCAGGTCCGGCAAGGTGGTATCGAGACGCAATGCGAGCCCGCCGCCGGCGAGATCCCGTTTCCCCGACAGCACCAGGCGGGGCGCGGTCTCCGCCTGGTGCGTCTGGGCGGGAGGGGAGGGCCAGCGCGAGGGGGACGAAGCGGGACGTGCCGCAGGCGTTTGCACGTCTTTCCGCTTGCTGGGGGATGCAGTGGCGGGGCGGGCGGGCGCTCCCGCTGCGGGAATAACGGGCACGTTGGGTACGAGGGGCGCTGTTTGCTGCGCCAGGGCGGGGGGGTCGAGCAAAACGGCATAGTCGCGGCGCAAGCGGGACTCGCAGTCCGAGATCAGGGAAAATTGCGCAATGGGATCATTGATGGCGTAAGCGGTCCGCACATGCAGCAGCGCCTCGCCGCCTGAACGTTCGAGACTCAGCTTGGCCCGCGGCGGGGGTACGGCGGCGCTTTCACTGGCGGCCAGGCTGAAACACCCGGCTTCGGTGGCGGGCGTGGCGTCGATGATGCTGACGGTGACGTGCAGCGGTTGCCCGAGGTATGAACGTACCTCCATCTCTCCGAGCCCGAGGGCAGTGGCAGAACCCACATGACACAGGCTAAGCAGGAAACAGGCAGATTTGAGGTTCACGCGAACACGATTATCAAAGAAGATGTCCTTGTATTCCGGTCATGATGCACCGGAACTTTAGGGCGGGCCGTCAAATTGGCACGATTTTTGATGTGATTACCCGGCCAGGATCAACGCCCAGATAACGACAACGTTAAGCAGCGCTATCATCACGGCGGCGCTGCCGATATCCTTGGCGCGCTTGATCAGCAGATGGTGCTCCAGCGAGATGCGGTCGAGCGTGGCCTCGAGTGCCGAATTCAGCAATTCCACGATCAGCACCAGCAGCACCGAACCCATCATCAAACCCCGCTCGATTCCCGTTTCGCCCAGCACCCAGGCAAGCGGAATCAATAGCAGGGCAAGATAGACTTCCTGACGGAATGCGCACTCATGGGTAAAAGCGGCCTTGAGTCCGGCGAAGGAATAGCTGACGGCGTTCAGTACCCGGCGCAGGCCGGTCTTGCCCTTGAAGGGGCTGGTCGAGCCGGGGGAAGGGGTCATGCTGCCGGCTTGTACGACAGGTCGAGTTCACGTGCGGCCTTGACGTCATCCAGACGACGCACCGGCAAACTGTAGGGCGCGCCCTTGACCAGCGCCGCGCTGGTTTCCGCTTCATGCTTGATGGCGATCATCGCTTCGATGAAACCGTCCAGGGTTTCGCGGCTCTCGGTTTCGGTGGGTTCGATCAGCAGGCACTCGGGCACCAGCAGCGGAAAGTAAGTGGTCGGCGCGTGGTAGCCATAATCGAGCAGGCGTTTGGCGAAATCCATCGCGGTGACGCCGGTGGTTTCCTTCAGCCGCTTCAGCGTGACGATGAACTCGTGGCTGGCGCGCCGGGTGGGAAATGCCAGATCGAAACCGGCGTCACGCAGCTTCACCATCAGATAGTTGGCGTTCAGCGTGGCGTATTCGGCCACGCGGTGCATGCCATCGCGACCCAGTAGCCGGGCATAAATGTAGGCGCGCATCAGCACGCCGGCATTGCCCATGTTGGCGGACATGCGGCCGATGGACTGCGGCAGGTCGGCCTCGGTCGCCAGCCGGTAGGCGCCGTTTTCGTTCAGCACCAGCGGAATCGGCATGAAGGGCAGCAAGCGCTTCGACACGCCCACCGGGCCCGCACCCGGTCCGCCGCCGCCGTGCGGGGTGGAAAAGGTTTTGTGCAGGTTCATGTGGATGACGTCAAAGCCCATGTCGCCCGGGCGCACCTTGCCCAGAATCGCGTTGAGGTTGGCGCCGTCGTAATAGGAGAGGCCACCGGCATCGTGAACGATCTTCTGGATTTCGGAAATGGTCTTCTCGAACACGCCCAGGGTCGACGGGTTGGTCAGCATCAGTCCGGCGGTGTGGGGACCCGCAGCGGCTTTTAACGCTTCCAGGTTGACGCTGCCGGTGGAATCGGTGGGGATTTCCTTCACCGTATAACCACACATGACGGCCGTCGCCGGGTTGGTGCCGTGCGCGGCATCCGGCACGATGATTTCGCGCCGCGCGGTGTCGCCTCTTGCATCGTGGTAGGCACGTATCATCGCCACTCCGGCGAATTCGCCGTGCGCGCCCGCCATCGGCGCCATCGACACGCCGGCCATTCCCGTCACATCCTTGAGCATTTCCTGGAGTTCGAACATGCTGGCGAGGAAACCCTGACCGGTTTCGTCCGGACTCGCAGGATGGCGTCCGAGGAACTGCGGCAGCATCGCCAGTGAATTACAGGCCCGCGGGTTGTATTTCATCGTGCAGGAGCCGAGCGGGTAGAACTGGGTGTCGATTGAAAAGTTCTTTTGCGACAGGCGCGTGTAATGGCGTACCACATCAAGCTCCGAAACCTCGGGCAACGCAGGCGCGTTCTTGCGTTGCAATTCCGCGGGCAAGTCCGCAAGCGAGCCGCCGTGAGCAGGCATCTGGGCGGCCGCGGTGCGGCCGGGGCGGGAATGGTCGAATATCAGCATGATTAAACCTTATCGTCCGCGACCACCCTCTCGGGCTATCGCGGAAAGTGTTACTTCAGAACCGCCAGTGCAGCGTCGTAGTTGGGTTCCTGTTTGATCTCGGGCACGAGCTCGGCGTGGAGGACCTTGTTGCTTTCATCCAGCACGATGAGCGCGCGCGCAGTGACGCCCGCCAGCGGACCGCTGGTGATGTCCACGCCATAGTTGCGCTTGAAATCGGCGCCGCGCATGGTCGACAGGGTTACCACATTGGTGGTGCCTTCCGCGGTACAGAAACGGCCCTGGGCAAACGGCAGGTCGGCGGAAATCACCATCAGCACCGCGCCATTCAACGCGGCGTCGTTGAGTTTTCGGGTTGAGGTTGCGCACACGCCGGTGTCCAGGCTCGGCACTATATTCAACAGCTTTTTCTTGCCCGAAAAATCCGCCAGTGAGACTTCAGACAGATCACCGCTGACCAGCTTGAAATCGGGTGCGGTTTCGCCAACTTTGGGGAAATTGCCTGAGACGTCGATAGGGGCTCCGCCCAATGTGATTGCCATGATCACTCTCCTTAAATAACTTCAATAAATGTCGGGCGTAGTGAATATCGCCTGACGTTCAGATGCCTTGATTCGTTTGATTGTCGTAGCGCGACACGTGTTCATCCAGATTCTCGCGCAGCATCGCTTCGTACTGTTCCAGAAAATACGCGACTGCGGCTTCTTTCTCTTCCAGCAGTTGTTCCTTGCTGGTAGTGGCCGCCGTGATAATGAAAGCATTAAACCGGGCGGCTGCAAATAGCGCGCTTGCGCTTACCTTGCTGGGTTTCACCCCGGTCAGGTGCGTATTGGCCAATTCGATAAATGAATCCGCCAGTTCCCAGAATTGCTTGTCCCGCGGGATATCGCTCATGGGGCTTGCTCCGGTTGGTTTTTGTAGGCGCACGGCGGCGCTTCGCGCCGTTTCGACAGGATGCGTTCCATCTGTTGCGCATAGTGATCCAGATCGGACGCGGTTTTGGTTTCGGTGACGCAGACCAGAATCGCCTGGCCGAGTTCAGGATACCAGTCCGAAACGTCCAGCCCCCCGAGAATGCCCTGCGCCCGCAACGCACGCAGCACGTCTTTGGCATTGTCATTGATCTTCAGCACCACTTCGTGGAAGTAAGGCGAGGCGAAGGCATGCGACACATTGGGAATCGCGTTGAGTTTTTCGGCGAGGGCCACCGTGCCGGCGTGGCTGGCCGACGCAACTTTGGCCAAGCCTTGCGGGCCGAGCAGCGACATGTATTGCGTCGCTGCGGTGACCACCAGCCCCTGGTTGGTGCAGATGTTGGACGTGGCCTTGGAGCGGCGGATGTGCTGCTCGCGTGCCTGCAGGGTGAGCGCAAATCCCGGTTTGCCGTCCAGATCGACAGTGCGGCCGACGATGCGCCCCGGCATTTGACGAACCAGGGCCTGGCGACAGCACATGAAGCCGAAGTAGGGGCCGCCTGAGGCCATGGGCGCGCCCAGTGGCTGGCCCTCGCCGATGGTGATGTCGGTCCCTTTCGCGCCCCAGTTGCCAGGGGCTTCCAGTACCGCCAGTGTGGTCGGATTGACCAGCGCAATGGCGAGCGCGCTCTGGGCATGCGCCCAGTCGGTCATCGCATGGACGTCTTCCAGCACGCCGAAAAAATTGGGTTGCGGGATCACGAGCCCGGCGAAATCGCCCGTGTCGGCGGGCAACACGGTTTTTCCGGTGGCCGGATCGTAGTCAAGTTCGACAAGTTCGATGCCCTGGTTTTTAACTGTGGTATGAACCACGCGCCGATAGATCGGATGCACGGTTTTCGGCATCAGCACGCGGCGCGAATTCTTGTGCGAGCGCACGGTCATCAACACCGCCTCAGCCAGTGCGGTGGCGCCGTCATAAAGCGAGGCATTCGAGACATCCAGCCCGGTCAGCCGGGTCATCATGGTCTGGAATTCGTAGATCAGCTGCAGCGTGCCCTGTGACGCCTCCGCCTGATACGGCGTGTAGGCGGAATAAAATTCGCCGCGCGTGGTGATCTGCCAGATTGCCGCCGGAATGTGGTGTTCGTAGACGCCCGCACCGATGAAATTCGACCAGAAGCCGTCCTGCGACGCGCGTTCCTGCATCAGCCGCGCGACCGCCATTTCCGACTGGCCGTCAGGCACGTCTTTGAGTTTTCCGGCCTTGAGCGCAGCGGGAATTTCATCGAACAGGTCTTCAATGCTGGCAGCGCCTATGGCACCCAGCATGGTGGAGACATCTTCTTCAGTGTGGGGTATGAAAGGCATGGGTCAAAACCTGAGGTCCGTCGCATGACACGCAATGCTGTCCTGCCCTGCGTGTCATGAATGGATGAAAATTAGTGGGCTTCCGATTCCACCAGCTTCTGGTAGGCCGTCGCATCGAGCAGGGCGGCAACGTCATCGCTGCGGGTGGGTTTGATCTTGAACATCCAGGCGGAATAGGCATCCTGGTTGACCGATTCGGGGCTGGATTCGACATCGGCGTTGGCGGCGACGACTTCGCCCGACACCGGGGCATAGACATCGGAGGCTGCTTTCACCGATTCGACCACGGCGCACTCCTCGCCCTTGGTCAGGACCCGCCCTACAGCGGGGCTTTCGATGAACACCATGTCGCCGAGCAAATCCTGCGCATGATGGGTGATGCCTACCGTCACAGTGCCGTCGGCTTCGACGCGCACCCATTCATGGCTGGGAGTGTATTTGAGATCGGCTGGGATATTCATGAAGGTTCCAGGAGAAAGGGGTGAAAGGTTGGGGTGCGGGCGGCCTTTTATGATCCGGTCCGCCGTAATCACATTGTTAAATCAAAGCCTGACCATTGCGCACAAAGGGGTACTTCACCACTTTGGCCTTCAGTTTCTTGTCGCGGATTTCGACTTCAACTTCCTCGCCCGGCGCAATGCCGAGCGGGATGCGCGCGAGCGCAATCGATTGTTGCAGGGTAGGCGAGAAGGTGCCTGAAGTAATTTCGCCGTCGCCATGTTTGGTGACAACTTTCTGGTGGCCGCGCAATACCCCTTTGTCGAGCAGCAGCAGGCCGACCAGCTGCTGGGTGATTTCGCTTTTTTCCAGCGCGGTGCGGCCGACGAAATCGCGTTCGGTTTTCATGTCCACTGTCCAGGCCAGGCCGGATTCCAGCGGCGACCGGGTTTCGTCCATGTCCTGGCCATAGAGGTTCATCCCGGCTTCGAGGCGCAGGGTGTCGCGCGCACCGAGGCCGATCGGCTTGCCGCCGGCTTCGGCCAGCGCTTTCCAGAAGAAGGGGGCGGACTTTGCCAGCACCATCACTTCGTAACCGTCTTCGCCGGTGTAGCCGGTGCGGGCGATGAACATCTCGCCCATGGCGGCGGCGTTGAAGGGCTTGAGGCTGGCGGTGATGCTGTCGACGCCGGGCAGCGCCTCGTTCAGCGCCTGCGTCGCGTTCGGGCCCTGGATGGCGATCATCGCGAGGTCGCGGCGCGGAGTGAGGGTGAGGCCCATCTCCCACTCGGCGTTCATTTTTTCCATCCAGGCGAGGTCCTTTTCTGCGGTGCCGGCGTTGACCACCAGGCGGAACCAGGACTCGTCCATGAAATAGATGATGAGGTCGTCGATGACGCCGCCCGCCTCGTTGAGCATGCAGGAATACAACGCCTTGCCCGGCACCTGCAGCTTGTCGACGTTGTTGGCGACCAGCCGGCGCAGGAAGGCGCGCACGTGGGTGCCGCGGATGTCGAGCGGCAGCATGTGGGAGACGTCGAACAACCCGCAGCCGGTGCGCACGGTGTGATGTTCCTCGATCTGCGAGCCGTAGTTGACCGGCATGTCCCAGCCGCCGAAATCGACCATTTTGGCGCCGGATTCGCGATGGGTCGCGTTGAGGGGGGTTTGCTTGAGTGCAGCGTGTTCAGACATGGGGGCGACCAAAAATAAAAAAGGGTGAAGCGCGCGTTTGCTCCACCCCTCTGTCCTTGGTACCTGAGAGATTACGGCGATCAGGATTTCAAATCCTGATCGCCGCTGCCCCTTCGGTGGCGGCTGGCCGGGGTGAAAACCCGGCGCCCGCGCTCTCCAGAGTGTTCCGGTTGTTGCGGTCCTTTTTGCCTGAGCGATTCCGGGTGGGTTACGCCTTCGGCGGCGGCTGGGTCGAATTCACACGGCACGCGCTCTCCCGCAACGGGAGTGCGAACTATACCGAAGAAGCGGGCCGCCAGCCAGTGGGTTTTTATGGCGAAGCGAGCGCTGTGGAAAATTTAATACGTCAGCCGTAAATCAAAGCCCATCGGGGCCAGATCGCGTACCGTGAGCGGCAGGCTCAGGACTTGTTCGCTCAGCGGCGGCATCCCGGCAGCAATCCGTCCCGCGTCGCTCAAATATTCGCTGGGGGCAAAGCTGCGGCGCGCCAATGGGCGGTTGCGCTGGTCGGTCAATGTGAGCACCAGCACCGGCCAGGCCTGAACCTGTCTGGCCCGGTTGCCCAGCGTGAGAGACAGTTTCAAGCGGCCGCTGGCTTCGGTCTGCAGGTCTGACCCGACAACCTGCAGTAACGCCAGATTCTGGGGGAGCGAGAGCATGCAGCCGAGAACGGCGCAGGCCTGTTCCAGCGCCGGGCGTGACTGCGGGAACTGGCTGACCAGCGTATCCCGCAGGAAATAGACGGTTTGGGCGAGCAACCCTGCCAGCAGCAGCAGGCTCGCCACTCCCCAGCCCCATCTATGGGTGCGGCGGGGGACCGGGGTGCCGCGGGCCGCTGCGGGTGGGGTCGGCGCATACTCGACGCGTGCAGCAGGCGGGGTATTGCCGAAATCAACGGGCGGGGCGGGATAGCCCGGTGCAGCAGAGTTTGCCGGGTAGGGCGGCGCCGGGATGTGCGGGAGCGGGCCGGGGTCGTCCGGGGGCGGGGCGTCGGGGTCGATGAGAATGATGGAAGGCAAGTCGAGCGGCGTTTCGCGCTGGACGATCCCTTGCGGTGCCGGGCTTGCTTCGGGATCGTCGGTGCCCGGATCGAAAGGTTCACTGTCCGACTCGCCGCGGTAAGGGCCCGGATCGGGTGCTGCGGCTACCGGGTCCGGCAAGGCTGCCGGTTCCGCTTCCGGTTCCGCTACGGGCAGCGGCGAGCCGTCTTCCATCAGCAGGCCCGGCCAGGCATCGAATGCGCTACCGCATACGCTGCACTGAACCCAGCCCGCGGCGGCCTCCAGTTGGTCGGTCCCGAGACGGAACACGCTGCTGCAGTGCGGGCAGGTGGTACGGTAAGTCACCGCTTGATCCCCGCCAGTCGTACCCAGCCCTCATCGATTTCCGGAAGATCAAACGCGAACCCGTCGTGGTAAACCGCCATCACATCGTCGGCCTGTTCAGCGAGGATGCCCGACAAAACCAGGCGTCCGCCTGCCCGCACCCGGCCCGTCAACAGGGGGGCCATGCCTTTGAGGGGGTTGGTCAGGATATTGGCAACGACCACATCGTACGTGCCTGCCGCGAGCGCGTCGGGCAGCCCAAACTGGGCGGTGACGTTGTTGAGCGCCGCATTGTCCCGCGAGGCGGTGACCGCCTGCGTATCGATATCGACCCCATCGACTCGCGCCGCACCCAGTTTCACCGCGGCAATCGCGAGGATGCCCGAGCCGCATCCATAATCGAGCAGGGTCTCGCCCCCGGCGAGATGGCGGTCGAGCCAGCGCAGGCACAGCCGTGTGGTCGGATGGCTGCCCGTACCAAACGCCAGTCCGGGATCAAGCTTGAGGTTGATGGCGCTGCTGTCCGGCGCATCGTGCCAGGTGGGGACGATCCACAGCCGCGGGGAAATCGGAATGGGGTCGAACTGCGATTGCGTAAGCCGTACCCAGTCCTGCTCCGCCACGAGCTCGACCGTATATTCGGGGACGGCCATCCCCACTTCGCGGGCAGCATCGGCGAGCAGGCTGGCTATATCCGTGTGTTCTTCCAGCAGCACGTGAGCGATGCTGTGAGGCCACAGTTCGGCAGTCGGGTAATCGGGTTCGCCAAACAGCGGGGTTTCATCCACGGTGCCGGCATCCGCATCTTCCAGCGATACCGAGAGCGCGCCCGCCTCCATCAATGCGTCCGACAGCGGTTCGGCTTGTTTTGAATCGACGAGGATGCGGACAGTCTGCCAGGGCATGATAGGGCTCGATAACGAATAACGGACGGCGGATAGCCTAGCCTTTATCCGCCGCCAGTTTGTGCTCCAGATAGTGGATGCTGGTGCCGCCCGCGACAAAGGCCGCATCCTGCAACAGGTCCTGGTGCAGCGGGATGTTGCTCTGGATACCTTCCACCACCATTTCCATCAGTGCACCGCGCATGCGGGCAATGGCCTGATCGCGTGTGTCGCCATAGGCGATGACCTTGCCGATCATGGAGTCGTAGTGGGGCGACACGTAATAGCCGTGGTAGACGTGCGAGTCGACGCGAATGCCGGGCCCGCCGGGCGCATGGTAATTGGTGAGCTTGCCGGGGCTCGGCATGAAGGTGGTCGGATGCTCGGCGTTGATGCGACACTCAATGGCATGGCCGTTGAACTGGATATCCTTTTGCTTCCACGGCAGCTTTTCGCCATTGGCGACACGGATTTGCGTCTGCACGATGTCGATGCCGGTGATGAGTTCGGTGACCGGGTGCTCGACCTGTACCCGGGTGTTCATCTCAATGAAATAGAACTCGCCGTTTTCGTAGAGAAATTCGAAGGTGCCGGCGCCGCGATAACCGATCTTGCGGCAGGCTTCGGCGCAGCGTTCGCCGATCTTGTCGCGCAACTTGGTATTCAGGCCGGGCGCCGGGGCTTCTTCCAGCACTTTCTGGTGGCGTCGCTGCATCGAGCAGTCGCGCTCGCCCAAGTGGACGGCATTGCCGTGTTCGTCGGCCAGAATCTGGATCTCGATATGGCGCGGCGTCTGCAGGAATTTTTCCATGTAGACCATGGGGTTGCCGAAAGCCGAGCCGGCTTCGGCCTTGGTCATGCTGACCGCACTGAGCAGGGCGGCCTCGGTGTGCACGACCCGCATGCCGCGGCCGCCGCCGCCGCCCGCCGCCTTGATGATCACCGGATAGCCGACTTTTGCCGCTGTTTTGATGATCTCGTCGGCGTCGTCCGTGAGCGCGCCGTCGGACCCGGGCACGCACGGCACCTTGGCCGCGAGCATGGCCTGTTTCGCTGCCACCTTGTCGCCCATCAGGCGAATATTGTCGGGGCGCGGGCCGATGAAGGTGAATCCGGAGGACTCAACCCGTTCGGCAAAGTTGGCATTTTCCGAGAGGAAACCGTAGCCCGGATGAATCGCTGCGGCGTCGGTAACTTCGGCAGCCGCGATAATCGACGGAATATGCAGGTAGCTTTGCGTTGACGAGGCGGGTCCGATGCACACCGATTCGTCGGCCAGTTTCACGTACTTGGCATCGCGATCGGCCTCGGAATACACCGCGACCGTCTTGATGCCCATCTCGCGGCAGGCGCGCTGGATGCGGAGGGCAATTTCACCCCGGTTGGCAATGAGTATTTTTTCAAACATGGGGGTAACGGGCCGGATACGGGGCGTAAGAATAAGAAGCGGGGGTCAACAGAAATTGCGCCATGGGATCTGACCTCGGGGTGTTAACGCCTGGCTGCCGGTCAAGCAATGACAAACAGCGGTTCGCCGTATTCCACAGGCTGGCCGTTTTCAACCAGGATGGCCTTGATGACGCCGCCCTGATCCGACTCGATCTCATTCAGCAGTTTCATGGCCTCGATGATGCAGAGGGTGTCACCCGAATTGATGCTTTGCCCGACCTCGGAAAAGTTTTTGGCACCGGGCGCCGGGGCGCGGTAGAAGGTGCCGACCATCGGCGAGCGCACCACATGGCCCTCCGGAATGGCGTCTTCAGCGGGTGCTGCGGCTATGACTGGCGCGACGGCCGGTAGCGCGGCCGGTTGCATCATCTGCGGCGAATGGGACATCATCATCGGGGTGCCTGCAATGCTTTTGGCAATCCGGACTTTTTCTTCGCCCTCGGTGATTTCCAGTTCGGCGATGCCCGAAGCTTCGACCAGGTCAATGAGCTTTTTCAGTTTTCTGAGATCCATGGGAGGTCCTGTTTTGGAGGTGGCGCAGGGCATATTCCAGCGCCAATTCATATCCTTGCGCGCCTAATCCCGACACCACGCCGACAGCAAGGTCGGAAAAATACGAATGGTGGCGGAAAGATTCGCGTGCGTAAATATTGGATAGATGAAGTTCGACGAATGGAATGGTGGTGGCTGCCAACGCATCACGCAAGGCGATGCTGGTATGCGTGTAGCCTGCCGGGTTGATGATAATGAAGTCGGTGTGGTCGCGCGCAGCTTCATGGATGCGGTCGATCAGATTGCCTTCATGATTGTGCTGAAACGTTTCGACGAGGGCTCCGACGCGCTGTCCCTGCGCGACCAGCGCTCGGTCAATGGCATCGAGTGTGGCGAGTCCATAGTGTTGTGGCTCGCGGCTGCCCAGTAAATTGAGGTTGGGACCATGTAAAACCAGGACATGGGGATGCAGACTGGAGGCCGATTTGGCCGCGGCGCGGCCGGTTCGTTTAGTCGTCATGGCAGCAAGTTTGCCGAAATAGGGGTTAATTGTCTAGATATTGACGGTAAATCACAACTATGTGTCAATTTTTCGCAGGGCGGCCTCAAGTGCGGCACGAGGCAGCCGACCCAAGTGCGTCATCACAATATTCCCCTTGCGGTCGAGGACCAGGGTGTAAGGCAAGGCGCCGCTGGCGTTACCCAATTGCCGGGCCAGACTGTGCGCTGCGCCTTCGCCAATCAGAATGGGGTAATTGACCGGATACTGGCGCAGAAAATTTTCCACGCTGGCTGCATTATCGATAGCGATGCCGACGAATTCAACGCCTTTTGAACGGTATTGCGTGCGAAGCGCCGCAAAATCAGGCATTTCCTCGCGGCAGGGAGCGCACCAGCTGGCCCAGAAATTCAGAACCACAATCTGGCCCCGCCATTGCGCGAGCGGCTGGCGCTGGCCCTGCACGTCCGGAAAATGCAATTGCCACAGGGCGTCGAGTGCGGGTTGGGCCGGGGCGTGTGGCGCATAGCGTGCCTGGGCAAACCATACGCCGGCAGCCAATGCGACCACAGCCAGCGGAATGACAATCCGTTTCTTGTTCATGGCAGGCGTGGTGTCCGTCAGCCCTGCCCAACTACGCGGCAGAATCTGCTGGGCCGCTTGCCGTGAGCGCGAAAACCTGGCGTGCAAGGGTATCCATGCCAGGCTCCGGTTCTACAGCGTTCCGTAGGAATGCAATCCGGACAGGAACATGTTGACGCCGATGAACGCGAACGTGGTGACGAAGAGGCCGACCACCGCCCACCATGCCAGCATCGGCCCGCGCAGGCCCTTGACCAGACGAATGTGCAGCCAGGCCGCGTAGTTCAGCCAGACGATCAGTGCCCAGGTTTCCTTCGGGTCCCACGACCAGTAGCCGCCCCAGGCTTCGGCGGCCCACATCGCACCGAGTATGGTCGCGATGGTGAAGAAGCCAAAGCCGATCGCGATCGACTTGTACATCATGTCGTCGATCACCTCCGGCTTGGGCAGGCGGCTGGCGAGGATGCCGCGACCGGCAAGCAGGTAGGCCACCCCGAGCATGGCGGCGATGGAGAAGCCGCCATAGCCGACGAAGTTGGCGGGCACGTGGATCTTCATCCACCAGGACTTGAGCGCGGGCACCAGCGGCTGGATTTCGTGCGCGCCGCGGTCAAAGGTGTACCAGAGAATGAAGCCGACCGCCGCCGAAATCACCAGCAATACGAAGGCACCCAGCTGCCGCGTCTGACAACGCGCCTCATAGTACAGGTACATCATCGCGGTGATGAGGCTGAACAGCACGAACACTTCGTACAGGTTGGACACCGGGATATGGCCGACGTCGGCGCCGATCAGGTAGGACTCGTACCAGCGCACCATCAGGCCGATCCAGCCCATGGTCACCGCGGACCAGGTCAGCGCGCTGCCGGTTTTCAGCATGAAGTCCGAACGCGACAGCAGGCCCGCCCAGTAGGTCAGGGTCGCGAACCCGAACAGCGCGCACATCCACATGATGGCGGCCTGGCTGGAGATCAGGAATCTGAGGAAGAAGGTTTCCTCCATGCGCGCGAGATTGCCGCTGTACTGGCTGATGGCGAACAGGCTGATCGCGCCGACAACCAGGAACAACGGGCGGAACGGCTTCCAGAACCAGCCAGCCACCGCCAGCGAGGGAATCACCGCCAGCAGGATGGCTTTCTCATAGATGTCCATGTAGTCGGCATACTGCGACAGGGCGAACAGGGCGCCCGCCGCGACGATGGCGGCGAACAGCCAGTCGAACCACGACAGGCGTTTCAAGTGCGGGGCGGGTTGATTGAGGGCGAGTTCCATGTTTTAAGCCTCCGGATTTTTCGCGGGCGTGGATGCCGGTTGGGTCAGCGTATCCAGTGCCTGCGCGTGTTGGGTGAATTCTTTTTCAAAATCAATCGTCTGCTTGGCCGACGACATTGCCAGCAACGCGTGCCCGGGTTTGATGCGTAACCAGATGCGACGTTCCCGCACATAAAGCATGAAGAATACGCCGAGCGTCAGCAAAAGCGAACCGAAATAGACCACATTTTTGCCGGGGGATCGCGTCAGCTGCAGGCCGCTTGCCTTGACCTCTTCATATTGGGCGAGTTGCAAGTAGACCGGCGCCCCATAGACGAATATGTCGCTCAAGCTGTTAAGCGTGTCACGCACCAGCCAGCCGGTTGCATCGTCGGTGGCGGCGGGCGGCAACCCGGCCTGCCGGTTGGCAAGCTGGAGGGCTTCGAACGCGGCCAGTTCGAGTATGCGCAAATAGGTGCCGGCCGCTTTTTCGCCCTCGGCGGCAGGAATTTTATCCTCGATGAACTTGCCCAGCGTCTGAAAGCCGCCGGTTGCGAACAGGGTCAGAACCTGCGTGGCGCTGAACTTCAGTTTGTCCTCGATTTCCGTATTCTGGGCATTGAGGGGCAGTGCCTGGCGTGCAAATCGCGCTGCGATTTCAGGTCGCAATGCGGGATTCAGCAATGCGCCGCGGAGTCGCATAAAGCTGTCGAGGTTGCCGTCAGCATCAAGCGGCATCCGGAGATACCGGAAAGACTCATTCGGCGATTCGCGCACTCCCGACATTAAATACCATCGCCCCTCCAGTTCCAGCGGAAGCATGTAGTTGCTGAACTCCAGCGCTTGTCCACGGGCGTCGCGCAGCTTGTAATGAAAACTCGGGCCAACGTTGCGTAAATGCTTTTTGTCGCTGACCGGGCTGCCGCCGAGCACGCTCATGGTGTTGCCGGACTCGACGATCTCACCCCCCATGTTTTCGATATTGAAGGGGCGGAAATCGTTAAATTCGATAGTGTAGTTGCCGGCCGCACTGGCTAACTGCGTGTTTTGATGCACCGACCCGGACACCTCAAAATAGTCTGCGTCGGGTGAAAGCAGGTTCCAGCCGCGCAACGCGAGGCGGGTGCCGCCATCGGCGAAACTTGCCTGGTAAATGGCGATGCCATCGTGGATCAGAGGGTGGTTGACGGCAAGTGTGGCCTCACGGACTTTATTGCCGGCATGATCGAATAGCTCGATATCGCTTTCAAAGCTTTTGGGCTCCCCGGTGGTGTAATGCTCGATGCGGAATTGTTTCAGGCCCACGGTAAAGGGCAGTTCCTGGACCAGATAGCCATCGGCCACATTCAGAAAAGCCACATCCGCACTGGAGCCCTCCGGAATTTGCACGCTGCCGCGGAACGAAGGATTGGATGATGTCAGGCGTGAAATGGCGGGCACCTGGCTTTGCGGAATGTCGCGGGTCTCGATTTTCTTGTAGCCGACCAGTTGCTGCACCTTGAAGATCAGGTTGCCGTCCATCAGGCCCCCAATGCAGATCAGCACAATGGCCGAGTGCGCCAGAAAATAGCCGAGCCGATTCGAGGTGCCGGCCTTGGCTGCCAGCAGTACGCCATCGTCGCGCGGCACCACACGCACCTTGTAGCCCTGGCCTTCCAGATAGCGTTGCGCGGTGGCGGCAAGCGCGGCGGGCGCGTGCGCGGTATCGGCATCGTGCTTGTGTTTGAATGCATTCAGCGACTGTTCGCTGACGTGCTCGCGAAAACTTTTCATTTCGCGCGCGAAGTTGGGGGCGTTGCGGGTGATGCAAATACTGGTCGAGGCGACCAGAAATGTCAGGATGACGAGAAACCATGCGGCGTGATACACATCGTAGAGCCCGAGCTTCTCGAAGACTTCAAACCAGAAAGGCCCGAGCTGTATGAGGTAGTTGCTGTAAGGCTCGGCCTGCTTGAGCACCGTTCCGACTATCGAGGCGACTGCCAGAATCGAGAGCAGGCTGATTGCAAAACGCATCGAACTCATGAGATCGAAGACGGACTTGCCAAAGGAAGGGGAGGTGGCGTTCATAGTGGCGGTAATACCCTCGGGGGGCATAAATAGAAAAAGGGTGACTCACGCCACCCTTTCATCGACTCAGGCGGAATCGATAAGTTTACCCGCAAGGAGTAAGCCGTGGTTGTCTCCGCATGGGAAGGCCACGTCCGTACCACAGCCAAAGCAGCAACAGACATGCTCTCAAGCTGATGGATCGGCAACAACCAAGCTTATCGCAAGCCCTGAATATAAGACGCCACGGCTTTCATGTCGGCGTCGGTCATCTTTGCGGCGATGGTGCGCATCATCTTGGCGCCGTCGTTGGCCCGGGTACCGAGGCGGAAGTCGTTAAGCTGGGTGTAAATGTAATCGCTATGCTGTCCCGCCAGACGGGGGAATTGTGCGGGGGTGCCCTGGCCTTGGGCGCCATGGCATGAAGCGCAGGCCGGTACGCCCGCGCCCATGACGCCGCCGCGATAAATTTTCTCGCCCTGCAGCGCGAGTTGCTTGTCTTTGGAAGTCGCAGGCTTGGGTTGCTGGGCGCTATAGTAGGCCGCGAGGTTCAGCATGTCCTGGGGGCTCAGGTTTGCGACCATGCCGCTCATCACCGCATTTTTTCGCTCGCCCGACTTGAAATTGGCAAGCTGCTTGTTGATGTATTCCGCATTGAGGCCAGCCAGGCGGGGGTTGGCCGCGGCCACGCTATTGCCGTCCACGGCATGACAGGCGGCGCAGACTTGATTGGCAATGCTTTCAGCAGCGCGGGGATCGCCTTTGCTGGCGGGGACCGCGGCGGGTTCGTTGGCAAAAGCAGAGGTGGCGGCCAGGGCGGCCACCAAAGAGACGGCGAGTTTCATCAAAAGCTCCTAAAGCTTGCAAAACTTGGGAAAACGGGTAGTTTAGCGGTAACTAATATGACTGCCAAGCTCGTGCTCAATCGCGCCCAATTCCATACCTCGGTCGCCCAGCTGCGCGATTTGCCCTTCAGTCGCGCCGAAGTGGCGTTTGCGGGGCGCTCCAATGCCGGAAAATCGAGCGCAATCAACCTGCTGACCCGCATCAATCGTCTGGCGTACACTTCCAAAACGCCCGGGCGGACGCAGCTGATCAATTTTTTCGAGCTCGATACCGATACCTATCTGGTCGACCTGCCGGGCTACGGCTATGCAAAAGTGCCGCCAGCGATCAAGGCCAAATGGGAAAATCTGTTGTCGCGTTATCTGCAGGAGCGCGCTGCATTGGCGGGGATGGTGTTGATCATGGATGCGCGCCATCCCCTGACTGCCCTGGACCGACAGATGCTTGCCTGGTTTACGCCCACCGGCAAGCCCGTACATATTTTATTGTCGAAGGCTGATAAATTATCCAACAGCGAGAAAATCCTGACCCTGCGTCGTGTCCAGCAGGAACTCGCGCCGCTTGATCGGGTGTCTGTGCAGCTGTTTTCCAGTCTGTCCCGTCTCGGCAGTGAAGAAGCGGCTGCCTTGATTGAGGCCTGGCTGCTCAATGCGCAGCAGGCTGAACCAAAGTCGGCGGCGTGATCATCGGCTCCGATTACTGTCTGTTGCGCCCATAAAAAAGCCCCGACCAAGGGAAGGGCCGGGGCTGAAAATGCCTTAAGGGGATTAAGGCATCCCGCTCAGGGAGGAGAAGCGGGAAGACGATCCAAGACCGTCTTGCTTCATTGAGGGGTAGGTTCAGGAATAGTTCCACATCGCAATGCAAATTTTTTGGAGACAGTAGTGACCCTGCCATTCAGCCCATTTCCAGGAGGCCGCATGCGGCGCATGCGGCATGATGCATTTTCGCGTCGCCTTATGTGTGAGCACACACTTACTCCAAGTGATTTGATATACCCGGTATTTGTGCTGGATGGGCATCATCGGCGAGAGTCGATTGGGTCGATGCCGGGGGTCGAGCGCTTATCGATGGATTTGCTGCTGCCCGTGGCCGAGGCCTGCGTGAAATGGGGCATTCCGGCACTGGCCCTGTTCCCTGTCATAGGGGCCGACCTCAAAACTGCAGACGCGAGAGAAGCGCTCAATCCCGAGGGGTTGGTGCCGCGCACAGTAAGCACGTTGAAAGCCCGCTTTCCCGAACTGGGCATTATTACCGACATTGCGCTCGACCCCTATACCAGTCACGGCCAGGATGGGCTGACTGACGAAACGGGGTATGTCATAAACGATGAAACGGTGGCCATGCTGGCACTGCAGGCGGTGATCCACGCCCAGGCGGGCGCGGATGTGGTGGCACCCTCTGACATGATGGACGGGCGCGTGGCGGCGCTGCGCGCTGCGCTGGAAGGTGCCGGCCACATTCACACCCGGATATTGGCCTATGCTGCCAAATATGCGTCCAGTTTCTACGGCCCGTTCCGCGAGGCGGTCGGCTCGGCTGCCAACCTCGGTAAAGGCGATAAAACCACCTACCAGATGGACCCCGCAAACAGTGACGAAGCCTTGCGGGAGGTCGGCATGGATTTGCAGGAAGGTGCGGACATGATCATGGTCAAACCCGGCATGCCCTATCTGGATGTCATCCGTCGCGTGAAGGATGCCTATGGCGCGCCCACTTTCGCCTATCAGGTGAGCGGCGAGTACGCGATGCTCAAGGCGGCAGCACAGAATGGCTGGCTGGACGAACGCGCGTGCGTGCTGGAGGCGTTGCTGGCTTTTAAACGGGCCGGCGCCGATGGTATCCTGTCTTATTTCGCGCTGGATGCAGCCCGCTGGCTGACGCCTGACTGACCGTTTCCTAAACTATCCCGGGCCTGGTGCCGCTAAGCTTATACAGGTCTCTCCTTTTAGAGCGTTGCTATTCCTGAAGGCGGGTGGAAAGTATTATGGCGAAGACGATTAAAGAATTATTGAGCAACCGGCATCGATTGCCGGCCGACGATTTTGACAAGACGATCGTCAATATTCCCACGCCCTATCGGCTTAAAAACCTGTGTCCAGCCCTTAAGGACGACCCGGCAACCAAAGAGCAGAGCCTCGGCAACCAGCAGTTCAAGGTGCGCTTTGCGCAGTCGGATTCCGCCCGCGCGGCGGCCAGCATGCTGGTTCAGAAACGCTACGCCTGGCGCGGATACACGGCGGGAGAAATCAAACCGCAACCCAATCGCATCACCCTCATGACGTATCTTGAAGACCGGATCGTTGGCAGCCTGAATATCGGCTACGACTCCCCCGAAGGTCTGCTGGCGGACGAACGCTACCCCGACGAGATCGGGGCGCTGCGCAGTCAGGGTGCGCACGTCGGCGAAATCACCAAGCTGGCCATCGACGAGACGCTAGGCAACAAGCAGGTGCTGGCAGGCATGATCAATATCGCCTATTTGTATGGCGTCATTCACGGCGTGACGGATGCCGTGATCGAAGTCACGCCCCGTCACCGGCCTTTTTACGAGCGCATGCTGGCATTCAAGCAGATTGGCGGCGAACGGTTCTATGCGACCTCCAATACCAATGTGGTGTTGCTCCATATCAAAATGGAAGAGATGAAAAGGCGCATAGAAAAAGTCGGGGGGAAGGGCGCAGAAAGCGAGGACCGTAGCGTATACCCCTTCTTTTTCCCGCCTGGCGATCAGGCAGGCATATTGGAGAGGTTGATGCGGGGTGACTGAAAACACGTTTGATTACGATGAGGCCTTCTCACGCAATCTGGGGTGGTTGACGCCCGCGGAACAGACACGTTTGCGCAGCAGTCGGGTGGCCGTGGCAGGCATGGGCGGCGCTGGCGGGGTTCACGTGCAGGCGCTGGCGCGGTTGGGCGTCGGGGCATTGACGCTGACCGATTTCGATCACTTCGAATTGGCTAATTTCAATCGACAGGCAGGGGCTACGTGCTCGACGCTGGGACAAGCCAAGGTCGAGGTGATGCGGCAGCACGCGCTGGATATCAATCCGGATGCCGACGTGCGGGTGTTTGCCGATGGGCTTACGGAGGCGAATCTGGATGCCTATCTGGAGGGGGTCGATGTATTGGTGGATGCGATCGATTTTTTTGCCAATGACATTCGCCCCTTGTTGTATGCGGCAGCACAGCGACTTGGCATTCCGGTCGTGTGCTCGGCGCCGCTGGGCGCGGGCGCATCGCTGATCACCTTCTTCCCTGGGGGCGTGCATTTCGACGACTATTTCGGCTTTTCCGGCGCCAGCGACATCGTGAGAGCAGTCCGCTTTCTGGTCGGGATGTCGCCCCGGTTGCCGCAGCGGCATTATCTGGCCTACCCTGAAATTGTGAGCTTTGTGACGCGCCGCGTACCGTCGCTGGGTATGGCGTGCCAATTTACGGCAGGGATGGCAGCGACCGCAACGATGAAGCTGTTGCTGGCGCGTGGGGGCGTGAAAGGCGCACCGCACAGCACGCAGTTCGATGCATATCTGGGACGCTATTATCAGTGCTGGCGCCCCGGCGGCTATCGCCACCCGCTACAGCGGATAGCGGAACGCATCGTGATTTCCCAGCTTAAAATCGGGCCGGCGTAGACGCGCTCGATTCCTGCCTTGCAGGCATAAAAAAACCGCGCATCACTGCGCGGTTTTTTTGTCGAAGCAACCCGGGTATCAGGCTGCTTTCTTGGTGCGACGGCTCAAGCCGAGGCCCAGCAGGCCGAGGCCCAGCAGTGCCAGCGTTGCCGGCTCGGGAACCGCCGAGGAGCCGGACACTTCATTGGTACCGAAGTGAGTCGCAACCACTACGCCGTCATTCACAATCGCGCCGCCGCGAATCGGCTGGAACGACGAGGTGTAGGTCAGATCTGCGCCACCGGGCTCATTGTTGGTGTCGAGGTTTGCGGCTGCGATACCGCCCACGACGTCAAAGTAGCCTGCGCCTTGACCGGTGAAGCCTGCGCCTGAAACTGCGGTCAGGTTGCCCGACAGGGTGGTGCCCGGAGCGAAACTGCCATTGGTGGCCAGCAGATCGAGCCACACTGTGCCATCAGTCGCGGTGGATTTGACGGCGGCGTCAAACGCGGTGTAGCCAACAGCGCTGGTATCCTGCACGTAAATCTTCAGCCAGCCGCCGGTTGCGGTGAACGTGTCGCCGACGGTCGGGGTGGGCGGAATGGTCGACGTTGCAATGGTGTAGCCGCCGAACTCATAGGTCAGCTGGCAGGTGGGGCAGAAGGCGGCGCTGGCGTTAACAGTCGTGATCTGACCGTAGCCCGAGAAGGTGTCGCCGACGTTCACACCGACAGTTTCATACAGGTTGGTCTGCGAGCTGAAGTCGAAAATGCTGTTGGTGTCCCACACCACGCCGCCGATATTGATAGCGTGTGCGGAAGATCCAAACGAGATGGCAGCAGCTGCAACCAGGCCTGCGGTAAGTTTATTCAGTTTCATTTCATGGCTCCTTAATGATGGACGGTGTCAAGCTTGGAATATGTTCAGCGTGTTGCCGTGCCTATAACTAAGCATGCACTGTGCCAATAAAAATAAAACCAATAAAATCAATATGTTAATATTTTTATACCCAAAAAAACAAGGCTGGGTGTAAGAAATATCGACACCGTTTTTGGCCCGGAAAACCCCGCAGGCAGCCCTCCACTCACAGGCTGCGCAACGCCTGCCGAGCGGCCTCCGCCTCCGGAAACTGCGACGTGTCCCCAAGCAGGCGCTCCAGTTCGGTACGCGCTCGGGCCTTGTTGCCGGTACGGGCCAGCGCCATGGCATGGTGATACCGAATGTCGGCACTCTTGGGCGCCTTGATAAGGGCTTTCTCCAGAAGGGAAAGGCCGCGCCGGGCCTGGCCTTGTTCGACCAGAATCCAGCCCAGTGTGTCGAGGATGGCAGGGTCGTCGGGCGCGACTTTCACCGCCTGCTCGGCTGTAGGCAATGCGCGGGCGTCGCCTACACGCTGGTAAAGCCCGGCCAGATTGTTGAGCGCAATGGGGTGTTGCGGAGTTTGCTGCAGGAGGACGCGATACTGTGCAATGGCCGCCTGGTTTCGGCCATGGGCGGCCTCGTTTTCTGCCGAGTAGACCCGGGCCGACTGGTCGTCGGGGTGGCGTTTGAGCCAGTCATCAAGCAGCCGGTCGGCAACGAGCGTATTGCCGGTCAGGGTTTGGGCGCGATGGAGTTTGAGCACAATGGGCGAAGCGGGGGTGAGGGCCAGCGCTTTTTCGTAAGCCTTGATCGCCTGCGGCGCGCGTTTCTGGTGGAGATGGATGTCGCCCTCGCGGTCGAAGCCCAGCGCGATTGTAGGCAATCGAACCTGCACCTGGCGGGCCAGCGCCAACGCTTTTTCGGGTTGATCGGCTTTCATTTCGAGCTTGATCAGCGCATCCAGGCTGGGTTGATGGTCAGGCTGGAGCTCGATAGCCCGTTGCAGAGTGCGCCGCGCCTCAGCGAGGCGGTTGGCGGAAATTTGCGCCAGCGCCAGTTGCAGCAGCGCATCGGGCGAGCGATCGGATTTTTGGGTCAACCGGGTGAACGTGCTGGTGGCGTTGGGTTTGTCCTTCAGCGCCAATTGCACCGCCCCCAGCAGTTCCAGCGCGGCGGGATTATCGGGATTGAGGGTGACGGCTTCCTTGGCGATCGCCAGCGCTTCCCGGGTTTCCTGTTTGGCCAGGTGATGCCGTACCAGGGCAGTGCGCGGCCCGATCGCGGCGGGGTGGGTCCGGGCTGCACTTTCGAGCCAGCGCACGGCTTCTTTTTCCTGCCGGTTTGCGACGGCAAGCTCGGCCAGCGCCATCATCGCCTGGAGATTGTTTTTATCCTTGTTCAGCACGCGTTCAAAACGCGTGCGTGCCATGGTGGGCTGTTTGTCGCGCATATCGAGTTCGGCGAGGCTGGCCGCGGCAGCGAAAAAGGCAGGGTCGATCGAGAGCGCCTTTTCAAAGCTTTTGCGCGCATTGGCCAGATCATTCTTGCCGACCAGAGCGCTGCCCCGCATGGTGTGGGTGACTGCACTATTGGGCAGTTTTTTCTCGAGCGCCGCCACCGCAGCCAACGCCTGGTCGAATTCCTTGCGATCCAGGCGGGCCATGACCAGGGCAAAATCGGCACGGGTGTCACCGGAATCGATCGCTGCTGCCTTCCCCAGTTCGCTGATGGCAAGCTGGCGATCGCCTGTCGACAGATGGCTGATGCCGAGTTGGGTCTGGATATAAGCATTTTTGGGGTCGATGGCTGCGGCCCGTTCAAGATACGCGGCCGTTTTGGCCGAATCGCCTTTCATGCGATAGGCATCGCTTGCAAGCACCAGCGCAGCGGCATCGCGGGTATCAGGCGTCACCAGCCGGGCAAGGGTTTCGAGTGCCCTGTCCGGCTGATTCTGCTTGATCAGTGTGGCTGCCAGCACTCTGCGGGCATACGCATGGTGCGGGAAACGCTCCAGAAAGCGGTTGATGAGCGATTCGGCTTGCTGATAGGACCCGAGCGCGTGCGCGGTCGCCCCGGCGAGCAAGACGCTCGGCATGTGATCGGGCGTGCGCTTGAAAATGTTGTCGAGGGACGCGCGTGCTTCGGCGTAGTTTTTTTGCTCGAAACTCAGCAGCGCGCTGAGATAAAAGGCGGCCAGAGATTTGGGCGCGAGCCGCGTCAAGGTGGCGATATCGGTCCGGGCAACATCGAGGTTGCCGAGCGCCATGTTGAGCGCAGCGCGGCTTTGCAGGGCCTCGAGGTTGTTGGGGTCGGCTTTCAGCGACGCGGTATAGGCCGCAAGCGACTGCGGAAATTTTTTCTCGTATTGGGCGAGGTTCCCGATGGCGATCCAGGTTTGCGCCTGCCGGTTGTCGAGCTTGAGCGCGGCATCGAGCCAGGACCGGGCCTGAGGCAGGTTCTGGTCGGCCACAGCGCACTCCGCGAGACCCCAGTAAGTCGGCGGGTTCTCCTTGTCGGTATCGAGCGATTGCTGGAACAGGGTACAGGCGTCCTTCACTTTTCCCAGCCTGAGCAGGGCATCGGCGCGGATCTGGTAAATCCGCGCGAGATTGATGCGGGATGTCCTGCCGTCGGGATTGATTTCGTCGAGAACCCGCTTGTATTCACCCATCAGCAGCAAGGCCTCGCCGAGTTGGGGGGTGATCGTTTCGCCACTGACACCCAGCGCCTTCGCCCGAACAAGTTCTTTTTCCGCAGCCGCGCCCGCGCCGGTTTTCAAGTAGAGCTGGCCCAGAAGCAGCCGTGCCTGCGGGCTGTCCGGATTCTTTTGGATGGCGTTTTTAAGTTCGATGATGCTTCCATTGAACTTGCCTTGATCCTCGAAATCCTTTGCGCGCTGGATATGCTCCTGCTCGGTCAGGCTCGCGGTGCTATCGCAGCCGAACAGCGCACTTGAGGCGGCCAGGGTAAGCGCAAGGGAAAGCGCGATGGAACGATGGGTCATAAAGCGTACTCCACGAAAAAATGGGCGGGGGAAATAGCTGAAATTATTCAATTCAGTGTGCCATGATTGCACTGGATTGGCACGGCAAATGTCTTCTGAACACAGCGTCAGCGTAGTGTTTTACGGGTCCGGCGCGATGCCGGAATTGTCTTGTTCGCAGTATCGCGGTATCTGATGGCATGCAAATGAGGGGTCCGTCTGGCGCTGGGTGGGGGTTAACGGTTTTTGCTTTCCAGTTGCTGGAGTAGCGCGCGCGCCGCCGGCTTTTGGGGGAAGTCCCTGCCACTGGCCAGAAGTCGCTCGAGCTCGCGGCTGGCGCGTGCATGATCTCCCGCCCTGGCAAAAGCCGCCGCGAGGTGGAACTGGGTTTCTGTGGCATCGGGTGAGTGGACCAATGCCTGTTGCAATAGTTTGATCCCGCGATCAACCTGGTTTTCTTCGACGAGGATCCATCCGAGCGTATCCAGGACCGCGGGGTTGTCCGGTTTGAGCTTGAGCGCCTCTTCAGCAACTGGAAGCGCGCGGGCATCCTGGGTCCTGTGCAGCGACCACGCCAGATTGTTCAAAATGAGCAGATTGTGGGGATTGTGCTTGTTGAGGAAAAGATAGTGTTCCGAAGCGGCCTTGTATTGACCGCGCCTGACCAGGTTTTCTGCCAGCACGGTACGTACCTTGGCATCCTGGGGCTTCGAGGCGAGCCAGGCAAGCAGGCGTTGCTCCGCTTCTTCAGGCCGCTGGGCTGCATTCAATACGGCCGCGAGGCGGACCAGGGCCGTTGCGGAAGGCTGTGTTTTCTGGGCCTGTTCGAAGGCTGTGATTGCGGCGGGGTAATCCTTGCGGGCAAAATCCGTATCGCCTTCTAGAAGGTATCCGTCGGGGCTGCCCGGCTTTTGATGCTGGACATGCCGGGCGAGTTTGTGTGCTTCAGCGAAATGCCGGTCCTGGATTTCGATGCTGCCCAGCATCAGTGCCGCCTTTATAAAGTCGGGCTGGATGCGCAATGCATTCTGCAGCGAGAGGCGGGCGGCTGCATTATCCTTCGCCGTAATCTGGGCGCTCGCGAGTTTGACCAGGGGGTCGGCGAGATTGGGTTGCTTCTCAACCAGCTTGCGATAGCTGCCCAGGGCATTGGTGATGTCGCCGAGCGCCAGTTGGGTGGTACCCAGGAGATCCAGTGCCACAGGATTGTCCGGCTGGGCATTGACGGCCTCGCGGGCGCTGGCGAGTGCCTGGCTCTTGTCCCCTTTTGCGAGCTGATAACGGCTCAGAGCGATCCGGGGTTGCAACGCTTGCGGATGGATGGAGGCGGCTTTTTCCAGCCAGGAAAGATAAGTGGGGTCGTCCTTGGCGAGCAGCGCGAGGTCAGCCAGGGCAAGCATGGCGTTGAGGTGCCTGGGGTCTGCCTTCAGGATGCCTTCAAAACGCTGGCGCGCGGCGGCATGGCGACCCGCTTTGAGATCGAGCTGTGCCAGGTTGGCAGCGGCCGGGAAAAACCCGGGGTCAAGCCTGAGCGCCTGGGTGAAACTGTCGCGCGACCGCGCGGTGTCGTGTTTTCCCAGGTAAGCGGTCCCGCGGTAATTCCAGACAAGCGGGCTTGCCGATTGTTTTTTTTCAAGCGCTGCAATACTGGTCAAGGCGGCATCGTATTCTTTCTTCTGCAGCCGGTTCAGAATAATGAAATTGTCAGCGCGCGTGTTTGCCCCGGCCATGTCCGCGGCGGCTTGCAGGTCTGCCATGGCACGGTGGTCACCTTCAGCCAGTCGGGAAATGCCGAGTTCGGTACGGATGGCCGCACTATCGGGGCTGCGCTGCGCGGCCTGTTCGAAATACGCAGAAGCGCGCGCGTAGTTTTTGTTTGCGAGTTCAATTTCCCCCGCGACGAGCAGCACGCCCGGATCGGCGTCGCCCGCATTTAATGCCGGAGCGAGTGTCTGCGCAGCCTCGCCTGTGCGCCCCAGCCTGAGCTGGGTGGCGGCCAGCAGGCGCAGTCCGTACAGGTTGCCGGGCGCAATCTTGATCGCTTTGTTGAGGTGCGATTCTGCCGTTTGCACGTTGCCCAGCGCGTATTCGATCGCCCCGCCCAGCAGCAGCGCAGGGACATACGTGGGTGCCGCCTTGAGCACAGCGGCAAGGTGATCGCGGGCCTGCGCATTCTTGTTTTCCCGAAAGTCGATCAGGGCAAGCGTATAGCGCGCCTGCAAATGATCAGGACTCGTCTTGAGTGCGGTATCGATGGCCTTGCGTGCGTCCGCCAGCTTGTTGCCGGCGATAGCGATATTGGCCAGTGCGACCCAGGCATTGACGTTGAGGGGGTATACCTCGAGGACCTTTCGATAACTGGCCGCCGCCTCGGTGGCTTTGCCCGCGGTGCGAAGCAGATCGCCTTTGAGCAGCAAGGTGTCGCGGTGAGCAGGGTCGATTTGCAGCGCTTGCTCGAGCATCCGCATTGCGTTGCCGGCATCATTGTCGGCAAGGGCAAGCCGCGCCAGCGCGAGATGGACGTCAACCGAATCGGGCGCGTGCTTGAGGGCATCTTGCAAAATTGCGTGCGCCGTGTCTTTCTGGCCTAGCGCGAGCTCGGCCAAGGCACGCAGCGATTGCAGTGTGGCCGCATCCGGGTCGACGGGTGCAGGAAACTCGTCAAGCAGGCCCTGATATTCACGTTGCTGGAATAATGCGCGGGCGATCAGCGGATCGACCTCGCTTGCGGAATAGCCCGCCGCACGTGCGCGCCGAAATTCCTTCTCGGCTCCTGCCAGATTGCCCTGCTCAAGATAAAGCTTGCCCAGCGCAAAACGCGCCTCGGCATTTTTCTCATCCTGGGCGACGGCATTCTTGAGTTGAATCAGCGCTGATTTGACGTCTCCCACCGCCAGCATCGTTTTGGCCTCGGCGAGCAGGCTGGCACTATCCTCTTTGCCGCATGCGCTCAGTACGGTGACCCCGAGCAACAAGCTGAACAGCAATCGTGATGCACGAACTGACATAGGCATAGCGCACTCCAAAGTGGACCTGAGTATTGCGTGTTACTTCATCCCTGTTTTTGCCATCAGGTCATAGAGCGTGGGGCGCGTGATGCCCAGCAATTCCGCAGCCTGTGCGATATTGCCCTCGCTGCGCGCCAGAGCCTGACCAATGGCCAGCCGTTCGGCATTTTCGCGGGCCTGTCGCAGGTTCAAAAGCTGGGGGGCGGTATGGCCGGTATTGAGACCAAGGTCGGCCGCTGTGATCTTGTTTCCATCGGCCATGACAGTGGCCCGTTTGATCAGGTTTTCCATTTCGCGGACATTACCGGGCCAGGTATGGGCTTCCAGTGCGCCCAGCGCATCGGCCGTAAAGCCGCGGATGTTGCGCCCCATTTCCTGCGTGTAGCGCTCCAGGAATGCCTGTGCCAACAATACGGCATCTCCCGGGCGCCCGCGTAGTGGCGGGATTTTTACCGCGATTTCGGACAATCGATAATACAGGTCTTCCCGGAAACTGCCCTCACGGATCATGTCCGCAAGGTCGCGGTGCGTCGCGCAAACGATGCGGACATCGACGGGGATTTCGCCGCGGCCACCCAGCCGTTCGATGACGCGTTCCTGCAGAAAGCGTAACAGTTTGGCTTGCAACGGCATCGGCAGATCGCCGATTTCGTCGAGAAACAGGGTGCCTTCATTCGCGTATTCGATGCGTCCGATGGTTTGCTTGGCGGCGCCGGTGAAAGCGCCCTTTTCATAACCAAACAGTTCGGATTCAAGGAGGGTATCGGGAATCGCGGCGCAGTTGATGGCGACAAATCGTTTGTCTGCGCGCGGAGAAAGTTCGTGAACGCCGCGCGCCAGCACTTCCTTGCCGGTGCCGGATTCGCCCAGAAGGAGTACCGTTACATTTGCCGCGGCAACCTTCTCCACCGTGCGGCAGATTTCAAGCATGGGCTCGCTGCTGGTGATCAGCCCCTGCAGGGCGGAGCCGCGCTGGCGCGAGATCAGCTTCCGGTTTTCGACTTCGAGGGTATGTACGTGGAGGGCACGTGCAATCATCAGCGTCAGTACGTCGGGGTCAAAAGGTTTCTGGAAAAAATCGTAAGCGCCGAGCTGGATGGCCTGGACCGCATTGCTGCGATCGAGGTTGCCAGTGACAACAATGACCTTGGTGGACGGCGACAGCGACAGAATTTCCTGGAGCGCCGCCAATCCTTCGGTGGCGCCATCGACGTCAGGGGGCAGGCCGAGATCGAGCAGGACGACCGCCGGCTCGTGACGGCGCAATTGCGCGATGGCGCTATCGCGGTCCGCTGCGATAACCAGCGCATAGTCGCTCAGGCTCCATTTCAGCTGCTTTTGCAAGCCCGGGTCATCTTCCACCAGGAGTATCGTGTGTTTGGCGTCGCTCATGCGGCGTGTCCTCCAGCATAGGAATTATTGTCCAGCGGCAGGCTGAGGCGAAACCGGGTACCGGTTCCCGGCGTGCTGTCCACCTCTATCGAGCCGCCCAGGGCGCGCAGGGTTTCGCGACATTCATAAGCGCCAATACCCATGCCTGCGCCCTTGGTTGAATCAAAAGGCTGAAACAGGCGGGCGCGAATGAACGCTTCATCCATGCCGCTGCCTGTATCGATGATTTCGATGATTGCCTGGCCCGCTTCCTCGAAGCCGCGTAGCGTAACCTGGCCGCTGGGCGGTGTTGCCTCCAGCGCATTTTGCAGCAAATGCCCGATTGCGCGGGTGAGCCGGTCGGGTTCGGCGCGCACTCGCAAAGCGGAATGGGGCAGTTCAATCCGGGGCTGCAGCCGGAAGGCATGTTTGCTGGCCACCGCATCCTGCAGAATATCCGCCAGGACGACCAATTGTGTACGTGCCTCATCGCCGCCCCGGCGCAGTTGCGACAACACCTTGTTCATGCGGGCAACGGCGCTCTCAACCGTGTCGAGCATGTCGGCCTGGAACTCGGGATTGTGCTTGTGCTTCTCGGCATTGGCCAACAGCAGGGACAGTTGGGCGACCAGGTTTTTCAAATCGTGAATGATGAAGGTGGTGGTGCGGTTGAATGACTCGAATTGGCGCGCCACAATAAGCTGGTTGGAGGCGCGCATTTGCGCGAGATGCGCGGCGGCCTGGCTTGCCGCCACCTTGAGCAGATCACTGACTTCCCAGTTGAAATTGACGTTGCCCAGCGAGTGTTTGAGTACGATAAAGCCGAGCAGTTCTTCATGCAGCATCAACGGTATCACCAGCCACGCGTCGTCGGCCTGCGCTATCCAGGCGGGGGCATCCAGATCGCCATACAGTTCGCGACGGGTTTTCATTTCGTCGAGGTCAAGCACCCATTGCTTTTCAGCAAGCCATCGAATGAAAGGGGAGTCAGCGGGTTCTTCGCCCTGAATATCGCCCCAGTTCCAGTGGCTGGCACGCTGGTAACCCGCTTCACCTTCACGCATCCACAAGGCCCCGCCAGGACTTTCGAGCAACCGCGTCAATGCTTCCACGGCACGCTCGCACATTTGTTCACCGGGCTGACCCTCGGTGAGGGTGCGGGTGAAATTCAGCCATTCTTCCCGGTAGTCGTAGCGATAACTGAAAAAATGCTTGGACAGAAATACCCGTAGCCGGGCCCGCAGCGTGCCTGAAAACATCAGCAACACCAGCAGCATGGCGGCGGCGAAGATGAATATGGTCTGCACCACATCCCCCCACTCGCCGCCAAACAGGCGCAGGTAATAGCCCGCACCTGCCATCAGCAGCAGATAGACGCCTGCCGCCAGCAGACTCGCCGTATGAAAGGCCATGCTGCGCGATAACCCGACCGGTGCGGCCCATTCCGGATTGCGCGCGGCAGAGACGGCGATCAAGGGTGTGACCATGGCGGCGACATAGCCGCGCGCTGCCCACACTTCAATATCCATGGCATTGAACAAGGCGGCGTGGGCGTAAAGATAAAAATCGTAAACAAAAAGACCGCCCAGCCCCAGGCAAAGAAACTTGATGGCCCAGCGGTCTTCCGGACGGGTGGATCGATAGACCTGCTCAACCAGTACCAAGCCCATGATGGCCAGCATCACCAATCCAAGACGCCCGGCCCATAAGGGCAGTAGGGGCTGGCCGGACGCAAGGGAAGGCAGGGTTCCGGCGAGCAGCAGTCCAATGACCAGAATGCCGCTCAGCGCACCGAGGATGCGAAGCGGGGCAGGCAGTGCAGCCCCTTGGGGCAGACGCAGGCGGAGGATGTAGTGGAGCAGGGCCAGCCAGGCCCCGTTGCGCCCCACCTCGGCCGCGAATCCGAGCGCGGGTGGGGTCCAGCCCCAGGCGGAAAAAGCGGACAGTGCCCCCCAGGCAGCACTGAGGCCCGTCGCCAGCATGAGCAGCTGCCCATGTTGGCGGCGTTTCCAGCTGGCAACGATCAGACCGAACAGTCCCAGATAGGCCAGCGTGGCAAGCCCGTAACCGGCAGCGGCCAAATTCAGGAGTGCGCTGGACATGAGGGGCCTGGGCCGCGCTTAGCGCGCGCCCTTTCCCCATAATACGACCTGTGCAGTCTGAAACAGAATCATGAGGTCGAGAAACAGACTATGATTTTTGACATAATAAAGATCGTATTGCAGTTTATGCATGGCGTCTTCGTCCGTGGCGCCATAAGGGTAGCGCACCTGCGCCCAGCCAGTGATGCCGGGCTTGACCGTATGGCGCACAGCGTAATAAGGGATTTTCAGGCTCAGGTCTTCCACGAAATACGGGCGTTCAGGTCGCGGTCCCACAAAGCTCATGTCACCAAAAAACACGTTGAATATCTGGGGTAACTCATCAATGCGGGTACGCCGGATCAGGCGCCCGGTGAAGGTAATGCGGCTATCGTTTTTTCGTGCCCAGCGGGGCTTCCCATCCTTTTCAGCGTCTACGCACATGCTGCGGAATTTGAGAATGGTGAAATTGCGCCCTCCCTGCCCCACGCGTTCCTGGCGATACAGAACGGGTCCGGGGCTTTCCAGCTTGATCAGTAACACGGCAAATGCCATGATCGGCAGGCAGACTGCCAGCATGGCTGCGCTGACCAGCAGATCGAACAACCGTTTGATCGTGTCCCGCGCGATACCCTGATAAAACCCTTCCGCCAGAATCATCCAGCTGGCGTTGAGGGAGTCAAGTTGCAAATGGCCATTCTCCCGCTCGAAGAAACTGGACAGCTCCATGATGCGAATGCCGCGAAGCTTGCATTTGAGCAGTTCCTGTACCGGGATTCCGCCATTCCGCCGATCGCGCACGGCAAGAATGATTTCGCTGATTTGCAGGCGTGTGATCAGTTCGGGTAGCGACTCGCTGGTGTCGAGAATCCGGACATGATCGACGAAATGATGGCTGCCGCCCATGGGGATATAACCAACCACCTCGGTATTGCTGGAGTGCCCGCGATCATTGAGCAGGGACTCGATTTGCGCAGCGCGGCTGCCGGTGCCTACCACCAGCGCGCGGGTCTTGAACGCACCGCCGCGTGCCCACCGTATGAATAAAGCCCGGCTCAAGAGGATGCCGAGTAATGCCAGGCCAAATGAGAGCAAAAAAGCGCCCCGCCCCACCAGCAGCCCGGGGAAGAAGTAAAAAAGCAGGCTCATGGACAGCAGGCCAAGACCGAAGCTGAGGCCCAGCCGGTGCAACAGCGCACGGACGCCGCCTTGCCATTGAAGATCGTACAAACCACTGGCGGTCATCAAGCCCATCATGACCGCGGTGAAAGCCAGCGCCTTGGGCATGAGGGGGAGCAATTCATCCGGGACCACGCCATTTTCCATGAAGCGCGCACTGACCCCCGCGTAAATGGCGCCCCCCAGTATCAGAGCTTCAACCAGGACGAGCAGCAATAAGTTCAGGGGTACGTAATGCCGAAAAAACCGAATCACATTAGCTCGCTCGAAAAAGTCACGTGGGGAGGAATAGCATCTTCCATGCCAGAATCCGTTTCCGGGGCGGCAATCAATTCAAGGCCCGTACCTGGGGAAGGCGGAGCCGGCGCGGGCTGCCATCCGCCTGTAGCCGTTTCATGCTGCGTAATTCGGTGGCGGGATAGACCGTAATATCAATCGGTGCGCGCGCATCGTCGATGAGGAAACGGGGATACGTTTTGCCGGGGGTGTCGGGGTTGCGGAACTCGGCTGCTTGATAGGGGGTTTTCAAGCGCATGAGAAAAAACTCGACCTCTTTCTGATCGTCAGTAAAGAGCTGCAGATTGATGTCGGTATTGCGTCCGGCAGTGCCGTTGAGTACGGCCCCGGTCAGGTGGGGGTCGAATTCTGCCAGCAATTCCATATATTCGATGGCGGTTTGCCGCAGCAATGCCAGTTGCGCGCGCGTTTCAGCGGTTTGATAGAGTGCCTGGTAGCTGCGCAACGCCTCTTCAATCTGTTGGTTGTCAGGCAGGTTGCCGCTGTCCGGCGCGCCCAGTTGACGGGCCGCCTTGCGTTTGGCACTGCCGTAATCGAGGCTGCCGTCTTCTGCCAGTATGCGGGCCGTTGCATGTGCAATGCGGCGGCGCATGTCCTGGCTTTTCATATCGGCTTGCCGACGCTAACCGGGGCACGGGCTGGCGTGGGGGTCGGTTTGGGGGCCGGGGGCCTGGGAACCGGTGGCTGAACTGTTGCCGGGTGGGCGGGCACGACTGTAATCGGTGGCCCCGGCTGCGCGGGGACGACATGCCCCGAGGCCACCGGGGCCGGTTTGGCCTCCCCGGCGGGCATTTCGCTGACGCCCATCCCCGGCTCGTCTCCATGCAGGGACGTGCCAAAGGGATCGGGTTCCGTGCTCCAGTCAACTGCAGGGGCCTCGGGGGGAGGGAACTCCTGGTAAAAATACTCCGTGATGCTCGGCTCCTCGGTGCCGAATACCGAGTCGATCAGCGAGTCGGCAGGACGGGCGCCCGTGCGTGGGTTGATTTTTTCCGAGATGATCCCCGACGGCATCGACCACCCATTCTGCGGTGTGCCTTTCAATGCCGTTCCCATGAAGTTCATCCAGATCGGCAGGGCAGACTGCGAGCCTGTTTCGCCGCGTCCCAGCGAGCGCGGCTGGTCGTAGCCCATCCATGCGACGGCGACCAGGCTGGGGTTGAATCCGGCAAACCAGGTGTCGCGCGAATCATTGGTGGTGCCGGTCTTGCCCGCAAGGTCGTTGCGCCCCAACTGACCGGCGCGCGCGGCGGTACCGTAACGCACCACATCCTGCATCATATTGGTCATCAGCCAGGCGTTGCGTGGATCAATCACCCGTGGCGCCGTGCTGCCGGCTTTTTGCGGGCTGGATTGCATCAACAGGCGCCCATCCTTGTCGTACACCTTGTCGATAAGATAGGGGTTGACGCTATAGCCACCGTTAGCGAATACCCCATAGGCTGCAGCAAGTTGTAACGGGGTGACGCTGCCGGCGCCCAATGCCATGGTGAGATAGGGGGGGTGGCGCGCCGGGTCAAAGCCAAAACGCCGGATATAGTCGCGCGCGTAGTGCGGGCCGATGCTTTGCAAAATCCGGATGGATACCAGGTTGAGCGATTTGGTGAGCGCCGTGCGGATACGCACGGGCGCGCCTGTGCTGCTGTCGTAATTCTTCGGGTCCCATGCGGTGCCGCCGGTTTCTTCTGCGGTTAGTGATATGGGCGCGTTCTCGATCATCGAGGCCGGCGTCAGCCCTTTTTCCAGCGCGGCCGAGTAGATGAATGGCTTGAAGCTCGAGCCCGGCTGACGCCAGGCCTGGGTGACGCGATTGAATTTGTTGCGACTGAAATCGAATCCGCCCACCAAGGCCGTAATGGCCCCGTCTTCAGGGTTGACGGCGATCAGTGCGGCTTCAACCTCGGGTAATTGCGCGAGTCGCCATTGCGATTTTCCAGTCGCCTGTACCCGCACTATCGCCCCAGGTTCGAGTTTCCGCCCTTTTTTGCCGCCAGCCCAATTCGCCACCCACCTGAGCGAACTGCCTGAAATCTCGGCTACGGTTCCGTCGTGCAATTGTGCCTGAATCTGCTTCGCGGTCGCGCTGAGGACAACAGCGGGCCGCATGTCGCTGACCGGAGGGATGTCGTCGAGCGCGTTGACAATGGCTGTATCGCGTGCCGTCTTGTCGGCGGGCAGACTGATCTGCTTCTCCGGTCCGCGGTAGCCATGACGCAGGTCATAATCGGCAATGCCCTGCCAAACCGACTGGTTGGCCGAGGCCTGCTGTGCACGTTTGAGTGTGGTGACCGCCTTGATTCCCGAGCTGTAAATTGATTCGCCGTATTTCTCGAACAGGGTCTGGCGCACCATTTCGGCTGCGTAGTCGGCAGATACATCCGTTTGCTGGCGCGTCTGGCGGATGATCAGTTTTTGCTTGACGGCAGCTTGCCAGGTTGGCTGGTCGATGAATTTCAGCGTCAGCATTCGCTTCAATACATATTCCTGCCGCGCTTTGGCCCGCGGAAAATTCACGACCGGATTGTAACGCGACGGCGCCTTGGGCAAGCCCGCGAGCATGGCGAATTCGGCCAGCGAAAGTTCGCGCATGGTTTTGCCAAAATACGTGCGTGCAGCCGCTTCAAACCCGTAGGCGCGTTGGCCGAGGTAGATCTGGTTGATATAAAGCTCGAGGATTTTGTCCTTGGATAGATTGTGCTCGATCTTCATCGCCAGCATGGCCTCGGACAGCTTGCGCGTGAGCGTTTTTTCGTTAGAGAGGAAGAAGTTGCGGGCGACCTGCATGGTAATGGTCGATGCCCCTTCCTTGGCGCCACCGGCCAGCAGATTGGATGTGGCCGCGCGCAGCACGCCCAACGTGTCTACGCCGCCATGGGAATAGAAGCGCTCATCCTCGGCTGCGATGATCGCCTGCTTCATGTAGGCGGGCACTTTATCAATGGTGATAAAAGCTCGACGCTCCTCGCCAAATTCGCCGATCAGGGCCCCATCCGAGGTATAGACCCGCAGCGGGAGCTTGGGTTTGTAATCGGTCAACGCCTCAAGCGGCGGCAGATTGGGATAGATCAGTGCGGCCGCCAGGCCCGCGAGTGCCGTGCCTACTACGCCAAGGCTGACGACGAGGGCGAGTGCGTAATGCCACCATTTCGAAAACATCCGATTCCTTAATCCTGAGATGGCACGAAAATCCTGAAAATTGTCACGTAATCATCGGTTCCAGCCTGGGCCGGCCAGCGGTGCCATCTCGATAACACGCTGTTTAGATTAATTATTACCCTGATTTTACGCTGCTCGACGCCCTGGAATGTAACCCAACCCGTATCCCGGCCCAAACGCCATCGAGACAGATCGCTATTGGACCACCTAAAGTTTCCGCCAATTATAGGCGTTAGTGGTGTTGGAAATTGGACACATCTGTTCAACTCTTGCAGAGTGGTTTGAAAATAACTGTTAAAAACCGTGGGTTGTTGCTAGGATCTAAAACTTACAACAAGAAACTGCGCCAACCCACAGAAGCGTAAAGGAAAACTCTTGCAATGAATATCAACTTCGATTGGCTGTCCGCGAAAGGCTTGCCGATTATCGGGCTGGACATCAGTACGACTGCGGTCAAGCTGGTGGAATTGTCCGATGCCGGTAAAGGGATGCTGCGAATAGAGCGCTATGTCATCGAGCCCCTGCCCAAGGATGCGGTGATGGATGGGAGCATCGCCAACCTGGATCAGGTGGCCGACACGCTTCGCACCGCATGGAAAAATCTCGGCACGCGCATCAAGAATGTGGCGCTTGCCTTGCCTTCGTCGGCCGTGATCACCAAAAAGATTCTGGCGCCGGCGAGTCTGAAGGGGCTGGACCTGGAAAACCAGGTGGAGGCCGAGGCCAATCAGGTCATTCCTTTCTCGCTTGATGAGGTCAACCTGGATTTCCAGGTGCTTGGCGCGTCGCCGGGCAGCCCCGATGATGTGCAGATTCTGCTCGCCGCTGCACGCAAGGAGAAGGTCGAGGATCGCGTGGCCGCGGCGGAGGCAGCGGGGTTGAATGCGCTCATCATGGATGTGGAATCCTACGCTACCCAAACTGCGTATGAGCAGATTGCCCATTTGCTGCCGGGCAATGGTGCAGGCCAGACCATTGCGATCATCGATGTGGGTGCGCAGAACATGCACATCAATATCCTTCACGACAATGAGTCGGTTTATTTGCGCGAACACGGCTTTGGCGGCAATCAGCTTAACAATGAAATTTCGCGCCGTTACGGGATGACCAGCGAAGAAGCCGAAGGTGCCAAGCGCCGGGGAACGTTGCCGGAAAGCTATGACGTCGAAGTTCTGCAGCCATACAGCGAGACCCTGGCGATGGAAATCGGTCGGGCGCTCCAGCTTTTTACGACCTCCACCCAGTATCGCAAGGTCGATCAGGTTTTGCTGGCCGGCGGCGGTGCAATGATTCCGGGCATTGATGAAGTGGTAGGTCAGCGGACGGGGATGCCGACACTGGTGGTCAATCCTTTTGCCAACATGGCGGTGGGCTCCAGGATCAAGCCGCAGGCCCTGGCTGCCGACGCGCCTTCCCTTTTTGTCGCGTGTGGGCTTGCCATGCGGAGGTTTGACCCCCAATGATCCGGATTAACCTTCTTCCCCACCGTGAGCTTGCGCGCGCTGCGCGTCGGCGCCAGTTCAACGTTCTGCTCGGTATCGCTGTGGCTGCCGGCGTGGTCACCGTGCTGCTTGGTCACAGTGTGATCGCCTCCAAGCAGTCGGCCCAGGAGGCACGCAACGCTTTTCTTGATCAGGAAATCACCAAGCTTGATGGCCAGATCAGCGAAATCAAGAAAATTCGCGAACAAACCCAGGCATTGCTGGCGCGCAAACAGGTAGTCGAAACCTTGCAGTCCAACCGGACTGAAGTTGTGCATCTGTTCGACCAGATGATCCGCTTGCTGCCCGAAGGGCTTTATCTCAAATCCTTCAAGCAGGCAGGCAACATCGTCACCTTGAGCGGCTATACGCAGTCGAGTGCGCGGGTCTCCACGCTCATGAGAAATCTGGAAAACTCCCCCTGGTTCGATTCGGTCAATCTGGTCGAAATCAAAGCGGCAACCGTCAGCAATCTGCGCGCTAACGAATTTGTGCTGACCGTCAAACAGACACCTCAGCAGGCAACCGATGCGCAGGATAAAGGGGGCAAAGCATGACCCTGGATGATCTCAACAATCTTGATTTGAAAACCTTGGCGGACTGGCCGTTACCCAGCAAGCTGGTGGCGCTCGGTGTGCTGTGTCTGGCGATTGTGACGGCGGGCTGGTGGTTCGACTGGCGCGGGAACATGGAAACCCTCGATGCAACCAGGCAAAAAGAAACCGAGTTGCGGGGCGTGTTTACCACCAAGAAAAATCAGGCCATCAACCTGGAAGCCTACAAAAAGCAACTGGTTGATATCGAACAGGCGTTTGGGGCCCTGCTGAAACAGCTCCCCAACAAACAGGAAATGGATGCGCTCATTACCGATGTCAATCAAGCAGGTCTGGGACGGGGCCTGCAATTCGAGCTGTTCAAGCCCGATGCCGAAATCGTGTCCGAGTTTTATGCCGAGACGCCCATTCGGGTCAAGGTGACCGGCAGTTATCACGACATCGCCGCCTTCGTGAGCGATGTTTCAAAGCTCTCGCGGATTGTGACGTTGCAGGATATCAATATGGACCCAGCCAAGGACGGCGCCATGAATATGGATGCAGTCGTCAGAACTTACCGGTATCTGGACGATGAGGAAGTCATCGCCAGCAAAAAAGCCAAGGAGCAACCGAAATGATGCGCCTGCTCAGTATGGTAATGGTATTGGGTCTGACAGGCTGCAGCATGGGCGGCATGGATGATTTGCAGACCTTTGTTGATGAAACGGGCAAGGACATGCAAGGGAAAATCGAGCCGCTGCCTGAAGTTAAAGGGTATGAGCCGTTTACGTACAATGCGTTCGACCTGCCTGATCCATTCAAACCGAGAAAATTGTCGACGGGCGGCGGCGGCGGGATGCAGCCTGATCTCAGTCGCGCCAAGGAGCCGCTGGAAAACTTCTCGCTGGAAACGTTGAAAATGGTGGGCATGCTGTCCCGGGGCGGCGTGACGCGAGCTGTCATCAAGACGCCTGACAACGCGGTGTATCACGTCAAAAAAGGCAACTACGTTGGCCAGAACTTTGGCCTCATCACGCAAATCAGCGACAGTGAAGTGACGTTGCGTGAAATTGTCCAGGATAGCGCCGGGGATTGGTCTGAACGTACCAGCACCCTGATTTTGCAAGAATGATTCGTAGCATGAATATCAAAGAGGCTGACATGAACGCATTGCCGAAAATTGCCCAGAAATTGTCCCACAAGGGGACTCCGACTTTCTACAAGCTGAAGCTTGTGAAAGATCGTATGTCCCTTCACCTGATCGGGATCACCCTGCTCACCGGTTTGATGCTCCCGCTTGCGGTTCGGGCGGCCGACATGCCGCCCACCGATAACGCGGTGCAGAGCGTCGAGACCACCACGTTGCCTGGCGGCAAGGTGATTGTGCGCGTTAACCTCAAGAAGGCGCTGACGACGACCCCGGCGGGCTTTACGGTGGGTAATCCGCCCCGCATTGCGCTCGACCTGCCGAACACGGGCAATGCAATGGGCCGCAATTCAGTCGAGGCCAACCTGGGCCCGCTGTCGAACGTCAATGTGGTACAGGCAGGAAACCGCACGCGCCTGGTCCTGAATTTGAACAAATCGGTGGAATATGATGCCCGGGTCGAGGGCAAGTCCCTGATCGTTGCGCTGGGTGATGTCGGGCGCGGTGCAACGCCAGTCAATGCCAGCCCCCGCTTTGCCGAGACCACGGTGGGCGCCGAACGCCATGATATTCGCGACATTGATTTCCGTCGCGGCGCAGCAGGTGAGGCACGCATTGTCACCACGCTCTCCGATGCGCAAACCGGGATCAATATCCGGCAGCAGGCCAATGGCGTTGTCGTTGATTTCATGGGCACCACCTTGCCCAAGGCACTGCAACGACGGCTGGATGTGGCTGACTTTGGCACGCCCGTGCAAATGGTTGAGGCTTATACGCTCGGTGATAACACGCGCATGGTGATCCAGCCCAAGGGCGGTTGGGAATATTCAGCCTACCAGACAGACAATAGCTTTATCGTCGAAGTGAAACAAAGTGACGACGCGCAGAAAAAAACCGCTGACGGTAAAGTCAAGTATGTGGGAGAGAAGCTGTCCCTCAACTTTCAGAACGTTGAAGTCCGGTCAGTACTGCAGGTGATCGCCGATTTTACGGGGCTGAATATTATTGCCAGCGATACCGTGTCGGGTAATCTGACGCTGCGTCTGAAAGACGTACCCTGGGATCAGGCGCTCGACCTCATCATGCAAACCAAGGGACTGGACAAGCGGCAAAATGGCAACGTGGTCTGGATCGCGCCCAAAGATGAATTGCTGACCAAGGAAAAGCTGGAATACGAGGCCCGCTCGGCCGTGGCTGATCTGGAGCCGCTGACAACCGAATATATCCAGATGAACTACATGCGGGCGGACGAAGCGCAGACCATGTTGTATGGGTTTGCGGGAGGCGCCTTCCTGAATTCGGCGGGCAATAACGCCGTAAACTGTTCAGCCCAGGCCCAGGGCTTGGGCGGCGCTGCAGCCGTTCAGGCCTCCCAGCAGGGTAAAGGCGACAATGACCAGAAGGTGCTGACCAAGCGCGGCCGTGCCACCTACGAATTGAAAACCAATACGCTGATCATCACGGATACGCCACGCAAGATTCAGGAAGTTCGTGAGCTGTTAGCGCGTCTGGATGTGCCTGCACGGCAGGTCATGATTGAGGCAAGGGTGGTGATTGCGGACAGTAACTGGAGTCGGGACCTGGGTGCCAAACTCGGAATTGCAGCAATTAATCGCACCGGTCGCTACCAGACGGGGATAGGCGGGACGCAGGACCAGGCTTCGGCGATTGCACAAGGATTTTTCCCGCAATCGGCTACCAAAGGATCGGTTTCCAATCCGACGCCTACTGATCCATACGCCCGAGCTGAAGTGCCGGTTGCAAACACGGGCACAAACCTGGTTAATTTTCCTGCAGGTGCGGGTGCAGCGCAGATCGCCCTCTCCCTGCTGGATGCATCGACGGGGAACTTGTTGAGTCTGGAACTCTCGGCACTTGAGGCGGACAACCGGGGGAAAATTGTTTCAAACCCGCGGGTCATGACCTCCAACCAGAAACCTGCGGTTATTCTGAATGGAACACAGATTCCCTACATCACGCCGGGCTCGGCGAACTCACCCGCGACAGTCACATTCAAGGATGTATTCCTGTGTTTGCTGGTCGATCCGCAGATCCTCAATAACGATTCCCTGATCATGACGGTCGAAGTGCAAAAAGACGGCATTGATGCGGCACGAAGTGTTGCTCTGGGGAACCTGAATGTTCCGGCGATCGCGACTAAACGGGTGAAAACACAAGTCCGGGTCAACAATGGCGAGACACTGGTGTTAGGGGGGATTTTTGACCAGAACGAACTGAACGATGTGCAGAAAGTGCCGTTCCTGGGCGACATTCCGGTACTCGGCAACTTATTCAAAACAACGTTCAAGCAAAACAACAAGACCGAGCTGATCATATTCATTACACCGCGCATCCTGGATGATCGTCTGTCACTCCGCTGAACCGGACGACCTTTGAAAATGCGGGCTTGCCCGCATTTTTTTCGTCTGGACTTTCTCCGTGCGAGCGGGATTCCCCCCTGTCAATTAGAATCGCGCCATGAGCAAGCAAGACAATCTTTATCTGGTGGGGTTGATGGGTGCCGGCAAGACGACAGTAGGCAGGCTGTTGTCAAGGCATTATGGATGTGCCTTCCACGATTCAGACCAGGAAATCGAGGCACGTACAGGCGTCAAAATTCCCATCGTGTTTGAAATCGAGGGCGAGGCCGGGTTTCGCAAAAGGGAAGAGGCTGTGATTGCCGAACTGACCACGATGTCTGACATTGTGCTGGCCACCGGTGGCGGCGCCGTGCTGTCGGCTGTTACGCGCGACAACTTGCAGAAGACCGGGCTGGTGATTTATTTGCGGGGCACCCCCGAGCATCTGTATGAGCGCACCCGGCATGACCGCAATCGGCCGTTGTTGCAAACCGAAAACCCCCTGGCCAGATTGCGTGAGCTGTATCACCAGCGCGACCCGCTTTATCGTGAAATTGCCGATATTGTGGTGGATACCGGGCGACAGGGCGTGGCGGGCATGACCCGCATGTTGCTGGGCAAGCTGGATCTGCTGCGTAGCGGATTGCCCCCGCCCGATACGGCGGCCTGAATGCGGGGCGCTGTTGGCGCGGTCATCCTCTGGATGCTGTCGGGAGCGGGTTGGGCGGCCGACTATCGCGCGGGGGCCGGTAATTACCGTGAAATGCTGCCTCGCCTGCAACCCGGAGACAGATTGTTGCTTGAACACGGCGTGTATCGTCGGGGCCTGCCATTGCATGATCTCGCAGGCCGGGTTGATCGGCCTATCACCATCGAAGCCGCAAATCCCCTGCTGCCGCCCCGGTTTATAGCGCGGCCGGGAGCCAACACGGTCAGCCTGCTCAATGTGCGTTATCTGGTATTGCGTTATCTCGAACTGGATGGTCGCGCTGTGCCTGTGGATGCAATCAAGGCGGAAGGCCATGGCCGCTTTGCCGATTTCATTACCCTGGAACATCTCTACATCCATGACCATGCAGCATCGCAGCAGAATGTGGGCATTTCCACAAAATGCCCGGCGCGGGGCTGGGTGATCAGGAATAATCGAATCGAACGGGTGGGTACCGGGATGTATCTCGGGGACGCCGACGGCACCCGTCCTTTTGTTGGCGGTGTCATTGAGGCCAACCATATCTCGCGCACGCTGGGCTATAACCTGCAAATCAAACACCAGATCACACGTTCTTCCGGTGTCGTGTCGCGTCACAATACGGTGATTCGCTACAATGTATTTTCCAAACGGGAGGCCGTGCCCGGGGCGCTGGCCCGGCCTAATGTGTTATTGGGTCATTTCCCGTTGGCGGGGCCGGGTAGCGCGGACCGGTATCTGGTGTACGGGAATGCGTTTCTGTCCAATCCGGATGAAGCCTTGTTGCAGGCAGAAGGACGGGTGGCGATTTATGGCAATCTGTTCCTCAATGATAGCGGGGACGGGATTCATATCCAGCCGCATAATGACGTGCCGCGCGACATGCTGATTTTTTCAAATACGGTGCTGGCATCGGGCATGGGCATTTACGTGCGTCCGGCTGGAAATGCACTGTATCGTCAACGCGTCGTTGGCAATGTGGTTGCCGCAGCGATACCGTTGCGTGGCGGCGAGCGCACCCATAATGTCACGCTGCCCTATCGCAAGGCATGGCTCAGCACCCCTGTGGCGGGCCTGACCGGACATCTGCTCCAGGTTGCCGGGCAGTTGGATGGCTTGCCGGCGGCGTGGACCCAAGAATTTCGGCGGTATCCCGGATGGCGTGGCGACAGCGGCCATCCCGGGGCCAGCGTGTCGCCGGTCTTAATACGCACGCTGGGCGGGACGCAACCATGAATCAAACTGCGCTGACGGCCGGGGCGCCCCGCAGCCTGTTGTGGATCGCTGCGCTGGTCTACACCACCTTTGTCATCTACGGGAGCCTGGTGCCACTCGACTACCGCCCGATGCCGTGGGATGTTGCGACGAACCGGTTTTCGCATATCCCCTTCCTGGCGCTCGGCATGGGGTCGCGCGCGGACTGGGTCGCCAACCTGCTGCTGTTCATTCCCCTCACATTCTTATGGATGGGTGCGCTGACCAGCGGCAAGCCGCGCGTCTATCAGGCGATGTTCGCCATCATCTTGATTCCGACAGCCATCATGCTGAGTTTCGGGATTGAGTTTACCCAGCTGTTTTTTCCACCGCGGACCGTTTCGCAAAATGACATCATGGCCGAGGGGCTGGGCGGCATTCTGGGGGTGCTGGCCTGGTGGGGCAGCGGCCCACGCTTTACTGTCTGGCTGCAATCCTGGCAGCGCCATCACGCGCGTGCGGCCATCGCCGAGAAACTGGCCTGGGTATACCTGGCCGGGGTGCTGGTTTATAACGTCTTGCCGCTGGATCTGACGCTCAGCCTGGTGGAACTGTTTCATAAATGGCGGAGCGGCAACCTCAATCTGATTCCGTTTGGCCGCTTGCCCGACGGGGCGGCCAATGCGTTGTATGAACTTGTCACAGATGCGCTGATCTGGGTACCGCTGGCACTGCTATGGCGCATGGATGGGACCCGGACTGCGGGGCGCGCATGGATGCTGACAGTGGCGACAGCCATGCTGCTCGAATTTTTGCAACTATTTGTCTATTCGCGGGTAAGTGACGTAACCGATGTATTTACTGCCGCTGCAGGTGCCGCATTCGGCAGCACGATCGGCGGGAGTCTGGCCCGACGCGAGGCAGCCCGGCATTCCATGCTGCCATGGTTAAGCGGATTTCCCTTTGTGCTGGCGCTGGGATGGATGGCGATACTGGGGTTGGTGTTCTGGTTTCCGTTTGACTTCCGGACGGACGGCGCCTTCGTCAAGAGCCGGCTGGATTTTATTTATCGGGTGCCATTTGAAGTGTATTACTTCGGCACGGAATACCGCGCCATCACCGAGGTGCTGCGCAAGACCCTGTTTTTCGCACCGCTCGGCGCGCTACTGGCATGGGGGGTCGCGCGCCAGCCCTGGCGCTGGCGCGGCCCCTTGTTTGCGGCTTCCATGCTGGTGCTGGTAGCGATGCCTGCCGTCATCGAGTTGGGCCAGGTCATGCTGCCCCTTAAATATGCCGACACGACCGACTGGTTTCTGGCCTGGTTGGGAGGGCTGGCAGGCTATGGTGTGCTGCGTCGACTGCTGCGCGCCCCGCGTCTTGCGCCACCCCCTGAAATGGCGGTGCCTGCTGAAGTGCCAGAACCCACCCTCTCATGCCCTGCTACGCGTTGGCATGTGCCGCTCGGGTTGCTAGGTCTGGGGGGGCTGTTTGTGGGGGTGGCATATGCGCCCTGGGTCCCGTACAACGTGCGCGAACTGTTCCGGCGTGATGTGATCGGCTTATCGGCATTACTCCTTGCTGGCACGAGCTACTGGCTGGCCGTGTGGCCCGTATGGCTGGCTCGGCGCCGGGTATCCGGGATGCATCGCCTGTGGCAGTTGCCGCTCGGATTGGGCGTGTATGGCGGCCTGTCATTTTTAATGCTGTATGCAGCCGTGCCGGAGGAAAGCCTTCATGATGTGGTGGGCAGCCCTGTGCTCGGGTGGGGTGGGCACTGGGAAATCGCGCTGCGCTGGATCGCGCTGGCTGCGATCCCTGGCACCATGCTGTATCTGGCCGCTCAGACAGCCCGACGCTGGCGCGGACGGAAGCTGGGTACGATGCCATTTTTGAGTGCCATTCCGGTTTTGGCGGGCGCATTCTGGGGGGTGGTGGTGCAGGCAGATACGGACAACCTCATTGAGTTAATGGCGACCCCCCATCTGCTGGCCTTCATGGCGTTATGTGCGTGGCTCTTTATCGTGTTCTTTTCTGCTGCCCTGATCGCGTCGCCCGCCGCTGCGCGGCAGCGTCGCCTCAGGGCGGTAAGCGCGGCGGGTTGGTTGCCGGTCGCAGCGTTGTTGCTTTCCGTGGGCCTGGCCGACGAAATCAACAAATATGATCAGCAGTTTTCTGCATTGCAGTTTTTGTTGAGTGCCGATCGTCAGCATTACGCCACTCAAGCCGTCATCTGGTTGCGATACAGTGCATTGCATCTTCTTGTCATTGCTGCGCTCGCTTTCTTACAATGGCCCTATTTCCGCACCTCAGGACGGCTTGAAGGCCCCCCCGCCCATGCATTTCATTGACGTTTTCAACGGTGATGCCGACGGCATCTGTGCGCTGCATCAATTGCGCCTGGTTGACCCGAAAGACGCCACGCTTATTACCGGCCCCAAACGCGAGATCAATCTGCTGTCGCGGGTCGATGCCCTTGCCGGAGACAGCGTGACCGTGCTCGATATTGCGCTGTCGAAAAACCGTGCCGCATTGGATCGGCTGCTTGCCCGGGGTGCCAGCGTGCGTTATTTCGATCACCATCAGCCAGGTGAGATTCCCGTTCATCCGAACTTCGAGCCGCATATCGATACCGATGCCAATGTGTGTACCAGTTTGCTGGTCGATACGCTATTGCAGGCCCAGCATCGCGTCTGGGCGGTGACCGCCGCATTTGGCGACAATCTTCCCGACGCCGCACGGCGCGCCGCATCGTCGCTCAGCCTCACGGATAGCCAGCTGGTGCAATTGAAGTCATTGGGCGAATGCCTCAACTACAATGGTTACGGCGAAACCCTCGATGACCTTTTTTTTGATCCGGCAGTGTTATATCGCCAACTGAGCGCTTTTTCCGATCCGTTTGATTTCATCGCCGAGGCGCCCGCCTATCCCATACTCAAACAGGGATTTCAAAGTGATATGTCCCATGCGCGCGGCGTAAAAGCCATCGATGAACGTACTGCCGGCCGTATTTTCCTGTTGCCTGCTGAGAAATGGGGGAGACGGATTTCAGGCGTGCTTGGCAACCAGCTTGCTGTCGATTCACCAGAACAGGCTCATGCCGTCCTCACGGCAAAACCGGCGGGTGGATATGTAGTGAGCGTGCGTGCACCGCTTCTGGCAAAAAGCGGCGCGGACACGCTATGCAGCCAGTTCGAGACCGGCGGCGGACGCCAGGGTGCTGCCGGCATCAATCATTTACCCGAAACTGAAATAGAACGATTTATCGCTGCATTTTATGCTGCCTTTACCCGGAACTGAACCATGGACCAACTGATTGCGCCCTATGGCGGCACCCTCGTCAACTTGATTGATCCCGAAACAATCGAGGCATTGCGATCTGAAGCATTCGATTTGCCTTCGGTCGATCTGGACTGGCGGCAGCAATGCGAACTTGAAATGCTGATGAGCGGCGCCTATTCGCCGCTGACCGGCTTCATGACGCGCGCGCAGTGTGTGCAGGTAGAAACAGACAAGCAGCTTGGAGACGGAACCTTCTGGCCCTTGCCGGTTACCCTGGCCTGTCCGCCCGTCGCCGCTTCCGGCGTAAAGCCGGGGGATCGCATCGCGCTGCGCGACGGCGAGGGTTTTATGCTCGCGATCCTGACCGTTGCCGATGCATGGGAGGAAGAGGGCGTCTGGCGACTGGGCGGCCGCATTGAGGGTGTGGCGCTGCCGCCCCATCATGACTTTCAGTCGCTGCGAGCGACGCCAATGGAATTGCGCGCACTGTTTGCCCGCCGCGGCTGGCGTCGTGTGGTGGCTTGGCAGGCTCGGCAACCCATGCACCGGGCGCAGTTTGAATTTTGCCTGAAGAGCGCCATTTCGCACGAAGCCAACTTGTTGCTGCACCCCAAGGCCGGCGGCGATCTTGCTGATTCCCCCGCGTATTTTGGGCTGGTCCGCAGCTTCATCGCGGTACGCGAACGGTTTCCCGCGGCTACCACCCAGCTGTCGCTGCTGCCCGCCCCGCCCCGGGAGTCCAGTGCGCGCGCCTTGTTGCTGCGGGCCATCGTGGCGCGTAACTATGGATGCAGCCTGTTGATTGCGGGGGGGCAGTACCTGTCCGAGGGCGAATGTCGCCGGGGTGAAGACATGAGTGAGCCGCATGCGGATCTGGTGGTGGCCCAACTTGCCGACACGATAGGCGTTAAGCTGATCGCGTATCCGCGCATGGTGTATGTCGAGGATTGCGCCGAATATCTGGCTGAAAGCGATGCGCCTGCGGGCGCCCGCAAGCTCACCTTGAGCGGGGCAGAATTTCAGCGCCGGATGCAGGCAGGGCTCAAGATTCCAGACTGGTACAGCTTCCCCGAAGTCATCGCCGAGTTGAAGCGGCAGACCCCGCCGCGCGATCAGCAGGGATTTACCGTGTTTTTTACCGGTCTCTCGGGCGCGGGCAAATCCACCCTGGCCCGGGCGCTGGCTGCACGGCTGATGGAAATGGGCGGGCGCTCGGTCACGCTGCTGGATGGGGACATCGTGCGCCGCCATCTGTCTTCCGAGCTGGGATTCTCCAAGGTTCACCGGGATATCAACGTGCGCCGGATTGGCTTTGTGGCCAGTGAAATTACCAAGAATCGCGGGATCGCGATCTGCGCACCGATTGCCCCTTACCAGCAGACTCGGCGTGCAGTGCGCGCCATGATCGAAGCGGTCGGCGGCTTCGTCGAAATCCACGTCGCCACGCCCATTGAGACGTGTGAATCGCGTGACCGTAAAGGCCTTTACGCCAAGGCGCGGGCGGGGTTGATTCCGGAATTTACCGGGGTGTCGGATCCCTACGAAATCCCGGAGCATCCGGAACTGGCCATGGATACGACCCATATGGAAATCGGCGAAGCCGTGCAGCAGGTATTGCTCAAACTGGAGCGTGAGGGCTATTTGCGCTGACCGCCCTCAACCCCGTGCCGTAGGAAAACGGTATTCAGCCGGACAGAGCAGCTAAAGGCGCGGGGCTTTACGACTCTGTGTTGTAGCGAAGCTGCCTGCACCCATCCCCAGCACGCTTGCAATCAAGCCCGCAAACTGCGGTGGCAGTGCCGCGGTGGGGGCGATGAATTCCATTGCGATCCAGACGCTGAAGCCCAGCAGGATCGATAGACTTGCTCCCAGGTTATTGGCACGCTTCCAGTACAGACCAGCCACAAGCGGTACAAAGGCGCACGCCAGGGTGACCTTGTAGGCATTTTCCACCATCTGGTGAATGCTGGTTTCGGTTTGCAGCGACCAGCGCGCATACACGACCACCAGGCCGGCGAAGGCCACCACCACCGCGCGCGTAAGCCATAACAAGCTGTGCTGGCTCATGCGATGGCGGGGCATGAATTCCTTGAGGATGTTTTCTGAAATGGTGACCGAGGGCGCCAGCAAGGTGCCCGACGCAGTAGACATGATGACCGAAAGCAGCGCACCATAAAAAATGATCTGCGCATACAGCGGCAAATGCGTTTTGATAAACAGGGGCAACACGCGCTGCGCATCATCGGCCTGCAAGGCGGCGGTCATGGCTGGGTCCACCAGCGTGGCAGCGTAGGTCAGATAAATCGGTACCGCGGCAAACACGAAATACAACGTGCCCCCCACCACCGTGCCCCATACGGCAACGCGTTCGTTGCAACTTGAGTTGGCCCGCTGGAACACGTCCTGTTGCGGGATCGAGCCCAGTCCCATGGTGAGAAAGCCGGCGATAAAGGTGATGCCCGCCGCCCATTCCACGGGCGGCCAGAATTCGAATTTTCCTGCGGCCCCGGCGTGCGCGATCACCGGTGTGAGACCATTCACCGCGGGCATGTTGCCGACCAGTATGGAAATCCACATCAGGCCGAGGACGATCACCGTCATTTGAACCACAGTGGTCAGGGCCACCGACCACATGCCGCCGAACAGCGTATAGAGCAGCACCACCCCGGCACCGATATAGATACCCTGCGCCTGGGTGAGGATGCCGTCGGACAGGACATTGAATACCAATCCCAGCGCCATCACCTGAGCCGACACCCACCCCAGGTAGGACAGGGCGATGGCCAGGGAGATCACCACCTCGATCGGGCGGTTGTAGCGTTGCCGGAAAAAATCGCCCAGCGTGAGCAATTTCATGCGGTAGAGCGGACGGGCAAAGAACAGGCCGAACAGAATCAGTGCGAGTGAGGCACCAAAAGGGTCGGAAATGGTGCCACCGAGATTTTCATTGAGGAAGGTGGCGGGAATCCCGAGCACGGTTTCGGCGCCGAACCAGGTGGCAAAGACCATGGCCACCACCACCCCCATGGGCAGCGCGCGGCCCGCCGTAATATAGTCGCTGGCGCTGTGGACTTTGGTGGCGGCATAAAAGCCGATGCCAAGGGAAACAAGGAGGTAGGCAATGACAAAACCAGGCAGCGTGTGATCCACGGCAGTGTCCTTACTGAAATGCGATAAACAGGGCGGTGACGGCAGTGAGGACGAGCAGCATGGCGATCACGCGAAGCCAGCGGTTGTGGGTTTGAAGCTGGCGCACCATGAGGGTCAGGTCGGTTTCCAATCGGACGAACCGGTTTTCGTTCAATGCCTGGTGCGCCAGGCGCGGGAGCTGGGGCAACGCCGCCGCCCACTTTGGGGCTTCAGTCTGCAGGCCTTTCAGCAGGGCACGCCAGCCCATTTGTTCGTTCATCCAGCGCTCGAGAAACGGCTTGGCGGTTTTCCACAGATCCAACTCAGGGTCCAGCTGGCGGCCGAGGCCTTCGATATTGAGCAATGTCTTTTGCAGCAAAACCAGCTGCGGCTGGATTTCCACATTGAAGCGGCGCGAAGCCTGGAATAACTGCAATAACACGCGGCCAAACGAAATGTCTTTCAGCGGGCGATCAAATACGGGCTCGCACACGGCACGGACTGCGGCTTCGAGTTCGTCGATGCGCGTATCGGCCGGTACCCAGCCGGATTCCTGATGGGCCAGTGCAACCCCTTTGTAATCCCGTCGAAAAAAGGCGAGGAAATTGCGTGCCAGATACTGCTTGTCGACTTCGGTAAGCGTACCCATGATGCCGAAATCCAGCGCGATATATTGTTCGGAACCGGGCCGCACCAGAATGTTGCCGGGATGCATGTCGGCGTGAAAGAAGCCATCGCGGAATACCTGGGTGAAAAAGATTTCCACCCCGGTCGCAGCAAGCTTGGGGAGATTTACGCCGGATTCGCGCAACCGCGCGATCTGGCTCACCGGAATCCCGTCCATGCGGTCCATTACCATCATCTCATGGCCGCAATAATCCCAATAGACTTCGGGCACCATCATTAACGGCGAGTCCTTGAAGTTGCGCCGTAACTGCGAGCAGTTGGCGGCTTCGCGCATCAGGTCGAGCTCGTCTTCCAGATGTTTTTCGAACTCGGCCACGACCTCGCGCGGACGCAGCCGTTTGCCGTCAGAAAACAGCTTTTCGACCAGGCTGGCGGCAGCGTGCAGCAACGATACGTCGTGGGCGATGACCGGGGCGATGCCCGGGCGCAACACTTTGACTGCCACCGGCGTGCCGTCGTGCAGCCGGGCGAAATGCACCTGCGCGACCGAGGCGGAGGCGATGGGCGCGGCATCGAACTCGGCGAACACCTCGGCCAGCGGGCGTTTATAGGCAGCCTGAAGCGTGGCGATCGCCTCGGCAGAGGGGAACGGCGGCACCCGGTCCTGCAATTGCGCCAGTTCGTCGGCGATGTCGAGTGGCACCAGGTCGCGCCGGGTTGAGAGCATCTGGCCAAACTTGACGAAAATAGGGCCGAGTGCCTCCAGCGCGCGGCGCAGCCGCACGCCGCGCGGCTCGGTCAGCGGTCGCCAGAACAGGGTGGCGCGGACCACCCAGCGCAAGGCACGTACGCGTTCGTGGCCGAGAAAAAACTCTTCCAGTCCAAAGCGCAGGCCAATATTCAGAATGCGAATCAGGCGGAGCAGTTTCATGGGTGGGGTGCCGTCGCTTCCAGTAACCGAAGCCGGGATTCCAGGCGCGCCGTGTCATCGGCAAGCGTATCCACGTCCCGGTTATAGCGGGCGATATCGGCCTCACGTGCCATCAGTCCGGCCTCTTCCACAATATATTCGCTCGCATTGCGACCCAGCGCGGAGACGGCGTGGGCCAGTCCCGCCCCGGCATCACGTCCGAACCTGTGCAGGCGATGCGCTGCGATGTCGCCGACCCAGGGCGCGAGGTCGGCTTCCACATCCCAGGCCAGCTGCTTGAAAACCCGATCCAGGGTGTGCAGGAGCGCAGGGTCGCCGCTGTATTCGGCATGACGCAACGCTTCGCGACCAAAAAAGGGTAATCGGGCGAGCAGTGCAGGGGTCGGTCGAATCACCGCGTCGGGCTCACCGCAGGCCGATTCGGAGAAGTAACCGTCGTCGGCGATGCGGAACTCCAGGTGCGCGACTGTCAGGTCGAAGCGCAGGCAACAGCCTGCATGCCGCAGGAGCGCCTGCGATGCGCCCGGCGATTGCTGGAGCAGGTGGTTGAGGCTGCGTTCGATGTGGCGCGCAGGGATCAAACCTTGAAACCCTTGTGCAGGGCCACCACGCCGGCTGTCAGGTTGTGATACCCGACCTTGGCAAAACCGGCGGTCTCCATCAGGGTTTTGAGTGCTTCCTGGTCGGGATGCATGCGGATCGATTCGGCCAGGTATTGATAGCTGTTGGCGTCCCGGGCGATGAGTTTGCCCATCAGCGGCAGCAGCTTGAAGGAATACAGGTCGTAGACGGGTTCGAGCGGTTTCCATATCCTGGAGAACTCCAGGACCAGAAGCCGGCCGCCGGGTTTCAGCACGCGATGCATTTCAGCGAGCGCCTGATCCTTGTGGGTCATGTTGCGCAGACCAAAGGCCACGCAGACGCAATCGAAATGGTTGGAGGGAAACGGTAGCCGCTCGCCGTCACACTGGATGGCGGGCGGGGTTTTGCCTTCGTTCAGCATGCGGTCGCGGCCCTCGCGCAACATGGAGAAGTTGATGTCGGTCAAAAATACGCTGCCGCTTTCGCCCACGGCTTTGAGGAACAGCCGCGTCAAATCGGCCGTCCCCCCTGCCACATCTAGCACGCGCATGCCAGGCCGAAGTCCGGCCTGGGCCACTGCAAACCGCTTCCACAAACGATGCAGGCCAGCCGACATGACATCGTTCATGACATCGTATTGCGCCGCAACGGAGTGAAACACGTCGGCCACCCGGGCGGATTTTTCGGATTCGGCAACCTGGGTGTAGCCGAAGTGAGTGGTTTTATCCATGGCAGACCGAATATAAGGAAAACCCGGGAATTCTACCAGTGCACAGGCCGACTCAGCAGCCATGCGGCGTGCGTCTGTCATAAACTCGTCATGGAGTCGTCATAGTATGCTACCAACGGAACAAGGCGGGAGGGCCCATGGCTGCCACTATTTTGCTGGTCGAAGACGAACCCGGAATTCAGGAGCTGCTCAAATTCAATCTGTCGCAGGCGGGCCATCAAGTCACGGCCGTGGGCGATGCCGAGCTGGCGTTGGCTTTTCTTAAAAACACGCTGCCGGACGTCATCCTGCTGGACTGGATGCTGCCCGGCATCTCGGGTATCGACCTGTGCAAGCGGTTGCGGGGTGACGACCGCTATCAGCCGATCCCCATCATCATGCTCACCGCGCGTGGCGAAGAGCGCGACAAGGTCTTGGGGCTGGATACCGGGGCCGACGACTACATTACCAAGCCTTTCTCTCCGCGGGAACTGGTATCCCGCATCAAGGCCGTATTGCGACGGCGCGCGCCCCAGATGACGGACGAGCCGGTGGAAGTCGATGGCCTGCGGCTCGATCCGGGCAGCCATCGGGTCCAGGGCCGGGGGCAGCCGCTGGAGCTGGGCCCCACTGAATTCCGCTTGCTGCATTTTTTCATGACGCATCCCGAACGCGTCTACTCACGCACCCAATTGCTCGACCAGGTGTGGGGGGATGATGTCTTTGTCGAGGAGCGCACGATCGACGTCCATATTCGCCGCCTGCGCCTGGCCTTGGAGCCGTCCCGTCATGCCGAACTGATCCAGACCGTGCGCGGATCAGGCTATCGTTTTTCGGCTGAAATGCCATAATCCGCATTAATTGAGTTTCATTGGGCGGCTAATCATGGGCTTCTGGTGGCGGCCATTAAGCGTACTGGCGAGCGTGCTGCTGGTGGCGCTGATTTTAGGGGCGGCGTCAGGCTGGGTGGCCGCGCTGGGATTTCTGGTGGCGATCCAGGCCTTTGTGGTGCTGCGTCGGCTATGGCAGGAGTTCCGCCTGGCACGCTGGCTGGAAAACCCCGATGAAGTCGACCCGCCTGATGCGACCGGCACCTGGGGGGATATTTTCTATCGCCTGCAGAAACTCCAGCGCCGCCAGCGCGCCAGCCGCAGCGAGCTGAGCAGCGCTCTGGAGCAGTTTGAACATGCCGCGCAGGCCGTTCCCGACGGCATGGTGATTCTCAATCACAGCGAGCAGATCGAATGGTGCAATCCGGCTTCGCGCAAGTACATGGGGCTGGATTGCGATCGCGATCGCGGCCAGTTCATTCGCTATCTGATGCGCCAGGCCCATTTCCTGAATTTTCTTGATGCGGCCGACTATTCGCAGCGCCTGGTGTGTAAATCGCCCATCAATCGCGAAATCACCTTGTCGCTGCAACTGGTGCCGTTTGGCGCGGCGCAGAAGCTGCTGGTGGCACGCGATATTACCGATCTGGAGCGTGTGGATGCGGTGCGGCGTGATTTCATTGCCAACGTTTCGCACGAGCTACGCACACCGCTGACGGTGGTGGGTGGGTTTGTAGAAACGCTGGCCGAAGCGCGCGACCTGCCGCCTGAGGAATCCCGCCGTTATTTTGACCTGATGCTCGACCACACCCGCCGCATGCAGCACCTGCTTGACGATCTGCTGGTGCTGTCGCGGCTGGAAAGCGATGACCATGGGTTCAAGGACGAAACCGTCCAGATTCCTGATCTGGCGCAGAGTCTGAAATCCGAAGCCGAGTCGCTGAGCCGTGGCCGGCATCAGGTCAAGCTGAAAATCGACAGTCCGGCCAATGTGAAGGGGGCGTTGCAGGAAATCCGCAGCGCACTCAGCAATCTGGTATCGAACGCCGTGCGTTATACCCCCGAAGGTGGGGAAATCACGCTTGCCTGGCGCGAGAAAGGCGGGGATGGCATCTTCTCGGTGATGGACACCGGGGAAGGCATCGCCGCCGAACATATTCCCCGCCTGACCGAGCGGTTTTATCGGGTAGATCGCAGTCGCTCGCGCGAAACGGGCGGCACCGGGTTGGGGCTGGCTATCGTCAAGCATGTGCTGACCCGTCACGGTGCACGCCTGGAAATTGAGTCCACGCCCGGAAAAGGCAGCACCTTTTCAGCGGTCTTTCCCGCGCAAAGCGTCCAGCGACCCGGCTTGCCGGCCAGCGACCCGCAAGCCGGGAATGTTATTCCGTTCAGGGAACGTGAGCCAGCGACCGGTGGAGCGCAGCGCTAAGCTGCTGCGCCAGCTCGGCAGGGGGAGTATGGGGCGTATGTCTGAGCTTCGCTCCCCACACCGGATTGGGGAAATGCGGATCCTCCGCAAACCGCGGAATCACATGCCAGTGCAGATGCGGAACGACATTGCCCAGCGACGCCAGATTGATCTTGTCAGGTGTGAGCACGGTGCGAAGTGCCATTTCAGCAGCCAGCACCACGCGCATGAATGACGCCTGATCCGGCCCGGGCATATCGGTCATTTCCTTGATGTGCGCCTTGAGGATCACGCGCAGGAAACCGGGGTAATCCGGTTCGACGGCGAGGATGACGCGGCAGAAATCATCCTGCCACAGGACATCCTCGTCTTGCGCATCGCATAACGGGCATATCGTCATTTCCGCTCCGTAAAAAACTGCACCCGGTGTCATCCAGGGTACGATCGTGACACGCTCAGAGCAAGACTCGTTCGATGCCGCCGTTGCCCACTTTCTCGATATAGCGTTCCATCCAGTCGTCCCCCAGCAGTTTTTTCGCCAGTTCGATCACGATGTAATCCGGCGTAGTGGGGGTGTCGTCGCTATAGCGCGCCAGGCCCTGCAGGCAGGACGGGCAACTGGTCAGGAGCTTGACCGGCTGATTGCCGGTGCCGAGGGCGGCAATGTCTGCACGGATTTCCTCTTCCTTGCGAAAACGGATCTGCGTGGAAATATCCGGGCGGGTGACAGCAAGCGTGCCGGATTCGCCGCAACAACGGTCGGAGAGCTTTACCCCGCCGCCGAGCAGCGCATTGGCCACTGTCATCGGTGCATGGGTTTTCATCGGCGTGTGGCAGGGGTCATGGTAGAGATATTTCTCGCCACTGACGCCATCCAGCGCGATGCCTTTTTCCATCAGATACTCATGGATGTCGAGCAGGCGACAGCCGGGAAAGATTTTCTCGAATTCGTATTTCAGCAACTGGTCCATGCAGGTGCCGCACGACACGATGACGGTTTTGATGTCGAGGTAGTTCAGCGTATTGGCCACACGGTGAAACAGCACCCGATTCTGCGCGGTGATTGCTTCGCCTTTATCTGCCTGACCGCCTGCCGTTTGCGGGTAGCCGCAGCACAGATAGCCGGGAGGCAGCACGGTTTGCGCGCCGAGCTCAAACAGCATCGCCTGCGTGGCAAGCCCGACCTGGGAGAACAGACGCTCCGACCCGCAGCCCGGGAAGTAAAACACGGCATCACTGTCGTCGGAGAGCTTGGCCGGGTTGCGCAGGATCGGCACGATGGATGAATCTTCCAGCCCCAGCAGCGCGCGCGAGGTTTTTTTCGGCAGGCCGCCTGGCATTGGTTTGTTGACCAGATGAATCACCTGGGCCACGACGTTGAGTTTGCCCAGGGACGCCGGCGGATTCTTCGTTTGCGGCTGGATCAGGCCCAGACGTTTGAAAAGCTGATGCCCAAAACGTTGTCCGGCATAGCCCCACTCGATCAACGGCTTGCGCAATGCCTTGATGGCCATGGGGTCGGTCGCGTTCAGAAACGCCATCGAGGCCCAGGTGCCAGGATTGAATTTCTTTTTTCCCTGCTTGCGCAGCAGATTGCGCATGGCAATCGAGACATCCCCAAAGTCGATGTCGACAGGGCACGGGTTCTTGCATTTGTGGCAAATAGTGCAGTGGTCGGCGACATCGCTGAATTCGTCGAAGTGTTTGAGCGATACGCCGCGCCGCGTTTGCTCTTCATACAAAAATGCTTCGATCAACAGCGAGGTCGCAAGGATTTTGTTGCGCGGCGAATACAGCAGGTTGGCACGCGGGATATGCGTGTTGCATACCGGTTTGCATTTTCCGCAACGCAGACAGTCCTTGATCGAGTCGGCAATCGCGCCGGTTTCAGAGGCTTCAAGAATGATCGACTCGGATTCGAGCAGGCTGAACGATGGCGTATACGCATTGCGCAAATCCGCACCGGGCAACAGTTTGCCTTTGTTGAAACGGTGCCCCGGGTCAACCTTGTCCTTGTAGGCGGCGAAGGTCGCGATGACCGCCGGATCGAGAAATTCGAGCTTGGTCAGCCCGATGCCGTGTTCGCCCGAGATCACGCCGCCCAGCCCGGTTGCCAGTGCCATGATCCGCGTCACGGCGGCATTGGCCGATTGCAACATCGCGTAATTATCCGAGTTGACCGGAATGTTGGTGTGGACGTTGCCGTCGCCCGCATGCATGTGCAGCGCCACAAAGACCCGGCTTTTCAGGATTTCCTTGTGTATGCGATCGCTTGCTTCGAGGACACGGGTATATTCGCGGCCGATGAAAAGCTGGTGCAATTCGCGCCGAACTTCGCGTTTCCATGACACGCGCAGGTGCTTGTCGCGTAATGCGGTAAATATTGACCCGCTCTCATGGGGCGCGTCGAGTGTCGCGGCATACGCCTGCCACCTGACCCGGGCCGAGTCGATCAGGACCAGCGCGCGCTGGCGCTTGGCTTCCACTTGTTCCGGGTCGGCAACCGTCTCTTCGTCTTCGAGGAGCGGTAATCGCGCTGCACTGAAAAACAGGGCGAGCGCATCCAGCAGCGCCAGTTTGTTGGCGATTGAAAGCTCAATATTGATGCGTTCGATGCCGTCGGTGTAATCGCCGAGCCGGGGCAGCGGAATGACGACGTCCTCATTGATTTTGAACGCGTTGGTGTGTGCAGCGATGGCCGCGGTGCGGGCGCGGTCGAGCCAGAATTTTCTGCGGGCCTCGGGGGAAACCGCAACAAAGCCCTCGCCTCCCCGGGCGTTGGCTATGCGTACGATATGCGACGCGGCTTCACCGACCGCGACCGCGTTGTTCGACACCACATCAATCAGCAGCACCATGTTGGGCCGCAGGGTGCGCGGCGCCTTGGTGGCATACCCCACCGCCTTCACATAGCGCGCATCAAGATGTTCGAGTCCGGCGAGCAGGATGTCGCCGTGCGTATCGCAATAATCCTTGATTTCAACAATGGCCGGCGTGGCTTCGGAAGCATGGCCAAAAAACTCCAGGCACACGGTCCGGGCGTGGGCAGGCAGTTGATGCAGAATGAAACGTGCCGATGTGATCAGCCCGTCACAGCCTTCCTTCTGAATCCCCGGCAAGCCGGCCAGAAATTTATCGGTCACGTCTTTACCGAGGCCGGTCTTGCGGAAGCGCTTGCCGGGAATAATGAGAATTTCCGGCGAGCCTTTCGGGGTCTTGCCGTCGGCGGCAAATCGCCGAACCTCGAAGGTGGCACAGGGCACATCATGAATCTTGCCAAGATTGTGGTTGATCCGGCTGACCTCGATCCAGTCTGCATCCGGCGTGACCATGCGCCACGACACCAGATTATCCAGCGCCGTTCCCCACAGCACGGCTTTTTTGCCGCCCGCATTCATCGACACGTTGCCGCCAATGGTTGAAGCGTCCGCTGAGGTCGGGTCAACCGCGAATACCAGCCCGGCGGCTTCGGCCGCATCCATTACCCGCTTGGTGATCACGCCGGCGCCACACTGAATGGTAGGCACTTCGAATTCCACGCCCGGCAAGTGCCGCATTTCCACCGCGCTCAGAGCTTCAAGCTTTTCGGTGTTAATGACCGCAGAGCGATCGGTAAGCGGCACCGCGCCGCCGGTATAGCCGGTTCCGCCGCCTCGCGGAATGATGGTCAGGCCCAGTTCGATGAGTCCGGCCACCAGACCGGCCATCTCGGCCTCGGTGTCCGGCGTCAGTACGACAAACGGATATTCCACCCGCCAGTCGGTTGCATCGGTGACATGCGAGACGCGGGCAAGGCCGTCGAAGGCAATGTTGTCCCGGCGGGTGACACCGCCCAACCGCCGCAGGATGCGCGCACGCAGGTTGGTGGTGTCTATAAACCATGCCTCGAATTCGTTTACCGCCCGCCCGGCTGCGCTGAGTAGCAGCGCGACGCGCTCGTTTCCTTCGTCCGACAGGTGCCCGGTGGGAGAGTCCCCCGGCGCGACGATGGGACCGCTGCCTTGGCGACGCGCTTCGATTGCATTGAGGCGATGGCGCAAGGCCTCGATCAGCATCTGCCGACGCTTGGGATTATCGAGAAGGTCGTCTTCCAGGTAAGGGTTGCGTCGCACCACCCAGATATCGCCCAGCACCTCGAACAACATACGTGCCGATCGCCCGGTTCTGCGCTCGTCTCGCAGCGTATTGAGCACGTCCCACGCGGCAGCGCCCAGCAGGCGAATGACGATTTCCCGGTCGGAAAACGAGGTGTAGTTGTAGGGGATTTCCCGGAGGCGGGCAGTCATGGCAGATGGCACAGCAAAAGGGTTATTTTACGGGATATGCGAAAGTTTCGGGCGGCAGTTCCGACCCAGGGCTGGATAAGGCCCGGCGGATAAGGCCCGTTTTTTTGCCTTTAGTTTCATTGTGACGGGCCGATACTCCCTGTATGGGCAATGGGTTGCCCGCCAAATCCTTTTCAGGAGGTTGAGTTGCAGCTTGGATTGAGCGTAAAGCTCATGGGCTATGTCATGGCTGGCGTATTCATTACCTCGGCGGGGATTGGTGTGGTGCGTGTTCAAAATGAACGGGGTCCCCTGGGCGAGTTGATCGGCAGGGCAGGGCAGAGCGTGGCCAACGCAACCGCGTCGGGCGCCGCCTCCCTGATCGCGGGCTATGATTACGGGAATCTTGAAATTCTCGCTGGGAATGTCTCGCAGCAGGCCAATGTCATTCGCGTCGTGATTCGCAATGCTGTCGGACGCGTCATGGCCCAGACCCCCCCCGTCGGAGCCACAGCCTTCAAGCGTTTTGAGTCGTCCGTCGTGTTCGAAGGCGGCGTCATCGGTAGCGTCGCAATCGATGTCTCCACTGAAGCCCTGGAAAATGCATTAGGCGAGCTCTATTGGCGCGTATTTGTTGAACAACTGGTTTTCGGGTCGATTCTCGGCCTGATTGTTTATTTTTTTACCGCACGGGGCATCGTCACGCCGGTCAGGAAACTGACCATGGCGATGGAAGAGGCGGTGGAAATGGGCGACTCTTTCGTTGCGCACGACCTGGAAGTGAAAAGCCGGGATGAAATCGGACGTCTGGTTACGGTATTCAATACCCTGAACAAATCGCTTGCGAGTTATCACCACCGGCTGCAAGGCAAGATTGATGTGGCCAATCAGGAGCTTCGCGAAAAAAATATTCAATTGAGTGGGCGGACCGAAGAACTGGAGCACGCGCTCGAAAAGCTCAATACGATGGCAACCACCGACTGGCTGACTGAACTGCCCAATCGCGGAAAGTTCGACGATAGTCTGTCGCGGATGTTTCACCAGTCGAGGCGGTTTGCGGAAGACATTACGCTGGTGCTGCTGGATGTCGACAGTTTCAAGCTGATCAATGACAGCTACGGCCACGGTGCAGGCGATCAGGTGTTGCGCGATATCGGCACCTTGCTGCGGCTGCATGTTCGACGATCGGATCTGCCTGCGCGGGTGGGGGGAGATGAATTCGGGGTGGCCTTGTCTCACACGGGAAGGGAACAGGCCAGATTGTTTGTTGAAAACCTGATGGAGAGCGTGCAGAGCCATGCGTTTAACTACGATGGGGTGGAGATCAAGGTCGGGGTGAGCGCGGGCATCGCGCAATATGCCGATTTCATGAAAACCCCCCAGGCGCTTTATTGCGCAGCCGATAAAGCCCTGTATCAGGCCAAAAAGGAGGGACGGGGCCGTTACTGGGTATTTGACGAATCCGGTGTGAGTCGGGAGACAACAACATCATGAAACCACAAACTATGCGGCGAGCCATGATGGGGGCTGTCTGGGTGTACGCAGCGTTGCTATCCGCCAGCGCCCATGCGTTGCAAAAGGACCACGGCACCGACGTGACCCTGGGCTCCGTTGCCATGGATATTCCGGTCGAGATGATCCGACGCATGAGCGCGCTGACAGACTATCTGGCACGCAATACGAATCTTGCTATTCGCTTTCGGCCCTCGCCCAACCTGGGGTCCGCGGTGGAAGATTTGGGAACGGGTCAGACCCAGATTGCCTATCTGACGCCTGTTGCCTACATCGAGGCACGCAAGAAATATGGCGTGATCCCGCTGGTGGCACCCACCACGCAGGGGCGACCGTTTTTTTCGTTGGTTATTGGCGTGAAAGCCGGTAGCGGGATAACTACGCCGTCCGAACTCAAGGGCAAGCGCTTTGCATTCGGCGACCCCAAAGCGTTGCTGCAGCGGGCGGCGGTGGTCTCAATGGGGCTCCGACTCCACGAGTTTTCAGGTTTTTCCTACCTCAAGCACTATGACAATATCGCCAAGGCCATACTGGCGGGCGACTTTGACGGCGGCATTCTCAAGGATTCGGTCGCTGAAGGCTTCAAGAGCAAAGGTCTGGTAGTCATCGGCAGTACCCCGCCGCTGCCGTCCTATCTTATGGCGGTGCACCCGGGGATGCCCGTAGCGGTGCGCAACCAGCTGCGCGATGCCTTGCTGGCGCTGAAGAAGACCACCCCGGAGCGCACGGCAACCCTTGAGGCGTTTGATGTTGCCTATGATGGCTTTACGCTGATCGAGGATGCAGCCTACGATCCGGTGCGAGCCCTGATCCAGCCTTTCCAGCGTTAGTGTTGGGAATCAAATATCGATAGATAAAGGGCGTCTTTTTCCGTAGGGTGGTGTTGCGCGTCGTTGCCATAGCGCTTTCCATGTCGCCTCCTCGCGCCTTGCCCTGCGAAAAAATCCATCTGCTTTATCTTGTCCCGCTATTGATGATTCACGACACCAGTCTACTTGCGTAAGCGTTTGACTGCGGTGACTACGCCGAGAATCAGGGCACCCGCAGCAATGCCGGCCAGCGCATCAATCAAAAAGGGCGCGAGCCATGCGAGCACGCTCCCTGCCGTGGGTATCGCATGCGTGAACTCGGTAACGGCTTCGACGATGACATGCGTGCCCGGAATGCCGTGGACCAGAATGCCGCCGCCCACCAGAAACATGGCGGCCGTGCCCACCACGGACAGCGTTTTCATCAGGTAAGGTGCGCTGTATAACATGCTGCGCCCCATGCGGCGCAGCATGGACGCGAATCCCGCGCCCTTGCGCTGGCTTAGGTACAGACCGGCATCATCCAGCTTGACGATACCGGCAACCAGACCGTATACCCCGACTGTCATCACCCCGGCAATGATCGACAACACGATCACCTGGCTGCTCAGCGGCATGGCGGCGACGATCCCGAGCGTGATGACGATGATCTCGGCAGAAAGAATAAAGTCGGTGCGGATCGCGCCCTTGATCTTGTCGCGTTCGAGGGCAACCAGATCGACGTTCGGGTCGGCGCGCGTTTGGGCAAGCTTCTGGTGATGGGCCTCGTCGTCTTCAGTGCGGCCGGAAAATGCGTGGGCCAGTTTTTCGAAGCCTTCGTAGCTCAGGAAAGCGCCGCCCAGCATCAGTAGCGGCGTAATGGCCCACGGTGCCAATGCGCTGATCACCAGGGCGGTGGGCACCAGAATCAGCTTGTTGCGAAACGAGCCTTTGGCGACAGCCCATACGACCGGCAATTCGCGATCCGCTTTAACGCCGGTTACCTGCTGGGCGTTAAGTGCCAGATCATCGCCCAGCACGCCCGAGGTTTTCTTTGCGGCGACTTTGGTCATGACCGACACATCGTCGAGGATGGTTGCGATGTCATCGATCAGTGCAAACAGGCTGGCTCCTGCCATGGGGGTCTCCTCAATCGCCTAACCGGCTCTGGCCGGTTTTTTCAGCTGCGGCAAAATCCAGCATTTTCTGGATCGACAACTGGGCACGCGCACGGACCGGTTCGTCGATATGGATTTCATTGCCGCCATTTTCCAGTACCGTGGCCAGTTTTCTCAACCCATTCATTGCCATCCAGGGGCAATGTGCGCATGAGGTACAGGTGGCGCCTTCGCCGGCAGTAGGGGCTTCGAGCAGGATTTTCCCGGGTGCGGCGGCGCGCATTTTGTGGAAGATCCCGTTGTCGGTGGCAATGATGAATTCAGGGTGGGGCAGGGTCCGGACGGCCTCGATCAACTGCGTGGTCGAGCCGACCACATCTGCCAGTGCGATCACGGCCTCGGGCGATTCCGGGTGGACCAGTACCGCCGCCTCGGGATGTTCGGCGTGCAGCGTTTTGAGTGCTTCGGCCTTGAACGCTTCGTGCACCACGCAGGCGCCCTGCCACAGCAGCATGTCGGCACCGCTGATGCGCTGCACATACGCGCCCAGATGGCGGTCCGGCGCCCACAGCAGCTTGCGTCCCTGGCGATGCAGATGCTTGACGATGCGGACGGCAATGCCGGATGTGACGACCCAGTCGGCGCGTGCCTTGACGGCTGCGCTGGTATTGGCATAAACCACGGACAGGCGGTCCGGGTGGGCGTCGCAGAATGCGGCGAAAGCCTCGGCCGGGCATGCCAGATCGAGCGAACAGGTGGCGTCCATATCCGGCATCAGTACGCGTTTTTCCGGATTGAGTATCTTGGCGGTTTCCCCCATGAATCTGACGCCGGCAACGATCAGCGTCTTCGCCGCATGGGCGTGGCCGAAGCGGGCCATTTCCAGCGAATCGGACACGCAACCGCCGGTTTCCTCGGCCAGGTCCTGCAGGTCGGCCGACGTGTAGTAATGCGCAACCAGCACCGCATCCTGCTGTTTCATCAAGGTCTTGATACGTGCTTTCAGCACGGTTCGTTCATCGTCTGAAAGCACCTCTTCCACCATGGGTGGCGCTTGAATGGCAGGGGTGACCGGAACAGGGAAAACAGAGCTCATCGGGACAACTCGAGGGTGGGTGCAGAAAACCCGAGTATAGCCGGGTGTGACGCGTGCTTTCATCTGCGACAGTCGGTCATGAGCCCGGCGCCGGGCTTTTTGCCTTATCCTTCCGTCGATGCAACAGCTGCTTCTTGACATTCGCCCGCCTGCCCAACCCGATCTGGCCCGTTTTGTGGCGGGACGTAACGTTGAATTGATGGCGCAACTCCTGGCCATGCTTGACGGCACAGCGACCGAGCGCATGGTGTATGTGTGGGGCGCGCCGGGCAGCGGTAAAAGTTATCTGCTGGCGGCGTGGGCGCATGCGTGCCAGGCACGGGGTCTCAGTGTTGAATGGGCGGGGGTGGATGCGGCAGATGCGGTGATCGCCGACCAGGTCGACAGCTGGGACACGGCCCGCCAGCACGCTGGATTCGCCGCATACAACCGGGTGCGCGAAGCAGGCGGTTTATGGCTGGCGGCGGGCAGCGTCGCCCCGGCCGAACTACCGGTGGCGCCTGAACTCCAGACGCGTCTGGGCTGGGGGCTGGTATTCCAGATGCAGCGGCTGGACGATGCCGAAAAACGCAATGCATTGGCACAGCATGCTGAAACACTGGGATTCCGGCTGGAACCCCAGGTTGTCGATTACCTGTTGAATCACACCCCGCGCGACATGCAAAGTCTGTTGCAGGTGCTGGAGGCGCTCGATCGTTTCAGTCTTGAAACACAGCGCCCCATCACCCTGCCGCTGCTACGACAGCTGCTGCAGAATCAGGCCTGACCCGGCTCTGGTGTTTGCGCATTCTGCTCTGCAATATCCTTGTGGACCTGTGCCATGTCGAGGCCCATCACCTGCTCGATCAGCGCATCCAGGGCGCTGGCAGGCAGCGAACCGGCTTCCGAGAACAGAATAACCTGCTCGCGAAATACCATGAGGGTAGGGATCGAGCGAATCTGGAACGAGCCTGCCAGTTCCTGTTCGACTTCGGTATTGACCTTGGCAAACACGATATTGGCATGGTTCTCGGCGGCAGCTTCATAAATAGGCGCGAATCCGCGACACGGGCCACACCAGGGTGCCCAGAAGTCGACAATCACAACGTCGTTGTCCTGGATGGTGGATTCAAAGTTGTCTTTGGTGAGTTCGATGACGGCCATGCTGATTCCTGCGAAATTAATAAAATACCTGGAGAGGCACCCATAAAAAAAGCGCGAGGACGTATCCATCGCGCCTAGTGGTCACCCTATCATGGATGACGGACCTCCGACAAATTCGGAGGCGGCTTATCAGGCAGATCGGTCGAGCCGACCCGCCCAGGTCCAGTCGAAGCCGACTGGCCTTAAATACATTTCACGATGCCCGCGTTGATTAACTCACGGCGTTGCGGAACAGATTGCGTGCTGCGCGCCAGGTTGTGGCTGTGTTTGAGATTGCTGCGGACTTCGGCGCGGTTGACCGCCATGATGAGCTCGGTTGCCAGAACCCGGGCCTGATGGGGGGTCAGGTTGAGTTCGCATCCTTCTGCCTGTACCGCGAGGATGACGCGATCGCGGCCCTGCTCATCCTCTTTGAGGTTGATGTCCAGACTTTTTCCAGGTTCGAGTTCGATCATGTGTGCTGCTCCATACCGGTGACTATGCATGAGTAAGGAGCAGGGTTCATGCCAAGGGGTTATTTGACCCTGGCAAGACAGAAAACCTTATTAAAACAAGGGGGTCTAGACTGAAAGGAAATGCCGGCACCCGCCAGTCTGACGAAGCTTCGTCAGACTGGCGGGCGATTTCATCACTCCGGCAATCCGGGTTCGCGTCTCACTGGGGGTTGCTCGCAGCCGCGGGATGATCGCGTGTCAGCAGGATGTAGGCAACCGGGATGACAAACAGCGTAAGCAGGGTGCCCAGCAGCAGCCCGCCGACGATCACCCAGCCGATCGGAGAACGCGATTCGGCGCCGGCGCCGCTGGCGAGCGCGAGTGGCACCGCGCCCAGCACCATGGCGGCGGTGGTCATCAGAATGGGCCGTAAACGCAGGCTGGCCGCCTCGATCACGGCCTCAAGCTTATGCTTGCCGCGTTCTTGAAGCTGGTTGGCAAACTCCACGATCAGAATGCCGTGTTTGGTGATGAGGCCAACCAGCATCACCAGCCCGATCTGGCTGTAGACATTGAGCGTGGCGCCCGTGAGTTTGAGCGCCAATAACGCACCGGTCGCCGCCAGCGGTACGGTGAGCAGGATGACGAACGGCGAGATAAAGCTTTCAAATTGCGCGGCCAATACCAGGTAGATGACGACGAGCGCGAGGGCGAACGTGATCGCCAGTGTTTGCCCGGATTCGCTGAATTCCCGCGACTGGCCAGCCAGTGTGGTGCGGGCGTTTTTCGGCAGCGTCTGTCCGGCGGCCTCATCCATGAAGATGAGCGCTTCGCCCAGGGTATAGCCGGGCGCGATGTTGGCCGAGATGATCGCCGCACGCTGGCGGTCAAAGTGGTTGAGTTCCTTCGGCGCGACCGTTTCCGTCACTGTTACCAGGTTGGACAGCGCAGTGAGACTGCCGCCGCTGCCCCTGACGTAGAGCGCCGAGAGATCCTGCGGCGTCGCCCGCGCGGCGGGATCGAGCTGGACCACCACGCTGTACTGTTCACCCGACTGCTTGAAGCGGGTCACGTCGCGCCCGCCGAGCAGGGTTTCCAGGGTGCGTCCGATGGTGTCGACGCGGACGCCCATCTGAGCGGCCTTGTCACGATTGATGTCGACCTTCAATTGCGGCTTGTTGAGCTTGAGATCGCTGTCCGGATTGGTCAGGCCCGGGTAGGCGCGCACTTTCTCCATCAGGGCCTCGACAGCCTTGTCGAGTTCGGCGTAGCTCGGTGCCTGCACCACAAATTGCAGCGGCGGATTGCGAAAGCTCTGGCCCAGCGAGGGGGGGTTGATCGGAAACGCCATCACGCCGGGCATGCCCATGAACATCCGCGGGCCGAGGCTTTCGGTGATTGTCATCTGGCTGCGGCTGCGTTCCTCCCAGGGTTTCAGCATCACGAACGACAGCGCGCTGTTGACCGGATTAGGCCGTTCCAGGCCGGGGGCAACCACCATGAAGGCCGTTTCCACCTCGGGCACGCTTTGGAAGATGCCTTCGAGCTGGCGGGCGTACTGATCGGTGTACTGCAGCGTGGCGCCTTCGGGTGCGAGCATGAAGCCGATGAAAAAGCCGCGATCCTCGGTCGGCGCCAGTTCCGACTTGAGTGATTTGAGCAGGCCGAATGCCGCTGCCGCGACCAGCACGAACACCAGCGCCACAATCCATGGATGTCGCACCACCCGCGTCAGGCCGCGGGTATAGCCGGCGTTGATCCCGGTCAGCACGCGTTCGCCAAAATTGAACAGCGCATTGTGGCGGGTTTCGTGGCGCAGGATCTTGCTGGCCATCATCGGCGTGAGCGTCAGCGCGACAAAACCGGACACCAGCACCGCGCCCGCCACCGTCAGCGCAAACTCGGTAAACAGCTTTCCGGTATTGCCCTCGGCAAACGCCAGCGGGGCGAACACGGCAGCCAGCGTCAGGGTCATCGCCAATACGGCGAAGCCGATCTCGCGGGCGCCTTTGACCGCCGCCTCATAAGGCGGCATGCCTTCTTCGATATGACGGTAGATGTTTTCCAGCATGACGATCGCATCGTCGACCACCAGGCCGATTGCCAGCACCAGCCCGAGCAGGGTCAGCACATTGATGGTGAAGCCCATCGCCGACAGGAAAATGAACGCACCGATCAGCGACACCGGGATGGTGACGAACGGGATCAGCGTGGCGCGCCAGTTGCGCAGGAACAAAAAGATGACGCCGACCACCAGCACCATCGCTTCGATCATGGTGGTATAGACGGCATCGATCGATTTTTCGATAAAGATCGAGCTGTCGAATGCCACCTTGAGCTGCATGCCTTCCGGTAGGGTGGCCTGCAGGCGTGGCACCTCGGCCTTGATCGCGCGCGCGACTTCCAGCGTGTTGGCGGTTGACTGCTTGACGATACCCAGGCCCACCGCGGCGCGGCCGTTGACGCGCACGATATTGCGTTCGTCTTCGGCGCCGATTTCGGCGCGACCGATATCCGCCAGCCGCACCAGCGCGCCGCCATTGTCGCGGATAATGACGCGTTCGAACTGGGCCGGTGTGCGTAAATCGGTTTGCGCCAGTACCGAAAACTCGCGCATCTGGCTCTCGATTCGACCCGAAGGCAATTCGGTATTCTGGCTCCTGAGCGCGGCCTCGACATCCTGCACCGTTACCCCCAGCGCGGCCATGCGGCCGGGGTCGAGCCACAGCCGCATGGCATAACGGCGCCCACCGCCGATGATGACTGTTGCCACCCCGGGCAGCGTTTTCAACTGGTCGGCCACCACCCGGTCGGCGTAGTCGGTAATTTCGAGCGGCGACTGGCGATCGCTGGAAAATGCCAGCCAGATGATGGCTTGCGCGTCGGCCTCGATCTTGGCCACCACCGGATCCTGCGCTTCGTCGGGCAGCGTCCCGCGCACGCGCGCCACGCGATCGCGGGTGTCGTTGGCCGCGGCCTCGGGGTCGCGCGCCTGGATGAATTCCACCGTGATCTGGCTGACTTCCTCGCGACTGACCGACTTGATGGTGCGGATGCCTTCGATGCCGGAGAGAGAATCCTCGAGTGGCTTGGTGATCTGACTTTCCATGACCTCGGCCGAGGCGCCGGGGTAGACCGTGCGCACCGACACCACCGGCGCGTCGATGTTGGGGTATTCGCGCACGGACAGGCGGTCAAACGCGATCAGGCCGATCAGGATGATCAGCAGGCTCATCACGGTGGCAAACACCGGGCGGCGGATGGAGATGTCGGAGAGAATCATGGGTCGGGGTTCGCGGCGTGACAGGATTTAGCGCAGCTTCCGGATCAGCGCGGCTTGCCGGCCGGCATGGCCTTCATGCGCTGTGCCGCCTGCTCAAGCGTGATCACCGGCACGCCCGGGCGCAGCTTGATCTGGCCGTCGAGCACAACGGTGTCGCCCACTTTTACGCCCGATACGATTTCTACCCGGCCGGGCTCGCGCTTGCCCAGCGTGACGCGGCGCAACTCGGCCTTGCCATTCACGGCCAAAAACACATAGGGCCCATCGCTGCGCGGCACGATGACCTGTTCCGGCAGCAGGATCGCGTGGCTCTTGCCGCCGAGGTCGGCGGTGGCGCGGGCGAACATGCCGGGCTTGAGTACACCTTGCGGATTCGCGATGCGGGCGCGTACCCGCACGTTGCGGCTCACCGGGTCGACCACCGGATCAATGGCGTGCACCTTGCCGCTAAAGGTCTGGCCGGGCAAGGCATCCACGGTTAGCTGGATCGGCAGGCCAACGCGCACCTGTGACAGCGACGTCTCGGGAACCGGCACTTCAAGTTTGAGGATGCCGAGGGAATCGAGTCTCACCAGATCACTGCCTTTGCTGACATAAGCGCCCGGACTGACCTGGCGCAAGCCCACCACGCCGGAAAATGGCGCCCGGATGATCGTTTTATCAAGGGCGACCTGCTCCTGCTGTCGACGCGCCCGCAGAATATCGAGGTTGGCACGTGTTTCGTCGAGTGCCTGTCTGGAAATGAAATTCTGCGCGACCAGTTCCTGGCTCCGCCGGTAACGGCTTTCCGCCAGTTTGAGATCGGCCTGCGCGGCGGCCAGGCGGGCGCGCTGGTCGGCAGCGTCCAGCACGACCAGCACAGCCCCTTTTTTTACCGGCTGGCCTTCCTTGAACTGCAGCGTGCTGATGCGGCCATCGATTTCGGGCCGCAGCACGACGCTGTCTTCGGCGATCAGTGCGCCCACGGCATTGACCGTATTGGACACGGGTGACTCGACCACCTTCATCATGTTGACCGGGATGAAAGGGGGGCCCCCTCCCTGAGCAACCGCAAGCGTCGGAAATATAAGCAGAATCAGCAGGATGCGCATGGGGTATTCCGAAAAACAACACAGCGTACGATAGGATGACACAGTATCAGTTCCCTCCCGAAACAAAAACCGCAGGCCGCAGTCAATTCAGTATGACTTGTACTTGTAAGGATTGCGCACCTGTCGCGACTCAGGTCTGATCACCCCTGTTTTTAATCGACTGGACTCTGTCATGCTGATACGTCGCTCCGACGCTATTCTCCCTTCTGAAATCACCCCTTCCGACATCTACCGGGAGCGACGCCGGTTCATGCAGGGCATGGGCGTGCTGGCAGCGGGCGCCGCACTGGGCGCGGCCCCCGACGTTCATGCCGGGGCCAGGCTGGCCGGCGTCCGTGCCAGCAGCTATACGCTGGATGAGGCCTCAACGCCCTACAAGTCTGTTACCAGCTACAACAACTTTTATGAATTCGGCATCGGCAAGAGCGATCCTGCTGAAAATGCGGGCAGCCTGAAAACGCGACCGTGGACAGTGACCGTTGAGGGGGAAGTGCGCAAGCCTGGCGTGTACGACATCGACTCGCTGCTGAAACGCGCACCGCTGGAAGAACGCATTTATCGACTGCGCTGTGTGGAAGGCTGGTCGATGGTCATCCCGTGGGTCGGGTTTCCGTTGAGCGAAATCCTTCGCCATGCAGACCCGACCGGCAATGCAAAATATGTTGAATTTGTCACCCTCAGCGATCCCGGGCAGATGGAAGGGCAGCGTTCACGTGTTCTCGATTGGCCGTATGTGGAAGGCTTGCGGCTGGATGAGGCCATGAACCCGCTGACGTTGATGGCAGTGGGGCTGTATGGCGAAGTGCTGCCGAATCAGAACGGTGCGCCGATACGTCTGGTGGTGCCGTGGAAATACGGTTTCAAAAGTGCCAAGTCCATCGTCAAGATCCGGCTGGTTGAAAAGCAACCGCTTACCGCATGGATGAAGGCGGCTCCGGGCGAGTATGGGTTCTACTCCAACGTCAATCCGGGTGTCGACCACCCACGCTGGAGTCAGGCCAGAGAGCGGCGCATCGGCGAGTTTTTCAAACGCGATACGCTTATGTTCAATGGCTATGGCGAGCAGGTGGCGCACCTGTATCGTGGCCTGGATCTGAAGAAATTCTTCTGATGCGTGGGGTTTTGCGCAATCCCAGACTTTGGCTATTCGGCGTGGGTCTGCTGCCGTTGGTGCGACTGATTGTTTTTGGCATTAACGGGGCGCTGGGCGCGAACCCGATCGAATTTATTACCCGATCCACAGGCACCTGGACGCTGGTGGGTCTGATGGTGACCTTGGCGGTCACGCCTTTGCGGCAACTGACCGGATATGCCCCGCTGATTCGCTACCGCCGCATGCTCGGCTTGTTCGCTTTTTTTTATGCCAGCCTGCATTTTACGACGTACATCTGGCTGGATCAGTTTTTTGATCCCGCCGCCATCGTCAAGGACATCATCAAGCGGCCTTTCATTACAGTCGGATTTATTGCTTTTGTCCTGTTGATTCCGCTCGCTGCGACCTCGACCCACGCCATGATTCGTCGCCTCGGGCGGCGCTGGAAGCCCTTGCACCGCATGGTGTATGTCATCGCCCTGCTAGGCGTTATTCATTACCTATGGCTGGTCAAGAAAGACATGACCGAGCCGCTGATGTATGGAGCAGTGCTCCTGTTATTGCTGCTGGTGCGTCTGCCTTGGGGGGTGGCCATATTGAAGATGGCAGGTCCTCGGAAAGCGTCGGCCCGAACCTGATTCCCCGCTCAAGGCCGACGCCCGGGCAGACCTGCTGAAAGCCTGCCCCATTCGGTCTCGACGTGAGGAGGGTGTAAACCGCCACCCTGCTCAGTCTGTACACGGCAAGCTTGCTGTCTCCCGAAAATTAAAACGGGGGACAAGCCCCCGTGCAGATCGGGCACTGCCCGATCTGCTAGAGCCCGAAAGGCTTGATGACCGGTACTGCCGGTGCCGGAGATGAAGGCTGCGCGGGCTTGGCCGCTGGCGCCGCTTTTTTCGCTACCGGTTTCTTGACGGCGGGCTTGGTCGCAGGCTTTTTTGCTACGGGCGTTTTGACGGCTGCTTTTTTCGCTACCGGCCTCTTGGCAACTGCCTTTTTCGCTACCGGCTTTTTCACCACGGCTTTTTTGGCAACAGGCTTTTTGGCCGCCACCGCTTTTTTAGCTACGGGCTTTTTGGCCGCAACGGGTTTTTTAGCTACGGGCTTCTTGGCCACGGCTTGTTTGGTCACCGCTTTTTTAGCTACGGGCTTTTTGGCCGCAACGGGTTTTTTAGCTACGGGCTTCTTGGCCACGGCTTGTTTGACCACCGCTTTTTTAGCTACGGGCTTTTTGGCAGCAACGGGTTTTTTAGCTACGGGCTTCTTGGCCACGGCTTGTTTGGCCACGGGTTTCTTCGCTGCAGGCTTCCTGGCAGCGACCGCCTTCTTGGCTACGGGCTTTTTAGCCACGGCTTGTTTGGCGACGGGCTTCTTTGCTACGGGCTTCTTGGCGGGGGTCGCCTTTTTAGCCGCGGGTTTTTTTGCTGTTGCCATTTAACACTCCTTAGAAGTTGAACACATCCACATATCACTACAGCTTAAAGCTACGTGCAGTCAGAATTTGCACTTCCAAAGCGTGGTATCGGAAGGCGAATGGTTTGCCCGAAACCCGCAAGAAACGGGCGATACCGAGGCTCCGCTTGGTGAGCCTCATTCTAGTTGCTTTTTACCTGGGTTCAATGAATAGTCAAGACTGTGCAAATAAATGCAGAAAAAAATGTCGTAGTCAAACAAAATGTAGCGAGGCGATACTTTATTTCAGGCGGGGTGTAAAAGGGACATGTCTGTATACGCCTTTAAAACAAACGATCTCCAGCCATCATGCTACCCAGGGTTTCGCGCTCGCGTATGAGATGGATTTCTTTTTTGTCGACAAGGACTTCCGCAGCTCGAGGCCGGGAATTATAGTTTGATGCCATGCTCATGCCGTATGCTCCTGTCGAAAGCAAGCCAAGAAGATCACCTTCCTCTATCGCAAGATCGCGCGCAAAGCCAATAAAATCGCCCGTCTCGCAGATTGGACCGACGATGTCGTAGCGTTGGGTAGGGATGTTGCGCTCGGAGACGGAAACAATATTGTGATACGCGTCGTATAGCGCGGGCCGCATCAGATCGTTCATGGCGGCGTCGACAATCGCAAAGTTTTTGCCTTCGCCGGGTTTCAGGTATTCGACGCGGGTGAGCAGCAATCCCGCGTTGCCGACCAGCGAACGGCCCGGTTCGAGCAGAAGTTTTTCGGTCCGGCCGGCAAAACGTGCGGCCAGGGTGCGGCCATAGGCGTCAAGATCGGGTGGGATTTCGTCGTTATAGCGAATGCCGACGCCTCCACCGAGATCGATGTGGTGCAGCGTAATGCCTTCTTCGCGCAGTGCATCGACCAGCGCCAGCACGCGGTCGGCGGCGTCGGCCAGCGGCGTAAGGTCGGTCAGTTGCGAGCCGATGTGGCAGTCGATGCCGGTGATTTCCAGGTTCGGCAGGCTGGCTGCCAGACGATACAGCGCGGGCGCGTCGGCAATCGGCACCCCGAACTTGTTTTCCTTCAGCCCGGTGCTGATGTATGGATGGGTCTTGGGGTCGACGTCGGGGTTAACGCGAAACGAGACGGGCGCGATGTGCGCCATTTCGCCCGCCACGCGATTCAGGCGATGCAGTTCGCTGACCGATTCGACGTTAAAACAGAGAATGCCGGCCTTGAGTGCGGTGCGCATTTCGTCCGCTGTTTTGCCGACCCCGGAAAACACCACCTTGCCGGGGTCGCCGCCGGCGGCCAGTACGCGGGCAAGTTCGCCGCCGGAGACGATATCGAAGCCGGCGCCGAGTTTGGAAAACAGGTTGAGAATAGCCAGGCTGGAGTTGGCCTTGACCGCGTAGCAGATCAGATGCGGGGTGGCGGCAAATGCGCGGGCGTAGGCTTGATAGGCTTCTTCAAGCGCCTGTCTGGAATATACATAGAGCGGGGTGCCGAAACGTTCGGCGAGCGTATCCAGTGACACGCCTTCCATGTGGAGGCGGCCGTCGTGTCGATTCAGGGTATTCACTTGGTAGTCCGTTGCGGTGTAGCAGGATTTTCGGGAAGATACAGGTCACCCTTGGAGCCGCAGGCTGTGAGACTCAGTCCGCATAGCAGCAGGGACACGATAGTTAGGATGCGCAGTTTCATGCGCGAAATGTTAGCACGGGACACCATGACGAGAATTGAATTAAACGAGGCCGAATTCAACCAGGCTGCCGACGCAACGCTGGCCCATATCGAGCAGGCGCTGGAAGCGGCTGATCTGGATTTCGAGACGCCGGCGGACGGCATCCTCGAGGTCGAGTTCGACGACGGCAGCAAGATCATCATCAACCGCCACGGCGTGGCGCGTGAACTCTGGGTGGCGGCGCGGTCGGGCGGGTTTCACTTCATGCCGGTGGCTGAGGGCTGGGCCGATACCAAGAGTGGCGAGCCGCTTTACGCCAAACTGGCAGCGCTGGTCGCCCTACAGGGCGGCGGGTCGATCCGTTTCTGAGCCCGCTTGAAAAGCCAGGCGCTCACCCTGTTTGATCTGGTCGAGCGGCTGTCGCTGCTGACCCGGGCCGATTTGCGGCAGGCGGGCTCGGCTCAGGGCTTGCAACCCGTGCATTTGCAGGTGCTGTTTTATCTGAATCAGGCCAACCGCTACAGCAATACGCCGCAGGCGCTGACCGAATACCTCGGACTGACCAAGGGCACGGTATCGCAAACGGTGCTGGTTTTGGCGCGCCGCAGGCTGCTGTCGCGTTATACCGATCCCCTTGACGGCAGGGTGGTGCGCTTGATTCTGACCGAGGCGGGCTCCAACCTGTTGAAGACGCTGAGCGCCGGGGCCGCGTGGCGCGATATCGTGCAAACCGCGAGTGCGGCGCGGGTAACGTCGGCGATGGTGGTGTTGCGGCAGGTGCTGGCGCAGGTGCAGGCGCAAAGTGGAAAACGCAGTTTTGGCGTGTGTTCGACCTGCCGCCACAATCAGCGGCTGGGGCCGCGCAGCTATTTTTGCGGATTGAAGCAGGAAAAGCTCAGCAGTCCGGAGGTGCGGCGGATTTGCCGCGAGCACGCAGCGCCCACGCAGCATCCGTCGTTGCCGGATTCGAATTGATCGATTCGGGTTAAAGCCGTTTTCTGGCCCGCGCGATGGCCGCGCGAACCTGCGCCGGCGCGGTGCCGCCCAAGTGGTCGCGGGCGGCCAGCGAGCCTTCCAGCGTCAGCACGTCATACACGTCTTGCGTAATCATCGGGCTGAATGCCTGCAGTTCGGCCAGCGCCAGATCGGCGAGGTCGCGCCCGCTGGTGTCGGCCGCTCGCACGGCACGTGCCACCACTTCATGGGCGTCGCGGAAGGGCATGCCTTTCTTAACCAGATAATCGGCCAGATCGGTGGCAGTGGCGAAGCCCTGCATCACGGCGGCGCGCATCGCTTCCGGTTTGACGGTGACGCCGCGCATCATGTCGGCATAAATTGTCAGCGTGTCGGTCAGCGTGTCGACGGTGTCGAACAGCGGTTCCTTGTCTTCCTGATTGTCCTTGTTGTAGGCCAGCGGCTGGCCTTTCATCAGGGTGAGCAGGGCGACCAGATGTCCGTTAACGCGCCCGGTCTTGCCGCGCACCAGCTCGGGCACGTCGGGATTTTTCTTCTGCGGCATGATGGACGAGCCGGTGCAAAAGCGGTCGGCCAGGTCGATGAAGCCGATGCGCGGACTCATCCACAGGATCAGTTCCTCCGAAAGCCGGGACAGGTGCATCATCAAAATCGCGGCGGCAGCGGTAAATTCGATGGCGAAATCGCGGTCGGAGACGGCGTCGAGCGAGTTTTCGCAAATGCCGTCGAAGCCCAGTTCGCGCGCGACAAAGGCGCGGTCAATCGGGAAGCTGGTGCCGGCCAGCGCAGCGGCCCCCAACGGCAGCCGGTTGACGCGGCGGCGGCAGTCGGCCATGCGCTCGACATCGCGCACCAGCATCTCGACGTACGCCATCAGGTGGTGGCCAAACGTCACCGGCTGGGCCACTTGCAGGTGGGTAAAGCCGGGCATCACGGTATCGGTGTGCTGCTCGGCCAGATCGACAAGCGAGGTCTGGCAGGCCTTGAGGCAGGCCAGAATGCGGTCGATCGCGTCGCGCAGATAAAGCCGGATATCGGTGGCCACCTGATCGTTGCGTGAGCGGCCGGTGTGCAAGCGCTTGCCGGCATCGCCGATTTTCGCAGTCAGCGCGGCTTCAATATTGAGGTGCACATCTTCCTTGTCGAGCGACCAGACGATCTGGCCGGCGCGGATTTCAGTCTGCAATTCGGCCATGCCGCCCTGAATCGCGGTGAGGTCGTCCTTGGAGAGGACGCCGACGTGGTGCAACATGGCGGCGTGCGCCAGTGAGCCCTGAATATCGAACTCGGCCAGCCGATAATCGAAAGGGATGGACGCGGTATAGCGTTTGACGATTTCTGAAACCGGCTCGGAAAACCGGCCGGACCAGGCGGCGGGCGATCCGTCCGCGGGTGTCGATGGCGTGCTCATGGGGCAAAGGGTGGGATGAAAAGAAAGAATCATAACAACCGGCAGGTCGAATTACCGAACTTCTGTCACCTCGGGGTGAACCTGCGCATTGCGCTGACGGTGGAAGCCGCACTGGTTGCCGGGGTCGTTGCACGCGCATCGGATGCCGCGGCATTCTGGGCCGAGTTCATCGAAATTTCAGCGCTGGCTCAGCCTGCCTTGCTGCTCACTTTGCTGGCTTTATGTGCAGCGGGACGCTGGTTGCGTAGCCAGCCTTACCCCTTGGGCGTGGGACTCACGCTCGCGCTGGGGGCGGGGGTGCCGGTATTGGCGACCCTCTGGTTGAGCCCGCTGCTGGCCAGTATGGCGGCTCCGATCGCCGGCGTGGCCGCTTTTGCCTTGGTGCTGGGTGCGGGGCTGCTGGCCTATTTCAACCTGCGCGCGCGTGCGCTGTCGCCCGCCATCACCGAGGCGCGGTTGCAGGCGTTACAGGCGCGAATCCGCCCGCATTTTCTGTTCAACAGCCTGAATGCGGTGCTGTCACTGGTGCGCAGCGATCCGCGTCGTGCCGAGCACGCGCTGGAAAACATGGCCGACCTGTTCCGCGCACTGATGAACAATGCGAATCAGCTGGTGCCGCTGGAAGATGAGGTGGCGCTGACCCGTGCGTATCTTGAGCTGGAACAACTGCGTCTGGGTGATCGCCTGCGGGTCGATTGGCATATCAAGAAAATGCCGGTCGATGCCTTGATCCCGCCGCTTGTGATTCAGCCGTTGGTGGAAAACGCGGTCTATCACGGGATCGAACCGCAGCCCGAAGGTGGCGATATCAGCCTTAATATCTACCTGAGTGCAGACAAGGTGCATATCGTGGTACGAAACCCCATTGCCACGGAAGCCAGCCACCACAAGGGGAATCGCATCGCGATCGCCAACATCCGCGAGCGTCTGCTGCTGCACTTCGACCTCGACGCCCGACTCAAGTTGGAACCGCTGGGCGCCGTTTATCAGGTGCATATCGTCATTCCCTATACCCGTGAACGCACCCAGCCCGCCTCTCCGCCTGCTCATCGTCGATGACGAGGCGCCGGCGCGTCGTCGTCTGCGTGAAGTGCTGGCCGATTGCGCAGACCGATTGCCGGTTGAACTGGTAGGGGAAGCCAGCAATGGCCTGACCGCACTGCACCAGGTGCAGGAACAGGCGGTGGATGCCGTTTTGCTGGATATCCGCATGCCGGGGATGGATGGGCTCGAATGTGCCGGCCACCTCAACCGGCTGTCCGCACCGCCTGCGATTATTTTCAGCACCGCTTACGATGCCTACGCATGCCAGGCTTTTGATCTGAATGCAGTTGATTACCTGCTCAAACCGGTGCGGGCCGAACGGTTGGTGCGGGCGCTTTCGCGCGCGCGCACACTGAGTGCGTCGATGCTGGATCAATTGCGGAAGGCGCAGCCCAAGGCGAGAACGCATTTATCCGTCAACGAAAAAGGCCGCATTGTGCTGATTCCGGTGGCCGATATTCTGTATCTCAAGGCTGAGCTCAAATACGTCACGGTACGCACTGCCGCGCGCGAATTCCTGATTGAAGAATCGCTGAGCCGGCTGGAAACCGAGTTTGAGGCCACCTTTTTGCGCATCCATCGAAATTGCCTGGTGGCCCGGAACCGGATACGTGAAATGGGTATCGTGCCGGGCGATGAGGATGGCCATTTCTTGACCCTGGACGCGCTCGACGACCGATTACGGGTCAGCCGACGCCAGTATTCCGCGCTCAGGGAAAAATTAAAATCAATGTAAACATGGGCTTGCCAGTCGTCTACAACTAAAGTTGTATAGCCAGATTGATGACCGCCCCCTTAGGATGAGCGTGCTTGCAGTTTCCGCCGCAAGCAAGGAAGTTCTCCGCAATGAGGGGCAAAACTCCTCTTTCCTGCCGGGTTCGCAAGAATCCGGCACTTTTTTGCCTGCGATTTGCTCACCGTGGCTATTATATCGGTCATGAAAAACGAATCCCCAGACCTGGCAGAAACCGAAATTTCCAGCGAAACCGTCTTCAAGGGCCGGCTGATGCACGTCAAGCTCGACCGGGTACGCCTGCCCGACGGCGGTGAATCGACGCGTGAATACATTGTCCACCCCGGCGCCGTCGTCGTCATCCCGGTATTCGACAACGGCGACCTGCTGCTGGAACGCCAGCACCGCTATCCGCTGCATCGCGATTTCATCGAACTGCCTGCCGGCAAGATCGATCCCGGCGAGGACGATCTGACTTGTGCGAAACGTGAACTCGAAGAGGAAACCGGCTGCACCGCTGCCGAGTGGCGCGAGGTCACTACCATCTACCCCTGCATCGGCTATTCCGACGAGCGGCTGGCCTTTTATCTGGCGAAGGGGCTCACGGAAGGCAACCACGGCCGCGACCACGACGAATTCCTGGAAATCCTGCGGGTGCCGTTCGGCGAGGCGATGGACTGGCTGCGCAGCGGCAAGATCTGCGAAACCAAGACCGTGATCGGGCTGTTCTGGCTGGAGAAAATGCTCGATCAGGGTTGGTGAGGCACGTTGTTTCCCAAGCGCTCGCGTAAATTTGGAGCAGGATAGAACACCCGCTTGCGGCCGCCATGCAGGGTTTCGACCAGCAAACCCTGGGCGGCAAGCGCGAGCAAATCAGCACGGGCGGTCGCGTAGGCGACCTGATGCGAACGCTGGTGGCTTTCGATGGTGAAGTATTCGTCTGGACGCTTCAGCGCGTGGGAGAGCAACGCGGTCTGCCGGTGATTCAATTGCTTGTCGCGCGTATGCAGGTTTCTGAGTTGCGCGCTTAGCCGGGTTTGCTCGCGTTGCTTTTGCTCAAGATAATCGTAGAGCGCAGCAAGGCCATCCAGGATGACGCGGGTTTGATACAGCAAAAAATAAGTGGTGTCGCCCGCGTCGGTTTCAGTGAGTAAATAGGCGCGCGCGTACTGTGCGGGCGCTTTTCTAAGGATGCGCGAAATCGACAGATACTCTGTCAGCCAATAGCCTTGTCGGGCCATATACCAGTAAAACAGGGTGCGCGCCGTTCGGCCGTTGCCGTCGGCAAACGGGTGGTCGTAGCCGATCATGAAATGCAGCAGGATGGCGCGCACGACGGGATGGATAAAGCTGCCTTCTGAAACCGGCGCATTGGCAAATGCACAAATTTTTTGCAGGCGTTCAGGGATTTCGCGCGCCAGCGGCGGGCGGTGCAGCACCAGCCTCTCGTCGTTCGGCGCGACGACTTCGATATCGTCACGGGTGCGTAAATTTCCGCAGTCTTCCGGGTATTCCAGCGTGTCCTGGGTCAGAACACGCTGCAATTCGATGACATGTGCCGGTTCCAGCTTGTCGTTGCAGAGTGTGCGTATCGTTCGCATCGCCTCGAAGTTGTTGAAAATCATCCGCTCGCTGAGGGTGCGCGGTTTGCGTCCTTCGCGAAGCATGGTTTCAGCGACCCTGCGCTCGGTGGATGCGCCTTCGAGTTGACTGGAGGTGATGGCCTCCTCGATCAGGCTACCCATCAGATAGCGCCCTTGCTCGGCACGCAGCGCGGCGTGATCGCTTCCACTGGGTATCAGCCCTGCGCCGCGGTCGATCTCGTGCAGGTTTTTCAGCAAGGGCTCGGGCAAACTGTAGCTGAACGGTTTGCCGTGTTTGTCCTGAAAAGGTAACTCTTGAGCGTTACTGCTGCGCGCCATGCGCAATGCCAGCCACCAGGTTTTGTGATTAAGCCCTTCGGGCGGCGAACGATGACGCAGTTCGTCCCAGTGCAGGTATTGCCCATTCGCCAAAGGGCCGAGGTTGAGCAGTGGAAACCGGGAAAGCATTTCGGGGGTTACTGCCATCATCAACCCATCGATTGACGGTGGGGATAGCGGGATTTTCATGGGTTACTATCAAATTGATGATAATTGATAGTAATTGATACATCGCCAAGTATCAATTCTATAAAAATTGATACCAATTGATAGTGTGCGCCTCACGGCTGCGCGCGACTCAAACCTGGTAAGCCAGGTTCGGCGCCAGCCAGCGTTCCGCCGTCGCCATGTCCCAGCCCTTGCGGCGCGCGTAGTCCTCGACCTGGTCGCGCTCGATCTTGGCCACGGCGAAATACTGGCTGTCGGGGTGCGAGAGATAAAACCCCGACACCGCCGCGCCCGGCCACATGGCGAAGTTCTCGGTGAGTTCAACGCCAATCGCGGCAGTGGCGTCGAGCACCTCGAACAGCGGCGCTTTTTCGCTGTGCTCGGGGCAGGCGGGGTAGCCGGGGGCGGGGCGGATGCCCTGGTATTTTTCCGCGATCAGCTCGTCGTTGGCGAGCGCTTCCTCGCCGGCATAGCCCCAGAATTCGCGGCGCACCCGCAGATGCAGGTGCTCGGCGAAGGCTTCGGCGAGGCGGTCGCACAGCGACTTGAACAGGATCGCGGAGTAATCGTCGTGTGCGGCCTCGAACGCGCGGGCGCGTTCGTCCTCGCCGATGCCGGTGGTGACGACAAACGCGCCGAGATAATCCTTGAGTCCGCTGGCCCTGGGCGCGACGAAGTCGGCGAGGCACAGGTTGGCGCGGCCTTCCGGCTTTTTCATCTGCTGGCGCAGGTTGTGCCAGGTCATCAGCGGCTTTTCGCGCGACTCGTCGGCGTACACCTCGATGTCGTCGTCGTTGACTGTGTTGGCCGGGAACAGGCCGAATACCGCGCGCGCCTCCACCCAGTTTTCCGCGATCATCTGCTGCAGCATCGTCTGCGCATCGGCATAGAGCTTGGTCGCTTCCACGCCGACGACCTCATCGTCGAGGATTTTCGGAAACTTGCCGTGTAGTTCCCACGAGGCGAAGAACGGCGTCCAGTCGATGATGTCGGCCAGCTTGGCCAGATCGTAGGCTTTCAGCACATGGACCCCGGGTTGCCTGGGCGCTGGCGGCGTGTAGCGTGACCAGTCGATGTTGAATTTGTGGGCACGCGCCTCGGCCAGCTTCAGGCGCACCGTGTCGGACTTGTGCTTGAGATGGCGCTCGCGGGTTTTGGCGTAGTCGGCCCGCACTTCAGCGGCAAAGGCATCGCGCATGTCTTTCGACAGCAAATGGGTGCAGACGCCCACCGCGCGCGAGGCGTCCTTCACATACACCACGGGGTGTTCGTAGTTTGGCTCGATTTTCACCGCGGTGTGCGCCAGCGAGGTGGTGGCGCCGCCGATCAGCAGCGGGATCGTGAAGCCCTGGCGCTGCATTTCCTTCGCGACGTAGGCCATTTCTTCCAGCGAGGGCGTGATCAGGCCGGACAGGCCGATGATGTCGGCCTTGTGCTCGCGCGCGGCGTCGAGAATTTTCTGCGCCGGCACCATCACGCCCAGATCGACGATGTCGTAGCCGTTGCAGCCCAGCACCACGCCGACGATGTTCTTGCCGATGTCATGCACGTCGCCCTTGACCGTGGCCATGACGATCTTGCCGGCGCTTTGCGCATCGCCGGCCTGCTTGTCGGCTTCGATGAACGGCAGCAAATGCGCCACCGCCTGTTTCATCACGCGGGCGGACTTCACCACCTGCGGCAAAAACATCTTGCCGGCGCCGAACAGGTCGCCGACCACGTTCATGCCGGCCATCAGCGGGCCTTCGATGACGTGCAGCGGGCGCGCGGATTCCAGCCGCGCCGCTTCGGTGTCTTCGACGATGAATTCGGTAATGCCCTGCACCAGCGCGTGCGAGAGCCGCTCATTCACCGGCAACTCGCGCCAGGATAAATCCGCGACGCGAACCGATGCCCCGCCCTTGACGTTCTCGGCAAACGTCACCAGCCGCTCGGTCGAGTCTTCACGGCGGTTCAGCAGCACGTCTTCAACGCGTTCCTTCAGTTCGGGGTCGAGGTTGGCGTAGACGCCGAGCTGGCCGGCGTTGACGATGCCCATGTCCATACCGGCCTGGATCGCGTGATACAGGAACGCAGTGTGGATCGCCTCGCGCACGGCGTCGTTGCCGCGGAACGAGAAGCTGACGTTCGACACCCCGCCCGAGATGTGGGCATGCGGCAGGTTCTGCCGGATCCAGCGGGTGGCTTCGATAAAATCCACCGCGTAGTTGGCATGCTCCTCGATGCCGGTGGCGACCGCGAAGATGTTGGGGTCGAAGATGATGTCCTCGGCCGGGAAGCCGACCGTTTCGGTCAGCAGCTTGTAGGCGCGCGCGCAGATTTCGGTCTTGCGCGCGTAGGTGTCGGCCTGGCCGGTTTCGTCGAAGGCCATCACGATCACCGCCGCGCCGTAGCGCAGGCACAGCTTGGCGCGTTCAATGAACTCGGCCTCGCCTTCCTTCATTGAAATGGAATTAACGATGCCCTTGCCCTGGATGCACTTGAGGCCGGCCTCGATCACGCTCCACTTGGACGAGTCGAGCATGATCGGCACCCGCGAAATGTCGGGTTCGGACGCGATCAGCAGCAGAAAGCGCACCATCGCTGCCTCGGCGTCGAGCATGCCCTCGTCCATGTTGATGTCGATGATCTGCGCGCCGTTTTCGACCTGCTGGCGCGCCACGTCGAGTGCCTTGTCGTACTCGCCGTTGAGAATCAGCCGCGCAAACGCCTTGGAGCCGGTGACGTTGGTGCGCTCGCCAACGTTGACGAAGAGCGAGTTTTTGTCGACGTTGAACGGCTCCAGCCCCGACAAACGCATCGCCGGTTCCAGCGTGGGCGGCACGCGCGGCGCAACGCCTTCAACGGATTTCGCAATGGCTTCGATATGCGCGGGCGAGCTGCCGCAGCAGCCGCCGACAATGTTGAGCAGTCCCGCGCGTGCCCATTCGCCAATGTGGACCGCCATCTCCGGCCCTTCCATATCGTATTCGCCAAAGGCGTTGGGCAGGCCGGCGTTGGGGTGGGCGGTGACGAACACGTCGGCCTTGGCAGAGAGTTCGGAAATATACTGGCGCAGCAGGTCGGGACCCAATGCGCAGTTAAGTCCGATCGACAAGGGGCGTGCATGGCGCACCGAATTCCAGAATGCCTCGCCGGTCTGGCCGGACAGCGTGCGGCCGGAGGCATCGGTAATCGTGCCGGAAATCATCACCGGCAGCCGGAGATGATGGAGTTCGAAATATTCCTCGATGGCAAACAAGGCGGCCTTGGCATTGAGCGTGTCGAAAATCGTCTCGACCATCAGAATGTCGGCGCCGCCCTTCACCAGGCCGTCGATCGCTTCCAGATAGGTCTCCCGCAGCTGGTCGAAGGTGACGTTGCGAAAGCCGGGGTCGTTCACATCGGGCGAAATGGTCGCGGTGCGCGACGTGGGGCCGAGCACGCCGGCGACGAAGCGCGGCTTGTCGGGATTGGCCGCCGTGGCTTCGTCAGCCGCCTCGCGCGCGAGGCGGGCGGCCGCCAGGTTGAGCTCCGCCACCAGGTGTTCCATGTGGTAATCCGCCATCGAAATCGCGGTGGCGTTGAAGCTGTTGGTCTCCAGAATGTCGGCCCCCGCAGCCAGATATTCGGCGTGGATGGCCTTGATGATCTGCGGTTGGGTCAGGGACAACAAGTCGTTGTTGCCCTTGACGTCATACGCAAAATCGGCAAAACGGGCGCCGCGATAGTCCGCCTCTTCAAGCTTGTAGGACTGGATCATCGTCCCCATCGCGCCATCCAGAATCAGGATGCGTTGGGCAAGTTGGGCGTGCAGCAGGTCGGTGCGGGACATGGCGGAAAATCATTGGGGCAATCGCCCATTATATTCGGTTGGCGCAGGGCGTTCCGGCAATGCTATGGTGGAGGTATCGAGTCTGTCCGGTGCCAGCCATGAAACATCTTGAACCTGCCGAAGTCCTGCCCTTTTTGCAGGCGCGCCCCGAAGCGGTATTCATCGACTGCCGCTCGGAAATCGAATACCTGTTCGTCGGCCACCCGGTCGGCGCGATCCACATCGCCTGGCAGGACGGACCGGACTGGGACGTGAACCCCGATTTTCTCGGCCACTCGCGCAAGGCGGCGTCGGTCAACCGCCCGGTGGTGCTGATCTGCCGCTCGGGCCGGCGTTCGGTCGAAGCGGGGCGCTATCTTGAAAAATACGGTTTCCCCGAGGTGTACAACGTGCTGCACGGGTTTGAAGGCGATATGGACGAATCGCACCACCGCTGCACCAAGAACGGCTGGCGTTTTGATGGCTTGCCGTGGGAGCAGACTTGATGGTCTTCGCGAAGAACCGCGAAGAAAACCTTTGGGTTGGTTTCAGTTGCAAACAATCAGGCTCGAACTGACAATCAGTGCAAGTTCAGGTCGCTCCCTATCAGGCGGAAATCGGCCAAGAAGAGACATTCGGCGGTGTGTTCGCTATTCCTGGAGCGGCAGGCATAGGCTAAATAGTAGCCATTTTTCAGCGTTTACCAATTTTGGCAACACAAATTTCTTCCCATAATTGCCTTTTTCCATAAGCCTTACTATACTTAAAATAGTAAGGACAAAGGAGCTTGAGATGCCAACTGACGCCACACTCACCAGTAAGGGCCAAACGACAATCCCCAAGGAAATCAGGGATGGTCTTGGCATGAAGCCCGGGGACCGGATGACCTTCACGTTAATGCCTGATGCCACCGTGGTCATGCGGGTGAAAAGCAAGAGTGTCACCGAACTTGCCGGGATGCTGCACAAAAAGGGCAGGAAGCCCGTTCCTATTGAGCAACTATCGATCTGATGCTTGGAATCGATACAAATATCATCGTACGTTTCCTGGTGCGGGATGATGAGCCTCAGTTTGAGAAAGCGCGCAGGTTGATCCGGCGTGAAGTCGCGGCAGGACGTCGTGGGTTTGTTAGCCAGCTGGTTCTTCTTGAAACCGAATGGGTACTGCGAAGCCGGTACGGTTTGCAGAAGATTGAAATCATCGAGGCCATCTCGGGACTGCTGGATGCAGCCGATGTTCAATTAGAAGATGAGCCTGCAATAGAGGAGGCGCTTTTTACCTGGAAGGACAGTGCTGTCGGTTTTGCTGATTGCCTTATTGGGGCTCAGAACAAAAGACTGGGGTGTTCGGCCACGGCAACCTTTGATGTGAAGGCATCCAAGTTGCCGGGCTTTATCACTGCCTGACAGTCAAGGAACTGTTCCGCAATATTGTCCATAGCACACCCCTGCCGCCACAACTGGAGTCCGCCATGGACCGGCTCCGGCCGGGCATGAAGAGGCACTCAGGGACCGGGGAAACGTATTCCTGACCGACCTCCCGCCCAAAAACCATCACCCGGAAAAGCGAGCGTTTGGGTGGCGCAAAAAAGGGAGCGCCGATGACGATTACGCCTCACCTCTTCGAAGCCTATCTCAAATGCGCCGATGAAATGCTGGCTTCGGGCTGCTGGCGTTCTTGCGATCCGGTGAGTTGGACATTGACAAGTTCTCGGCAGGTGGCCGTTCGCGACGTAGCAATGGATTTTCGCCGGCTTTGCCTTGATGCGAATTCCCGACTCCAATTTCTTTACCGGGCTTGAGTGACGGATTTTTGCGCGAAAACGGCCCAGCGCAATCCACACATCATGTGGCTCCTGATGGTCGGGAGCAGGCGACCGCAATTGTCGAAAACTGACATTAATTTCCGCTTAAATCTCAGCCCAGCGTCACCCCCAGCCAGGCGCCGATGAAGTAAGTGGTCAGCCCCGCTGCGCCGCCGATGCCGAGCATGCGCAGGCCGCTCAATACGGCATGGCGGCCGGTGAACAGGCTCATGCTGGCGCCAACGGCGAAAAGTCCCAATGCCGTCAATGCGATGGAAGCGGCTAATGCATGGCTGTGTCCAAACAGAAAAGGCAACAGCGGGAGGGCTGCACCGGACGTGAAGGCGGTGAACGATGAAAAGGCTGCCACCCAGGGCGAGCCCAGTTCGTTCGGGTTAAGTCCGAGTTCTTCGCGTGTCAGCGTATCCAGCGCGCGCTCCGGATCCGCCATCAGTTTCTCGGCCACCCGCCTGGCTTCGTCCACGGGCATGCCCTTGGCGGCATAAATCAGTGCCAGTTCGGCGGCTTCTTCCTGCGGATATTTGTCCAGTTCGTCGCGTTCCAGTCCGATCTGGTATTCGAACATTTCGCGCTGCGCTTGTACCGAGACGTATTCGCCCGATGCCATCGAAAATGCGCCAGCCAATAGCCCCGCTACGCCAGTCAAAACAATGATCGTCGGTTCTTGCGATGCACCCGCGATGCCATAAATGAGGGCTGCATTCGATACCAGCCCGTCGTTGACGCCAAACACGCCGGCGCGCAGGGCATTTCCTGAAACGCCATTTTGATGACGTTTGCCGATGTCGTCGATATGGGTCGGTGTCGTGCGTGGCGGGGTTTGCGTATAAAGCGCCATTCCCCGCACCTTCATCGCAGCCAGTACCCCCCGCATGGCACGCGGGGTGAATGTCCGGGTGAGCCACGCCACAATGCGGGTGCGCAAATCGGGGCGGTAAGTCTGGGGGGGCGGGCCGCCGTGTTGGGCAATCGTGGCCAGCCAGATCGCTGCCTGCTCATCGGCTGACTGTGCCAGTTCGTTGAACAGCGATTCGCGTGTTGTGCCGTGCTCGCATTGGGCGACCACCCGATACAGCCAGGCGGAGCGTTTTTCTTCCCGCCAGGATTCGCGCGGGTCACTCATGCGGTTTGCCGCCGGTATTGGATCGCCTCGGCAAGATGCACCATGCTGATGGTGTCGCTTCCGGCCAGGTCGGCCACGCTGCGCGCCAGCTTGAGCACGCGGTGATAGGCGCGCGCAGACAGGTTGAGTTGCGCGATGGCTTTTTTGAGCAGGGTTTCTCCAGCCGCATCGAGTTGGCACAATTGATCGATTTCCAGGGTCCCAAGTGCGGCGTTGGGTTTGCCCTGGCGCGCCATCTGGCGGTCGCGTGCGGACTGCACGCGGGCGCGGATAACCGAACTGGATTCACCTGTACCGGCCTGCATCAACTCATCCTGAGTCAGCGTCGGCACACTGATCTGGATGTCGATGCGGTCGAGCAGCGGCCCGGAAATCCGTGCGCGATAGCGGGCAATCTGATCGGGGGTATCGCGACACGCTTGGGTGGGGTGACCGAGAAAACCGCAGGGGCAGGGGTTCATCGCTGCAACCAGCTGAAACCGGGCGGGGAAATCGGCCTGCCGTGCGGCACGCGAAATTGTGATGTGGCCGGTTTCCAGCGGCTCGCGCAGCACTTCCAGCACCTGCCGTGAAAACTCCGGCAGTTCGTCGAGAAAAAGCACGCCGTGATGCGCCAGCGAAATCTCCCCCGGCCGTGGATTGCCGCCGCCCCCCACCAGCGCCACAGCGGAGGCCGTGTGGTGGGGTGAACGGAACGGACGACGCTGCCAGTGTTCGTGACGGAATCCGCCATTGAGCGACTGCACCGCCGCGGCTTCCAGCGCCTCGGTCTCATTCATTGCCGGCAGGATGCCGGGAAAGCGCGCCGCAAGCATCGACTTGCCGGTGCCGGGCGGCCCCGCCATCAGCACTGAATGCCCGCCTGCGGCCGCCACTTCGAGCGCACGCTTGGTGGCGGTCTGGCCTTTGACGTCGAGAAAATCCGGGTAGTCCGGCGCGCTGCGAGGGACGTGAATTTCCGGCGCGATGAGTGAAGTTTGTCCCGCCAGCCAGGCACAGACATCGAGCAGGCTGGACGCGCCCAGTGTATCGACGCCACTGGCGAGCGATGCCTCGGCGGCAGAATGCGCCGGCAAAATCAATTGACGATTCGCTGTGCGTGTTGCCAGCGCCATCGCCAGCGCGCCGCGCACCGGACGCAACTCGCCGGTTAGCGCCAGTTCGCCGGCGAATTCGGCATGCTTGAATTTGTCAGCCGGGATTTGGCCAGAAGCCGCGAGGATGGCCAGCGCGATTGGCAGATCGAAGCGCCCGGACTCCTTGGGTAAATCGGCCGGCGCGAGGTTGACGGTAATGCGGCGGGCTGGGAATTCGTAGCGGGCGTTCTGAATCGCTGCACGCACGCGGTCGCGGGCTTCCTTGACTTCGGTTTCCGGCAAGCCGACCAGTGTGAATGCAGGCAAGCCATTGGCGAGATGGGCCTCGACCACAACTTCGGGCGCATTCATGCCGTTGAGCGCCCGGCTGATAACGACGGCAACCGCCATTTACTCGGCGCGCTGCTTTTCGAGTTCGGCCAGACGGGCCTCAAGTTGCTCAAGCTTCGCGCGGGTGCGGGCCAGCACTTCGGTTTGTACATCGAATTCTTCGCGGCTCACCATGTCCAGCTTGCCAAGCATCGAAGTGACGCCGGCCTTGAGGTTTTTTTCAAGATCCTGCGCAGGAGATTGCTTCCACATCTCGCCGAGCTTGCTCACAACGTCATTGATGAATTCCGGATTGGGAAATTTCGGGTTTGTCATATTGACCTCCAGTAATGCCCAAGTGTAGCAAGCCGGGTACGGGGACGCGTAGCCCAAATAGGGTGCGCGGCCAATCCGTCATGCACCAGAAAGGGGCGGAGCAGGGGGGGTGGAGGGGGGAGATATTACCAACCCGTTGTTTATAAATGATTATTTATCTGGCACACCTTGTGCTGAATAAAATTTGCAATCTTGCGCGACTTCACTTCCGGAGAATATTCATGACGAAAAAACTGCTACACGTTTTGGTGATGGGTGGGTTGATCAGTGCGCCTGCCTGGGCCGCCGCCGCAGAGGAAAGCCCGCACAGCCTGAGTGCCAATGTCGGGATGACGAGCAACTATGTGTTCCGGGGTATTTCCCAAACGGGCGGCGATGCCGCGCTGCAGGGCGGCCTTGATTACACGCACAGCAGCGGTTTGTATCTGGGTACCTGGGGCTCCAATGTGGGCTGGCTTGAAGACTACCAAGGCTATACCAAGGGCAATGTGGAAATTGATGTATACGGCGGTTATCGCAGTGAAATCGGCCAGACAGGCCTGGCTTACGACCTCGGCGCGATTCAGTACATCTACCCGGGCGATCGGCCGACAGGCGTCACAAAAGCCGATACCACAGAACTCTATGCCTCCCTGGGCTGGAAGTGGTTCACGGCCAAATATTCCTACTATGTCAGCGATGAAGTTTTTGGCTTCGCCAATGCCGATGGTTCTGACTACGTGGATATTTCCGCCAGTGTGCCGGTTGGCGAAACCGGTCTGACTGCAGGCGCGCATTGGGGCAAATTCAAGTTCAAGAATAACGGCGCCCAGGATTATGAGGACTGGAAAGTCAGCCTGGCGTATGACATGGGCAAGGTGAACACGGTCATGTCCGACGTCACCGTGGGCGTGATGTATACCGACACCAATGCCGACAAGTCGGTCTGGACCGACACCAATAATGAATTCCTTGGCAAAAGCACCACGACCGTCTGGATCTCCAAGGCGTTTTAACCTGCTCACCGCCTGGAGCGGTGTCTGTACCCGCTCCATTTTCCCCTTGCCATGATTTGGGAGACAACATGAAATTCGTAACGGCAATCATCAAGCCGTTCAAGCTGGACGAAGTGCGCGAGGCATTGTCCGCCATCGGCGTCACCGGTTTGACGGTAACGGAAGTTAAGGGATTCGGACGGCAAAAAGGCCACACCGAACTGTATCGCGGCGCGGAATACGTGGTCGATTTTCTGCCCAAGGTGAAAATTGAAGTGGCCATCAAGGCCGAATTGCTTGAGCGCGTGATCGAGGCTATCGAGAAAGCGGCCAACACCGGCAAGATCGGCGACGGCAAGATTTTTGTCGCCAGTCTGGAGCAGGTCGTGCGTATCCGCACGGGCGAATCCGGCCCTGAAGCCCTTTAAGGAGTACGACGATGAAAAAGCTACTCGCTTCATTGGGATTGATGTGTGTGCTGATGGCCCCGGGCCTTGGCCTGGCACAGGATGCTGCGGTGCCGGCGGTGGAAATGACGACGGTCGACACACTGGCAGTGGAGGCGCCGGCACCGGTAGGTGCGGGCGCCGCGACCGCTGCGGCCCCTGTGCCCAACAAGGGCGACACCACATGGATGATGGTTTCCACCCTGCTGGTGATCCTGATGATCATTCCGGGCTTGGCCTTGTTCTATGGCGGTCTGGTTCGGGCCAAGAACATGTTGTCGGTACTGACCCAGGTCATGGCGATCTTCTGCCTGATTTCCGTGCTGTGGGCCGTATATGGCTATTCGCTGGCGTTTGGCGACGGCGGAGGGCTTAACTGGGCGATCGGCGACCTGTCCAAACTGTTCCTGGCCGGAATCACGCCTGACAGCACAGTCCCCACCTTTACCGACGGCGTCGTGATTCCGGAATTGGTGTTTGTTGCCTTCCAGTTGACGTTTGCGGCCATCACGGTGGCACTGATTGTCGGCGGTCTTGCCGAGCGTGTGAAGTTTTCCGCACTGATGGTGTTCGGCGCGCTCTGGTTTACCTTCTCTTACCTGCCGATCACGCACATGGTCTGGGCAACGGGCGGGTATCTGTTCGAGCACGGCGCACTCGATTTCGCCGGCGGCACCGTGGTGCACATCAACGCCGGTATTGCCGCGCTGGTCGGCGCCATCGTGCTGGGCAAGCGTATCGGCTATGGCCGCGATGCGATGCCGCCGCATAGCCTGCCAATGACCATGATCGGCGCCTCGCTGTTGTGGGTGGGCTGGTTCGGTTTCAATGCCGGCTCCAATCTCGAAGCCACGGGCGGTGCTGCACTTGCCTTCATCAACACGATTCTCGCCACCGCCGCGGCCGGCATGTCGTGGATGCTGGCCGAGTGGATGTTACGCGGCAAGCCCTCGATGCTCGGCGTCGCTTCCGGTGTGGTCACCGGCCTGGTTGCGGTGACACCGGCCGCAGGTCTGGTCGGCCCGATGGGGGCGATCATTCTCGGCGCGATAGCCGGCGTGATCTGCCTGTGGGGCGTCTCCGGCCTGAAAAAAGCGCTCGGCTACGACGACAGCCTCGACGTGTTCGGCATCCATGGCATCGGCGGCATCGTGGGTGCGATCGGCACCGGTATTTTTGTTTCGCCGGCACTCGGCGGCGTCGGTGTCGATGGCTACACCATGGGTGGACAGATCGTGACCCAGGCCACGGGCGTACTCATCACCATCGTGTGGTCGGGGGGGGTCAGCCTGGTGGCATTCAAGCTGATCGACATGACCATGGGTCTACGCGTTTCCGAGGAACAGGAACGCGAAGGGTTGGATACCGCAAGTCACGGCGAGCGGGCTTACAACCTCTAGGACGGCAATATCTCCGAAGGAAGTTGGGGCGCTCTGCAGAGCGCCCTTTTTTACTTCAGCAAAAACAGCAACTTCTCGCCGCCGACTTCGATCCTATCGTTGGACGCGAGCGGGCGGGGCTCGTGGCCGATGGATTTCCCATTAAGACGAGCGGGTCTGACTCCCTCGACATGGGTAATGAAATAGCCATGCGGACGGGAATTGATCACGGCAAGCTGTTTGCCGGGGATGCCCACGAGATGCAAGACCTCGGACAGTTCGATTTCCCGGCTGGAATCGGTGTCGTCAACCGGCCGGATCAAACCTAGCCGTCCGCCCTTTTTGAAGCGGAGTTCCTTGCGGGCGGTGGCCAGGGAATAGGCCCCCACGGGTTGCGCCGGCGCATTGCCGTCAGGGTTTTCTGAAGCCTGGATGATCATTGTGCGATCGAAGCTGGGTCCCTCGACAGCCTTGTGGTTGCGGTAGCGGATCTGCATATCCGCTATTTCAATGACATCGTCGTTCTGCAGGATATGCCGTGTAATAGTCCGGCCGTTGACGAGCGTGCCATTGGTGCTGCCCAGGTCTTCGAGTATGGCGTCATTGCCGACCGGTTTGATGCGGGCATGGTTGCGGCTGACACCTTCCCGGGGCAAGCACAAGTCACTTTCCGGCAGGCTGCCGATCGTGAAGCTGGATTCGGTAAGAAACCGGCTTTCGATTACCTCACCATTTTGACTGACGATTAATTTAGCCATGGGGTTTTACCATCCAAACAGCCGGGCAAAGAAACCCGGTTTCGTTGCGGCGGGTGGGGGTTGCGTACCTGTTTTTGCCAGGATGACGGAAATATTGTCTTCGCCGCCGTGGTCGTTGGCAATCATGACCAGCTGTTCGGCCGCAAGCGGCAAATTGACATGGAGTGCGCACAGCACGCGCTCAATGTCCGCATTGTCGACCATGTCATTAAGCCCGTCCGAGCAGAGCAGATAGATATCGCCGGGTTGGGCCTCGCAGGCGTCAAGCGTGACCTCCACCTCGGCCTGCAAGCCCAGCCCGCGTGTCACCAGATGGCGGTTGTGCGAAGTGGCCGCCGCTTCGCTACTGATTACGCCATGATCGATCTGTTCCTGCAGCAAGGAGTGATCATGGGTGAGAAGTTTCAGTTGCTTGTCGCGCAGACGATAAACCCGGGAATCGCCCACATGCGCCAGCGTGACGTGATTGTCGCGAAACAGCAGCAGCGCCAGGGTGGACCCCATGGCCTGTTCGTGACTGCCGTGAATGCGCTGTGCGCGTTGCTTCCCTTCCAGATAAATCGCGCGATTTGCCCGCTTGATCACATCCTCCACGATGGCGGCCACATCCTCGCCGCGCTTGGGCCGGGTTTTCAGGCCCTGGGTCAGCCCTTCCACAATGACTCGCGTGGTGAGCTGGCTCGCCACATCGCCCGAATGGTAGCCCCCCATACCATCGGATAGAACAAGCAATCCCAGTTCCGGGACGGTGGCAATGCTGTCCTCGTTCAGCTGGCGTAGCAGGCCCGGATCGGTTTTTGCTGCAATTTCAAGCGAAAGGGAGGAAGCGGGTTCATTATTGGACACAGCGGTTGTCTCTTGGTTTGTTATACTTTCCCGTCAAGGATTCTCTCACCAGAATTCGCCCCGTAGCAAGGTGCCTGCCTGCCTTCCGCATGCTTAATCAAAAAAAAATTGGTCGTTATGAAGTCATCGCGCCGCTGGGACAGGGCGCAATGGGCACCGTTTATAAAGCGGTTGACCCGCTTATTGAGCGCACGGTCGCCATCAAGACGATCAATCTCAATCTCTCCAAAGAAGAGCGTGCCGAGTTCGAGGAGCGCTTTTACCGCGAAGCCAAGTCTGCGGGGCGTCTGAGTCACGCGAATATTGTCACCATTTATGACGTGGGCGAAATCGATGACATCGCCTATATCGCGATGGAATATCTGGAAGGCGAGTCGCTGCGGGAGATGCTCGATTCCGGCGTGGTTTTGCCCATGGACATGATAGGCAAAATTGCGGCACGGGTTGCCAGTGCGCTGAGCTATGCCCATGAAAACCAGGTGGTGCATCGCGATATCAAACCCGCGAACATCATGATTACGTCCAGCCGGGACGTCAAAATCATGGATTTCGGCATCGCCCAGATATCCACCGCTTCGCGTACCCAGCTCGGTACCGTGCTGGGCTCGCCCAAATACATGGCGCCCGAGCAGGTGGCAGGCCAGGCAACCGACGGCAAGACCGACATCTTTGCGCTCGGTGTGGTGCTGTACGAAATGCTCACGGGGACAACGCCGTTTAATGGCGACAATCTCAGTGCCATCATGTACAAGATTTTGCACGAAGATCCGGCACCCCCAAGCGCGCTTAACCCGCGCGTACCGGCCGTATTTGACCGTATCGTGAGTCGCGCGCTCGCAAAGCGCCCGGCGGATCGCTATGCCACCGCGCGCGAGTTTGCCCTGGATTTGAAAAGCCAGAATGGCGGTCCGGCAGGGGGGGCGCATGCTGCCGATCCCGGCCCTAAAGCGGAGAAGACCGCGCAGGCCGCCAAAGTGTCTGCGGCCCAGCAGGACGCAACCATTTTTTTGCCGCCGCACAAAGCCCGCGATGTCATTGCGGCCGTGCCGCCGCGCGCCGGAGCGGGTTTCAAGGGGAAAATGCTATCCCTGATGCAGGGGGCACAACTGAGTGGCAAGCCCTTGCTGATGGTTATTCCCCTCTTGGCGATCGTCGCAGTCGTGATTTATTTCCAGTCGGCCCCCTCGGACGTGGATGCCCCCCCGGCTGCCGCGCCATCGTCCGTGGACGAGGGCGTGACGATTATTCCGCCGCTGTTGACAGCTGTGCCTGAAACCGGGACGGCATCCCCTGCGGAGGTGGCAGAGGCAGACGCGCCTTCTTTGCGGGCGATCCCTTCTACGCAGGGCCCGATGGCGCCGGCAGGAGGTGCAGCGAGCGAGCTGGCCCCGGAGCCTGAACCTGCGGCACAGGCCGCGGCGACCCTGTCATTCGCAATCTCGCCTTGGGGAGAGGTGTTTGTTGACGGGAAAAGTGTCGGCGTGGCCCCGCCGCTCACGACCTTGCAGCTGGAACCCGGAAGTCACCAGGTAGAAATCCGCAATCAGGCATTTGCGCCCTATCGTGATACTGTGAAACTAAAGCCGGGCCAGTCAATCAAGATCAGATACAAATTCAGGTAAGGACAGTGTAATGATGAAGCAGATAAGTGCGCTCCTGGGCGCGGCACTGCTAATGACCGCGTGCGCCGCACCCCTTGTTCGGGACGCCGGACTCGACAGGCTCGCGCTCCGCAAGGCGGAAAAAGACCTGTCGCTGGGAATTCGGGCCTACGAAGACGGCAATTACCGTCGTTCCACCCAGCTCTTGCAAAGTGCGCTGGCCGCAGATCTGTTTCTGAACTCGGACCAGGTTGCGGCGCACAAGTATCTTGCGTTCATGTATTGCGCCCAGTCTCGCGAAAAAGCCTGCCGCGATGAGTTTCGCAAGGCGCTGGCGCTCAATCCCAGGTTTGAACTGACGCCTGCCGAATCGGGGCATCCTTCCTGGGGTCCGGTTTTCAAATCACTCAAACCGTAAACCCGCTGAATCCAGACACTGGGTGGGAACCCTGTTTGGCGCGGGGTTTCGGGGTCCACGCTATCAAGCTGCATAAAAAACTTTTTGACGGGGAATAAAACGGTCTGCAACGGTGTTTACGCCGATGAACACCCGCAGCTCCCTCCACCCTCGATAAAGGAATCCCATGAAATCCGTTTTGTTTTCCACGCTGGCAAGTCTGAGCCTGCTCGTTGCCTGCGCCACGCCCATGAGTGCGCCCATCCAGACCTCCGCAGGCATGCTTACCAATTCGGCGGGGATGACGCTCTATACCTTTGATAAAGACCCGGCCAATGCCGGGAAGAGTGTATGCAATGGCGAGTGTGCCGCTAAATGGCCGCCCTTGCTGGCCGCCTCGAACCAAAAACCCGCTGGCACCTACACCATTATCGACCGGGATGACGGCACCAGGCAGTGGGCATTCAAGGGCAAGCCCTTGTACCTGTGGTTCAAGGATCAAAAGCCGGGCGATGCCAGCGGCGATGGCGTGAATAATGTGTGGCATACCGCCAGGCCCTGAGTGCCTCCCCGCCCTGATCTGATCGAACACCTCCCCCGTCTGCGTCGTTATGCGCGGGCGCTGACGGGGGAGGTCGCGCGTGCCGACGACTTGGTTCAGGACACATTGGAGCGTGCGCTGATCAAGCTGGACTTGTGGCAACCGGGCAGCGATCTTCGCGCCTGGCTCTTCACCTTGATGCACAATATTTTTTTAAACCAGATTCGTTCTCGTGGCCCCGCCGATTCCATGCTGGATGAGTCGCTGGATACTGCCGTCAGCGGCGGCCAACTGGAGGCCTTGGGCACAAGAGACATCCACGCAGCGCTGGCCCGATTACCCGAGCCGCAGCGTGCAGTGATGCTGCTGGTGGGACTGGAGCAATTTGGCTATGAGGAGGCCGCGCAGATTCTGGGCGTGCCGGTGGGGACCGTGATGTCGCGCCTGTCCCGGGCGCGTGAGCGGATGCGGCAGATGCTGGCAGGGGAAACCGCCGTGCAATTGAAAGTTGTGAAATGACAGATCACGTAAGTGAAGACGACTTGCACGCTTTTATTGATGGTGCCCTGTCGGCGGCTCGCCGGCAGGAGGTGGAAGCCTGGCTTGCCGCCCACCCTGTCGATGGCGTGCGGGTGCGGGCGTGGGCGGCCCAGAATCAGGAGATGCATGCCGCCTTTGATCCCATCCTGAATGAGCCGTTGCCGATTAATCTGGTGCGTACGGCTCGCCGACAGCCTGCGCGTACGCCATTCAAGGCGATTGCAGCCGTATTGGCGCTGGTAGCGAGCGGCCTGACCGGATATGCCGTCGGCATGCTGTCTGACCGGCAGGCCGCGAACCCGCCGCTGGCTTCGGCGCCGCCGCTGGCGCGCGATGCTGCCATTGCCCATGCCGTGTTCAGCCCGGAAATGCGTCATCCGGTAGAAGTCGATGCGGCCCACGCCGAGCATCTGGTGCAATGGCTGTCCAGACGCGTGGGAACCGAACTCAAGGCACCGGACTTTACGGTGTCGGGATTTGAACTGCTCGGCGGGCGCTTGCTCACCGGGGCATCGGGGCCCGTTGCGCACTTCATGTACCAGGATGGGACCGGGCGGCGTGTCACGCTTTACGTGCGGCGTGCGGTTGCAGGGAACCGGGAAACCGCATTTCGCCATGCGACGGAAAACGGCGTGGACGTGTTTTACTGGATCGATGGCGATTTTGGTTATGCGTTGTCTGGCCAGATTTCGCCGTCCGATATTCGCGGGCTGGCGACCTCGGCTTACCGCCAATTGACTGGTCGCGCGAACGACGGGTAATTGACCGCTTTTGTATTGGGTGGGTTTTAGGTAGGCTTCGCGCTAAATCCAGCGAAAACGAACTCATGCATTTCACCCCTGACACTTTCCGCGCCTGGCCAACCAAGCGCATTACCCTGCTCGGCATGTCTGGCGTAGGCAAGACCCATCTCTCGACCATGCTGCGCCGCCACGACTGGTTTCATTTTTCGGGCGACTACCGGATCGGCACGCGTTATCTTGACGAACCGATCCTGGATCTGATCAAGCAACAGGCAATGCGCGTGCCATTCTTGCGTGAACTGCTGCGCAACGACTGGATCGATATCAAGAACAACATCAAGATCCATGATCTGGGGCCGGTACTCACTTTTGTCGGCAAACTCGGCGGGCCTGAGTGGGGCGGACTTTCGCTCGATACATTTTCGCATCGCCAGGCCGCCTACCGCGAAGGCGAAATTGCGGCGATGAAGGATGTGCCGGGCTTTATCCGCAAGGGCCAGGAAATCTACGGCTACCCGCATTTTGTCAATGATGTGGGCGGCAGCCTGTGCGAACTGGACGAGCCGGGTATTGTCGAATTGCTGGCCGAACACACCCTGATTCTTTATATCCAGACCACCACGCGCGAAGAAGAGGACACACTGATCAAACGCGCGCAATCCGACCCCAAGCCGCTATACCTCCGCGCCGCCTTCCTCGCCGAGCAGTTGCCGCTGTATCTCGCGGAAAAAGGCGTCGAGTATGTCGCCCAGATCGAACCCGATGACTTCGCGCGCTGGGTGTTCCCGCGCCTGTTTCATTCGCGCACGCCGCGCTACGAGGCGATTGCCGGGCCGCATGGGTATACCGTGACCTCGCAGGAAGTGGCGCAGATACGCGATGAACAGGACTTTCTGGCGCTGCTGGAGCTTGCCATCGCCCGGAAAGGCCAAGGCTGAATCATGCCGCTCGTCGCCCACAATGGGTTGCCCACGTTTGAGCGTCTGCGTGCCGCAGGGATGGTGGTGCATACCCCCGAGCGTGCAGCGCAGCAGGAAATCCGCGAACTGCATGTCGGGCTGCTGAACATGATGCCCGATGCCGCGCTGGAGCCCACCGAACGCCAGTTCTATCGTCTGGTGGGTGCATCCAATCCGATCGCGCAGTTTTATATGCATCCTTTCACCTTGCCCAACCTGCCGCGTGGCGAGGCGGCGCGTGCGCATATCGCTGCGTATTACGAAAGCTTCGATACCATTCGCGCAGCGGGCCTCGATGCGCTCATCATTACGGGTGCCAACGTCAGCCACGCCAATTTGTCCGATGAGCCGTTTTGGGCTCCGCTGATCGAGGTGATCGACTGGGCGTGGGATAACGTGACCTCAACCCTGTGTTCCTGTCTGGCCACCCATGCGGTCATGCAGTTTCGTCATCAGCAGACGCGCGTTAAACAGCCGCGCAAGGTATGGGGCGTATTCGAGCATCGTGTCACCGACAAGCGCCATCCGCTGGTCGCGAAGGTGAATACCCGTTTTGATGTCCCGCATTCGCGCTGGAATGCGGTTTCGCCCGATCAGTTCGAAAAAGCGGGGGTCAAGGTGCTGGTCGCAAGCGAAGAAGCGGGCGTGCATCTGGCAGTAAGTCCGGATGGCCTGCGTAACGTGTTTTTTCAGGGGCATCCTGAATACGACACCATCTCGCTGCTGAAAGAATACAAGCGCGATCTGCAGCTGGCATCCAGCCGCATGCAGGGAATGGATCCGCCGTATCCGGCGCGGTATTTCAATCGGCAGGCACAGGCCTTCCTGGCCGAATTCAATAGTCGCCGGCGTGCAGGTGAGGCATTGGCCTTCCCGGAGTCGCTTGTGGTGGCGCTGCTTGACAACACCTGGCACGATTCCGCCGAAGCCGTGGTTGGCAACTGGATCGGCTGTGTCTATCAGGTTACGCATCGCGAGCGCGGCCTGCCCTTCATGCCGGGGATCGATCGCAACAACCCCTTGGGATGGGTGTGACCGCAGCGCAAACGCATTTCGACGAGGCCGAGGACGCACTGATTGCGAGCGGCGACTGGCATGCCAATGGCACGCCGGCACCACCCGTGCCCAGCGGCAAAACCGTCCGCATCCTGGATGGTGCCGCCGTCACTCAGCTCGATACCAATGGCGCCTGGTTGCTGCTTACCGCTGCGCGCTGGCAAACCGGCAAGCCGATGCCCGAGCTGCGCGGTTTTCAGGCCCAGCATCTGGCCCTGATCGAGCTGGTAGCGCAGCACAGCACATCGACCGCACCCGAAGTCCTGCATCGGCAAGGCGCCCTGCTGGAGCTGACCGGACGGGGGGCCCTGGGCATGTGGCGACATGGAGTCGGATTGATCGATTTTGTGGGCCGCCTGGTCATTGAGCTGGCCACACTGGTGCGTCGCCCGCGCGCGTGGCGCTGGGCCGAGTTTGGCGTGCAGCTGAATGCGGTATTTGTCGGGGCGATTCCTATCGTGATCGGCATGATGTTTTTGCTGGGGGTCGTGTTTGCGTATTTGCTGGGGTCGCAGGCGCAGCAATACGGGGCCAATATCTTTGTGGTCGATGGACTGCTGCTGGCGATTCTGCGCGAGATATCGCCAGTCATTGTCGCGGTGCTGGTGGCCGGTCGCTCGGGGGCCTCGATCACGGCGCAGATTGGCACCATGAAAGTGAGGGAGGAACTGGATGCCATCACTACGCTTGGCTTGTCCCCGATGGCGGTGCTGGTGATTCCACGCGTTCTGGCCTTGTTGCTTGCCCTGCCGCTTCTGGTTTTTGTGGGCGATGTCGCTGGCGTCCTCGGCGGCATGCTGATCACCCATGAGCAGCTGGATATTTCGTATTACATATTCCTCGACCGGATGGCTGACGTATTACGCATCAAGACCCTGCTGGTGGGGCTGTTCAAGGCGCCCGTGTTTGCGATCTTCATCGCACTCATTGCCTGTCGCATGGGGTTGTCCGTCAAACGCGATGCGCGCAGCGTGGGCGAACACACAACCTCTACCGTGGTGCAGAGTCTGGTGGCGATCATCATCCTCAATGCGATTTTTACCGTGATGTTCGTGCGGCTGGATTTCTGATGGCCGAAACCGTCATTGATGTACGGGACGTCGCCATTGCGCTGGGCGGCAACAGCATTCATCGCGGGCTGTCGCTGTCTGTTTCCCGGGGGGAGGTCGTTGCCCTTATCGGCGGTAGCGGCACCGGAAAATCGGTGCTGTTGCGGGAAATCATCGGCCTGCTGAAGCCGGACGCAGGCCGCATCGAATTGTTCGGACAGTCCGTCATGGAGAGCACGCCTGAGCAGATGAACGCGCTGCGCCGCCGGTTTGGCGTGCTGTTCCAGGATGGCGCCTTGTTTTCTTCATTGAATGTTGAGGACAATGTCGCCACCCCGTTGTTCGAGCATACGCAGCTGACGCATGGCACCTGCCGACAACTGGCGCGGCTGAAACTCGATATGGCCGGACTGGAGCCCGACGTCGCGAAAAAGCGGCCGAGCGAGCTTTCGGGCGGGATGCGCAAGCGGGTTGCATTGGCGCGTGCGCTGGCACTTGATCCCGAACTGCTCTTTCTCGATGAGCCGACTTCCGGCCTCGACCCGATTTCGGGGCGGGCGTTCGATGCGCTGATCCGGTTGCTGGCCGATAGTCTCGGGCTCACCGTATTCCTCGTTACCCATGACTTGGATACACTGTTTTCCATTGTCGACCGTGTCATCGTGCTGTCCGAAGGACGCGTGCTGGGAAGCGGTACCGTGGCTGAACTGAAACACATCGACGACCCGTGGCTGCGCGATTACTTTTCCGCACGGGCATCGGAGGGAGAAACCGTGAATGGAAACTGAAAGCCGTTATACCTTGGTGGGCACGCTGGTGCTGGCTGTGATCGTGTTGCTGACACTGGCGATCGTATGGCTGACAGGCGGGGCGGACCGGATTGCGTACCAGACCTACACCATTTACTTCAAGCAGCAATCGCTTGACGGCCTGGCGTTGGGGAGCGCGGTGAAAATGCGCGGGATCAAGATAGGCGTGGTCGAAGGCTACCGTTTCGCCAAAAAAGGGGATGAGGCGGTGAGTGTCACGGCCCGGATCGACGAAGGCGTACCGATACACGAGGGCGCCGCCGCCTACATCAAGCGCAATCTTGTCACCGGCATAGCCACGGTTGAAATCAACAATGGGCCGGCGACGGAAGCGTTGCTGGACGATGCGCCGCCCGGCGAGCGTTATCCGGTCATTGCCGAAGGCAGTTCCGAGCTCGACAATGTCGCGACAGCCGCAACGCAACTGGCGATCAAGGGGGCGCAGGTGGTGGAAAAGATGGACCTGCTGTTGTCGGATGAAAATCAGCGCGCCATCAGCCAGACGCTGGCCAATCTCAACGACCTGTCCAACCATCTGGTGGCCAACAAGGCCAGCCTCGATGCCGCAGTGCAGGGCATACGCGATGCTTCCGACGAATTCCGCTTTGCCGGCGCGAGCATCAGTCAGGCCGCGACACGTGCCGAAGGCAGCATCGTGGAGATAGGGAAAAATGCCGACGTTACCTTGAAGCAGGCCAATGTGACACTGGACCAGCTCCAGCGCGAAGCGAGCGAAATTTCAGACCGTATTTTGCAGCTCAGCGATGTCGGAACCCTGGAAATAACCAAGCTCAGTCGCGATGTGCGCATCAGTGCCGATGTGGTCGCCAAGGCCGGTCAGCGTCTTTCCAATCCGCACAGTATCCTGTTTGGGCCCGGCAAGCAGCAACTCGGGCCCGGAGAAAAACTCCCATGAATGCCCGTTTCGTTCTGGTTGCCGTCGTCATGCTTGTTTCCGGCTGCGTGAATTTCGGAGAAAAAGGCAGCACGGCTGCCGTGGTGAACTATGTTCTGAGCGATACCCAGCCGGCAGGCCAATCTGCCCCGATCCAGCCTGATGCGCCTTCATTGCTGGTGATGGATACCGCGGCAGCGGGATTATACGATTCCGACCAACTGGTTTTTAGCCGCAGCACGGGCACGCGAGGTCAATATCAGTATGCGCGGTGGACAGAACTGCCGGGCAAGCGGTTTGCCGACCTGATGCGCGCGCGGCTGGACCGGCAGAGCGGATGGCAGGTGAGCGCGGCGGAGGCGTATGTCCAAGGCGACATGCTGCTCGTGACCCAGTTGATCGATTTGTATCATGACGCCAGCAGCGATCCCGGACAGGTGCGGCTCGAGTTGCGGGCCGAACTGGTGGACCTGAAGCGGCGCGTTATTCTGGGGCGGCGCAGTTTCGAGCACACGGTGCCGCTCACCCGCTTCGATGCCAACGGTGCCGCGCAGGCATCGAACAAGGCAGTCAGCCTGACGCTTGACGAACTCACGGCCTGGCTCGCTACATTCCGATAAACCCTTACAATAAAAATTACAGTCCAGCACACCAATAAGGAGAGAGACGATGAAACGCTTACTTGCCACCCTGCTCCTCAGCGCAATTGCCAGCGGTTCCCATGCCGAAATCGCGCAAGAGTTTGGCGCAATCAAGGTTCACTACAATGCCCTGACGACCGATCAGTTGTTACCGGAAGTCGCGCGTGCCTACAAAATCGAACGCAGCAAAACCCGCGGCATGGTCACCATGTCGGTATTGAAGCAAAACAGCGTGGGCGCCCCGACACCCGTCCCGGCCAGACTGACCGTCTATGCCACCAATCTCAATCAGCAACTGGCCAATGTGGAGATGCGCGAGATCAAGGAAGGCACGGCCATTTATTATCTGGGGGCGTTCCGGGTGAACCCGCCGGAGACGCTGAAATTCACAGCCACGGTAGAAGTGGCCGGCGAACCCAAACGCGACCTGGTTTTCACGCAGAAATTTTACAAGTGAAGCGGGCGTGAAACGGCCGGCTACCCCGTCGTTTTTTCTGGCCGTGGCCGGTTTCAGGCCGGGAGGGGCGCCGAGTACAGCAGGCGCAACAGGCCCCAGGCGCCGAAGCCCGCCACCATCAGGCCGGCCGCGCGACGTACCCAGCGCTGTTGCATGAACGGCTGAAGCTGCCGCGCGAACAGGCCCATGCCCAGCAGATTGGGCAGTGTGCCCAGGCCGAATGCCAGCATCAGGGCCGCCCCCGAGGCTGCGCTGCCTGCCGCCAGGGCGGAAACCAGGATCGAATACACCAGCCCGCACGGCAGCCAGCCCCAGGCCATGCCTGCCAGGATGGCTTGGGGCAGCGTTTTCACCGGCAGCAGTTTCTGAAACAACGGCTTGACGTGTCTCCATACTGCGCCGCCCGCGCGTTCGAAAATCAGGACCCATTGCGACCACCCGGCCAGATACAGGCCGAGCAGGATCATGACTGTTTGAGCCACGCCGTACAGGATTGTTTGCACGGGCAGGAAATCGGCCAGTTTGAGCGAGGCACCCAGTGCCCCAGCCAGCGCACCGAATAGCGCATACGAAAACACCCGCCCCAGGTTGTAGGCCAGGTGCAGGCGGAACGGCGGGGCGCTGCCGTCGGCACGAAAGGAAAACGCCGCGACGATGCCGCCGCACATGCCGACGCAATGTACGCCGCCGAGGAGGCCGGCGAGGAGGGCGGTCAGAAGGGAAAGCTCAATCATGTAAATCTTTCACCACAGAGGCACAGAGACACGGAGAAAAGCATTGAGAGACAGCCTGTAGGGTGAGAGGTTATGGGGTTCTCTGTGTCTCTGTGTCTCTGTGGTGAGGGGTTTGTGCACGCCCCACCAGCCAAACCAGAACCAGCACCGGCAGGCCGATCAACGCTGTCCCCGTAAAGAAGTTCGCCCAGCCCCAGGCATCGACAAATTCGCCGGAAAAGCCTGCGATGAATTTGGGCAGCAGCAGCATCACCGAAGTAAACAGCGCGTACTGCGTGGCCGAATACGCCTGGTTCACCAGACTGGACAAATAAGCGACGAAGGCTGATGAAGCGATGCCGGCCGACAGGTTGTCCGCCGAAATGGTGAACACCAGCGCGCCCACGTCGTGCCCGCGACCGGCCAGCCACACGAACAGCAGGTTGGTTGCGGCCGACAGCACCGCGCCGAGAAACAACGTGCGCATCACACCCATGCGCATCGTCAGCAGGCCGCCGAGCGCCGCGCCGACGATGGTCATGATCACGCCATAGACCTTGGACACGGTGGCGACTTCATCCTTGGTGAAGCCCATTTCCTGATAGAACGGGTTACTCATCACTCCCATTACCACGTCCGAAATGCGATACAGGGCAATCAGCGCCAGCATCAGCAGGGCTTGCCATTTATACCGCTGGATAAAGTCGATGAAAGGCGCCAGCACCGCGCTGAAAAACCACGCCGTTGCAGTCAGCAGCCAACCGGACAACCCTGCCGCGGCAAACCGTTCCCGCGTGTGGGCTTCGCGCTCGGTGGTGACGGGGGAGATTTTCTTCTCTGGTTCGCGGATGATCAGCGTGGTGAGCATGCCGACGACCATCAGCGCCGCCATCACCGTGTAGGCCACCTGCCAGGGGCGGAAATCGTAGGTCGCCTCGGAGGGGTCGACACTCGCCGCGATCCACAACGCGCCCGCGCCTGCCGTGATCATCGCGATGCGATAGCCCGCCTGATAGGTTGCTGCCATCGCGCCCTGTTTTTCGATTTCCACCGCCTCGATGCGGTAGGCGTCGAGTGCGATATCCTGCGTCGCCGAGGCAAACGCCACTGCCAGCGCAAAGAACACCGTGTGCGTCAGGTTCACCACCGGGTCGGTGTTCGCCATCCCCAAGAGCGCGGCGGCAATGCATATTTGCGACAGCAGCAGCCACGCCCGCCGGCGGCCCAGCCGCGCGGTCAGAAACGGCAGCGGCAACCGATCGACCAGCGGCGACCACAAAAACTTGAAGCCATACGCCAGCCCCACCCAGCTCAAATGGCCGATGGTCGCGCGCGCAATGCCCGCCTCCGACAGCCAGAACGACAGCGTGCCCAGCACCAGCAGCAAGGGCAGCCCGGCGGAAAAGCCGAGAAACAGCATGCCCGCCACGCGGGGGTGGGTATAAACCTTGAGTGCGTTGAGCCAAGGATGGGCGGTCATAAGTGATATCCAAATGTGAGGCTAGTGAGTTTTACCTTAACTAAGCAATAAGATTAGTTAAGGTAAATCGATTTAAGTTAACTAACGAACAGGCTAAGGTAACGATCGAATGCAAAGACCCTACCGTGTTGCTGCCCCGTAATTTCGGTTACTACCCCGCGATTTTCCATGTCCCGGATAAGTGCATTTGCCGCATCAGCGCATCGTAATAACTTGCGCGATTGCGCTCAAAATAATCCGAAAGATAGAGCGAGGGTTTGGCCAGTAAGCCGTGATTGACTAGATAGAGAGGAATCAGCAGCCGGCCGATACGTCCATTGCCATCCAGAAACGGGTGGATGGTTTCAAACTGGTAATGGCTGATAGCCACCCGAATCAGATGTGGGACCGCAATGTTTTCGTTATGCCAGAACTTCTCCATTTCTCCCATCAGATCGGGTACTTCATTGGGGTGCGGCGGAATAAAAACCGCGTCTGCCAAACTGGCACCGCCAATCCAGTTCTGGCTTGCACGAAACTCACCTGGTTGCTTGTGTTCACCGCGCACCCCTCGCATCAGGATTTCATGTGTGTGCTTGAGCAAGCGGTTGGATAGCGGCAACGTGGCCAATTCCTTGATCGCCACATTCACCGCGTCGATGTAATTGCGTACTTCACGCCAGTCGTTGCGCTTTTCCGGCTGAATCTGCTCTTCCGGTAGAAGTGCCTCGTCAATGCCCGTTTGTGTACCTTCGATGCGACTGGACGTTTGCGCTTCCTTCACCACGTGCATCTCAATGAAGAGATCAATGTCAGGCACGATCAGAGAAAACGCGTTCAGTTCTCCCAGTGCCCGATTGGCGTCTTCCAACAGTGTGTTGATCGTAGGGTCTTCCCAGGTCCAGACAGTATTCACGGGCGATGGCGAAAAGCTCTTGTATTGATACTGCTGGCGCCAAATGCCGGCCTTGAACTGCTCGAATTTCATTTCATCGCCTTTCTTGTTTGCTTCCCGAGCTGCACCTGGCCGGTCGAACTGCGATCCAGGTTAAGTGCCAGCAGGCGCTTGAGAATGTCCTCGTCGGACATCGCCGGCGTGTAGTCGGTCCAGCCGTAGGCGGCGGCCACCGCCGCGTCGAGTTCGCGGTGGGCGTGGGCGAGCCAGGCCGGGCGGGCGTTGTAGAGGTTGGTGAGGGTGCGCTTTTTCAGCTCGGCTTCATGGCCGGGCTTGGCAACGGGGCGCAGCGGGAAGCCGGCCTGTTCTTCTTCCTTTGTCCTCACCCAGTCCACCCACTCGGGCGGGTTGAGCCAGGTTTCGCGCAGCGCGTTGAGCTGCGCAGCAGTGGCGGCGATGACCCCTGCCTTCACACGGCAGGGTGCTTGTGGGGTGGTGTCGCGCGGCCCCTTGACACGGCTCTGGGAGGGCGTGAGCCCTTCGGGGAAGGGGAAGGTTTCGAAGCAGGACTTGGCGTTGTAGGTGGGGTCGTTGCCCACGCCGTGCATGCTCGCCTGCGCCAGCGACCAGACTTCGTGGATGCGACTGGATAGGATGCCGAAGGTTGTGTCTGAATCGGAGGCGATGACGTTGAGCCGGGTGTCAGGCAGCACGCCTGCGGTCAACCAGACAAAGAAGCGGTGTTTGGCGACGCGCGGGGTGACGATGAAGCGTGACAAGCCGTTTAAGGCTTTGCGCATTGAAACTCTCGCTTCTTCGTGAATCCACCAGTTGCGGCGAGTACGTTCACGGTTCACCGTTTCCCTGTAAGGTTTAACACGCAAGGCTACATATCCAAACGGCGTTTCATACAAGGCCGCATCGGCTTCGGACATGTCCGTGCCAAAGTCGATGATCCAGGTATCCGATGGTCGGGAAGTGATGTCCTTGCCATTGGCCCAAGGTTTCACAACATCGGCGTTTGGCCTTCCATTTGGGTTGGGAAGTGCCAGCCATTGACGAGCCAGTTCACCTGGAATATCAAAGTCGCCGTATTTCTTGGTGCCCTCGAAACTTGCACGGGCGTTTTCTCCAAGTGGTTTGGCTCGCGTTAAATTCAGCGCGTCGCCGTTGATGCCAGGTGACGTGAGATCAGCATAAATCTCTGCAACCGGCTGGCCGTCGAGCATGGTTCCCTTGCCGTCGCCGAAACATATCAGAGACACCCGCACCGCCGCGCCGTTGTTGATCCAGGCTTCATCGCTCCAGGCTTCGAAGATGGATGCGGTGGCAACAATGTGCTCCAGCACCTTGCGGTTGCTGCCTGCACGTATCGCTTGCGTGGCGACGAGCCCGACGCGCTGTGTCTTGCCCGCTTCGATCTGCGCGCGGGCTTTCTCGAACCAGTAGGTCACCAGATCGGCGCCGCCGGGCACGCGATCCTTGTATACGCGGTTGAGCGCATTGAAGGTTTCATCGCCCAGTTCTCCGCGTTTCTTGCTGCCGCCGAGAAAGGGCGGGTTGCCGACGATGGCGTCGGCGGCGGGCCAGTCCGGTTCGGAAATCCCCCTCAATCCCCCTTTTTCAACGGGGGAGGTTTCTTGCGCTACGTCGTCCGTTCCCCCCTTTGACAAAGGGGGGCCAGGGGGGATTTGGATTTGCAGCACCGCATCGCGGTTTTCGATGTGATCGAGCGGCTGCAGAATCGGATTGCGCCGCAACTCATAGCCGTGCGCCAGCATCCACTGGATTTCGCCGATCCACACGGTGACGCGGGCGAGCTCGGCGGCGTAGGGGTTGAGTTCGATGCCGAGCACATTGGCGGGGCTGGTTTCGATCACCAGTTCGCGGTGCAGCCCGAGCGCCTCGGCTTCGAGGTTGGCGCGGTGTTCCAGGTCTTTCAGGGTTTTCAGCGCCAGGTATAAAAAATTGCCGCTGCCGCAAGCGGGGTCGAGCACGCGGTAGGACTTTAGCCGGGCAATGAATACGGCAAACGCGGTTTGGGCGTCGCGGTGCGCGGTTTGCGAACCTTTACCGCCCTGGATATAGCTATCCATCAGTCCGGCGATGCGTGCCTTGACCGGCTGCCACTCGGCCAGCAGCGGCGCTTCGATCACCGGGCGGATCAGCTTGAGGATGGTGGCGGGGTCGGTGTAGTGCGCGCCGAGCTGGCTGCGCATGTCGGGGTTGAGACCGCGCTCGAACAGGGTGCCGAGGATGGCGGGTTCGATTTCACCCCAGCCCATGCGCGCGGCATCGAGGAGCTGCACCACGTCTTCTGTCGTCAGCGGCGGTACTTCGATCAGCTCAAACAGGCCGCCGTTGAAATACGGGATGGTTTCCAGCGCGAAATCGCCGCCTTTACGCATGGCGGTGAACAGTTCGGTGAGGCGGGACTGGGCTTTGGCGCCGTCTGGATTGGATTTGTCGAGTACGGTTTCGAACAGCTTTTGCGGCAGCAGGCGGGCGTCTTCGGCAAACATGCAGAACACGCACTGGATCAGGAAGTGCGCGGTTTGCAGCGGCGTGTGGCCTTGCGCATTGAGGCGCTCGGCCAGCTTGCCCATTTTGCGCGCGGCTTCTTCGGTGACGGCATAGGTGGTGGTGCGGGGTTTGAAGCGTTCGGGCGCATCGAACAGCCAGCGCAGCTTTTGCAGATTTTCGGGCTGGCCGATGTCTTCCAGCAGGATGCTGTGGACTTCGCTCGGCGTGCCGGTGAAGTGGGTGTGAATTTCGAGGCGCTTGCGGTCGGACACCACCAAGAGCGGCGGGTTGTCGAGCGCCAGCGCGTACACCATCAATTGCTTGAGCGCTGCGCCGAGGTCTTTGTCTGGCGCCTTGTATTCCCAGGCGAAGCAGCCGCGTTTCCAAACGTCCGCCCAGCCCTGGCTGGCGCTGCTTTTCTTGATCAGCCCGCGTTCGTACTGGTATTCGCCTTCGATGCGCGGCGGTTCGACTTCCAGCAGGACGCACAGGTCTTCGAAATGTGCCTGCGCGCCCGCACGTTCGGTCAGCGGGTTGTCGCGCCACTTGGCGATGAAAGCTTGCGGGGTCATGCAGGGTGAGCCTGATTCGTAATGAGCGACAGCTTGCAGGGGTGGATCATGGTCACGCGCCTTTTTTCTTTGGAGCGACATCGCCCAGCAAACCGCCCGCATCGCGCGCGTCCAGTTCCAGCTTGGGCGCGGATGGCCTGCTGTTGATCGCGGATGCCTTCGCGTGCCAGTTTGTCGCGGGTCTGGGTCATGCGAAACTGGTTGGCGGCAAGTTCGGTGGCGTTCATGCGATCCATCAACTGTTCCTTGGCGGGGACGCCCTTTCTGGTCTTGATCTGATCATTGCCCAGGCCGCCGTACAGACCTTTGTAACCGGCGTCGTGAAAAATACCGAACATGCGGTTCTGCACGCCGGCCTGCTGGGCGGCCCCTGAGAGCGCCTTGAATTCTTCGGAGGTCTGTTTGCGTAGTTCCAGGCGCTCCATGTCCGCGGCGAGCTGCTCGGACAGCTCCTGGCGCCGGGTCTGGACGGCGAAGTATTTCTGGGCCTGGGCGATTTCCGGCTTGCGCGGGTCGCCGTTCTGCGCGATGAGGTAGCAGGCGAAGCGGGAAAGCTGATAGTCCTGCACGATCTGGACGGCGCCTTTGCCGCCGGTGATCGGTTTGCCGGCGCCGGCAAAGTGATGCTCCGGATTATTTCCTGATTGTTCACAAGAAGTTATGGCGCGCCTGACGGCATCTTCAAACCGCCGCCACTGGCTGTAACCCAGCAGTGGCTGAAGGTCGCGTGCGCTCCAGTACTCAGCGTCGTGATCGTTGACCTGTTTGAGGTCTTCGAAGGATTGCCCACCGATACTTGGCAGCTCATTTTTTGCCATGTGTTTCTCCCCGCCCCCGTTGGATTGTATTGGTTATTTCCAGCGTAACAGGGGTTATGGACCGTAATCGTAATCGATATTTTGTGGGGTCATTCAGAGAGGTCGATGATTTGACCCGCATCCGCCGCAGCCTTGAGGGCATGCAGGTTCTCCAGCAGGGCGGGGATGTCTGTCTGGATGATGCTCCAGAGGATGTCGTTGTCGATACCGAGATAGCCGTGAATCAGCTGGTTGCGCGTGGCCACGATGCGGCGCCAGTCGATGTGACTGGCGAATTGCCGCACGTGTTCGGGAATATGCGTGGCGGCCTCGCCGATCAGTTCCAGGTTGCGCAGGGTGGCGTCGTAGTTGAGGCCGCCTTGCTCGAACCGGCTTTGATCCATTTCATGGGTGTAGGCCAGCACCTTTTCCGCAAATCGATCATGTCGCTGACGTAGAAACGCCATTCACGCGACACGGACGGCTTCCTTTTCGATGTGGGGGCGCAGTTCAGGCCGAAGCGCCTTGTCGGTGATCAGATCGACCGGACAGCCGAACAGGTCTTCCAGATAAAACTGCAGACCGAAATAGCGGTCGGAGCTGGCCGGTCCGTCGAATTCGACCAGCACGTCGACGTCGCTGCTGTCCCGCGCCTCGTCGCGCACTGTGGACCCGAAGAGCGATAGACGCCGCACGCCGAAGCGCTGGCGCAGCGTTTCCTTGTGATCCTGCAGCAGATGCAGTGCGGTCTGTTTTTTCATCGGGGCCTCGATGAGGAGCTTAAGCCTCGTAATCGTAATCGACAATCAGCGGTGCGTGGTCGGAAAAGCGCTGCTCCTTGTAGACGCTGGCGAACTTGGCTTTGGCGGCGATGCCGGGCGTCGCGATCTGGTAGTCGATGCGCCAGCCGACGTTCCTGGCATACGCCTGGCCGCGGTTGCTCCACCAGGTGTAGGCTTCGCCAGTGTGTTCGGGGTAGAGGCTGCGGTAGACATCGACCCAGCCGAGTTCGTCGAACAGGCGCGTCATCCAGGCGCGTTCTTCGGGCAGGAAGCCGGAGTTCTTCTGGTTGGATTTCCAGTTCTTGAGGTCGATTTCCTGGTGGGCGATGTTCCAGTCGCCGCAGATGATGATTTCCCGGCCGCACTTAATGAGCGCTTCGAGGCGCGGGAAAAACGCATCGAGGAAGCGAAATTTTGCCTGCTGGCGTTCGTCGCCGCTGGAACCCGAGGGCTGATACAGGGAGATGACAGCCAGCTTGCCGAAATCGGCTTCGATATAGCGGCCTTCAGCGTCGAATTCGGGTACGCCGAGGCCTTCGATAATCTGTTGCGGCGGATTACGGGTATAGACGCCCACGCCGCTGTAACCTTTTTTCTCGGCGTAATGAAAGGCCCCGTTCAGACCGCTGCACTGAATAAATTCGGGTTTAAGATCGGCCGCCTGCGCCTTGAGTTCCTGGACGCAAACGACGTCGGCATCCTGGCTGGGTAGCCACTCGAAGAAGCCTTTGGTTGCGGCAGAACGGATGCCATTGAGGTTGGCCGATATAATTCGCATCTAGATAGATTCAAGAAGTTAACAAAAATGTCCGATTACAAAACCGAGTTTGTGGAATTCGCCATCGCCGCACACGTATTGTGTTTTGGCGCGTTCAAAACCAAAGCGGGGCGCATGAGTCCTTATTTTTTTAATGCGGGGCTGTTCAACGACGGCGACAAGCTGAAACGGCTGGGCGAATTTTACGCGAAAGCCATCGTCGACTCGGGGATCGCGTTCGACCTATTGTTTGGCCCGGCCTACAAGGGCATACCGCTGGCAGCAAGCATTGTGGTTGCGCTGGCGGGACAAGGAAAAAATGTGCCTTTTGCGTTTAACCGCAAGGAAGCCAAGGATCATGGCGAGGGCGGGTCGGTGGTCGGTGCGCAACTGAAAGGCCGGGTATTGATCGTCGACGATGTCATATCGGCAGGCACTTCGGTGCGCGAATCGGTCGAGCTGATCCGGCATTCCGGTGCTGAGCCCGCAGGGGTGGTCATCGCGCTCGACAGGATGGAGCGCGGAACCGGCGCCCTGTCTGCGGTGCAGGAAGTGCGCGAGCAGTTTGGCATTCCGGTGGTGGCGGTTGTGACGCTGGATAACCTGGTCGGATTTTTGGAACACGATGCGAATAGACAAGCGGAGTTGCGTGCAGTGGCGGATTACCGGATTGCATATGGCGTCTAGCGCCCTATTGCTGGGGGTGCTGCTATGCGTGGGTAGTGTGGCGCATGCAGCGATGTATCGCTGGGTGGACGGTAATGGACGCGTGCATTACAGCGATACTTTGCCCTCCACGTACCAAAAAAGCGGCGCGTCCGAGATGAGCAAACAGGGGCTGGTGATCAAGCGCACGCAATCCGAGGCGGAGCGGCGTGCCGAATTTGAGCAGCTGGAACAGGATAAACGCACGGAACAGGTACGGCAGCAACAGGCCCAGCTGGATCGCGCTTTGACCCAGACGTATACCTCCGAGGCGGAGATTGACCTGGCACGCGACAGGGCGCTGGAGCATCATAAGCTGGCGATCAAAGGTAGCGAAATCCGCGCCAAAAGCGTGGCAAACAATCTGGCAGACCTTACGGCGCGTGCTGCGCTAATCACCAAGGCGGGGCGGCCGGTGCCTCCCGGGCTGAGGGGGCAGATGGAGCAGGCGACCAAAGAAAGCCTGGACTTGCGACGCACCATATTGAACCATGAAGAAGCGCAACTGAAGGTCCGCGAGAAATATGATGCGGACAAGCTGCGTTTCCGCGAACTCGCGCGCCCCTAAGACCATGCCCGGGTCCGCTTCGAACGGGCGCGGCGCGGAATGCATCGAGCGCGCTGACGGGCGTAGCGGGCCGCACGTTTTTACTACGCCTACTGCAGTCTGGTCTTCAACAGCGCGTTGACCTGTGCCGGGTTGGCCTTTCCCTTGCTGGCTTTCATTACCTGACCGACCAGGGCGTTAAAGGCCTTTTCCTTGCCGGCGCGAAATTCCTCGACCGATTGCGGGTTGGCCGCGAGCACGGTGTCAACGATCTTTTCCAGTTCGCCGGAATCGGACATTTGCCTCAAGCCCCGCGCTTCGATAATGGCATCGACTTCTTCCGCACCTTCCCACAGGCTTTCGAATACCTGCTTGGCGAGTTTTCCGGACAGGGTGCCGTCATGGATACGGGCTATCAGGGTCCCGAGTTGGGTGGCGGAAACCGGGCTCTGCGTAATGTCGAGTTCAGCCTTGTTCAGGCTCGCCGACAGTTCACCCATGACCCAGTTGGCGGCAAGCTTGCCCTGCGCGCAGACGCGGGCGGCGGTTTCGAAGTATTCGGCAAGCGCGCGGGAGGCGGTCAACAATCCCGCATCGTAGGCCGATACGCCGTGGGCTTGCTGGAAGCGTGCCTGCATGGCGGCGGGCAGCTCCGGCAATGCGGCGCGCACGGATTCGATCCAGTCTTCATCCAGCTTCACCGGCAACAGGTCGGGGTCGGGGAAGTAGCGGTAGTCGTGCGCGTCTTCCTTGCTGCGCATCATGCGCGTCTCACCAGTGTCGGGATCGAACAGCACGGTCGCTTGCTCGATGCGGCCGCCGTCTTCCAGTGTCTCGATCTGCCAGCGCACTTCGTAGTCGATGGCCTGTTGTAAAAAGCGGAACGAATTGAGGTTCTTGATTTCGCGGCGGGTGCCGAATTCGGTCTGCCCCACCGGGCGCACCGAGACATTGGCATCGACGCGGAAGCTGCCTTCCTGCATGTTGCCGTCGCAGATGCCGATCCAGGTCACCAGCGTGTGCAGCGCGCGCGCGTAGGCCACGGCTTCAGCGCTGGAACGCATCTCCGGTTCGGAAACGATTTCCAGCAGCGGCGTGCCGGCGCGGTTGAGATCGATCCCGGTCATGTCCTGGAAGTTCTCATGCAGCGACTTGCCGGCATCCTCTTCCAGATGGGCGCGGGTGAGATTGACGGTCTTCTCTTCGCCATCCACCACGATCTTGAGCGCACCGCCTTCGACGATGGGGCGGGCCAGCTGGCTGATCTGGTAGCCCTTGGGCAGGTCGGGGTAGAAATAGTTCTTGCGGTCGAACACGTTGATGCGGTTGAGATTCGCGCCGATGGCCAGCGCAAATTTGATTGCGCATTCCACCGCGCCGCGGTTCAACACCGGCAACACGCCGGGCAGCGCGATGTCGACCGCGCTCGCCTGGGTGTTGGGCGATGCGCCAAACGCGGTACTGCTGCCCGAGAAAATCTTGGATTGTGTTGCGAGCTGGGTGTGGACCTCCAGCCCGATGACGGTTTCCCATTGCATGATTTAAGACCCTTTCACCACAGAGGCACAGAGGCACAGAGAAAAACAGAGGGGTTCTCTGTGTCTCTGTGTCTCTGTGGTTAGCGGTTTTATAAATTGGTTGGCATACGACTGTGCCAGTCGGTCACGCGCTGGTATTGATGCGCGACGTTGAGCATTTTCGCTTCGCTGAAATAATTGCCGACGAGTTGCAGGCCGATCGGCAGGCCTTTGGCATCGAAGCCGCACGGCAGCGACATGCCGGGCAGGCCGGCGAGGTTGGCGGGAATCGTGTAGAGATCGTTCAGATACATTTCAACCGGATCGCCGGATTTTTCGCCCAGCTTGAAGGCAGTGCCGGGCGCGGTGGGGCCGAGGATCACGTCGCAGGTCTTGAACGCTTCGGTGAAATCATTGGCGATCAGGCGGCGGATTTTCTGCGCCTGCAGATAATAGGCGTCGTAATACCCGTGGGAGAGCACATAGGCGCCTATCATGATGCGGCGCTTTACTTCCGCGCCAAAGCCCTGCGCGCGCGTCTTGCAATACATGTCGTCAAGGCTGGCGTATTCCGGCGCACGATAGCCGTAGCGCACGCCGTCAAAGCGGGACAGGTTGGACGAGGCCTCGGCCGGCGCCAGTACGTAATACACCGGGATCGCGAGTTGCGAATTGGCGAGCGAAATGTCGACCGGGATGGCACCGAGTTTTTTCAATTCGGCAACGGCGGCGTCCACTGCGGCTGCGACTTCGTTGTTCAGACCTTCGGCGAAGAATTCGCGCGGCAGGCCGACGCGCAGGCCGGTGAGCGGCTTGTCGAGGTCGCGCGTGTAGTCCTCTTTTTCGCGCTCCAGGCTGGTCGAATCGTTGGGGTCGAAGCCGGTCATCACGTTGAGCAGCAGCGCGCAATCTTCGGCTGAAGGCGCCATCGGGCCGGCCTGATCAAGGCTGGAGGCGAACGCGATCATGCCGTAACGCGACACCAGACCGTAGGTCGGCTTGAGGCCGGTGATGCCGCATAGCGCGGCCGGCTGGCGGATCGAGCCGCCGGTGTCGGTGCCGGTGGCAGCCGGCGCCATCCGCGCCGCGACGCAGGCCGCGGCGCCGCCCGAGGAGCCGCCGGGCACATAGGCCGGGTTCCACGGGTTTTTCACCGCGCCGAAATAACTGGTTTCGTTGCTTGAGCCCATGGCGAACTCGTCCATATTGGTCTTGCCCAGGGAAGGCATGCCGGCGGCCTTGAAACGCTGGATTACGTGGGCATCGTAGGGGGCGACAAAATTGTGCAGCATCTTCGAGCCGCAGGTGGTGAGCCAGCCCTCGGTGCAGAAGATGTCCTTGTGCGCGATCGGCACGCCGGTGAGCGGTCCGGCGTTGCCGGCGGCGCGTTGGGCGTCGGCGGCCGCGGCTTCGGCCAGCGTGCGCTCGTCATCCACCGTGATGAAGGCATTGAGGGCCGGATTCAATGCGGCGATGCGGTCAAGATACTGCCGGGCCAGCTCGCGGCTGGAAATCTGCCCGGCGGCAAGTTGCGTGGCGAGTGCGGAAAGAGACGATTCAGGCATGGCTTATTCGATGACTTTGGGGACGAGGTACAGGTCGTTTTCAACAGCCGGGGCAATGGCCTGAAAGGCTGCGTGGCAGTCGGTTTCGGTCACCACGTCGGCGCGCAGGCGCTGGTAGACCTCCTGGGCATGCGCCATCGGTGCAATATCGCGGGTCTCGACAGCCTGCATGGTGGCGATGAGGTCGAAAATGGTGTTGAGCTGGCTTTGTGCGGACTCGACCTGCGCATCGTCGATTTCTAAGCGCGCAAGACGGGCAATACGCTTCACGTCGTCCGGGGAGAGGGGCATGAAAACACCTGAGGGCTTACGGGATTGAAGCGCGTTAGGGTATCATAGCCACCTTGTTTTTTCTGTCCATTTCGCCCGCACGATCGGGTGTTGACGCCGCCATGTTCAAGTTCCTGACCAGCTATTTTTCTACCGATCTTGCGATCGATCTCGGCACGGCCAACACGCTGATTTACGTCCGTGATCGGGGTATCGTTCTGGATGAGCCTTCGGTGGTGTCGATTCGGACCGATGCTTCACAAGGCGGCAAGCGTACCGTGCAGGCTGTCGGAGCCGAAGCCAAGCGGATGCTGGGCCGCACGCCGGGTAACCTGCAGGCGATCCGGCCGATGAAGGACGGCGTGATCGCCGATTTCACGGTCACCGAGCAGATGCTCAAGTACTTCATCAAGAAAGTGCACGATACGCGCATGCTGCGTCCGAGTCCGCGCATCATCATCTGTGTGCCGTGCGGCTCGACCCAGGTGGAACGACGGGCGATTCGCGAATCGGCGATTGGCGCCGGCGCGCGTCAGGTGTATCTGATCGAGGAGCCGATGGCCGCGGCGATCGGTGCCGGGATGCCGGTGGCTGATGCCACCGGCTCGATGGTGGTCGATATCGGCGGCGGTACCACCGAAGTCGGCGTGATTTCGCTGGGCGGCGTGGTCTATGCCAACTCGGTACGCGTCGGCGGCGACCGCATGGACGAAGCCATCATCAACTACATCCGCCGCAACTACGGCATGCTGATTGGTGAAGCGACGGCCGAGCAGATCAAGAAGAAAATGGGTTCCGCCTTCCCCGGCGCGGAGGTGATGGAAATGGAAGTGAAGGGCCGCAGCCTTGCCGAAGGCGTGCCGCGCAGCTTCAATGTGTCATCGAATGAAATTCTGGAAGCGCTGACCGAGCCGCTGAATGCCATTGTCAGTGCGGTGAAGCAGGCACTGGAACAAACGCCGCCAGAACTTGGCGCCGACATCGCGGAAAAAGGCATGGTGCTGACCGGGGGCGGGGCGCTGCTACGCGACCTCGATCGCCTGTTGATGGAAGAGACCGGCTTGCCGGTGATCGTGGCCGACGATCCGCTCACCTGCGTGGTGCGGGGCTCCGGGCGCGCACTGGAAGAAATGGATACATTGGCCACGGTGTTTACCAACGAGTGAGTTCGGACGCGCGCGCGATCAGGCCCGGGAGGCTCTGAGTGGCTGCCCCCGATCAGCTCATGTTCGCCCGTCGGCTCGGACCGACGGCGCGTCTGCTTATCTGGGTGCTGGTGGGTGGGGTCCTTGTGGTGTCCGATGTGCGATACCACACACTCGAAGGATTGCGCAGCGGTTTTTCGCTCTTGTTGCAGCCGGTTCGAACGATGATGCGCGCCCCAGCCGACGTAGCCAACGAACTCAGTGGCTTCTTTGTTCGGCATCGCTTGCTGCAACGCGAACGCGATGCGCTGCTGACTGAACGGGCCAGCCTGGCGGTCAGTGTAAACAGGGGGCGCGAACTGGCGCGCGAAAATGCCGAATTGCGCGCCCTGCTTCAATTGCAAACCCGGCCGGGCCAGCAACTGGTGCACGCGGCGCTGCTGTACCGGGGGCATGACTGGTTTGCGCAGCGCATTACGCTGGATCAAGGCGCGGATGCCGGGTTGCGGGGCGGCCTGCCGGTGGTGGATGCCCGCGGGCTGATGGGTCAGGTCACCCGCGTCTTTCCGGCATCGAGCGAAGTCACCCTGGTGAGCAGTCCGCAACAATTGACGCCTGTGTTCGTGGAACGCACTGGCCAGCGCGGGCTGGTGGCCGGGACCGGGCAGGGCCGTCTGGAATTGAGCTATATCCCGGCTCAGGCCGATGTCCGGGCAGGCGACCGCTTGTTGACATCGGGGATTGATCGAATTTATCCGGCCGGGATTCCGGTGGCGAGCGTAACCCGGGTATCGCGCTCGCAGTCGAGTCCCTATCTGCGGGTAGAAGGTTTGCCTGCGGCGGGCCTTGAACGCGCACGGGCGGTACTGGTGCTGGTTGCCGAGCCGCAGGTCAGCCAGCCTTCCCCCGCCCGGCCCCCCGTAGCTCCGCCGCCAGCAACCCGTACCCAAGTGACTCCGCCATGAACACGCCCGCGCCACAACCCGGAAACTGGCAGCGCATAATAGCTACGCTAACCGTGGCAGTATTGCTGGAACAGTTTACCTGGACCGGTTGGGCGTTGGCGCTCCGGCCGGACTTTGTCCTGGTCGGCGTCCTGTTCTGGGTGCTCCATCAACCCGGCCGCATCGGATTTGGCATGGCCTTTTTCTTTGGATTGCTGGCGGATTTTCAGGATGGCGCGGTGTTTGGCCAGCACGCCATTGCGTATGTGGTCGGTGTGTATCTGGTGCTGTTTCTCCGGCTGCGCCTGTTACAGTTCGACCCTTTCCGGCAGGCGGCGCAGTTGTTCCCGCTGTTGCTGACGGTGCAACTGATTGTGCTGCTGATTGGCTGGCTGGTGGTCAATCCGCCTACCGGACTGGAAATCATGATGCCGGTGCTGGGTAGTACCGTGGTGTGGTATCTGGTCGCCCTGTATGTCCGGGTGTGGCACGGCAAGGGTATACAGGGCGGGGCATGAGGCACGTCACCCCGCTCAAGAACCTGGATCATGAACTGGCCCGTTTTCAACGCCGACTCAAAGTCGGGGGAGGGGTCGTCGTGTTGTTGGCGATGGGCTTGCTGGCGCGCGCCTTTTATCTGCAGATCGTGCAGCATGAACACTACATACAGCGCGCCGAAAGCAATCGCATTTCACTGGTACCCGTCGCACCCAATCGGGGTCTCATCGTCGATCGCCAGGGGCACATCCTGGCCGAGAACTATTCTGCCTACACACTGGAAATCACCCGCGCCGAAATGGCGAGCCTGCGGCAAACGCTGAATGAGCTGGGCAAGTTGATCGACATTACGCCTGGTCAGCTCCGGCGTTTCCGGCGTTTGCTGAACGAATCCCATGAATTCGAGACCGTTCCGTTAAAAAGCAAGCTCACCGATGAGGAGGTGGCGATTCTGGCAGCCAATCGTTATCGCCTGCCCGGGGTGGAAGTGAAGGCGCGCCTGTTTCGCAATTACCAGGCAGGCCCGGGGATGGCGCATGTGGTGGGGTTTATTGGCCGGATTAACGACCGTGACCTGAAAAGCCTGCGCAAGGACAATCGCGCAGACAATTACAAGGGCAGCGTCCACATCGGCAAGACGGGTCTGGAGCAGAGTTATGAAACCATGCTGCATGGCCGCACCGGTTTCGATCAAATGGAAACCGACGCCAGCGGGCGGGCGGTGCGCATGCTGTCGCGGATTCCGCCCGTCCCCGGCAAGGATTTACGGCTGCATCTCGATCTGGGTCTGCAAGCCGTGGCTGAACATGCATTCGGCGATTATCTGGGCGGCCTGGTCGCGCTGGACCCGCGAACCGGCGGCGTGCTGGCGCTGGTCAGCAAGCCCGGTTTCGACCCCAACCTGTTTGTCGATGGCATCGATCCGGAAACCTGGAAATCATTGAATGAATCGCCCGATCGTCCGATGGTCAACCGGGTGCTGCGCGGCATCTATCCGCCCGGATCGACGATCAAGCCTTTGATGGCGCTGGCCGGGCTCGAACTCGGCTTGCGCAAGCCGGGCGACAGTATTGCCGATCCCGGCTATTACAGTCTGCCCAACAGCCGGCACCAGTTTCGCGACTGGAAACGGGGCGGCCACGGCACCGTGGATTTGAAACGTTCGATTTCGCAATCGTGCGATGTGTATTACTACAAGCTTGCGGTGGATATGGGAATTGATCGCATGCACGACTATCTGGCGAAATTCGGGCTGGGAGAAAAAACCGGAATCGACCTGGAAGGAGAATCGTCGGGGTTGCTGCCGTCGCGCGATTGGAAACAGCGTCGCTGGAAAAAAGTCTGGTACCCGGGCGAAACGGTGATTGCCGGCATCGGTCAAGGCTATCATCTGACCACGCCGCTGCAACTGGCGACCGCAACAGCCATGCTGGCCAATGGCGGCACACGCATCGAGCCGCGTTTGGTCGAGGCCGTGCGCGATCCGGTCACGCATGGGTGGCAAGCGCTGGAGGCATCGCCGCGCGTCACGGTCAAATTCGATCCGGCCAGTCTTGCCGTCGTGCGCGAGGGCATGATGGACGTGATGCGTCCGGGCGGTACCGCAGCCCGGTCAGCGGCCGGCGCTGCCTACACCATTGCCGGAAAAACAGGCACGGCCCAGGTGGTGGGAATTAAACAGGGCGCGCGATACGATTCCGCGCGCCTGGCCCGTGAACATCGCGATCACGCCCTGTTTATTGCCTATGCACCCGCCGACAATCCCACCATCGCGATTGCCGTCATGGTGGAAAACGGCGGCTCGGGCAGCGGCACCGCAGCGCCGGTGGCGCGGGCGGTGCTGGATTATTATCTGACCGGAAAACGGCCAGGCGCAATGAATCTGGAGGCGGACAATGCAACAGAGTAGTCACTGGATTGTTCGCCGGTTGCGTCATCTGGATGGGGTCCTGTTGATCCTGGTGGTGATGTTGCTGGGCATCAGCCTGGCTGTGGTGGCAAGCGCTTCCGGGCAAAGCACGGTTCGTATCAGCGGCCATTTGATCAACATGGGGCTGGCCATGGCGGTCATGATGGTCATTGCCAATGTGCCGCCGCATATCCTGTCCAAGGCCGGGCCACCGCTGTATGTGGCCGGGATTGTCCTGTTGCTCGGCGTGGCCCTGTTTGGGGAAATCCGCAATGGCTCGCGGCGCTGGCTGAATCTGGGTTTCATGGCATTTCAGCCTTCCGAACTGCTGAAACTGGCTTTGCCGCTGATGCTCGCCTGGTATTTCCAGCGCAACGAAACGGCATTGCGCGCCCGGCATTACCTGATTGGCGCCGTGATGTCGCTGGTGCCGTTTTTGCTGATTCTGCGCCAGCCCGACCTGGGCACGTCGATCATGATCGGCGCATCCGGCTTTTATCTGCTGTTTTTTGCCGGCTTGCCATGGAAAGTCATTCTTGGCGGCGGCGCGCTTGGCGGCGCAAGCTTGCCGCTGGTGTGGGGCATGTTGCACGACTATCAGCAACGTCGCGTGCTGACCCTGCTCGATCCTTCGGCTGATCCGCTCGGAGCGGGGTATCACATCATCCAGTCGACGATTGCGATCGGGTCTGGCGGCCTGTTCGGCAAAGGGTGGATGCAGGGTACGCAAAGCCAGCTTGATTTCATCCCCGAGCGCACGACCGACTTCATCTTTGCCGTGTTTGGCGAGGAGTTTGGGTATCTGGGCACCATTCTGTTGATCGCAATCTATCTCGCCATTGTGGCGCGAGGACTCACCATTGCCGCGCGAGCCCCCACGTTATTCGGCCGGCTCATGGCGGCCACGCTCAGCCTGAATCTGTTTACCTATGTGTTTGTCAACATGGGCATGGTCTCGGGCATCTTGCCTGTCGTGGGCGTACCGTTGCCCCTCATGAGCTATGGTGGAACAGCCTTGATCACCCTGTTGCTGGGTGTCGGGATACTCATGAGTGTGAGTACCCACCGGCAACTCAATAAATCATGACGCGCTAAACTACTGTGATGAAAACGACTCTGATTCTGGCTGCTGCCGCAGCCATGCTTGCCCTGGCGGGATGCAGCGGCACGCCGCCCACGCAGTCAAAACCCGCTACGCCCGCGGCGACCGCAAAAAGCGGCGGGTATTACCTGGACGATGGCCCTGAGGCCAATCCGCCGCCGAATCTCGATGCGATCCCGGATGCGGTCCCCCGGGACGAACCCTTGCATCGTTTTGCCAACCGCACGTACGCGGTCCTCGGCAACAGCTACACCCCGCAGACCGAACGCCGCCCGTATCGGCAAGAAGGCATGGCTTCCTGGTATGGCCGGCGTTTTCACGGCAAGAAAACCTCGTCGGGAGAGCTGTACGATATGTATGCAATGACGGCTGCGCATCCCACTTTGCCGATTCCCAGCTATGCGCGGGTCACGTCGCTGGCGAATGGGCGGTCGGTAGTGGTGCGGATCAATGATCGTGGGCCGTTCCACAGCAAACGTCTGATCGATCTGTCTTATACGGCAGCGCACAAGCTGGGCTATCTGGGCAAAGGCAGCACACGGGTCCGGGTGGAAAGCATCGATCCGGCCGCCAGCGAAACGCAGGCTGAGCCGGCGGATGAGGGCGTCTTTCTGCAAGTGGGGGCATTCGGTCTGGCCAGTAATGCGCACCATCTGCTGGAGCGTCTCAAGCGCGAATTGGGTCTGGCCGGCACCCGGCTGCAAATCGTATTGATAGGCGCGCTGCATCGTGTGCAGATCGGACCCTATGCCAGCGAAGGTGATGCCGAGACGGATCGCATTCAGGTCAGGGAACGACTCGAGCTCAATGCGGTCTTGGTCAGACGTGAAAAACGGGAACAGTCATGAAGATTTTTTGGTTCGTTTTTGCAATGCTGGCCGCCACCGCCGTAGCGGCCGAGCCGGTTGGCCTCACCTCGCGTGCCTGGATACTTATCGATCAGGCCAGTGGGCGGGAACTGGCTTCACACCAGGCCGACCTTCCGCTCCCACCGGCGTCGTTGACCCAGCTGATGACGGCCTATGTGCTGCTTGGCGACATTCGCAAAAACAAGCTGAGTCTGGGCGAGATCGTTACCGTTCCGGAAGCCGCCACGCAGGTGGACGGCGCCCGGGTCTTTCTGAAAACGGGGGACCAGATCAGTGTGGACACCCTGTTGCAGGCCCTGCTGGTGGAATCGGCCAGCGATGCGACCATGGCATTGGTGATGGCGACCGATGGCAGCGAAGCGGCGTTTGTTGCCCGCATGAACAGCGAGGCCCGCCGACTGGGCATGAGCAAAACCCGTTTCATGAATGCCACCGGCCTGACCGAGCCGGGGCATGAATCCAGCGCGCGCGACCTCGCGCTGCTGGGTCGCGCGCTGGTGCGGGATTTCCCTACCCGGCAGGCATTCTTTAACCAGAAAGAACTCGCCTTCAAAGGCATCACCTATTACAACGGCAATCGTTTGTTATGGCGTGACAGCACAGTCACCGGCCTCAAGGTCGGCCGCACCGTCCAGGCCGGCTATTGCATCGCCGCGTCGGGGCAGCGGGGGGGCCAGCGCCGGATCGCGGTGGTCCTGGGCGCACGTTCCGACGCGCAGCGCACCCAGGAGGCGTTGAAGCTATTGAACTATGGCTTTGAAAACTTCGACAGCGTGCGGCTTTTCCGGGCGCGCCAGCCGGTCAAGGTATCATCGCTGTATCGCGGCGCGCGGGCTTCAGTCAGCATGGGATTCGAGCAGGACTTTTATCTGCTGACACCGCGCAATAGCCGCAGTCGGGTCAAGGCCGAAGTGATCACCCAGCAACCCATTGTCGCCCCGATCAACCGCGGCCAGCAGATGGGCACCCTGCGGCTGTCGCTGGATGGAAAATCGTTGGGCGAATTTCCGCTGGTGGCATTGCACGATGTGGCCGTGGCCGGGATTATAGGACGGGGATGGGATTCGATCAGACTGTTTTTTGCCAAATGAGCGTATTTCTCAATGGGGCATTCATGCCGCTGGCAGAAGCGACTCTTCCTGTACTCGATCGCGGTTTCATTTTCGGGGATGGCGTCTACGAACTGATTCCGGTGTATTCACGGCAGCCGTTCCGGCTGGAGGACCATTTGCGCCGCCTGCAGGCCAGCCTCGACGGGATACGTCTGATCAATCCGCATGGGGTGGCGGTCTGGCGCGAGTTGATCCGGCAACTGATTGACCTGCAAGCCTTCGACGATCAGTCGGTCTATATTCAGGTTACGCGGGGCACCCCGGGTCCGGGGCAGCCCCTGCGCGACCAAGCCTTTCCTGCGGGCGTGCCGCCCACGGTTTTCATGTTCGCCCAGCCTTTGGTGACAGCCACGCCCGAACAAAAGGCCGCCGGCGTGTGCGCCCTTACGGCCATTGATAATCGGTGGCAACGCTGCAATCTCAAGACGATTTCGCTGCTGGGCAATATTCTGTTGCGCCAGCCGGCACTGGATGCCGCGTGTGCCGAAACGGTGATGCTGCGCGATGGCTTTTTGACCGAAGGCACGGCGAGCAATATTTTTGTGGTGAGCGACGGGGTGCTGCTTGCGCCGCCGCCATCTAACCTGATGCTCACGGGCGTGACCTACGATCTGGTGCTGGAACTTGCGGCGACGCACGGCATCCCGCACGCGTTGCGTGCGATTACTGAAGCCGAGCTGCGCACGGCTGATGAGGTATGGATGACCTCCTCCACCAAGGAAATCATGGCGATCGTGAGACTCGACGGCGAGACGGTGGGGGCGGGGGTGCCGGGCCCACTGGCGCAGCACATGGATGGGCTGTATCAGGCATTCAAGAAAAAGGTGATGCGCGCATGAGCGATGAAGAAACCCTGCTGGTGTTTCCGACCGACTTTCCGATCAAGATCATGGGCGAGCATCGCGAAGAATTCACCCCGACCATGGTCGGGCTGGTGCAGCGTCACGCACCGGATTTTCTGGCCGAGACAGTTGAAATACGGGCGTCGAGCCGGGGGAATTATCTTTCGGTGACCTGTGTCGTGCGCGCCACCTCCAAGGCCCAGCTTGATGCGATATACCGTGATATCACCGCCCATCCATGGGTGAAGATGGCGCTGTAAGCGCAATCGCAGCCACGGTGACTACCAGCAAGCCCCGCATCGACGATCAGATGGTCATTCGTAATCTGGGCCGTGTCGATTACGAGTCCACCTGGCGGGCGATGCAGGCCTTCACGGCAGGGCGCACCGCGATGACGCCGGATGAAATCTGGCTGCTCGAACATCCGCCGGTCTATACCCAGGGCCAGGCGGGCAAGCCCGAACACCTGATCGCCCTGACGGATGTGCCGGTCATCTCCATCGATCGCGGCGGGCAGATTACTTATCACGGCCCGGGGCAAGTGGTGATGTATGTCCTGCTTGACCTGCGACGGCGCGACTATGGCATACGCGAACTCGTCACGCGCATGGAGCAGGCGGTGATCGATATGCTGGCCACGCATCAGGTGTGCGCCGCGCGGCTGGCGGGTGCGCCGGGCGTCTATGTCGACGGCGCAAAGATTGCCGCGCTGGGCCTGCGCGTCAAGCGGGGCTGCACCTATCATGGCTTATCGTTCAACGTCGATATGGACAAGACGCCGTTCCTCGCAATCAACCCGTGCGGGTATCCGGGGATGACGGTGACCGACTGCCGCGCCCTCGGAATCGACGTTTCGGTCGCCGACGCGGCCGCATCGCTCCTGGCCGCCCTGCGGCGGTCGTTGTCCGCTTCGGGATGAAGCCGGAATAAAGCATTGCCTGCCGCCCCGATTAAGGGGACCGATGCGCCGTCCTGGCGGGGGTGCCAATGCAGGGAATTTCCTACATGCTATTGCGTTTTTATCCTCTCGAAACTCGCTACCGCCTATCTAAACTAGGGTTTGCTTCCCTCTTGCCTTGCGGCCGCGTGGAGCAACTACGAGCGTTCATTGCAAGCTTAACCCGGGTTGGAAAGGAAAAAAATGGCAACCACCAAACAAAAGGACGCATGTGATCTTCTCGATGAAGACCATAAGGCAGTCAAAAAGATGTTCAAGGAATACAAGGCGTTAATTGAGGCGGGCGGTAATACCAAACAGAAAAAACGGCTGTTGGCAGAAAAGATTTGCAATGAGCTGACGGTGCATGCGCAAATCGAGGAAGAGATTTTCTATCCGCCTTTGCGCAAGGCCATCAAGGACAAGCTGATGATGGATGAAGCCGAGGTCGAGCATGGATCGGCCAAGGATCTGATTGCCCAGATCCAGGAGATGGAGCCGGGCGATGCCTTGTTCGATGCGCGCGTCGTCGTACTGGGCGAATACATTGATCACCATGTCAAGGAAGAACGCAACGACATGTTCCCCAAGGCGCGTGAATCCAAGGTGGATCTGGTGGGCATGCGGGACAAGCTGCAGAAGCGAAAAGACGAGCTCACGGCCGAATTCGAGCGGATTTGAGAGGCTGCTGAATGCGGCAGACGCCCGGTCCGCGCTAATCGGCCTCGAGGTGCCTTTTATTGCACCTGCAGGCGGAGCCGGGATGCGTATTGACACGCGTCCCGGCTGTGGGCTGTGTCTGCGGCGCGCACATTTATTCTTGACTGATTTGCTCGGGTATTAGTATCCTAGGTGTCAACTTCAGGAGCAGATCATGAGCACCGACACCTTGCCGTCCGACCCCAAACTCCTCATGCGCTCGATAATCCAGCGCATTGCCACCGGCCCCGACCTGTCCAAGAACATCAGTCGCGCCGAAGCCCACCAGGGCACCAAAGCGATTATCGAAAACGCCATCGACCCCATCCAGGTCGGGATTTATTTTATTGCCTTGCGCATGAAGCGCGAGACGCAGGATGAAAATCGCGGGGCGCTGGATGCCGTGCTTGAGACGACCCGGCGGGTGGATGCCGCGGTGGATGAGGTGGTCGATATTGGCGATCCCTACGACGGCTATACGCGCTGCCTGCCTGCCGCCCCGTTCCTTGGCCCGCTGCTGGCCGAGCTTGGCGTGCATGTGGTCAATCATGGTCTCGACAAGGTGGGCCCCAAGTACGGGGTGACCGCGCGCCATGTGCTGGAAGCGGCGGGGGTGCCGGTCAATTTGACGCCTGCGGAGGCTGCCGCCCGCTTGAGCGACCCGGCACTGGGTTGGAGCTATGTCGATCAGGCGCAATCCAATCCGGGCATGCACAATCTCATTCCCCTGCGCTCGCAAATGATCAAACGCCAGGTGCTGACGACCGTGGAAGTCCTGTCGAAACCCATTACCGGCAAGCTGAAAACCCATTTTGTCACCGGCTATGTCCATAAGCCCTATCCTCCGGTCTATGCAGATCTGGCCCGCGAAGCCGGCTTCGATACCGCCTGTATCGTGCGGGGCGTGGAAGGCGGGGTGATTCCTTCGCTGCGACAGACCGGGAAATATTTCCAGTATCACGACAAGGGCGCGGAGGTGGAAGCGACGGTTGATCCAGGGGCGCTGGGCATCAGCCAGCCCGTGCGCGCGGTTCCGCTTCCTGGCAACGTGGCCAGCGAGGAAGGGGCGGATGAAATTGTCGCTGCCATCGATATCCAGGCAACGGCCCGCGCTGCAGCCGAGGCCGGCGTTTCGGCGCTGAAGGGCGAGAAGAATGCGACCTATGATTCGCTGTTGCTGGCGGGCGCCATTATTCTGCATCACGTCGGCCGTGCCGCAAGCGTCCTCGAGGCCGCGGATCAAATCCGGGCCGTGCTGGATTCCGGCAAGGCCGCGGCCCGGGTACGTTGACCATGAGCCCATTCATCGCTATTGCGGCCATCGATGAGCTCAAGCCGGCAGAGATGAAGCGCATCGTCATCGACGGCAAGCGGCTGTTGCTGTGCAATGCCGGCGGCACCCATTATGTGGTGGATGAAATGTGCAGCCACGAGGATTATTCGCTGTATCTGGGGTGCATCAAGGAAAACAGGATAAAGTGTTCGCTGCACGGCAGCTACTTCGATCTGGTGACCGGCCAGCCTACCTGCGACCCGGCCGACGAACCGATCAAAACCTACCCGGTGAAAGTGGAAGGCGGACAGGTCTGGGTGCAGGTCTGAGTTTGCTGCGTCTTATTGTTTGAGCAAGGCCCGGATCGTTCGCACCATCTCGGGGTGATCGAATTCGCGCCCGCCAATGGCGTTGCCCACCACACGGCCCTTTTTGTCGACCACGTAGGTGGTGGGCAAGCCGGCTATTTTCCAGGACTGCATGGCCTGACTGCGGCTGTCGAGCAGAATGGGAAAGCTCAGGCTGGTATCGAGCTGGCTGGTAAACAGCTCGATATCATTGATGCTTTCGCCTACATCCACGGCCAGCACACTGAAGGCTTCGCCTTGTAATTGTTGCTTGAGCCGTTCCAGCGACGGCATTTCGCGTCGGCAAGGCGGGCACCAGGTCGCCCAGAAGTTGATCAGTACCACCCGACCCTTGAGTTTCCCCAGGTCATGGGTGAGGCCATTGAGGTCGTTGAGCTTCAATGCAGGCGCGGGCTGGGGCGCGTGCTGCGTCAGCGTGTGCGCCAATGGCGGCAATTCGGCTGCCATCAGCGGCCCTCCCGCCAGGCAAAACAAGAAAACAAGGGCGGCCCGTCGTTGGGCCGCAGGCTTGAACTTATTCATCGCTACACCTCACTGCGTTAATCATGCCGGAATGGATTTTGCCACCGGCGTGCCAGGCAAACCGCAGGTCGAATGGCGCGGCCCGCGGCACCTTGTACGTCGTCATCCCCTGATTCCAGTCGCCCGGAGAAAAAGTCTGGGTTGTGGGCAATTGCGCCCAGGTGAATGCGATGCGCGCGGCGTCTTTAACCTTCAGTTCTTGCCACGTATGTTCCCATTCACGCTTGCTGCGGATGGCGCGCGGTGCCTGGCCGGGGGCCAGATAACGCCAGTCCGCCAGACGGTGTTCGATGGGTGTGTCGCCGATATTGCGCACGACGGTCATGAAAACGCATTCGTCGACATAATGTTCCGCTGCGGTCGCGGAAAAACCGCGGGCCCGGTAGAAGGCCCGCGCCTGATCTGCGGTGATCTGGGTCAGGCGGACCTGGATGCCTGCCTGCTCCGTTTGCCAGCTGATGAGGCCGGTATCGGCATCGACACTGACTTCGGTCGCCAGCGCAGGCGCCCCCCACAAAACCAGCAGGGTTAGGGATAACAATCGCATAGGCTAAAATCCGGTTTCATCGTTGTTCCGAGTCCATTATGGCAGACCCCCTCCAGCACAAGGGCGCAGCAAAAACTGCGCGCATCCCGATCAAGATCGTACCGCAGCCGCGCATGCGCCTGCCATCATGGATCCGTGCCAAATCGCCCAATGTGCCCAACGTCGCACGACTCAAAGGCATTTTACGTGAAGCCCGCCTGCACACCGTGTGCGAAGAGGCGTCGTGCCCTAACCTCGGTGAATGTTTTGGGCACGGCACCGCCACTTTCATGATCCTCGGCGACCTGTGCACGCGACGCTGCCCGTTCTGTGACGTGGGGCACGGCACGCCGCTGCCTCCGGATGCGGATGAGCCGCGCCACCTGGCTGAAACCATTGCGTTGATGGGACTGAAATACGTCGTCATCACCAGCGTAGACCGCGATGACCTGCGCGACGGCGGCGCCGACCATTTCGCCGAATGCATTGCCGCGGTGCGGGAAAAAGCGCCGGCCACCCGGATCGAGATCCTGACCCCGGACTTTCGCGGGCGTCTCGACAAGGCGCTGGACAAACTGGGCGTCGCGCCGCCCGATGTGATGAACCACAATCTCGAAACCGTGCCGCGTTTGTACAAGGCTGCCCGTCCGGGCGCCGACTATGCGCATTCGTTGAAGCTGCTCAAGGATTTCAAGCGCAGTCATCCCGATATCCCGACCAAGTCAGGCCTGATGGTCGGGCTGGGGGAGGAAGACAGCGAGATTCTGGAGGTGATGCGGGATCTGCGAGCGCATGATGTCGACATGCTGACGCTGGGTCAGTACCTGCAGCCATCGCAGCACCATTTGCCGGTGCTGCGCTTCGTGACGCCCGAACGCTTTGCGCAATTCGAGCAGGAGGCGCTGGCCATGGGCTTCAAGCATGCCGCCTGCGGCCCGATGGTGCGTTCCAGTTACCACGCCGACCAGCAGGCGGCGGGCGTCGAAACTTAACGCGGCTTCTTGGCTGACCGGCGGTAGCCGGTCCAGGCGAAGCCGGCGAGGCCGAGCATCACCAGGGCAACCGTCGAAGGCTCCGGAACCGTGACAACCAAGGCGGGCACGATAGCGTTGGTTCCAGGGTCCGCTACCAGTTGCGGCGCGACAATGAAGGGCCCGGAATCGGACTCGTCGAGCTCCCTCGGGTCAGGTATATATATATACGGAAGTTTGGCCAGCGTAATGATATCCGGCTCTTTTTCCTCGGGCGGCGCTTCTGGCGCAGGTGCTTCATCTTCAGTTGGCGGCTGCGGCTGCGGCTGCGGGAGAGGGCTTGGCGGTACCGGCAGCTTCGGCTCAGGCAGTATCGGAATCGAAGGCGGGGGTGATTGCGGGCTCGGCGGAGTGATCACCACCGGAGGTTGCGCGGCGGCCGGTGCGGCTGCAATGGCAATCTTGGGAATGGCCGACTTGAACGCAGGCATCGCTGCGGCGCGCACCGGCTCTGCAGCGGGTGTGCCCTCCGTCATCATCATCGGGATGGTTTGCCCGGATGAGGCGACGGGAATAAACAGCGGTTCCAGCGAGACGAAGTCACCAGGATTTGTGACCGGAGGCTTCGGGGCTGCGGGCGCTTCGCCCGTCTTGGCCTGCGTGACAATGGCAAAACCCAGACTGGCTGCGACGGCGCCGGAGATGAGTTTACCGGAGGGGCTCAGCATCGCGGCAATACCTGCACCGACAAGGGTGGCAAGACGTTTGTGGGGGCGCGCAATAGGGTCGTTCATACAAGTTCGCCTCATGGTAAGTTTATTTTTTCAAAGCTGGCAGGGCGGCGGCGTGTTGTTCTACAAATTGCTGTCCAGCCCGACTGCGGGTCTCATAAAATCTGTGAGATGGTTAACTTAAAGCGAGATGCGTGCCATTAAACGGAATATTTGAATAAGATTTTGTTTGGTAATGACTTTTAGTGGAATTTGGTTTGGCGATATGAAACAGAAATGGGCCAAGCGTAAAGTCAGCCGACACTTGATTCGATGGCGGTTTTGGGTTGGGGGTGTACGACGCAGGCCACCTTCCGGGCGTACCGCTTTGTGCGGCGCACGCGGCAGGCTTACTTCAGCAGACGCCGCCGCGTCAGCGCCAGCGCAATCACGTAACCCACGCTGCCATAAAACAGCAGGGCGAAAAGATGCAGTCCGATGTGGCCGGGAACCTGGCCCGAGATCAGGGGGCGCACCAACTCGATCGCGTGGGTCAGCGGCAGCCAGGCGGATACGCCCTGGATCATCGGCGGCAATTGCGATACCGGAAAGAACACGCCGCACAACAGCACCATCGGCGTGATGACCAGCGTGAAGTAGTACAGGAAAAAATCATAACTCGGCGAAACCGCGTTCATCACCAGCCCCAGGCCGCCGAAGCAGAATCCGACCAGCGCCACAACGGGGATGACCCATAGCGTCAGCCAGAAATTGCCGAACAGGCCGAGTCCCCAGATCACCGCCAGGATCGCGAGCCCCGAGAGCAGGCTTTTGGTCATGGCCCAGGTCAATTCGCCCAACATCACATCGTCCAGCGTCAGCGGGGCATTGAGGATGGCATCCCAGGTGCGCTGTACATGCATGCGCGAAAAGCTCGAATACAGCACTTCGAAGGTGACGGCATTCATGGTGCTGTAGGCTACCGTGCCGGCAGCGAGAAAGTTGAGATAGGGCATGCCGCCGACATCGGGCAACAGGCTGCCGAGTCCGTAACCCAGCCCCAGCATGTACAGCATCGGGTCGGCGAGATTGCCAAGGAGGGCCGGAACAGCAAGCTTTTTCCACACCAGGTAGTTGCGATGCCACACCGGAATGAAACGCCACGACAGAGACGGTAGCCGAAGAGGATTAATCACGAAGATCGCGCCCCGTGAGTTTGAGAAATACGTCTTCGAGATTGGAAGGCCGATGCAGATAGCGCAACCGCGTGTCGTGCTTGAGGGCGCCGAGCACGGTATCGGCATTGCCGGTGTAGCAAAACAGCGTTTCGCCGACGCTTTCAAAGCGCTGGCACAAGGTGGCGGCGTGCCGCTGGGTCCACTCGGCCAGGCCTTCGCCAAATATTTCCACCACCGCGGGTTCGATGTGCGACTCGACCAATGCGCGCGGGGCGCCCTCCACCACGATACGCCCATGATCGAGAATCGCCAGGCGATCGGTGAGGCGTTCCGCTTCGTCCATGAAATGGGTTGTCAGCACGATCGTCTTGCCTTCGGCAATCAGCCGTCGCAGGCCTTGCCAGATAAGATGGCGGGCCTGCGGATCCAGGCCGGTGGTCGGCTCATCGAGAAACAGGATGTCCGGGTCGTGTACCAGGGCGCGCGCCAGGGTGAGTCGCCGCTTCATCCCGCCCGACAGGTGCGTGATCGACGCGTCGGCCTTGCTGGACAGGCCGGCAAATGCCAAAAGTTGCGGCACCCGTGCCAGGATGGCGGACTTGGTCATGCCGAAATAGCGGCCGTAGGCAACCAGGTTCTCGCGTACGCTGAAATCGGGGTCGAGGTTGTCCATCTGCGGCACCACGCCGACTTTCATGCGTGCTTCGCGCGCCTGTTGCGGCACGGCAATGCCGGCCAGCTCGATGGCGCCGCTGTCAGGCTCGATCAGGCCAAGCAGCAATCGCAGCGTGGTGGTCTTGCCGGCCCCGTTGGGCCCGAGCAGGCCGAAGCATTCGCCGCGTCTGACCGTCAGGTCCAGGTCGCGCACCACCTGGGTATTGCCATACGCCTTGTTGAGCCCGCGTACGGTCAGCATGAGCACGCCTCAATGAAAGCCTGCTTTAATTCGCGGAGCTTGCCGTGAAAGAAATGGCCGGCCTGGGGAATGACCTTGCCGGTGAGCTGCTGCTGCTCCGTCCACAGGCGGATGGCGGGAGGCGGGATCAATTCATCCGCATCTCCATAGATCACGACGGTATCGGCAGGAACGGGGTCGAATTCATACATTGTGACTGCGGGCGCCACGAGGATCAGCCGTTGTGCATCGAGTTGCTGGCGCAGGCGGTGTTGCACGAAGGCGCCAAAGGAAAAGCCGGCCAATGCCCAGGGCAGGCCCGGGTAGCTGGCTTCGACAAAGCGGGCGACCGCCAGCAGATCCTCGGTTTCCCCGATGCCGGCATCGAATGCGCCATCACTCATGCCGACGCCCCTGAAGTTGGGCCTGACCGATACCCAGCCTGCTTCGTTGGCGGCCCTGGCAAGCGTGGTGACCACCTTGTTGTTCATGTTGCCGCCGTGCAACGGATGCGGGTGGGCGACCATGAGCAGGCCGCGGCGATCGGTTTCGGGATCGTCAATCACGGTTTCAAGCTTGCCTGCAGGAACGGGGATGCGCAGCTTGAAACGCTTCACTTTAATGTCAGACGGTCGACGATGCGTCCTTGCTTGAGGTGGACATCGAAAATTTCGTCTATGTCGGATTCGTCCACGTAGGTGTACCACACGCCTTCGGGATACACGACCAGCACCGGCCCTTCATTACAGCGGTCAAGGCAACCCGCACTATTAATGCGGCATTTTCCCTTGCCGGCCAGGTTGGCCTGCTTGGATTTTTTCTTCAGATAGTCGCGCATCGCCTGGCCGCCCGATGCGCCGCAGCACTGGGCGCCATCGTCGCGCTGGTTGGTGCAGAAAAAAACATGGTGCTTGTAATAAGGCTTAGTCATCGGGTCGGTCGGGAGTGGCTTGTAAGGCTGTGTATTTGAGCGCATTGCCGTGGGCCTTGTCGACCGGGTATTTTCGCGCATTGATGGCCAGTTTGTCGGTCGCCGCTTCCAGCAGGTCGATTTCCAGCACATCGGCCAGCCGGGTCAGGTAGATCAGCACATCGGCAATCTCCTGGCGCACCGCCTCGTGTTGCTCGGTGTTCAACCGGGTGCTTTGCTCCGGCGTGAGCCACTGAAAGGGTTCCAGCAGTTCTGCCGCTTCCACAATCAGGGCCATCGCCAGATTTTTAGGCGTATGGTAGCGCGACCAGGCGCGTTCGGATGCAAAGTCGCGAATGCGCTGGCGTAAGACGTCGAGGCTGTCGATGGAATGGCCGGTCATGGTGGAATGATACCTCGGACAGCGACGAGCTTATGGCACTCCTGATGACGTGTTGACGATCCAAAACCGGGCGCTTTGAAAAATGCCTGCCGGATCAAGGATGAAAAGGCCCATTGCAGCTGGTCTGCGACTTGCTGATACTGGCGGGGTTGAGTCGGATTGTTATCCGCTCTGGCATAATGTCAGCGGATTAAATTCGACTAAGAGGGAGGGTGGACATGTTTACGATTAATACGCACATTGCACGTGCCGGCATGGTACTGGCAGTAATTGCCATGGCAGGCTGTTCCAGTACGCCGACTTACCCGCCTGCGCCTGCGCTGACCGGGGATTACGAGTGGAACTATCTGGTGGGCCCGGGCGATTCGGTCAATGTCTTTGTCTGGCGCAATCCTGAGGTGTCCGGCACCTTCCCGGTCCGGCCCGACGGCAAAATGACCATGAATCTGGTCGAAGACATTCAGGCTTCCGGTAAAACGCCCACGCAACTGGCGCGCGATATCGAAAAAACGCTGTCCAAATATATCCAGGAACCCATTGTTACCGTCATTGTTGGCGGCGGCATCGGACCCTTTGATCAGCAGATTCGCGTGGTGGGCGAGGCGGCCAAGCCCCAGGCGCTGAATTATCGCGAAAAAATGAGCCTGATCGATCTGATGATTGCGGTGGGCGGCCTGACCGACTTTGCGGCCGGCAACAAGGCCTACATCCTGCGCGCGGCCAATGGCAAGCAGGTGCAGTTGGGCGTGCGCCTGGAAGATCTGCTCAAGGGCGGCGATGTTTCGGCGAACGTCGATATGCGTCCGGGCGATGTGCTGGTGGTCCCTGAAAGCCTGTTCTAAGTGTTTTTGCGCCGCGCTCCGCGGCGCTTTTTGATGGATCGTCTCCTAATATGGATCAAGTGCTGCAACAAGTTCTGCGTTATGCCAAAGCTGCCTGGCAGCGGCGGTGGTGGGGAGTCGCGGCAGCCTGGCTGGTGTGCATTGTCGGCTGGACGTGGGTGATGATCATTCCTGATCGTTACGAAGCCTCGGCCCGCGTATATGTCGATACCCAGACCCTGCTGAAGCCTTTGCTGGCTGGGCTGGCGGCGGAGCCGAATGTTGAGCAGCAGATCAAGTTGATGACCCGTCAGCTGGTCAGCCGGCCCACACTGGAAAAAGTGGCGCGCATGACCGATCTGGATGTGCGGGCAAAGACGCCTGAGCAGACCGAGGCAATGCTCAATGGACTGGCAAGCAAGATTTCGATCGCCGATGCCGGGCGGGAAAACCTCTATACCATCAGCTACCAGGATGCGAATGGGGAGCTGGCCAAAAAAGTGGTGCAGTCGCTGCTGACGATTTTTGTGGAAAGCAGCCTGGGTAAAACCCGGCAGGATATTTCCAGTTCGCAGCGTTTCATCGAAGAGCAGTTGCAGCAGTATCAGCAAAAGCTGAGCGATGCGGAAAATGCGCTCAAGGAATTCAAGCAGAAGCATATTGGCATGATGCCAGGCCAGGGTGGCGACTATTATGCCAAGCTGGCCGAGGCCACCGCCCAGTTGCGCCAGGCGCAACTCGACCAGCAGGAGGCCGTCAACCGCCGTAACCAGCTGAAACAACAGCTGAGTGACGAAGAGCCGGAACTTTCAGCCGCCGCCGCGGCGATGCCGGTCTCCAGCGAAATCGACAGCCGGATACAGGCGCTGCAAAAGCAAATGGATCAATTGCGTCTGCAATATACCGACCTCCATCCGGATATCCAGGCAACCAAGCGTTTGATCGAGAAGCTCGAAGCGCAGAAGAAGATCGATCTGGCCGAGCGCAAGAACGATCCGGCAGGCTCCAGGATCCAGAATCCGGTGTACCAGCAACTCACTATCGCCATCGCTGAAGCGGATGCGAACGTGTCTTCACTGGGTGCGCGCGTGAACGAATATCAGCGTCGTTTTGGTGCGCTACGCAATGCCTCCAACATGATTCCGCAGGTGGAGCAGGAATACACCCAGCTGACGCGTGATTACGACGTCTATCGACAAAATTACGATGCGCTGCTGAAGCGGCGCGAGTCGGTCACGATGTCGGGCGAAGTTGAGAGCAAGACCGATACCGTCGACTTCCGGGTGATTGATCCGCCCTTCGTGCCGAGCCAGCCTGCATGGCCCAACCGGCCGCTGATGCTGTCGCTGGTCACATTGGGTGGTTTGCTGGCCGGAATGGCAGTGGCTTTTCTGCTGAGCCAGCTGCGTCGTACCGTGGCGGATCGCCGGGCTCTGCGTGAACTGACTGGATTGCCGTTGCTGGGTGCGGTTTCCCGGGTGGAAACCCTTGAATCGCTGAGTCGCAAACGTAAAGGTCTGCTGGCCTATCTGGCTGCGCTGGGAAGTTTGATTGCAGCCTATGGTGCGGTCATGATCGTGCAGTTGGTCATGTCGCGGGCAGGCTAGGAGAAGGTATGAGTATTATCGAAAAAGCGGCAGGCAAGATCGGCACAGGGATGCCGCACCCTTCATCTCACGGCGGACAGGAGGCAGCTGTTCCGGAGGCCAGTCTGATTGAAAATGCGCTCGAAAGGCAGCGCGCCAGTCATGCAATGCCCTTTGTCGCGACACCGGTCGAGCCTGTTTTCAGTACCCCCGATGGCGGGGCAGTGGAGGGCAACAGCCAGGTGCAGACGATCAATCTCGCGCGTCTGCATCGCATGGGTGTGGTGTCGCCGGATGCGGAAAAAAGCCAGGTTGCGGAAGAATTCCGCATCATCAAGCGCCCCCTTATTGCCAATGCGTTTGGCCAGGGTGCCGCGCGGGTCAAGAATGGCAACCTGATCATGGTGACCAGTTCCTTGCCGGGGGAAGGGAAAAGTTTTTGTGCCATTAACCTGGCGATTTCCATGGCCATGGAAATGGATCGTACGGTGCTGCTGATCGACGCTGACGTGGCCAAGCCCCGGGTTCCGGAATATTTGGGTATCCATGCCGACAAGGGCTTGCTTGATGTGTTGCAGGACAAGGACCTCAAGCTGTCAGACGTATTGATCCGGACCGATATTGCCAAGCTGACCGTGCTGCCGGCAGGCCGCACCTACAAGCGCGCGACCGAGTTGCTCGCGAGTGCCGCGATGACGCGTCTGATCGAGGATATCGGGAGCCGTTATCCGGACCGTATCATTCTGTTTGATTCGCCTCCGTTGCTGGCGACCAGCGAATCGAGTGTGCTGGCAACCCACATGGGTCAGATCGTGATGGTGGTGGAGGCCGAAAAAACCTCGCAGGAAGCGGTGCGCGAAGCGCTGAGCCACATTCAGTCATGTGAAGTGGTGGGCATGTTGCTGAACAAGACAACTCCGACGCCAGGTGCGGATTACTATTATGGTTACTATGGCAGCTACGGCAAATAAACCCAACGCAGGCAATGTGAAGCCGCTTCCCGGCAGACGCAATCGCGTGAGCGCGGCGCTGCTGCTGGGGATGATGGTCACGGCACCGGGGGCGTATGCCCTCGATTGGCGTTTTGAGCCGACCCTCGGCGCGCTTGCAAGAGTGACGGACAATGTCGACCAGCGCGAGAGCGATCCGCAAAGTGCGTTTATCCTCGGAGTGAAACCGGGCTTCAGCCTGCAGTCGTTGGGGTCGCGTCGGGTTCAGGCTTCATTGCAGTATGGCTTGTCGGGGATCACCCGTTTCGGCGGCGACGGCAAAAGCGACCTGTTGCATCGCCTCGATGCCATTGGCAAGACCGAGCTCGTCGAGGATTTTCTCTACCTGGACGGCTCGGCGCGGATCTCGCAGGAACTGCTCTCGCTGCTGGGCTCGACCGCCGACGCCTCCACAAACTCCAGTAACCGCGTCAACGTGGGCACCTATCAGGTGAGCCCGTATATCCGGAAACGTCTGGGCGCGTTCGCTTCGACCGAATTGCGTTATACAGCCAGTGGCGTCATTTTTGGCAACAGCGCATCGATGCCCAATGCCAATGTGAATGCATTTTCAGCGGGGTTGGTGAGCGGGCCGCGTTTCAACGACTTGAGCTGGGCGCTCGATTATTCCCTGCGCAAAGCGGACAACCAGAATTTCAGCAGCACGACATTTGAGCGCATGAGTGCCCGGCTTGGTTATGCACTGACACGTAAATTCCGGGTGTTCGGTACCGTCGGCCAGGACTCAAACGACTACCTCAGCAGCACCTCGACCGACGGATCGTCCTATAGTGTGGGCTTCGGCTGGGCGCCGACGCAGCGCACCAATGTCGAAGCCTCGGGCGGCAAACGCTACTTTGGCACGACCTTCAGCCTGGCAGCCAACCATCGGACGCGGCTGTCGCGCTGGAACATACGCTATTCGGAAGACGTCAGCGACTTCGCCCAGCTTGCAACGACATTGCAGGGTGCCCAACTCAAATCGTGCCCGGTGGGCGTCGTCCTGCCCGCCGCGTTTACCGTGGCGGACGCGATCGCTGCGGGTTGCGAGCTGAACGTTTTGCTGGGGACGTCGGTCAGCAACGGGGTGTTTATCGCGAAAGTACTGAGCGGCGGGATGACCTGGGACCTGAGCAGAAAAACCAGCCTCTCGGTGACGCTGTCAGACCTGCTCCGGGAATACCAGGTGTTCAGCCAGGGTGAAGACCGGGTTCGGAGCGCGACCGGCTCGCTCAGCCATCGCCTGACGCCCAGAACCACGGCGATCGGCAGTCTTTCTCTCACCCGGAACAGCGTCAATAATGCGGCTAGCGAGCCACGCGACGATGATATTTTTGGCCTGAGCCTGGGTCTCGACCACCGCTTTGCCGAAGACTTTACCGGCGCGTTGATATTCCGCCATAGGCAACGGGATTCCAATGCCGCGAATGCCAGCTACGACGAAAACAGCATCTCGGCCACGGCTACCATGCGTTTCTGAGTCAAATCCGAATCTATGCTTGCATGGCATGGTGATTGCTACACACTCCGTGCCTGATATTCAAGGGCACACTCAATTTTACGGATAGCCCATGTACGAAGATTATTACCGCTTCAGTGCCAAGCCATTTCAGCTTAACCCGGACCCCCGTTTTTTCTTCGGGTCTAAGGGACACAAGCGGGCAATGGCCTATCTCGATTACGGCTTGTCGCTGGGCGAGGGGTTTATTGTCATTACGGGCGAGGTCGGGGCAGGCAAGACCACCCTGGTACGCAACCTGTTCCGGCAGCTCGATTCAAACAACCTGATTGCCGCCCAGCTGGTTTCGACCCAGCTGGATGCCGAAGACACGCTGCGGAGCGTCGCTGCCGCGTTTGGCTTGCAGCATGAGGGGCTGACCAAATCCTCGTTGCTGAAAAATCTGGAGAATTTCCTGATTGCGGCAACCCGTCAGGGAAAACGCGCGCTGCTGGTGGTGGATGAAGCGCAGAATCTCACCGCGCGTGCGGTGGAAGAGCTGCGCATGTTGTCCAATTTCCAGAACAGCGATCGCTCGCTGATCCAGACTTTTCTGCTCGGGCAGCCGGAGTTCCGGGGCATGCTGCAAAGCCCGGATATGCAACAGCTGCGTCAGCGCGTGGTGGCCTCTTACCATCTGGGGCCGCTTGCCGCAGACGAAACCCGTGGCTATATCGAGCACCGCTTGCGTACCGTCGGCTGGGTGGACGCGCCCGGTTTCGACGACGCGGCTTTTTTGGCACTGCATGATTTTACCGGAGGGATTCCGCGGCGTCTCAACACGACCTGTGATCGGTTGCTGTTGTTCGGCTTTCTGGAAGAAAAAAATCATTTCGGCGAGGCGGAGATCAACGAAGTGATTTCCGACCTGAAAAGCGAAGTGGCGCATCAGGACTTTCATGGCCCGACGGGGCCGAACCCGCATGCCAACGAGGCGGGGTTGCATAACGAAGACTCGCTGTTGACCCAGCGTGTCGAGCACATGGAACGTTCGGTTAACCGTATCCTGCCCATCGTGCGCAAGATTCTCTATACCGTGAGTGATCGCCAGGCGTCTGAAACCGCGGGCGGCGCCTCGACCGAACCTAACGACGCTTCACCTTGATGATGACCCTGACCCAGATTTTATGCGTCGCCGGCGCGCGCCCCAATTTCATGAAAATTGCGCCCGTCATGGCCGCGCTGGCCGAGACCGGGATTGCCGCACAACTGCTCCACACCGGCCAGCATTACGATGCGGCGATGAGCGACAGCTTCTTTGCGGACCTGGGCATTCCGCGCCCCGACCATCATCTGGAAGTCGGGTCCGGCAGCCATGCGGTACAGACTGCGGAAATCATGAAGCGCTTCGAGCCAGTGCTCGACAGCGTACAGCCCCAGGCCGTGCTGGTGGTGGGCGACGTCAATTCCACCATTGCCTGCGCGCTGGTAGCGGCCAAGCGCGGGGTGAAGGTGATCCATGTCGAAGCCGGGCTGCGCAGTTATGACCGTGGCATGCCGGAAGAAATCAATCGCGTGCTCACCGATCAGATTTCCGATCTGTTGTTCATTACCGAGCGCAGTGCGCTGGCCAATCTGCAGCGCGAAGGCATTGATGCCACGCGGGTCGAGTTTGTCGGCAATGTGATGATCGATACGCTGTATCGCAATCTGCAGCGCGCGGTGCCCAGCAGCGAGACGCTCGGACAGTCGCTTTCCGGATACGCGGTGCTGACGTTGCATCGTCCCTCCAACGTTGATGACCCCGCCACGCTGGAAGCGTTGCTCGGCGTGGTGGGTGAAATCAACCGCCGGCTGCCTGTCGTGGTGCCCATGCACCCGCGTACGCGCGGCAACATCGAAAAGTTCGGTTTGTCGGCCCGGCTCGATGGCCTGCATGTCCTGCCGCCGCTTGGCTATCTTGAAATGCTGGGTTTGATGCGCGATGCCAAACTCGTGCTCACGGATTCGGGCGGAATTCAGGAAGAGACAACCGCACTCGGTGTGCCCTGTCTCACCTTGCGTGAAAATACCGAGCGCCCCATCACGATTTTGGAAGGCACCAATACCCTGGTGGGACCCAACCCCGAGGCAATCCGGGCCGCGTTCAACGAGATGATGGAAAGCGGCGGCAAGGCAGGGCGCATTCCGGAATACTGGGATGGCCGCGCTGCGCTGCGCATTGCGCACACATTGAAAAGCTGGTTGCCGGGACAAAAGGGTACGCGTAATGAAACGGGCACCCCCTCAGCACAAACCACCCGGGCGGCCTGAACGATGGCGATCAGAAATGCCATGTCTATCGATGTCGAAGACTATTTTCAGGTTTCGGCGTTTGCTTCGCATATCCGACGCGAAGACTGGGATGCGATGCCATGTCGGGTGGAGCGGAATGTCGATGCCATCCTCGGTCTGCTCGACGAAGCCGGTGCCAAGGCCACTTTTTTTACGCTGGGCTGGATTGCCGAGCGTTACCCGCAGGTGGTACACCGTATCGTCGCGAACGGCCATGAGTTGGCCAGCCATGGGTATGGCCACCAGCGTGCCAGCGACCTCACGCCCAAGCAGTTTCGCGAGGACATCACACGGGCCAAGCATCTTCTCGAGGATATCGGCGGCGTGGTGATCCGGGGTTATCGTGCCCCCAGTTTTTCCATCAACCAGGATAACTGGTGGGCAGTCGAAGCGCTCGAAAACGCCGGCTATGTCTATAGCTCAAGTATTTATCCCGTGCGTCATGATCACTATGGCATGCCTGATGCGCCGCGTTTTCCCAACCGGCCTAATGGCGAAAATGGCATTCTGGAATTACCGCCGACCACGCTTCCCCTGATGGGGCGCAATCTACCCGCAGCGGGCGGTGGCTGGTTTCGTCTGTTGCCCTACGGGATCTCGCGCTGGATGCTGCGCCGTGTCAATTCACAGGATCAGGCGCCCTGCATGTTTTATTTTCATCCCTGGGAACTCGATGCGGGACAACCGCGCCAGTCGGGGCTCTCGAGAAAAACCCATTTCCGTCATTATGTGAATTTGCATCGTATGCCAGACAGGCTGCGCCATTTGTTAAACGATTTTGAGTGGGACCGCGTTGACCGCGTGTTTCTGGCTACCCATTGAATATTCAGTCTGAACCTCTTGGCGTGAGCGCAGAAGCAGCGACCGGGATTACGGTACGACCCTTGCAGCGCGAGGATGCAGCGCAATGGGATGCTTACGTGCTTGCACATCCCGAAGCCACGTTTTTTCATCGCGTGGGTTGGCGCCGCGTGATCGAGGACGCGTTTAGTCATCGCACGCATTTTTTGCTGGCCACGCGCGAGGCACGCATCGTCGGCGTGTTGCCACTTGCCGAAATCAAGAGCCGGTTGTTCGGCCACAGTCTGGGGTCGCTCCCGTTCTGTGCCTACGGCGGCATTCTGGCAGATGATGCCGCTGCGACCCGCGCGCTCGACGAAGCCGCGCAGGCACTGGCGGTCAAGCTGCAGGTCGGGGCGTATGAAACCCGCAACCAGCTTGCGCGGCATACCGACTGGCCGACCAAGGATTTGTATGTCACCTTCAAAAAGGCCATTGAACCCGAGGTGGACGCAAACCTGACCGCCATTCCGCGCAAGCAGCGCGCCATGGTGCGAAAAGGCATCAAGGCTGGACTGGCAAGCGAAATTGACAGCGATACGCGCCGTTTTTTTGCGGCCTACTCCGCCAGCGTGCACCGTCTGGGTACGCCGGTCTTTTCGCGCAAATTTTTTCGCGTGCTGAAAGACGAATTCGGCGACGATTGCGAGGTGATGACCATCACCCTGGAGGGCGCGGTGATCGCCAGCGTGATGTCGTTCTATTTTCGCGATGAAGTCCTGCCCTACTACGGGGGCGGAGTGGATGCCGCCCGGGCGGTTGCCGGCAATGATTTCATGTATTGGGAACTGATGCGGCGCGCCTGCGAGCGCGGACTCAAAGTGTTTGATTTCGGGCGCAGCAAGCGCGGCACCGGGTCGTTTGATTTCAAGAAAAACTGGGGTTTCGACGCCACCCCCTTGCATTACGAATATTTTCTGGTGAATGACCTGACGGTGCCGGAGATCAATCCACTCAACCCAAAATACCGGCTGTTCATTCAAGCCTGGAAGAAAATGCCCCTCACGCTCGCCAATCTGATTGGGCCGCATATCGTCAAGAATCTGGGCTGACGCATGGATGGATTACTGTTCCTTGCTCACCGCATTCCATTTCCGCCCAACAAGGGCGATAAAATCCGTTCATTCCATTTGTTGCGTCATCTGAGCGAGCGGTATGCCATCCATCTCGGCGCCTTTGTGGATGACCCTGACGATTGGCAATATCGGGATGCGTTGAAGCCCTATTGCGCGTCGATCAAGCTGCTGCCGCTGAATTCTCGCAGGGCGAGGCTGGGCAGCCTGCGCGGCATGTTTACAGGCGAGGCGTTGACGTTGCCGTACTACCGCAATGCGGAGCTTAAACAATGGGCAGCGGCGCTGGCTGATTCGGGAACGGTATCGCATGGGCTCGCGTTTTCGTCAGCCATGGCGCAATTCGTTCCCGATAATCTCCTACGGCGCGTGCTCGATATGGTCGATGTGGACTCGGACAAGTGGACGCAATATGCGCCGACCCAACGTTGGCCGGTCGCCTGGGTCTATGCCCGTGAAGGCAGGAAGCTGGCGGAATGGGAAGCGCGCGTAGCGCAGGAATTTGATGCCACGTTGTTGGTTTCGCAGGCCGAGGCGGAGTTGCTGCAACGGCGCGCTCCGCTTGCCCGGCACAAAATCGGCGCGTTTGAAAACGGGGTGGATGCCGCGTATTTCTCACCGGAACGAGTCTACCCAAACCCTCATGCCGTCGCAGTGCAGAGCATCGTGTTTACCGGGGCGATGGACTACTGGCCGAATATCGATGCGGTGTCCTGGTTTGCCGAGCGGATTTTTCCTGCGGTACGCGAGGCGCAGCCCAATGCGCAGTTCACCATTGTGGGCAGCAGACCAACCGAGGCTGTACAGGCATTGGCACGGTATCCGGGCGTGGTCGTGACGGGCAGCGTGCCCGACGTGCGCCCCTATTTGGCCCATGCCGCGTGTGCGGTCGCCCCTTTGCGCATCGCGCGCGGCGTGCAGAACAAAGTGCTGGAAGCGATGGCGATGGCGCTGCCTGTCGTCGTCAGCGCGCAGGCGGCCGAAGGGCTCCGCGCGGCGGCCGGCCAGGACTTTATCCTCGCTGATGACGAAGCCGGTTTCGGGCGCGCGGTCGTGGCGCAATTACGTCACCCCACCTCTGCCGCCCCGGCTCGTGCCAGCATTCTCGCGCGCTATGACTGGGCCCGTAATCTCGCCACGGTCGACGCCCTGTTTGACGTGCCATCCGCTGCTCCCCCCATTCCCGAGATCCGCTCCGCATGAGTGCCCTGTCTGACACTTCACCTGCCACAGCGCGGAATGTATGGCTCATGCCCGGGGTGCTCACCCTGGGTGTATTCATGGCGCTGTTCGCCCTGTTCTGGCCGACGGTTTACTCCATGGTCGAAATCTGGGAACGTTCGGAAACGTATGCGCATGGGTATTTCATCTTCCCGATCACGGCCTGGCTGCTCTGGCGGTCTCGCGCGGCGCTGGCGCAGATGCAGCCCGCTACCGAGCTGCGGGGCCTGATACTGCTGGCGCTGGCCGGCGCCGGCTGGCTCGTGGCCGATGCGGGCAGCGTGAATGTAATGGCGCAATACGGATTTATCGCCATGCTGATTGCCGTCGTCCTGACGTTGCTGGGATGGCCGTTTGTGCGTGCCGCATTATTTCCACTGCTGTTCCTGTTTTTTGCTGTCCCTGTCGGGGAATTCCTGATCCAGCCCCTGATGGGGGTGACCGCCGATTTTACTGTGGCCATGCTGCAACTGACCGGCGTTCCGGTGTACCGGGAAGGCATGTTTTTCAGCATCCCGAGCGGCAACTGGTCCGTAGTGGAAGGCTGCTCAGGCCTGCGCTATCTGATTGCTTCGGTGACGCTGGGGGTGTTGTACGCGTATCTGACCTATCGATCCTGGCGGCGGCGCCTGTTGTTCACGGTCGCGGCCATTATTGTTCCTGTCTTGGCCAATAGCGGCCGGGCGTACCTGATTGTGATGATTGCGCATTTGTCGGACATGGAGCTGGCCGTGGGCGTCGATCACTTCATCTATGGCTGGCTGTTTTTTGGTCTGGTGATGCTTTTGCTGTTCTGGATAGGCAGTTTCTGGCGAGAAGATGATCAGGTGGAACCCGGGACCCTGATATCCACCCCCGCAGCCAGGCGTCCGGCGCCAGCAGGCCCTTTCCTGCCTGCCGCCCTTGCCGTACTGGGTGTCGCCGCGCTATGGCCGGCGTATTCCGCGTGGCTGGATTCACGCTCCCTGCCTGTCGTGCCTGCATTGCAAATTGAAGCGCAGCACGGGTGGCAGCCCGGAGCGGCATTCACCACATGGACGCCCCACTGGGTCGGGGCCGATCGCCAGTTGCGTGAGAGTTACAGCAAGGCGGGACGCCCTGTCATGCTGGCGCTCGACTACTACGCAACGCAGCGGCAGGATGCCGAATTGATCAATTCGCAGAATTTCATGATCCAGCAAAAAGACCTGGCATGGTCGAATATCGACGAATCGATAGTCAGAGTAAAAATCGGGGATGACGTGCGATCAGTGCGTCAGGCCAGACTGCGTGGTCACCAAGGTCAACGCCTGCTGGTCTGGCAATGGAATCTTGTCAATCATCGGCCGCTGGTGAACGATCAGGTGGCCAAGCTGCTGCTGGCTTTCGACCGAATTCGCCTGGCGCGGGACGACGGCCTGTCGGTCCTGATTGCCACGCCTTATGACGGCACAGACAGTGATGCCGCCACTGCGGTACTGGCCCGTTTTGCCGCTGACATGGAACCCGAAATCGCGGGTGCGGCGGATCGGGCAGGCGCGCAGTGATCCCGCATATCGTGCATATCGTTCACCGTTTCGATACCGGTGGAATGGAAAACGGCATGGTCAATCTGCTGAATACCCTGTCCCCGGACCGTTACCGGCACACTGTGATTGCCTTGACGAATTACAGCGATTTCAGCAAACGCATCACGGCGCAGCCGGTGGCATTCCATGCGCTGAATCGTGCGCCGGGTCACGGGTTGAGTTGGGTGATCCGGCTATGGAAACTGTTACGCCAGATCAAGCCCGATCTGGTGCACACGCGGAACCTGGCTGCACTGGAGGCCCAGTTTGTTGTAGCTGCGATGGGCGTACGCGCGACCATACACGGTGAGCATGGGCGCGATGTCTTTGATCTGTATGGCCAGAACTGGAAGTACAACATACTGCGACGAGCGGCCCAGCCACTTGTATCGAACTATATTGCCGTGAGCAAGGATATTGAAACCTGGCTGCGTTTGGCGATTCGGGTGCCGCCGCGCAAGCTGCATCAGATATACAGCGGGGTGGACCGCGTCAAATTCCACCCGCGCGAAGGCGAAAAGCCCGATGTGCTGCCGCCGGGGTTCTCCGGGGCCGATTGCATCGTATTCGGCTCGGTGGGGCGCATGGCCGAGGTCAAGGATTACCCGACCCTGACCCGGGCTTTCATCCAGATGCTGCAACAGCACCCTGCCCGCGCTGCCCATGCGCGCCTGGTCATCATCGGCGAGGGGCCGGCGCGGGCAGGCTGCATTGATTTGCTGCAGGCTGCCGGCTTGGCCCGCCTGGCCTGGCTACCGGGGGAACGGCAAGACATCGAGGTGATGATGCAGGCATTCGATGTGTTTGTATTGCCGTCAAAAAATGAAGGCATCTCCAATACCATTCTGGAAGCGATGGCCAGCGGCGTTCCTGTCATCGCCACGGCGGTGGGGGGAAACGTTGAACTGGTCGAGCCCGGCGTCAACGGCGTGCTGGTCCAGCAAGGCGATGTTTCAAAACTGGCACAGGCCTTGCTCGACTATCTTGATGCGCCTGCGCGCATTATCGAGCATGCCGCCCATGCGCGCAGCCACGCCGAGCAGCGCTTTAGTATTGCGGCGATGGCCGAAGCCTATGCCACCGTGTATGACCAGACACTGGGGCGCTGGCGCTGAAGCGCCGTCAGCGCGCCTGAAAAATCGACAGGAACAGGAAAACAATAACCATGTGTGGCATTACAGGCATTTTCGATACCCGCGAGGCGAGCGAGATCTCGCGCGAGTTACTGGATCGCATGAATGAGACCCAGTTCCACCGGGGGCCGGATGAAGGGGGTCTGCATCTGGAGCCGGGGGTGGGGCTGGGGCATCGTCGTCTGTCGATCATCGATCTGTCCACCGGCCAGCAGCCGCTGTATAACGAGGATCATTCCGTCGTTGTGGTATTCAATGGCGAGATCTACAATTTCCAGGAGCTGGTGCCGGAACTGGAAGCGCTCGGCCATACCTTTCGCACCCACTCCGACACGGAAGTCATCGTTCATGCCTGGGAGGCCTGGGGGGAGGCGTGCGTGACGCGTTTTCGCGGCATGTTCGCGTTTGCGCTGTGGGATCGCAATCAGGAAAAGCTCTTCATCGTGCGCGACCGGTTCGGCGTCAAGCCGCTGTATTACGCTTTCCTCGATACCGGCGAATTCATTTTCGGCTCGGAGTTGAAATCGCTGATGATGCATCCGTGTCTGACGCGCGACATCGATCCGCTGGCCGTGGAGGATTACTTTGCCTATGGCTATGTGCCCGAGCCGCGCACCATTTTCAAACGCGCCTGCAAATTGCCGCCGGGGTTCAGCCTCACGCTTGAACGCGGAAAGGCGCGGGCGCTGCCCAAGCAGTATTGGGACATGCCGTTTACACCGGTAGCGGTGAAAGACGAGGCGGAGGCCATGGATGAACTGGTCGAGCGCATGAAAGAATCCATCCGGTTGCGCATGATTGCCGATGTGCCACTCGGCGCCTTCCTGTCCGGCGGCGTCGATTCCAGCGCCGTCGTGGCAATGATGGCCACGCAGTCGTCTGCGCCCGTCAATACCTGTTCGATTGGTTTCGACGACCCCGCCTTCAACGAAATTGAATATGCACAGCAGGTGGCCGACCGCTACCGCACGCATCACCATGTCGAGACTGTCGCCGCCAACGACTTCGGCCTTGTCGACAAGCTTGCCAGGGTGTATGACGAGCCCTATGCCGACTCGTCGGCGTTGCCGACTTACCGCGTCTGCGAGCTGGCGCGCAAGCATGTCAAGGTGGCCCTGTCGGGCGATGGCGGTGACGAGCATTTTGCCGGGTATCGTCGCTATCGCTGGTTTCGTTATGAAGAGCGGATGCGTTCAGTCATGCCATTGATGCTGCGCCGCCCGTTGTTCGGCACGCTCGGCAAGCTGTATCCCAAAGCCGACTGGGCACCCAAGGCGTTTCGTGCCAAAACGACCTTCGAAGCCCTGGCGCGCGACACCGTAGAAGGCTACTTTCATGGCGTTTCGCTGCTGTCCGATGCGCAGCGCAAACAGCTTTTTTCACCGACCTTCAAGCGCGAGCTGCAGGGCTACCAGGCAGTGGAGGTGCTGCGTCGCCATGCCGCAGCCGCGCCTACCGACGACGCGCTCTCCCTGGTGCAATATCTGGACATGAAAACCTATCTGGTCGGCGATATCCTGACCAAAGTGGATCGTGCCAGCATGGCCCATGCGCTCGAGGTACGCGAGCCGCTGCTCGATCACGAGTTGATGGGCTGGGTTTCCGGGTTGCCTGTCGATCTCAAATTGCGCGGAACCGAGGGCAAATATTTACTGAAAAGATCGATGGAACCCTACCTGCCGCACGGTGTGCTCTATCGCAAGAAAATGGGCTTTTCGGTTCCGCTTGCAGCCTGGTTCCGTGGCCCGCTTGCTGGCACCATCCGTGGCGTGGTGCTGGGCGAGCGGCTGGCCTCAACCGATTTGTTCAACCAGAATTATTTGCGCACCGTGGTTGAGGCGCATCAGTCCGGTCGGCGTGATTATTCCGTCATTTTGTGGACTGTGCTGATGTTCGACGCATTTTTAGGGCAGGTGCTGGGAATGGGCAGTGATTGGGCTGAAGAAGCGGCGTAATGGATTTATGCTAGGGAAACGCGGATTAATTCCGTCATTGCGAGGAGCGCAGCGACGCGGCAATCCAGAAGGCTTTGTTTTAGCAGACATTCTGGATTGCTTCGCTTCGCTCGCAATGACGAAATATGAATAAATCAGTGCTTCCCTAGGGTTCCCGCTACATTTTTAAGCTTGTTTAAATGAACAAAAATGATCTCATCTAACCATACATGAATAAATTGCCCATAATTCTACTTTTTGGCATGCCGCGTTCCGGGACAACGTGGATTGGCAAGATTTTTGACAGTCATCCGGACACTTTATACCGCCATGAGCCAGATAGTTGGGGATTACTGAATTCCATTCCTCTCATGGCAGCGGCTGAATCCGCGGAAAAATATGCAGCTGATGTCCGTAATTTTTGTGGGAGGCTTCCGGGGATGAAGTTGACCAAGGTGGCAGCTTCAACACCGATGTTCCGAAAAAAATATTATTCACCGTTGCGGTACCAGCTGTTTCGACTTAACGTGCTAGCCGTCAAGGCTGCTGCCAAATTGTTTGGTGAGCTGCCGATATACAACCTGATCCGTACTGAAGACATGCGGGATGTCCGCGTAGTGTGGAAATCCATCGAGTCGTTGGGCCGATTGGGAGTGATTGAACGGGCAGTGCAGCCCTGTTTCGGTATCCACATCGCACGACATCCATGCGGTTATGTGGCATCGGTGCTTCGCGGCGAGGCCCAACAGCGCTTTACCAGCGATATATCAGCCAGTGAAGATATGGGTTTGCTGGCCTTGTGTCTGGATACGGCTACTGCCCGCCAACATGGACTGACGCTGGAAAGCCTGAAACGCATGCATCCAGTGGAGCGCCTGGCCTGGCGTTGGGTGCTGTTCAATGCCAAGGCGATGGAGGACATCGAAGGCGAACCAAATTGCATGACATTGCGGTACGAGGATTTGTGCCGCGACCCACTTGGCGTCGCAAAACAGTTATTCGATTTCACACAGCTAAAATGGAACAGCCAGACTGAAAAATTCGTGAGCCAGAGCACCTCGAAGAACGACGGGCGATACTACGGCGTCGTCAAGGACCCGCTCAAGGCATCCTCGAAATGGAAAGACGAGCTTGCCGCGGCAGATATCGATCGCATTTTCTCTATCGTTTCCGCGACCCAACCCGGAACGCTTTACGAACGCGACTGAACGGGCACCCATTACGCTATGCGCATCCTTCATGTATTCGACCACACCTTGCCGCTGCATTCCGGCTACACCTTCCGCAGTGCGGCGATACTGCGCAACCAGCGCAAGCTGGGCTGGGAGACGGAGCATCTGTCCGGCCCCAAACAATTGAACTGCAATACGCGCGAAGAGGATGCCGGCGGCCTGCATTTTTACCGCACCCCCAAGCCAACGGGGTGGCTGGCCAGGTTGCCGGGAGGCGATCCGTTTGCCGTGATGGGCGCAATCGAGAAGCGTTTGCTGCAATTGGCGCGCGAACTGCGCCCCGACGTGATCCACGCCCATTCGCCCGTGCTGGATGCGGTGCCGGCGATTCGCGTGGGCCGCAAACTGGGGATTCCGGTGGTGTATGAAATCCGCGCTTTCTGGGAAGACGCCGCAGTCGACCATGGCAGCACACGGGAAGGCAGCCTGCGCTATCGACTGACGCGGGCGCTCGAAACCTGGGCGGTAAAAAAAGCCGATGCCGTCACCGTTATTTGCGAAGGGCTGCGCAAGGATTTGATTGCGCGCGGTATCGATGCCGGCAAGATTACGGTGATTCCGAATGCCGTCGATGTCGATCAATTTTTCGTTGGCGGCAAGCCGGACAGCGAACTTAAAATGAAGCTGGGGCTGAGTGGAAGCCGGGTGCTCGGTTTCATTGGTTCGTTCTATGCCTACGAAGGACTGGACCTGTTGATCGCCGCGCTGCCGACCATTCTAAAACAGGCGCCCGACGTGAAAGTGTTGCTGGTCGGGGGCGGGCCGCAGGACCGCGAGTTGAAACAGCAGGTGATGGCGCTCGACCTGAAAGACCGGGTGGTTTTTACCGGCCGCGTGCCGCACGATGAAGTGAACCGCTATTACGATCTGGTCGACGTGCTGGTGTATGCGCGTCACCCGATGCGGCTGACCGAACTGGTCACGCCCTTGAAGCCGCTGGAGGCAATGGCGCAGGGGCGGTTGATGGTGGCATCCGACGTTGGCGGTCACAAGGAATTGATCGAGGATGGCAAGACCGGCGTGCTGTTCCAGGCGGGCAATGCGGACGACCTGGCCGGCAAGGTGGTGGCGTTGCTGCGGGATGAACAAGGCTGGAACAGCATGAAACGCAATGGCCGCCAGTTCGTGGAAACCGAGCGCAACTGGCCAGCCAGCGTGGCGCGCTATCGCGGCGTATACGGCAGTCTGGCGCCTGCCTTGCAGGAGCCTGCCATTGGCTGATCTGGTCGTGTTCAGCGCGCTGTTTCCGAGTACGGCCCGTCCGGGTGCCGGCCTGTTTATCCGCGAGCGCATGTTCAGGGTCGCGCAGCATCGGCCGCTGGTGGTGGTCTCGCCGCAGCCCTGGTTCCCGGGGCAGTGGCTGATTCGCCGGCTGCGACCCGGCTATCGCCCGCATGCGCCCACGCTGGAAATCCAGCAGGGGATACGGGTATATCACCCGCGTTTTTTGTCCGTTCCCGGCATGCTGCGCCAGCTGGATGGCTGGTCGATGGCGCTGGGCAGTTTTTTATTGCTGAGGCGCCTTAAATCCGAGGGGGCGCACCTCATCGACGCCCACTTTGCTTACCCGGACGGCGAAGCCGCAGCACGCCTGGGCCACTGGTTGGGCCTGCCGGTGACGATTACCCTGCGCGGTACCGAGGTGCCGCACAGCAAGAATCCTGCGCTGCGTCCGCGTCTGGCACATGCGCTCAAATCGGCTGCGCATGTATTTGCGGTTTCCGATTCGCTGCGTCAACTCGCGATCGAATTGGGCGTTGCCGCCGATAAAACCGAAGTCGTGGGCAATGGCGTCGACACAACACGGTTTTACCCGATTGATCGTGCCGAAGCGCGAAACCGGTATGGCCTGCCGATGAACGCAAAAGTGTTGATCTCGGTGGGCGGGCTGGTCGAACGCAAGGGCATGCACCGCGTCATCGATTGCCTGCCGGCGCTGCTCAAGCACCACCCCGATCTGCATTACCTCATCGTCGGCGGCGGCAGCCCGGAGGGCGATATGCGTGCCGAACTTGACGCGCAAGTGGCACGGCTCGGGCTGGCCGATCATGTGCACTTTCTCGGCACGTTGCCGCCGGACGAACTCAAGTGGCCGCTGTCGGCAGCCGATGTGTTCGTGCTTTCCACCCGCAACGAAGGCTGGGCCAATGTGTTTCTCGAAGCCATGGCCTGCGGCCTGCCAGTCGTCAGCACCGATGTCGGCGGCAATGCGGAAGTGGTGTGTCGCGCTGAACTGGGCAGCATCGTGCCGTTTGGCGATGCTGCGGCCTTGCGGCAGGCACTGGATGCCGCACTTGGCAAGGACTGGGATCGCACGGCGATCATTGCCTATGCCCAGGCTAACCAGTGGGACAGGCGCGTGGCGCAATTGCTGTGTGCATTCGATGGCCTTGCAAAACCCGCGGCAGACCAATCGGAGGCGCCAATCAAATGAGCGTGCCTGCCTGGTTTGCCCGCACCGTTTTTCGCGCGCAGGAAGCGGCAATGCAGCGCCCCACCTTTTCCATGCTGGCCGAGCTCGCGCGCAGCCAGTGGCTATCGCCCGACGCGATGCGTGAGTTGCAGGCCCGGAGGCTTAACGGTTTGCTGCAATGTGCATGGGCGCATAGCCCCTGGCACGCCGCCCGCTTGAATGAATCCGGACTGGGCGATGCTGTTCGCTCAGGCACGGTTACGCTGCGCGATTTGACGCGGTTGCCGACCATGAACAAATGCGACGCGCGCGACAACGTCGAGCAACTGGTATGGCGCGAGGCGCCGGGTGGGGTATTCCAATACACCACCGGCGGTTCCAGCGGCGAGCCGCTGATTTTCTATTTTGGCCGGTCGCGCCAGGCCGCCGATGCCGCCGGACGGCTGCGCGCGCGCCGTTGGTGGGGGTTGAATCCGGGCGAGCGCGAAGTGTATCTGTGGGGTGCGCCGGTGGAGTTGTCCAAAACCGATCGAATCAAAACCCTGCGTGACAGGCTGGTCAATCAGTTGTTGTTGAATGCGTTTGAGATGTCACCCGCCCGTATGGACGAATACCTGACGGCAATCCAGGCCTGGAATCCCAAAGCAATCTACGGTTATGCCAGCAGCCTGGCGTTGATCGCCGCCCATGCCGAATCGTGTGGCGTCAAACTGAAGCTTCCCGCGCTGCGGGTGGTGAACGCCACCGGTGAGCCGCTGTTTCCGCATCAGCGCGAGCTGATCGAACGCGTGTTCGAAGTGCCCGTGGCCGTCGAGTATGGTGCGCGCGATGCCGGCCTGATGGCGCTGCAATCACCCGATGGCACGCTTCTGACAATGGATGAAACCCATATTATCGAAGTGCTCGACGACGCCGGTAATCCGGCCGACGAGGGCGAAGCGGTCATCACCAGCCTGGTCTCCGAAGCGCAGCCCTTTATTCGCTACCGTACAGGGGATGTGGTCCGGCGCTCGGGGAAGACCGACCCTGGTGGGCGCGGCCTCACGGTGCTGGATACTGTGGTGGGTCGGCAAACCGATTTCATCGTCGCTGCCGACGGCCGCATCATGCATGCGCTGGCGGTGATTTACGTATTGCGTGCGATTCCCGGCGTGGGTCAGTTCAAGCTGATCCAGCACACGGTCGATCAGATGGAAGTACAAGTGGTACCAGCTGCGGGCTGGAACGAAGCCGCGCGCGAAGCTGTGGTTCAGGGTTTGCGCGCTCGCCTGGGGGGCACGCTGAATGTGAATCTGAAATTGCTGGACGCAATTGCCCCCGAAGCCTCCGGCAAGCACCGCTATGTCGTCAGCCATGTTTCCCTGCATGGCGCGCTTGCGCAGGCGGTCGCATGAATGCGGCCACCATAACACCTTCTGCCCCGTTTTATTTTCCGCTGGGCTGTCAGCCAGCGCTGAAACGCCGCCCCTGTTTGCACACCATGCCCGGCGCCATGATGATGGATGGAGGGATCTCCGTTTTGCCTGAAGTATATGGAGTGAATCACGCATGAGAGACCTGCTAGTAGCCGGAATTATCTTTGGCTTGCTGCCATTTGTATTCAAACGGCCGTGGATTGGAATCCTGCTGTGGACCTGGCTGGCCTACATGAATCCTCATCGCCAAACCTGGGGCTTTGCCTTTTATTTTCCGTTCTCCATGGTGGTTGGACTGGTCACTATCTCGGCATTCCTGTTTTCCAAAGGTTTGAAAGAAATGCTCTGGACGCGGGAAACAGTACTTCTGCTCATTTTTTTGATTTGGATGTTTATTACCACTGTTTTTTCACTTTATCCAGACGAGGCCTGGTTGCAATGGAATAAGGTCTGGAAGATTCAGCTCATGATTTTCCTGATCGCAATGATCATCAAGGATCGGCAGCAATTGCATTGGATGATCTGGGTCATTGCAGGGTCGCTTGGATACTATGGTGTAAAAGGGGGCATCTTCACCATTGCCACCGGTGGCACATACCGGGTATGGGGGCCAGAGGGTACTTTCATTGGGGGTAATAACGAAATGGCCCTTGCGCTCGTAATGGTGATTCCCCTTATCCGTTATTTGCATCTTCAGGAAAAACGCCAATGGGTGCGTCTGGGTCTGATATCGGCAATGGTGTTAAGTGGTATTGCTGCTATTGGAAGTCAATCGCGAGGCGCATTGCTTGCGATAGTCGCCATGGGATTTTTTCTTTGGATAAAAAGCCGCCATAAAGCCGTTACAGGGTTTTACCTGGCTGTTTCCATAGTCATTTTGGCAGTTTTGATGCCGCAGTCATGGTACGACCGCATGAATACGATCGAGACCTATCAGGAAGACGCCTCCGCGCTAGGCCGGATCAACGCCTGGCATACGGCATTTAACGTCGCGACAAGCCGCATCACAGGCGGTGGCTTCGAGATGTTCCAAGCTCAGGCCTTCCGCCAATATGCCCCCGATCCTTTTAATGTGCACGACGCACACAGTATCTATTTTGAGGTGATGGGCGAGCAGGGGTTTATCGGTTTCATTATGTTTGTGTTGTTCGGTCTTCTAACATGGATACGTGCTCAGCAAATAATCACGCAATACAAGCATGACCCTGGCAAGAAATGGGCATCCGACCTGGCGGCCATGACGCAGGTAAGCCTGCTCGGCTATGCGGTAGGCGGGGCATTTCTGGGGCTGGCATATTTCGACCTGCCTTATCACCTCATGATCATCATTATGCTGGCGGCTAAATTTTCGGGTGCGCTGAAAAAAATGTCGCTTGACACGAATTTTGAAAAAAGCAGGATCCCACCGCACCCTTCCAGCCGCTGGGACCGGGGGGACGACAGGCAACGGCCTTAGCGTATTGGCCGCCCGGGCGTCTGTTCCATTGCTGGGGCTTCCTTGTATCGGAGCCGGATACGGCGGGGGGTTAGAGCCATCCCGCTGGCATGGCACGGACGGGATGGGTCATGGCCGTCATTATTACTGGGTGGAATGGGCGGTAGATATATCCATGCGCTGGCTGCGCAAGGACGAACCTCAGTGCTCGTTCGCCTCCAGCCACTGCTCCAGCATCATCACCACCCAGATCATCACGCCGTAATAGCTGGCATGCTGGCCGCGCTGCATCGCGAGCATGTGGTCGAGATACGCCGGTTGAATCCAGCCGCGTTGCTTGAAGTCCGACAGGCTGTCGCCGACCAGGTCGCCCAGCGGGGCGTACTGGTTGCTCCACACACCGAACGGCAGGCCGAAGCCGTGCTTGCTCTTGTTGATGATCTTTTCCGGCAGCAGGTCGGCCAGCGCTTCCTTGAAAAACCAGCGCAGCTTCTGCCCGCGCACCTTGTAGTCCACCGGCAAATGATTGGCGAAGGCCACCATGCGGTCGTCCAGCAGTGGGTAATGCACTTCGATGCCGGCCGCTTCGGTCATGGTGCCCACCTTGCGCAGGTCGTTATCCGCCAGGGTGAATTTCAGGTCCAGGTGCATCAGGCGATTGATGTAATGGTCGGAATGGGTGCGTTCGTAGACCTCGGTCAGGGCGGCGTCGGTTGTCGAAGGATCGACGGCATGGATGAAATCCGCAGCAAAGATCTGGTCGAGCGGGGTGCGGTGCAGGAAGTTGTAGGTTTCCAGGCGGAGCGGCAGCCCCACCCTGGCCTGGTCGACATAGCTTTTCAGTTTGGAGAGCGGAAACCGGTTCGACAGCCCCGGCAGGTTCGTCATCGGCTCGATCAGCCCGCGCCGCAGCACGGCAGGCAAATGGGCATAGGTTTCGAACTGGCCCTGCTTGGCGTAGCGCACGTTACCGCCGAAGATTTCGTCGCCGCCGTCGCCGGCAAACATGTTTTGAAACCCCGCTTCGTGCGCGGTCCTGGCACAGAAATAGGTCGGTACCGCCGAACTGTTGCCGAACGGCTCGTCGTATTCGCGCGCGATGATCGGTATCGCGGTCACGATGTCGGCCGGCTTCAGGTAATACTCGTGAGGACGGCTGCCATAGCGTTCGACGGCGCAGCGCGCATATTCCATTTCGTCGAAGCCGTCGGCGTCGAAGCCGATGGAAAAGGTGTCCACCGGCGCGCCGCGCGCGGCCGTGAGTGCCCCGACGATGGTTGAACTGTCCGTGCCGCCGGAAAGGAAGGCCGCAGTGGCAGGGGCATCGGCATCGCGCACCGCCTGGTCCAGCAGGCTGCGAAATTCACGACACTGGGGGTCGAAGCCGGCGTCGATCGGGGTGTAGTCGGCCTGCCAGTAAAACCCGGTGCTGAGCTGATTGTTTTTCAGGCTGACGTATTGGCCTGGCAGCAACTTGTGCACGCCCCGATACAGGCTTCGTGGCGCAGGAATAGTATGGAAATAGAGATAGTCGTAGATGGCCTGGGGATCGATGGTCCGACCGACAGAGGGGTGTGCCGCAACACTTTGCGCGCTGGTGCCAAAAGCCAGTTGGCCGCCCTGCTTGGCGTAACATAGCCGCTCGGCGCCGATACGGTCAAGCGCCAGAAAGGCTTTTTTCTTTAGCGGTTCGAGCACGGCGAAGGCGAAGTTGCCCTGCATCAGTGTGGGCAGTTTCTCGCCAAAGCGGACCCAGCCGTGCGCTACCGCCATGGCCGGGTTCTGGTCGCGGGCAATGAAGGCCAGATCCATATCCAAAAAATGTGGACGTCCATACAGTGCCGCTGTCAGCCCGTTTTCAAAGTGAATATCGGCCTTGCCTAAGCGTGAACAGGCCGCCACCCCCAGCATCTGATTGCTGTGTTCGTGCACCAGTCCCTGCGGCGACAGGTTGGCCGCGCGTCCCATGTGCCGGATTAAATCCTGATGCGCGCCGTGGACACCCAGCCAGCCGAAAATGCCATCCATGTGGTATTGGTGTTTCTATAAGTTATTTTTAATAAGTATGATCCAATATAACAAATTAAGATCGCTGCCTCTAATGTAATTGGAAACATGGAATAAATAAACTGAGAGATATTTGAAAACTTAATATATCCACAAACGCTCGCAGATATTCCGAGGCACAAAACTGGCTGACCATCAATAATATGCACAGGGATTTTTTTCAGAACACCATCATCATTCCAACGGCCTGCACGACCAATCGTGCCGAGTCTTTATTCAACGCGATCAACTCGATCCAGCAAGCCGACCCAGAAACCACCCGAATCCTTGTCGCAGCCAACGGTCCGAATATCGATCCTGTGCTGGAAAAACAGCTTAAGGTTAGACGCGACATCGTCTATGTTTCGTTTGCGGATGGCTCCTTGCCAAAAACCATCGCTTTAGCGGTCCCCCTTGTAAAGACGGAATTTTTTGGGTTTCTCGACGACGACGACGAACTCCTCCCCAATGCATTATTACAGCGTCGGGATATATTGCTGAGCCATCCTGATGCCTCCCTGGTAATCTCCAACGGCTATCTTAGAAAAGAGGGAAAAGATAGTATCTATCTGTCTCGCATGGGAACGATCCCGGAAGATCCGCTGGGTGCGTTGATGCGTGAGAACTGGTTGCCATCCTGCGGCGCACTATTCAGGACAGCCCGCGTAGGGCCAGCCTATTTCCAGAATTATCATCGCTATGCCGAATGGACCTGGCTTGCGTTCCGGCTTGCCCTGGACCGGCAGACAATCTGCGTGCTCGATGCACCGACTTTCCGGGTGAATGCCGATACGCCCTCATCCTTGTCGAAGTCGGCCGAATATCGACAGAGCTATATCAGCCTTTACCGGAAGATGCTCGACCTTCGCCCGCCGCGCCGGATCCGGCGGGCGCTACGGAAAAGGATATTGCAGGCCTATCACGACGCTTCCAGCCAGGCGCTGGGACGGGGCCGTATCCGCGACGCCTTACGCGACCATCTTCGCAGTCTCGCAGGGCTGCATGGCCTGCGGTTCCTTCCCTATAGCCGGCACATCCTCGGCCGTTTCCTCAGGGCGGCGGGTCGATCCAACTGCAGGCAGCCGTGAGCCGCGTCATCCGTATACAGGCTTTGCGAATCGGCGTGTCCTCCAGTCCCCGCGACTGCCCACCCGGAGCCGTCTGCTTCATCCGCATTCCGCAAGACTGGAAACATCAAACCAAAATGATCTACCATCGCGCTGGTAGACGTATTTTCCCTCCGCTTCTAACAGGGTCCGAGGAACACTGTGGTTAAGAAAGCAGAAGTGAACCTATGATGGATATCAGCCCGGCAATAACGCTCCCCGCCCTTCTTGCAGCCAATCGTGAGCGCGACTGGTATTTCGTCAAGCCCGGCGGCAACTGGGGCGATTATCTGATTTATGCGGGGGCGGAATACCTGGCCCGGAGTGCGGGTCTGCGCTGGACAGACCTGGACTTCCGGACATTCGATGCCGAACGGATTCCGGAAAATGCCGGCATTTATCTGCATGGTAGCGGTGGGTTTAACCCCTGGGGCAGTCGCCGGGCGTTTGATATGCTCAAAAAGGCGGTCGGCGTGCGCTCGGCCCTGGTGATTCAGGGGCCACAATCCTGCGATACCGGCTCCCCGGAGACTGTGGAATTGTTCCGTGCGGCCTTCGCCCAGTCTGCCGCATCCGAGATTCATCTGTTTGCGCGCGAGGCGGCCAGTGCGAGTTTTCTCGAGACCGTGCTTCCTCAGGACGTCCGGCTTCATCGCGACCAGGATACGGCATTTTATCTCGACCGTTCCGCATTATTGGATCTGGGGCAGCTTTCCCGGTTACCCGCGGGCAGGTATTCGTTGTTCGTTTCCAGGGAAGACGAGGAGCAACCCGCAGTCCTGCCAAACGTGAAGCGGCCGTCGGTCGTTATGGACCCCGCTATTTATGCGATCAGTTTCCGCCACTGGATACGCATTCATGCGTTTGCCCGATCCATCACGACCAATCGCCTGCATTCGGCGATTGTCGGCGCCCTACTGGACAAGCCCGTCGTTCTGATGAGCGGGAGCTACCACAAAAACCGCAGCATCTGGGAATATAGTCTGCAAGAACGCGGGGTGACATGGCATGAGCAAAACGGTGAGCCGGGCGGGCAGGGCGCGACGCAAAAAATAGGGTTGCCCCCTGTCGTTGCCAACAGCTGGAAAGTGCAGCGGACGCTGATGTGGCTGAGGGGCGTTCCGGCGAGCTAGCGTCGTGAATCATAAATATCGATACATAAAACGGCGTCTTTTTCCGCATGGCGGCGTTGCTCGTCGTTGCCATAGAGCCCGCTATGTCGCCTCCTCGCGCCTTGCCCTGCGAAAAAATCCATCCGTTTTATCTTGTCCCGCTATTTATGATTCACGACACTAGCGTCGTGAACCGGGAATATCGAAACATGCGACGGCGCTTTTTACATGCACGACATGCCGGCATGTCGTGCGAAAAATGCATCCGCTTTCTCGTCCCGCTTCCCGGAACGAGGCGGCACTTCTCTGAAGCATTGGTCGTTTTTCGAGCGGCCTGAAACAGGCTTCATTTTCCGGAACCCATTTGAAAATGTTTTTTTCCCGGCGTTTTTCGGTCTTCGGCGGCACTGCCATTACCGTGGCCATGCGCTGGACCGATCGGCTGATCGGCCTCGTCAGTACCCTCATTCTTGCGCGTCTTCTCATGCCGGAGGATTTCGGCATCATTGCAATGGCTTCTCTGGCCATTGCGTTCGCCGATGTTTTGCTGGATCTTGGGGTCAACGTCGCGTTGATCCAGAATCGCGATGCCACACAGGCGCATTACAACACCGCATGGACGCTGAGGCTTGCCCAGACGTCGATCGCCACTCTGGCACTGCTCATGGCAGCGCCTTGGGCCGCCGCATATTTTGGGGATCCGCGGGTCGCGCCCGTGCTGCAGGTGCTGGCCTTCACGCTGCTGCTGTCGGGCTTCGAAAACATCGGCATCGTCGCTTTTCATAAGCACATGCAATTCGGCGCAGAATTCCGTTTTCTTTTTTTGCGGCGCATAACAGGCTTCCTTGTCACGATCACCGCGGCTTGGTTGTTGCGTTCCTACTGGGCGCTGGTGATTGGTGCGTTAAGCGGGCGCGTCGCAGGGGTAGGACTGAGCTATTGGCTCCATCCTATGCGCCCTCGTCTGAGTATCGAGAAATTTGGCGAGATATTCGCGGTGTCGCAATGGATGCTGGTGCGCAGTATCGGCGCCTATCTGCATAACAATCTGCACAAGATGCTGGTTGGACGATGGACGTCGACCGCCACGATGGGAGCCTATTCCCTTGCCGACGAGATTTCCATGATGCCTTCAGGCGAGCTGCTGGCGCCGCTGAATCGCGTGCTGTTTCCGGCTTTCGCGGATGCGAGGGATAATCCTGGCGAACTCAAACGGCTGTTTCTGCTTGCGCAGGGCGTTCAGACGCTCGTCGCGATGCCAGCCGCGGCCGGGCTGGCACTGGTTGCGGACGAGCTGGTCCGGCTCATGCTGGGGGATAAATGGCTCGCGGTCGTGCCATTTATCCAGGTTCTGGCGCTGGTGAATATCGCCGGATCAATTACGACCAGTGGCGGTTATGTACTGCTGGTGCTGGGACGGATTCGGGACAGCGTCCTGAATTTGTGGTTTCAGGTGGCGCTATTTGCCACGCTGGCATTGACGCTTTTTTCCGGCAGCGAAGCTCTTCAGATTGCATGGCTGCGGCTGTATATAGGCGTTGGCGGCATCGGACTTGCCATCTGGCTGCTATTGCGCGCGCTACCGATCCTGCGATTGCGCGAGGTGGTTCGCTCCACAGTGCGGCCGCTTCTGGGCACGGGCGGCATGATTGCGGTGCTGACGTATGCTTTATCCAATTTAGAAATGCCCTTGCTCTTGGTCCTGGCGATCAAAGTGCTATTGGGGGCCGCGACCTATGTCGCGGTGGTGGCCGTTCTCTGGTGGATTGCCGGTCGTCCACAGGGAGCGGAGACGTATTTGCTGGAGAAGGCGGGCGCAATGCGGGCGCAACGGCGGGACGAACATTGACTGCCAACCCGCCGCGGGCCCCCCTAATCGCTCCGCCCGCCGGGCACCGACCGCAATGCCGCCGCGATCAGCAGCAGCCAGGTTTTGATCCGGAATCCGGAATGCGTCATGGAAGCGCGAAATGATTGCATCGCGATACGGGTATTTCCGCCTTTAAAGTGGGCGAAGCCATGTCCAAAACTAGATCGTGCCAACCTTGCCTGAACCAATCCCGCGGGTGGCGATCTCCCATCCGGCCCCTTTTCTCCCCATTGCTTGACCGCGCGCGAGAGAATGAGATATTCGTAGTTGATGTCCTTCACGCTGGACGTGATGCTGGCGGGGTGAATTCGATATAACGCGGTGGGCTGCTCGATACCGAGCATTTCGATATTTCGCGAGAGTCTCAGCCACAAATCGTAATCCTGCCCTTTCCGGAGCGTTTCGTCGAACATGCCGACCTTCTCCAGCTCGCTTTTTTCGACAATAACCGTCGATGTCCAGACGATGCAGTCGAGCAGCAACTCCGCGTAAGTCGAGCCGGTGACGATCGTGTCGGTAAAGATATTGGGATTGGGATGCGCTGCAAATTCGGTGTGGGGCGGGCTGAATTTTCCCTGAGCGTCCGGGCGCCACCAGATAAACCGGCTGTAGGCCATTTTATGGCCGCTGGCGGCGAGCGCCTCTACCTGGAAGCGTATCTTGTGCGGCCACCATACGTCGTCAGCATCGAGAAACGCGATGTATTTCCCCTTGGCCCGAAGTATCCCGTTGTTTCGCGCTACCGCCGAACCCTGGTTGGCCTGGGTCAGCAATTGCACCCTGTCGCCATAGGCGGACACGATTTCACGGGTGTTGTCGGTCGAGCCATCGTCGACAACGATGATTTCAAGCGCGGGATAGTCTTGCGCGAGCACGCTATCCAGTGCTTCGGATATATGGCATGCACTGTTGTACGCGGGGATGACTGCTGATACGAGGGGGGGATTTTCCATGGGAAAGGAAATCAGGGGCAAAAGCGGCAGTAGGGATTATTGGCAGGCGCGCTTTCATTCTGCAGGGCGGGAGGCGTTTCCTCTGGCGCTTGACTGGGCGCGGAAGCCGGAATGCCGTTCTCTGCGCCCTCGCTGTTTTCTGTCCCGGCAGGGGGGGGGGTGGAAAGCTCGACCGGGATTGCTTCCTTGCGAGCATTACCTGGTGTGCCCTGGTACGTTCCACCGAGCTTATTCAGCCTCCGGATGAGGGGCTCGGCGTTTTGGGTATGATCGATCCCTTTCACGAGGACCGAAATAGCCTGCTTCTTGTCATTATGTTTCGCATAATAATCGCTTAGCTGGGTAATGGCCGATACGAAATCCGGCTTTGCCTCGATGGCTTTGTTGAGGGCAAGAATCGCCTCGCTGTCCCGTTTTAGCGAAAACAGGATTCTTGCCTGGGAATGGTAAATATCGGGGAGGAAAACAAATCCTGGCTCGGCGCGATCCAGAACATACTTGATGTCGCCAAGCGCATAACCCAGTTTGCTTTTGCGCAAAAAATTGTCGCGCGTTTTCCAGGCATTGTTTTCTGTATTCAAGGCCCAGCAATAATGGTGGAGATGGGTATACGTTTTTCCATACGTGGCCACGTAATCGGCGATCGGCGTGGGGTCTTTGCTGATACTGCGGACTTGTTGTGTGCCCCCGCAATAGTGCGGGAGCAAAGCCAGCTCTGATAGATTTTTCACTTCGTCTGCCAAAGTTGTGCTGCTGAAAAAAAAGAGTGTCAATAAGAAGAAAATCTTTTGCATGGTTACCCCCTAAGCTCGTCTTTTCGAAACCACTTGGCAAATCCAGAGTGCTGTCTGGGTTTCGACTTGTGACCGCCCGGCTTGTGTTGAAAAAGTGTGGTTGGCTTCTTTCAGCATAGTTATTTTATGCTTTTGATTTCTGCATGCTGCCTGCCAGTTTTTATCATTCCGTATCAGTGCAGCGAACTCTTGGGCCGTGAGGTCATTGCCACTCAGAATAATCTGCACCTTACCCGTGTAGTTTTGCAATCCCTTGAGCATCCTGTCGATGTAACCGGGACTGCCATGGCGTGGGTCTATGGGTGAGGCGGCGCTCACTTCATTGGGTGCGCTGGCCTGCCTGGCAGAGTGGGTCAAATCCACCAGCGAATTGCCAACCTTCACTTTGCCGGTAAACAGCTTGAACCAGAAGGACAGGCTCAGCAGCCTCGCCAGATAGTAATGCTTTATCCGGGCGTGCGCAGCCCCGGCCACAGTGTGTACCCAGGGATTAAGTAGCACAAGACCTGTGACACGCGGGTCGGTGTGGCCGTAATAGAGCGCGGCCGAGGCCGCATCGCAGAGACCCCACAAGGCGACCTGTTCGATTTCTGGAACATGTGTCATCAAACTATCGATGGCCGCTTTGATGTCAGCGTCGATGTCTTCAAAGTTGCGCATGGCGCCTTCGCTGTCACCCATGCCGCGGTAATCAAAACGAATGGAGGCGATGCCTTGCTCTGCGAGCTGGCGGGCGAGCAGGGTGAACTGGCGGTGGCTGCCGGCGCGGTATTGCGGGCCGCCTACGATGATGACGACACCGGTTTCGATGGGGCGTTCGGGGTGGGCGATGATGCCGATCAGGCGGTCTCCGTCGCATTCAAAAATTGTCGGGCGTTCGTACCAGGTTGGGGTGCTCATCGGATCAGGCAGCTTTGCGTGGCATCAATCAGGGCCGGGCATTCGGTGATTTCCTGGGTAACCCAGAAGGGGTCGCCTTGGACCGTTCGCGTCTGAACCGGTATGCCGTTTGTCGTCCAGGCATCGACGATACGCTGGCTGGCTGGAGTGACGCCGGGGCTGGCTTGTGCGCCGACTTCCAGCCAGGTAACAGGGCACTTGGGCGCCATGCCAGCGAGCTTGATGCTGCCCAGTTCGCGCGCCATGGCGGAGGAGAGCATGTTGCCGCCCACTTCCACGCCCTGGCCCGACTGCAACTGTGCCAGCAGATCCTTGGTGCCGGATCTGGATTGGCCTTCGGCGAGCATTTCGCTGGCGAGTTTGATGCGCAGGAACTGGTTGAGAAAAAGGCTGCCATCGCTGACGGGCTGCCAGAGCAGCAGGCTGCGTACGTCCTGCAATCGCTGCGCCAGGTCGGTTGCCAGCAAGGCGCCGGTGCGCAACCCCCATAGGGTGATGGGTTGTGCGGTCTTTTCAAACAGCCACGCATGGCCCAGGCGGGCATCGTCCAGCCAGACCGACCATGAGGCATCAGAAAAATCCCCTGCACTGTCGCCGCAGCCGGTGAGGTCGATCTGCAAGACGGCATATCCCTGTGCGGCCATAGCACGGGCCTGCAAGGCGACCATGCGGCGGGATTTGTGCATTTCTTCTGCAAAGGGGTGCAGATAAAGCACGGCCCCTTTGGGCGCTTGATCCGCGGGCGAAACATAAATGCAAAACAATGGCCCGCGCGGGCTGTCAAGCAGAAATGGCTCGATTCGGATGGTCGTGTCTGCCATTTTAGGCGGTGAGTTTTTGCTCGACAAAGGCGGTCAGTGTGCCCAGGGTTGCAAAGGTGTCTGCGCTGATCTCGTCGTCATCGACGACGAAGCCAAAGTGATCTTCCATGGCCGTCAGGATCGTGACGACGGCCATGGAATCGAGTTCGGGCATGGCGCCCAGCAAGGGCGATTCCTGAGTAAGGTTTTCGGCGCGCGGCCCAAGTTGCAGGGTTTGTGCCAGCAGATTTTTAACGGCTTCCAGTGTGTTCATGAACGTTTGATTTGCCTGATTTTGAGTACGCGTTAGTGTATCGCATGTGATCAACTCAAGCCTTGTCACGAGATGAGCGTGCACTGAGGTCAGCTCTGTATTCGCTATAATAGCGCTTGACCAGCCGTAATGCGCATAGAGGTGGTATGCCTTACCGTGCTTGGTTGCGCGGAGTTGATGGGAATGTTGAGGTACCGTTATCCATGGCCCTGGAGCGGAATTTGCTTATTATTCTTGTGATTCAGGCTGCATGCCGGAACAAGCTTGATCGGTATATCGATCGCCAATAACGCTCACCAACTTATAACAGGGACGGATCGCCGCGGTGAAATTCAGTAGCTTTGACCCAACTGGCTGTCACTTTCCTCGCCCATATGTGGCTGTTTTGCCGGCATTCCCTTCCGGGATGCCCGGGCTTTGTCGATCAACAATATATCGTTCGACTTTTCTTGAGCAGCAATGTGCTTCGTATTCGTTAGGGCGGTATGCCCTGACCGAGGCGCTGCGCTCCCTGGGTGTGGGGCCGGGCAAGACGGTACTGATTCCCGCCTACCACTGCCGGACCATGATTGATCCGGTTTTGCGCTTGGGCGGCAAGGTCATGCTGTTTCCCTTGCAGCAGGATTTAACGCCCGACTGGCCAGAACTCGATGCGTGTGTATCCAGCTGCGGTAAAGAGACGGTGCTTTTGCTGCCGCACTATTTCGGTTTTCCCCAGCCGGTCAAAGAGGTCAGCGCGTGGTGCAAACGTCATCAGGTGGCCTATGTGGAAGACTGCTCGCATGCCATGTTTGGGGAGTATGACGGCAAGCCAATAGGCAGTTTTGGAGACCGTTCATTTGCCAGCCCATACAAATTTTTTGCCACGGAAGATGGGGGGGTGTTGCGTGGCGTTAGTCCAGACACTGCCGCACCCCTTTTTAAACCGGGTATGGGCGCGGAGTTGAAGGCGGTCTGGCGATCATTTGAAAAGTTCGTGCAGCAACGACGCAGGCGGCTACCGATGCTCGAGAGTGATGGGGGATTTTCTTGCGGAACGGATGCGGTGAAAGAGGAAGCCGGGGTTTCACGGCATTACGATCCCGCGGTCGAACAAATGCAGGCTTTGAGATGGTCGCGACTGTCTTTGCGCCTGTCCAGCATCGACCGAATTTCGGTTGTCCGACGCCAGAACTATCTGGCCTGGATTGATGCGGTTTCGAATATGCCAGGTTGCCGCCCACTTTTTCAGGAATTGCCAGTGGGCGTTGTGCCTTACATGTTTCCGCTATGGCTTGACCATCCGGAACACGCCTTTTTTCGGCTCAAGCGGGCGGGGTTGCCGGTCTTTCGCTGGGATGATTTGGCTATTGGTGGGTGCCAGATATCGGGTCTGGCCCGCTTGAGCTTGATTCATCTTCCCTGCCATCAGGGAATAGGCTCGGCAGAAATGAACTGGATGGTGCAAGTGTTGCGCCATTCTCTGACTGAACACGGGGCTGTATGAATTGGCAACGGCTACTGTTGATCCGAAACCTTGATTCCTATTGTGCTGATTGGGATGCGCTGCGGGAAATAAAACTCAACGAGAAAACCCACAAAATGGTCGATTTCCACACCAGTCGAACCCAAGATCAATTGACCTGGGCTATGCAGCATCGCGCTGTAAGCGACGTCACTAGTTTTTGTAGGCGCTGGCAAGCCGCTTTCAAAGAAACGTATCAGAATTTAAGGCGATTTGGCTCAAGCACTGACGGGAAAAATGGTACGCCGGATGCGTTCGTCGTCGAGGTTTTCGATCAGATTGCCGACCTGCCCAAGGCATGTAATGCATTGTTTGAGGTGGGTGAGAAGGATGGTTTTGACCAAGGTTCGGACTGGTTTGGATTGTTGGCTAGAACCGCAATTCCAGCAGATTCCCGGGTGCGTTTTTATGTTTTGTTCAAAAACGGAGAGGTTTGTTGTGTACTGCCATTGCTCGTTGGTTCACACGGCATATCCGGCCTGACGACGTTTTACACGACGCTGTACAGGCCTTTGATCGTAGAAGGCATTCAGCCCGATGAATTGGCAATTGTTCTGCGCCGGGTGATGGCTGATACAAAAGCAAGCTCAATACGTTTGGATGCGATGGATCCAGAACATTCAACATTTGCACTGATGACTAACGCCCTGCGCCATGCTGACTTGCTGCCCTTTGGTTTTTTTGATTTTGGCAACTGGTATTTGCAAGTTGTGCAAATGACGTGGGAGGACTATCTCAAACTTCTGCCGGGAAAATTAAGGAACACTTTGAAGCGGCTGGGAAAGAAATTCGCCGAGGCAGATGGGCAATTCAAAATTCTGACTGGAAGCGAATCCGATCTGGACGAGGCGCTCAACGCTTACCAGGCAGTTTATTCGTCAAGTTGGAAGAAACCTGAGCCTTTCCCAAATTTCATGCCGGAATTCATCCGGCTTTGTGCTCGGAAGGGATCGCTCAGAATGGGCGTTGCGTATATGGACAACCAGCCAGCCGCGGCTCAATTCTGGCTGGTATCAAACGGCAAGGCGTGTATCTACAAGGTGGCATACGATGAAAAATTTTCAGCCTATTCAATTGGAAGCTTGCTTACAGGCCACCTGATGCAGCATGTGATCGAGGTGGATGGTGTCAATGAAGTGGATTACCTGATTGGGGACGATACATATAAGAAGCAATGGATGAGCCATCGGCGCGAACGCTGGGGTATCGTTGCTTACAATTCGCGAACCTTAAAGGGTCTATGGGGCATGGCGAGCGAAACTATGAAGCGGCTAGCCAAACCTTTGTTGATCAGTTTGCGTGCACGCATCACGCAAGTTTTCCCCGGGAAGATGTGAGATGACGGAACTGGTGCATGAACTGGTTTTTAAACGGACTTGGGTGCAGCCCGAGGCGGAGGCGTTGTGTGATGGCAAGGACTCTCTGACTTACGCAGGGCTGGCAACGACAATTCACCAAGCGGCTAATTTGTACCTTTCCCTTGGCCTGGAGCGGGCCGAGCGAGTTGCCGTTTATCTGGAAAAGCGCCTGGATACAGTGACTGCGATGTTTGGCGCATCCGCAGCCGGCGGGGTGTTCGTGCCGGTGAATCCGCTGCTCAAGCCTGAGCAGGTGGGCCATATTCTGATCGACTGCAATGTGCGGATTTTGGTGACGTCACCGGAACGGCTGGAATTGTTGCGGCCGGTCTTGGCCCATTGCCGTGATCTGCGTGCAATTGTTCTGGTCGGCGACAGGCCTGCCGAGTCGGTGGATGGTTTGGAAGTGGTGAATTGGGGCGAGCGGCTTAACGTGCCGGAACACCCGCCATTTCGGGCGATAGACGGCGACATCGCAGCGATTCTTTATACGTCTGGCAGCACTGGGCGGCCCAAGGGGGTGGTGCTGTCGCATCGTAATATTGTGGCGGGCGCCGAAAGTGTGTCGCAGTATCTGGAAAATGCGCCAAGCGACCGCGTGCTCTCTGTGCTGCCGCTTTCCTTCGACTATGGGCTCAATCAGCTCACCACGGCATTCCGGGTCGGCGCCTGTGCGGTGCTGATGAATTACCTGATGCCTAAGGATGTGATCCGGGCGGTAGAACGCGAAAAAATTACCGGCCTGGCGGCGGTGCCGCCGTTGTGGGTGCAGCTTGCCAAAATGGAGTGGCCCGATAGCGTGACGGAGCATTTGCGCTATATCACCAATTCGGGTGGCCATATGCCCAAACCGACCCTGGATGCGCTTCGTGAAAAGCTGCCCAAGACCCGCCCTTTTCTGATGTACGGGCTGACCGAGGCCTTCCGCTCTACCTACCTCCCCCCGGAAGAACTGGACCGCCGTCCAGATTCCATGGGCAAGGCCATTCCCAATGCCGAGATTCTGGTTGTGCATGAAGATGGGACGCCCTGCGCACCGGGTGAACCGGGTGAACTGGTGCATCGCGGGGTGCATGTGGCGCTGGGTTACTGGAACGATCCCGAGAAAACCGCCGAGCGTTACAAGCCAGCCCCCGGGCAGCTTGCGGGCCTGGTTGTTCCGGAGCTGGCCGTTTGGTCTGGGGATACGGTGAAGATGGACGAAGAGGGGTTCCTCTATTTTATTGGCCGTCGTGACGAGATGATTAAAACTTCCGGCTACCGCGTCAGCCCGTCCGAAGTGGAGGAAGTCGTATACGCAACCGGGTTAGTGGCCGAGGTGGCTGCCACCGGAGTGGATCACGCCGTATTGGGACAGGCTGTGGTGCTGGTTATTTATGCCCCGCATGGCGGCAGCGATGTTGCAGACCGTTTGTTGACGGAATGCAAGCAGAAGCTGCCGGGGTTTATGGTGCCCGCTAAAATCGAGACCCGGGCCGACCCTTTGCCGCGCAACCCGAATGGCAAGATAGACCGTAAAAAACTATTAGCCGACCTGGCAGGATTGTTCGAGGAGAACCCCGCGTGAATTCCCTTATTTCCCATGCGCCCCACATCAATTTTCCGGTGGTGGAAAATGAACTTTGGGTGGGCGGCATGCCGCTGACCCGCCTGGCCGATCGGGTCGGCAGCACGCCATTTTACGTCTATGACCGCCGCCTGATTACCGAAAGGGTGGCGCAATTGCGTGCTGTGCTACCGAGTGACATCCATCTGCATTACGCCATCAAGGCCAACCCCATGCCGGCCGTGGTTCAGCATTTGGCCGGATTGGTGGATGGATTTGATGTGGCATCGGGTGGCGAACTCAAGGTTGTGCTGGATACCGTCATGCCCCCGGAAAAAATCAGTTTTGCCGGGCCGGGCAAGAGTGAGCGTGAACTGCGTCAGGCGATTGCCGCGGGCATTGTGATCAACCTTGAATCCGGGCGCGAGTTGGAACGGATTGCCGTCATTGCCACGGAAACGGGTGCGAGGCCCAAGGTGGCGGTCAGGGTTAACCCGGACTTCGAGTTGAAAAGCTCGGGCATGAAAATGGGCGGTGGACCCAAGCAGTTTGGCGTCGATGCCGAGCTTGTTCCGGACTTGCTTGCATTGATGAAAACCTTGCCGGTCGAATTCTATGGATTTCATATTTTTTCCGGCTCGCAAAATCTGAAAGCCGAGTCGATTATTGAGGCCCAGCGCAACACGTTTGAGCTGGCTCGGCGTCTGGCCGCGCATGCGCCAGGCCCGGTGCGATTGCTGAACCTGGGGGGCGGGTTTGGCATCCCGTATTTTCCCGGTGAGCCGCCGCTTGATCTGACGGCTGTTGGCGAGAACCTGGCCGGGCTGATGCCGGACGCACGGCGTGATTTCCCGCTGGCCGAGTTTGTCATTGAACTGGGACGATTCTTCGTTGGCGAGGCAGGCTTGTATGTCAGTCGTGTCATCGAACGCAAGGCGTCTCGCGGCCAGATGTTTCTGGTGCTGGATGGCGGGCTGCACCACCACTTGGCGGCCTCGGGTAACTTTGGTCAGGTTATCCGCAAGAACTACCCGGTTCTGGTCGGCAACCACGTGGTGCCGAAGGGAGAAGCGCAATTTGCCTCGGCCGTGGGACCGCTGTGCACGCCGCTGGATGTGCTGGGAGACAAGATGAATTTAGGTCATGCGCGCGAGGGCGATCTGGTCGTGGTGCTGCAGTCTGGCGCGTATGGGCTGACAGCCAGCCCGACCGCATTTCTGGGGCATCCTGCGCCGGTAGAGGTGCTGGCATAACCCTGTTTTAACGCGCAGCGAGGCTTTGCAAAAGGCGTAATCCGAAGGCGGTTGGGTTTGTGTCCCACGGGGTAAACCGCGCGAGCTGGTAGCGATCCCCTGCGGTGGTTGAAACGCCGCGCTGGGTCGAGACGGCGGCATCAAACCCCAATTCACGCACGATCTCTGCCTGCTCCGGCAGGTAGTCCGTTCCGGGCTTGCCATTGGGGTAAGCAAATAGCCGGACACGATCCCCCAATGTTTCTTCAAGCCAGGCTTTGCCACATTCGATTTCGACGCGTGCTGCTTCGCGGTCAAGTTTGGCGAGGATGGGATGGCGGTGGGTATGCCCGCCAATTTCCATGCCGGAAGCATGTAGCTTCTTCAGTTGATCGGTCGTCATCATCAGGTCGTTGGGCAGCGTGCTGGCGCCGGCTCGGCGGGCTATTTCCGCCACGATTTCTTCGCGGGTGTCGAGCGCCAGGTATTTAACCTGGGGCAGGATTTTGCCGATGGCTGCGGCTCTTTCCGCGTCGGAGTCCAGATCGTGCTTGCCCAGACCCAGGTCGTTCAGGTCCAGTTGGGCGTGCGGGCTGCGGCGGATGCTTTCAATGACCGTGTCGTTGAACATGCGGCCGCCGTTGAGGTAGGACGTGGCGATAAAAAACGTGGCGTGGAGGCTGTGCTTTTGCAGGATGGGCAGCGCGTGGGTGAAGTTGTCGGCATAGCCATCGTCAAAGGTGATGGCAGCGGCGCGCGCCGGCAGTGTGCCGGCCTTGAGCCGGGCAACGGCCTCTGGCAGCGGCAGCACGTTGAATACCGATTTGAGCAAGCCCATTTGCGCGTCGAAGCTTTTGACCGTCGCTTCGCTGGGGAACAACGGGTCGGTTTCCGGCAGCACCCGATGGAAGATGAGAATGCTCAATCGGGCATGTGGACCTATTGGCGAAAGCCGACTGGCCACGAAGCGGTAAGCAGGGAATGCCAGGCTATGCATATTGGATTGTGTATTCGATGCGCTGGATAACAACGGTGACGAGGACCATCCGCGATGAGGGAGGGGTAGCGGGGAGGACGGGCGGCATGGATGAATATTCCTTGAGGGTTGAATTGTTTGGAAAGCGCTGGGCTATAAGGCGGGCCATGCATATCTCATGGGGGCGCATTTCGATGTCTGGTCACGGGGCTGTTCAGTGCTCGATTCCGGCATTGCGCCGCCGGGTCACCCGGTCAACCAGGCTTCGATAGAGCGGGGCCGGAAGCAGGCTGGCGACAAGGTGTTTGAAATCGCCGGCTTTCCAGTCGGCCTTGTGAAAAGCGCGGCGGAACAGGCGGCGAGCGGATTCGGTGTCGTTACGCCAGTGGCTGCGATAGGCTTCACGCAGCAAGGGATCGTAGATCAATTCATTGAGGTGAGCGGGGGGAATGCGGGCGACGAGTTCGGGGTGGTGGCTGGCAAAGTCCTGACGCACAGAAACGGCATCAAACACTTGCCGCCAATGCGGGATGTGGGCATCGCCGCGCGGGTAGCGGCGATAGAACGCCAGCACGTCGGTGACGCGCACGAGCCTAGGTTGGCGCGCGATTATTCTGAGCCACAGGTCGTAGTCCATGGCGGTGAGCGCCCGCTCGGAAAATCCACGCAGTTCGTCAATGAGGTGGCGGCTAACCAAGACGGTGTTGACCGGCCAGAGATTTTGCTCGAGAAAATGAGCGGCCGCCTCGCTCGGCTCGAAATCGGGCGGGATAGTCGGGTTGGGGTCAGCAGTTGAGATGCCGATGTATTGCCAGCCGCAATAAGCCAGATCGGCATTCTCCGTTGTGAGGGCGGCATGCATCAAGCTTAGCGCGTCCGGGTGCCAGGTGTCGTCGGCGTCCAGAAAGGCAATGTAATTGCCGTTCGCATTAGCGAACGCTTGATTGCGAGCGGCAAAGGGCCCCGCGCGGTTCTGGTAGCTGAGCGTGATGCGTTCGGGGTATTGCGTGGCCAGGCGTTGCAGGATTTCGGTTGAACCGTCGGTTGAACCATCGTCCACCACGATGAGTTCAATATGGGGATAGCTTTGGTCGAGCACGCTCGCGATTGCCTCTTCCACGTAGGGCGCGGCGTTGTAGCAGGGCATGACAACGGAAATCAGCGTAGGGTCAAAGTTATCCATAGATATCGCTTGTAAGATGGATGCTTGGACGGCTTGCGTAGTCCTGTACGCGACGGTGGAAACCCGGAATCAACATTTCCCGTTAACGCTGTTGATAGGGGGAAATGCAGAGCAGGCCATCACCGCTTTGTATATTGCCTACCTGAACCAGAAAACAGTTTTTCAGTGCAAGCCGGAATCCAGCGCCATTAACTTTACACTGGACTTGCCTGAATGTGAGTAAATTCCTTCAGCTGCAGGCAGAAACAATGACAGCCATGTCGATGGCGGAACGGCTTTGGTTACAATCTGCAATCACGCTCACTTACCAATTCCTCCATGCAAACCCTCTCCGTCGATCTTGGCGACCGCTCCTACCCCATCCATATTGGCTCAGGCCTGATGGGGCAACCCCATTTGATCCTGCCGCATCTGGCGCAAAAACGGGTATTGGTGGTGACCAACACCACGGTGGCGCCGCTGTATCTGGCGCCACTGACGGCGACGCTGGAGGCGGGCGGGGTGGCGGTGGACAGTGTGGTGTTGCCGGACGGCGAGGCTTACAAGAATTGGGAAACGCTGAACCTGATTTTCGATGCGCTGCTGACCCAGCGCGCCGAGCGCAAGACCACGCTGATCGCCCTGGGGGGTGGCGTGATCGGCGACATGACCGGGTTTGCCGCGGCGAGCTACCAGCGCGGCGTGCCGTTTATCCAGATTCCCACCACGCTGCTGTCGCAGGTCGATTCGTCGGTGGGCGGCAAGACCGGGATCAACCATCCGCTCGGCAAGAACATGATCGGCGCGTTTTATCAGCCGAAGCTGGTGCTGGCCGATACCGATACGCTGAATACGCTGCCCGCGCGCGAACTGTCGGCGGGCCTGGCCGAGGTGATCAAGTACGGGCTGATCCGGGATATTGAATTTCTCGCCTGGCTGGAAGCCAATATGGACAAGCTGCGCGCGCTCGACCCGGTGGCGATCGCCCACGCCATTTTCCGCTCGTGCGAAATCAAGGCGCAGGTGGTGGGCGAGGACGAGCGCGAAGGCGGCATCCGCGCGATTCTCAATCTGGGCCACACCTTCGGCCACGCCATTGAAACCGGCATGGGCTACGGCAACTGGCTGCATGGCGAGGCGGTGGCGGCGGGCATGGTGATGGCAGTGGAAACCTCGCAACGGCTGGGCTGGCTCACCGGGGCCGATGTCGCGCGCACCCGCGCGCTGATCCGTGCCGCCGGGTTGCCGGATACGGCACCGGACATGGGGGTGGACACCTGGCTCGAATACATGGGCCACGATAAAAAAGTCGAGGGCGGAAAAATGCGTTTCGTGCTGCTGAAGAAAATGGGCGAGGCGGTGATCACTGCCGACGTGCCGACCGATGTGCTGACCGGCGTGTTGCCCGCGCCGCGCTAAGGAAAACCCATGGATACGCTTGCGCCTTACGCCGCGCATTCCAGCCAGACTCGCGGCCGCCTGCACCCCGAACCGTCCGCCGCGCCGCGCTCCGAATTTCAGCGCGACCGCGACCGCATCATTCATTCCACCGGATTTCGACGGCTGGAATACAAAACCCAGGTGTTCGTCAATCACGAGGGCGACCTGTTTCGCACCCGTCTCACCCACAGCCTGGAAGTGGCGCAGATCGCCCGCACCATTGCCCGCTTGTTGAGCCTGAACGAAGACCTGGTGGAGGCGGTGGCGCTGGCGCACGACCTTGGCCACACGCCGTTCGGCCACGCCGGGCAGGACGCCTTGAATGCCTGCATGAAAGAACACGGCGGCTTTGAGCACAACCTGCAATCGCTGCGCGTGGTGGATCTGCTGGAAGAACGCTATGCCGAATTCGATGGGTTGAATCTCACGTTCGAAGCGCGCGAGGGCATCCTCAAGCATTGTTCGATGGCCAACGCCGAAAAACTGGGCGCGGTGGGCGAACGCTTTTTGAACAAACAGCAACCGTCGCTGGAGGCGCAAATCACCAATCTGGCCGACGAGATCGCCTACAACAATCACGATGTCGACGATGGGCTGCGTTCCGGGCTGATTACCCTGGAGCAACTGTCCGAAGTGCAGCTCTTTGCCCGCCATCTCGCCGAGGTGCGTGCCAAATACCCGGCGCTCAATGGCCGCCGTGAAGTCACCGAAACCGTTCGCCGCATCATCAACACCCTGATACTCGATCTGGTGGAGACCACGCGGGCGAATATCGACAAGAGCGATGTGCAAACCGCTGACGAAGTGCGCGCTGCACCGGCCATGGCCGCATTCAGTCCCGAGGTGCTCAACGAGCACCGCGAGTTGAAGCGGTTTTTGCATCGACACCTGTACCGCCACTACAAAGTGGCGCGCATGAGCGCCAAGGCCAGCCGGATCATCACCGATCTCTACGCGGCATTTTCCGGCGATGCCCGACTGCTGCCGCCGGAGCATCAGGCGCACGAGTCGCTAACGGGCATGCGCGCCGTGGCGGACTACATTGCGGGAATGACCGATCGCTACGCGATACGCGAGCACCGCCGGATATTTGCGGTGGAAGAGGTTTATGAGTGAGCGCGGCAATGTTGCGCGCTACAAGGCGTGGTGTTGTATTGCAATTATCTGGTTTCACTGACATGGGTTTCGGAGGGGAAATAAATGGCTGTCATTGAAGGATTTCGGGTGCAGAACTATCGTGCATTGCGCGATGTTACGCTGGGCAAGCTCTCCGGCCAGCAAGCTGGAGATCCGTTGACGCCTTTCACTGTGGTAATTGGTAAAAACGGTGTGGGCAAAAGCACTTTGTTCGATGCCTTCGGATTCGTGGCGGATTGTCTGTCTGCCGATGTGGAAAGCGCCTGCGACATGAAGCAACGCGGCGGTTTCGATCGCCTGCGCTCGTTGGGGGTGGATGAACCCATTCGGTTCGAAATCTATTATCGCGAAGCGCCTTTGGAGCGGCCGATCACCTACGAATTGGCGATTGCGCTGGATGCCTCGGGCCGGCCTTTTGTCGAATCCGAGGTGCTCAAGCAGCGACGTAAAGGCCAGAAACACGGTCGGCCTTATCCATTCCTACGGTTGAATCATGGCAAGGGCACGGTTTGGGCAGGTGAAGAGGCAGTAGAGGTCGAAGGTGAGGAGGATCGTTCCCAGACGCCAGTGGAACTGACCGATACCCGGCAACTGGGTATCGCCACTCTGGGCACGCTCAAGGAACATCCCCGCATCAAGCGCTTTCGAGACTTCCTCAAAAGCTGGTATCTGTCCTACTTCTACCCTGATGCGGCGCGTAGTTTGCCGGGCGCTGGCCCACAGCGGCATTTGAACATCCACGGCGACAACATTGGCAATGTGGTGCAGTTCATGGAGCGCGAGCACAAAGCGCGGTTCAAGGTCATCCTCGAACGCATTGCAGCCAAAATTCCGGGGATTGCCAGTATCGACACGCAGGTGACAGAGGACAAGCGCGTGTTGCTGCGTTTCAACGACGGCGCTTTTGGTGATCCATTCTTCGCCCAGCAGATGTCAGATGGCACGCTAAAAGTTTTTGCTTACCTGCTGTTGCTGGAAGACCCAGATCCGCCACCGTTCATTTGCATCGAAGAGCCAGAAAACGGCCTTTATCACAAGCTGTTGGAGGCATTGGCCCAGGAGTTCCGTTTGCATGCCACCGGCAAAAAGAATGCCCCGCAGATTTTCGTGACCACGCACCAGCCGTACTTTGTTGATGCGCTGGCGCCCGAGGAAGTGTGGATACTGGAGAAAGGAACGGATGGCTATTCCACTGTGCGTCGCGTTTCTGAGCTTGAAGACGTGAAAAACCTCGTGGCTGAAGGTTTGCCTTTGGGGGGTCTTTGGTACAGCGATTATCTCGATGAGAGATGAGTATGCACATTGAGATATTGGTGGAGGACAGTTCGGGGGAGAAGTTGCTGCAAGTATTGTTGCCTCAGTTTCTGGGGCCACAAGGCGAGCCGCATACCTGGCGTTTACATGCCTATAAAGGGATCGGCCGAATTCCGCCTGGCCTGGTGACGAAGGCCGATCCCGCGAAGAGGATACTGCTTGATCAATTGCCAAAGCTGTTACGTGGTTATGGCAAGACGCCCGGAATCGATGCCGTTGTGGTCGTGCTCGATACTGACAAACGCGACTGTGCTGCATTCCTGTCCGAGCTGAAAGCAGCCACCGATGTCTGCAATCCGGCGCCTACCATACTGTTCAGACTTGCTATCGAGGAAATTGAAGCCTGGTATTTGGGCGACCAGGATGCTTTGTTGGCCGCTTATCCACGAGCCAAGCGGGATGTGCTCGGAAAGTATGTTCAGGACAGCGCATGTGGTACGTGGGAGCTGCTCGCCGACGCAGTGCATTCGGGCGGATCGGCAGCGATCAAGAAAGCCGGCTGGCCATTGCCTGGACAGGTGAAGCATGAGTGGGCCGAAAAGATCGGCCCGTTGATGGACCCGGAGCGGAATATCTCGCCCAGTTTTGGAAAATTGAGGGATGGAATACGCCAACTCGTCGCGCAGGCGGTTTGACGTGAATTGGGATGTCGACGATTGATGTTGGCTCACGCGGTATACAAGGCGTGGGGTTTTGAGGTCTGGTGCTAACGCATTTTTACACCCGTTCAAAATTCATGTCGAGTAGCATCCCGCGAAGCGTCTTGGCTGATTCAGTCGCCCGGTGGCAACGTCCGCGCCACGACCCAGCAGGTCACTTCGCGCGCACCTGCACGTTTCAGGGTTGCGGCCAACGCATCGAGGGTGGTCCCCGTGGTCATTACATCGTCGATCAGCGCAATATGCTGGCCCGCAATGTTCCCCATGCAGGTGAAGGCGCCGCGCACATTGCGCCGCCGCGCGTCGTGCTTCAGTCCCTGTTGCGGCGGCGTGTCGCGGACACGCTGACTGCTCGTCATGTCGAGCGCAATGTCGTGTTGTCGGGCGACTTCACGCGCGATTTCGACGGCATGATTGAAACCGCGTTCGCGGATACGGCCCGCATGCAACGGCATCGCAATCAGGCGGTCAGGCCGGGGATGGACGGCCACGGCCTGGGCCAGACAATTGCCCAGCAGGGGCCCAATGGCGAGCCGGCCATGATATTTCAAACGCGGGATCAGGCGGGTGAGCGGGAACGTATACGCCAGCGCGGCCACGGTGCGGTCAAATGCGGGCGGATGCTTGAGGCAGGCCCCGCATACGCGGCCTTGGGGTGTGGGGGCCGCGCACTGCGGACATTGGGGCTGCGTATGCCACGGCAGCGCATGCAGACAGTCGGGACAAAGGCTGCGATGGCAGTCGGATGCGCCGCAAAGCAGGCATGTGGGCGATATCAGATGCTTAAATAATAATCCGATGTTCATTTAATGGATTAATACAATTTGACAGGGGCCGCATAGCCCCCGAAAATCCGCGCCATGAAAACCAAACGTCTCATCCCTGCTTCGTCCTCCCGGTTTGCTGCGCAGTTGTTCAACATTCTTACTGTGACTGCGCTGACGATATCGCTGACGGCATTACTGCTGGGCAAGCTGCTCGCCAGCCACAAGATCGGTTTTCTGCCGTTTGTGCTGTCACTGCCGCCGGTGATGATCTGGTTTGGAGCATCGATTTTTGTGTACGCCAGCATCGCCCATCATCCCAACCCGCGAACGACCCATTACAACAAATGGGCAGGCTACCGCTTTTATGGCGTGATGGGCAGCCTGATGGTGTTCGGGCCGGCAATTTACGGCCTGTTCGACGGCTGGATGGGGCTGATGCTGGTGCTGGGCCTGGCGGTCGTGATTATCGTGCCGTGGGCGTTGTGGGATATTTACCGGGCCGCACGCGAACCGTGGGCCGATATGATGATCGAGGTAGCGATTTATGAATGACATGACCCAACCGACGGCGCGCCTTTCCATGACCGGGATCGAGGCGCTGTTCGCCTTGCCGTTTGCCGACCTGATGCATCAGGCGCAGACCGTGCATCGCGCGCACTTCGATCCCAACCGCGTGCAGCTTTCCACCTTGTTGTCGATCAAGACCGGCGGCTGCTCCGAAGATTGCGGCTATTGCCCGCAGTCGGCGCGCTACGACGCCGGCGTCGAAACCCAGGGGCTGCTCAATCTGGACGATGTGCTGGTTGCCGCCCGTGCCGCCAAGGCCGCCGGCGCTTCGCGCTTCTGCATGGGCGCGGCGTGGCGCGGGCCGAAGCAGCGCGAGCTCGAACCGGTGCTCGACATGGTGCGCTCCGTCCGTGCGCTGGGGCTGGAAACCTGCGCCACGCTGGGCATGCTCAAGGACGGCCAGGCAGAGCAGTTGAAAGAGGCGGGCCTCGACTACTACAACCACAATCTCGATACCGCGCCCGAATTTTACGGCGACGTCATCACCACCCGTCAGTACCAGGACCGTCTCGACACGCTGACGCGGGTGCGCCAGGCCGATCTGCACGTCTGCTGCGGCGGCATCGTCGGCATGGGCGAGTCGCGCACCCAGCGCGCCGGGCTGATCGCGCAGCTCGCCGCGCTCGACCCGCAACCCGAATCGGTGCCGATCAACCTGCTGGTGCAGGTGGAAGGCACGCCGCTGGCCGGCATCGAGGCGCTCGAACCCCTGGAATTTGTGCGTACCATCGCGGTGGCGCGGATCTGCATGCCGAAAAGCTTTGTGCGGCTGTCGGCCGGTCGCCAGCAGATGGACAACACGGTGCAGGCGCTGTGTTTTCTCGCTGGCGCCAACTCGATTTTCTACGGTGAAAAACTGCTCACCACCGGCAACCCGGAGTGGGAACGCGACCAGCGTCTGTTCGATACGCTGGGCCTGACGGCGTTGTGAGTCTGGCCGCGCTGAGCCGCCTGCAACAGGGGCTGGCGGCGCTGAAAACGGATCACCTCGAACGCCGGCGCCTGCTGCTCGACGGCGCGCAGGGCGCCCACGTCACGATCGATGGCCAGCGCCTCATCTCGTTTTGCAGCAACGATTATCTGGGTCTCGCCGCCGACCCGGCGCTGGTTGCCGCCGCGCACACCGCGCTCGACCAGTGCGGCGTCGGCGCGGGGGCGGCGCACCTGATCAGCGGCCATCACCGCTTTCATCACGACTTCGAAGCCGCCTTTGCGGCCTTCGTCGGCAAGCCTGCCGCGCTGCTGTTTTCCACCGGCTACATGGCCAATCTTGGCGTGCTGACTGCGTTGTGCACGCGGCGCAGTGCGGTGTTTGCCGACAAGCTCAACCATGCTTCGCTGGTCGATGCGGCCAGGCTTTCCGGCGCGACCTTCACCCGCTTTCGCCACCACGATCTGGCGCAGCTCGAAGGCCAGCTGGACCGCAGCGCCGCGCCGGAGAAAATGATCGTCTCCGACCTGGTGTTCAGCATGGACGGCGACAGCGCGCAGATCGACGCGCTGCTCGATCTGGCCGAGCGCTACGACGCCTGGCTGTATCTCGATGACGCGCACGGTTTTGGCGTGCTGGGCGATGGCCGCGGCGGCTTGAGTGCGCGCGCCTGCGCCAGCGACCGGGTGATTTATCTGGCCACGCTGGGCAAGGCGGCGGGGGTGTCGGGTGCGGCGGTGGCAGCGCATGCCAGCGTGATCGACTGGCTGCTGCAAAAAGCACGTACTTACGTTTACACCACCGCCTCGCCGCCGCTGCTGGCAGCGTGTCTGCTGGAAAGCCTGCGCCAGATCGAGGCGGGAGACGCGCGCCGGGCACGCTTGCGCAGCCACATCGTGCAACTGCGCGAAGGGCTGGCCAGCCTGGCCTGTCTTAAATGCGGCACTCTGATGCCGTCCGACACGCCGATCCAGCCGCTCGTGATCGGCGCCAATGCCGACGCGGTGCGGCTGTCGAAAAGCCTGCTGCAGCGCGGTCTGCTGGTGCCGGCCATCCGCACGCCGACGGTGCCCGCAGGCAAAGCGCGGCTGCGCATCACGCTGTCGGCCGCGCACAGCGCCGACGATGTCGCACAGTTGATCGAGGCCTTGCATGCACTCGCCTAAACCCGTCATTGCGTTGGTTCACGGCTGGGGGATGAACGCGAGCGTGTTCGACACACTGGCCGAACGGCTGGCCGACGACTTCGACGTGCACGCGCTCAACCTGCCGGGACACGGTGGGCGCGCCGCGCTAGCGGTCAACACCCTGCACCGCTGGGCGGACGACCTGGCCAGCCAGTTACCGGCGCATTCCACGCTGCTCGGCTGGTCGCTCGGCGGACAGGTGGCGATGCGCACCGCGATCGACCATCCCGACACCGTTGCGCGGCTGATCGTGATGTCGTCCACGCCTAAATTCGTCGCGTCGGATGCATGGGCGCATGGCATGGCCTGGTCCGATCTGCAGGCGTTTGGCGCGGCCCTGATAGACGACCCTCAGTTCACCTTGCTGCGCTTTTTGAGCTTGCAGACGCGCGGTGTGGCGGGACAAAAATCGCTGTTGCAGCAATTGCGCGCCGCTTTTCTGGCGGCACCGCCCGGCGATGCCGAAGCGCTGAGGCAGGGGCTGGAACTGTTGCGCACCACCGACCTGCGTGCGGCGCTGTCAGGTTTGATGCAACCCACGCTGGTCATCCATGGCGGACTCGATACGCTGACGCCTGCGGCCGCGGGCGCGTGGCTGGCCGAGCAGTTAGCCGACGCGCGGTATTGCGAACTTTCCCGCGCTGCGCACGCACCGCATTTGTCGCACGGCGATGACGTGGCCGCAGCAATAGGACGTTTTATACATGGCTGAAGCCGAACTCGATTTTTCCGAAGTGCGGCGCGCCTTCGATCATGCCGCCGCCAGTTACGATGCCCATGCGGTATTGCAGCGCGAAGTGTGCGACCGATTGCTGGCGCGTCTCGACTACATGACGCTGCAACCCGAACGCGTGCTCGATGTGGGCTGCGGCACCGGTTACGGTCTCGCTCATTTGCAGCAGCGTTATGCCGCAGCCGCGCTTTGCGCACTGGATATTGCCCCGGCCATGCTGCACGCCGCGCGCATGCGTTTGCCGCAACCGGGCTGGTTGCAGCGCGCACTCCCCGACGTGCTCAAGCGAAGCGCGCAATCGCACCATGCGATCTGTGCGGACATGGACCGCTTGCCGCTGGCGGACAACAGCATCGACCTCGTCTGGTCCAGCCTGGCCTTGCAGTGGGCGCACGATCTCGAAGCCAGCTTGAAAGGGATGCATCGGGTGCTGGCGCCGGGTGGCCTGCTGATCTTTGCCACCTTCGGCCCCGACACGTTGAAGGAGTTGCGCGCCGCTTTCGCCGCGGTCGACGATGCGCCGCACGTCAATCGCTTCATCGATTTGCACGACATCGGCGACATGCTCATCCACGCCGGTTTTGCCAGCCCGGTGATGGAAATGGACATGCTGACGCTGACCTACGCCGACCTCAAAACCCTGATGCGCGATCTCAAAGGCATCGGCGCGCATAATGCCGCCGCCTCGCGCAAGCGCGGCCTGCTCGGCAAGTCGGCGTGGGCGCGGCTGGAGCAGGCTTATGAAGCGCATCGACGCGAAGGCCGGCTGCCCGCCACGTTCGAAGTGATCTACGGTCACGCCTGGGTGGGCGATAAAAAGCGGCGCGAGGATGGGCGTCAGGTCATCGAGTTCGCGATCGAAACCCGCCGTCGCAAGCAGGGCGTGGCATGAGCGGTGTGTTTGTCACCGGCACCGATACGGGCGTCGGCAAGACGCGGGTCGCGGTGGCGTTGATTCACAGCTTGCGCGCGCAAGGCCTGCGCGTGGCCGCGATGAAGCCGGTGTCAGCGGGCAGCGGCCCCGGCGAACTGAACGAGGATGTGGTGGCGCTGATGCAGGCGGCCAACGTGACCTCGGATGTGGCCGATGTGAACCCCTATGCCTTTGCCGAGCCGATTGCGCCGCATATCGCGGCACGGCAGGCAGGCGTGACGATCGAACTGTCCGTCATCGCCGCAGCCTATACACGGCTCGCTGCGACGGCCGACGTGGTGGTGGTTGAGGGCGCGGGCGGTTGGCGGGTTCCGCTGAATGAACGCGAAGACATGGCGGACCTGGCGCAGCGCCTGGGCTTGCCGGTTGTGCTGGTGGTGGGGCTGCGCCTGGGCTGCCTCAACCATGCCGTGCTGAGCGCAGAAGCCATCATGGCCCGCGACATCCCCTGGGGGGGCTGGGTGGGCAATCATGTTGATCCGTTGATGGCGCAACAGCAGGCCAATATCGAGGCATTAGGCCGGCGGCTGCCCGGACCCTGCCTGGGGATGCAGGATTACCAGCCGGCCCCCCCGGTGCGAAGGGGGGCTGCGGAATGGCTGGAACTGCCTCCTGAATTAGTATTTAAGAATACTCAGTAATAACGATATTTAATAATCTAATCAATACTTTATACAGAGGTTCTGTCTTGTGTGAGCGGGGCCCATCGTGTACTGTCTGCGACTAAATGCCGCACAAGGTTTCCTTTTATTCCGGATATGGAACAGGGCAATGCGCAGGGTGTTGAACGGAGTCTGGCAAGCACATTTGCTTTTCAGTCACGTCCCCGATGCTCGCTGACACTGGGCCAGGAACGTCTGACATTCTGGACGCTGGTTGCGCTCTGCTTTGGCGTGGCGAGCGGATTTGCCATCCAGGGGTACTGGCTGGTTTTACCCTTCGCGGGTCTGGAAATGGGCGTGCTGGCATGGGCGCTGGCGTCCTTGCGGAGCCGGGAAAGGGATTTCGAGGCATTGACCATCGACGGCGATACGGTGGTGTTGGCGTGGCAAACAGACGGCCACAGGGGGCGCCGTGAAATGAATCGGCTGTGGATAGAAGTGGTGTGTGCATGTGCCGCGCCCTGCAGAAACTGCCGTCTCAGCTTGCGATCACAGGGCGTGGAAACTGAAGTGGGACATTATCTGAGCGACGAGGCCCGCCTCAAGCTGGCGTCGGCGCTCAGAAAGCGGTTACGACAATAATAATCAGGGGCTCAGCACGTTGCAGCGCAGAGGCTTCGCGCCGCATCGAAAACGAATAACAGGCACGAGAGGACGGGGACGCAATGAAGAGCATGTGGAAACAGATAGGGATGGTGAGCACGCTGCTTGGAGCCACGCAGTCGGCACTGGCGGAGTATGGATATAACCTGCAGGTGCCCGCGAGCAAGGTGGCACACGACGTTTTCCAGTTACACAATTTCATCATGCTGGTGTGTCTGGGCATCTTTGTCGTGGTGTTCGGCGCCATGTTCTACTCGCTGCTCAAACATCGCAAATCGGTGGGCCACAAAGCGGCGAATTTCCACGAAAACACCACGGTCGAGGTGGTGTGGACGGTCATCCCGTTTGTTGTGCTGATGGGCATGGCCTATCCTGCCGCCAAGGTGGTGATTGACATGAAAGACACCTCCAATCCCGATATGACGGTGAAGGTGACCGGCTATCAGTGGAAGTGGGGCTATGATTATCTCAACGACGACGTCAGTTTTTACAGCACGCTTTCCACACCGCGCGAGCAGATCACAGGGGCGCAGGCCAAGGGCGAGCATTATTTGCTCGAAGTCGACAATCCGATGGTCGTTCCCGTGGGCAAGCGCATCCGTTTGCTGATTACCGCGAACGATGTGCTGCATGCGTGGTGGGTCCCCGCTCTGGGTGCCAAACAGGATGCGATCCCGGGTTTTATTCGTGACATCTGGTTCAAGGCCGACAAGATCGGCACTTATCGCGGCCAATGCGTCGAGTTATGCGGCAAGGATCATGGCTTCATGCCGATTGTGGTCGAGGTCGTATCGGAAGAAGACTATCAAGCCTGGGTGGCCAAGAAGAAAGATACGGCTAAGGATGCCGCGGCCGACAACGTCAAGACTTTCGAAGTGGCTGAACTGGCCGTCCGTGGGGAGAAAATCTATCAAGCCAACTGTGCAGCCTGCCACCAGGCCAATGGCATGGGCCTGCCGGGTGCCTTCCCGGCACTCAATGGCTCGGCGATCGCTAAAGGTCCGATCGATGCGCATGTGAATATTGTGCTCAACGGCAAGCCGGGTACTTCGATGGCCGCGTATGGCAGCCAGCTGTCCGATGCGGATATCGCGGCCGTGGTGACCTACGAGCGCAATGCCTGGGATAACAAGATGGGCGACGCGGCACAACCGGCAGCGATCGCCCTGGCGCGCGGAGGCGCAGCCGAAGCTGCCGCCCCCGCCGCGCAATGAACAACCGAGAGGAGAGCACAGTCATGTCTGATGCAGCACACGCCCACGACGATCACGGACACCACGCGCATCCCACCGGGATCATGCGCTGGCTAACCACCACCAACCATAAGGATATCGGCTCACTCTATCTTTTCTTTGCCTTTTTCATGCTGTTCGTGGCGGGCTCGATGGCGTTGCTGATACGCGCCGAACTGTTCCAGCCGGGCCTGCAGCTGGTGCATCCCGATTTTTTCAATCAGCTCACCACCATGCACGGACTGATCATGATCTTTGGCGTGATCATGCCGGCCTTTTCGGGGTTTGCAAACTGGCAGGTGCCGTTGATGCTGGGCGCCCCGGACATGGCCTTCCCCCGCATGAATAACTGGGCCTTCTGGCTACTGCCGGTCGCGGGATTTTTCCTGATGGTGTCCTTCTGGCTGCCCGGAGGCGCAGTTGCGGGCGGCTGGACGATGTATCCGCCGCTCTTCATCCAGGGCGGCATCTCGTACGACCTGACGATTCTGGCGGTGCACATCATGGGCCTGTCGTCGATCATGGGCTCGATCAACATCATCACCACCATCCTCAACATGCGCGCGCCCGGACTCACGCTGATGAAGATGCCGCTGTTCGTGTGGACCTGGCTGATCACCGCTTATCTGCTGATCGCCACCATGCCGGTGCTGGCGGGTGCGGTGACCATGCTGCTGACCGACCGCAATTTCGGCACGCATTTCTTCAACGCGGCCGGCGGCGGCGATCCGGTGATGTTCCAGCATATTTTCTGGTTCTTCGCCCATCCCGAGGTCTATATCCTGATCCTGCCGGCATTCGGCATTGTCTCGCAGGTCATCCCGACCTTCGCGCGCAAGCCGCTGTTCGGCTATGCCTCGATGGTGTACGCAACGGCCTCCATTGCCATCCTGTCGTTCATCGTGTGGGCCCACCACATGTTCACGGTGGGCATGCCGGTGACAGCCCAGCTGTTCTTCATGTTCTCGACCATGCTGATTGCGGTGCCGACCGGGGTGAAGGTGTTCAACTGGGTCGCCACCATGTGGAAAGGCTCGATGACCTTCGAGACCCCCATGCTGTTCGCCATCGCGTTTGTCTGCCTGTTCACGATAGGGGGCTTCTCCGGGCTGGTGCTGGCTATCGCGCCGGTGGATATCCAGTTGCATGACACCTACTACGTGGTGGCGCATTTCCACTATGTGCTGGTTTCGGGCGCCCTGTTCGCGATTTTCGCCGGCATCTACTACTGGCTGCCGAAGTGGACCGGCCACATGTACAACGAGACGCTCGGAAAATGGCACTTCTGGCTGTCGGTCATCGGCATGAATATCGTGTTCTTCCCGATGCATTTTCTGGGGCTGGCCGGTATGCCGCGTCGTATCCCGGACTATGCATTGCAGTTCACCGAGTTCAACCAGATTGCAACCGTGGGTGCTTTCATCTTCGGTTTCAGCCAGCTGATCCTGCTGGGGGTGGTGTTGAAAACCATCAAGGGCGGGGTGAAAGCGACCACCCAGGTGTGGGAAGGGGCCGAAGGCCTGGAGTGGACGGTTCCGTCGCCTGCGCCCTACCACACCTTTGAAACTGCGCCGGTGGTGAAATGAGCACAGACATGGGAACGATGGCGGGCAAGCGTGGCAAATCCAAATACCGTACTGCCATCCTGCTTGCGGTATTTGCCCTGGGGCTGTTCTTGTTCACGCTCTATTCAGGGCTGAAATAGCCATGGCGGTCGCCAATGCCACTACGCTGACCAAGCTGTTTGTCGTGGCGTTGATGATGTTCGGGTTTGGTTTTGCCCTGGTGCCGTTTTATTACAAGATATGCGAAGTGACTGGCATCAATTCGGGTGACGAGCAGACGCTGGTGAAAAACACCCAGGTTGATACCAGCCGCTGGGTGACCATCGAGTTTGATGCGAATACCAATTCGGATATGCCCTGGCAGTTCAAGCCCGCCCAGCGCATGCTGAAGGTGCATCCCGGCCAGTTGGTACAAGTGGAATATGAGGTGATCAACACCAGCGATCACGCGATAGTGGGGCAGGCTGTGCCGAGTTACGGCCCACGGCGCGCAGCCGCCTTCTTCAAAAAAATCGAGTGCTTCTGTTTTACGCCACAGACGCTGGCGGCAGGCGAACGACGTCGCATGCCGGTGCTTTTTGTGCTGGATACCGCAATGGATGAGGATGTGCACACGGTCACCCTGTCCTATACTTTCTTCGACCTTGGGGCCGAGGCAAAAAAAACGGCAATACGGCAAACCCTACCGCATGGCTGAAAAAGGCAACCTGAAAGCAGCACTTGCGGTGTTCTGGAGCTTTTTCGGGGTGCGGAAGCGGCGCGATTATGACGCGGATGCACAGGATCTGACGCCGGCGCAGGTCATCATAGCGGGACTGGTCGGGGGTGGGGTGTTGGTGGGCACGATACTGCTGGTGGTGTTTTTAGTGCTTAAGTTTGTGAAGTAAACAACATTCGATAAGGAAGAAAAGGGGAAGACATGAGCCTGGCACAAACCGATAAATATTTCTTGCCGCAACCCTCGTTATGGCCGATTGTAGGCTCGCTTGCGCTGTTTCTAATGGCCATAGGCGGGGTCATGGTCATGCGCGAGATCGCTAATGGCGGCTGGATACTGCTGGCGGGCACAGCGGTCATGATCTTCATGATGATCGGCTGGTTCAGCGAGGTTATCCGCGACAGCGAGGCAGGGCGGTTCAACAGACAGGTGGATTCCTCGTTTCGGTGGTCCATGAGCTGGTTTATTTTTTCCGAAGTGATGTTCTTTGCGGCTTTTTTCGGGGCGTTGTTCTACACCCGGATGCTGTCGGTGCCCTGGCTGGCGGATGCTGAAACAGGCAGCCTGCTGTGGGAAGGTTTCAAAGCCACCTGGCCTACCGCAGGACCCGGCCTCACCGAGGGGGTCAAAGCGGCGGGCGGCGTGGTCGTTACCCCGGTGGCGTTCACACCGATGGGTGCATGGGGTCTGCCCGCGATCAATACGCTGCTGTTGCTGACTTCAGGCGTAACCGTTACCTGGGCCCACTGGGGTCTGAAAAAAAACAACCGCAGCCAGCTGATCCTGGGCCTGGCCCTCACGGTTGCGCTGGGAATCGTGTTTCTGGGCCTGCAGGCATATGAATACAAACATGCCTACTCGGAACTGGGGCTGACGTTAGGATCCGGGGTGTATGGGGCAACGTTCTTCATGCTGACCGGCTTCCATGGCTTTCACGTGCTGGTGGGCACGATCATGCTCATCGTGATGCTGATGCGGTCGGTTGCCGGCCACTTCACGGCCGAACATCATTTCGCGTTTGAAGCGGTGTCCTGGTACTGGCACTTTGTGGATGTGGTCTGGGTGTTGCTCTTCATCCTGGTTTACTGGTTGATATAAACCACCCGCTTTCGCATCCCGGCATCGTCACGAGCCGATTCCGGGGCAGCAAAAAGCCGCGTCTTGCGCGGCTTTTTGCTGCGAGGGCACGTGCTTAGCGGAGGCCGGTTTGGGGAATGATGCCAAGGTAGTAGCCGCCCATCAGCAGGATAAACAGCGTGAGAGAGAGCGCTACCCGGACCGTGAGCATTTTGACGGCGCGATCGGATTGGCCTTTGTCCTTGATGAGATAGTAGAGCGCGCTGGCAAGACTGGCGATAATGAACACTATGAACAGCAAGGCAAGAATCCGCATGAAAGACACCGCTTGGCAAAATCCCAGTCTAACCGGATTGCCGTAAGCGTGCACTTGCCGAAATTACGATGGGGCGACTGGACGTTTGCCCCCGGCGTGTGGCCAACGCTGGCCGCCCTGTTTTTCTTTGGACTGACACTGTGGCTTGGCAACTGGCAGGTTGAGCGCGCCGACACCAAGCGTGCCCTGCAAGCCCGCTACGATACGGCGATGCAAGAGGCCCCCATTCATGTGGGCACGACGTTGCTCGACCGCGACAGCGTGCTGTACCGCCGGGTGGAAGTGGAGGGCGTGTTTGATGATGCGCATACCATTCTGCTCGATAACCGGATACATGACGGGGTGGCGGGATACCACGTGTTGACGCCGCTTGTCATTCCGGGAGGTACGCGCGCCGTTTTGGTGAACCGCGGCTGGATTGCCACTGGCCGGAGTCGCGAACAGCTTCCCCCGGTGCCGGTGCCCACCGGCAGGATCAAGCTGATGGGCGTGGCGGCGGATCCGCACAGCCGCTATTTCGAACTGCTGCAGGCAGCGCCCCAGGGGCAGGTTTGGCAGAATCTTGATTTTGAACAGTTTGCAGCACTTTACGGAGCCAGTCTGCAACCTGTCCTGCTGCTGCAAACCAGCACCATGGAAGACGGATTGGTGCGCGACTGGCCGCGTCCCGATACAGGCGTCAGCATGCATCTCAGCTACGCTGTCCAGTGGTACAGTCTGGCGGCCACGCTGGCCATATTGTGGCTGGGGTTGAATGTGAAGCGGCATGGAGGTGACGGTAAATGAGATGTCTCGTATCTGGAACGCTTTAAAACATGAATTTGAACTCGCGTAGTAAATTATTGATTTTGTTCGGCGTGTTTGTGGTGCCGGTAGTGGCGGCGTACCTCGCCTATTTTGGCTGGCGCCCGGCCGGGCACAGCAATTATGGCGAACTGTTCGGGGCCGCACCCTTGCAGCAGACGAGCGGCACGCTAGCGAGCGGCCAACCCTACACGCTGGATGCGCTGCAGGGAAAATGGGTGATGGTGCATGTGGGACCCGCGGCCTGTGATGCTGACTGTGCGGGCCAACTGTATCTGATGCGTCAAACGCGAATCACCCAAGGCAAGGATCAAGCCAGGATCGAGCGGTTGTGGGTGCTGACGGATACGGGAACGCCCGATGCATCGTTGCTTGAGCGTCATCCCGGACTGAAGGTATGGCGTCCGGGCAATCCGGCGTTCATTGAGCAGTTCCCCGCCGGAAACAACCGCGCGGGTCACATTTATATGGTGGATCCGCTCGGCAATCTTATGCTGCGGTTTCCCGAGAATCCCGATCCCAAAGGCATAATGAAAGATCTCAAGTTGCTGCTTAAAGCCTCGCAGATAGGCTGACCATGACGTTTTACCGAAATCTTGTTTTGATGGCGCTCCTGCTCGCCCTTGGCGTTGTGAGCCTGGGCGCCTACGTGCGCCTGTCCGATGCCGGGCTCGGTTGTCCTGACTGGCCCGGATGTTATGGGAAGATCGCGCCGCATCTCGCCGCAGATGACATCAATGCCGAACTCGCCACCCGGCCGGGCGGGCCGGTATCGCATGCCAAGGCATGGAAGGAAATGATCCACCGTTATTTCGCCGGGTCGTTGGGTCTGCTGATTCTTGCGATTGCGCTGATGAGCTGGCGCAGGCGGCGGGAGACACGCGGCGGGATGGGACTGCCCCTGCTGCTGCTGGTGCTGATTGTTTTTCAGGCGCTGCTGGGCATGTGGACGGTCACGCGGCTATTGAAGCCGCTGATTGTCAGCGCCCATTTGCTGGGTGGCATGGCGACGGTGTCATTGCTATTGTGGTTATGGCTGCGGGAAAGCAATCAACCCAGCCAGGCCTATTTCGCGCGGGTTGACCATCTCCGCACGGGGGCGTTGCTGGGTCTTGTGCTGGTGGTGGTGCAAATTGCCCTGGGTGGCTGGGTGAGCACCAACTATGCGGCGCTGGCCTGCGCCGATTTCCCCACCTGCCAGGGCACCTGGATGCCGGCGATGGATTTCGAACATGCGTTCACGCTTCACCGCGAGCTTGGCGAGACCGCCTCTGGCGAGTTGCTGCCGCTGACGGCGCTGACGGCCATACATTGGACGCACCGTGTGATGGCGTTGGTGGTGACCGTTTATCTGGGATGGCTGGCGCTGCGCCTGTTTCGGACCCCGGGCTATTCGGGAATGGGGCTGGCCGTGTGCGGGGTTCTGGCGCTGCAGCTTGCGCTGGGTATCGGCAATGTATTGCTGGCATTGCCGCTGCCTTTGGCGGTCGCGCATAACGCGGGCGCCGCATTGCTACTATCCAGCCTGGTCTTGTTGAATCACCGGGTACGCAGGAGGTGAGCATGGAATCCTTGCTGATACAGGGGGCGGCCTGTCGCTGCCAGCAGTTTTTGGCGTTGTGCAAATTGCGCGTCGTGAGCCTGATTGTATTCACGGCGGTGATCGGGATGTTTCTCGCTGTGCCCGGCTGGCCGGCCTGGAATGTGCTGTGGGCAGGTACCCTCGGCATCGCGCTGGTGGCTGGCGCCGCGGCGGCGTTCAATTGCCTGGTCGAGCAGAAAATAGATGGCCTCATGGCGCGGACCCGTGCCCGTCCATTGCCGCGTGGCGAACTGAGCAATACGCAAACACTCATTTTTTCTGGCACCGTCGGCGGGGCAGGCCTGTTTTTGCTGAACGTGTTCGTCAATCCGCTGACCATGTGGCTCACCCTGGCCACGTTTGTGGGGTATGCCGTGATTTACACGGTCATCCTGAAACCTGCCACGCCGCAAAATATCGTGATTGGCGGCGCCTCGGGCGCGATGCCGCCGGTACTCGGCTGGGCCGCGGCTACCGGCGAAATCCATCATGATGCGCTGCTGCTGTTCCTTATCATTTTTGCCTGGACACCGCCCCATTTCTGGGCGCTGGCGCTCTATCGGCGTGAGGAATACGCCAAAGCCGGACTTCCGATGCTGCCGGTCACTCACGGCGAAGCCTACACACGCCTGCATGTCCTGCTTTACACCGTGTTGCTGTTTGCGGTGTCGATGCTGCCCGTGGGTACCGGGATGGGAGGCTGGATTTACCTCGCAGGCGCAGTCGTACTGGGTGCCTGGTTCATCCATTACGGCTGGCGGCTGTACCGTCAATACAGCGATGATCTGGCCAAGGAAACCTTCCGGTTTTCAATTTGGTATCTGAGTTTGCTCTTTGCCGTCATGCTGGTTGACCACTACTTCCCCTTACCCATTTGATTAGTATGGTAAATTAATCGAGTTTCTGGATATTCAGACAGGATTGTTTTATATTGTCCGCACTCGATTCGCAAGGGCGGACAATGATTCTTTCTCGTACCAGTCAGTATGCCGTGCAGGCGCTGATCTATATGGCGACTCAACCCCGCTCGACCCCTGTGCTGAACAAGGATATCGCCGCCAAGCTGGGGGTGCCCGCGCCCTATCTGGCCAAGATCCTCCAGGGGCTGGCCAAGGGTAATCTGCTTTTTTCGTTTCGCGGTCGCCTCGGTGGCTTCTGCCTGCGCGAGAGCGGAGACAAAATCAACCTGATGCAGATCCTGTTGCTGACCGAAGGCCCCATGTTTACGCAAAGCTGCTTGCTGGGGCTGAAGGAATGCAGCGATGAGTCCGCGTGCCCGCTTCATTTTCGCTGGATTCCCGTTAAAAAGAAGATTATCGATCTGTTGCAGGACACCAGCCTTGAAAAACTGGCGAAAGCGGTCGAATCGGGCAAATACCGCCTGGCCGACATGCCGGGGCAGCTGTTCGCACCACTGCCGTCATGAGGCGCTGGCTGGGTGCAGCAGGCCTCATGGCCGTGTTTGCTGTGATGGGTTGCCAGCCAGTCGCGCCCGCCGTCTTTCAGGCGACCGATATCACCGGTGCCGCGTTTGGGCGGGACTTCAAATTGACTGACCACAATGGCGCAGTGCGCACGCTTGCCGACTTCAAGGGCAAGGTGGTGGCTGTGTTTTTTGGCTATATTCACTGTCCCGATGTCTGTCCCACCACGCTGTCGGACTTTTCCGCGGCACTGGCGCAAATAGGGGCGCAGGCCGATCAGGTGCAGGTGATTTTTGTCACGCTCGATCCCCAGCGCGACACCCGTGCGCTGTTGAAACAGTTTGTCCCGGCTTTCAATCCGGATTTTTTGGGGATGTCCACCGATGCCGACAGCCTCAAGGCATTGACGCGTGAATACAAGGTGGTCTATCAAAAGAGTTCGGTGAAGGGCGTGGACGATTACCTGATCGACCATAGCGCGGGTACGTACATTTATGATCCGCAAGGCAGATTGCGTCTGCTGATGCCCTACGGCAGCAGCCCCGAGGCGATAGCCCATGACCTGAAAATCCTGCTGGACGAATCATGACGGGCGGGGTTTTTGTTGCGGAATGTCCGCGTGCTGTCATATAATTTCGCAGTTTTTAATATAAGCATATACTGTTAAAGGCGTAGCCATAAGCGCCATATCACGGTCAACAGGAGCGGTCATGGCGGTAACCACATATTCCGGTGCGGAACAGTACAACTTTGATATTGTTAAGAAATTTGCCATCATGTCGCTGGTATGGGCGATCGTTGGCATGTTTGTCGGGGTCTATATTGCCTCCGAGCTGGCCTGGCCGTTCCTGAACTTTGACAGCCCTTATTTCTCCTTCGGCCGTTTTCGACCGGTGCACACCACCTCCGTCATTTTCGGCTTCGGTGGGTCTGCCCTGTTCGCCACCTCGTATTACGTTGTCCAGCGTACCTGCCAAACGCGTTTGATTTCAGACGGCATGGCCAGTTTCACCTTCTGGGGCTGGATGGCCATTATCGTGCTGGCCGATATCAGCTATGTGCTGGGTTATACCCAGGCACGCGAATATGCGGAAATGGAATGGCCCATTGATCTGCTGATCGAAGTGGTGTGGGTGACCTATCTGATTCTCTTCGTCGGCACCATCATGCGACGCACCCAGCCCCATATCTACGTGGCGAACTGGTTCTATCTGGCCTTTATCCTGGCAACCGCGCTGCTGCACACGTTCAATAACCTGGCGATGCCTATCGATCTGCTGTCGATGAAGTCGTACAGCCTGTTCTCCGGTACCCAGGACGCGATGACCCAGTGGTGGTACGGGCATAATGCGGTCGGCTTCTTCCTGACCGCCGCTTTCCTCGGCATGATGTATTACTTCGTGCCCAAGCAGGCGGGCCGCCCGATCTACTCCTACCGCCTGTCGATCGTCCACTTCTGGGCGCTGAGCTTCATGTACATGTGGGTGGGCGCCCACCATCTGCACTGGACCGCGTTGCCGGACTGGACTTCCTCGCTGGCTGCCGCCTTCTCCATCCTGCTGCTGATGCCCTCGTGGGGCGGCATGATCAACGGCATCATGACCCTGTCGGGTGCCTGGGACAAACTGCGTACTGATCCGATCATGCGCTTCATGATCGTCGCGCTGTCGTTCTATGGCATGTCGACCTTCGAAGGCCCGATGATGTCGCTGAAGGAAGTCAATGCCCTCTCGCACTACACCGACTGGACCGTCGGCCACGTCCATTCCGGTGCCCTGGGCTGGGTGGCGATGATTACCTTCGGTTCGCTGTATCACATGATGCCGAAACTGTGGGACACCCAGATGTATAGCCGCAAGCTGATCGAGTGGCATTTCTGGCTCGCTACCATAGGCATCATTCTGTATATCGTGGCGATGTGGATTTCGGGCATTACGCAGGGCCTGATGTGGCGCTCGTTCGACGAATTCGGCAACCTGCAGTATTCGTTTGCCGAATCCGTCGCTGCCATGATGCCGTTCTACGCAATGCGTGCAATCGGCGGCATGTTTTTCCTCACGGGCACGCTGATGATGGCGTTCAACATGTTCATGACCATTCGTCAGGGCAAGCGCGAGAATGCCGTGCTGGAGGCCAAGCTGGCCACCAAATTGGCGCGCGCCTGATTCGGAGAAATAAAAAAATGAATTTCAACTTCAAGCACGAATGGATCGAAACCAACATCGGCCTGATGGCCGTGCTGACCATGCTGGCGATCAGCGTCGGCGGTCTGGTGGAAATCGCGCCGCTGTTTTTTATCGACAAGACCATCGAAAAAGTCGAGGGTGTGCGTCCCTATACCCCGCTCGAACAGCGCGGCCGCGACATCTATACGCGTGAAGGCTGCTACACCTGCCACTCGCAGATGATTCGTCCCTTCCGTGACGAGAAACTGCGCTACGGTCATTATTCGCTGGCAGCCGAGTCGCAATACGACCACCCCTTCCAGTGGGGCTCCAAGCGCACCGGTCCCGACCTGGCGCGGGTGGGCGGCAAATATTCCAACGAGTGGCATGTCCAGCATCTGGTCGCGCCGCGTTCCATGGTGCCGGTGTCGGTGATGCCCAATTACCCGTGGCTGCTGTCGACGCCGCTGGATATATCCGATACTTCCGCGCGCATGAAAGCCTTGCGCAAAGTCGGCGTGCCGTACTCTGCGTCGCAGGAAGAATATGCGGCCAACGTCACCCAATTCGGCGAGACCATCGCGCGGCAGCTGCATATTCCGGATGCGCAGAAAAACCTGCTCGAACAGGCCAACTTCGGTAACTACGATGGGGATCGTTCGGGTATTTCCGAGATGGATGCGCTGATTGCCTACCTGCAGGTGCTGGGCACCATGGTTGATTTCAGCAAGTACCCCGACGATGCATTCGTCAAGTACCGGTAAGCAGGGCGGGGAGGCCGGAATATGGAATGGTTGATGTGGTTTTCCAAGCCCGAGAATACCAAGCCACTGGCCTTGATCATTTTTTTCTTCACCTTCGTTGGCATCGTGGCTTACGTCTACGGCAACAAAAAACGGGGCGAAAAACTGGAGTCGTATCGTGACATCCCGTTTCTCGACGATCAGCCAGGTGAACAAGGCGATACGAAGGACAAGCAATGAGCGAACAACAGCTGCAATCCCAGACAGTACAAACCACGGGTCATGCATGGGATGGCGACCTGCAGGAATACAATAATCCGTTACCGGTGTGGTGGGTCTACACGTTTTATGTCACCGTGGCTTTTGCCATCGTGTACTGGACGATCTATCCCTCCTGGCCGTTCGGCCAAGGCTGGCTGGGCGGCGTTTCCAATGTCACCTATGTCGATAGCGCGGGGGAAACCAAGACCCACAGCTGGAATACGCGCGCGGTTTTTCTCGAAGACATGAATGAGGCGGCGGCCGCGCAGCAGCCCTATTTCACCAAGGTGTCGTCGCTGTCGTATGAGCAGATTGCCAAGGACCCCGAAATGAACGGGTTCATTCTGTCTGCCGGCAAGGCCTTGTTCGCTGAGAACTGCGCGGCCTGTCACCAGGCTGGCGGTCAGGGCGTGGTGGGATTTTTCCCCAACCTGACGGATGATGACTGGCTGTATGGCGGTTCGTTCGACACGATCCATGAAACCCTGGTGGGCGGTCGCCGCGGCTACATGCCCACATTCAGCGAGGTGCTCTCCGGCACTCAGATCGATCAGCTGGCCAACTATGTTGCCAGTCTTTCCGGCATCGGCCACGATGCGAGCAAGGCGGCAGCGGGTAACCTGCTGTTCCATAGTGAAACCGCAGCCTGTTACTACTGCCACGCTGTTGATGCCAAAGGCCGCAAGGAAATCGGTGCCCCCAATCTCACCGACGCCATCTGGCTCTGGGCCAATATCCCGGCCACCCCGGGCGATGCCGGCAAAGTGGCCGCCATTCGCGGTGTCATCGCCAACGGACTCAACAAAGGCGTGATGCCAGCCTGGGCCGGTCGTCTTTCGCCTGAACAGATCAAGGTTTTAACGGTCTATGTTCATGAACTTGGCGGAGGGCAATAAGGCGCCACCCGGATCAGATAAGCAAAGCCCCCGTTCACGGGGGCTTTTGCATCGCGTCCGCTTAACGTAACAAACCATGCAAAAAGGCTTAGAAGACCAGCTCGGACTTTATCAAAAACGCATCCCCATTTTCACGCGTTCGGTGAAGGGGCGGTTTCGTCGTTTCAAAACGGCGGTTCTGGCGATGGCCTATGCGATATATTTCTTCTTGCCCTGGATCCCATGGACCCGCCTGAATGCACCTGACCAGGCCTTGCTTTTCGATCTGCCCGGACGCCGGTTTCTGATCTTCGGCCTGACTGTTTATCCGCAGGACATCATCTGGCTGGCCTTGCTGCTGTTCATTTCCGCCATTCTGCTGTTTTTTGTCACGGGACTGGTTGGACGCGCATTTTGCGGCTATTTCTGTTTCCAGACGCTGTGGACTGATTTCTTTATCTGGATCGAGCATGCGATTCAGGGAGAACGACCGGCGCGGGTGCGACTGTATAGACAGCCGTGGGACCGGGAAAAAATACTGAAAACAGGCGCAACGCATGCCGCATGGCTCGGCGTCTCGTTCTGGACCGGCCTGACGTTTGTGGCCTATTTCACGTATGCCCCCCAGCTGGTGATTGATTTTTTCACCGGCCAGGCGGCGCCCGCTGCATATATCACGACCGGGCTTCTGACCGTGACCACCTATGTCGCCGCGGGCCTGATGCGTGAACAGATCTGTACTTATGTCTGTCCTTATGGCAGGTTCCAGAGTGTGATGTACGAGCCGCAGACGCTTGCCGTGCATTACGACACGAAGCGGGGTGAGGGTGCGCATGGGCGCGCCGCGGTGCGTGCAGGACGCGGCATCGTGACTGAAAGACGTCACCCCAGCGCGGAAGCCGCGGTGATTGTCGATCGCCGCAGCCAGCGCGTGAGCGATGGAGAGCGGGCCCTGGCGGAGCGCCACGCCCAGGGGTTGGGCGACTGTATCGATTGCGGGCTCTGTGTCCAGGTCTGTCCGGCCGGCATCGATATCCGGGATGGACTGCAATACAAATGCATCTCATGCGGACTCTGCGTCGATGCATGCAATACCATCATGGATTCGTTTGGTTTTCCGCGCGGCCTTATCCGGTACGACTCGGAGGCCAATCTGGAGGCTCCCGCTCCCGCGGCAGTCCGATTGCATTGGCGAAATCTTAAAACCATAGGCTATGGCATTGCACTGGTCCTGATGAGCGGCGTGCTGGTTTACAGCATCGGCAAGCAGGACGATTTTGATCGTGCCGTGAGCCAGATCCGGCAGCCGCTCTATGTAGTGTTGTCAAACAATGACATTCGCAATCGCTATCAGGTGCGTATCACCAACAAGACCGCCCAGCCTCAAACCTACCGCATCAGCGCGCCGGGAATTCCCGAAGCGGCACTGGATTTGGGGCGCATGAAGGAAATCACGCTCCAGCCGAGCCACAGCGGTCTGGTGCAGGTCAGCGTGCGGCTGCCTCCCGCGCTGGCCGCAAAAACCCAGCGTTTCGATCTGGTGATTACCCCCCGGGGGAAAGCCGCCGAAGCGCGTTCCGAATCCGTTCATTTCGATAGCCCGAGCCGACGCCCATGAATACGATGACCACCCTGTTTGGCGGTCTGGCTGCTGTTGTGGTGCTCTATGCACTCGGCGGCCAGATCAAGGCGTTACCCCCCGTATTGCGGGCCGTGCTGGCGGGCGTGGTGCCTCTCGTCATTTATTTTGTGCTCATTATGGGCCGGGGTGCGGGACTGGATGTGATCGCGATCCACATCTCGGTTTTCCTTGCCGGTGCGCTGGTGCTTTATGCCATGACCCAGTTCCGGCAGCGCGGTGTAGGGCGGATGCATTGGGCGCCCAAATTGTTGACCGGGTTTTTCATTGGCCTGGTCGGCTTGAACGCGGCACTGCTCTATATTTCGACGCACGGTTTGCCGGGACCGCTGGGAGGCTGGTGGTTGGGAAGCAAGAGCGGGACGACGGTGAACAGCGGCTTTTCCGGCGTGGTCGCGCACGACCGCGATGCGGCCAAGGCGGTATCCTCTGCGCTGAGCGAAGCGCATCGCGAGTCCCTGCTCGGATGGCAGGTGGAATTTTCGGGCCTGGACAGCGCAAGCCTCACCCAGCGGATTCAGATCCGTGTCAGGGACAGGACGGGGTTGCCGGTCGATCGCCTGGCGGCCGAACTGGCCGTGAAACGGCCGGGCGCCACCGCTGCAGTGCTCAGCGTGTCGCTGGAGGCCGTGGAGGCGGGAGTTTACGGCGGCACGGTGGTCTTGCCCAGTCCTGGCCGCTGGTTACTGGAATTACGCCTCAAGCAGAATGGCGTCGAACATTTTCATACCATCCAGGAGTGGGTTGCGTCATGAACACCATTATGGGATTCTTGATTCTGCTGTCCGGCGTTTTCGTGTTGCTCATAGGCATTGGCGTGTTCTGGTCGATCAAAAACGGTCAATTCGATGACCTCGAAGGACCGGCGGAGCGGATTTTGATGGATGACGACGATCCTTTGCTGCCCACACGCCGCTTGAGCAACAAAGACGAATAAACTAGAATGGACGCACTTGAAATGGAGTATGCACAATGAAACAATTTATGACGTTCCAGAGTTTCCCCATGGTGGTTGTCACGCTCATGGTCATCTGGGCCTGGGTCAGCATTCTGTCGGTTCTGATCGGGTCGTTCTTCTGAATAATCGAAACGCGCCTTGCAGGCCATGAAAAAGCAGCCCATGAAAAAGCCCCGCCTAGGCGGGGCTTTTTCATGGGCGATGGAAAGCTTATGCCGGGATCACGGCACGCATTTTCTGCAGGGCGCGTGCTTCAATTTGCCGAATCCGCTCCGCTGACACGCCGTATTCAGCGGCCAGTTCATGCAGGGTCGACGTTTCCCCCTCGGTGAGCCAGCGGGACTGGATAATATGCCGGCTGCGTTCATCAAGGTCGCCCAGCGCGGAAGCCAGCCCGCTATGGCGCAGCTGTTCGGTTTGCTCGCGTTCAAACAACTGGGCCGGATTTTCGGCCGGGCTCGCCAGAAATGCCAGGGGGCTGTAGCTGTCCTCACCGTCATCCACGGTGGGGTCAATCGAGATGTCATGGCCCGACATGCGGGTTTCCATTTCCAGCACATCCTTGCGGCTGACATTGAGTTCTGCGGCCATGGTATCGGCTTGCTCGATCGTCAGGGCATTGAGCGATTGCTTCAGGCTGCGCAGATTGAAGAACAGTTTGCGCTGGGCCTTGGTGGTCGCCACTTTGACCAGACGCCAGTTTTTAAGCACGTACTCATGGATCTCGGCGCGAATCCAGTGCAGTGCAAACGACACCAGGCGCACGCCCCGCTCCGGGTCAAAGCGCTTCACCGCTTTCATCAGGCCCACATTGCCTTCCTGAATCAAGTCGGCGTGCGGCAGTCCATAACCCAGGTAATGCCGGGCCACGCTCACGACCACGCGCAGATGCGACACCACCAGCTTGCGCGCCGCTTCCACATCCTCGTTGGCGTGCCAGTCGCGTGCCAGTCGCTGCTCTTCTTCGAGGCTCAGCATGGGATAGCGGTTGACAGTCTGAATATAGCTCTCCAGGCTGTAGGCCGCCGGGACAGGTAACGTCATCATTTGGTTCATGGTGTATAACCCCCTTCTTATGTGGCTATTTTAGCACTCTGCGGTTCTGAGTGCTAAGTCGCGGCAGGGTTCCAGAGATGAGGTTAAAAAATCGGGATTTAACGTTCGGATGCGGTCTGCCCGAGCGTGCGTGAGACGGAAATCCAGGCCCCAAGCCAGCCAAACAGGGTGGTAAGCCCTAACACAAGGGCGATTTCGGGGCCGGTGGGCGGGAGCAGCTGAAAGGTCGAGCCATACAGGGCAGCGAGGTTTTCTACCGGGGGGCGCAGCATCCAGCCCGCGATCGCCAGCACCACTCCCGCGGCGAGACCCCCCAAGAGACCCTGCAATGCGCCCAGATATAAAAAAGGACGACGTATGTAGCGACGGGTTGCGCCAATCAGGCGGCTGACATGAATTTCATCGCGCCGGCTCAGCACCTGTGCACGGATCGCATTGCCTGAGACAGCAAGCAAAGCGATGGCAAACAGGCCCGCCAACAGCCATACGCCCAAACGTCCAAAGGCCAGGGCCGCTTGCAGGCGGTCGGCCCATTGGCTGTCAAGGTGGGTTTCCGACACGCCGGGCAGTGTGTTGAGGTCATCGGAAACCTGTGCCAACGCTGCGCGCGACGTGTCCCGGGGGCGTATCACCCAGGCATCCGGCAGGGGATTCTGCGTCAGGCCAGCCGTGATGCCGGACAAATCCTGTGCCTCGCTCAAGGCAGCCAGGGCTTCATCCCTGGGAACATAGCGCGCGTGGGCAATGTCCTTTTGCTTGAGTCGGGTCGCAATCGCCTGTTGCTGCGCAGGGGTGGCGTCTGCGTCCAGAAACAGGCTGATTTCAGGTTGCGCGGGCAGATCGCCGGCCAGTTTGTTGATATTGCCGAGGACCAGGTACAGCCCGCCCGGCAGGCTGATTGCCACGCCCATCGCCAGCGCGGTCAGCAAGGTGGCAACAGGATGGAATGCCAGCCGGTGCAGCGAGGAGCGGAAGGCCAGTTTTTGATGACGCAACCACGCAATCATGCGGACATCTCCTCGACCTTGCCGTGATCCAACCGCAGCGTACGGCCGCCGAGCGCCGAAATGGCGCGGTCGTCATGGGTGGCAATCAGCAGGGTGGTGCCGACGCGATGAAAGTCGCGGAACATGGACATGATGTCGGCGGCGTAGCCGGCATCCAGATTCCCGGTCGGTTCGTCGGCCAGCAGCAGCGCAGGGCGGCCCACCAATGCCCGGGCAATGCACAAGCGTTGCTGCTCACCGCCGGATAAGCTGATGGGGTTGGCTTTTTCACGACTGAGCAAGCCGACCTTGTCGATAACGGCGCGAGCCCGTTTCAGCGATTCCCTGCGGTCGAGCCCCGCGATGTCCAGCGGCAACACGACATTTTCAATCGCGCTGCGATCGAACAGCAGTTTGTGATCTTGAAATACCAGCCCGATATTACGACGCAGATAAGGCACCGCCCGGCTCGGCAGGCGGCTGACATTCTGGCCGCTTACGGTTAACACCCCGCTGGTGGGCCGTTCGATGGCGGCAATCAGTTTCAGCAGCGTGCTTTTCCCGGCCCCGGAATGTCCGGTAAGGAAAACCAGCTCGCCCTGTTCGATGTTGAGATTGACCCCGGACAAGGCCTCGTGTCCGCCAGGGTAGCGTTTGGTGACGTGGCTGAAATGGATCATGGGCTGCGGTGCCTCAAGCCGAGAATACGGCGTCGACGAATTCGTTGGCATTAAAGGGGCGCAGGTCATCCATCCCTTCGCCTACGCCAATATAACGAACCGGGATGGCGTGAGAGGGGTTTGACCGGGTTTGGGCGATGGCGGCAATTGCTCCACCCTTGGCGGTGCCGTCCAGCTTGGTCAATACCAGGCCCGTCACCCCCAGCGCGTCGTCAAAGGCCTTGACCTGCGCGACCGCGTTTTGCCCGGTGTTGGCGTCGAGCACCAGCAATACTTCATGGGGCGCGCCCGGGGCCGCCTTCTCGATCACGCGTTTCACCTTCCTGATTTCTTCCATGAGATTCAGCTGGGTCGGCAAACGACCGGCTGTATCTGCCAGAACCACATCGATATTGCGCGCCCGGGCAGCCTGGATGGCATCGAAAATCACGGCGGCGGAGTCGCCTTTTTCCTGGCTCACCACCGTGACATTGTTGCGCTCGCCCCAGACCTGCAACTGTTCGCGCGCCGCGGCGCGGAAGGTGTCGCCCGCCGCCAGCAGCACCGACAGGCCCTGGGACTGATACAGTTTGGCCAGTTTGCCAATGGTGGTGGTTTTCCCGGCGCCATTGACGCCGGCCAGCATGAGAATAAAAGGCGTGTGGGTCGTGACGTCGAGGGGGGCCTGCAAGGGCATCAGCATCTCAACCAGCGCCTGCTTGAGCGCAACCTGGAGATCGGCCGCTTCGGTCATTCCTTTCCGCCGCACCTGTTTTTGCAAGGTATCGAGCAGCGCCTGAGTGGCGGCGACGCCGATATCGGCGGTGATCAGGATGGTTTCGAGTTCCTCGAACAGTTCGGCATCGATCTTGCGGCCCACGCCGAACAGGCTGGAAATCTGCCCGCCCAGGCGACCGCGGGTCTTGGCCAGGCCCTGCTTTAAACGTTGTGCCCAGCCGGGTTTGGGCGCAGGGGCTTCGACGTTAACGGGTTCCGCTGGCGGAACGGGCGCAACAGGTTGAACCACCGGCTGGTCGGGCACGGGCAGTTCCGGTTTGGGGACGGGTTTGGATTTGAAGAAACTAAACACGGATAAAGGCAGTCAGCACAGCGGGTTGACGGACACTGTATCTTATCATTCACTCCGGTGACGCCACAGGGGATTTCGACAAGCGGTGCGCGGCTCGGTAAAGCGATACCTGACAAGGAGTAAAACTATGCAAGGCATGTGGGGATTGCTGCTGGCGCTGGCTATGGGCAGTGCGCAGGCGGCGGTGACGGATGTGACGCTGGACAACGGCATGCGGGTGATCGTGCAGGAAGACCATCGCGCGCCGGTGATGGTGTCGCAGGTGTGGTACCGGGCGGGTTCGATCGACGAATTCAACGGCACCACCGGGGTGGCGCACGTGCTTGAGCACATGATGTTCAAGGGGACGAAGACTGTGCCGCCGGGCGAGTTTTCCAAACGCATTGCCGCCGCGGGCGGCCGTGAAAACGCGTTCACCAGCCGCGACCACACCGCGTATTTCCAGCAGATGCAAAAGGATCGCCTGGAGCTTGCGCTGCAACTGGAGGCCGACCGCATGGCCAATCTCGTCATCAGCGACGAACTGTTTGCCAAGGAGATCCAGGTGGTGATGGAAGAGCGCCGGCTGCGCACCGACGACCAGGCGCAGGCGATGGTGTATGAGCGCCTGATGGCGACGGCCTATCAGGCCCACCCCTATCGCCGCCCCATCATCGGCTGGATGGACGATCTGCAGAACATGACCGGTCAGGACGCGCGCGACTGGTATGACCGCTGGTATGCCCCCAACAATGCCACGCTGGTGGTGGCCGGCGATGTGAAAGCCGCCGAGGTCATTGCGCTGGCCAAGCGTTATTTTGGCGGGTTGCCCGCCCAAACCCTGCCCGTGCGCAAGCCCCAGGTTGAGCCCGCGCAGATTGGCAGCAAGCGTATCGTGGTGAAAGCGCCGGCGCAGGTGCCCTACCTGTTGATGGCATGGCATGCGCCGACGCTCAGCGACTGGGAAAAAGACACGACGCCGTACGCCTTGCAGATCCTGGCGGGCGTGTTGTCGGGGAACGATTCGGCGCGCCTGCAAAAATCGCTGGTCAAAACGCAGCAGATTGCGGTGAATACGAGCGCGGGTTATGACGCCGTTTCGCGCGGGCCGGGTTTGTTCATGATCGATGCGACGCCAGCGTCGGGAAAATCGGTGGCCGACCTGGAAAAGGCCATTCGCACGGAACTTGAACGCATCAAGCGCGAAGGCATCAGCCAGGCCGAACTGGCGCGGGTCAAGGCGCAGGTCATCGCGGGCGATGTCTATCAGCGCGATTCGCTGTTTTATCAGGCGATGCAACTGGGCGAGTATGTAACGGCCGGCCTGCCGCCCGAAGCCCTGGCGGGCAGGGTTGCAAAATTACGCGCCGTGACAGCAGCGGCGGTGCAGGCCGCTGCGCAGCAATGGCTGAAGGACGATCAGCTGAGTACGGCCGAGCTCGATCCGCAGATACTGAAACCGCAAGCCAGGAATGCGGTTGCACCGGGAGGACGTCATGCAAACTGAACCACGTTTTTTTCATCTGTCGGCAGCCCGTCGTTTTGTGGTGGGGTTGATCCTGGCATTGCCGCTTTCGTCGCAGGCTGCGCTCACCCTCCAGCACTGGCAGACGCCAGAGGGCGCGCGCGTGGTTTTTGTCGAGAGCCATGAGTTGCCGATGCTGGATATCGCAGTGGACTTCCCGGCCGGCAGTGCCCGCGATCCGGCCGGAAAAGCCGGGCTAGCCCAGCTGACCCAAGGGCTGCTGGATCAGGGCGCAGGCGGATTGTCGGATACCGCGATTGCCCATGGCCTCGCCGATGTGGGGGCGGTGATCTCCGGAAACCTTGACCGTGACCGCGGCGGGATCAGGCTGCGTACGCTATCGTCTGCAGCAGAAAAAAACCGGGCACTTGAACTTTTCGCGCAGGTGCTGCAGCGCCCGGATTTCCCGCACGCGGTGGTCAAGCGGGAAAAGCTGCGTTTGATTGCCGCCATTCGTGAAGCCGAAGCCGATCCCGGTACCGTTGCCAGTAAAGCATTCTATCGGGCCCTCTATGGCGCGCATGCGTATGCCCATGACGAGTCGGGCGAGATCGCCTCGGTTTCAAAACTGACGCGCAACGACCTGCAGGCTTTTTACCGCGCCCATTACAGTGCGTCCAACGCGGTGATTGCCCTCATGGGGGATATTACCCGTGCCGAAGCGGAGTCGATCGCGGCGCGCCTGGCAGCCGGATTGCCCCGCACAGCCGCGGTGCCGCCGCTGGCCGTGCCTGTTGCTGCACCGGCATCCGATACGCGTATTGCCTATCCTTCGACGCAAAGCCATGTGTTGATGGGGGTGGTGGGGTTGTCGCGCAATGATCCGGATTACTTTCCCTTGTTTGTCGGCAACTATGTGCTGGGCGGCGGCGGTTTCGATTCGCAGTTGATGCGTGAGGTGCGCGACAAGCGCGGCTATGCGTACAGCGCCTACAGCTATTTTATGCCCCTGGGCGAAGCGGGGCCGTTTCAGCTGGGGTTGCAGACCAAGCTGGAGCAGACTGACGATGCCGTAAAAGTCGCGCAGTCCACCTTGCGGGATTTTATTGCCGCTGGTCCCAGCGAGGCCGAGCTCACCCAGGCCAAGTCCAACCTCACGGGCGGCTTTCCGTTGCGCATCGACAGTAACAAGAAAATTCTCGAATACCTGTCGGTGATCGGTTTTTACCGCTTGCCGCTGGATTACCTGGATACCTGGGTGGATCAGGTCAATGCCGTGGACGTGGCCGCGGTCAAGCAGGCATTTGCCCGCCGCGTCGACCCCGACAAGCTGGTGACGGTGGTAGTCGGAGGCGGCGGCAGTGCTCGCTAAACAGGCAGTGCCCCATCGTGCGCACGGCGTGCCCAATCGGGTGCGCATCATTGGCGGCCGGTATCGCCGCAGGTTGCTGGATTTCCCGGGCGATACCGGGGTGCGGCCGACACCCGACCGGGTACGCGAGACCCTGTTCAACTGGCTCGGACAGGATCTGCCGGGCTGGGTCTGCCTCGATCTGTTTGCGGGGAGCGGGGCTCTGGGTTTCGAGGCGGCCTCGCGCGGAGCCAAGCAGGTCATCATGATCGAGCGCGACGCCAGGTCGAGCAGCGCGCTCGAGAAAAACCGCGTCACACTGGGCGCTTCCGCGATCGATATCCAGCGTGCCGATGCGCGTGCGTGGCTGGCAAATAATCGCACCTTGTTCGATCTGGTCTTTGTGGATCCTCCCTTCGATAGCGGTCTGGCGGCACCGGTTCTGGCCGAGCTGGTGCCGCATCTCCAGCACGGGGGCTATGTGTATGTCGAACAGGGCACGGAGACGGTGCCGCCGGCGGGACTGGCCGTGCATCGCAGCGGACGCGCCGGGCGTTCGCATTTTTCGCTTTTGATCAAGGAATAACCATGCTGACTGCTGTGTACCCGGGCACGTTTGACCCCATTACCCGCGGCCATGAAGACCTGGTGCGGCGGGCGGTGCGGCTGTTCGATCATGTCATTGTGGCGGTGGCCGAGTCGCGCAATAAAACCCCTTTCTTTTCCATCGAGGACCGTGTGGCGATGACGCGGGATGTGCTGGCCGATGTGCCGCAGGTCCGGGTTGAGGGTTTTTCCAGCCTGTTGATCGATTTTGTTGCCGAGCAGGGCGCGATAGCTGTGCTGCGAGGCTTGCGTGCCGCATCCGATTTTGAATACGAATTCCAGCTGGCGGGAATGAATCGTAATCTCAAACCGGATATCGAAACGCTGTTCCTGACGCCCTCGGACCAATACATGTTTATCTCCGCCAGCATGATTCGCGAGATCGCGCAGTTGGGCGGCAACGTGTCACCCTTTGTTCACCCATTGGTCGTGGAACGATTAAATGAGAAAATAAGGAAAAACTGATATGACTTGGAGAACTGCATGTCAATGATGATTACGGACGAATGCATCAATTGCGACGTCTGCCTGCCAGAATGCCCCAACGACGCCATATCCCAGGGCGACGAAATTTATATTATCGACCCCAACAAGTGTACCGAGTGTATCGGCCATTTTGATACGCCCCAGTGCGTAGAGGTGTGTCCGGTGGACTGTATTCCGCTGAACCCCGACTATCCTGAAACCCCAGCCCAGCTGCAGGAAAAATTTCTGCTGTTGACGGCAGAAAAATAGGCGCTGGATCAGGCTGTTCTGGCCAGCCGGTTGTCACCGGCATCGTCGGTGAGCGCCGCGGTAATATGCCCATTGATACGGGCAAGATGGTCGAGCTGGCCCACCACCGATGCGATGGATGCTTCGAGCTCGGCAATTCGCTCGTCCAGCGTTTCCGTAGCCGCATGAATGCGGCTCACGCTTTCGAGCCGGCGCTTGAGCTGAATTTTATGTTCGCGCACCTGGGTTTCCATTGGCGCAATCAGCGCCTTCAGCCAGGCTTCGGTTTCGCTGTTGGCGAGTTCGAATACCTGCACAACCTTGCTGGCCAGGGTCTCGAAGAAGCGGGCGGTTAATTGATGCTGGCCTACAGTCAGCATTTTGAATAGGGTATTGAACCGCTCTTCGAAAATTCGTTCGAGACGGGCCATTTCCTTGCGATATTTGCGCAAGCTGTGGTCGGGCGGATTGATCGCGGCGAGTCCGTGTTCATCGCTGAATTTGAGATACATGGCCGTCATCATGGTGCGTATTTCCTCGATGATTGACGCCGACGCCGACAAATTGCTATCCAATTGACGGAAAAAATGCGTCATGGATTCGCGCAAGCCCTGGCTGAAACGGCTTTTTTCCATCACCTGGCGGGTATGCCGGACTTCATTGTGAAGCGCCCGCATGCCCAGTCGCTGGCGCATGGCTTCTACCTGGGTGGCGAAGACGCTGCGCAGCGCATTGAATTGCTGTAGGCCGCGATCAAAATGCTGTTTGTCTTCGTTGGCCTTGGTCATCATGAGCTGGATGACATCGCGGTTTTTTCCGCGCAACCCCTGCAACTCGTCCACCTGGTCCTGCGTATTGGCGAGACGCGTTTCAAGCAATTCAGTGGTTTTGACGACGACGTCCTCAACCGCGCCCTGGGTGGACTCACTGACCAGCGCCTGTTTGCACGGGATCAATTCCTGCGTCAATGCCGCCTCAAGCGCCGGCAAACGGCTTTTTTCCAGCAATGCCGGATCATTCCGGAGTTTGGCAACCAGCGCTTTCTGGGCCGAAACAGGAAACACCTGCGTTGCCGGCAAGTCGAGTTGCAGGGCGCTGGAGGTCACCTGTTTGGCGATTTCGGCCTCGATTTCCGTGGCGGACTTGAGTTCGTCCCACAGGCCATCAATCTTGTTCAGCACCACCAGACGTGCGCGGCTGGCGCCCTGCATCGGCGCGATGTGCTGACGCCATATCTCGATGTCGGACTTGGTCACGCCAGTGTCCGCCGCCAGCAGAAACAGAACCGCATGGGCGCTGGGCAGCATGTTGAGCGTCAATTCGGGTTCAGTGCCGATGGCATTCAGGCCCGGCGTATCGAGGATCACCAGCCCCTGTTTCAACAAGGGATGGGGGAAATTGATCAGCGCGTGGCGCCAGCGCGGAATGGCGATTCTGCCGTCGCGGGATACGGTGTGGGCGGTGTCTTCGTCGTCCGGATTGATCAACCCATAGGATTCCGCGATGGCCGGATCCACCTGCATGGTGTCGGCCAGATGGATCAAGGTGGCCTGCATTTCTTCAGCCGAATCGAGATTGAGCGGAAACTCGGTCCATGCCTGGGTATCGTTCTTGAAGTCGCCTATGCTGCCTTCATGGCTTTTGGTCTCGATCGGCAACAGGCGGAGCGAAGGCTGGTGGAGCGGGTTGAAATACAGCTCGGTGGGGCACATGGTGGTGCGCCCGGCAGCCGAGGGCAGCACACGCTGCGGGTAATCCGAAAAGAAGATGGCATTGATGAGTTCGGATTTGCCGCGTGAAAATTCTGCGACGAAAGCCACATTCAGCGTGTCTTCCTGCAAACGGCCCAGCAACTGGCCCAGCCGACGCTCTGATTCGGCATCGCCCAGTTTTTCGGCATTGAGCCAGTCGCGCAATGCTTCTACGCGCAGGAATACGGTGTTACGCCAAGCACTGTAATGGCCGAATTCGTCAACCAGGGTGGTGGGTTTCATTAGAGGCAATCCGTTGGGTCAGGCACAGTCATGTAGCGACATTTATACCTCAAACTTGATCCGGGCAGGGGCGGCTTGCGTTAGCGCTGGCAGTGCGGACAGTAAAAGCTGGCGCGCTGGGCTTGCACGATCCGGTGGATCGGGGTGGCGCAGGTCTTGCAGGGTTGGCCTTCGCGGTCATACACCCGCGTTTGCAACTGGAAATAGCCGAGTTCGCCACTGCTGTGAACGTAATCGCGGAGTGAACTGCCCCCTGCGGCGATCGCTGCAGCGAGTACCTGCTTGATCGCCTCAGTCAGCCGGACACACGCCGGACGGCTGAGGCGATGGGCGGCGGTGGTGGGACGAATGCCTGCGTGAAACAGCGATTCGGACGCGTAAATATTGCCGACGCCGACCACGACCTGCGCGTCCATGATGACCTGCTTGATAGCAACCTGGCGCCGCTGGCACCGGCCATGCAAATACGCGGCATCGAACGCGGGCGTGAGCGGTTCCGGCCCCAGGTGCGCCAGCAGCGGGTGCCGCGCCACGTCTTCGGTCCATAGCACAGCGCCAAAGCGGCGCGGATCACGCAGCCGCAAGGTGGTGCCTGCGTCGAACTGCCAGTCGACATGGTCATGCAGGGCGGCAGGTTCGTCCGGCGCGACAAATCGCAAACTGCCCGACATTCCCAGATGCACCAGTTGCGTGGCCGGGCCGAAGTCAAATAGCAGGTACTTGCCGCGTCGGGTCAATGCCTTGAGAGGGTGTCCCTTGAGTCGGCGTTCCAGATCCTCGGGCACGGGCCAACGCAAGGCAGGATTGCGCACCACGACCTGCGTGAGGGTCTGGCCAAGCAGGCGGGGGAGCAAACCGAGGCGGGTCGTTTCGACTTCAGGTAATTCGGGCATGGCGGGAAGCGGTTTGATTGGAGGTTAAGGCAAACGGCCATTCAAGTTAGGAGGGGAACCAGCCGATGTGAGGCAATGGCAATGCCCCGTAGGGTTACCTTGCATTACGCTATTTTTGATCGTTGCACCGGTTTGAAACAAGTTGCAACTGAACCTTGCTTGCCCATACGCCACTAAAGCTTAGAATCGTGTAAAGCACATTTAATTACCAAGGCAACCCACATGTCACATATCAAGGCTCTCCCGCTTTATGCAGCGCTGGCATTCGCCGCCGCATGCAGCCAGCCTGGCGTCAAGGCATCGAACCCGAAGGTGGCCGAATCCACTGTAACGCAACCGGCTGATCGGGAAGCCGAAACGCCGGTGAAACCGGTTGCCGAGCCTGTCGCCAAGGCCGAGCCCGATTATCCCAGGCAAGCGCTGACATCGGACATTCTTTTCAAGTTTCTGGTTGCCGAAGTCGCAGGCCAACGGGGGGCAATCCCTATTGCCCAACGGACGTATCTCGACCTGGCCCGCCAGACGGGCGATTCGCGCATTGCACGGCGGGCGGCAGAAATCTCCCTGTTTGCGCGCGACCAGGCGGGCGCGCTGGAAGCGACACGGCTGTGGGCGGGCGCGGCGGGAGACGATCCCGAGCGTGCCAAGCAGACCTTGGCCGCCCTGCTGCTCAATGAAGGCAATGTGGCCGAAGCCGAGCCTATCCTGAAGGCGCTGCTGAAAAACGACCCCGCCCAGGGTTTGCTGCACCTGTCAGCCCTCACGGCAAAAATGAAGGACACCCGTGCGGCGTTCGACATGGCTGTGCGGCTTGCAGCCGATTACCCGGCGTTGCCCGAAGCGCAGTATGCCGTTGCCCAGGCGGCAGCCGGCGCCGGACGCTTTGAGGAGGCGGTTGCCGCCTTGAAGGCGGCGGATGCGTTGCGCCCCGGGTGGGAACCCGCCGCGATGATGCGTGCGCAGCTGCTTGCCAAGTCCTCGCAGGCGGAGGCGCTTGCTTTCATGCGCGAATTCCTGGCAGTCCATCCGGACGCACGCGACATACGCCTGGCGTATGCCCGGACCCTGGTGAACGCGAACCAGCTGGCCGAGGCGCGGATCGAGTTCACCCGGCTGACCCAGGACTTCCCGCGCAATGCCGAAGTGGGCCTGGCTGCGGGCCTGTTGTCCCTGCAAATGGGGGATGCCGACGCGGCGCGGAATTTGCTGCTGCAAACGCTCGAGTACAGCCCGCGCGACCCGGCTACCGTGTATTACTACCTGGGGCAGGTGGCAGAACAGATGAAGCAGCCGGCGGTGGCGGCGGCGCATTATGCGCAGGTCAAGAGCGGCAACTATCTGGTTTCGGCGCGCGCACGGCAGGCGGCGCTGCTGGCAGGCGCCGGCAAGCTTGAGGAGGCCAGTGCCTTGCTGGTGGCCACGCAGGGCGAGAACGATGCCCAGAATGTACGCCTGATTCAGGCGCAGGCCGAATTGCTGCGTGGCAGCAAGACCCCTGACGCCGGGTTCGATGTGCTGACAGCGGGCCTCAAACGCTATCCCGACTCGAGCGAGCTGCTGTACGACCGCGCCATGGCGGCCGAGAAACTGGGCAAGCTGGATGTGCTGGAGGCGGATCTGCGCCGGGCGATCATGTTGCGTCCGGATGATGCCCAGGCCTACAACGCACTGGGCTATACGCTGGCAGACCGTACTGATCGGCTTCCCGAAGCGATCGCCCTGCTCGACAAGGCATTGGCGCTCTCGCCGGACGATCCTTTCATTATCGACAGCGTGGGCTGGGCCCAGTACCGGGCCGGCAACCTCGCGCGGGCACAGGAATATCTGGAGCGTGCCTATAAAGTCCGTCCCGACCCCGAGATTGCCGCGCACCTGGGCGAAGTGTTATGGGTGCGCGGTCAGCGTGATGAAGCTGGAAGATTATTGCAGGCGAGTCTTCAAGGTCATCCGCAAAACGAGGTGCTGCTCGAAACCGTTCGTCGGTTGAAACCGTGACCGTGCGGTGGGTTTCGGTGCTGGCCGTGATGCTGGCGCTCGGCGGTTGTGCCTCCATCCCGCCCGCCCCGCCCGTGCAGATTCGCGCAGAGCCGGAAAATGCCTGGATGCTCAAAGGCCGGCTGGGGGTCAAAACCGAGGAGCAGAGCCTGTCCGGTCAAGTCCACTGGACGCATCACTCCCGGACAGATGAGATATTGATCATCTCGCCGCTGGGTCAGGGGGTGGCCCGCATCGTTCGTGACGCGACCGGCGTCACGCTCGACGTGCCCAACCAGCCTTCCCGGCATGCGGCTGACGCGGAGTCGCTGACGCAGACCGTGCTGGGCTATGCCTTGCCCGTTTCGGGTTTGGCCTGGTGGGTGCAGGCGCAGCCTGCGCCCGGCCGTGCATTTGAGGCGACGCGCGATGCAGCGGGTCGCATTGCGCAACTCAGGCAGGATGGCTGGGTGATCGACTATCTGCAATACGCCGAGGAAGCGCCCGCCCGCCCACGCAAGCTGCTGGTGGCCCGCAAGGGACTGGAGATCCGGTTGGTGACCGACACCTGGAAAGCCGAATGAGCCATGCGTATCCGGCGCCCGCCAAGCTAAATCTTTTTTTGCATGTCGTCGGTCGCCGCGCCGATGGCTATCACCTGCTGCAAAGCGTGTTCAGACTGATCGACCATTCCGACACTGTCCATCTGCAATTGCGCGACGACGGCCGCGTGGTGCGTGAAGTCGACGTCCCGGGTGTGCCCGAGGATGACGATTTGACCGTGCGGGCGGCACGGCTGCTGCAAGCCCATGCGCCGGCAGGTGCGGGGGTGAGCATCCGGCTCGACAAGGTATTGCCGCTGGGCGGTGGCCTGGGCGGCGGCAGTTCCGATGCCGCTACCGTATTGCTGGCGCTCAACCGGCTGTGGCAGGTTGACCTGCCGCGTGTAACCCTGCAAAAACTGGCCTTGCAGCTCGGGGCCGACGTGCCGGTGTTCATTTTCGGACAGACGGCCCTGGCCGAAGGGGTGGGCGAAATTCTGTGCCCGATCAGCGCGCCGCCGGCATGGTATGTGGTGTTGATGCCACCGGTGCAGGTACCGACTGTTGCAGTTTTTGCTGCTGCGGAATTGACACGCGACACGTCACCCCTCAAAATAGCGCGCTTTTCCGCAGGCATGGGTCGTAACGACCTGCAGCCGGTGGTCGTCAACCGCTACCCTGAAGTCGCCCGCCATCTTGCATGGCTGACGCATACGATTCAGTACGCGCAACCACGCGTAGCGGATCGGCGCCCTTTAGGGCGATTTGGTGAAGCAAGGATGACCGGCTCGGGTGCCTGTGTGTTTGCATCGTTCGGAACGGAAAGCGCGGCGCGGGATGTGCTGCGTCAGCTGCCCGGTACGATGAAAGGTTTTGTGGCGCAAGGTCTCGACAAGCATCCGCTTTACGATTTCTGCGCCTGAGTCGTGCCCAAATATTGGGGAGTCGCCAAGTGGTAAGGCATCGGATTTTGATTCCGACATTCGTAGGTTCGATCCCTACCTCCCCAGCCAGTTAAGCGAACAGCCGCCGGTGGCGGCTGTTTTTGTTGTGATGTTCTGAGCCCAACCGTCGGAGACGCACGTGTCCATAGACAACCTGATGGTGTTTACCGGGAATGCCAACCCGCGTCTTGCCAGCGATGTGGTGCGCCACCTCAATATTCATCTCGGGCGCGCCACGGTGTCGCGTTTTTCCGATGGCGAGGTGATGGTCGAGATTCTCGAGAATGTGCGCGGCAAGGATGTGTTCGTGCTGCAGTCGACCTGCCAGCCGACCAATGACACGCTGATGGAAGTGATGGTGATGGTCGACGCGCTCAAGCGCGCCTCGGCCGGCCGCATTACCGCAGCCATCCCCTATTACGGTTATGCGCGCCAGGATCGACGCACCCGCTCGGCACGGGTGGCGATCACCGCCAAGGTGGTGGCCAATATGCTGCAGGTCGCAGGAATTGACCGCCTGCTGACAATGGACCTGCATTCGGACCAGATTCAGGGCTTTTTCGATACCCCGGTCGATAACATCTATTCCAGTCCGATACTGCTGGGCGACATCTGGAAACGCAATCATCCCGATATGGTGGTGGTGTCGCCGGACGTGGGCGGGGTGGTGCGGGCGCGGGCCATTGCCAAGCGCCTGGAATGCGATCTGGCGATCATCGACAAGCGTCGTCCCAAGCCCAATGTGGCCAAAGTGATGCATATCATCGGCGATGTGAAAGACCGTACCTGCATCATCATGGATGACCTGGTCGACACCGCCAATACATTGTGCGAAGCGGCCAACGCGCTGAAGGAGCATGGCGCCAGAAAAGTGATGGCCTATTGCACCCACGCGGTGCTGTCCGGCAGTGCCGCCGAACGCGTGACGAATTCCGCGCTCGACGAACTGGTGGTTACCGACACCATCCCGTTGCGCGACGATGCGCGCGCATGCGCAAAAATCCGGCAATTGTCGGTGGCTGAACTGCTGGCGGAAACCATCCGCCGCATCAGCAATGAGGATTCCGTCAGTTCGCTCTTCATGGAGTGAATTGATCGAGTGCCCCTGGTCGCGGGGGCTTTAAGCGTGCATTGCCCCTTTTCGGCAATGCATCATCAAGCAGGTTTTTTTAGGAGAAGCAACATGGAAATCGAAGTCATTGCTGCCAAGCGTGAATTGCAAGGTACGGGTGCGAGCCGCCGTCTGCGTCACGCCGGCAAAGTCCCGGGTATCGTTTACGGTGGTGAAGCCGGTCCGATCCAGATCGAACTGGATCACAATGCGCTGTACCACGCACTGCGCAAGGAAGCGTTTCATGCCTCCGTGCTGACGCTGAATGTCGATGGTGCAAAAGAGTCGGTCCTGCTGCGCGATTCGCAGTGGCACCCCTACAAGCAGCAAGTGCTGCACGTTGACTTCCAGCGCGTTGTCAAAGGCCAGATGATTCATGTCAAGGTGCCGCTGCACTTCGTGAATGCGGAAACCTGCCCGGGCGTTAAAACCGGCGGCGGCAAGCCGCACCATATCCTGACCGAGATCGAGGTGCAGTGTTTGCCGCGCGATCTGCCCGAGTTCATCGAGGTGGACATGGGTAATCTGGAGGTCGATACCGCGATCCATGCCAATGAGCTCGTTCTGCCCAAGGGCGTTGAGTTGATTGCGCATATCCATGCGGAAGATCCCACCGTCGCTTCGGTCAACACGCCCAAGGTGTCGGCTGCAACCGAAGAGCCCGAGGCTGCTGCGGCACCCGCTGAATCGGCTGAGCCCGACGCGGCCAAGGAGTGATCCGGATGCGCAATCCGCTACGGGTTGCGCACCGGGTGTGGCATGACAGCACCAGCTCAATTGACCCCTCGCCTGATTGTCGGTCTCGGTAACCCGGGTCGCGACTACGAAGAAACCCGGCACAATGCCGGGTTTTGGTTTTGCGCGCGCCTCGCTCAGCAGTGGGGTGCTTCGCTGGGGATGGAATCGCGTTTTCATGGCATTGTCGGGCGCAGCGTCAAAAATGTCTGGATGCTGTTGCCGCAAACCTTCATGAATCGGTCCGGACAGGCGGTGGGTGCGCTGGCGCGATTTCATCGCATCGAGCCGGCCGAGATTCTGGTGGTGCACGATGAACTCGATATTCCTCCCGGCCAGTTGCGACTCAAGTTTGGCGGTGGCATGGGCGGCCACAACGGCCTCAAGGACATCACCTCGCATCTGGGAACGCAGGATTACTGGCGCTTGCGCATCGGCATCGGCCATCCGGGCGACCGCAATGAGGTTGTGAATTACGTGCTGAAGCCGCCGCGTCGCGACGAGCAGGCGGAAATTGAAAATGCCATTGAGCGGGCGGCCGATATCTGGCCCCTGATCGAACGAGGCGAATGGAACGCCGCCATCCAGCGTGCCAACACCAAGCCCCAATCTGACAGTCCCTAATTCCAGGAAAATCCATGAGCCTCAAATGCGGTATCGTCGGCCTGCCCAACGTCGGCAAATCCACGCTTTTCAATGCGCTGACCCAGGCGGGCATCGCAGCGGAAAACTATCCTTTCTGCACCATCGAACCGAACACCGGCGTGGTCGAAGTGCCGGATTCGCGTCTGCGGCAGCTGACCGACATCGTCAAACCGCAGAAAGTCGTGCCGGCGATCGTGGAGTTTGTTGATATTGCCGGCCTGGTTGCGGGCGCATCCAAAGGCGAAGGTCTGGGCAACCAGTTCCTGGCCACCATCCGCGAGACCGACGCGATTTGTCATGTGGTGCGCTGTTTTCAAGATGAGAACGTGATTCACGTGGCGGGCAAGGTGGATCCGTTGTCGGATGTGGAAACCATTGCGACCGAGTTGGCGCTTGCTGATTTGGCGAGTGCTGAAAAGGCGCTGCTTCGTGCCGAGAAAACCGCGCGCGCGGGCGACAAGGAGGCACAGAAGCTGGTTGCCGCGCTGAAGCCCGTGGTCGCCACCCTCAACGAAGGCCGCCCCGCGCGTGCTGCCGGACTCGATGCCGAGGGCCTGGCCGCCCTCAGGCCCTTGTGCCTGATGACGGTCAAGCCTGCGCTCTATGTTGCCAACGTCAGCGAAGACGGTTTCCACGACAACCCCATGCTCGACGCATTGACGGCATTTGCTGAAAAGGAGGGGGCCCCCGTGGTTCCGGTGTGCGCCGCAATGGAGGCCGAGTTGCAGGAATTATCGCCTGAGGATCGCGACGAATACCTCAATGAGCTGGGTTGGGACGAGCCGGGGCTCAATCGCCTGATCCGTGCGGCCTATGATTTGCTCGGCCTGCAAACCTATTTCACTGCCGGCGTGAAAGAGGTGCGGGCCTGGACCATCCACAAGGGCGACACCGCGCCGCAGGCGGCGGGAGCGATCCACACCGATTTCGAGCGTGGCTTCATCCGGGCGCAAACCATTGCTTTTGATGACTTTGTTGCCTGCGGGGGCGAGCAGGGGGCCAAGGAGGCGGGCAAGATGCGCGCCGAGGGCAAGGAGTACATTGTCAAGGATGGCGATGTGCTGAACTTCCTGTTTAACGTGTAACGCAGCTAAATATCCTGCAATGAGGTTTGACATGGGGTTCTGAACACCCCTATAATTCCGCGCTTCGTTTAGGTGGGGTTCCCGAGCGGTCAAAGGGATCAGACTGTAAATCTGACGGCTCTGCCTTCGAAGGTTCGAATCCTTCCCCCACCACCAGGTTTTAGTATGTGCAGGACGTTGCGGGTGGAGCGTGGTTGTTGCGGCTTTGCAGCCATGGCCTGCCCCTTGCGGGTGTAGCTCAATGGTAGAGCAGAAGTTTTCCAAACTTATGACGAGGGTTCGATTCCCTTCTCCCGCTCCAGTTGTACGGTTTTTTTGTTTTGATGTATGAATTGTCAAAACCTTGCGCCCGCGTAGCTCAGAGGTAGAGCACTCCCTTGGTAAGGGAGAGGTCGACAGTTCGATTCTGTCCGCGGGCACCAGTTTATTGAAGGCGATCGTGGGTTGGGTGACGCGATCTGCCGGTTTTTTGTAAAGCGGTTGTCGGGTTGTCGGGTTGTCAGTTGGGATAAGCCGCATCATTCGTGTGGAAAATTGAGGGGTACTTGAAATGGCTAAGGAAAAGTTCGAGCGGACCAAACCGCACGTAAACGTTGGCACCATTGGACACGTAGACCACGGCAAGACCACCTTGACCGCGGCGATCACCACCATTCTGTCGAAGGCGTTTGGCGGAGCGGCGAAGAAATACGACGAGATTGACAGCTCGCCCGAAGAAAAGGCGCGCGGCATCACCATCAACACCGCGCACGTCGAGTACGAGACCGCCAAGCGTCACTACGCGCACGTTGACTGCCCGGGCCACGCTGACTACATCAAGAACATGATTACCGGCGCGGCGCAGATGGACGGCGCCATCCTGGTCGTGTCCTCGGCTGACGGCCCCATGCCGCAGACTCGCGAGCACATCCTGCTGGCGCGTCAGGTAGGCGTACCGTACATCATCGTCTACATGAACAAGGCCGACATGGTTGACGACGCCGAGCTGCTTGAGCTTGTCGAAATGGAGATTCGCGAACTGCTCTCCAAGTACGAATTCCCGGGCGACGACACCCCCATCATCATCGGATCCGCGCTGAAAGCCCTTGAAGGCGACCAGAGCGACATCGGCGAGCCCAGCATTCTCAAGCTGGCCGAAGCCTTGGATAGCTATATTCCCGAGCCCGAGCGTGCGGTTGACCGCCCGTTCCTGATGCCTGTTGAAGACGTCTTCTCCATCTCCGGTCGTGGCACCGTAGTGACGGGTCGCGTCGAGCGCGGCATCGTCAAGGTTGGCGAAGAGATCGAGATTGTCGGCATTGTGCCCACCGTCAAGACCACCTGCACCGGCGTCGAGATGTTCCGCAAGCTGCTCGACCAGGGGCAGGCGGGCGACAACGTTGGCGTGCTGCTGCGCGGCACCAAGCGTGAAGAAGTCCAGCGCGGCCAGGTTCTGGCCAAGCCGGGCTCGATCAAGCCGCATACCAAATTTTCCGCAGAGATCTACGTGCTGTCCAAAGATGAAGGCGGTCGTCATACCCCGTTTTTCAATGGTTACCGTCCGCAGTTCTACTTTCGCACCACCGACGTCACCGGCAGCATCGAGCTGCCGGCCGGCACCGAGATGGTGATGCCTGGCGACAACGTCAGCATCAAGGTCTCGCTGATCCAGCCGATCGCCATGGACGAAGGTCTGCGTTTTGCCATCCGCGAAGGCGGCCGCACCGTTGGTGCCGGCGTCGTCGCCAAGATCGAAGAGTAACAAGCAAGCGGTTTAGAGAGGTCGGGTTGTGCGTGCGGTGGATTGCATGCGGCAATCCGGTCTTTGAGAATACAGGCCAATAGCTCAATTGGTAGAGCGTCGGTCTCCAAAACCGAAGGTTGGGGGTTCGAGACCCTCTTGGCCTGCCACAGGATAAGCCGTAAGGCACACAGCATTCATGGCTGATAAAATCAAGCTGCTGGTAGCGGTATTGCTGGTCATCGCAGGGGTGGCCGGCTTTTATTTTTTTGCAGATGCGCCCACTGTAGTGCGCGTGTTGTCGGTCATCGCGGGTATTGTGCTGGCGGGTGTGGTGGCCGGAATGTCCGCCCCGGGCAGGCAGTTTTTCGGTTTCGCGCTGGCTGCGCGGGATGAAGCAAAAAAGGTTGTCTGGCCTACGCGCAAAGAAACCATCCAGATGACGGGCGTCGTGATGGCCTTCGTGGTCGTGATGGCGCTTTTTCTGTGGGCGGTTGACAGTGTTTTGACCTGGCTGGTTAAGCTGGCCTTGGGACAGGGGGGTTGAGTATGCGATGGTACGTGGTTCATGCCTACTCCGGCTTCGAAAAAAGCGTTGCGCGCAATCTGGTTGAGCGTATTGAACGTGCTGGCATGAAGGATCGCTTCGGCGAGATCATGGTGCCGGTGGAGGAAGTGGTTGAGATGAAGGCTGGGCAGAAAAAGACTGCCGAGCGCAAGTTTTTCCCGGGTTATGTCCTGGTGCAGATGGAAATGGACGATGATACCTGGCACCTGGTGAAGAGCACGCCCAAGGTGACCGGCTTTGTTGGTGGAACGGCAACCAAGCCCGCGGCCATCTCCGAAAAGGAAGTGCAGGCCATACTCGATCAGATGCGAGAGGGTGTGGAAAAGCCCCGCCCCAAGGTGTTGTTCGAGGTGGGGGAGTTGGTGCGGGTGATCGATGGTCCGTTTACCGATTTCAATGGCAATGTGGAAGAAGTGAATTACGACAAGAGCAAATTGCGCGTGTCGGTAATGATTTTCGGCCGGGCGACACCAGTCGAACTGGGATTCGGGCAGGTCGAAAAAAGCTGAATCCGGGCGCAGGCCCGGAAGTAGTGTCCGGTACGCCGGAGAGGAGCGCGAGTAGGGCAACCCAAAGCGCGCTGGTACTCACTTAAAAGGAGCCATCATGGCAAAGAAGATAGTCGGCTATATCAAGCTGCAAGTGCCGGCGGGAAAAGCTAACCCGTCGCCCCCCATCGGTCCTGCGCTCGGTCAGCGCGGCCTGAACATCATGGAATTCTGCAAGGCGTTCAACGCCAAGACCCAGGGCATGGAGCCTGGCTTGCCGATTCCGGTCGTGATCACAGCGTTTGCGGACAAGAGCTTCACCTTCGTGATGAAGACGCCGCCGGCTACCGTGCTGATCAAGAAAGCGATCAAGCTCGACAAGGGCAGCGCACGTCCTCACGTGGACAAGGTGGGTACCATTACCCGCGCCCAGCTGGAAGAAATTGCGAAGGCCAAAGAGCCCGACCTGACGGCCTCTGACATGGACGCGGCGGTACGCACGATTGCTGGTACCGCCCGTTCCATGGGCATCAACGTGGAGGGTGTTTAAGATGGCTAATGGATCCAAGCGCATGCGCGCTATCAAAGCAAGGATTGATCCCAATCGTAATTATCCCGTGGCCGATGCGCTGCAGCTGGTCAAGGAAACCGCGACTGCCAAGTTTGACGAGTCGATAGACATTGCCGTGAATCTGGGTGTTGATGCGCGCAAATCGGACCAAATGGTCCGCGGTGCGGTCGTGCTGCCCAAAGGGATTGGCAAATCGGTACGCGTAGCGGTTTTTGCCCAGGGCGATAACGTCCAGAAGGCTAAGGATGCCGGTGCTGATGTGGTGGGTTTTGATGACCTGGCTGCTGAGATCAAGGCCGGAAAGATGGATTTTGATGTGGTGATTGCAACGCCGGACGCCATGCGCGTTGTCGGGCAGCTGGGCCAGATTCTCGGTCCGCGCGGCCTGATGCCCAATCCGAAGGTGGGTACGGTGTCGGCTGACGTGACCACAGCGGTCAAGAATGCCAAAGCCGGTCAGGTCCAATATCGCACCGACAAGGGTGGAATTATTCATTGCACCATCGGTCGCGCTTCGTTCGCAGTGGATGACCTGAAAGAAAACCTGGTTGCTTTGCTGGATGCACTTCAGCGCGCGAAGCCGACCGGTGCCAAGGGTGTGTATTTCAGGCGTGTGTCGGTGTCCAGCACCATGGGCGCGGGTGTGCGCGTTGATCAGGCCAGCGTAAACGCATAAGCATGGATGGTAGACGGGCACACGTGTGCCCGAATGCACTTTGGGCTGCTGACCAGTGGGTTGGTCGGCAGGTTGTCAAAGACCGTAGGGGCGTGAGTGAGACGTGAGGCGCGGGGCAGATGCAATGACCCCGGGCGATTCAGTCTCTCCATGCTTAATCGGGACCGTTGAAGGCAGGCATCGGGGGGTCTCCCCCTGATGTCTTGCCTGCACCGCGTGCCGCCCTACGCAGATGGCGCTCCCTAGCAGGATTTTCCTGTCAAGGTCGCCAGCCGGAGCACCCCGTGGACACAAGCGGGCAACGCTTCGTAACTGAGAAGGAGGTAGACCTTGAGTCTGAATCTTGAAGAAAAGAAAGCCGTCGTGGCTGAAGTTGCTGAGCAGGTTGCAGCGGCTCAGACGGTTGTCGTAGCCGAATACCGTGGCATCACGGTGGAAAATATGACGAAATTGCGTGCCAGTGCACGCAAGGAAGGCGTCTATTTGCGCGTGTTGAAAAACACGCTGGTGCGTCGCGCATTTGCGGATACGCCATTTGCAGGTCTGGCCGACCAGTTGGTCGGACCGCTTGCCTATGGTATTTCCACCGATCCCGTGGCCGCCGCCAAGGTGATGCACGAGTTTGCCAAGACCAACGACAAGTTTGTCGTCAAGGCCGGTGCCATGCCCAACTTCATCATGTCCGCCCAGGATGTGGGGAATCTGGCCAGCATGCCCAGCCGTGATGAGCTGCTGTCCAAGCTCTTGGGCACCATGCAGGCTCCGATTACGCAATTTGTTCGCACACTTAATGAAGTGCCGACCAAATTCGTTCGCGGACTGGCTGCTGTGCGCGACAAACAGGCTGCTTAAGCGGCCTGCCGACAACCGATTCGACGTATTTTGTTTTTAATCTGAAGCACAATTGACAGGAGTATTATAAATGGCTGTTTCTAAAGCTGAAATTCTTGACGCTATCGCTGGCATGACCGTTCTGGATCTGTCCGAACTGATCAAGGAAATGGAAGAAAAATTTGGTGTCTCTGCTGCCGCTGCTGCGGTTGCTGTAGCTGCTCCCGCTGCGGGCGGCGGCGCTGCTGCTGAAGAACAGACCGAGTTCACCGTGATGCTGAACTCCTGTGGCGAAAAGAAAGTCGAAGTCATCAAGGTGGTGCGTGCTGCTACCGGCCTGGGCCTGAAGGAAGCCAAGGATCTGGTCGATGGCGCACCCAAGGCCGTGAAGGAAGGCGTCACCAAGGCGGATGCCGATGCACTGAAAAAGCAGTTGGAAGACGCTGGCGCATCTGTCGAAGTCAAGTAAATCAACGGCAGCGGGGCGGTGGCCGCAATGCGCCGCCCCATCCGGTGAAGCATTTATTTCGCCACATTTTTTCTGTGGTGTGTTGCGGGGAACCCCGCAGCAGACGCAAGCAGCACATACCCGGAACCCGTAATCGGCTTCCGGGTCGTTTGCTTTTTGCGTGTGCACTCATAAAGCGCAGGCCGTAATTCGCGTGCCCGCTCGCCCCTGATCGTCAAGGAGACCCCATGGCTTATACCTTTACCGAGAAAAAACGTCTGCGCAAGAGCTTTGCCAGTCGGACCAATACCCTTCCGGTGCCTTTTCTTCTGGCGACCCAGCTTGAGTCCTATCGTGCCTTCCTGCAGGAAGGCCGTTCACGGGACGAGCGCCTGAATGAAGGCCTGCAAGCCGCATTCACCTCGATTTTTCCGATCGAAAGCCATTCCAAGAACGCACGGCTCGAATATGTGAGCTATATGCTCGGCGAGCCGGTGTTCGACATCAAGGAATGTCAACAGCGCGGATTGACCTATTGCGCACCGCTGCGTGCCAAGGTGCGGCTGGTCATCATGGACAAGGAAGCGTCCAAGCCGACGATCAAGGAAGTGAAGGAGCAGGAAGTTTACATGGGCGAAATTCCGCTCATGACGCCGACCGGGTCGTTCGTGATCAACGGTACCGAGCGCGTGATCGTGTCGCAGCTGCACCGTTCGCCCGGCGTGTTCTTCGAGCACGATCGCGGCAAGACGCACAGCTCCGGCAAACTGCTGTTCTCGGCGCGCGTGATTCCGTACCGCGGCTCCTGGCTGGATTTCGAATTCGATGCCAAGGACATTCTGTTCTTCCGGATCGACCGTCGCCGCAAGATGCCGGTGACCGTGCTGCTCAAAGCGCTGGGTTACACGCCGCAAAGCATTCTGGACGATTTCTTCGCGAAGGATACGTTCTATATCAACACCCAGGGCGTGCAGTTTGAACTGGTGCCCGAGCGTCTGCGCGGCGAGATTGCCCGCTTCGATATCTGCGGCAAGGATGATCATGTGATCGTCGCCAAGGACAAGCGCATCACGGCCAAGCACATTCGCGAACTCGATGCTGCCGGCGTCAAGAAATGGGCCGTTCCGGCGGAATTTGTCGTCGGTCGCGTGTTGTCGCACGATGTCGTCGACACCGCCACCGGCGAATTGGTCGCACGTGCAAACGATGAGATCACCGAAGAGTTGCTGGAAGTGCTGGCCGCTGCCAAAGTGGGCAAATTCAATACGCTTTACACCAACGACCTGGATCATGGCGCATTCATTTCGCAGACCCTGCGCGCCGACGAATCTACGGATGAATATGCCGCCAAGGTGGGTATTTATCGCATGATGCGCCCCGGCGAACCGCCTACGGAAGACGCGGTCAATACGCTGTTCGGCAACCTGTTCTTCAGCGAGGACCGTTACGACCTGTCGGCTGTGGGCCGCATGAAATTCAACCGCCGTATCGGCCGTGATGAATTGACCGGTACCGGTACTTTGTCGACCGAAGACATCGTCGCTGTCATCAAGATCCTGGTTGAACTGCGCAACGGTCGCGGCGAAATCGACGACATCGACCACCTCGGCAACCGGCGTGTGCGCAGCGTGGGCGAACTGGCTGAAAACCAGTTCCGCGCCGGGCTGGTACGGGTTGAGCGCGCTGTACGCGAGCGCCTCTCCCAGGCCGAGTCGGACAACCTGATGCCGCACGACCTGATCAATGCCAAGCCGGTATCGGCTGCGATCAAGGAGTTCTTTGGATCCAGCCAGCTGAGCCAGTTCATGGACCAGACCAATCCGCTGTCCGAGATTACCCACAAGCGGCGCGTCTCGGCGCTTGGACCGGGCGGATTGACACGCGAGCGCGCCGGCTTTGAAGTGCGTGACGTGCACCCGACCCACTACGGTCGTGTCTGCCCGATTGAGACGCCGGAAGGTCCGAACATCGGCCTGATCAACTCGCTGGCGTTGTTTGCCCGCACCAACTGGTATGGCTTCATCGAAACGCCTTATCGCAAGGTGATCAACAACAAGGTGACTGACGACATCGAATATCTGTCGGCGATCGAAGAGAGCAAGTTTGTTATCGCGCAGGCCAACGCCGAACTCGATGGCAAGAACAAGTTCACCGACGAGTTGGTGTCGTGCCGCTTCAAGAATGAATTCACGCTGTCGACTCCTGACCGCATCGAGTTCATGGACGTGGCGCCGGCGCAGATTGTGTCGGTGGCGGCTTCGCTGATTCCGTTCCTCGAGCACGACGACGCCAACCGCGCGCTGATGGGCTCCAACATGCAGCGCCAGGCGGTGCCGTGTTTGCGCCCGGAGAAGCCTTTTGTCGGCACGGGTATTGAGCGTACCGCTGCGGTTGACTCCGGCACGGTGGTCACCGCGCATCGTGGCGGCCTGGTCGACTACATCGATGCCAGCCGGATCGTGATTCGCGTTCACGACGAAGAAGCGCGTGCCGGCGAGGTCGGCGTGGATATCTACTCGCTGATCAAGTACACACGCTCGAACCAGAATACCAACATCAATCAGCGTCCGCTGGTTCAGGTGGGCGACGCAATTTCCCGTGGCGACGTGATCGCCGATGGCGCATCGACCGACATGGGCGAACTGGCACTGGGGCAGAACATGCTGGTTGCCTTCATGCCCTGGAATGGCTTCAACTTCGAAGATTCGATCCTGATCAACGAAAAGGTGGTGGCTGAAGACCGTTACACGTCGATTCATATCGAAGAACTTTCGGTGGTGGCCCGCGATACCAAGCTCGGACCGGAAGAAATCACCCGCGATATTTCCAACCTGGCCGAGCGTCAGCTGGGCCGCCTAGATGAGTCGGGCATTATCGCCATCGGCGCTGAAGTTGAAGCGGGTGACGTGCTGGTCGGCAAGGTCACGCCCAAGGGCGAGACGCAGTTAACGCCGGAAGAAAAATTGCTGCGCGCCATTTTTGGCGAAAAAGCCAGCGACGTAAAAGACACGAGTCTGAAGGTGCCGTCCGGCATGTCGGGTGTGGTGATCGACGTTCAGGTGTTCACGCGCGAAGGTATCGAACGCGACATGCGCGCGCAGTCCATCATCGACACGCAGTTGATCGAGTACAAGAAAGATGTGACCGACCGCATGCGGATCGTCGAAGACGACACCTTTGCCCGTCTGGAGAAATTGCTGCACCTGAAAATTGCCAATGGCGGACCGAAGAAGCTCGCCAAAGGCAGCAAGATCACCAAGGACTATCTGGAGTCGGTGAACCGTCACGACTGGTTCGATATTCGTCTGGCCGATGACGATACCAGCCGCGGCGTCGAATCGCTGCGTGACAGCCTGACGCAGAAACGCATCGAATTCGAAGCGATGTTCGAAGAGAAAAAGAAGAAACTCACCGCGGGCGACGAGTTGCCGCCCGGTGTGCAGAAAATGGTCAAGGTCTACCTGGCCGTCAAACGCCGCCTGCAGCCAGGCGACAAGATGGCAGGCCGTCACGGCAACAAGGGTGTGGTGTCGAAAATCGCACCGGTCGAGGACATGCCGTTCATGGCAGACGGTCGTCCGGTCGATATCGTGCTCAATCCGCTTGGCGTGCCGTCACGGATGAACGTGGGTCAGATTCTGGAGACCCATCTGGGATGGGCCGCCAAAGGCTTGGGCGAGAAAATCGGCCAGATGCTGGCAGCGCAAGCCAAGTCGATGGTGAAGGACATGCGACATTTCCTCAAGGAAATCTACAACCAGTCCGGCAAGATTGAAGATATCGACGGCTTCAACGATGAAGAAATCATCGAATTGGCGCGCAACCTGCAAAAAGGGGTGCCGTTTGCCTCCCCGGTATTCGATGGCGCCAATGAAGAAGAAATTCGTCGCATGCTGACGCTGGCTGGATTGCCCGAAGGCGGCCAGGTGACGCTGTATGACGGGCGCACCGGCGAAGCGTTCGATCGTCAGGTGACGGTGGGCTACAAGCATGTATTGAAGCTGCATCACCTGGTCGATGACAAGATGCATGCACGTTCCACGGGCCCGTACTCGCTGGTTACGCAGCAGCCGCTGGGTGGTAAGGCGCAGTTCGGCGGCCAGCGCTTCGGTGAGATGGAGGTGTGGGCGCTGGAAGCCTACGGCGCCTCTTACGTGCTGCAGGAAATGTTGACGGTGAAGTCGGACGATGTGAATGGCCGTACCAAGGTCTACGAGAACATTGTCAAGGGCGATCACAAAATCGAAGCTGGCATGCCGGAATCCTTCAATGTGCTGGTGAAGGAAATCCGTTCGCTGGGCATCGATATCGATCTCGAACGTTATTAATTTAGGGTGAGGACACAGCCATGAAAGCACTGTTGGATCTATTCAAGCAGGCCACCCACGAGGAAGAATTCGACGTCATCAAGATTGGCCTGGCGTCGCCGGAGAAAATCCGTTCCTGGTCGTACGGCGAGGTGAAAAAGCCGGAAACCATCAACTACCGGACGTTCAAGCCCGAACGCGACGGCCTGTTCTGCGCCAAGATTTTTGGTCCGGTCAAGGACTACGAATGCCTGTGCGGCAAGTACAAGCGTCTCAAGCATCGTGGCGTCATCTGCGAAAAGTGCGGCGTTGAAGTCACCTTGTCGAAGGTGCGCCGCGAGCGCATGGCGCACATCGAACTGGCGTCGCCGGTTGCGCACATCTGGTTCCTGAAGTCGCTGCCCAGCCGTCTCGGCATGGTGCTCGACATGACGCTGCGCGACATCGAGCGCGTGCTGTACTTCGAAGGCTTCATGGTGACCGAGCCCGGCATGACGCCACTGACCCGGGGCCAGCTGCTGACCGAAGAAGACTATCTGTCCAAGCTGGAAGAGTACGGCGATGAGTTCAAGGCGCTGATGGGTGCGGAGGCCGTGCGCGAATTGCTGCGTTCGCTCGACCTGCACACCGAAGTGGAAACGCTGCATTCCGAAATCGGCAAGACCGGCTCCGACACCAAGCTGAAGAAGCTGTCGAAGCGCCTGAAGATTCTTGAGGGCTTCCAGAAATCGGGGATCAAGCCCGAGTGGATGATTCTCGAAGTATTGCCGGTACTGCCGCCGGAGTTGCGCCCGCTGGTGCCGCTGGACGGCGGCCGTTTCGCCACGTCCGATCTGAACGATCTGTATCGTCGCGTCATCAACCGTAACAATCGGCTCAAGCGGCTTTTAGAGCTGAAGGCGCCTGAAATCATCGTGCGCAACGAAAAGCGCATGCTGCAGGAATCGGTCGATTCCTTGCTGGACAACGGTCGTCGCGGCAAGGCGATGACCGGTGCCAACAAGCGTCCGCTGAAGTCACTCGCCGACATGATCAAGGGCAAGAGCGGCCGTTTCCGTCAGAACCTGCTCGGCAAGCGCGTCGACTATTCGGGTCGTTCTGTCATCGTGGTGGGTCCGGCACTGAAATTGCATCAGTGCGGCCTGCCGAAGAAGATGGCGCTCGAACTGTTCAAGCCTTTCATTTTCAACCGCCTCGAAGTGATGGGGCTGGCGACCACGATCAAGGCTGCCAAGAAAATGGTGGAAGACGAAGAGCCGATCGTGTGGGATCTGCTGGAAGAGGTCATCCGCGAGCATCCGGTGATGCTGAACCGTGCACCGACGCTGCACCGCCTGGGCATCCAGGCGTTCGAGCCGGTGCTGATCGAAGGCAAGGCGATCCAGCTGCATCCGCTGGTGTGCGCCGCGTTCAACGCCGACTTCGACGGCGACCAGATGGCGGTTCACGTGCCGCTGTCGCTCGAAGCGCAGGCGGAAGCCCGCACCCTGATGCTGGCATCAAACAATGTGTTGTCGCCCGCCAACGGCGAGCCGATCATCGTGCCGTCGCAGGATATCGTGCTGGGCCTGTATTACATGACGCGCGAGAAAATCAACGCCAAGGGCGAAGGCATGATGTTTGCCGACGTGACCGAAGCGCGACGCGCGTATGACAACCGCGTGGCCGAACTGCATGCCCGCATCACGGTGCGTATCAAGGAAGTGACGCTGGATGCGGACAAGAATCGCGTCGAAACGATCAAGCGTGTCGAAACCACGCTGGGCCGCGCGCTGCTGTCGGAAATCCTGCCGCCCGACCTGCCGTTCAGCTATGTGGACAAGGCGCTGAAGAAGAAGGAAATATCCAGGCTGATCAACGTCAGCTTCCGCCGTTGCGGTCTGCGTGAGACGGTGATCCTGGCCGACAAGCTGATGTATACCGGCTTCACTTACGCAACCCGTTCCGGTATGTCGATCTCGATCAAGGACATGCTGATACCGAAGGAAAAGTATCAGATCCTCGATGCTTCCGAAGCCGAAGTGAAGGAAATCGAATCCCAGTACACCTCGGGCCTGGTGACCCAGGGTGAGCGTTACAACAAGGTGGTGGACATCTGGGGCCGTGCCGGCGACGCCGTGGCCAAGGCCATGATGGGTCAACTGGGTGGCGAAAAAGTCACCGACCGTCACGGCAAGGAAGTGACGCAGGAGTCGTTCAATTCGATTTACATGATGGCTGACTCGGGGGCGCGCGGTTCGGCAGCCCAGATTCGTCAGCTCGCCGGGATGCGAGGCCTGATGGCCAAGCCGGACGGCTCCATTATTGAAACCCCCATCACGGCGAACTTCCGTGAAGGTCTCAACATGCTGCAGTACTTCATCTCGACCCACGGCGCGCGCAAGGGCCTGGCCGATACCGCGCTGAAGACGGCGAACTCGGGCTACCTGACGCGGCGTCTGGTCGACGTGACGCAGGATCTGGTTGTAATCGAGGACGATTGCGGGACCCGGAACGGTCTGGTCGTGAAGGCGCTGGTCGAGGGCGGCGAAGTGGTCGAAGCCTTGCGCGAGCGCATCCTTGGCCGCGTTGCCGTCAGCGATGTGATTCATCCCGAAACCCAGGAAACGGTATTCGAGGCGGGGACGCTGCTGTCTGAAGATGTGTGCGATACCATCGAGTCGCTGGGGATCGATGAAGTCAAGGTGCGCACGCCGCTGACCTGCGAAACGCGTTTTGGCCTGTGCGGCCAGTGCTATGGCCGCGATCTGGGCCGAGGCTACCTGGTGAACGTGGGCGAATCGGTGGGCGTCATTGCAGCCCAGTCGATTGGCGAACCTGGTACCCAGCTCACCATGCGGACATTCCACATCGGCGGCGCGGCTTCCCGTGCCGCGGCGGCCAGCCAGCTGGATGCCAAATCCGCGGGCACGGTGCAATACACCGCGGCCATGCGTTATGTCACCAACGCCCGCAAGGAACTGGTGGCGATTTCGCGAAGCGGCGAGTTGATCATTGCCGACGAGAGCGGGCGCGAGCGCGAGCGCCACAAGGTGCCCTATGGCGCCATGCTGCTGGTGACGGACGGCGCAAAAATCAAGGCCGGCGCCGTGTTGGCGACCTGGGATCCGCATACCCGACCCATCATTACCGAGTATGCGGGCCGCATCCGCTTCGAGAATATCGAGGAAGGCGTCACCGTTGCCAAACAGCTTGACGAAGTAACCGGCTTGTCCACGCTGGTGGTGATTGATCCCAAGCGCAAGGCGAGCAGTGCAGGCAAAGGCGTGCGTCCGCAGGTCAAGCTGCTTGACGATGCGGGGAATGAAGTCAAGATGGCGGGAACGGACACCCTGGTCAATATCACGTTCCAGATTGGTTCCATCGTAACGGTGAAAAACGGTCAGGAAGTGGCCGTGGGCGATGTGATCGCGCGTATTCCGCAGGAAACGTCGAAAACTCGCGACATCACCGGCGGTCTGCCGCGGGTGGCCGAGCTGTTCGAGGCGCGCTCACCCAAGGATGCCGGCGTGCTGGCCGAAGTCACCGGCACTGTCTCGTTCGGCAAGGACACCAAAGGCAAGCAGCGTCTGGTCATTACCGACATGGACGGAATGCCGCATGAGTATCTGATCACCAAAGAGAAGCATGTCACCGCACACGACGGCCAGATCGTCCAGAAGGGGGAGGTCATTGTTGATGGCCCGGCCGACCCGCACGATATTCTGCGCCTGCGGGGTGTAGAAGCACTGGCCCGGTACATCACCGACGAAGTGCAGGACGTTTACCGTCTGCAGGGCGTGAAGATCAACGACAAGCACATCGAGGTCATCGTGCGTCAGATGCTGCGTCGGGTGACAGTGGTGGATCCGGGTAGTACCGGACTGATTCCCGGCGAGCAGGTTGAACGCTCGGAAGTGCTGCAGATTAACGACGACATGGTTGCCGCCGACAAAGAGCCGGCGACCTATAATCCCATTCTGCTCGGTATTACCAAAGCGTCGCTGTCAACCGACTCCTTTATTTCTGCGGCTTCCTTCCAGGAAACCACACGCGTTCTGACCGAAGCCGCCATCATGGGCAAGAAGGACGAATTGCGTGGCCTGAAAGAGAACGTGATTGTGGGCCGCCTGATCCCTGCGGGGACGGGTCTGGCATACCACAATACGCGTCGCCGACAGGCGGCAGGCGAGGATCTGGGTGCCGCCCGGCTGATCGAGGGCGGGGAAGTCGATGCTGCCGAGAATGAGGAAGTGGCTTGACATCGGCGCGGGTCTCCCATAAACTCACGCGTCTTTTTCCGGCCCTAGCCCGCCGGTAAATGCAGGACTGTAGCCCGGGACGGCGCCGCTCCAAAAGCGACGGTGCCGTCCCGCTTGTTTTAGATGAAACGCTCACCTTAATTATTCGGACTTTTTGACATGCCAACCATTAACCAGCTGATCCGCAAGCCGCGTCAGGCGCCAGTGGAAAAGAGCAAGGTTCCGGCCTTGAAGGCCTGCCCGCAACGCCGCGGTGTGTGTACCCGCGTGTACACCACGACGCCCAAGAAACCGAACTCCGCCTTGCGCAAGGTCTGCAAGGTCAAGCTCACCAGCGGCTTCGAGGTCATCAGCTACATCGGTGGCGAAGGTCACAACCTGCAGGAGCACTCGGTTGTGCTGGTGCGCGGCGGCCGGGTCAAGGACTTGCCGGGTGTGCGTTACCACACGGTGCGCGGCAGCCTGGATACGGCTGGTGTGAAAGACCGTAAGCAATCACGCTCCAAGTACGGCGCAAAACGCCCGAAAAAAGCTTAATTAGATAGAGAGACAGGAAAATGCCCCGTCGTCGCGAAGTCCCCAAACGTGAAATTCTGCCCGATCCGAAGTTCGGCAATCAGGAAGTTTCAAAATTCATGAACGTTGTCATGTCCAGTGGCAAGAAGTCCGTCGCCGAGCGCATCGTTTATGGCGCTTTTGACCAGATCACACAGAAGTCCGGCAAGGACCCGCTTGAGGTCTTCGGTACCGCCCTGAACAATGCGCGCCCGATGGTTGAAGTCAAGAGCCGTCGTGTCGGCGGTGCAAACTACCAGGTGCCGGTTGAGGTTCGCTCGAGCCGTCGCACTGCGCTGGCGATGCGGTGGCTGAAGGATGCGGCGCGCAAGCGCGGCGAAAAGTCCATGGGTGCCCGTTTGGCGGGTGAATTGCTGGATGCGGCAGAAGGTCGTGGCGGCGCGGTGAAGAAGCGTGAAGAAGTGCACCGCATGGCTGAAGCCAACAAAGCTTTCTCGCATTTCCGTTTCTAAGCGTAACGCATTTTATTGTTAGGGTTATAACGTGGCACGCACGACTCCTATTGAGCGCTATCGCAATATCGGCATTTCGGCCCATATTGACGCCGGCAAGACCACCACTACTGAGCGCGTCCTGTTTTATACGGGCGTGTCACACAAGATCGGCGAGGTCCACGATGGCGCGGCCACCATGGACTGGATGGAGCAGGAGCAGGAGCGTGGCATCACGATTACCTCGGCGGCAACCACCTGTTTCTGGAAGGGCATGGACGGCGGCTACCCGGAGCATCGCATCAACATCATTGATACGCCGGGTCACGTCGACTTCACGATTGAAGTCGAGCGCTCGATGCGTGTTCTGGATGGCGCCTGCATGGTGTATTGCGCCGTGGGTGGCGTACAGCCCCAGTCCGAGACCGTCTGGCGTCAGGCGAACAAGTACAAGGTGCCGCGTCTGGCTTTCGTCAACAAGATGGATCGCTCGGGCGCTGACTTTTTCAAGGTCCACGACCAGATGCGCTTGCGTCTGAAGGCCAATCCGATTCCGATTCAGGTGCCAATTGGCGCCGAAGAGAAGTTCGAGGGTGTGGTCGACCTCATCCGCATGAAGGCGGTATATTGGGATGATGCCAGTCAGGGCATGAAGTTTGAGCTGCGTGAGATCCCTGATGAGCTCCTCGAGACCTGCAAAAAATGGCGCGAGGCCATGCTTGAGGCTGCTGCAGAATCCTCCGAAGAGATGATGAACAAGTATCTCGAAGAAGGTGATCTGTCGGAGGCCGATATCAAGGCGGGATTGCGTGCGCGTACGCTTGCCAGCGAGATCGTGCCGATGGTATGCGGCAGTGCGTTCAAGAACAAGGGCGTTCAGGCCATGCTGGATGCGGTGATTGAATTCATGCCTGCGCCTACCGATATTCTGCCTGTCAAGGGTGAGCTGGATGACGAAACCATCGGTGAACGCCGTCCGTCGGATGATGAGAAATTTTCGGCTCTGGCTTTCAAGGTCGCTACCGACCCCTATGTCGGACAGTTGATTTTCTTTCGGGTGTACTCCGGCGTGGTCAAGTCGGGCGACACGATTTACAACCCGGTCAAGGGCCGAAAGGAGCGTCTGGGTCGTATTCTGCAAATGCATGCCAACCAGCGCGAAGAGATCAAGGAAGTGCGCGCGGGCGACATTGCGGCGGCAGTGGGCCTCAAGGATGTGACCACCGGCGACACGCTGTGCGATATGGGTTCGCCTATCACGCTCGAGCGCATGATATTCCCGGAGCCGGTGATTCACGTTGCCGTGGAGCCAAAAACCAAGGCCGACCAGGAAAAAATGGGTATCGCCCTGGGCCGTCTGGCGCAGGAAGACCCTTCCTTCCGGGTTCGTACCGATGAAGAAACCGGCCAGACCATCATGTCGGGCATGGGCGAGTTGCACCTGGAGATTCTGGTTGACCGGATGCGTCGGGAGTTTGCTGTCGATGCCAATGTTGGCGCGCCGCAAGTTGCCTACCGCGAGGCAATCAAGAAGGAAGTCGAACAGGAAGGCAAGCACGCCAAGCAGTCGGGTGGTAAAGGCCAGTATGGCCACGTGTGGATCAAGATGGGTCCGAACGAGGCGGGTAAGGGCTTTGAATTCATCGATGCCATCAAGGGCGGTTCGGTGCCGCGCGAGTACATTCCTGCGGTTGAGAAGGGCTTGCGCGAGGCGTTGACGAATGGCGTGCTGGCAGGCTTTCCTGTGGTCGACATCAAGGTCACGCTGTTCGATGGCTCGTACCACGACGTTGACTCCTCCGAGCTGGCATTCAAGCTCGCTGCGATCCTGGCTTTCAAGGACGGCATGCGCAAAGCGAATCCGATCCTGCTGGAGCCGATGATGGCGGTCGAGGTGGAAACGCCGGAAGACTATATGGGGGATGTGATGGGCGACTTGAACCGTCGTCGCGGCATTATTCAGGGTATGGAGGATTCCTCCGGGGTCAAGCTGGTGAAAGCGGAAGTTCCGCTGGCCGAGATGTTCGGCTACTCCACTGATCTGCGTTCGATGTCGCAAGGGCGCGCGACGTATTCGATGGAATTCAAGCACTACACTGAAGCGCCGAAAAATGTTGCAGAAGCTGTGATTGCCAAGAAGTGATCGGGCACCAGGAACTAATTTTGAATTTAAAGGGCATCTGAAATGGCTAAGGAAAAGTTCGAGCGGACCAAACCGCACGTAAACGTTGGCACCATTGGACACGTAGACCACGGCAAGACCACCTTGACCGCGGCGATCACCACCATTCTGTCGAAGGCGTTTGGCGGAGCGGCGAAGAAATACGACGAGATTGACAGCTCGCCCGAAGAAAAGGCGCGCGGCATCACCATCAACACCGCGCACGTCGAGTACGAGACCGCCAAGCGTCACTACGCGCACGTTGACTGCCCGGGCCACGCTGACTACATCAAGAACATGATTACCGGCGCGGCGCAGATGGACGGCGCCATCCTGGTCGTGTCCTCGGCTGACGGCCCCATGCCGCAGACTCGCGAGCACATCCTGCTGGCGCGTCAGGTAGGCGTACCGTACATCATCGTCTACATGAACAAGGCCGACATGGTTGACGACGCCGAGCTGCTTGAGCTTGTCGAAATGGAGATTCGCGAACTGCTCTCCAAGTACGAATTCCCGGGCGACGACACCCCCATCATCATCGGATCCGCGCTGAAAGCCCTTGAAGGCGACCAGAGCGACATCGGCGAGCCCAGCATTCTCAAGCTGGCCGAAGCCTTGGATAGCTATATTCCCGAGCCCGAGCGTGCGGTTGACCGCCCGTTCCTGATGCCTGTTGAAGACGTCTTCTCCATCTCCGGTCGTGGCACCGTAGTGACGGGTCGCGTCGAGCGCGGCATCGTCAAGGTTGGCGAAGAGATCGAGATTGTCGGCATTGTGCCCACCGTCAAGACCACCTGCACCGGCGTCGAGATGTTCCGCAAGCTGCTCGACCAGGGGCAGGCGGGCGACAACGTTGGCGTGCTGCTGCGCGGCACCAAGCGTGAAGAAGTCCAGCGCGGCCAGGTTCTGGCCAAGCCGGGCTCGATCAAGCCGCATACCAAATTTTCCGCAGAGATCTACGTGCTGTCCAAAGATGAAGGCGGTCGTCATACCCCGTTTTTCAATGGTTACCGTCCGCAGTTCTACTTTCGCACCACCGACGTCACCGGCAGCATCGAGCTGCCGGCCGGCACCGAGATGGTGATGCCTGGCGACAACGTCAGCATCAAGGTCTCGCTGATCCAGCCGATCGCCATGGACGAAGGTCTGCGTTTTGCCATCCGCGAAGGCGGCCGCACCGTTGGTGCCGGCGTCGTCGCCAAGATCGAAGAGTAAGGCACATTTAATGTCAAACCAGAAAATCCGCATCCGCCTCAAGGCGTTCGACTATAAGTTGATTGACCAGTCGGCGCTTGAAATCGTGGAAACGGCCAAACGCACCGGCGCTGTAGTCAAGGGCCCGGTTCCATTGCCCACCTCGATCGAGCGTTTTGACGTGCTGCGCTCGCCGCACGTCAACAAGACGTCGCGTGACCAGTTCGAAATTCGCACCCATCGTCGCCTGATGGATATCATGGACCCGACCGACAAAACGGTTGATGCCCTGATGAAGCTGGATCTCCCGGCTGGCGTGGACGTCGAAATCAAGTTGTAAAAATGGCGGGGCGCAGGTATACTGTTGCCCCTTCGGTTGTACCGCAGTATCAATAGTCGCCGGTCAATAGTAATCGGCACCTACAAACCTTGTAAGCGCTTCTGCTTGCTTGAGATAGGATATACAAAAATGAGTATCGGGCTCGTTGGCCGAAAGGTCGGCATGACCCGCGTTTTCACCGAGAGCGGCGCGTCCGTTCCGGTGACGGTGCTGGAAATGTCAAACAATCGTGTGACGCAAGTGCGCACGTCAGAAAATGACGGTTATTCCGCTGTGCAGGTTGCCTATGGCACCCGCCGCAATAGCCGTGTTACCAAGGCGCAAGCAGGTCATTTCGCCAAGGCGGGTGTGGATGCGGCTGAGCTGATGCGCGAGTTTCGCGTGTCGGCTGATGAAGCCGCCCAATACCAGGCTGGGACGGCGGTTTCTGTTGAGGTGTTCTCGGCCGGTCAAAAGGTGGATGTGACCGGTGTAACCCAGGGCAAGGGCTTTGCGGGCACCATCAAGCGTCACAATTTCAAATCCCAGCGTGCTACCCACGGCAACTCGCGCTCGCACAATGTGCCGGGTTCGATTGGTATGAATCAGGATCCGGGCCGTGTTTTCCCCGGCAAGCGGATGTCCGGTCATATGGGTGCCGTCACTTGCACCAAGCAGAACCTCGAGGTTGTGCGTGTGGATGCTGAGCGGGGCCTGGTGCTGTTGAAGGGCGCCGTTCCCGGCTCCCGGGGTGGTCATGTCGTGGTGCGCCCGGCAGTGAAGGGGGGTGCCTAATGGATTTATCCGTCATTAACGATCGGGGTGAGCAGATCACCAGCCTGACGGCTTCCGACGAGACATTTGGTCGCGAATACAATGAAGCGCTGGTGCATCAGCTGGTCACGGCCTTCCAGGCTAACGCCCGCAGCGGCAATCGTGCGCAGCAGACCCGCGCCGAAGTAACAGCATCCACCCATAAGCCGTGGCGCCAAAAAGGCACCGGTCGCGCACGTGCGGGCCGTACGTCGAGCCCGATCTGGCGCGGGGGTGGTGTGGCTCACCCGAACAAGGCAAACGAGAATTTCTCGCATAAGGTGAACCGCAAGATGTATCGTGCGGGCCTGGCGACGATCCTGTCGCAGCTTGCGCGCGACGGCAAACTCAAGGTGGTGGAAAGTCTGGGTATCGACTCGCCAAAAACCAAGTTGCTGGCTGACAAGTTGAAATCGATGGGTTACGGCAAGGTCATGATTATTGCCGATAGCGTGGATGACAATCTGTGGTTGTCGTCACGCAATCTGCCGAACGTCTATGTGGTTGAGCCACATCAGGCGGACCCGTGGAGTCTGGTTAAATTCGGTACCGTGCTGATTACCAAGGCGGCGATCAAGCAGTTTGAGGAGATGGTGTAATGAGTGCGATCAGTCAAGAGCGGATGCTCAAAGTCATTCTCGCACCGGTTGTCTCCGAGAAAAGCACGCGCATTGCCGACAAGTTGAACCAGGTGGTTTTTCGTGTGCTGCCTGACGCGACCAAACAGGAAATCGGTGCGGCTGTCGCCAATCTGTTCAAGGTTGAGGTTACGGGTGTGCAGGTGCTGAACGTCAAGGGCAAGGTCAAGCGCTCCGGTCGGGTCACGGGTCGTCGTGACAACTGGAAAAAGGCGTATGTCACCTTGAAGCCGGGTCAAGACATTGACTTCGCGTCCGGTCAGTAAGGGAGAGCAACATGGCATTGATTAAAGTTAAACCTACCTCTGCGGGCCGCCGTGCGGTCGTCAAGGTTGTTACAGCGGGTCTGCATAAAGGCAAACCGGTTGCGGCGCTGCTCGAGCCCCAAAAGCGGGGTTCCGGTCGCAACAACAATGGTCATATTACCGTGCGTCACAAAGGCGGCGGACACAAGCAGCATTACCGTGTGGTCGACTTCCGTCGTAACAAGGATGGCATTCCGGCCCAGGTTGAGCGAATTGAGTATGATCCGAACCGATCTGCCCATCTGGCTTTGCTGTGCTACGCCGATGGTGAGCGCCGCTATATCATTGCGCCGCGCGGTATTGCGGCGGGCGCGCAGTTGGTGAACGGCATCGAGGCACCGATCAAGGCAGGTAACTGCCTGCCGCTGCGCAGCATTCCGGTCGGTAGTACGGTTCATTGTGTCGAGATGATGCCGGGCAAGGGCGCACAGATTGCGCGCTCCGCCGGCACCTCGGTGCAGTTGCTGGCACGTGAAGGCGCTTATGCCCAGTTGCGTTTGCGTTCGGGTGAGATCCGCAAGGTGCACGTGGATTGCCGCGCTACACTGGGTGAAGCGGGCAACGAAGAGCACAGCTTGCGCTCGATCGGTAAAGCCGGTGCAAACCGCTGGCGTGGTATTCGCCCGACCGTTCGCGGTGTGGTGATGAATCCCTGTGATCACCCGCACGGTGGTGGTGAAGGCAAGACTGCGGCAGGCCGTCATCCGGTCAGCCCATGGGGTACGCCTACCAAGGGCTATCGTACCCGCAGCAACAAGCGCACCACCAATATGATTGTCCGCCGCCGCAACGCGCGCTGATTGAGGTAGAAAGATATGGCACGTTCTATTAAAAAAGGCCCTTTTGTCGACGGCCACCTGCTGAAGAAAATTGAAGCCATTCGCGGCACCAGTGACAAGCGGCCGGTCAAGACCTGGTCACGTCGTTCAACTGTCCTGCCCGATTTTATCGGGTTGACGATTGCGGTGCATAACGGGCGCCAGCATATTCCGGTTTTCATTACCGAGAATATGGTGGGCCATAAATTGGGTGAGTTTTCCCTGACGCGTACCTTCAAGGGCCACGTTGCGGACAAGAAGGCGAAGAAATAAGGAGCGCATGATGGAAGTTTCTGCGATTTTGCGTGGTACCCGCCTCTCCGCACAGAAGGGCCGCCTGGTTGCTGACCAGATCCGCGGTCTGCGCGTAGAGAAGGCGTTGAATATTCTGGCCTTCAGCCCCAAAAAGGGCGCGGAGATCATCAAGAAGGTGTTGGAGTCGGCGATTGCTAATGCTGAACATAATGAGGGTGCCGATATTGACAGCCTCAAGGTCAAGGTGATCTACCTTGACCAGGGTTCGGTGCTCAAGCGCTTCACGGCACGGGCCAAAGGCCGCGGCAACCGTATTAGCAAACCCACTTGTCACATCACTGTGACGGTCGGGGATTAAGGAAGCGCTATGGGACAAAAAATACATCCAATTGGGTTTCGTCTTGGTGTTCAGCGTATCTGGACGGCAAAATGGTATGGGTCGAACAAGAATTTCTCCAGCATGCTGCTGGAGGACATCAAGGTTCGTGACTATCTGAAAAAGAAACTGGCCCATGCGTCGGTTTCGAAGGTGCTGATCGAGCGCCCGGCCAAGAATGCGCGCATCACCATTTTCAGCGGTCGTCCTGGTGTGGTGATCGGCAAGAAGGGTGAAGACATTGAAGTGCTGCGCGGTGAGTTGGCGCGCCTGATGTCGGTGCCGGTGCATGTCAATATCGAAGAAGTGCGCAAGCCGGAAACCGACGCCCAGATTATTGCTGACGGGATTGCCCAGCAGCTTGAAAAGCGTGTGATGTTTCGTCGTGCCATGAAACGTGCCATGCAGAATGCCATGCGCCTGGGTGCGCAGGGGATCAAGATCATGAGCGCGGGCCGTCTGAATGGTGCCGAGATTGCACGCACCGAATGGTACCGCGAAGGCCGGGTGCCGTTGCATACCCTGCGTGCGGAAATCGACTACGGTTTTTCCGAGGCCAAAACGACCTACGGAATCATCGGTATCAAGGTTTGGGTTTACAAGGGTGATGCGCTGGATCGCAGCGAGCAGCCCGCAGCAGTCGAGCATGAAAAGCGCGGCAAAAAACCAGGAGTAAAGCATGCTGCAGCCAGCTAGAAGAAAATACCGCAAGGAGCAGAAGGGGCGTAACACCGGCCTGGCGACCCGCGGTGCCGATGTCAGTTTTGGTGATTTTGGCTTGAAGGCAGTGGGCCGCGGCCGTTTGACCGCACGCCAGATTGAAGCTGCGCGTCGTGCGATGACCCGTCATATCAAACGTGGCGGCCGCATCTGGATTCGCATCTTCCCGGACAAGCCGATTTCTCGCAAGCCTGCTGAAGTTCGCATGGGTAACGGAAAAGGCGCGCCGGAGTATTATGTGGCTGAAATCCAGCCGGGCAAGGTGCTGTACGAAATGGATGGCGTAAATGAAGTGCTGGCACGCGAGGCGTTCCGCCTGGCTGCTGCCAAGCTGCCGATTGCGACTACCTTTGTGACCCGCACGGTCGGGAGCTGAGCGATGAATACAAAAGAAATGCGCGGCAAAGATGCCGCAGACTTGAAGCAGGAACTTGAATCCCTGCTGCGCGCCCACTTTGCATTGCGTATGCAGGTGGCCACCCAGCAGTCGAACAAAACTGCGGATCTGGGCAAGCTGCGTCGCGATATTGCACGGGTCAAGACCATTATGCGTGAAAAGGCGGGTCAAGCATGACTGAAGTGAACAAGACCGTTCGTACGTTGACGGGCCGTATCGTCAGCGACAAGATGAACAAGACCGTAACGGTGCTCGTCGAGCGCCGCGTCAAGCATCCCCTGATTGGCAAGGTTATCCGCCTGTCCAAGAAATACCATGCGCATGATGAAAACAATGAGTTTCATGAGGGTGATATGGTCCAGATTCAGGAGTCGCGCAAGCTGTCGCGCACCAAGGCCTGGGCTGTGAGCAAGTTACTTGAGCGTGCACGCGTTTAAGTCTTGCATGATGCGTAAAGTTTCAGTATAGTTCTGCGTTTTCCGGTTGGTGAGCCGGTTGGTTTTAGTCCGGTTCGCCGACTCAAGTAATCCTGCTGATGCAGGGTTTTCTCCCGAACGGGATCCAAAACTGGCCGCCGCTTGGTTCGATCAAGGCGTGGTGGATAAAGTTGGAGGCAATTAAATGATTCAGATGCAGTCCGTATTGGACGTGGCAGACAACACTGGTGCACGATCGGTCATGTGTATCAAGGTGCTGGGTGGCAGTCATCGCCGCTATGCGAGTGTGGGCGACATTATCAAGGTCACCATCAAGGATGCTGCGCCGCGTGGTCGGGTGAAAAAGGGCGATGTTTACAACGCCGTAGTCGTTCGCACCGCCAAAGGCGTGCGCCGTCCGGATGGATCGCTGGTGCGCTTTGACGGCAACGCTGCGGTTCTGCTGAACAACAAGCTTGAGCCGATCGGTACCCGTATTTTTGGGCCGGTTACCCGTGAGTTGCGCAACGAGAAGTTCATGAAGATCGTCTCGCTTGCGCCTGAGGTTCTGTGAGAGGTAATCATGGCACGAATTCGTAAAAGCGATCAGGTGATCGTATTAACCGGTAAGGACAAAGGCAAACGCGGCACCGTGCTGCGCGTGCTGGACGATGGTCATCTGGTTATTGAGGGTGTGAATCGGGTTAAGAAGCATCAGAAACCCAATCCCATGCGCAATATCCAGGGTGGAATCATCGAAAAAGAGATGCCGATCCAGGCTTCGAATGTCGCATTGTTCAATGTGGCTACGCAGAAGGCTGATCGCGTAGGTTCCAAGGTGCTGGAGGACGGCCGCAAAGTGCGCGTGTACAAGTCCAATGGCGAAATGGTCGACGCACAGGGGTAATCATGGCGCGTTTTCAAGAGTTCTATCGTGAGACGGTGGTGCCCAAGCTGGTTGAACAGTTTGGTTACAAGTCCGTCATGGAAGTCCCGCGTATTCAGAAGATCACGCTGAACATGGGGGTTGGCGAGGCGGTGGCCGACAAGAAGGTCATGGACCATGCCGTTTCGGATATGCAAAAGATTGCAGGTCAGAAGCCGGTCGTGACCAAGTCGAAGAAGTCGATTGCCGGCTTCAAGATCCGTGACAACTATCCGGTCGGCTGCATGGTGACTTTGCGCCGGGGGCAGATGTATGAATTCCTGGATCGTCTGGTCACCGTGGCGTTGCCACGTGTACGCGACTTCCGGGGGGTGTCCGGGAAGTCTTTTGACGGCCGTGGCAACTACAACATGGGTGTCAAGGAACAGATTATTTTCCCTGAGATCGAGTACGACAAGATCGACGCGATACGTGGCATGAATATTACGATCACCACCACCGCCAAGACTGATGATGAAGCGCGAGCTCTGCTTGCCGCCTTCAGTTTTCCGTTCAAGAATTGAGGTAGGCATGGCTAAGTTATCCTTGATTAACCGTGAAGAAAAACGTACTCGCATGGTGAAGAAATATGCTGCCAAGCGGGCCGAAATCAAAGCTGTAATCAGCAATTCGCAAACCAGCGATGAAGATCGCATGGCAGCGTACCAGGCCTTGCAAAAGCTCCCCCGTGACTCCAGTCCGGTTCGTCAGCGTAATCGCTGCCAACTGACGGGGCGGCCGCGTGGTGTGTTCAGCAAGTTTGGCTTGGGGCGCAGCAAGCTGCGTGAGTATGCGATGCGGGGTGAAATCCCGGGCATCGTCAAGGCAAGCTGGTAAGGGGTAGACGATATGAGTATGAGTGATCCCATCGCGGACATGTTGACCCGCATTCGCAATGCGCAAGCGGTCGAAAAAGTTGTCGTCACGATGCCTTCTTCAAAAGTCAAGGTGGCTATTGCCAAAGTGCTTCAGGACGAAGGCTACATTGACGGTTTTGCCATTCGTGGCGAGGCTGGCAAGCCGGAGCTTGAATTACAGCTTAAATATTATGCTGGACGCCCGGTTATCGAGCGCATCGAGCGGGTAAGCAAGCCCGGGTTGCGTGTATACAAAGGCGCGGAAGATCTGCCGCGGGTGATGAATGGCCTGGGTGTCGCCATCGTCTCCACATCCAGTGGCGTCATGACTGATCGCCATGCCCGTGCCAAAGGCGTGGGTGGTGAAGTCCTGTGCGTGGTCGCATAAGAAGGAGTCGATATGTCACGCGTAGCTAATAATCCTATTACAGTGCCCCAAGGCGTCGAAGTGACGCTGGGTAGCAACATCTCGGTCAAGGGCCCGCTTGGCACCATGAATCAGGCGATGTCGAACGACGTTTCGATCGCTATGGCGGATGGGGTGCTGAAGTTTGCGCCTACCAGCACAAGCATCCAGGCCAATGCCATGGCCGGAACGATGCGTGCGCTGGTCAACAACATGGTTCAGGGCGTTTCCAAGGGGTTCGAAAAGAAGCTCAATCTGGTTGGCGTGGGTTACCGGGCTCAGGCTCAGGGTGATGCACTTAACCTGACGTTGGGGTTTTCCCATCCTGTCGTGCATAAAATGCCGGCGGGAATCAAGGTTGAAACCCCGACGCAGACGGAAATTGTTATCAAGGGTATTGATCGCCAGGTCGTTGGACAGGTAGCTGCTGATGTGCGCGCTTATCGTCCGCCGGAGCCTTACAAGGGCAAAGGGGTTCGTTATAGCGACGAAGTGGTTATCAAGAAAGAGACCAAGAAGAAGTAAGGCTTAAGGACAGATAATGAACACCAAGCAATCACGGATTCGCAGAGCGCGCAAAACCCGCGCCAAAATCGCGGCCGTCAAGGCGATTCGCCTGGCAATTCTCCGCACCAATACGCATATCTATGCGCAGATCATTTCTGCGGATGGCGGCACAGTCATTACCAGTGCCTCCACCAACGATAAAGAATTGCGTAGTCAGGTTCCCAATGGCGGCAATGTCGCGGCTGCGACGGCCGTAGGCAAGCGCCTGGCTGAAAAAGCCAAGGGTTTGGGGATTGAAAAAGTGGCCTTCGATCGTGCTGGCTTCAAGTTCCATGGGCGTGTCAAGGCCCTGGCTGAAGCAGCCCGCGAAGGCGGTTTGGTATTTTAACGAGGCAGAAATCAGATGGCCCGTACAGCACCTAATAGTAACGAAGAGCGCGGCGACGGCTTGCGCGAGAAAATGATCTCGATCAACCGCGTCACCAAAGTGGTGAAGGGCGGCCGGATCATGGGTTTTGCCGCCTTGACCGTGGTGGGCGATGGCGATGGCGGGATCGGTATGGGCAAGGGCAAGTCCCGCGAAGTCCCTGTTGCCGTTCAAAAAGCCATGGAAGAAGCCCGCCGCAAGCTGGTGAAGATCAACCTGAAGAGCGGTACCTTTCATCATACGGTGATCGGTCAGCATGGCGCGTCACGCGTCCTGATCCAGCCGGCCTCCGAAGGTACCGGCATTATTGCGGGCGGTGCGATGCGCGCCGTGTTCGAGGTGATGGGTGTGCAGAACGTGCTGGCCAAGTGCCTCGGTTCGACCAATCCCTACAACGTCGTGCGGGCAACGATTGACGGCTTGATGAAAATGTCCACGCCGTCGGAAATTGCAGCCAAGCGCGGCAAGTCTGTTGAAGACGTCACGGGGTAAGCCATGAGCGAGCAGAAGAAAATCAAAGTGACGCAGGTCAAAAGCCTGATTGGCACCAAGGCGTCACACCGCGCTTGTGTGCGGGGTCTGGGCCTGCGTCGGATGCACCATACGGTTGAGGTGCTGGATACGCCGGAAAACCGCGGGATGATTACAAAAGTCGCCTATCTGGTGAAGTGCGAGGCTTAAATGGAACTGAATAATATTAAACCGGCTGACGGCGCCAAGAAAAACAAGCGTCGTCTGGGTCGCGGAATCGGGTCGGGCCTGGGCAAGACGGCAGGCCGGGGCCACAAGGGGCAGAAATCGCGCTCGGGTGGTTTCCATAAAGTCGGCTTTGAGGGCGGTCAAATGCCCATGCAGCGCCGGTTACCCAAACGTGGCTTCGTGTCGCTCACCAAAATGAATACTGCGCGTGTTCGGCTTTATGAGCTTGCAGCGATTGGTGTCGATGAAATTGACCTGCTGGTACTCAAGCAGGCCGGGATCATCAAGGGTTCGGTTACGGGTGCGCGGGTTTACCTGGCTGGGGAAATCGGCAAGCCGGTTACCCTGCGTGGAATCGCCGTGTCCAAGGGTGCACGCGCTGCCATTGAAGCCGCCGGCGGAAGCATCGCCGAGTAAGTTTGCGAGGATAGTGTCTTGGCAACGCCTAAAACCGGTTTGAACAAGTTTGGTGACCTCAAGCGCCGCCTGATCTTTTTGCTTGGCGCATTGATTGTGTACCGAATCGGGACATTTATCCCGGTCCCGGGTATTGATCCGCTGGTGCTGGATCAGCTGTTCAAGTCTCAGCAGAACGGTATTCTGGGCATGTTCAACATGTTTTCAGGGGGTGCGTTGTCGCGCTTCAGCCTGTTTGCATTGGGCATCATGCCGTACATTTCGGCGTCCATCATTGTTCAGCTGATGACCACCGTGTCGCCCAAGCTGGAGGCGCTCAAGAAAGAAGGAGAATCCGGCCGGCGCAAGATTACGCAGTACACCCGCTATGGAACATTGTTTCTGGCGGTGTTCCAGGCGTTGGGTATATCAATCGCGCTGGAGTCACAGGCGGGGCTGGTACTCGAACCGGGCTTGGCTTTCCGTCTGATTGCAGTAAGCACACTGACGGCGGGCACCATGTTTTTGATGTGGCTCGGCGAGCAGATCACCGAGCGCGGCCTGGGTAACGGCATTTCGATCATCATTTTTGCAGGTATCGCGGCAGGGCTACCGCACGCCATCGGGGGCACGCTTGAATTGACCCGTACTGGCGCGTTCTCCATCCCGCTTGTGCTGATGCTGTTTGTCGGGGTGTTGCTGGTCACGGCACTGGTGGTGTTCGTTGAGCGGGGCCAGCGCAAGATTCTGGTCAACTATGCAAAGCGACAGGTCGGAAAAATGGTAGTGGGCGGGCAAAGTTCGCATCTGCCGCTGAAACTGAATATGGCCGGGGTCATTCCGCCGATTTTTGCTTCAAGCATTATTCTGTTTCCGGCAACCCTGGCGGGCTGGTTTGGCAGTGGCAGCAACATGGGATGGCTGAAAGATATCAGCGCCACCCTTTCGCCGGGCCAGCCTGTCTATGTATTGTTTTATGCGCTGGCGATTATTTTCTTCTGTTTTTTCTACACCGCCTTGGTGTTCAATCCCAAGGAAACGGCGGATAACCTGAAGAAAAGTGGCGCATTCGTGCCGGGTATCCGGCCAGGCGAGCAGACCGCACGTTACATTGACAAGATTTTGACCCGGCTGACGCTGGTGGGCGCGATTTACATCACGTTGGTGTGCTTGCTCCCTGAGTTCCTGATTCTTAAGTGGAATGTCCCCTTCTATTTTGGTGGCACTTCATTGCTGATTATTGTGGTTGTGTCCATGGATTTCATGGCGCAGGTTCAGGCTTATGCCATGTCCCATCAGTACGAGGGCATGTTGAAGAAAGCCAACTTCAAGAATGGTTTGGCTGGACGTTGATGTCGAAGGAAGACGTCATCCAGATGCAGGGTGAAGTAGTAGAAAACCTGCCGAATGCGACCTTTCGGATCAAGCTGGAAAATGGCCATGTCTTGCTCGGCCATATCTCCGGAAAAATGCGGATGCACTATATCCGTATCTTGCCGGGAGACAAGGTGACAGTTGAACTGACACCCTACGATTTAACCAAAGCCAGGATTGTTTTCCGGGCCAAGTGATTTACCGGTAGCGTATTGCCGGGCGAATGGAGAAAACCATGAGAGTACAGGCTTCAGTCAAGAAAATGTGTCGTAAATGCAAGGTTGTACGTCGCAAGGGCGTGGTTCGCGTGATCTGTGATGATCCGCGTCACAAACAGCGTCAAGGTTAATCAAACGACACATCAGGTTTGAATTCGAGTCGACCCAATTATCAGGTTGACGTGTTATAATATTTTGTTTTGCGTTCGGGGCTCTGCGAATGGCTCGTATTGCTGGGGTTAATATCCCTAATCATCAACACACGGTTATAGCGTTAACCGCCATTTACGGTATCGGCAGGACTACGTCCGGCAAGATTTGCGAAGCAACGGGCATTGCCCCTGCTGCGAAAATCAAGGACTTGTCCGAGCCTGAGATGGAGCGCTTGCGCGAAGGTGTGGCTCAGTTCACGGTCGAGGGTGACCTTCGCCGTGAAATTACCATGAACATCAAACGGTTGATGGATTTGGGCTGCTATCGCGGCTTCCGTCATCGTAAAGGTTTGCCGGCACGTGGTCAGCGGACCCGTACCAATGCGCGTACTCGCAAGGGTCCACGCAAGGCCATCAGGAAATAAAGGTTAACCATGGCAACGAAACCAGCAACGCGCGTGCGCAAAAAGGTTAAGAAGAATGTCGCTGAAGGTATCGCGCACATTCATGCTTCATTCAATAACACCATCGTGACGATTACCGATCGTCAGGGCAATGCACTGTCGTGGGCAACCGCCGGCGGGGCGGGCTTCAAGGGCTCGCGCAAGTCCACACCGTTTGCAGCACAGGTGGCTGCCGAGAATGCGGGCAAGATGGCACAGGAATGTGGCGTCAAAAACCTGGAAGTGCGCATCAAGGGCCCTGGCCCGGGTCGTGATTCCACCGTGCGTGCGCTGAATGCACTGGGGTTCAAGATCGTGGCGATCTCGGATGTCACCCCGATCCCGCACAACGGTTGCCGTCCCTCCAAAAAGCGTCGTATTTAATTCAAGGGTAAATCATGGCTCGTAATCTTGATCCCAAATGCCGTCAGTGCCGCCGGGAAGGCGAAAAGCTCTTCCTGAAGGGCGAAAAATGTTTCACTGACAAATGTGCAATTGAGCGCCGTCCCTATGCGCCTGGTCAACACGGCCAGAAAAGCGGAGCCCGTCTGTCCGGTTATGGCGTCCAGCTGCGCGAAAAGCAAAAAATCCGCCGCATTTATGGCGTACTTGAAGGCCAGTTCCGCCTGACATACAAAAAAGCAGACAGCCGCAAGGGCGTGACCGGTGAAAACCTGTTGTCGATCCTTGAGTCGCGTCTGGATTCCGTTTGCTATCGCATGGGTTTTGGGGCTTCGCGTACCGAAGCACGCCAGGTGTTGCGTCATAACGGGATCATGGTAAACGGGCGTCGTGTCAATATTCCGTCCTATCAGGTTCGTGCTGGTGATGTGGTCGAAGTGGCAGAAAAAGCCAAGACACATCTGCGCGTCAAGGCTGCTGCCGAAGCCGCAGCCTCTCGCGGTTACCCTGAGTGGGTCGAAGTCGACACCAAGGCGCTCAAGGGTACTTACAAGGCCGCCCCGCAACGTTCTGAACTGCCGTCGACGATTAATGAATCACTGGTCGTCGAACTGTACTCCAAATAAGCTGGCCTGGTCTTCGTGACCCGGTCTTAAGGGCTGGTTTTCAGGGAATTACACTCTATGCAAAGCGCTACAGAATTTCTCAAGCCACGAATTGTGGAGGTTGATCGCGCGTCCCCGCTGTCTGCCAAGGTCATTATGGAGCCTTTCGAGCGTGGCTATGGTCATACGCTTGGAAACGCGCTACGCCGCATTCTGTTGTCTTCCATGGTGGGCTATGCGCCGACCGAAGTCACCATCAGTGGTGTAGTCCATGAGTATTCGACGATTGAAGGCGTGCAGGAAGACGTTGTCGATATCCTGTTGAATCTCAAGGGTATTGCATTCAAAATGCACGGCAAGTCGGAAGCGGTTTTAAAAGTTTCCAAGTCTGGCGAAGGCGTTGTGACTGCGGGGGATATCGAAATCGGCCACGACATCGAAGTGCTTAATCCGGATCATGTGATCGCTCACTTGACCAAGGGTGGCAAGCTCGACATGGAGATCAAGATCGAAAGCGGTCGGGGTTACCAGCCCGCTACGATGCGCAAGGTTTCTGAAGAAACGCGTACGGTCGGCTCGATTCTGGTTGACGCGTCATTCAGCCCGGTTCGCCGCGTGTCCTATTCTGTCGAAAGTGCCCGTGTCGAGCAGCGTACCGACCTCGACCGCCTGGTGATTGATATCGAAACCAACGGTGTCGTTGAGCCCGAAGAAGCGGTTCGTACGGCTGCCCGTATCCTGGTGAACCAACTGTCGGTGTTTGCCGATCTGGAAGGCACACCGGCGGAGTCAGAGTCGCCGCGTTCCCCGCAGGTGGATCCGATGCTGTTGCGCCCGGTCGACGACCTGGAACTGACGGTGCGTTCGGCTAACTGCCTGAAAGCAGAAAACATTTATTTTATTGGCGATCTGATCCAGCGTTCCGAGTCGGAATTGCTTCGCACCCCGAATCTGGGTCGCAAGTCGCTTAACGAAATCAAGGATGTGCTGGCGTCCAAGAGCCTGTCGCTGGGTATGAAGCTCGAAAACTGGCCCCCAGCCGGGCTTGAGCGCCCCTGATTCCCCTATTTAATCAATCATATAAATAATAAAGTGCGGGTTGCCGTGGCAGGCGACTTGGCCCAAGAATACAAATCGAAAGGAAGTTGCCATGCGCCATCGTCAATCGAACCGTAAACTCAATCGCACCACCAGCCACCGTCTGGCCATGTTTCGCAACATGAGCGTGTCGCTATTGAAGCATGAAATCATCAAGACCACGCTGCCCAAAGCCAAGGAACTGCGCCGCTTTGTCGAGCCGCTGATCACTCTCGGCAAGGAGCCGTCGCTGGCCAACCACCGCCTGGCATTTGATCGCCTGCGCGACCGCGATATTGTGGTCAAGCTGTTTGGGGAACTCGGTCCACGCTACAAGACACGGCCGGGTGGGTACCTGCGTATTCTGAAGTACGGTTTCCGCAAGGGCGATAATGCGCCCATGGCGTTGGTGGAACTGGTTGACCGTCCGGATACGGATACCGAAGCGGTTGAGGCTGAATAAGCGCCACACTCAAAAAATGGGTCAGGAAACACATGAAAAAGCCGGGACAGCCCGGCTTTTTCATGTCTGCCATTCTGGAAACGCTGGGTTGGCGATGCGACCTGATCCGTCCATGGCCAAGCGCTGGCTTGCGATAGCGCGTCATGACAGGCATAGTCAACGCTTCACTGTGCGGGAGGAAGCCTGTGATTGTTCTCTTCACTGATTTCGGGTCGACCGATCCCTATGTTGGGCAGATCAAGGCACGGCTTGCGGAATCTGCACCCGGACTGAGTGTCGTGGATCTGCTGCATGAGGTGCCCAACTACAATGCGCATGCCGGGGCCCATTTGCTGGCCGCGTTGGCGACAGGTTTTCCGCCCGGCAGCGTATTCCTTGCTGTCGTCGATCCCGGGGTGGGCACGACACGTGAGGCGGTGGTGGTGATGGCCGGTGGACGCTGGTATGTCGGACCGGACAATGGGCTGTTGTCGCTGGTGGCGGCGCGGAATGCCGATACGCGTGTATGGCGCATCCATTGGCAGCCCGAGAACCTGAGCGCCACCTTTCATGGTCGAGATGTGTTTGCCGTCATTGCGGCCGACATTGCTCGCGGGGAATTTCCGGATGCCAGGCTGACGCCGGTCGACACCCTGCAGGTTGAATTTGACGCGGGCGACTTGCCCCGCGTGATTTACATCGACCACTTCGGCAATGCCTGGGTAGGGGTACGCAATGTACCGACGAATACGCGGGTCAGTGCTGCCAATCAGCTGTTCAAGTACAGCGAAAGTTTCGGCTTTGTTGGCAAGGGCGAAGGCTTCTGGTTCAACAATAGTGCAGGTCTACTGGAACTTGCGGTGAATCGGGGCAGCGCGGCAGCGCAGTTTGGCTTGAAGATCGGCGACCCGGTTGGGGTGCAGCGTCTCAATTAGGGTTGCGTCTTCGTGCTTGTGAACCGGTACTGTCAGATTGGTGCAGTCGGACTGCGCTATCCTGTTATTGGGAACGGTTCCGTCCGCTTGGCGGCCGCCGATTTTCAATCCAGCCCAATTAGCATTGCGCGGTAATCGTTGACATTGGTGCGGGTGGGGCCGGTTTGAACGAGGTCGCCCAGGCGCGAGAAAAAACCATGGCTGTCATGCGTGGCGAGAAACGCCGACGCCGCGATGCCGTGCCGTTGTGCGCGCCGGCCCGTGTCAGGCGTGATGATTGCCCCGGCGTTGTCTTCACTGCCATCAATGCCATCCGTGTCGCACGCAATGGCCCACACCGCCATGTCCTGCATTGCCAATGCCAAGGCCAGTAAATATTCGGTATTGCGGCCGCCGCGTCCATGTTGCGATGGCAGGGTAACAGTGGTCTCGCCGCCGCTGATCAAGGCCAACGGTTTACCCGGTTTACAGGCCCTGGCGAGAGCGGCATGCTGGCGCGCCACCGTCTGCGCATCGCCGCTGATGCGCTCAGACAGTATGACAGCCTGGATGCCATGTCGCTCAAAGACCTGGCAGGCAGCTTCAAGGCTGTCATGGGCGGCGGCAACAATTCGATTTTCCTTGTGCAGAAAACACGGGGCGCCCGGCTTGGGGGTATCCCGACGCGGGTCTGCAACACAGGCGTCGAGGGCATTCCGGACGCCGGGGGGGAGCGGAATGCCGAAGTGCGCAAGTCGCTCGAGCGCATCGGCGCACGTGCTGGGATCGGGGGCACAGGGACCGGATGCGATATGGGTGGGGTCGTCGCCGACAACGTCGGAAACAATCAAGGCCAGGGCAGGGGTGGTCGGCGCTGCAAGGGCAAGCTGTCCGCCCGAGAAGCGGGTCAGGTGTTTGCGGACGGTGTTGATGTCGTGGATGGGGGCGCCTGCATGGAGCAACGCCTTGGTGACCTGACGCAGGGCTTTCAGCGTGACCCCTTCCACAGGCGCGGCGAGCAGGCTGGAGCCGCCGCCCGAAATGAGCGCGAGCAATAAGTCGTCTTCACCGAGTTGTGCGGCCATGTCGAGCATGCGCAAGGCGGCTGTCTCGCCTTGGCCATCGGGCAGCGGGTGGCTGGCCTCGACTACCGCGATGCGTCGTGTGGGCACGCTGTGTTGATAGCGGGTCACCACCAGGCCGGACAGTGGCGTATCAGCCGGCCAATGCGCTTCTACCGCTGTTGCCATGCTGGCAGCAGCCTTGCCCCCACCGACGACCAGCGTGCGGCCACGCGGCGGTGCGGGCAGGTGGCGCGGCACGACACGCAACGGATCCGCCGCGGCGAGGGCGGCGTGGAATGAATCCAGAAGGACAGTGCGTGGATTGAGCCGGGTGGTCATCGGTCATGTGCCGTAAATGCGCGGACCCGCGTGGGTTGCACCAGGGCCGAGGTTAACTAATCGACTGCCCCAGCTTCGCATCGATGCGGGTTCGCGACCCGGGACTGGGCGCGCGTGGGTTGGCCCGCTCAAAATTGTTCATCCGGGCGCAGGGCGCGCCACTGGCCCGGCGGCAGGTCGCCGAGCCGTACCTTGCCGATGCGCACGCGCTTGAGCCCCACGACTTTCAGGCCCACCAGTTCGCACATGCGTCGAATCTGGCGTTTGCGGCCTTCTTTGAGAATAAACCGTAGCTGGTCGGTGTTCTGCCAGTTAACCCGGGCGGGCCGCAGCTTCCGGCCATCCAGCGAGAGCCCGTGATTGAGCAGTGCGAGGCCTTTTTCATCGAGACGTCCGTCGACGCGCACCAGATATTCCTTCTCGATGTCGGTGCTTTCGCCTATCAGTTGTTTGGCAATCCGCCCATCCTGCGTCAGCACCAACAGGCCGGTGGAGTCGATATCGAGTCGCCCGGCGGGCGCCAGACCCTTCAGATGCATCGGATGCAGGGCCAGTCCGGCGCGCCCATCCTGCCATTGCGTATCGGCGCGGACCAGCACCACGGCGGGTTGATAGCCGGGCTCGGGCTGGCTTGACACATAGCCGACCGGTTTGTGCAGCAGGAGCGTGACGCGTTGCTGCTGTTGCTGGCTGGCCGCATGATCCAGCCGGATGACGCAGTTCGGGTCTACCCTGGTGCCGAGTTCGCTAATGCGTTTGCCGTCGACAAATACCCGGCCACGCTCGATGTAGCTGTCGGCCTCGCGACGCGAGCAGAGCCCGCGTTCGGACATGAGTTTGGAGAGGCGAACGGGGTCGGCCATCACGATTTCCTCCGCAACAGGCGTTAATGACGCGACAGCACGGGCTGCAGGTATTTACCGGTATCGCTGGCTGGATTGTCGGCGACCGCTTCCGGCGGGCCTTCGGCAATGATCAGTCCGCCACCGGCACCGCCCTCCGGGCCGAGGTCGATCAGCCAGTCGGCGGTTTTGATGACATCCAGATTGTGTTCGATGACCACCACGCTGTTGCCCGAGTCGGCCAGACGCTGCAATACATTGAGCAATAGATCAATGTCTGCGAAATGTAAGCCGGTGGTGGGCTCGTCCAGGATATAAAGCGTGCGGCCGGTGTCGCGTTTGGACAGTTCGAGCGACAGCTTGACGCGCTGGGCCTCGCCGCCGGACAGCGTGGTAGCGGATTGCCCCAGACGGATATAGCCCAGCCCTACATCCATCAGGGTCTGCAGTTTGCGCTTGACCACAGGCACGACGGCAAAAAACTCCGCCGCTGCTTCAATGGTCATTTCCAGCACATCGCGGATGGTCTTGCCCTTGTAATGCACTTCCAGCGTTTCGCGGTTGTAGCGGGCGCCGTGACAGACATCGCACGGCACATAAATATCCGGCAGGAAATGCATCTCCACCTTGATCACGCCGTCGCCCTGGCAGGCTTCGCAACGGCCGCCCTTGACATTGAAGGAGAAGCGGCCCGGGCTGTAGCCGCGGGTGCGTGCTTCGGGAACGCCGGCAAAAAGTTCGCGAATCGGGGTGAAAAGCCCGGTATAGGTCGCCGGGTTGGAGCGCGGCGTGCGGCCAATCGGCGACTGGTCGACATTGATCACCTTGTCGAAAAATTCCAGGCCGTGGATTTCGTCATGCGGCGCGGGTTCAGCGGATGAGCCGTACAAATGGCGGGCTACGGCGGCGTACAGGGTGTCGTTGATGAGGGTGGATTTACCCGACCCGGACACGCCGGTCACGCACACAAACAAGCCGACCGGCAGATTCAATGTCACCTTCTTCAGGTTGTTGCCGGTCGCGCCGGTTACGACCAGCTGCCGTTCCGGATCGGAAACGCGTCGTTCGGTCGGGATGGCAATGGCGCGCCGGCCGGAGAGATACTGGCCGGTGAGCGAATTGGGGCTCATGCGGATTTCTTCCGGCGTGCCTTCGGCCACAATTTCGCCGCCGTGGACCCCTGCGCCCGGCCCCATGTCGACCACATAATCGGCGGCGCGAATCGCATCTTCGTCGTGCTCGACCACCAGGACCGAATTGCCGATATCGCGCAGGTGCTTGAGCGTTGCCAGCAGGCGGTCGTTGTCGCGCTGATGCAGGCCGATCGACGGTTCGTCGAGCACGTACATCACGCCGGTGAGACCGGAACCGATTTGCGACGCCAGCCGGATGCGTTGCGCCTCGCCACCCGACAGCGTGTCGGCGGCGCGGTCGAGCGAGAGATAATCGAGCCCGACGTTATTGAGGAAACCGACGCGAGCGACAATTTCGTTGACGATCTTGTCGGCAATCTGCGCGCGGTGGCCATCGAGCATCAGCGCCTTGAAAAAAGCCAGCACCTGCTTCAGTGGCATGGCGCTGACTTCGAAAATCGGCACCTCGCCGACCATCACGTGCCGCGCTTCCTCGCGCAGCCGGGTGCCTTTGCAGGCGGGACAGGCCTTGTTGTTCTGATACTTGGCGAGTTCTTCCCGCACCGCCATCGACTCGGATTCGAGGTAGCGGCGCTGCATGTTGGCGAGCACGCCTTCGAACGGATAACTTTTGGTGGCGTAGCCGCCCCGCGGCCCAAGCGTCTGGAAAGCGATGGCTTCGCGCCCCGAGCCATTGAGCAGCACATCCTGAATACGTGCCGGCAGAGATTCCCAGGGCGTTTCCAGATCGAACCCGTAGTGCATGGACAGGCTTTGCAGCATCATGAAAAAGAACTGGTTGCGCTTGTCCCAGCCCTTGATCGCACCGGACGCCAATGAGAGATGGGGAAAGGCGACCACGCGCGCAGGGTCGAAAAAGGTAATCTGTCCCAGCCCGTCGCAGGTGGTGCACGCGCCCATCGGGTTGTTGAACGAAAACAGCCGCGGTTCGAGTTCGGGCAGCGCGTAACTGCATATCGGACAGGCGAACTTGGCGGAAAACAGATGTTCCTGTTGCGAATCCATCTCCACGACCAGGGCGCGCCCGTCGGCATGACGCAAGGCGGTCTCAAAACTTTCAGCCAGGCGTTGCTTGGCATCCGCACGTACCTTCAACCGATCCACCACGACCTCGATGGTGTGCTTCTTGTTTTTATCCAGCTTCGGCACTGCATCGATTTCGCAGACCTTGCCGTCCACCCGCACCCGAACGAATCCCTGCGCGCGCAGTTCGGCGAAGAGCTCCAGATTTTCACCCTTGCGCCCCACCACCAGCGGCGCCATGATCATCAGCTTGGTGTCTTCCGGCAGGGCCAGCACCGCATCGACCATTTGCGACACCGTTTGCGCTGCAAGCGTGATGTTGTGTTCCGGGCATTGCGGGTCGCCGACGCGGGCATACAGCAGGCGCAGATAATCGTGAATTTCGGTGACGGTGCCGACCGTCGAGCGCGGATTGTGACTGGTGGCTTTTTGTTCAATTGAAATGGCCGGCGACAATCCCTCGATCAGATCCACGTCGGGCTTTTCCATCAATTGCAAAAATTGCCGCGCGTAAGCCGAGAGCGATTCGACATACCGGCGCTGGCCTTCGGCATAGAGGGTGTCGAAGGCGAGGGAGGACTTGCCCGAACCCGACAGCCCCGTAATCACCACCAGCTTGTTGCGGGGCAGGTCGAGGTTGATGTTTTTCAGGTTGTGGGTACGGGCGCCACGGATGCGGATAAATTCCATTGGTTTGGGTACGGGGGCGTGATTCGCAACCTGCTAATATAACGGACTTCACGCATTCGCCGAACTTTGCAGTGGCTCAAATCGACTTGTCCGAAAACATGACCCGCGCCGAAAAGCGTGCCACCTCGGGCCTGGCGGCGATTTTCGGTCTGCGCATGCTGGGCATGTTTCTGATCCTGCCGGTGTTTGCGTTGTATGCGGAGCACCTGCCGGGCGGCAACAATCACACCCTGGTCGGCCTTGCGCTGGGGATGTACGGCCTCACCCAGGCTGTTTTCATGATTCCCTTCGGGATGGCATCCGACCGCATCGGCCGCAAGAAAGTCATCATTTTCGGGCTCATCGTGTTCGCCATTGGCAGTTTTGTCGCGGCGACAGCCACCGATATCACCTGGACCATCATTGGCCGCGCGCTGCAAGGCGCCGGGGCGGTATCGGCTGCCGTGACCGCGCTGCTGGCCGACCTCACCCGTGAAGAACATCGCACCAAGGCGATGGCGCTGATCGGCTCCACCATCGGGATCACGTTTGCGCTGTCGCTGGTGGCGGGCCCGGCGCTCAATCGCATCATGGGCGTACCCGGTATTTTTGCGTTGACGGGGCTGCTTGCACTGGCGGCCATCTGGGTAGTGAAGGTGTGGGTGCCCGATCCCGGGGACAGTCACTTCCATGCGGATGCCCAGGCCAATCCGGCGCGGCTTAAGGATGTATTGCGCAACCGCCAGCTGCTGCGTCTGGATTTTGGCATTTTTGCGCTGCATGCAGCGCAAATGGCGATGTTTGTCGTGGTGCCGGTGGCGCTCAAAAACAGTGGTCTTGCCGCCGATCATCACTGGGCCGTCTATCTCCCGGTGCTGCTGGGTTCATTCCTGCTGATGGTGCCGGCGATCATTTATGGCGAGAAGCGCGGCCGGATGAAACCGGTATTTATCGGCGCTGTGACCCTGATGCTGCTCGCCCAGATCGGGCTGGCGCTGGGTATCGGCACGTTCTGGGGCATAGTCGGCGCGCTATTCTTTTATTTTGTGGCGTTTAACCTGCTGGAAGCCAGCCTGCCCTCGCTGATTTCAAAAGTGGCCCCGGTTTCAGCCAAGGGCACCGCCATGGGCGTATATAACACTGCCCAGGCATTGGGGCTGTTTTTTGGGGGCGTATTCGGTGGCTGGCTGGCGCAGAATTTCGGCTTTCCTGTTGTGTTTGTTTTCTGTGGCGTGCTGATGGCGCTCTGGTTGCTGATTTCATTGTCGATGACGCCGCCCCCCGCCATCAAGACCCGTTTGTTCCGGGTCGGGGTGATGCCGACAGACCAGGCCGCCCGGCTTAAATCCCGGCTGGCTGCGGTGGCGGGGGTAGTCGAAGCGGTCGTGCTTGCCGAAGAAGGGGTGGCCATGCTCAAGGTCAGCATCACCGGCTGGGACGAAGCGGCCGCCCGCAGCGTACTGGAAACCGCGGCTGTATAACCCGCGGGCAGCGGGTGCGTGAGCTGATAGAATCGGCAGCGCTGAAGGCTCAACTTATTCAATTTCAATTCGGGGGACAACATGGCATCTGTCAATAAAGTCATACTGGTCGGCAATCTGGGGCGCGATCCCGATATGCGCTATCTACCCAGCGGCGAAGCCGTCGCCAATCTGGCCATCGCCACCACCGACAAATACAAGGACAAATCCGGCCAGATGGTGGAGGCAACCGAATGGCACCGCGTCAGCTTTTTTGGCCGGACGGCCGAGGTGTGTGGTCAATACCTGAAAAAAGGCGGTCAGGTCTATGTCGAAGGTTCGATTCGCACCCGCAAATATACCGACAAGGAAGGCGTGGAAAAATATGCGACCGAGATTCGGGGGGATCGCATGCAGATGCTGGGCGGGCGCAGCGGCGGCGGCATGGCCGACATGGATGATGGCGGCATGGACCAATCCGCGCCGCCGCCGCAGCGCAGTCAGCCGCGCAGCCCCGCCCCGGCGGCCGCGCAGCGCCCCGCCAGCAGCGGGTTCGATGATATGGACGACGATATTCCATTCTAGAATATACCTGATAGGTATTTGTAAATAACATCCCAGCAGGGGTCGTAGCGACCTGCCTGGGCAGCCCTGCGCAGGGCTGAAGAACGGCCAGCGTCGGGGCGAAAATACCGGGGCGAAACACACAACCCGGGGCAATCGGCAGTAATCAGGTAACTGCCATAACCTTAATCTACCGGAAAGCCGGTGCGCCCAACGCAGCGGCATGAGACGTGAGACACGCGATCCGTTTGCAACGAGCCCCGATACGCCTGCTGGCGATGATGTATCTCCTGGGTGGCGCCGGATTCCTGATTGACCCCGCACGCGCGGAAATGACCGAAGCCGATTTCTTCGACGAGTTGCCCGTTGTGCTGTCGGTATCGCGCTTGTCGCAACCGGTCAGCGAGGCCCCCGCTGCGGTGACGGTGATCGATAGCGGCATGATCCGCGCCTCGGGGTTACGCGACATTCCCGATTTGCTGCGCCTGGTTCCCGGTTTTTCGGTTGCCTATACCCGCGACAACACCTGGGCGGCGGGCTACCATGGTCTCGGCGATGCCTATTCGCGGCGGTTTCAGGTGCTGGTGGATGGCCGTTCCATTTACAGTCCGCATTACGGGGCGGTGTACTGGACCGATTTGCCGCTTGCGATTGACGACATTGAGCGCATTGAGGTCGTCAGGGGCCCCGATGCCGCCGTCTATGGTGCCAACGCGTTTGCGGCGGTGATCAATATTATTACCCGGACGTCGGCACAGGTTCCGGGGACGTTCGTCTCGATGCAAGCCGGCGAACAGGACATGCGTGGGCTCACTGTTCGCCATGGCGGCGGCGGCGCGGCATTCCGCTATCGCCTGACTGCCTCATCACAATATCGCGATCGGTTCGAGCGCGATGTCACCACAAAACCCGCTGCCAGTAACGCCAATGGCCAATATTTCGAAGCCAGCCAGACGAATTTCGTCAATGGCCGCATGGATTGGCAACTGACACCGGATTCGGATGTCCTGGCGCAATTCGGTTGGTCGCAGGGCAACGGGGATGCGGGCAGCCATACGACCGATCCCCGCTCGGCCCTCGAGCCTGTCCGGCAGAAGACGCAGGCGCTGTATTTACAGCTGGCCTATCGCAAGGTCGAGTCGCGCCGCCGGGAATGGCGGGTACAGGCCTCGCATACGCAGAACCGGTTCGATGCCCGGGAAAGCGTGCCACTGGCGCTTGTCTCCCCGTCTTTTAACGATGTCGTCAACGTTGACCAACACCTGCAACAGCACCGCAGCACGCTGGACCTGCAGGTGAATGAACAGATGTCTTCCAGCTTGCGTGCGGTATGGGGCGGCGAGATCTGGCAGGAAACGGTCAGTAGTCCGCAGAATTACAATACCGGGAAGACCTTCAGCGGCGAGATCGCGCGCGTATACGGCAATATGGAATGGCGGGCTCACGATCGGGTGCTGATTCAGGGCGGCGCCATGCTGGAACGGCACTATTTTACCGGCACCGACATTTCGCCTCGCGGTGCGGTCAATTTCACCCTCGCTCCCGGACATGTCATCCGGTTCGGGGTGTCTCGCGCCTATCGTTCTCCCACCTTCTTTGAGGAAGAAGGAAATCAGGTTCTGCTGAATGCCTCGGGGGCGGTGGTGGATATGGTCACCGTGCCATCGGCCGGTCTGGAGGCCGAACGCATCCTGTCACGTGAAATCGGGTATGTCGGACACTGGCGTCGCTTGCGGCTCGAGCTTGATATGCGGCTTTACCGCGACCATGTGGACCACTTTATCGGCCAGGTCAGATCCGGCACCGCCGATGTTGCCGGGTCTTTTCAGCCGAAAGTGTTCACCGCAGCCAACATCGGGACGGTTGACGCGGAAGGGGGGGAAATCCAGTTGCGTTGGCGGCCCACCCCGGCGCTGGATGTGAGCGCGCACTTTGCGCGGGTATTCTTGAGTACCGATAGCTCCGACAAAAAATTCACCCAGGATATTCCACTCTCGGCCCCCCGCAACAGCTGGGGCCTGCTCGCGGCATACCGGCTGGGGAATGGCTGGGAAACCAGCCTGTTCGTCCAGCGCAGCGATGCCCAGAAATGGCTGACCGAAGGCGATATCACGCAGGCCTATACGCGGGTGGATGCGCGGCTGGCGCGTCGCTGGAAATGGCAGGGCAGCGAAGTCGAGGCGGCCGTGGTGGGCCAGAATCTGGGCAGGGATTACGCGGAATTCCGCGATACCAATAGCTTCAGCCGCCGCGTGTATGCCAGTCTGGGGTTTAACTGGTAAGCCGTGCGGTGCCGGGGGCTGCATCGTTACGGTCCCGGCACCCCGGCGCTTTGGCACAGAATGGAGGAGGCTGTATGCATCGGGCAGGTGGGTCTGACGTGTCGCTCTTTGTACCCGGTTGTTGGGTATAATTGGGCAACTTCTTGATTGTCGGAGAATTTTTATGCCGATTTATGCTTATAAATGTGCGTCGTGCGGGTTTGCGCAGGACGAAATGCTCAAAGTATCGGATGCGCCGATGACGGTATGTCCGTCTTGCGGTGCGGCCCACTATGCCAAACAGGTGACCGCGCCAGGCTTTGCCCTCAAGGGAACCGGCTGGTACGCCACCGATTTCAAGGGTGGCGCCGCCAAGCCGGCCGACCCCAAGCCCGAAGCGCCGTCTCCCGCTTGCGGTACAGGGGCCTGTCCGGCGAATAACTAAAGCGCGGGTTTTGCCAGGAAGCGGGCGGCCTGTACCGCCCGCTTCCTGTTTTGAGCTTTAGCCACTGTCTGTCTATGAAACGCTATTTCATTACTGGTCTGCTGATTTGGGTGCCGCTGGGGATCACCCTCTGGGTGCTCGACCTGTTGATTGGCACCATGGATCAAAGCCTGAATGTGTTGCCGGCGGAATGGCAGACGGAAGTGTGGCTGGGAATGCGGATCCCCGGGCTCGGGGTGATCCTGACGCTACTCGTGATTCTTCTGACCGGGATGTTTGGCGCCAATTTTTTTGGCCAGAAAATCATCGATTTCTGGGAACGGCAGCTCACCCGTATTCCTGTCGTCAAGACCATTTACGGCAGCGTCAAGCAGGTTTCCGATACGTTGTTGTCTGGCAGCGGCCACGCGTTTCGCAAGGTGTTGCTGGTCCGCTACCCGCATCCCCAGGCGTGGTCGCTGGCGTTTCAGACCAACCTTCCCGAAGAGGTGGCGCAGGCGCTTGAAGAGGAATATGTAGCCGTGTTCATCCCGACCGCCCCCAGCCCGGTTAACGGCTTTTATTTTTTTGTAAAAAAGAGCGAGGTCATCGAGATGAATATTTCGGTAGACCGCGCGTTGAAATATATCGTTTCGATGGGGGTCGCTTCAGGTGAAGCGCCGCGTAACACCATAGGCCAGCTTTGAATTAGGAACCAGCGCATGCGTACTCATTACTGCGGCGGCGTCACCGCCGCCGATATCGGCAACACCGTCACCCTGTGCGGCTGGGCGCACCGTAGGCGCGACCACGGCGGCGTCATTTTCATCGACCTGCGCGACCGCGAAGGCATGATGCAGGTGGTGATCGATCCCGACACGCCGGAAGCTTTCAAACTGGCCGAAGACGTGCGTTCCGAATTTGTATTGAAGATCGAGGGGCTGGTGCGCGCGCGTCCCGCCGGCACCGAAAATCCCAACATGCCCACCGGCATGGTCGAAATGCTGACCAAAAAGCTGGAAGTGCTGAACCCCTCGCTGACGCCGCCGTTCCAGATCGATGACGACAACATCAACGAGAACATCCGCCTGCAATACCGCTATCTCGACCTGCGCCGCGAGCCGATGCAGAAGAACATGCGGCTGCGCTATCGCGTCTCCAAGATCATGCGCGACTACCTCGACGCCAACGGCTTCATGGAAATCGAAACCCCGATGCTGACGCGCTCCACCCCGGAAGGCGCGCGCGATTATCTGGTGCCGAGCCGCGTCCACGACGGCATGTTTTACGCGCTGCCGCAGTCGCCGCAACTGTTCAAGCAACTGCTGATGGTGGCGGGCTACGACCGTTACTTCCAGCTCACCAAGTGCTTTCGCGATGAAGACCTGCGCGCCGACCGCCAGCCCGAATTCACCCAGGTCGACCTCGAAACCTCGTTTCTTGGCGAAGAAGAAATCATGGGCCTGGTCGAGGGCATGATCCGCGACATGATGAAGCGCGCGCAGGACACCGACCTGCCCACCGCCTTCCCGCGCATGACGTATCACGAAGCGATCAACCGCTACGGCTCCGACAAGCCCGACATGCGGGTGACGCTCGAAATCGTCGATGTCGGCGATGCGATGAAGGACGTGGCCTTCAAGGTGTTTTCCGGCCCGGCCAACGACCCCAAGGGCCGCGTCGCCGCGCTGCGCATTCCCGGCGGCGCGGCGCTCAGCCGCAGCGAGATCGATGGCTATACCGAATTCGTCAAGATCTACGGTGCCCGCGGCCTCGCCTACATCAAGGTCAACGACGTCAGCCAGCTCAACGAAGCCGGCCTGCAGTCGCCCATCGTCAAGAACCTCTCCGAAGCCGCGCTCGCCGCGGTGATCGAACGCACCGGCGCTGCCAACGGCGACCTCATCTTCTTCGGCGCCGACCGCGCCAAGGTGGTCAACGATGCCCTCGGCGCGCTGCGCCTCAAGATCGGTCACGAGAAAAACCACCTCGACGGCCGCGCCTGGGCGCCGCTGTGGGTGGTCGATTTCCCCATGTTCGAATTCAACGAGGACGAGGACCGCTGGGATGCGCTGCACCACCCCTTCACCGCGCCCAAGGATGGCCACGAAGACTGGCTCGCCACCGATCCGGGCAAGTGTTTGTCCAAGGCCTACGACATGGTGCTGAACGGCTGGGAAGTCGGCGGCGGCTCGGTGCGTATCCACCAGCAGGCCGTGCAGGAAAAGGTCTTCTCTGCCTTGAACATCGGCGAGGAAGAACGCCGCGAGAAATTCGGCTTCCTGCTCGACGCCCTGCAATACGGCGCGCCGCCGCATGGCGGCCTGGCCTTCGGGCTGGATCGCCTGGTCACCCTGATGGCCGGCGCCGAATCGATTCGCGACGTCATCGCCTTCCCCAAAACCCAGCGCGCCTCCTGCCTGATGACCAACGCCCCCAACGTGGTGGACGACAAGCAGCTGCGCGAGTTGCATATCAAGCTGCGCAATGCCAATCCGGCGGGCAAGGCGGCATGAGTTTCGCCGATACGCTGAAAACCCTGCCCGAAGCGAAAGGCGCGCGTTTACGTCTGGTCGACGCCGGCGGGGTTGAGGTGGCGGTAATCGAAAACGGCCCCGGCACTGCCGGTTCGTTTCGTGTCTATGCGTATCTGGCGGAAAAGCACGGCGGCATCACGCCCGCTGCTGCGGAGGAGGGGTTGGCGATTTTTTCCGAGCATGCCGACGATGCGCGCAAGCACGCGGGCAAGCATCCCAACATCGACCGCCTGCTCGCATTGCAGGCATCGGGCGCCACGCTCGTCGCCAGGGTCGAGTGACCGCCTATAAAATCCCGGTTTCCGTTCTGGTCGTGATTTACACGGCGGACGGCCAGGTGCTGTTGATGGAACGCGCCGATGCACCGGGATTCTGGCAGTCGGTGACAGGTTCGCAGGATGCGGGCGAGACGCTGGAACAGACCGCCATTCGCGAAGTGCGTGAAGAAACCGGTCTCGATGCAACCGTGTTCGAACTGGTGTCCTGGGACAGGGAAACGCGGTTCGAAATCTATGCCCGCTGGCGTCATCGCTATGCGCCGGGCATCACCCACAACACCGAACACGTATTCGGCCTCAAGCTGCCCGCGCCGCGGCCGGTTTTCCTAGCACCCCGCGAGCATCTGCGCTATCAGTGGATGCCCTGGGCCGAGGCAGCGGATATCTGTTTTTCGCCGAGCAATGCCGCGGCGATTCGGCTGCTGTCCGCGCGCTTATAATGCCCGGATGACTTCATCGCTGCACATTGCAAGCTACAACATTCACAAGGGACTGTCCCAGTTCAACCGGCGGTTGACGGTCCATGAATTGCGCGATCGCCTCGGCACCCTGGGTACCGATATTGTGTTCCTGCAGGAAGTGCAGGGCAGCCACGGGCAACGCGCCAGCCGCTTTCAGCATTGGCCGTGCCGCCCGCAGCACGAATTTCTTGCCGGGCATGTCTACACCGATTTCGCCTACGGCAAAAATTGCGTCTACGATCTGGGCCATCATGGCAATGCCATCCTGTCGCGCTTCAAGATTCTCTCCTGGGAAAACGAGGACATTTCAGCCCATGCGTTCGAGAGCCGGGGCATGCTGCATTGTGAAATCGAAGTGCCCGGCTACGCGGTTCCGGTGCATTGCATCAATGTGCACCTGGGGCTCACCGAACGCGGACGCAAGCGTCAGCTGGCCATGATCGTGGCGCGGATACGTGCGCTGGTGCCGGATGATGCCCCCTTGATTCTGGCAGGGGATTTCAACGACTGGCTGGCGCGTTCCGGGCGGTATTTTGAAGACGAGCTGGGACTGGCCGAGGTATTTCAAAGTCACCATGGCAAGTTTGCCCGCAGCTATCCCTCCATTTTGCCGATGTTCCAGCTAGACCGTATCTATGTGCGACGTTTCAGCATTCAGGCGGCGCAAGTGCATACCGGCAATGCCTGGCATCGTATTTCCGACCATGCGGCCCTGACTGCCAAGCTCAGCCTGGCCTGATGAAGGCGCACCGTCGCTGGCGCAAAGGCTTTGGTCGCGTGCTTGAGCCTGTTGAGGGCAATCATGTCAGGCTGTTGCAATGCGGTGTCGAGTTTTTCCCGGCGCTGATCGCCGCAATCGATGCGGCGCAGTCGGAAATTTTTCTTGAAACCTATATTTTCAATGCCGACCCCAGCACCGAACGCGTGCGCGACGCCCTGATACGCGCAGCGCAGCGCGGCGTGCAGGTCAAGCTCATGATTGATGGCGTGGGCTCGCGTGAATTGCCCGCCCGTTGGCGACAGGCACTGGAAGCCGGCGGCGTCAACGTACTCGCTTATCGTCCGCTGGTGATGGGGTGGCTGGCCAATCCGCGCAGCTTGCGGCGGCTGCATCGCAAGGTCGCGGTCATCGATGCCCGGCTCGCCTTTGTCGGCGGGATCAACCTGATCGACGATTTCGAGCCGCGGTGTTTTGATGCGCCACGACTCGACTTTACCGTCGAGGTCCAGGGCCCGCTGCTTGCGACGATCCACCGCAATGTGCGCCGTCTGTGGCGCCTGGTGGCCTTGTCGCAGTTGCAGCAGGTGGCGCGCAAGCCTGTGATGGTCCATCCGGCCTGGCCCACCCATGGCCATATGCGCGCGGCTTTCGTGGTGCGCGACAACTTCGCCCATCGGCGCGATATCGAGCAAAGCTACCTTGCAGCCATTGCGCTCGCCTGTGAGGAAATCGTGATTGCCAGCGCGTATTTTCTGCCGGGGCAACGTTTTCGAAAACAGCTCAAAAAAGCGGCCGCGCGCGGGGTGGAAGTCAGGCTGCTGGTACAGGGGCATACCGATCATCCCGTATTCCAGGCTGCCGCGCGCGCCCTGTATCACGACCTGCTCGCCGATGGCATCCGGATTTACGAATACCAGCCGTGCGAGCTGCATGCCAAGGTTGCCGTGATCGATGGCCATTGGTCCACGGTGGGCTCAAGCAATATCGACCCATTCAGCCTGCTGCTGGCGCGCGAGGCCAATGTCGTGATTGAAGACAAGGCGTTTGGACGCGACCTGCGGCAGCGTCTGCACCAGGCCATGAGCCAATCGCAGGAAATGGACGCCAGCGCATGGCAGCGCCGCGCGTGGCCGCGGCGCCTGCTGTCATGGCTGGCCTATGGCGGCGTGCGCCTGGTGGTGGGGTGGCTCGGAAACGGGCGGTGGGCCTGATCCGGACCTGCGTCCGACGCGCCCGCAAGCCCGGCCCGCGTTTACAGTTGCGTCGCTTTGAAACTGTCGCACTGCGCCGGGTCGCCCCTTTCCATGCCCCGGCTGAACCAGCGCATCCGCTGGGCCGATGAGCCGTGGGTGAAGGATTCCGGCACCACATAGCCGCGGGTTTTTTTCTGCAGCCGGTCATCGCCCACGCCGGCCGCCGCGGCCAGGGCTTCCTCGGTGTCTCCGGGCTCCAGAACCTGCCGGTTGCGGTTGGCATGGTAGGCCCACACCCCCGCAAAACAGTCGGCCTGCAATTCCATCCGCACCTGGAGCGCATTGCCGTCGGCCGCACTGGCGCGCTGGCGCGCCGCGTTCACTTCATTCGATACACCCAGCAGGGTTTGCACGTGGTGGCCCACTTCGTGTGCGACCACGTAGGCCTGCGCAAAATCACCCGGCGCATCGTGGCGCTGTGCCAGATCGTTGAAAAAATCCATGTCGAGATAAAGTTTCTGGTCGCCCGGGCAATAAAAAGGCCCCATGGCGGCTTCGGCAAAGCCGCACGCCGATTGCACCGCCCCCGAGAACAGCACCAGCTTCGGCTGGCGGTAGGGTTGTCCCGCGTCGCGAAACAACGTGCCCCATACGTCCTCCGTATCCGCCAGCACCACCGACATGAATTCCTTGAGGCGTTCTTCTTCCGGGCTGAATGTCGTCCGCTGTTCCGTTTGCGCGGGCGTGAGCGTACCCGCCTGATTCAGCACCACCGACGGGTCCACGCCGAAATACATTGCCACCAGCGCCAGCACGATTGCGCCGATCCCGCCGCCGGCCAGCCCTTTTTTCCCGACCCGCATCCCGCGGCGGTCCTCGATGTTGTCACTGCGGCGTCCCTGTTCCCAGCGCATGGCTTGTCCTCCGGCAATATAGGGTCAATATAGGGTCAACTTGCGTAGTGTGGCACGGGGCGCCGGGTTTGGACGTAGGAAAACATCGCATCATTCCGGTCGGGTTGCGGCTGTCATGCACTCGTGAGCGAGGCAAGCACAGGTTTCACAGTCAGCTGCCGCGCTGCCTGTTGCATTGGTGCAACAAAACAACACTTTCCGCGTCTTGCTGCAGAAAAAACAACAACTTTTCTTGCCGGGCCGGGCGGAGTCTGGATAATCGGTCACGTCCACCCAGCACCTGATGTGCAGGACAGCTCTGCAGAGCTTGAACAAGCTTTATTCCAATCCAAGGAGATATAGATGAAAAAAATTCTGGCAATTGCGATCGCTTCCGCTTTCGCTGCACCCGCTTTCGCTGCAACCGCCAACACGGACGTTTATGGCAAGCTGAACATGTCCGTTAACGTGTTTGACGATCAGGCCGCCGGCATCAGTGATGTGGGTATTTCCTCCAACGCCAGCCGCATCGGCTTCAAGGGTGCTGAAGACCTCGGTGGCGGCCTGTCCGCCATTTGGCAGCTCGAGCAGACCGTGGTCCTGGACGAGGGTAGCGGCAGCTTCGCCACCCGTAACAGCTTTATCGGCCTGAAGGGCGGCTTCGGTACGGTGCTGGTCGGCCGTCACGACACCCCGCTGAAGTCGGTCGGCCGCGCGGTCGACCTGTTCAGCGACTCCATGGCTGACTCGCGCAACGTGATGATCGACTCTAACGGCCGTCCCAACAACGTGGCGATGTACAAGTCGCCTTCCTTCAGCGGCCTGAACTTCGATGCCCTGTACTCTACCGGCACCGCTACTGGCAACTTGAGTGAACCCGACGACACCGACTTCTACAGCATGAGCGCCACCTACAAGAACGGCCCCGTGTTCCTGGGTCTCGGCTACGCCAACGGCGACGGCCTGTCCACGAGCATTGACAAGGCGTGGCGTCTGGGTGCAGGTTTCACCATAGCTGACTTGAAGTTCGTGGCTCAGTACGACAAGAACGACAGCATCTCCGGTACTTCCGACAGCGATGCCTGGATGGTGGGCGCCGCTTACAAGATGGGCAATGTCACGCTGAAGGCCAACTACATGGAGCGTGATATCGACAACACCTCCGTCGATCCTCAGCAGTGGACCATCGGCGCTGACTACAGCCTGTCCAAGCGCTCCAGCGTCTATGCGACGTACGCTAAGGGCGAATACATCACCGTGGGTAGCGGCGCTGGCACCAGCGACCAGGTTGGTTCCGGCGTAGCTGGCGGCGATATCTCCGTCCTCTCGTTGGGCATGATCCACACCTTCTAATTCAATGCCGGGCCTGCCCGGTGTGAATAGTGAAGTTAAACGGGCACCTTCGGGTGCCCGTTTTTTTTTCTGCCGTCATTGGGAAAAATGGGGTCAGGTCTAGATAAGTAGCGTCTGATCGAAGAAAAATGGACTGATATGAAGCAGGAAAATGGGCGGATACCATTTCAAATACCTGGTCAAATTATCTTGACAATGAAATGTGATGGCGCATATGCTGTCATTCATGATTCCGGTTGTGATCGATACCAATGTCTTTGTTGCGGGTCTGCGCTCGGATGGCGGTGCTTCGCGGGCGGTTTTGCGCTGCGCTTTGCAGGGCAAGCTCGAGCCGCTGTTCGGTAACGCCTTGTGGCTCGAATACGAAGATTTGATGGGGCGCCCCGTTTGGACTGATGCTACGACCAGCAAAGAGCGGATACAGGTGCTGGCAGCCTTGGCAAGGGTTGGGCGCTGGGTAACCATCTACTACGGTTGGCGTCCAAATTTACCCGATGAAGCGGACAATCACCTCATTGAGTTGGCTATGGCAGGCGGGGCGGCGGCGATCATCACCCACAACGTTCGTGACATTCGCCGTGGCGAGTTGTTGTTAAACGGGTTGCGGGTATACACCCCCGCCGAATTTTTGGAGAAAACACGATGAGTACGTTAACGGTTCGTTTGCCGGACAATACGGCAGAGCGTCTCAAGTCATTGGCCCGGAGCCGTGGTTTGAGTGTCAATAAGCTGGTGGAAGAAATGAGTGCTCAGGCATTGGCAGCCTGGGATACTGAAAATCGATTTCGCACGTTGGCCGCGCAGGGCGACGCGCAACAGGCGCTGGCCATCCTGGATCGGCTGGATGCGGACGTCAAATTGGAGGCCGCTGATCTGGTCAGGCGGTGAAGGAAAAAAAGCGAAAACGGGGTCAAACGCCGTTATCCTTCGCGCGAGTCTATGAGCAAAATGCGAGAGCATAAAACGGGGTCTAGATAGATGGATGAGCGTGGAATCAACGATATCCTGTTGCTGGATGTGATTGACTCGGGTGAAACGCGATATCGGGATGCCACGCATCTGTGGGTTTTCAAGGATTTCAGCGAACGATCGGATAATCTGCTGTGCGCTGTTCTGGTGCTGGAAGACAGGCTTGTTGTTAAAACGGTTATGCATCATTTTGAGGTGATATAGGAGGTTGACATGCATACAGTTTATTTTGATGAGGACGATATTCTTGTTATTCGGCTATCCGACAAGCCTATCGTGCGTGAGGTGTCGCAAGACTGGAATACGCATGTCAGTTATGCGGAAGACGGGAGTACGGTTGAGCTGGTATTGCTGGATGCGCGCGCCAATGGCGCTTATCCTTTTGAAATCAAGCACGCCCGGGCGGCGTGATGATCGACTGTAGCTAATTGGGGTCTAGATAAGTTGTGGTTTGGAGATATAAGACACGATTATTTGACTGGCCATAACCTACTTGCCAAAAGTAACCAATCAGGTTAGCGTGCGTCCATGGAGAAGCGAACGCCGCATTGCAAGCTGCCGGTTGTCAAAGCCTTGATCGATGCGGGCAAGGTGCGAACCACCCACGCTGCGCGCGTGGGCGCTGACGCCCGGGGATTCGACTATTCCGGCATGCTGGCGGTGGTGTTGGCGCTCGGCCAGCGGATTTCTACAAGAGCATGACCACTCATGCCGATCATGCGATCTGGCAGGACGTGTACCGCCCGAACACGTCGGCTGGCGATGTGTATTTGAAGTTGACGGTCATCGACGATGTGCTGATCGTGTCATTCAAGGAGTTATGAACATGAAATGTCCTGTTTGCGGCGCGGCGGAACTCATCCATGACACCCGCGACCTGCCCTACACCTACAAGGGCGAAACCACCCTCATTCCGGCGGTGACGGGTGACTTCTGCCCGGCTTGCGCCGAATCCATTCTGGATTCAGCCGAATCCGATCGCGTTATGCGCGAGATGCGCGCTTTCTCCAGGCAGGTGAACGCCTCGATTGTCGATCCGGGTTTCATCGCCAGCGTGCGCAAGAAGCTGGCGCTCGATCAGCGCGAAGCTGCCGAAATTTTCGGTGGCGGGGTGAATGCGTTCTCGCGCTACGAGAACGGCAAGACCAAGCCGCCTCTGGCGCTGGTGAAGCTGCTCAAGGTGCTTGACCGTCACCCCGATCTGCTCAACGAAGTCAGGGCGGCATAGCTCACCCACGAGCAGAGCAGGACCGGGGTCAGGTCTAGATAAGCTGTATTGCGCTGCTATTGTTCTATCCATGTCCCGCCCCGTCCGCATAGAGTTTCCCGATGCGCTTTACCATGTCACCTCGCGCGGTGACCGGCGCGAAGCCATTTTTGACGATGATCAGGATCGCCGGTCGTTTCTCTCAACGCTGGAGCAGGTTGTTAACCGGTTCAACTGGGTGTGCCATGCCTGGTGTCTGATGGATAACCACTACCACCTGCTGATTCAGACGCCGGACGGCAATTTGTCCCGAGGGATGCGCCAGCTCAATGGCGTTTATACCCAGGCCAGCAACCGGCGGCACGGGCGCGTGGGCCACCTTTTTCAAGGGCGCTTCAAAGCCATTCTGGTTGATGGTGACGCGTATCTGCTGGAGGTGACGCGCTATGTTGTGCTTAATCCCGTTCGCGCGGGGATGGTGAACAATCCGGCGGACTGGCCATGGAGCAGCTACCGGGCCAGCGCGGGACTCGAACCTGCAGTGCCCTGGCTGGCGGTGGATGGCTTGCTGGCGCAGTTTTCCGGACAGCGTAGCCGGGCGCAAACACGATACGCGCAGTTTGTGGCAGAGGGCATCAAGGCGGTTTCCCCGTGGTTGAGTCTGAAGGGGCAGGTGTTTCTGGGCGATGAGCAGTTTGTGCAGCGCATGCAGGCCGGCATGCGAGTGGATGCGCGGGATGATGTCCAGATTCCCGTTGCGCAACGCCGTCCACCGCCCGCTTCATTGCCGGACATTGAGCGGAGCGCGGAAAACAGAAATGCGGCGATCATGGCGGCCTATGCAACAGGCGCTTATTCTTACCAGCAAATTGCCGACCACTTCGGGATTCATTTCACGACAGTAGGGACAGTTGTCAGGCGAGGGAGGTGAGCATCGCATCAGACCGCGCATTTTTGATTCATCATATCTAGACCTGACCCTGATTTTCTGATTTTCTTCGGTTTTTGTTTTTCCAGAAAAACGGTGTCACTATCGGTCTCTCCCCATCCTTGGAAAGACGCCACCATGACTTTAAGCCTGACCCCACTGATTTCGCTGATTGCCGGCATCCTCATCCTGGTTATGCCGCGACTGCTGAACTATATCGTCGCGCTGTATTTGATCGTGATCGGTCTGATCGGGCTGTTTGGCGCCGGCGGAATCAATCTGCGCTGAATCGCGGCAATCGGCATCGCTTTGATTGCCTTGCAGGTGTACGGTCCAAAACGGCAGCTTCGGCTGCCGTTTTTTGCGGATGATTCAGTCAGCCACGATTTCAAAATCGTGGGTGATCTCGGCAGATTTGCCGAGCATGATCGAGGCTGAACAATATTTCTCGGCGGAAAGGTGCACTGCCTGTTCAACCCGTTTGGGGTCAAGCGCCTTGCCGGTGATGGTGAAATGCACGTGAATCGTGGTGAACACCTTGGGGTCGGTGTCGGCGCGGGTGGCGTCGATATCGGCGACGCAATCGGTGACCTGCTGGCGGCCTTTGCGCAGGATATGGACGACATCGAATGCCGCGCAGCCGCCCAGTCCCAGCAGCAGCATCTCCATCGGGCGCAGGCCCAGGTTCTTGCCGCCGGATTCCGGCGCGCCGTCCATCACGACGCTATGGCCGGATTCGCTCTGACCGACAAAACTGACGCCTTCGATGAGTTTGACGCGGGCTTTCATGGGTTTCCTTCAGATAATAGGGTGCGGAGTTTGTACCATACAATTCCCAGCCATTCGTGCAGGGCAAAGGTGCTGTCGCGCAGTCCGGCAGCGGTGGGCAGCAGGTCGGGAATGGAATCGAGCCGGGTGCTGGAAAACTGGATCCCGGCCGGGATTACGCTGAATCCCCGCGATTCAAACAGCGGGACCGCGCGGCGCAGATGCCACGCGTGGGTGACCAATACGATGCGCGTGATGCCGGCCTGTTTGAGCAGCGGCGCGGACAGCCGGGCATTGTCCCAGGTGGTGAGGGCGGTGTCCTCGACCCAGCGGGGTGGCATGCCGTATTCCTGGGCCAGGATGTGCTGCATGATGCGGCCTTCGGCGTGCATGCCGCCCCCGGGTTTGCCGCCGGTGACCAGAACGGGCAGTTTGTGGGTGCGATGAAGAAAGGCGGCATAGCGCAACCGTTCCAGGCTGGTGCCGTTAAGCGTGTCCCCGCCGTATTCCGCCGAGTCGAGGCGGCGTCCGCCACCCAGTACGACGATGGCGTCCGCATCGAGCCGGGCGTCGGGCTGGGTCGGGGTGCTGATTTCCAGCGATTTTTGTAACAGACCGCCCACCCAGGGGGTGCAGAGGGCATAGAACGCAGCAGTGGAGAACAGGATGAGCGACATGGCCAGGCGGGGACGACGACGGTGAAGGACAAGCCCGGCCGCCAGCAAAATCAGCAGCGAGAGCGGCGGCAACAGGGCGGCGGAAATGAGCGTGGCGACGGACGGCGCAGACATGGACGAAATTGTAAGCCAGTCCTGCACGGTATCTGCATACAGTGTTTGACTTTGTTCGTCGTCCACGGTTAAAATGCTCGGCTTTCCGAGATTGTCCTCTGTGCAGAGGTTGGGTCATGAAAACCTTTTCCGCTAAATCCCATGAAGTTCAACGCGACTGGTTCGTGGTTGATGCTGATAACAAAGTGCTGGGCCGCCTGGCTTCCGAGATTGCACGCCGCCTGCGCGGCAAGCATAAGCCGGAATTCACGCCGCACGTTGATACCGGTGATTACATTGTTGTGGTCAACGCGGGCAAGCTGCGCGTGACCGGAAACAAGGACACCGATAAAATTTATTATCGCCACTCGGGTTATCCCGGCGGCATTTACGAAACGACCTTCAGCAAGATGCAGGCGCGTTTCCCCGGTCGTGCGCTGGAAAAAGCAGTCAAGGGCATGCTGCCCAAAGGCCCGCTTGGCTACGCCATGATCAAGAAAATGAAAATCTATGCTGGCGCGGAGCATCCGCACGAGGCGCAGCAACCTCAGCCGCTGGACGTTAACGCTTAACTAAGGCCATAACATGATCGGTAACTACAACTACGGTACGGGGCGTCGCAAATCTTCGGTTGCTCGCGTGTTTCTCAAGGCGGGTAGCGGCAAGATCGTCGTCAACGACAAGCCCGTTGACGAGTATTTTTCCCGCGAAACCGGCCGTATGATCGTGCGTCAGCCGCTGGTGCTGACCGAGAACCTCGACAAGTTCGACATCATGGTCAACGTGGCCGGTGGCGGTGAATCAGGCCAGGCCGGTGCAGTGCGCCATGGCATCACCCGCGCGCTGATCGAGCTTGACGCAGAAATGAAGCCGGCGCTGAAAGCGGCCGGTCTCGTGACCCGCGATGCACGTGAAGTCGAGCGCAAGAAAGTCGGCTTCCACAAGGCGCGTCGCCGCAAGCAGTTCTCCAAGCGCTGATCGTATCGGTTCAGCTGCTGGCTGTGCCAAAAAAGCCGTCCGTTATTGGGCGGCTTTTTTTTGGCTCTTTCATCGTTACGTGTTGTTCCTTGCAATGACCCTGGAAACACGGGCCGACAGTAGGTCGGGAACACTTTCCCGACGCAACGGACGTCGGCCAGGCTGAGTGTCGGCAAAGTGTTGCCGACCTACGGCTACGGCTGGCTAGTGCCAACAGCTAACGGTGAAAGAGCTTTTTTTGGCCTGTCGTGGGCTGTGTTTTACAATAAGCTTCATTCTCCGTAGGGAATCAGAGCATGGTTAAAGTTGGTATTGTCGGCGGCACCGGTTACACCGGGGTCGAACTTCTGCGCTTGCTGGCGCGCCATCCCGGGGTTGAACTCAAGGCGATAACCTCACGCAAGGAAGCCGGCATGCCGGTGGCCGAGATGTTCCCCAATTTGCGCGGACACGTCGAACTGGCGTTTTCCACCCCGGAAGAGGCGGGGCTCGAACACTGCGATGTGGTGTTCTTCGCCACCCCCAATGGGGTGGCGATGCAGCAGACCCGCGCCTTGCTCGACGCCGGCGTCAAGGTGATTGATCTGGCGGCGGACTTCCGCATCAAGGACATTGCGGTGTGGGAGCAGTGGTACAAGATGGAACACGCCTGCCCCGATCTGGTGGCCGAGGCGGTGTATGGGCTGCCGGAAATCAACCGGGCGGCGATCAAGGGCGCACGCTTGATCGCCAATCCGGGGTGCTACCCGACCGCAGTGCAGTTGGGCTTCCTGCCGTTGCTGGAATCGGGTGCGGTGGAGACCGGCTTTCTGGTGGCGGACGCAAAGTCGGGCGTGTCGGGCGGCGGGCGCAAGCCTGAGACCCATATCCTGTTTGCGGAGGCGGCGGACAATTTCAAGGCCTATGCCGTCGGTGGTCATCGTCATTGGCCGGAAATCAAGCAGGGGCTGGAGATTTTTGCCGGCAAGCCGGTCGGGTTCACTTTTGTGCCGCATCTGACGCCGCTGATTCGCGGTATCCACGCCACCCTGTATGCGAAAGTCAGCGCCGACATCGACCTGCAAAGCCTGTTTGAGCTGCGTTATGCAGGTGAAGCCTTTGTTGACGTGATGCCGGCAGGGGCGCACCCGGAAACCCGTTCGGTACGTGGCGCCAATATGTGCCGCATTGCGGTGCATCGTCCGCAGGGCGGCGATACCGTGGTGGTGCTGTCGGTGATCGACAATCTGGTCAAGGGTGCGGCAGGGCAGGCAGTGCAGAACATGAACATCCTGTTCGGGCTGCCCGAAAATACCGCGCTGGCTGATGTGGGGATGTTGCCCTGAAGGGCTTCGGCCCTGAGCGCGCTTGGCTCGTCAGGGTATAAAGGGCGGGCAGAACGTATGCCCTCCCAGACGGGAACTCCGCGGCATGAGCAGGGTCTTTGCTTGACGCAGCACGGGTGATGCGGATAATCACTTCCCATACTTCAAGGAGCACGACTATGAATGCAGCAACCGAAATGGAAACCCCGCTGATCTTCACCGAAAGCGCGGCCAGCAAAGTCAAAAGCCTGATTGACGAAGAAGGCAATCCCGATCTGAAACTGCGCGTATTTGTTTCGGGCGGCGGCTGTTCCGGTTTTCAGTACGGCTTCACCTTCGATGAAACGCAAAATGCCGACGACACCGTCATGGTGAAAAACGGCGTGAGCCTGCTGGTCGATTCGATGAGCTTCCAGTATCTGGTGGGCGCTGAGATCGATTATTCCGAAGGCCTGGAAGGCGCGCAGTTCGTGATCAAGAACCCGAATGCGACCACGACGTGTGGTTGTGGCTCTTCGTTCTCGGCATAAGCGTTAACCGACCCATCAAAAAAGCGGCTTCGGCCGCTTTTTTGATGGGAGTAACCTTGGCTCAATCAAGTTTGTTGCGTCGGCAGTTTGCGATCTAGGCGAGGTGAATCGCACCCAGTATGCGTTCTCCCTGCGCACCGGTGACCGACGGCAGGTTGCCTGCTGCATGGTGCAGGGTTTGCCGTGCCAGCCAGGCAAAGGCAAGCGCTTCCACCCAATCCGGGTCGATCCCGAGGTGCGCGGTCGTGGCCACCCGGACTGTCGGCAATTGGGCACCGATGCGCCGCATCAAGGCACCGTTGTGCGCACCGCCGCCGCAGATATAGAGTTCTTCTAGTCCGCCGCATTCGCGTCGGACTGCGTCACACAGGCTCGTGGCAGTCATTTCGAGCAGGGTGGCCTGCACATCGACCGGCGCGATGGCCTGGCCGAGGCGGGCGAGCGTCGCCTCCAGCCATTCGAGATTGAATTGTTCGCGCCCTGCACTTTTGGGCGGGGGCAGTTGCAGGTAGGCGTGATCCATCATCGCGTCCAGCAAGCCCGGATGAACTGTCCCCCCCGCAGCCCAGGCGCCATCACGGTCGTAATGCGCCCCGTTGTGACGCTTGATCCAGGCATCCAGCAGCATGTTGCCGGGGCCGGTGTCCCAGCCGCGCACGCTGCCGCCTGCGGGCAAGTCGGTGAGGTTGGCGATGCCGCCGATATTGGCGATGACGCGGTGCGTGCCCGGATGACGGAGCGCCTGGGCATGAAAGGCGGGGACCAGCGGCGCGCCTTGCCCCCCGGCCGCAATGTCGCGGCTGCGAAAGTCGGATACCACGCTGATCCCCGTCAATTCAGCCAGCAGGGCGGCATTGCCGATTTGCAGCGTGTACCCGTCCGCGGGACGGTGGCGCAGGGTCTGGCCATGGCAGCCGATCGCACGTAGGGAACTCGGCGCGTCCAGGGATGCGTGCGCAACCCCGTCAAGCAGTGTCTTGACCGCGCCGGCATACAGGCGCGCCAATGTGTTGGCCGCGCAGGCGGCAAGATGGATTTCGTCGGGTTGCGGCGCGTGCAGTGCGAGCAGCTGTTCGCGCAGGCGGTCAGGATAGGGCAGGTAGTGGGTGTGGAGAAGCTGGATTGCGTCGGGGGCGCCTATGTCGGCAAGAACGACATCGACACCATCGAGGCTCGTGCCGGACATGAGGCCGACGTAAAGTTCGGCCTCATTCAGACGGGAAACGCTCAATCCAGCGCGGCGAGATTGGTGCCGCGGAGCAGTTGCAATTTATCAGACCAGGTTGCGGTTTGCTGCAGGAAACGGACTCGCTGGGTTGCGACCAGGGGGGGGGATCCTGGCAGCTTGATGGCCATGGGGTTTTGTGGCTTGCCTGCAATACGCACTTCGTAGTGAAGGTGGGGACCGGTGGATGCACCCGTGCTGCCGACATAGGCAACGACCTGACCCTGGCCAACGGTACGGCCCGTGCGTACCCCTGTCGCAAACGCGCTCAGGTGAGCGTAGTAGGTTTCAAAACCGTTGCTGTGTTTCAGCACGAGAAGATTGCCATACCCGCCGCGGCGCCCGGCAAAGGCAACTGTCGCATCGCCCGTGGCCTTGACCCGTGTGCCGGTGGGCGCACCGAAGTCAACGCCCGTATGGGCACGGTGAAACCCGAAGATGGGATGCTTGCGCGAGTTGGTGAAGCTGGACGTGACGCGCGAGAATTCAAGCGGCGAACGCAGGAAACCCTTTTTCAGCGACTCGCCTTCGGGGGTGTAATAGCTTTCGAGGCCGGAAGTGTCGCGATACAGCACGGCACGATGGGCCTTGCCTGCGTTGACGAATTCAGCCGCCAGCAGTTGGCCTGCGGCAATCGGTTCGCCATTGCGGTAATTGACGGTGTAAATCACGGAGAAGGTGTCGCCACGGCGCAGGTCTTCACGGAAGTCCAGCGCGGTGGAGAAGGTTTCAGCCATCTGGTTGGCAATCTTGTCGGGAATGCCGGCGCTGTCGGTAGCGCCATACAGTGAGGAGAGAATACGACCCGATCGCATCACAATCCGGGTTTCCATCACATTGCTGTCTTCTTCTGCAATATAGCTGCCATTCTGCTGACGCACCGTAAGCACGGGGGCATCGCCACGCTCGAAGCGGATGGTTTGCAACTGGCCATCCTGCGTGGTGGTGGCCTGGATCCGCTTGCCTGGACGGACGCTGGCCGCCATTTTGCGCACGGCATCGGTCGTCAGCAAACGCTGGATTTCCAGATCGTCAATCTTCAGACGCGACAAGGCGGTGGCCAGGGTGTCGCCGGACTGGACAAGGCTCTCGCGTTCGAACATCGCCGTGCCATTGTCAGTCGTGGTCAGGGCGGGCAAAACGAGGGATTCCGTGATGGTTTGCGGGGTGACATCAAGCGTGTTGGTATCCGGCGCCAGGCCGAAAGCGGCAACAACGCCAAAAAGTGGCAAGCTGGAGAGCACAACCAGGGTGCGCAGGCTGAAGCGGCGTTCCGCTCCGGTCATGCGATAGGTTAAGATTCTCAGTTTGGTGAGCGGCATAGACCGTTTCCCTTCCGTAATCAAGTTCCGGAGTATAACACACACATCCCCGGATATTAGTCAATCCAAACAGCGCCTTGGCGGCTGTAGGACATAAGGCATATTCACGTTTAACGGCAGGAACCGGGCAAACTTGACCCCCCCGCCTATAGAGAGGAATTCGATGCAGGACGCGTTACAGGAAATCAAACGTGGTGCCGATGAAGTGTTGGTTGAGGCCGAACTGTTGGAAAAGTTCAAAATCGGACGACCCTTACGGATCAAGGCGGGATTCGATCCTACCGCCCCCGATCTCCACTTGGGCCATACCGTGTTGCTGAACAAGCTGCGTCAGTTCCAGTTGCTGGGCCACCAGGTGGTGTTCCTGATCGGGGACTTCACCGGGATGATCGGCGATCCGACCGGGAAAAACACCACCCGCCCGCCCCTGACGCCCGAGGCGGTGGCGGAAAACGCCAAGACCTACCGTGAGCAGGTATTCAAGATACTCGACCCGGCGCTGACCGAGGTCCGCTTCAATTCGGAATGGATGAACGATATGGGGTCGGTCGGCATGATCCGGCTGGCGGCGACGCATACGGTTGCGCGCATGCTCGAGCGCGACGACTTTCATAAGCGCTATACCAGCCAGCAGCCGATCGCGATTCACGAATTCCTTTACCCGCTTATCCAGGGCTACGACTCGGTGGCGCTCAAGGCGGATGTCGAGCTGGGTGGTACCGACCAGAAATTCAACCTGCTGATGGGCCGCGAGATGCAGAAGCATCATGGTCAGCCGCCACAGTGCATCCTGACCATGCCGCTGCTGGAAGGCATGGATGGCGTCAACAAGATGTCGAAGTCACTGGGCAACTATATCGGCATCAATGAGCCGCCGCAGGAAATTTTCGGCAAGCTGATGTCGATTTCCGACGATTTGATGTGGCGCTATATACAGTTGCTGTCGTTCGCGTCGTTGCCAACCATAAACGGCTGGAAGCAGCAGGTGGCCGACGGCGCCAACCCGCGCAATATCAAGGTGGGCTTTGCGCAGGAAATCGTCGCGCGTTTTCACGATGCGGCGGCGGCGGCCCAGGCGCTGGTCGATTTCGAGGCGCGTTTTCAGAAGGGTGCGCTGCCTGAAGCGATGCCCGAAATCAGCCTGGCCGGCACGGGAGGCGGGATCACCGTCCCCCTTCTGTTAAAGCAGGCCGGCCTGGTTGCCAGCACGTCCGACGCGATGCGTCAGATTGCCGGCGGCGGCGTGCGCCTGGACGGCGAGCGCGTTGTCGACAAGGGGATGGTGGTCCCGTTTGGCGCCACCGTTGTGGCCCAGGTAGGCAAGCGCAGATTCGCCCGTGTCACAATTATTTAAAATTGTTTTGCGGAAAGTGTTGACGGCGTGTTTTTGCTCTGTAGAATGCGCACCTCTTCGAAGCGCAACGCAACAAGCACTTCGAAAAGCAGTACAGATTAAGCACAAAATAAAGCAAGGCAGTTTCGAAATAAGTGTTGACGTTTTATGTAAACCACGTAGAATGCGCACCTCTCGAAACGGCGATGCAAGCGAAAGCTTCTGTGCTAATCGATTGATCTTTAACAATTTACAGCCGATAGGTGTGGGTGTTGTTGCGGTAGTTAGTTCGGCTTAGGCTGGATTGACAACTAGCATAAATGCTCACACTTGAAATTGAAGTCATATTTT